>Ga0209344_10000008_pt1 | contig 664513 bp, 630 predicted proteins | sample Cruoilmetagenom6_FD_187293 | JGI IMG/M metagenome (GOLD analysis project Ga0209344, IMG submission 187293) | Oil polluted marine microbial communities from Coal Oil Point, Santa Barbara, California, USA - Santa Barbara Oil Seep Sample 6 (SPAdes)... | ecosystem: Environmental > Aquatic >... | reverse complement strand
GAGGCAGGATAGCCTCGAAAACCCTGCCGAGGCTTCACTTCAGGGGAATTTGACAGGGTGTGAATTGACGCCTTTGCCTTCGCAGCACGCGCCCCTTCGCTGAACGAGGCAATAACATCTTCGATGCGCAGCAATCGTGGCGGGCAAACCTACTGCCGAAAGTTCACAGAGATTCGCGCGGCAAACAATTCACCTTGTCAGAAGCTGCCGGTCCGCAGGGTACAAGAAAGACTATCGCTGACCTAGTGGCCCTATCCCATCAAAACGGAATATCGTCATCCAAATCGTCATAGTTGGAGCCGCCACCAGAACCGCCCGACTGGCCCCCGGATGGGCCACCTTGGCCGGAGCCGCCGCCGCCTTGATTCCAGCCCCCGCTTTGGCCCCCACTTTGACCGCCACCGTAATTTCCACCGCCGCCTTGTCCGCCGCCGCTTGCCCCGTCGAGCATTGTCAGCGTGCCGTTAAATCCGCGCAGGACAATTTCGGTCGAGTAGCGGTCGTTGCCTGACTGGTCCTGCCATTTGCGCGTTTGCAGCTGGCCTTCGATGAACACTTTGGAACCTTTGCGGAGGAACCGTTCGCACACATTGACCAGACCTTCGGAAAAGATCGCCACGGAATGCCATTCGGTACGTTCCTGACGCTCACCCGTGTTGCGGTCTTTCCAGTTTTCGGAGGTCGCAATCCGCAGATTGCAAACCTTGCCGCCATTCTGGAAAGACTTCACTTCCGGGTCTGCGCCCAAATTACCAATCAGCATTACTTTGTTGAGGCTACCGGCCATTACAATTTCCTTCGCGAATCTGTTGCAAAGGGAGTTAGCCAATCGGCCATTGCCAAGCGAGTCACGGGCCGATTTTGTTGTGCAAGCTGTGGAAAGTGAGTGGCTACAACCCGGCCCAGATCGCAATCCAATATGTTGCACCGGCAAAAATATAGGCCAGCGCAAACAAATATCCCAGCATCACCAGCGGCCATTTCCAGCCGTTGGTTTCACGCCTTGCAACCGCAATGGTCGACAGACAGTGCGGCGCGAACACAAACCATGCGAGAAAGGCGAGCGCTGTCGGAAGGCTCCACCGCGCGGCAATCTGGTCGCGCAAGGCCGCTTCCGTTTCCTCGTCCCCGTCCGCCTCTACCGCATAGGTTGTGGCCAGTGACGCCACGGCAACCTCGCGCGCAGCCATCGCAGGCACGAGCGCCAGCGTCATCTCACGGTTGAAACCAATCGGTTCAAACGCCGGTTGGATCGCCGATGAAGTCTGGCCCGCATAAGAAACGTCCAGCTGGTTCTCACCCTGTTCGGCATTGGGGAATGTCAGCAGCAGCCACAGGATAATTGTTGCGGTAAAAATGATCGTCCCAGCGCGGCGCAGGAACACCCAAGCGCGCTGCCACAGGCCGATCAGCAAATCTTTCAGCAGCGGCATTTGATAGCGCGGCAGCTCCATAATAAACCCGCTCGCCTTGCCAGCCGTAACCGTGCTGCGAAGCACCAGCGCGGCCACCATCGCCCCAAGAATACCCGCGACATAAAGCGCGAACAGAACCAGCCCTTGCAAACCGATACCCGGGCCAACATTTGTCGCGGGAATAACCGCCGCAATGATCACCGCATAGACTGGCAGCCGCGCCGAACAGGTCATTAGCGGCGCGATCAGAATGGTTGTCAGCCGGTCTTTGGGATCGGCAATGCTGCGCGTCGCCATGATGCCCGGGATCGCACAAGCAAAGCTGGACAGAAGCGGAATAAAGCTGCGGCCCGACAGGCCAACGCCCGCCATCAGGCGGTCCATAACAAAGGCCGCGCGGGCCATATATCCGGTGGATTCCATCAACAGGATAAAGGCAAACAGGATGATAATTTGCGGCAGGAACACAACCACGGAACCAACGCCCGCCAGCACCCCCTCGGTCAGGAAATCGCGAAAGAAACTCTCCGGCATGGCCGAGACAACCCAGTCATTGGCAAACTCGCCAGCGGATTCGATCGCGCCGATAAAGGGGTCTGCCCAGGCAAACACCGCCTGGAAAATCACGAACAACAAAGCAAACAGGATCGGCGGGCCAAGCCATGGATGAAGCAGCACTTTGTCGAGGCTGGAATTGACGCGCCGCTCTGCCGATTCGGACAGGGTCGCTGCTTTGGCAATATTGCGCGCCGCCAACCGGCGTTCCGGCAAAGTTATATGCGGGCTGGCAATAGGCAGCTGGGATTGGCTGGATCCGCCGGATTTCTTCTCCGCCGCTGCGACGGCATCGGCCAGTTCGGACAGCCCTTTACGCCGTACGGCAACAGTCGGCACAACCGGCACGCCTAGCACGCCGGACAAGGCCGCTGGATCAAGCGTCAGCCCGTCCCGCTCTGCCAGATCAACCATATTGAGCGCGACGATCGCAGGAATCCCCAATTCGAGCACTTCCTGCGCGAACACCAGATGCTGTTCAAGATTGGCCGCATCGAGCACCACAATCAGAACATCCGGCCGCGCCTCGCCCGCAAATTCGCCCATCACGACTTTACGGGTAACTTCTTCATCGGGGCTGGTCGTGTCGAATGAATAGCTGCCGGGAAGGTCGATCAGTTCGATGCTCTCGCCCGATGGCAAAGCCAGCTTGCCTGCCTTCCGTTCAACCGTAACGCCGGGATAATTGGCAATTTTCTGCCTTGCACCGGTCAATGCATTGAACAGCGCGCTTTTGCCCGCATTGGGATTGCCGACGAGCGCCGCGCGCCTGATGCTGGTCACAGTGCTTCAACCTGCATGGCTGCGGCATGCACGCGGCGAACGGCAATGGTCATCCGCCCAATTTCAACAGCCAGCGGATCGCGCGTGCCGAAAACACCGCGATGGGCGACGGCAACCTCTGCACCTTCGTCAAGGCCCAATGCGCGCAGGCGCTTACCCTCTTCAGGTGCAAGACTGTCCCAATCGACAGAGGTAATGGCAACGCGTTTGCCGCGCGCGATCATGTCTAAGGTATCGGAAGAACTCATGCCGCCGCGCTGCCAGAAGGTCTCGCTAATTGCAACTCATTATCATTAGTGGTGCAAAAAGCCTGTTCGAATGTCTATTTCGAGGGATAACGCAATCGGCCGAGAAATCGCGAAACGCTAAATGATTCGCGATCGGAACCGAGCCATTTGGCCTTGGTCTTTTCAAATTTCATCACGCCTTCAATCCGGCGATCCAGAAATTCGCGTGTTTTCTGCTTATTCTCGCTCGCATCGTCGGCAAATACCGCCAATGTTGCTACATACAGGCCCGACAAAATGGTCCGCTTGGTGTAGTGATTGTAATCGGTCGCCGTGTCTCCGGCGAGCCGCCACATCAGATCTGCGCTTTTCCAGGAACGTTTCATAGAGGACGGCATGTTTTGCGGCATCGCCATAATAGCCGTCGCGCGTTTAAGCGCCTCTTCCTGACCCGATATCGTATCGAGCCGGAATTGCACCAGACTGCGGATCCTTTCCCGGATTGGCATCGCGGCCAGTTTCTCCGGCGTCAGGGCTTTAGCCATTTTTTCATCGACCGCCTCGATCCAGGCAGAAATCATATCCATTGCGCCGCCCGGAAATGCCAGCTTGGCAATATCTGTATCGACCCCGCCATCCCGCGCCGCAACCATCACGGCTTCAAAATTCCACCCGTCAAAGATCGCCGAATCTGCAACTGCAGGCGCCAGCGCCAGCCGCAGCTCGTCCAACGTCAGATCAGACATATCGGTCATTAAAAGCTGGGCCCGTAGGATTTTTGCTCGCCAGAACTGGCCCGTTCAGCATCGGCCTTTTCAAATTCGTTGACCAACAAATTGTTGCCCGATTGCAGATCGACATAATCGCGCGCCGAACGGCCCGAATTGTCATTGCGGTCAGGGTTCGCTTTGTTGGTAAGCAGCAACCGAACCATCGGTACATCACGGCTGTGAACGGCTGCAATCAGCGGCGTTTCACCGGCGTCATTGGCCACATCGACATTCGCACCGGCCTTAATCAACGCGGTCACCACTTCGATTGCGCCAAGGGTCGTGGCAATCTGCAGCGGTGTCACCCCGTCCCGGTCCCGAATGTTCGGATTGGCACCGTTTTGCGTAAGGAAACGAATCCACAATGCATCGCGCCGCTTGGCCACAATATGCAAACCGGTTTCACCACTTGTGATATCGCGTGCGTTGACCACAACGCTACCCGGTTCTTTCAGCATTTCGGTCGCGACAGTGCCATCGCGGTCCTCAACCGCTTGCAGGAATTTATATCCTTCGGATTTAAACTGCGCGGCGGCGGGCATGGCCGTGGCCGCTAAAACCAGCGCCAAACAGGATAGGAATGCGCAATAGAAAGCGCGGAGCATTTTCATTCTCCAATAATTGATTACATGACGAACAGAATCGTCCTCTTGCTGAACAGCAATTAGCAGACCATGAACCGCAGCGCTATGATGAACACAATTCGCCGATTTTCCGCTATCACCGCAATCTGTGCATTGCTGGCCGCTTGCAACCCTGCGCCTTCGGGCGAACTTGGCCCGTCGCCCGATGGCGTGGATCTTCGCGGGGCGAGCATCGGCGGCGATTTCAATCTTACGTCCAACAAAGGGAACCCCGTAAGCTGGGGCGATTTTTCCGGCCAGTATCGGATGGTCTATTTCGGCTTCGCTTTTTGCCCCGACATTTGCCCCACTGATGTGTCGCGTGCATCAAGGGGCCTGGCACAGTTTGAAGCCGCCTCGCCCGAACTGGGTGCCAAGGTCCAGCCCATCTTCATCACCGTCGATCCAGAGCGTGATGATGTCGCTGCCATCGATGAATTTGTGGGTAATTTTCACCCGCGCCTGATCGGGCTGACCGGCAGCCGAGAGGCTATCGATCAAACCATCGCAAATTTCGGCGTCACCGCGATTAAAGGGCAGGTGGCAGAAAATGGCAGTTACGATTTTGAACACAGCAGCTTTACCTATCTGTTTGATCCTGACGGAAAACCGCTGGGCATTATTCCGACCGACAAGGGGCCAGCGGGCGTTGCAGCTGAATTGGCGCAGTGGGTTCGTTGAGGGATAAGTTCTGGGAACTTCCGATCGATCAACTTGATCGCACCGAGTGGGAAGCTTTGTGCGATGGCTGCGGCCGGTGCTGTCTGCATAAGATCGAAGATGATGATACCGGCGAAATTGAAGACACCAATGTCGCGTGCAAGCTGCTCGACCCGCAAACCGCGCAATGCCGCGATTATCGCAATCGGCGTGCATTTGTGCCCGATTGTATGCGGCTGACGCTAAAGATCGTCGATCAGGTCAATTGGCTTCCGCCCAGCTGCGCCTATCGGCTGCGCGCCGACAACAGACCGCTGAAAGATTGGCATTATCTCATCTCTGGCGACCGAGAGGCTGTGAAACATGCAGGTGTTTCGGTGGCCGGCCGCGTGGTCAGCGAAACAGAAGCCGGCCCGCTTGATCATCACATCGTCGATTGGCGCGATCAGCCATGACTGGCTGGCTAAACCGTTTTGACAAAGTGCCAACAATTGATGTTCGTGGCCGCACGGTTCCGATTGCGGTGAAACGTCATTCACGCGCCAAACGGCTGACCATGCGCGTTGCATCCGATGGCAGCGAGATTCGCGTTACCATGCCCCGTTGGGGGCAATCGGCCGATGCGGTCGATTTTGCGCGAACGCGGTTGAGCTGGATTGAAAGGCAGCTGGATCAAGCGGCCCCGGCAGCAGCACCGACGGCAGGCCATTCAATCACATTTCGCGGCAGCGCAGTCACGATTGCGTGGGATAAAAAGCTCCCCCGCACCCCGCAACTTGATAATTCGGCGCTGAAAATCGGCGGCCCTGAAGATAGTCTGGCCGCCCGCATAGAACGCTGGCTTCGCAAGGAAGCCTTGGCAACAATGACGCTGGACCTGACGCATTATTGTGCCGCAGCGGGCGTTGAAACGCCGAATCTGGGCCTGTCCCGCGCGCAGCGGCGTTGGGGCAGTTGCTCCACATCGGGCACGGTGCGGATGAATTGGCGGCTGATCATGGCACCTGATGACGTGCGCCGTTCGGTTGTGGCGCATGAAACCGCGCATCTGGTTCATTTCGATCACAGCCGCGAATTTCACGCCTTGCTCGATAAATTGTTCGAAGGCGATCTGCCCGCTGCAAACCAGTGGCTGAAGGATCATGGACGCTCGCTTTATAGCCAATTCGGTTGAAGGGTCTGGCGAAGCGCGCCGATTGCCCTTATCTTAGCGCCATGAGCCTGATCAGCAGACTTAATCCCAAAGACGGGATTTCCGATTTCTGGAGCGAGTTTCGCCGTCCAAACCCCTATCGCTGGCCGATTCTGGGTGTTTCAATGATGATTACGACCGGATTGATGGCGTGGATTACGCAGGATGATGCCGTCGGCCCGCCCATACCGCTCGAAGTTACCTATATCACCACCTTCGCAGATGGCCGTTCCGACGATGAAATCATGGAAGGCAATCTGGCTGAACAACGGCGCAAAGAAGAACTTGAGAGAATCCTTGCCGAGCGGGAGGAACGCAAGAAGGAAATCTACCGCGCATTGGGCCGTGCCGCCGGAATGGATGTCGAACGGATCGAACGCGAAGCTGCGGAAGAGGCCGCACAGGTAGAGGCACAGGCGGCCAGAGAACGCGCACGGATCATACAACGGGCCGGTGCCCAAGATGGCGAATGACCGCGATTGGCTGGCCGCGGCAGCGCGGCTGGGTCTGCGCGGCCGGCCAGCAAGCGCCCCCAACCCTTCGGTCGGTGCAATAATCGTCAAGCATGGCCGCGTTCTCGGGCGCGGATGGACGCAGGCTGGCGGAAGGCCGCATGGCGAGGCGCAGGCATTGTCGGCAGCAGGCAGCGATGCATGCGGAGCGACGCTTTATTGTTCGCTAGAGCCGTGCGCCCACCAATCCGAACGCGGGCCTTCATGCAGCGATTTGATCGCGGATGCGGGTATCGCCCGGCTGGTCTATGCCTGCGAGGATCCCGATCCGCGAACCAATGGGGCCGGTGCAAGCAGGCTTCGCAAGTGCGGCGTAAAAGTTGACCGGACCGACAGCGCCGAAGCAGCAGAAGGGCTGGCCGGTTATCTGACCCGCCTACGTTTTGGCAGACCCCATGTTACACTCAAAATTGCCATGTCGCTCGACGGCAAAATTGCGCTCCCCTCTGGTGAAAGCCAATGGATCACCAGTGCAAATTCGCGCGCGCACGTCCATTCGCGCCGCGCTCTGGCCGATGCGATCCTAGTTGGCGGGGGCACATGGCGTGCCGATCAGCCACGGCTCGACGTGCGCCTGCCCGGGTTGGAGAATCGCAGCCCGCAGCGGATCGTACTGACGCGCGGTGTCGCACCCGACGGCGTCAAAATTATCAACACGCCCGCACAGATCGCGGGGCTCAACGGCGTCCAATATCTCTATGTTGAAGGCGGCGCTCATGCCGCAGCCAGCTTTTTAAAGGCGGGTTTGGTTGACAGGCTGGAAATCTACCGCGCGCCCATGCTGATGGGAGAGGGGTTTTCCGCTCTGGCCGATTACGGCCTTTCCTCGCTTGCCCAGGCGCATGGGCAATGGCAATTGGCCGAACGCCGCCAACTTGGCCCTGACACATTCGAGGCTTTCACCCGAAAGGAAAGCGACTGACATGTTCACCGGAATAATAACCGCCATCGGTACAATCGATAAAGTCGAACAGCGCGGCGATCTGCGCGCGGTGATTTCGTGCCCTTACGATCCCGACAGCATCGCGATCGGCGCATCAATCGCCTGTTCGGGCGTGTGCCTGACGGTGGTCGAAAAAGGCGGCAAAACCGATCAAGCGTGGTTCGCGGTCGATATTTCTGCCGAGACAGTCTCTCGCAGCGTCAAGGGCATGTGGGATCAGGGCGGCAGGCTCAATCTGGAAACAGCCTTGAAACTGGGCGACGAGCTGGGCGGACACATCGTAACGGGTCACGTGGATACGGTCGGCGAGGTGGTTATGACCAAAAACGTCGGCGGTTCAATCCGGATTGCGATCAGAGTGCGTGCAGAATTTGCGCCCTTCATCGCTGCCAAAGGTTCAATCACCGTCGACGGCGTTTCGCTGACGGTAAATGATGTTCGCGATAAACCCGACAAAACATGCGATTTTGCGGTCAACATCATTCCGCACACCGCGGAAGTGACAACGTTGGGTAGATTGAACACTGGCAGCCGGGTCAATCTGGAGATCGATGTGCTTGCGCGATATTTGCAGCGAATGGAAAGCCTGCGGGGGTAAGGTTTTGGCAATCTGGCTGGTGGCCCTACGATGGGTTCTAAGTCGGCCGGAATATTCGGGCCAATGCCGTGCGGCGATCCAGTATGGATAAAACACCTGCTGAATATTGATGTGATGCCATGAAACCCAAAATTCTCACAACACTTGTCGGCTACACCGCGCCTCAATTTAGAGATGATGCTTTGGCCGGGGTCACGGTGGCGCTTGTCGCATTACCACTGAGCATCGCAATTGCCATCGCATCCGGCGCCCCGCCCGCTGCGGGCCTGATTACCGCCGTCATCGCAGGCTTTCTGATCTCGGCGCTGGGCGGCAGCCGTGTTCAGATTGGCGGGCCGACAGGCGCCTTCATCGTCGTTGTTTACGGCGTCATTCATAATTACGGTTTCGACGGTTTGCTGGTGTCCACCCTGATGGCGGGTGTCATTCTGGTCGTGGCGGGTGTTTTTCGCCTTGGACGGCTTGTTCGCCATATTCCCGAAGCCGTCATTGACGGTTTCACGGTCGGGATCGCCTTTGTGATTGCCATCAGTCAGATCAAGGATTTGGTTGGGATGACCGGTGCTGCGCTGCCCGCAGATTTTCTGCCCAAAATTGCCGGTTTGTGGCGCATGAAAGACAGTTTCGATCCAGCTTCCTTGGCAATGGGGCTTGGCTGCATTGCCGCGCTGATTATCCTGCGCCGGATCATGCCCAAAATCCCTTGGCTGATCATTGTGGTTTCGCTGCTGAGCATTGCTGCGGCGATTGCATTTCCTTCAGTAGAAACGGTTGCAGGGCGTTATGGCGATCTTCCCCAAGGCTTACCCGCGCCGTCACTGCCAGACATCGATTTGGACATGATTGTTACGCTTGTGCCATCGGCGCTAACAATTGCCTTTCTGGCCGCCATTGAATCTCTATTATCTGCGGTTGTCGCCGACCGTATGATTGGCACCGCGCATCGATCCAACGCTGAACTGATTGCGCAAGGCGCAGCCAATATCGCTTCGCCTTTGTTTGGCGGGCTCCCAGCGACCGGGGCAATCGCACGCACGGCAACCAATGTGAATGCCGGGGGCCGCACCCCGGTAGCAGGCATAATTCATGCCCTGATTATTCTGGCAGCGATGGTGCTTGTGGCTCCCCTTGCAGGGGCGCTTGCCCTGCCCGCATTGGCAGGCCTTCTTGTTGTGACAGCATGGACGATGAGCGAACCACATCGTTGGCCGCAGCGTTTCCGCCTTGCCAAAGCGGATCTTGCCCTGCTTGTGCTAACCGCGTTTCTAACAATTATGGTGGATCTCTCCGTAGCGATTATGGCGGGAACCGTTATCGGCCTTGCGCTCGATCGATGGGGCCACAAAGCCGCATAATTGGGCAAATAGCGATTTTACCGCGGATTGTGGCGGTGTGCCGGGCGACAGTTGGCCCCGGACGCGCCGTTCTTACCCTCCGCCCAGCGGTCCTGCGGCAAAATTTTCGCGGGTGATTTCATAGACGATATGGAGCACGCGCTTGTGATCAAAGCGCATCAATTCGGTCTGTCTGGTCCGAACCGCGCCAATATTTTCCAACGCTTCGCGCGATCGGTAATTGGTTTCGCCAACGCGGAAATCGACACGGCTGACGGTTTTGAAAGCATGGCTCAACATCGCCCGCTTCATTTCGTGATTGTGGCCCTTGCCCCAATAGAACGGGTCGAGAAATGTCCAGCCAATCTCTACCGATCCGCCATCCTCTTCCTCAAAAGCTTGAAAGCGCGATGAGCCGATAATCCGCTCTTTCGCTTTGTCGATTACTGCAAGCGCGCCGCCCTTTGCCAAAGCGTCATCGAAAAATTCGCGGAACACATCCGCGCGCCAGCGATCATGCATCGGGTGCTGTTCCCACACATGCGCGTTGGAAGCAATGGCGAAAAGCCCGTTCCAATCCCCTGATTCGAGCGGCCGCAGCAGCAGCCTTTCGGTTTCAAGGGTGGGCTGGCGGTCCATTCAGCCTGCCACAGACCCCAGTGCCGTCACGAATTTTTTAATATTGCCCATATGCAGACCGGCGATGTTGATCCTGCCCGATCCCGCCATGTAAATGGCGTGATCATCGCGCAGGCGCTGGATCTGCTCTTTGCTTAGCGGCAGCACGGAAAACAATCCGTTCTGCTTGCCCAGCGGAACCAGATCGAGCGAGCCGACTTGACCGGCCTTGGCGAGTTCGTCACGCACTTGCCGTATCCGGTTGCGCATCGTTTCCAGCTCGTCCAGCCATTGCGCGGTCATATCAGAATCGCGCAGAACAATCCGTACGGCCGCGCCGCCGTGATCAGGCGGCATGGACCAGCTGGCCCGCGCCAATGCATTCAGGTTGGACATAACCGGATCAAGCTGACCGGCAGATTGCGCCAGAACATAAAGCGCGCCCACGCGGTCCCGGTACATGCCAAAGTTCTTGTCGCAGCTATAGGCAATCAATGCTTCGGGCACTGCGGCCAGAACCTTGCGGACACCGGCGACGTCTTCTTTCATACCATGGCCAAGGCCTTGGTAAGCGATATCAAGAATGGGCAATGCGTTGCTTTCGGCAAGCGCCGCCGCGATCATATCCCATTGGTCTGCGGAATAATCGATGCCGGTCGGGTTGTGGCAGCAACCGTGAAGCAGAACCGCCTCCCCATCCTGCGCGGTACGGATCGCACCCAGAACGCTTTCTATGTCGGCTGTACCGTCAGCATTCGCATGGCCAAAAGTGCGCATCTGCAAGTCCACATCGCCCAAAATTTGCGCGTGGTTGGGCCAGCTTGGCACACCAAGGTGAAGCGCCGTGACACCAGCCTTTTTCGCCGCCGCAACGGCCAGCCGCACCGCACCGGTCCCGCCGGGCGTTTGCATACCTTCTATCCGGCCACCCATTGTGGCGTCCTTGCCGAAAATATACGGCATCAGCGCATGGACAAAGCCCAAATCGCCTTCTGGCCCGAGGTAGCTTTTGCTATCCTGTTGTTCGACCAAGCGTGTTTCTGCCGCCTTAATCGCGCCGAACACGGGCGTATCGCCCTGCCCCGTGCGATAGACACCGACGCCAAGGTCGATTTTATCCGCACGATCATCGGCGGCATAGAGTTTGATCAGCGCAAGCAGCGCATCGGGCGATTGTTGTTGGAGACGTTCAAGCATGATGCGCCCCCAATGCCGAGGGCAGCCGATACTCGCAAGATGTAATGCGCCTTTTTGGCGTCAGTTTTTATTGCGACGCCAAAGGCGCACTTTACTCCAGAGGCAAAAAGCGGCTGCGTTAAAACGGCAACCAACGCTGCTTCTTGGAAAATCTCATATAACCGGCATTTACACCAAGCCGCAGTCCCGCGCCAACACGAATCGGGATCAAAACAGTGTCGCCTTTACGCAGATAGCTCGCATGCAAGCCGCCGATCAAATAGGCTTGGCCCTCGCCCGCAGGGAAACGCTTATACAATTCTTCGCTGTCATAGAGGTTATAGACCAGCACAAAAGTGTTGCCTGCATTGGCCCCGGCATCCAGCCCGATGGACGGGCCGGTCCAATAGACGGGCCGCTGGCCTTCGATCTTATGGAACAACGTGCCCGAACCGTAACGGGCACCGACAATGAAGGCCCCGCCAGCCTCGCGGCCGACAATATATCCATTCGGCTCACCCTGCTTTTTGAGCAAATCCTGAATCATCCGCGCGACACCTTCTGCGCCGCTGCCGAACACGCCCTGCGCCGCCCCGATCAGATCATCTTCCTTATACGTGTCACCCTGAACTGCTGCGACTGCCGGATCACCGGCCGCCTGGGTTGCTGCAACCGATGCATCATCAGAGGTTACAATGGGATCGGCCCAATTCGGCGCCACAGCATCATCACGGTTGCTGCTCGTCATCCGTTCGGAAAAGGATGGTTCTGCAATTGGCGCTGAGGGATTTGATGGTTGTTCGTCCGCATAGATCGGCTGGTCGCCTGGCTGTTCGGCCAGATCACCATCTATTTGGCCCCATGCATCATCGGGATCGACCGATTCTATCTGCTGCGCTGCGAGCGGCATCGCACAAAGTGCCAGCGATCCCAATAGAGCTACGCCTGCAAGCCGTGCCTGTTGCCGTGCCATGGTCAGAATGGTCATAATATCTCCGCTCGCCCGCACGGATCATTGGCGGGCTTGTCCAATGCACATCAGAATCCTTTGCGCCTGAAGCAGCAATGAACCGGCGACGAATCGAATCGAAATCGCGATGAACCGAGTCATCCATGCGAAAAGGCACCTATTTTCGGGTTTCTCGTATGGCTACTTGCCGCGCCCTGTCCGCCCCGTTATAGCGCGCCACCGCAGACACTGCGATCCGGAGACGTGGGTGAGTGGCTGAAACCAGTTCCCTGCTAAGGAACCATAGGAGTAATCCTATCGAGGGTTCGAATCCCTCCGTCTCCGCCATTGCAGTTTTGCCGCCGCGCCCAACGGCGAAACTGCGGTTTTGGTTTCCATCGAAACCGGATTTGACTAGAGACACGGCATGGACCGGGCTCAGATCGTTCACGAAAATTTCCTTCGCCGTGTGAAAACCAGCGACTTGCCGCAAGGCTCTGCGCCGAATGGATCGCTGACAGATGATTTGGCCGTTTCGATTTACCGTTCAGGCTGCCTAACGCGCGCGCTAGACCGAACCAGCCGCGCGATGCAGGCCAAGGGGCAGGGTTTCTACACAATCGGATCGTCAGGCCATGAAGGAATGGCTGCCGTTGCCGCTGCATTGCGGCCAACCGATATGGCGTTCCTCCATTACCGCGACGCCGCGTTCCAGATACAGCGCGCAGAACAGGTTCCGGGTCAAACGATCGCTTGGGATATGCTGCTTTCTTTTGCCTGTTCAAAGGATGATCCGATTTCAGGCGGCCGGCACAAGGTGCTGGGATCGAAGGCGCTGACTATTCCGCCGCAAACCTCCACAATCGCCAGCCATTTGCCCAAGGCTGTGGGCGCGGCCTATTCGTTGGGCTTGGCCAAGCGCCAGCCCCCCGAACACAAACAGCTGCCCGATGATGCCATCGTCATGTGCTCTTTCGGCGATGCCTCGGCCAACCATTCAACCGCACAAGGCGCGATCAACACATCCTGTTGGACCGCCTATCAAAATGTGCCGATGCCGCTGCTGTGGGTTTGCGAAGACAACGGAATTGGCATTTCGACCAAAACACCAACCGGTTGGATCGCAGCCAATTTCGCCAACCGGCCGGGTCTCAAATATTTCCCCTGCGATGGCACCGACATTTACGACACGTTCCGTGCTGCGCGCGATGCGGCCGAATATGTCCGCAAAAGGCGCAAACCGGCATTTCTGCATATTCGCACGATCCGCCTTTATGGCCACGCCGGTGCCGATGTTCCGACGACCTATATGGCCAAGTCCGAGGTTGAAGCAGAAGAAGCGAATGATCCGCTGCTTCATTCGGTAAGGTTGCTGAACGAAGCCGCAGCGCTTGATCACGGTGCGGCGCTCGATATTTACCGGCAAACGGGTGAGCGGGTGGACCGGATCGCCGGTGAAGCCTGCAAGCGCGCACGCCTTACTAATGCTGCCGGCGTAATGGCCAGCCTGATACCGCCAAAACGCGAATGCGCGACATCGAACGGGCCAAGCGCAGAATCGCGTACAGCGGCATTTGGCGGCGATATGAAGCAGATGGGGCAACCGCAAATCATGTCGCGGCTGATCAATTGGGCGCTTACCGATCTCATGCTCGAACATCCCGAAATCGCGATGATGGGCGAGGATATCGGGCGCAAGGGCGGTGTTTACGGTGTCACCCAGAAACTTTCGAAGCGTTTTGGCCGCGCGCGGGTGATCGACACATTGCTGGACGAACAATCAATCCTTGGGCTGGGGCTTGGCATGGCGCAGAACGGTTTCGTGCCAATTCCCGAAATTCAATTTCTTGCCTATTACCACAATGCTGAAGACCAAATTCGCGGCGAAGGGGCAACGCTGCCGTTTTTTTCGGGCGGCCAATACACCAATCCGATGGTGGTTCGCATTGCCGGTCTGGGTTATCAAAAGGGCTTCGGCGGTCATTTTCACAATGACAACAGCTTTGCCGCGATTCGCGATGTGCCCGGCGTTATTTTGGCATGTCCGTCTAATGGGGCCGATGCTGCACGGATGCTGCGCGAAGCGGTGAGATTAGCGCGTGAAGAACAGCGATTGGTGATTTTCCTAGAACCAATTGCACTTTATCCAATGCGCGATCTGCACGAGGCTGGAGATGGCGGCTGGCTGCAGGCCTATCCTGATCCGTCAGAACGTTTGCCGCTTGGGCAGGTGACGACACATGGTGCGGGCACCGACCTTGCCATCGTGACATTTGGCAATGGCACCTATCTGTCGATGCAGGCGCAAAAGCGGCTTGCCGAAGAAGGAATAGATGCAAGGGTAATCGATCTCAATTGGATTTCACCGCTGCCAGAAGCTTCGTTGCTCGAAGCCGTTAAAGGCTGCAAACAAGTGCTAATTGTCGATGAAACGCGGCGCACCGGCGGATTGGCCGAGGCGCTGATGGCCCTGTTTTCCGAACAATCCGGCTTGCCCCATTCCAGATTGGTGGCTGAAGACAGTTTTATCCCCACCGGGCCGGCCTATGCAGCGACAATGCCTTCTGCCGACAGCATCACCGCCAAAGCGCGCGAGCTGACCGGAGGCGTGAAATGAGCGCCAATCGCAAAACAGCTGTCGTTATATGTCCGGGCCGCGGAACATATAACAAGACAGAGCTTGGATATTTGGGCCAGCATTTTCCAGACGCGGATATGCTCGCCAAATTTGATGTCCAACGATCCGCTAATAATCAGGAAACCCTGTCTGAACTTGACGGGGCGAAACGCTTCAGCCTGGCCAAACACACCCGCGGCGACAATGCCTCCGGCCTAATCTTTGCTGCAACGCTGGGCGATTACCGGCTCATCAACAGCGATGAAATTGAAATCGTTGCGGTGACGGGCAATTCAATGGGTTGGTATTCGGCCCTTGCCTGCGCGGGGGCTACCACGCCCGAAAATGGTTTCTCAATTGCCAACACCATGGGCACGCTGATGCAAGACGCGCTGATTGGCGGGCAGCTGGTCTATCCGTTTCTTGGTGCGGATTGGACACCCGACCTTGCCAGACGCGATAAATTGTTGGCGCTAATGCGGCAGATTGACGCGGCGCCGGGCCACACGCTTCTGCCATCAATCCATCTTGGCGGAATGCTGGTTTTGGCAGGGAACGAAGCCGGCCTGAAGGCTTTTGAAAACACCGCTGATCCCGTCGATGGACGTTTTCCAATGCGGCTGGGCAATCACGCCGCGTTTCATACGCCGATGCAACAGCCGGTTGCTGATAAGGGCCGCGAAAGGCTTGCGGTTGATCTGCTTCAACAGCCGCAGATACCTATGGTTGATGGACGCGGGGCGATCTGGTGGCCGCATGCCGCTGACCTTCACACATTGTGGGATTACACGCTGGGGCATCAGGTCACAGAAACCTATGATTTCACCCGCGCTGTCGAAACCGCCGCGCGCGAATTTGCGCCTGATCTGTTTATCGTAACCGGCCCGGGCACAACATTGGGCGGCGCCGTTGCACAGTCGCTGATCCTTGCCGATTGGCAGGGTATGAACAGCAAGGAAGCGTTCAAATCACTTCAGGCGGTCGACCCGGTGCTCATTTCCATGGGCATGGCCGATCAGCGCAGTCTGGTGACTTAAAGCCCGACTTTGATCCCGCCCCAAACCGTGCGCGGTACGCCCAGATCCAACGCCCCGTTGGAATTGCGCGTGACGATGGTTTCGTCCAAAAGATTTTCCCCGCGAAACACCAGCGCTATATTGTCCGATATCGGAACCTGCGCATACAGCCCTAGCGTGGTGACTGCGGGCAATATCCCCGTTTCCTGATCGCTTTCAAACTGCGCGCCGATATGGCGCAGCGTCACAGACAGCAGCCATCCTTCCGCAGGCTTCCAAGCCAAAGTGCCGCCTGCGGCAAATTCGGGCGTTTGCGGAGGGCGATTGCCGCCAAGCGCAAGTGAGGCACCGCGCCCGTCAATTTCCGCATCGGTATAGGCTGCACTGACATTCAGGCTGACCGCGCCTTGGGTGAGCGTGAAGGCCCCCTCCAAACCGCGCGCCTCAATCGCAGGCAAATTCTGCCTCTGCCGCAATGTCGGTGTCAAAGTGACGTTGGCAATCGCATTTTCAACCCGATTGTCGAAAGCGGTCATGCTAAATTCGACACCCTCACTTACCGTCCAATCGATGCCCGCTTCGAATCCCTCAAGCTGCTCATTCTCAAGCGCCGCATTGGCCTGTGTGACAATCGGAAAGACAACAAAGGGGCGGTAAAGTTCGTTGAGCGTTGGCAAGCGAAGCCCGCGATAGGCCGCAGCGCGAACGCGCAATTCCTCTGACATTTGATAGGCTGCGCCCACGCGGTAGGAAAATGTCCAATCAGACCGGTCCGGGGCGATAGTCTCGCCAATCAGAATGTTATTCGCATCGACAGCGCGGTAAAAACCGTTCTCGATAATTGTCCGGTCAAGCCGGACACCCCCCGTCAGGACCAGGGCATCCAATGACCAATCATTTTCGACAAACAAGCCGAAATCTGAATTGCGGCCGCCAGCTTGGCGCCGTTCGTTGAGACTACCCGTAAAGGCGCTATAGGCTTCTTCGCGCAGTTCGCCCGCTGAACGGCGGTAATCGGCCCCGATCCGAAGCACATGATCTTCGCCCAATGGCGGACGGATTTCAAACTTCCCACCCAGCCCCGTCGACGGCGTGTTGCGTTGATCGAGAACGCGGACAAAACGGGTTGAGCTGATCACAATATTGGAAAAATTGCGCGTCTGGATGTAGCCCAGCGCATCAAATTGCCAATCGCCGCGGCCAACCAGCCGGATGCTGGCGTCTGCGCCTTCGCTGGAACTGTCCGCACCTTCAAATCTCAAGGTCCGTTCGTCATTGAACACAAGCCCGCGTGCCTGAATTTCGATTGAATCGGTCAGCGGCGCCGCGCCGCGAATACCGACCGACCAGCTTTCGAATGCCGCCCTCGCACTTTTGGGCACGGATTGGCTGACCGGCGCGGTGAAGAATCCTTTTCCCCGGTCCCAACGCCCGCTGACCACTGCAAAACCCGCGCCGAGCTTGCTCGCCGCGCTGGCATTGGCTTCGGTCTCGCCCCGGTTATTGACCAATAGCGATCCGCTAAACAGCCCCAAGGCATCCGCATCGGCGCTGTGCAATTCGATCGTCCCTGCCAAGGCCCCTGCCCCGAACGGCCCCGAACCGCCGCCACGTGTCACACGAATGCTATCCAGCCTTTCAGGCGCGACGGCGTTGAAGGGAATGTAACCGAAGAACGGGTCGGACATCGGCACACCGTCAAGCAGCACCAGCGCGCGGCTGGTTGCATTGCCGCCCAGCGCCCTTAGCGTGGCACCTTGCGCGCTGGCGTTTGAACTTCTGCTGTCGGAACGGCGAAATTGCTGAAACCCTGCCACCGAAGAAAGCACATCTTCAATCCGGCCTGACGCTGAACTGACAATCTGATCACGTTCCAATTCAACCGCGGAATAGGCCGGTGTTGCCGGCGTTGCAGGAAGCCCCGCGCCGGTGACCACTATCGCCGCTTCCCCTGCGTTCTGGCCCCCGTCTTGCTGCGCCAGAACAGGCGCAGACAGGGTCAAAACAGCAGCAGCGCAGGCAAATTTGATCGGTAGATTCATCTTGGTTTCCTAGCGATACGCGCAAGGTGCGTCAGTATTTAATTGCAACCTGACTCGCATTTGCGGCGCGGCTGTGCTTACATTGTTGTCAACAGGAGAGAAGATGATGCTTGCAACGCCACCCGATTTCGAAGTGTTGATCGTTGGTGCCGGTATTTCCGGCATCGGAATGGCCGCACATTTGGAAATGGAATGCCCCGGCAGATCATATGCTATTGTTGAACGGCGCGAACATCTGGGCGGCACTTGGGATCTGTTCCGCTATCCGGGCATCCGGTCTGACAGTGATATGCACACTCTCGGTTTCGTATTCGAACCGTGGAAGCATGAAAAATCGATTGCTGATGCGCCTGCCATCCTCGACTACCTCAACACAATCGTCGATGAACGCGGCATTCGCGAACACATCCGCTATCAGCAAAAAGTTGTGTCTGCCGATTGGCGCGGCGATGAAGCGCGCTGGCATGTGACGATGGAACAAGCAGACGGATCGCAAACGCGCATGACCGCGAATTTCCTGTTCCTGGGTTCGGGCTATTACGATTATGACAAACCCTATGATCCGGGTTTTGAATTTGGCGATTTCAACGGACAGGTGATCCATCCGCAATTCTGGCCCGAAGATCTGGATTATACAGGCAAGAAAGTCGTGGTGATCGGATCGGGCGCAACGGCGGTAACAATCGTCCCTTCGATGGCCGACAAGGCCGCCAAGGTCACGATGCTGCAACGCACGCCAACCTGGATGTTCTCCCGCCCCGCAAAAGACGGGATTGCCAATTTCCTGCGCAAAATCCTGCCTGAAAAATTGGCTTACAAGATCACCCGCTGGAAAAACATCAAGATGCAGGATTTCGGCTTCAAACAAGCCCGCAAAAATCCCGAACGGGTCAAGAAGTCGCTGCACAAGAAAATCGCCCAATCGATGGGTGCCGACTATGATTTGAAGGATTTCACACCACCATATGATCCGTGGGACCAACGGCTGTGCCTTGTGCCCGATGATGATCTGTTCAATGCCATGAAATCGGGTAAGGCCGATGTTGTGACCGGCAAGATCAAGCGATTTACCAAATCCGGCATAGAGCTCGACAATGGCGACGCGCTGGAAGCTGACATTATCGTTACAGCAACGGGCCTCAACATGGCAGTGGCAGGAAAAATTGCGCTGAGCCAAGACGGCCAACCGGTCGATCTGAGCAAGCGTTTTTATTACAAAGGCTGCATGTTCTCCAACCTGCCAAACCTTGCGGTGGTGTTCGGATATCTCAATGCCAGCTGGACGCTGCGTTCCGATGTCAATGCGGCCTATGTTTGCCGCGTGCTCAACAAAATGAAGGCAGGTGGCAGCGATATTGCCGTGCCGGTCCTTCCGGCTGAACACAATCTGGAAGAAGATAACATTTTCGATTTCTCCAGCGGATATATCCAACGCGCGCTAGATATTATGCCCAAAAGTGCTGTGACCTATCCGTGGCGGCTTAATCAGGAATATGTCACTGACCGTAAGATTATGCAGGATAGTCCGATTGACGATGGAATCCTTTCATTGCATCAGGCCGGGGCAAATGCGACCCGTTCCCAAGAGCAGTTGGAACCGGCGGAATAAACACTTGCCGCTTCACCTTGCCACTCGCATCGCCTAACCCGCTGGTATGAGCGACAAGATATACACCGCAGCGCTGGTCGTGATCGGCGACGAGATACTGTCTGGCCGAACGCATGACAAAAACATCGCGCAAGTCGCAAGCTGGCTGCAGGTGCAAGGCATCCGGTTGGACGAGGTGCGCGTGGTCGCCGATGTTGAAGAACGCATTGTCGAGGCGGTTAATGCACTGCGCGCGCGCAATGATTATTTGTTCACCACCGGCGGCATCGGTCCAACACATGATGATATTTCTGTCGATGCCGTCGCTGCGGCCCTTGGCGTTGAAGTTGTCATTCATCCCACGGCCCATGCAATTCTGGAAGAATATTACGCTGACAAAGGCGGGTTAAATGATGCGCGATTGCGGATGGCGCGTGTGCCCGATGGCGGCGATTTGATACCGAACAAACGCACAGGTGCGCCGGGCATCAAAATCGGCAACATCCATATGATGGCGGGTGTCCCGCATATTACCGCCGGGATGCTGGACGCGCTGACGGGCACGCTTGAAGGCGGTGCACCATTGCTGTCGGAAACCGTCGGCGGCTGGATTCCCGAAAGCGAGGTTTCCAACCTGCTGCGCGAAACCGAACAGGCGCATGAGAATTGCCAAATCGGCAGCTATCCTTTTTTTCGCGGCGGAAAGGTCGGGTCCAATTTCGTAATCCGCTCCACCGATGCCGATGATTTGAAAAGCTGCGTTGACACTTTGTGCGATGGTCTTGCGACGCATGGATTTGATTTCACACCGGGCGGTATCTGACCGGAAGTTTCAATCACCCGCCCAATTTCGCAGAACCAACGCCTCCATTCCGAGCCTGCCGATTCCGCCCTGACAAAAGCCAAAGAGCCGGGCCAAAAAAAGGGCCAAAAACAGGACCAATGAATAGGACAAACGAAAAAGGGCCGAAGGATTGCTCCCCCGGCCCTTTGTCAAATTGCCATCCTGTAGGACAGAACTTTCCGCGCTCATCTGGCGCGGCGATAACGCATCAAATTACGCGCCTTCGATTTCCGACAGGTCGATCTTCAGGCCCGGACCCATGGTCGAGGTCAGCGAGACCTTCTTCACATATTTGCCCTTAGCGCCGGTCGGTTTCGCTTTCACGATGGCCTGAGTCAGCGCTTCGAAGTTGGTTTTGATGTCAGCGTCTTTGAAGGACATCTTGCCAATGCCGGTGTGAACGATACCGTTCTTCTCAACACGGAATTCAACCTGTCCGCCCTTGGCGTCCTTAACGGCCTGTTCCACGTTCGGCGTGACTGTGCCCAGCTTCGGGTTCGGCATCAGGCCTTTAGGGCCCAGAACCTTACCAAGGCGGCCAACAACACCCATCATGTCGGGCGTTGCGATCACCCGGTCATAATCGAGATTACCGGCCTGCATGTCTTCCATCAGATCTTCTGCGCCAACTTTGTCGGCACCGGCGGCTGTCGCCTTGTCAGCATTGTCGCCCTTGGCAAAAACGGCAACTTTGACGTCTTTACCCGTGCCCGAAGGCAAGGAGATCATACCGCGGACCATCTGGTCTGCGTGACGCGGATCAACACCAAGGTTGATGGCGACTTCGACGGTTTCGTCAAATTTCGCCTTATGCTCACGCAATGTCGCGATCGCATCATCAACGTTGTAAAGTTTTTCGCGATCGAGTTCGGCGACGACTTTCTGTTTTTTGGTCAGCTGTACCATGTCTTAGCCCTCCACCACTTCAAGGCCCATCGAATGCGCGGAGCCTTCGATGATTTTCATTGCCTGGTCGATATCGTTCGCGTTGAGATCAGCCATTTTCGCTTCTGCGATTTCTTTCAGCTGGCTCTTCTTGATTTTGCCGACCTTATCCTTGTTCGGTTCGCCCGAACCCTTTTTCACCTTGGCGGCTTTTTTCAAATAATATGAAGCAGGCGGCGTTTTGGTGGTGAAGGTGAACGAACGGTCCGCATAGACGGTGATCGTTGTGGGGATCGGTGCGTTTTTCTCAAGTTCCTGCGTCGCGGCGTTAAACGCCTTACAGAATTCCATGATGTTGACGCCGCGTTGACCCAGCGCAGGGCCAATTGGCGGTGACGGGTTTGCAGTGCCCGCAGGCACTTGCAGCTTGATATAGCCTTCAATCTTCTTGGCCATGGATGGCCTCCTTTCACACTGTCGGCTTCTTCAACCTGCCCGACAATGGGCGTGCCGAAGGAAACCTCATGTTAAGCGGTTAAACGACGGCAAAACCGTCTCCCGCACGAGTTCCCTTTCAGGGAGCGGCGCTGATAGCGTTTTGCCGCAAGAATGCAAGCGATTCGCCCAGAGTCCTGCCGCTTGTTCAGGAATTGCCCAATTGGGCTGAACAGATGGAACGGATGGATTGCGCAGCCATTCCCCAAATTTAGACGCGCCGTCACAAATAGGAAAACTGTTTTCGCCCCGATCTGCGGTGCCTGCGCCGTAAACTTGACCCCGGTCCGAATAGGCTTAGGCTCCTATTTCATGCAAAATTTTGTCGCCTTTTTTGCCTTTGGGCTGTTAGCCGCATCGGCTGCCTCGCCCGTTTCCGCACAGGGCCAGGATACGATCAATCAACCGGGCCAGCGTGTCGATCTGCCGCTCGCTGATATTGACGACACGCTGACGATTGCAGGCGAGGAAATTGAAGGCAAAAAGCTGCGCAGCAGGATGACTGTGCAGGTTAAGATAAATGGCGAAGGCCCATACAAATTCATCGTCGATAGCGGTGCTGACACGTCGGTTGTTGGAACGAAACTGGCCGAGGAACTCGCGCTGCCTGCGGGTAGCCCGGCGATGCTTGGCGGAATCACGGAAATTTCGGCGGTAGAGCGCGTGCTGGTCGATTCTTTAACGCTCGGTCCAACCACCGTGACCAATCTGGAACTGCCAGTACTGCGCGAAGGCCATATTGGGGCTGAGGGGATGATCGGTCTCGACGCGCTGGTCGAACAAAGGCTGGTGCTCGATTTCGAAGAACGTACCATCAGAGTTGATGATTCTGCGACACCGCGAAGAAGACAAAGCGACCAAATTGTTGTGCGGGCGCGGTTACAGCGCGGACAGCTTATCCTTGCCCAGGTCAAAGCCAATGGCATTCCCCTTGACGCAGTCATCGATACCGGGACCGAAATTACAATTGGAAATTCATTGCTGCGCGAAAAGTTGATCCGCCGCCAAGAATTTCAATCGCTGACCGTTGTTGGCGTTACCGGCAAGACAACTGATTTGCAGTTGGCTTTCGTACGCGAATTACGGCTTGGGCCGATTATTTTGCGCAATGTGCCGATTGCATTTGCCGATGTTCCGCCATTTGAAGTTTTTGGAATTGCGGACAAGCCCGCCCTTCTTCTGGGCACCGATCTGATGGAGGCTTTTAGAAAGGTATCGCTCGATTTTGGCGAGCGCAAGCTGCGCTTCCAATTGAGCAAATGCAATATTCACGCACGGCGCATTCGCACGGTAGCGCGCAGGGCGACCCGCATAGGTACCGACAATCCTGATGGACTCGCGTGTAAGGGCGACTGAGAGGCAGATACAAAAAGGCCCCTATTCACACAGAGGCCCTCTTGATTTGTTCTAAACTAGCTTGCAACTGGCCAAATTGCGAAAGGTCTTACTTGACCAGTTCGACCTGTTCGAATTCCAGTTCCACCGGCGTGGCACGGCCGAAGATCGAGACCGAAACCTTGACCTTGGCTTTGTCGAAATCGAGTTCTTCCACAACGCCGTTGAAGCTTGCGAAGGGACCGTCGAGAACCTTGACCTGATCGCCGATTTCGTAATCGACGTGAATGTCTTTCTTCGGTGCAGCTTTCGCTTCTTCGACGCCGCCAAAATAACGTGCAGCCTCTTTTTCAGAAATTGCCTGCGGCTTGTTACCTGACCCCAGAAACCCGGTGACCTTCGGCGTGTTCTTGACCAGGTGATAGACATCATCGGTCATATTCAGCTTGGCAAGGACATAGCCGGGCATGAATTTACGCTCGGTCTGGACCTTCTTGCCGCGCTTGATCTCTGTGATCGTTTCGGTCGGCACTTCGACTTCTTCGACGCCTTCTGAAAGGCCCAGCCGCTCGGCTTCATGGATGATCGCATCGCGAACTTTGTTCTCGAAGCCCGAATATGCGTGGATGATGTACCAGCGTGCCATCTTTAGTCCCTGTCAGAAATCTTGTGATGCCCCAAAATCGGCGAGTGCCAATTCAGGCGAGAGTGAGAAGCCAGCCAACGATCGATCCGAAGACCGTATCGACGCCAAGGAAAAACAGCGAGAGGATCACCATCATAATACCAACGAAAATCGCGGTGGTGATGGTTTCCTGACGTGTCGGCCACACCACCTTGCTGGTTTCGGTGCGAACTTGCCGGATAAATTCACCCGGGGTCGTTTTGCGCGTCTTTGGAGTTTGCTCTGCCATGGTCCTCAGCTTTCGCTGCTTAAATAAAAATCACTTCCTGAATGTGAGCTATGTAAGGTTTCGGGCCGCCCTGATTCAAGATCAGGAGGGGCTTTTTCTAACTCAAATGTCGGAAGACGCGATTCGTCTAGGCGCGGGCAGACGCAAAAGCAAGATGGCAAAACGGGCCATTGGTTAAACCGGGCGGTGATTGCCCCCCTTTTGCGCTGGCCTTGCACCCCGCACCGCTCTAGCGTGCGCGACTTAAATTGTTTGAGGGGGAGCCAGATAATGGCCGCGGCAGGACCAGAAGCACCGACGCTGATTGATCACGTAACCAATATATCCGATTTCATCTGGGGCGGCACATGGAATGGGGAAGCTATTTCATGGCTCTCCATCGGCGGCCAGCCGATCCCGCCCATGACCCTGATTCTTCTGGGCATCGGCATGTGGATCATGATCGGCTTGAAATTCTATCCGATCCGTAAGCTTGGCAGTTCCTTCAAAGGCTTGTTCGCCAGCCGCAAGAGCGAAGGCGACGGAGAGATTTCGCCCTTTGCTGCGCTTTCCACCGCACTTTCGGGCCAAGTTGGCACGGGTAACTTAGCTGGCGTTGCAACCGCGATTACGCTGGGCGGACCCGGTGCAATTTTCTGGATGTGGGTCACTGCTTTGGTCGGTATGGCGCTGGCATTTGCCGAAGGCTCGCTCGCCATTCGGTACCGCGAAAAGACATCCGACGGCGTCTATCGCGGCGGTCCGATGAGCTACATCATGATGGGTCTGGGCAAAAAATACACATGGCTCGCCATTCTGTTCTGCATTGGCACGCTGTTCTCGGCGCTGGTTACGGGCAATTCGATTCAGGCAAATGCCGTTGCTGACGGTCTAAATGAACTGTTTGGCATTGAAGAATGGCTCGGCGGATTGATCGTGGCTGTGCTGGTGTTCATCGTGATCATCGGCGGGATCAAATCGATTGGCGGCGTGGCGGAAAAAATCATTCCATTCATGGCCGGGGCCTACATCATCATGGCCGTGATCGCATTAATCCTGAATTTCGGTGATCTGCCTGCAACTTTCGGCCTGATTTTCAACGGAGCGTTTAACACGCAAGCGGCCACCGGCGGCTTCCTGGGTGCGGCGATTATGCTGGCGATTCGGGCCGGTGTGGCACGCGGGCTGTTCTCTAACGAGGCCGGCCAGGGTTCGACACCCATCGCCCACGCGGTGGCGCAGACGAATGATCCTGAACAGCAAGGCCGCATGGCCATGCTTGGCACATTCATCGATACAATCGTGATCTGCACCATGACGGCATTGGTCATGTTGACGGTTAAGGGCGACTTCACCGCTGGTGGAGAAGCCGTGGCGCATGCGTGGAATTCTGATCTTCAGGGTTTTGCCATGACCAGCGGCGCGTTTGCCGCTGCTTTCCCGTTTGAAATTGGCAGCATTCCGGTGGGAACCTTGGTCGCCTCGGTCGCGCTGATCCTATTTGTGTTCACCACATTGCTGACATGGTCTTATTACGGCGAACGCGCGATCACCTTCATTTATGACCGCGTCCCCGGTTCGACCCGCGGGGGTGAAAAGGTGCTGCATATGGTGTGGCGCGTGCTGTGGTGCGTGGTGATTTATATCGGCGCATCGCAAGATCTGACATTGGTCTGGCGCCTCGGCGATATATCCAACGCCGCGATGGCCCTGCCAAACTTGCTGGCTCTGGCGTTACTCTCAGGGGTGGTGTTCAAGCTGGCACAAGGCGACAAAACCGCTGGTGAAGACCATCACGCGGACACCCCGGAAGAGCCTGAGGAATACTAATAAGGCCCGATTCCGCCAAAAGTTGGTTCCGCCAAAAGAAAGGGCCGGCAGTCATCACTGCCGGCCCTTTTCGTTTTTGCCGTTGGTTGAACCTATCGCGCGCTGAACAAACGCGCGAAAAAGCCCGGCTGATCCATCGGTAAAATCGCACCGTGCTTTTGGTAACGCAGCGAAGCATCGCGGTACGGGCGCGGCTGCGCCCACGCGTCTGGGCGGCTGCTGTGAAATGACAGTGCTGACATCATCTTTCTCCTTTTCTCGCTAAGTTCGTCTTGCCGCTGATAATGCACGGATGGGCTTGGCGATTGCTGAACGATCATGTTGCCATTCATTCAGGAAAGGCAGGCGGTAACGGCCCCTCAGGCGGGACATGTAGAGCGATAATGGATGAAATTGCCTGGCAGGGGCACAGAGACTCGAACTCTGGACCTTCGGTTTTGGAGACCGACGCTCTACCAACTGAGCTACGCCCCTCCAGGCAGAGGCGCGCTCTAATGCCAAGCGGTTGCGATGGCAAGGCGGCAATCCATCACATTTGGCGGTTTTGCCTGCTAGGCGTGCGCCGCGTGCTGCGCTAATCCAGCATTATGCACGCCCCTGCCGCCTCGTTAATCCCCGTCGATATGCTGCTGATGGCCTATCGCAACGGGATATTCCCGATGGCCGATTGCCGCGATGATCCCGAACTGTTCTGGATTGAACCCAAAGAACGCGCGATCTTTCCTTTGGATGATTTCCGCCCCGGAAAAAGCCTGCGCAAAGCCGTCCGATCAAACCGGTTCGAAGTTACTTTGGACCGCGCCTTTCCAGATGTGATGGAAGCCTGCGCGGCGCCCCGCCCTGATCATCCCGAAAGCTGGATCAGCCACCGGATACAGGCAAGTTTCACCGCATTGCACGATGCCGGATACGCGCATTCGATTGAATGCTGGCAGGAAGGCAGATTAGTGGGCGGCCTGTATGGCGTGTCATTTGACCGTGTGTTTTGCGGCGAAAGTATGTTCAGCCGTGCCGACAATGCTTCAAAGGTTGCGCTGGTGTGGCTGGTTGCACTGCTCAAACGAGCCGGATTTGCCGTGCTCGATTGCCAATTTATGACCGACCACCTCGCATCATTGGGGGCAATCGAGATTTCACAGGCGGATTATATCGCAAGAATAGAGGCCGCCGGCGGAGAACCGCGCATCAGCTTGAAAAATGCTTACGTTTCGCTGCTTTCTGCAGGGGCAGATGGCGCAGAAGGTGCAGATGGCTGGGCATCGCCGGGAAAGCTCATCGCGCAATCCTTCACCCAAACATCATAGATCGGATGTTCAACGACATTTAGTGATGGCGATTCCTTAAACAGCCAGCCGGAAAATGTGGTCGCCCATTCCTCGTCATCATGATCGCGCGTCAGAACCTGAACGAATGCCCCTGTTTCCTTTGGCATTTCCCAAGGTGCGGTGCGTTCACAGGCGGACAAGCGGACAATAACATTGCCAAACCGGCGCGTCTCACCCGGTGTCATTTCCAAATCTTGGGACACATTGTTGCGCTTGTTCAACAGGCCAATCGTCGCGACACGTTCTGCCATCGGCGTGCCAATCCCTGCCTCTCCCGCCGGTTGGTCGGGGGCGATGGGTTGGCCCTGCAATTCTTCGGGAACTTCTGTTTCCTGACCCGTGGGCGTTTCAGGCCCGGCATCGCCGCAAGCAGCCAATGCCAGCACAAGCGCGGGCGCGGTTGTTACAGCGAAACGGCGGCGCTTCATCAGCTGCCGGGGGTCCATGCTTCATAATCGCCCGACGCACGCGCGCGTTTACCGCCCTGCTCCAACGCACCTGCCGGACGATAGGCATCAACCGTTCCTGTGGCGTTGGGCGTGTAATCCACTTCCCAAATCTTGGATTCGGGCAGGAAGCTTTCAGGAATATCGTCACCCAAGCCATGCATCCAGCCGTGCCATTCAGACGGCACGCGGCTCGAATCATTGGCGCCATCATAGATTACCCAGCGGCGTTCGCGCCCCTGAATTCCGGGGGCACCATCCTTGCCTTGCGAACGGTAATATTTGTTGCCTTGCGCGTCGGTGCCAACATGTTCACCCTTGCGCATCGTGTGCAGCATGGTGCCAAAGGTGGCGCCGTCCCACCAAGTGAATATCTTGCCCAAAAAGCTCATGGCGCGCGTCTAGCCAATTCCGGCGCGCAGGCCAAGTCTGAATGCGCCGCAAGCAAGCCGGTCAACGGTCCTGCCATTCGACCAGATCTCCTGCCTCAATACCCAGCTGCGCTGATCGCCCGCCGGGAATTTCCAGCACCAGCGCCGTTGGACCAATCGCAGAAACCGATTCGAGCGAATAGGGAACAGTGTTGGCCGCGATATTCAGGATACGGCCGTCAGTGCCGACAAATATGATATCCAGCGGCAAGGGCGTGTTCTTCATCCAGAAACTGGCCACCGCCGGATTGCTGCGCGGAAAGATCATGCCTTCATCGCCCGCCAGCTCGGTGCGGAACATCAGGCCCTTTGCTTGATGCGCGCTCGTTCGCGCAACCTCAACGTCGAAATTGTGAATTTGATCCCGGCTTTTTACCGTCAGCCTGACAATATCCAGACCCGAGACAGAATGGGTCGTTTGCGCCTGTTCCGTGGCAACCGGTTCCCGCGCAGCTTGCGGAGAGCAAGCGGTCAGAGCCACAGCAATACCAATGGCAATATATCGTACAAACATCCTCAATTTCCTTCGCCCTGCGCCTCGTCGACCCATTCCTGAACCGCATCTTCGCCATTTGCATTCATTACCGCGCGAACATGGTCAAATCCATGCCCTGCGCGCAGCAATGCGGCGATTTGCTTCTCGCGGCGGTCAGGCGGCAATTCATCCTGAAAATATGGTCCGAAACGGCGTTTGCGCGCCATAATCTGCACCGCTTGGCGTTTGTTTAATTCATTGGGGGCAATATTGTCGCGGATAGTCTCGTCTATCCCCGCGGCATAAAGCGCCTGCGAAACGCGGCGCGGGCCATATCCCCGGCGCAGCAGGCCGCCCGATTTCATCCGCGCAAACCCTTCATCATCAATATATCCCAATTCGGCATAGCGCGCGCTGATTGCGGTCACATCGGGCTGCCGCTCATCGTCCCAGCCGCGTTCGCGCAATTTGCGTTTGAGATAGGTCTGAAGCTTGGCCTCACTGGTCGAATAGCGGGCGACATAAGCCAGCGCCAATTCCTCCAAACGCGCCGAATCGAGCGGTTTTTGCGGTTGTTTCGCACGCTTTTGATATGACCGGCTCTCGTTCATTGGCCATATTCGTGCCACAGTCTAAGGGAAATGGGAAAGAATACAGCGGCGCGTCGAGGATTTTCGTGCCGTAAGGGACTGCATGGAAGCGCCGAAATGGCGCGTAACTCACGGGTTTTTGCACATTTTATGACCGACGCCGCTCTCACGCCGACGCCGAATGATTGTCCCCTACCCCGCCGGAGGTCCGACTTCGCGACCTTTACCGATGCGGTGGATTACGCCGCAAAAAGCGAAAAGGGTCTCAATTTTCACGACATGCGCGCCAATCTGGAACGCGTTTACACCTATGGCGAAATGCGCCGCGACGCGCTCGAAATGGCCCACCGTTTGCGCGCTTCGGGCATCGAAAAAGGTGATCGGATTGCCCTGATCGCGGAAACCTGCCCGGAATTTGCAGCGATGTTTTGCGGGGTGATTTATGCAGGCGCATGGCCAGTTCCCTTGCCGCTGCCAACCGGCTTTGGCGGTAAGGAAGGCTATATCGATCAACTTGCTGTCCAACTTGGCAGCAGCGAACCAAAAATGCTGATCTATCCGGCCGAAATCGCCGAAATGGGCGCTGCGGCAGCCAAACGTCAGGGCTGTGAGGGGATTGATTGGGAAAGTTTTGCCCAACGTGATGCCCCCGAATGCGAACTTGCCCCGCCAGAACCCGATGACATTTGTTATTTGCAATATTCCAGCGGTTCGACCCGCTTTCCAACGGGCGTAGCTGTTACGCACCGGGCGTTGCTCGACAATCTGGCAGGCCATGCGATTTCAATGAAGATCGGCACCAATGATCGCGGGGTCAGCTGGCTGCCTTGGTATCATGATATGGGTCTGGTGGGCTGTTTCCTGTCGCTGGTCGCCAATCAGGTTTCGGTTGATTACATCAAGACCGAACATTTTGCCCGGCGTCCGCTGGCTTGGTTAACACTGATCAGCCGCAACCAAGGCAATTCGCTCAGCTATTCACCCACTTTCGGCTATGATATTTGCGCCCGCCGCATTTCCAGCCAAAGCCATGTGGCCGACCGTTTTGACCTGTCGCGCTGGCGGCTTGCAGGAAATGGTGCGGATATGATCCGTCCCGATGTTATGCAAAATTTCGTCAATGTTTTTGCCGAAGCGGGCTTCAAGGCCAGCGCCTTCACGCCAAGTTACGGCCTGGCAGAAGCCACGCTGGCGGTTACCGTTATGCCGCCCGGTGAAGGCATCCAGATCGAACTGGTTGAGGAAGAACGCCTGTCTGGCACACGCGGCGATCTGTCGCGCCCGGCCCGTTACCGCGCCATCGTCAATTGCGGCAAACCGGTACTGGGGATGGAAGTCGAAATTCGCGGAGAAAACGATGCCGTGAAAAACGATCACCAGATCGGCAAAGTCTGGTGCCGCGGAACCAGCGTAATGCATTCCTATTTCCGCGACGAAGATGCGACCAAGGAATGTATGGTCCCAAGTAAAGACGGTAAGGGGGCATGGCTGGATACGGGCGATATGGGATATATGGCCAAGGGCTATCTGTTCATCGTTGGCCGCGCGAAAGACATGATCATCATCAACGGCAAAAATCACTGGCCGCAAGATATCGAATGGGCGGTGGAACAACTGCCCGGCTTCAATCACGGCGATATCGCAGCCTTCAGTGTCGATACAGGCAATGGCGAAGAAGCACCCGCCGTGCTGGTTCATTGCCGCGTAATCGACCCCGAAGAACGCGCCAAATTGCACGAAACGATCCGCGACAAGGTCAGCTCGATAACCGGCATGAACTGCGTTGTCGAACTGGTTCCGCCGCGCACATTGCCGCGCACCAGCTCGGGCAAATTATCGCGCGCCAAAGCGAAGAAGCTTTACCTCAGCGGTGAGATTGAACCGTTCAATATTATGCAGGCTGCGTAAACGGCGCTTACTGGGCCAACTACTGGGCGCCAACTATTGGGCCGGAGTTCGGGCCGGAATTTGCGTAGGCGCGCGCCAATTTGCTGACATTTCCGAACCGCCCCGGGCAAGCTGGACCTCCACGTCCTGTTCAGCCAGCAAGCCTGCCGCCGTTTCGCGCGTTGCAGGTGTCCCGCCGGTAAGTGTCACGGGAACATCAACCCGCTTGGCGGCCCATGCTACAATATTCAGCGCACGCAGCCCTTCGTCCGTCGGCTGATCTGCTTCAAAGGCGATATTTGGCAGAGGCAAAGCGGGCGGGCGCAATTCAATGCTCCAATCGGGCGCAGAATCGGCAATCCGCTGTTCAAGCGCCTTGTAGGTTGCAAGCGATGCATCATCGAGGCCGGCGGCACGGACATAGGCTTTGCGGCGCTGGCTATCGACAACCACTTCGTCGTACGAGACCCCCGCTGCCAAAGCAAGACGTTCGCCAATATCGGATACACGCTCATTCGCCGCAGCTTCTTCCTGCAATTTGGCCGAAGCGAGCTGCGCTTGTTCTGCACTTTTTTCATCGCGCACAAGGAACTGGTGCAGATCAATATCTACCTGTTCACCAAGGATCCGGCCAAGGCTTTCTTCAGATCGCAATTCCGCATTGGGTTTCAATTCTGTCGTCCAGACGAATGCCGAAACGGTCAGATGTTCTTGGTCGAAGGCAATTTCAGGCTGCGAAAGCCGCGCTGCAGGTCCGAAAACCTTGGCAAGTTGTCCGCGCACCTGCCGTGCGGCATTCGCCTCCCATGCGATTTGTCTGAGAGAGAATGCCAGCGGAATCGCCAATGCGACGAACGCGACGATGATGACCAGATTTTGAAGCCGGGTCTGACGGTCGGACAATCGGGTGCGAAATCCGTAAATTCGGGCCATCAATGCGGCGGTCAATGCAATCGTCATCAAATTGGTAAAATAGAGCAGCAAGGCGCCTGAAAATACGGTCCAGTTGAATGTCGCAAGGCCGAAACCCACCACGGCCAGCGGCGGCATAAGCGCGGTTGCAATGGCCACGCCAACAATCGTGCCTTCGCGGCCGCGGATCATTGCATAAGCACCCGCCAGCGCCGAAAACAGCGCCACCATAAGATCAAACAAATTAGGCCGTGTTCGCGCCGCAATTTCTGATGTGATGTCCTGTAAAGGAGAAAAAAAGACAACGGCGCTGCATAGGGCAACCGCCATCAACGTTCCCCATGCGAGCGCAATTCCCGATTTTTGGAGCCAATAATAATCACCAATCGCGAGCGCAAAACCCAGCCCCATAATCGGGCCCATCAGCGGTGACAGCAACATCGCGCCGATCACGACGGCCGGTGAAGACAGCAAAAGCCCCAGAATTGCAATTCCACCCGACATTGCCACCATGAAAAGATAGCGGCCCGACGTATATGCCTCTTCCCGCCGTTTTTCTATTACGGACGGCTGGTCAACTGTACCGACAACATCATGCCGCCACCATTTTCGTAAATTTATCAGTGATTTGAAAAATGCAAAATGACGCAATCTCAGCGTTGAAGGAATCAATTTTTGGCTCGCCATAAGCGGGCATTTCCTTTTTCATGATATAAGTTTGCCAAACGGCCTTGTTTGCAAGCCATTCCTACTATGAAAGCATGGACGTAGGCCAGTCGATCAGGCACAATTCTTGAACTTCGTGTCTTATGCCCTTAATACAGTAAAGAGACACATTCCGCGACGCCAGAAAACGCGCGCAAATTTGACAGGAGCCGGACGCAAGCCATGAGCGCCACTGAAACGAATAACGCGACAAAAACCGCAACCGACCTCGGTCTTGAGCTGACCCCGCCCGATCCGGTGCCAGAGGTTAAGCCTGCAAACGCCGCAGGCTTGGTGCCGGTATCCGAGGAAGTGCAGTCCAAACTCGCGACCAAAGTCGATTCCTTCGTGATGGATTTGATAGAAGCCGATTCCAATTCGCCCGAATTTGGCAAAAAGGTTGACCAGCTGACCAATATGGGCCGCAAGGAAATCATGGCAGCGGCGCAAATGTCCAACCGCTTTCTAGATCGTCCGATCCGCGCGATGGACAAGGATGAAGGCGTCGGGGCAAATCTTCAGGAACTGCGTAATGTGGTTGAGGATCTGGACCCCGGAAAACGCGGAAAACTGACCGGAACACGCAAGATTTTCGGGATTATCCCATTCGGCAATAAGCTGACCAATTATTTCCGATCCTATCAAAGTGCACAAACGCATATTCAGGAAATCCTGTCCAAGCTGGGCAACGGCAAGGACGAGCTGTTGATGGACAATGCCGCGATTGATGTCGAACGGCAGAAATTGTGGGAAGCGATGGGGGATCTGGAACAGATGATCCACATTTCCAAAACGCTTGACGGAAAACTGGAAGAAAAGGCCGCTGAACTGGACGCGACCGATCCTGAAAAAGCCAAAGCCGTGCGTGAAACTGCGCTGTTTTATGTCCGGCAGCGGACGCAGGATTTGCTCACCCAAATGGCGGTGAGTGTGCAGGGTTATCTCGCGCTGGACCTGGTCAAAAAGAACAATGTCGAATTGGTCAAAGGCGTAGACCGCGCCAGCACAACCACTGTCGGTGCGCTTCGCACGGCGGTTACAGTGTCCGAAGCGATGACCAATCAGCGGCTTGTTCTGGGCCAGATTACCGCGCTCAATGAAACAACCGCTGGTATCATCGACAGCACTTCGACATTGCTGCGCGAACAAACAGGCAAAATTCACGAACAGGCCGCAGCCAGCACAATACCGCTGGAAACGCTGCAACGCGCATTCCAGAACATTTATGACACGATGGACGAGGTCGACACATTCAAGATACGTGCGCTCGATTCGATGAAACAGACGGTGGATGCCCTGTCTGGCGAAGTCGAAAAATCTAAAGGCTATATCGCCCGTGCCGAAGGCCAGAATCAGGCCAGCAAGCAGATCAGCGAATCCAATCTGCTGACGGTTGAAGACTAAATGAGCGATCTGACCACCGAAAGCGACCGTTTGATCGAACAAGGCCGGATGCTGCGCGATGACAACCGCACTGGCGGGCGTCATCGGCGCGAATCCATCGGCCAGAGGTCAGCCGAAATAAAGTCCCAGCATTTTGTCAAAAAGCTGGTTCAGATCGCGATTGGTGTTGTCGGCGTCTTGATTGCCGCTGGGATCGCGGGCGCGATCCTGAACGGCATCGGATTTTGGGGCGTGATGCTGACGGTGCTTACGCTGGCGGCGGTGATCGGTGTGGTCTCGGCGCGCAAGGTTAAAATACCCAAACGCGCGGAACTGACCAAGGGCGATGTCCGCGAAATGGTTGGCAAGACGGAATTGTGGCTTGAACATCAGCGGCTTGCCCTGCCCCCGCCCGCAGCCAAGATCGTGGAAGATATGGGTGTCCAGCTCGACTCGCTCGGCCTGCAGCTTGAAACGATCGACCAAACCCATCCCGCAGCGCAAGAGGTGCGCAAGCTGGTCGGTGATATTCTGCCGGAAACCGTCGATTCCTATCGCAAAATTCCCGCCCATCTCAGGACCGAGAAAAACGCAGGTTCTTCGCCGGACGAACAGGTCACAGAAAGCCTTGGCAAAATCAGCAAGGAAATTGACAGCGTAACCCGGCAATTGGCCGAAGGATCGCTCGATGATCTGGCAATAAAGTCGCGTTATCTGGAATATCGTTATGGTGAAAACGAAGCGACTTCGCTCACCGACCTATCGGAGAAAAATTGATGCGCGTTGCCATTCCACACGATTTACCGCGCGACGAAGTTACCCGCCGCTTGCGCGAACGCAGCCATGAAATCGCCGATCATATTCCCGGCGGCATGGCGCAAGTTGCAACCGATTGGCCCAGCGATGACCAGATGAATCTGAACATTCAGGCGATGGGGCAGGATTTGAAAGGCGTTGTCGACGTTGAAGATGGCCAGCTGGTTTTTGAAATCGCCTTGCCGATGGCCTTGAGTTTCCTAGAACCGATGATTTCCGGCGCGGTCAAACAACAGGGTCAGAAAATGCTCGCCGCCCCTTCGGAAGACTGACGGGCCCGGTCAGATTTTGCGGTCCAATTCAAGGTAGGTTTCCGGAATCCGCAAAGATGCCGATGCTTCGCGCGTTTCGAGCAGGAACAGGATCAACCCGATCAGCATCAAAATGATCGACAATATGAATGATCCGGCCGCAATCTGATCAAGATCCTGCGCCGCAAGGCCGCCAACGAACAATATCACCACTGTAACCCCGATACTCAGCCCGCTTAGGACGAGCATCAACATCGCGCGTCCGGTCAGCTCGATACGCCGTGCAAGCACGCGCATTTCGCAAACAATCATATCATGTTCGACACCCTCAGTGATGGCGTGCAGCTTACGCAATTCACGCGATCTATCGACCACACGGCCAAGGCGTGCGGTAAGAAAATTGATTATGCTGGCAATCGCCACCAGCACGAAGACCGGCGTTAGCGCCGTCTGGATAGTTTCGCCGATCATTGGTTTCTTGCTCCGTCCAATTTTCCGACCAATTGCGCGCCGTCCGCACTTGTCACCAGAACCTCGTCACCATCGACAACGATCACAACGCCCGTCAGGCCAATCGCCGAAACGCGCGGCCCGTCGCTTTGCACAAGGACATCCGTGCAATCGACAATTTCTGCCTTTCCGCGCACCGAATTGCCGTTGTCGTCAAGCATTCGCGCCTCACGCAGCGCCTGCCAATTGCCGATATCCGACCATCCCATCGATACCGGAACCATTGCCGCGCGCGCGGTGTGTTCCATCACGGCATAGTCAATCGAATCACCTTCAATTTCGGCAAAACTGGTGTCGCAGGGACGAAAAATCGCACCCCCTTCGAATCCATCGGCAACCGATTTTCGCAAATGCGCGGCCATTTGCGGGCGAAATGCTTCCAGCTCTTTTAGGAATGCCCCGGCCTGAAAGGCGAATATGCCGCCGTTCCAGCTGTAGCCACCTTCTTGCAGAAAGCCCTGTGCGGTTGCCAAATCAGGCTTTTCAACAAAATGGTCCACTTCAAAACCGCCGCCGATTGCTTGCCCCTGCTTGATATAGCCATAGCCCGTTTCCGGCCGTTCTGCCTCGATCCCGAACGATACCAGCCAGCCGCTTTCAGCCATTATCGACGCCGTTTCAGCCGCGGCGGTAAAGGCAGAGGTCTGCTCTATATGGTGGTCGCTGGGGCATACCAGCATGATCGCGTCAGGCGGCAGGCGAAGCGCGGCAAGCGCGATGGCAGGCGCTGTGTTTTTGCCCTGTGGTTCGACGATGATCGACGCCCCGCTACCGGATTGAACCTGCCCTTCAACATGCTCAAGATGGTTTGCCCCTGTTACAATGGTGGGGGCGGCGAACATTTGCGGGTTGGAACACCGTTCCAAAGCCTGTTCGAACAAGCTTTGATCATCAATTAGGGGCAAGAATGGTTTGGGCTTGCTGGCGCGGCTGCGCGGCCAAAGGCGCGTACCATTTCCGCCGCATAGAATTACCGGATGAATCATTCTGTTTGCCTTGTTTGCCGCCGCCAAATCTGTGCCGCACAAACCCCCAGCACAGCCAGATTGTCAATGCGTTTCGCGCACATATGTTCCTAGCGGGGGCTGAAATCCACACGGTAGCCATAACGCGCTTCTACCGCCGCCCCGTCGTGGGTTCTGGCCGGATTGAAGCGGATTTTGCGCGCGACCAGCCCGCACACTAATGCCGTTGTTTCAGCATCGACCTGCGTGCGCGCAACCGAACAATTTTTCGCCAGCCCATCTTTAGACACGGTAAAATGGACGGTGACCGATTTGCCAAAACGGGTTTTGCGCCCGCCGTCGGGAACGGGGAAATCCGATGCCGTGTTGAGATTGCCTGATCGGACCGATGGTTTGCTTGCAATAGCACCGCCTGCACCGCCGCCGGCACGTCCGCTGCCCGGTCCATTACCCTCGCCCGCTGCGCCGGTCCCTTCGCCTTCATCTTTCGCGCCGGAACTGTTGGCATTGCCGGTCGATGACGCTTTGGGGGCCGGCTTTTCGGTCAAAGGTTTTTCAATGTCGGGGGCGGTTTCTGCCTTGGCGAGCGCTTCCTTGCCTTGCTCTCCCGATGCGCCTTCATCGGGAACCTGTTCATTGTCTGGCGGCACGTCTTCGGCAGATGTCGTGACTGTCACGGTAAAAGTTTCCATCACGCTTTGTTCAACCGACGATGTGATGTCCGGCGCAAAGGCCCGCGCAAGGCCGTAAACCGCAAGAATGTGGAACAGCACAATCAGGACAAGCATCGCCGGTTTGGGCTTCCGGCGTCCGGTCGAAAAATTGGTTACGCTGTCAGCCATATAGGCGGTTTTCCTTAGCACTGGGGTGGCGGTTTGCCGACGATCTGTCCTTATAGCCATGCTTCATGAAACAGGCGAATATACATGTCACCACCGGCCCGCTGCGCGCAATGACGTTGCGCAAAATGCTGACCGAACCGGCAATCTATCTATGCGCGGCGATCGCTTTTGGCGCGCTGGCGCTGGGTGCAATCGAACTGACGCGCGGCGATGGCCGGATTGCGATGGTGTGGGTGCCCAATGCGGTTGCTGTGGCGGCATTGTTGCGGCGGCGAAACATGCGGACATTGCCGCTGATTCTGGCCATATGGTCGGGCAATGTTTGCGCCAATCTGATCGCGGGCGATGCACTGGTAACGGCTCTGGCGCTTTCGTCGAGCAACTCGATTGAAATTCTGGTCGCGGTCACGCTGGTGCGCCGATTTGTTGGCAAACGGCCCAATATGCTTGAGATCAAGCCGCTGCTGGGCTTTGTCATGCTAGCGGGGTTTGTCGCACCGGCAATTTCCGCCAGCTTTGCGGTGACGGCGCTGGGCGATTCCGGCCAATTCGCCGCCAGCGATTGGTTAAAATGGATGGTTACTGACGGGCTCGGAATGATCCTGTTTGCACCTTCGTTGATGATTTTCTTCGATTCCATTCGCGATGCCCGCAAGCCGACAAAGCGGGAGGCAGCCGAATGGATGATCCTGACCGCTGCGGGGATTTCCATCACAATGGCTGTGTTTCTGCACACGGATTATCCTTTGCTGTTTCTGATCTATCCGGTTGTCCTTGCCCATGCGTTTTTTCTGGGCGGTCTGGGTGCGGCTTTTTCGATTTTCAATATCGGGATCATTGCAATCGGCTCCACCCTGAACGGCGCGGGCCCTATCCATATGGCCGATGGGTCTGTTGAGGAGGGGCTGGTTGTGCTGCAGGTTTTTCTTGCCTCCGCCGTCATTATCGGACTGCCCGTTGCTGCCATGTTGAACCGCCAAAAGCGGATGCTGGTCGATATAGAAGAACGCAAATCCCAACTGGCCTTATTGGCAGACAATATGTCCGATGGCGTCATGCGGTATAATCTGGCGGGGATTTGCACCTACGCCTCGGCTTCGACCGCCGATGTCCTTGGCCAGCCGATAGAGGTGTTTGTCGGGAAACCGGCTGCGGCCGACGTCCACCCCGATACCCGCGAAGAAATCATTGCTGTCCAGATGCGTCTGACGGCCGGGGAAACAGACAGGGAAAGGCTGACTTATCGCCGCGTGATCGATGATGATGATGCGCGCCCCGTGTTTATCGAAGCCGATTGCGTTCTGGTGCGTGATAGCGAAAGCGGAGCGCCCGAAACGATCATCGTTTCCTGCCGGGATATTTCCGAACGTGTCAGGCTGGAAGAAAGCCTCAAACGCGCAAGGCGCCATGCTGAAAATGCGGCAATCGCCAAGTCGCAATTTCTGGCGAATATGAGCCACGAAATACGCACACCCATGAACGGCGTTTTGGGATTTGCTGAAATTCTGCTGCAATCGGAATTATCCGAAGAACAGCACAGGCACACCGAACTGATTCAGGAATCTGGCAAATCCATGATGCGCTTGCTCAATGATATCCTTGATATTTCAAAAATCGAAGCAGGCCAGATCACGGTGAGCCAAGAACGCGTGGTGCTGGCCGATATGTTGACCAATTGCCGCGAATTGCTGTCCGCCAACGCCGCCCAGAAGAACATCCAACTGGATGAAAGGCGCGCCGAAGAACTGCCCGAATGCATCATGACCGACGGATTGCGCGTCCGTCAGATGATATTGAATTTGCTGGGGAATGCCGTGAAGTTTACCAATTCCGGGCGGGTTGTTCTGGATGCCAGCGTGGACCAAGGCATGATCGTCATTGCGATTGAAGATAGCGGGATTGGGATTGCGCCGGACCATCTTGAATCCATTTTTCAGCCCTTCGAGCAGGCGGACAATACGATCTCTCGCCGGTTTGGCGGCACGGGGCTTGGCTTGTCGATCAGCCGCCGCCTTGCCGAATTGCTAGGCGGGACGCTAACGGCGACGAGCGAGCTGGAGAAGGGGTCAAGGTTCGAACTTCGGATCCCCTTGGCGGTGGCGGAAAGCCCCGCGGCATTGGCTCCAACGGAAATCGCCGTGCGTGACAGCTCTGTTCCTGACATCTCTGCACTGGTCGGCGGATCACGCGTTTTGTTGGCAGAAGATCACGAAATCAACAGCATCCTGATCCGTGCCATGTTGGAAAAATGCGGGCTGAATGTGTGCGTGGCCGAAGATGGCGCATTGGCAGTCGCTGCTGTGATGGAGGCCAAGGCGATTGGTCAGCCGTTTCAACTGGTTCTGATGGATATTCAGATGCCCGAATGTGACGGTTACACTGCGGCGCGAACCATCCGCGAGTTGGAAATGGATGCCGATGAGCTGCCGATCGTGGCCCTGACGGCCAATGCGTTTGCGGAAGACCGCATCGCTGCACGCGATGCCGGAATGCAAGGGCATCTGGCCAAGCCGTTGCAGTTTCAGGCGCTGGTCGAAATGCTGCAACAATGGCTGCCAACAGTACCGGCTGCCCATCCGAGCGTGGGGGAGTCGACTCAAGTCCCATCAATTCCCGTCACATCAATTCCGGCCCCATCGCCCCATACACCGGCACCTGCAAGCAAATCGCTGGACGTAAAATGGCGGATCAGACGCCGTGAGGCTCTGGATGCGGTGACAGCAGCAATCCGGGAAAACCGCCTTGATGGCGATGCAGGCGCCCAGCTTGCCCGAACGGTTCATAAGCTGGCGGGCACCGCGGGGATGTTTGGTGAAAACCGTCTGGGCGAAAAAGCCGGCGCACTGGAAAGGGCCCTAAAGTCTGGCAAGCCAACCCAACTGCGTGAGAAATTCGCGCAAGAATTGCTCGACGCGGCCTAGCGTAAAGAAAACGGCGGCCCCCGAAACCGGGAACCGCCGTTTCTAATCAGCAATGCTGGCTAGGAATTAGAATTCGTAACGAACACCAACTTGTATCCGCCAGACAGAAGCACTGGTGCTTACGCTTTCGGTATCATCCGGGTTGAAGCCGGAGATGACGTAGCGTCCTTGGGCATCAACGCCGCCATCAACCAAATCAACGACCTGACCATCGCCGAAGGAACCGCGCGAACGGCGTGTGTTCCAGCTGCTCTTGAGAACGTTGAGGAAGTTATCAACGTCAGCGAACAGTTCGAAGCGGTCTTTCTTATCGGTGAAGAAGCTAAGCGGGCCAGGGAGTTCTTGGCTGATACGGATATCCATATCATTGTGCCAATCTTCACGGCAAGTGTTGCCCGGGATCGATTGACCGGCAAACCCGCGTGCGCAGCTAAGTCCTTCAACGTAGCTGATCAGCGAAGCAACAGCAGCTGGGTCTGAACCGCCAATTTGATCTCCATTAGCATCGAAAACTGCAGGAGAAATGTTGGGGTCATTCGGACCTGTAGGGATGTACAATGGAGCATTGTCATTGCCCGAGCTGCTGTCGTTAAACACGCCGCCGCCATCGAATGTCAGGCTGTACGGACGGCCCGACTGACCGCTGTAGAAGATGCCAAGCTGCGTACCGTAATCACCGAAGAATTCCTCGCGGAGGTTAACCGCGAAAGAAAGACGGTGACGCGTTTCGTAATTTGACGTTTGAACAGCGGGGTTCTGGCGATCGAAAGCTGCCGTTTCGTCAAAGCTGGACGTTGCTGTCGAGCTGTTGGCGTTGCGGAAATTGTTCGAATCGGTCCAAGCATAACCGAAGCTGACATTGGTGCTGCCGCCATCGGTGAAAATGCCGCCATTGAAACGCTTCGACAGAACCAGCGATGCAACGTGGCTGTCATAGCTTTGGCCGTTGGTCAGCTGGATTTCGTCATCACGGCGCGTGTTGAAACAGGCGGGGCTGACATTGGTGTATGTCGGCGGTGTGCCGCCAGTGCCCTGCAACATGGCATCACAGCCAGCGTTGTTAGGGTCGATCGCCCGGTAGATTGGACGGCCATCAACGGTAAACCCGTTTAGTCCGCGGCTGGTATCAATCGTTTGCGACAGATCGACAAAGTTGAGCGGATCGATGAACTTGCTGTAGATGTAATCGAGATTAAGGTTCCAACCGCTGAGGAAACCTGATTCAGTCAGGTTCAATTCGGTCGCGACACCAATGTTGGCGCGCAATACGGTTGGAATATCATAGTTTGGATCGGTTGATTGCGTATCCGCCAAACCAGCCGCTGCACGGGCCGAACCCGCAGCAACCGCACAAGCTGGGAACCCGGTAAAGTTCCCGCCCGAAACAACCATGACCTGACCTGTCGCCGGATCAATCGGAAGCTGGCCTGCAGCACAATCATAGGTGCTGCCATTGGCAGAGCTGAAACCGTTGTTGGAGAAAGCGTTGGAGAAATACACGACCGGATCGCCGCCCGAGAACATGCCCACGCCGCCGCTGATCCGCGTATTCGCAAACATTCCGTCATTGTCGAGGTGATACGTCGCCGATGCGCGCGGCAGGATTACCGGATCGAGGCTGCCAAAGCTGGTCGCATTGGTAAATCCGTAACGCTGGAAGAACAGCGGGTTGGCGCGCGGTGCGCTTCCGCTAAACCACTGAACACGCAGGCCCAATGTCACATCCAATTGATCGCTGACTTCCCAATCGTCCTGAACATAAGCCGACCAGATTTGACGACCAAAGGTCGCACTCGCTTCACGGATGTCGCCCGACGGCGTGGCAGCAATTGTACCACCGCCATTGTCGCCATCTGCCAGATCGTCTGCATCATCGAACACATTCGAACCGCCCGAACCAAGGGCAAGAAGCCCTTGTTCGAAATCATCAAGGCTTTGGAAATACAATGTTCCGGTCGCGTTGATGGCAAACAGGTTGAACACATCAAGATCGTTCAATTCAGCGCCAATCTTGAAAACATGGCCGCTGCCCGCATCGATGTTGATCTGAGCCTTATACTGGTTGACCGTCTGTTCGAGCGCATTTGCCGAACGGAAAATGCCAGGTCCGGTCGACAACAGGCCATTGACCAAATTGCCATCGGGATCGGTGTTTTGAACCAGAACACTCAAACGCGGTGTCGGATTGGCCGATTGTGCTTCGCCGAAGCCGAACGGACCTTGAACATCCATGACATCAGAGCGCGAGAAGCGCAGCTCTGTCGAAACAGTATCGCTCCATGTCGAATAGAGGCGCGCCGAGTAGTAGTTCGAAATCGTGCCTTCATCTTCGAAGCTGTTCAGACCAGTCAGTTCATTGTCGCCAGTGTCGGATTCGACATTGGTTTCTTCAAGCCGCTGATACGTCATTTCCAAACGGTGATCGTCTGTGATGTAAGCATCAAGACGTCCGAAATAGCGGATACTCGCTTCGGGAAGAGCAGTCGGATAACCACCGACGTCTTGGCCATAAACATTGTTCGCAATCGAAGCGAAGCGGTCAAACTGGGTTGAATCTACAAAGTCAGCTTCGTTCGCGAAGCCAAGGCCTTGCGGACCAAAATCATTGGCCCCGCCAAGGTCGGTTTCTTCGTAACCAAGGTAGAAGAACAGGCGATCAGGAATGATTGGCCCACCCAAAGTGGCGCCCCAGCGTTTTTCGCTGAAAGGAGCGACCGAGAAATTGTTTCCATCAACCGTATCGCCGCGCAGGCCTGAATCGCGGTAGGCATAGAATGCCGAACCGTGAAATTCATTTGTGCCCGATTTGGTGACAACATTGACCAAACAGCCGGTGAAGTCGGAATATTCAACGTCGAACGGCGCGAATTCAACAGAGGTTTCGCGGACCACATCAAACGGCAGCGGCAAGGCGTTACGCGCAGCAAATGGCGTACCGTTCAGGCCAAATGAATCAGCCTGCGTGATACCGTCGACGGTGAATGTGTTCGTACGGTCATTGCCGCCGAGGCACGAAATACGGTCAACTTCGTTTGAACGATCAAGGCTTACGCGCGGATCGATACGGATGATGTCGCGAACGTCGCGGGTGATCGAAGGAAAGCCTTCAAGCGTTTCGACATTAAATGCCGTGCCCGGCCCGACGGCAACCTGCTGCACATTGGCGCGTTCGCCCGTAACAACGATGAAGTTTTCCGCGCCGCCTGAACTCTGTGCGAGTTCAAATGTAAATTCGGTGTTGCCCGAAACAGTGATGAACTGGCCTTCAACCGATTGGCCTTCAAAACCGGCGGCCGTAACGGTGACAGTGTAAGGTCCGCCGGGGACCAGCGATGCCGTGCGGAACGAACCGTCTGAATCGGCGGTCAGCGTACGGCTTTGCCCGGTTCGCGTATCGGTGATGATGACTGTCGCGCCCGAAATCGAAGAACCGTCGGCGCTTGTTACCTGGCCTTCAATGCCTGACGTAATTTGCTGCGCCGATGCTGGCGCTGCGACCATGGCCGTTGCCGAAAGGCTAACGACGCTCGCTGCGAGAAGATATTTGAGTTTCATGAAGAACGGTCCTTGCGTGACGATCTAATTATGGGATTCAGAACTAAAGTTGCGCGCCCGATAGGTGCGATAGGCCACATCCCAAAGGGCTTTTTAAGACAACCCTATGACACTGCCCCCGATTCTTTTGCACAGGGTGTGAATAGTTGAAATTATAGCTAATTTTCAATGGGTTAGATATGTTGCCGCAATGCAACAGAAATCAGGAAACTTGACTCAACACAGCCCGAAGGCGCGTTCAGTCAAAATCAGGCGAGATTTATCTCGCGGAGTCGCTGCAAAAGAAACTCGTGACTCGAAATGGGTTCGGGCGAGTCGTCATCTGCACAGGACGGCAATGTTTCAATCACATAGTCAGGCCGGAAATGCAGGAAAAACGGCATGGAATAGCGCGCACGATAGGCTGCTTCCCCCTTCGGATTGACCACCCGATGTGTGGTGGATTTGAGCTTCCCATTGGTCAGGCGGTCAAGCATATCGCCAATATTGACCACAAGCGCCCCTTCGGGAACATCAATCGCCTTCCATTCATCCTGCCGGGTCAAAAGTTCCAGCCCGGCTTCTTCCGCACCCAAAAGCAGCGTGATCGTGTTGATATCACCATGCGCTGCGGCGCGAATGGCCCCTTCCGCCTCTACCCCTTCTATCGGCGGGTAACGAAGCAGGCGCATGACCGAATTTCCATCTTCCACAGTCGGTTCAAAAAAATGATCGTCCAGCCCCAGGTGCAGCGCCACTGCGCGCAAAATTCTGACACCGGCCAATTCAAAAGTGGTGTAAAGTTCTTCGAAAGTACCGCGGAACCCCTGAACCTCTTCGGGCCAGATATTGGGCGCCATATATTGGGACAGCGGATGCCCTTCGGGCAATTCGCGCCCGACATGCCAAAATTCCTTCAGATCGTGAACATCGGCATCCTTGGCCTTTTCTGTTCCGAAAGGAGTGTATCCGCGCGCACCGCCGCCGCCCGGCAATATATAGGCCCGCTTGACCGCATCCGGCAAAGCAAAGAACCGTTTTGACATTTTTTCGGCCCGCGCAATCAGTTCGGCGGGAATACCGTGATCGCGGATCACCGCAAAACCATATTCGGCGAAACTGTTGCCCAGCTCGTCGGCCACTTCGGACAGCGGACGGGCGATCGAAACGGTTGCAATATCGGTCATGGCATTATCTTACAGCGGTAGAAACAATCCTGCCAGTGCCGCGCTCATCAAGTTTGCGAGCGAGCCTGCGGCAAGTGCGCGCAAGCCTAGCCGTGCAATCACCGGCCGCTGGTTTGGTGCCAGCCCGCCTGTCACCGCCATCTGGATCGCGATAGAGCTAAAATTGGCAAAGCCGCATAGGGCAAAGGTTACAATCGCGCGGCTGCGCTCGGTCAGGCCTTCGATTTGCCCTAGCTCGATAAAGGCGACAAATTCATTGAGCACAATCTTGGTGCCGAACAATCCGCCTGCAACCTGCGCCTGATCCCATTCAGGAATACCGATCAAATACATGACGGGCGCAAACACCCAGCCCAATATTTGTTGGAATGACAAGTCGGGATATCCAAACCACCCGCCAACACCGCCCAGCAATCCATTGGCAAGCGCAACCAGCGCGACAAAAACCAGCACCATCGCGCCAACCGCAACCGCCAGTTTCACACCGGTTTGCGTGCCTTGCGCGGCCGCTTCGATCACATTGGCAGGGCGGTGCCCTTCTTCAAATGTTTCGGCCACTTCCACTTCGTGCGCTTTGCCGCTTTCGGTGATCGCTGCGGGGCCTTCTGCGCTGATCCGGCTTTTCGCCAAAGCAACATCGCCATCTTGGGCCGCATCATCGGCATCATCGGGCATGATGATTTTCGCCATCAGAATACCGCCCGGTGCAGACATGAATGCCGCCGCCAAAAGAAACGGAACCGCATCAGCGCCAATGAAAGATGCGTAAGCAGCAAGGATTGTACCGGCCACGCCCGCCATGCCCACCGTCATCAGAGTAAACAGCCGAGAGGGCGGCAGCGCCGCAAGATAGGGGCGCACCACCAGCGGGCTTTCCGACTGGCCGACGAATATATTCGCTGCGCTGCCCAGAGCCTCTACTTTGCTGATCCCCGTAATCCAGCCAATTGCACCGCCAACCCAGCGCACCAGCCGCTGCATCACGCCCCAATGGTAAAGGATCGAAACCAGCGCGGCGAAAAAGATGATCACTGGCAATGCCGCAATGGCAAAAGTGTTGGCGAAGGGGTTTGCATCCATCGGCCCGAAAACGGCAGTGATACCCTGTTTCGAATAATCCAGCAGCGAGATTACCCCGTCCGACAGGAACTCGATCCCTTGCACACCCCACGGTGTCCGCAGCACCAGCAGCGCCATCAACGCCTGCAAGGCGAATGCCGCGCCCACCACTCTTAGCTTAATCCGTTTTTTGCCTGTCGAAAGCAGGAACGCGATGAAAAGAATTGCGAGGATACCCAGAAGGCTGGTTAGAATAGGATGCATAATCTCTTTCACGCTACAGCCCCAAGGGCATTTGCCGGGCCGAATCTGAAATTGTCATTTCGCCTTTTGCGGCGGCGCAGTCAAACTTACTTCCCACAGGCCCAATTCCCACAGGCACGCTTGCAGGCGTCTTCCCTTTTCGCGCGCAAGACCATAATCATCCCGACATGACCGATGCCAATGACACTGCGGCCGCGCCCGCCAGCTTCCACATCAACCGTTCGCTGCTGTTTATGCTGCTGCTTTATGGCGGCATGACTGTCGTCGCGGGGGTGTTGGCATTCAAACAAGTGCAGCTTTGGCCGACAGAGCTCGCCGTTGAGGCGGGCATCTTCGCATTCCTGATCCTTGTGGTGATTTCCAGCACAGTCGCGCAATTGTTCGGCGAACAACTTGCCAAACGGATCGTTTGGTGGGGCTTTGTTCCGCTTGGCGTGTCATCGGCATTGATGACGTTGGTTCTAAACCTTCCCGCATCGCCGGAGATGGTTCAATTCCGCCCCGATGACCTTGCCGCATTCGTGCAGGTCCATTCTCAATTGTGGCGCGTTTGGCTGGCAGGTCCGGCAGCCTATCTCGTTTCGTTGCTGCTCAATGTGTGGATCTTTTCCAAGCTGCGCGGCAGCGGCGAGCAGGGTGCATTGGGTTTAATGGCGCGCGGTGCAATCGCCTCGGCATTGAGCCAGGCCATAGATTCGGTGATATTCATCACCCTCGCCTTTTATGGAGAGTTTGCGATTACCAACCTGCTGATCGGACAAGTCATCGCCAAGGTGGTGTTGTCGATTGTGCTGGTGCCGTTCCTGATCACCGGTTTTGTGCAATTCGCAAAATGGATTGATAGCCGCGAAACTTAAGCATTTCGGAACACCGCGACCCCCGCCGGAGGCAGAACTTCGCCGCCAATGATGCGTGTTCCTTTGATGGAATTGGGCGTCAGACATTCTTCTGCGCGGTAATTGAACAGGAAAGTGTATCCACCCGTTTTCCTCACCCTCAATCCTTCGGGTAACTTGGCCGCTGGTAGCCCCGCATCCTTGACTGACCGCGCGACAATTTCATCGATCAGATCACCTTCAGGCCATGCCGCGCAATAACGGGTTTTGCCATGCTTACAGCAGGCGACTGCACCATCATCGGCAACCAGCTCACGCTCCGCTTCGGTGTCCAGATGATCAAGCCAACGGGTTATTCGCCACCCCCGCCCGCGATGTTCAACACCGGCGCGCAGGCTTTCTGAACGCGCAACCTTGGCCGGAAAAATATCTGCCAATGGCCCAGGTGGCAAATTCACTGGAATGGAAAAATCTTGCGTTTTGCTGCCGCTGCGCGGGCCGATGATTATCTGCCCGTCAAACGCGGCAAGCTGTTCCGCAAAATGCCCGCCCGCAATCGGCAGACACGGCAAAATGACCAGCTTGTAACCATCAAGCGATGCGCCCGGGCGGACAATATCGACATTCAGCCCCAGTTCCCGCGCGGCGTTGTAGCAATTGAACGCGGCCCAAAGCGCGGACAATCCCTTTCCCTGCGGCTGGGTGGCAGTGACCCATTCGCTTTCAAAGCTGAAGACAATGGCCGCGTCTTTCACGGGATCGCCCACCTCTCCTATCAATTCGATTTCGGGCGAAACCTGCTCCGCCTCAATCAGACCGGGCGCAGCTTCGCTGTCAGGCCGCAGCAATCCGGCATGCATTTGTTCTTGAGCAAAGGGCGCCTGCCGCCAGCGAAAAAAACTGAGCAATTCCGCGCCATGCGCCATCGCCTCCAGCGTCCACAGGCGGACCATACCGGGCAGGGGCGCAGGATTGTTGGGCGCCCAATTCACCGGCCCCGGTTGCTGTTCAATCACGCCCCAGCGGCCATCTTTACCGCAGCCGCGATAAAGGTCGTGATGGAACGCGGCGATATCGGGATGCCCCTGCCGCACATAATCGCGCTTGTCATCTTCGCTGAAACCGAACGTTTCAAGAAAGCCCAGCGGATAGCTATCCCAAGTCACCAGATCGAGCTGGTCACCCAGATCATGATGATCATAATCTGTAAAAAATCCCATCGCATTATGCATCACATCGCGCCCGGGGGAACATTCACGAAGGATATCAACCTGTGCCTGATTGAATGCCATCACCTGATCCGAACTGAACCGGCGGAAGGCCAGCCAATGCGCCGGATTTGCCTCTGTCACGGTCAGATTAGGCAATTCAATTTCGGTGAAATCGCAATATTCCATGCTCCAAAAAACATTGCCCCATGCCTTGTTCAGCTTTGCAATGTCGCCGTATCTTTCCTCAAGCCAGCGGGCAAAGGCGCTGCGCGCAGCATCGGAATAGCTAAGCACCGTGTCGTGGCAGCCATATTCATTGTCGGTCTGCCACATGACAATCGCCGGATGGCGGCCATAACGATCAGCCACGGCGCGTGTGATCCGTCTGCATTCTTCGCGGTAACCCGAATGGCTGAAGCAATAATGCCGCCGCGATCCAAACCCGCGCGGCAGACCATCTTTGCCCAACGCAGCCATGTCAGCCATGCGGTCAACCAACCATTTGGGCGGCGTAGCAGTCGGCGTTCCCAGTATAATTTCCAGCCCTGCGCCGTGCAAAACCTCAATCGCGCGGTCCAGCCAGCCCCATTCAAAACGCCCCGGTTCAGGCTCTATCCGGCTCCATGCAAATTCCCCGATCCGCACGCGCGAAATGCCCGCCTTAACCATGCGCCGCGCATCCTCGGCCCAGATATCTTCAGACCAATGTTCTGGGTAATAGCAAACACCCAGCCGCATCAATGCGGCATCCCAATGCAGCACCGGGCAATCCGAATAAAATCCGATCCGCCTGCTGTATCTTTAGCCATAGTGCCTCCTGCCCATTTCATTCGGGCATGTCACGCTTACGCATTTGATCAAACTGTTCGGCCGTATCTATGTCGATTAGCAATTCCGGCGCAATGCTTACCCGTTGGGCGGCCGCCAGCAGAGTTTTTGCCCCCTTATCAGCGTTCAGCCTGGCAAGCTGAGGAAAATGCGTTGCGCCGAACAATGCGGGCGGCGATACCGCGCATCCATCATAGGATGCAGCGATGTGACCGGGCCCATGTTCTTCAAATTCGCGGGTTAATCTGGCGAAATGCGCGGCGGGCACAAATGGCATATCGGCCAGACAGATGAGCAAACCATCCGCTGCATCCCGGGCGGCCAGCCGGGCTGCGAGGGCAACCGAGGTTCCCATACCGTCCGCCGCGCTATCGTTCACCGCCACATCAAACCCGTATTCGCGCCAGCCTTGGGCGCAAGGGTGATCGCCAGACGCGGCAATCACAAGCGACCGGGCAAAACCCGTACCGTTCAATTTTTCACAAATATGCAATCCCAACATTTTACCATGGAAAGGCTGGGCAAGCTTATCCCCGCGCGTGAAACGGACCGATTGACCGGCAGCCAACACCGCAAGGCATATGTTCCTGCCGCTATTCACCATCGCGGAATGTCTGTTGGTGATAGCATTCGATGACCTGCGCCAAGGTCGACAGTGCCAGCGTGTCAGGATCGCGTGAGGAATGGAACAGGCCAATCGGCGCGTGGACGGCGTTGATCGATGCTTGGCTGCAACCCATTTTCCCAAGCGCCTCTGTGCGGAATGTATGGGCTTTGCGTCCACCCATCGCGCCAAGGTAGAAATGCGGCTGCGCCATCGCATGTGCCATCAATGCTATTTCCCAATCATGGTCATGGAACAGAAAGATTATCGCCGTCCAGCGGTCAGCTGTTAGCGCGGCTGTATCAGCAGGCGTTGCAAGCCGAACGGTAGATAGACCGCCGTTTTCTGGTCTTCTGTCTGATGGGGCCCCTTTCAAAAGACCCGCGCCATTCAGGCCATTCAGCAATTTTTGGTCGGGCGACAACACTTCGACGCTCAAGTCCATTTGCCGCGCCATTTTCGCCAGTGCCGGAACGACCGCGCCATGGCCGATCAGGGAAAGTTTCGGTTCAGGCCAATGGCTGATCGAAACACTATCTTCGGTGACGATGCAGCCAGCGCCCGCGTGGCGCGTTGAATATTCGGCCTCATCTGATGCAAGCGATAGTATCAAAGAAAACGGTGCGCGTGCCTCTATCGCTTGCAAACAGCGAGCGACAATATCTGGCCCGCGCAAGGGCAGAAAATGAATGTCCAGCCCGCCGCCGCAGGGCAGTTTTATGTCGATATATGGCGATCCCGAACCAAATCTGACAACGCGCGAAGACCCGCTGTTAAGCGCATCAAGAGCCTCTGCCACAACCGCGCTTTCAATACAGCCGCCCGACAGCGATCCAGCAAAACTGCCATCTTCGCTGATGCCCATATGCGTTCCGGGGTTGCGCATCGAAGACCCTTCAACCGCGATAACCGTAACCAATATTGCCGCCTGACCCGATGCCAGCCGCTCGTGCAAAAAGGCAAAGACGCGCCGGTTGTCCAACCCCGCGCCCGCTATTCGGAAAGCGAGGAAAGATAGGCGATGACGGCGCTGCGCCTATCCGCATCGGCAATTGCGCCGGTTGTCATTGTAGTGCCCGCAACGGTGGCCGCTGGATCAGCCAGAAAGGCATCCAGACTGGCTGCATCCCAAGTCAGGCCGGATGCCCGCATCGCATCGGAATAGGCAAAACCGTCTACACTGCCAGCCTTGCGGCCAACCACGCCAAAAAGATTAGGCCCCACGCCAGAAACAACGCCAGAAACAACACCAGAACCTGGGCCAGATTCAACCGTATGACATGCAGCGCAGGCAGCAAAATCAGCGGCGCCTGCTGCGGCGGGATCAGCCTCTATTGCTGCGAGAACGGGCGGCGGCGTTTGCCCCGGTTCGCTAACGATGATCTGTTCGACCGGATCGGGCGAAGATGCGCCGCAAGCCGTTAGGCCCAGCGCCGAAGCACCGATTACCGCATATAGAAATATCCGTTTCAAATTATTGCTCCCCAATATTGCTCCCCAATCAGGCGAAATGTTTGGCGATGGGCAGTTCACGAATACGCGTGCCGTTCGCTGCAAAAATTGCATTGGCAACCGCGGCAGCGGCAGGGGGCAACCCGGGTTCGCCAGCCCCGCCGATATTATCGGGCGCACCGTTGATGATTTGCACCGAAATTTCAGGTGCGTCGTCCATTCGCATCATTTGGTAATCGTGGAAATTGCTCTGTTCAACCTTGCCATCTTTCAACGTAATTTCATCATACATCGCCGCGGTAAGCCCGTAAATTATGCCGCTTTCCATCTGCGCGGCCAACCCGTCAGGGTTCATCGCAAAACCGGCATCAACGCAGCAGAACATTTTGACCACACGCGGTTTGTTGCCGGTCATATCGACCTGTGCAACTTCGGCGACGATCGAATTGAACGATCTGACAAGCGCGATACCGCGCCCGTGACCTTCGGGCAGCGCATCCCCCCAACCGGCCATTTTTGCCGCGCCTTCCAGAACCGCCAGATGGCGCGGCGAATTGGCCAGATGCGCGCTTCGGAACTCAAACGGATCTTGCCCGGCGGCATGGGCTAGCTCATCGACAAAACTCTCGACAAAAAAGCCATGCTGGCTGTGGGCGACCGAACGCCAAGCACCCAGCCGCACCGGCATTTCCACATCGGCATTGCGGACCGACACGTTGGGAATGTCATAAAATTCGATGAGCGGCGCTTCGGCTGGTTCATCTTCTGTGCAGTGGACATTGTTCCAGCAGACCGCCTTGCCGTTTTCGTCCAGCCCGCCCTTGAAACGGCTGATATCGGCCGGACGGTAAAAATCCTGCGCGGTGTCTTCCTCGCGGGACCAAATCATCTTGATCGGATAGCCGGCGGCTTTGGCCAGCCGCGCCGCCTGGTTACTATATTCAGGCGTTAGCCGCCGCCCGAAACCGCCGCCCAGAAACACCGGATGCATCGTCACATCATCGGCGTTCACACCCGCGCCTTCTGCAGCCCCGTCGCGCGCCATTAACGGCACCTGTGTGCTGGTCCAAATATCACATTTTCCGCCGCGAACCCAGGCGGTGCAATTCATCGGCTCCATCGTCGCATGGGCCAAGAAGGGAACTTTATATTCCGCCTCGACAGCAATCGCTGCTCCGCCAAGGGCATCAATGGGATCGCCATATTCGGCCTTGCTGTTGCCGCCCGTATCGCCCGCCTCGTCCAAGGCTGCGGAAAAGCCTGCGAACATTTTGGCGGTGCTGACGGTGTCATTTTCAGTTTCAGTATAGGCCGTCTTGATAGTACCCAGCGCCTGCTGTGCCTGCCAATATGAATCGGCAACGACAGCCACAAAATCGCCCATGTTCAGGATCTGTAGCACACCGCCCATGCCCTTGGCCGTGCTTGCATCCATCGATGCGATTTGCGCGCCAACAACGGGCGCTGCCTTGACCGCGGCATAGCGAAGATCATCGCTGTCAGGACCGCCATCTATCCCGAATATCGCACTGCCATCGACCTTGGATGGAATATCTTTGCGCGGCGCGGGCGTGCCCATCAGCCGGTATTCGCTGACCTGTTTGATTTTGGGTGCACGGGGCAATTCCTGCTGGGCAGCGGCCTCTGCAAAGGCGGAATACGGCTCTGACCTGCCCGATCCGGCGTGGGTAAGCCGCGCGTTTTGCGTCTTTATCTCGCTTGCGGGGACACCCCATTCTTTTGCCGCAGCGGCCACCAGCATTTCACGCGCGGCGGCCCCTGCAATTCGCATCCCGTTTTGCCCGGTAGAACGAACAGAGGAACTGCCACCGGTGATATAAGCGCCCGCCAGCTTGCCAAGCTGCGTAAACAAGCCGTCATAGGTGGGTTCCATAAAGCCGACCTGATTGGGCCGGTCTGGCAGCGTACCCGGCCCGACGAACAGCCGCGCGGCATGTTGCGAAACATAATTACCATCCGCCGGAGCATCCATCACGCGGACATTTTCCCAATTCACATCCATTTCATCGGCCAGCATTTGCGCGATGGTGGAATTGGCCCCCTGTCCCATTTCGCAATGCGGCACGATCGCTGTGACCAAATTGTCCGCGTCAATCTTGACCCAGCTGTTGATCAAAGCTTCATCATCACCGCCTGCGACAATCGGCTTAAGCTTGCCCACCGGATTTCCCGAACGGACCGCGACACCCACAATCAGCGCGCCGCCTGCAAGTGCGCCTGCGCCGATAAATCCGCGCCGGGTCCATTTGGCTGCACGGCTGCGGCTGGTTTTGCTACTGCTGGGTTTGGTGCTGGTCGTTTCGTTCATGTCGCCGCCCCTTGCTGGCCCGGCTGTTCGATACCGGCAGCCACCTTTATGGCTTTACGGATACGGCCATACATGCCGCAGCGGCAGACATTGCCGCGCATAAATGCGTTAATCTGTTCGTCACTGGGCTGCGGCGTATCACGCAGCAACGCGGTGGCGGACATAATCTGGCCGGACTGGCAATATCCGCATTGCGGCACCTGCTCGCTGATCCACGCTTGCTGAACTTTGCTCAAAGTGCCGTCTTCGCTGGCGATGCCTTCTATGGTTGTGACTTCCTTACCCTCAGCCGCCGAAACAGGGGTGGAACAACTGCGAATTGGCTCGCCGTCCAAATGCACGGTGCACGCCCCGCATTGGGCAATGCCGCAGCCGAATTTCGTGCCCGTCATCCCGAACCTTTCGCGAATAACCCACAAGATCGGCATAGACGGATCGACATCGACCTCTTCCTTGCTGCCATTGATAGTAAGGCTGACCATGTCGCGATGTTCCCTTTCCACGGGCGTGCAGGCCCAGAAGTCTCAAACTGCAACCTAACGCCGTTTGCAGGCCGCGCAATGGCGCGCACGCATGGCATCACCGCATTCCCATTTTCCCGTTGTCCCATTTTCCCGTTTTCTCAGCGGCAGACATAACTCTATGGCCCAAGAAATAGAGAGTCTTTATAAGTGGCGGGCGTCTCGCTTTGCCTGTAAAGCGGCAACAATGGATGCGATTTCCACAGACCGAAAGCTCAATTTTTGCGACGCGTGCGCTGTACGCAACCGGGCAATTTGCGCTGACCTTGATGATACTGAGATTACCGCGCTGAATATGATCGGGCGGCGGCAAATTTTGGCCGCTGGGGACCATTTGCAATGGCAGGGCGAAGAAGCTGTGTTGGTCGCGAATATCGTTGAGGGCGTGTTCAAGCTTTCAACCGGCACATCCGACGGGCGCGAACAGATTGTCGGTTTGGTCTATCCTTCAGATTTCATGGGCAGGCCATTCGGAAAAACCGCAGAATACAGCATCGAAGCGCTGACAGATTCAACAATCTGTGTGTTTCAGCGTGCCGATTTTGAAAAATTCGCACTAGAGCACCCTCGTTTGGAGCATAAATTGCTTGAACGAACGTTGAGTGAATTGGACAGATCGCGCCGGTGGATGTTGCTGCTAGGCCGGATGAATGCAGAACAAAAGCTCGCATCTTTTCTGCTCGAATCGGCAGACCGCCTTGCCCCGTCAACATGCAGCTTTGTTCCTGATGGCGGTCCGAAGGGATTTACGCTGCCACTGACACGGCAACAGGTTGCCGATGTCCTTGGCCTGACAATGGAAACCGTTAGCCGTCAATTCACCAAGCTTAGAAAACAGGGGCTGGTTGAGGTGCATTCGCGAAAAGACGTTATCATTCTTGATCAGGACGGTCTTGTGGAACGTGCAGGGAATTCGCACCTTTAATGCTGCCATCCCAACACTGTAACCAAGGGCAATTATGCCCGGCGTTTGGCAATTGATCTAAATCAAAGACAGCACGAAAAAACCGGCTCAATCGGACGCCTGTTCCGATCCCGCGGCTTCAGGTACAGGCATAATGGCGTTTTCCAGTCTTTTTGACATATTTTTGCAAGGCATTCCGCATTCTACGCCGCCGACAGAAATCTCTGCCTCGCTGGACAGAATAGCGCATCCTATTCGAACCGAAGATAACGGCATCATGCCGCTTGAGAACGGTCGCGATTGGCTGGTCTATATCGGCGGCGGTGCAACGAAACTGATCGCCAATGCTTCGGGCGGGCGCGAACAGATTGTTGCCTTTCATTTTGGCGGTGATCTGCTTTCAATTCCGGCAGATGCATCGCATTCCTATAGCCTGTGGGCTTTGTCCAGAACCGAGGCGCTGGCCTTTCCTACGGCAGAATTTCTCCGGCGCACGCGGATGGAACCCGCATTTGACAATATTCTTTTGTCCAGATCGCTCACCGCGCTGCATCGCTGCCGCGACAAGGCGGTTGGCCTGGGCCGCAAAAATGCCGAGGAAAGACTGGCCAGCTTTCTGGTTGGCATGGCTGAGCGGATCGGTAAGGCGGCCGGCAGACATTGCACTTTGGATTTGCCCATGTCGCGCCGCGATATTGGTGACAGCCTGGGGCTGACAATCGAAACCATCAGCCGTCAATTCAGCAATTTGCGAAAGGCCGGATTGATCGAAACACAGGGCCGTTCGCGCGTCATATTGCGCGCGCCCGCACAGCTTGCCATGCGGGCCGGACATATTTGATTCTCGCCCCATAATCCGGCAGTAATCAAGGCATACGGTATATTTTTGAATTTTGATCTGTATCAATGAAGCGGTTCGAATGACTGCCTAATGGGAACTCCTTAATAGGGATAAATATCTGATGGAATCTGCACTTGGGCGAACCGGGCTTTGGTTTGCAATTCTGATCCTGGCGATCCTGGCAATCAGCGCGGCACAGGACAGTGGTTTTGCGGCAAGCATGGCTGTCGTGGCTGTTGTCGCTTTCGGGTTTATGCTGGCAACGGCGCTTCGATTTGATCCGCTGGCGAAGGCGCAGGGGCTGTTCCGAATGCCGACCGACCCGTCGCGTTATGATGACGATCCCGTGCGTTGGGGCGTTATTGCAACGGTATTTTGGGGCATCGTGGGCTTTCTGGTGGGGCTGTATATCGCCCTGCAACTGGCCTTTCCGGTCCTCAATCTGGATTCCCAATTCACCACTTTTGGACGGCTGCGCCCGCTGCACACTTCGGCGGTAATTTTTGCGTTCGGCGGCAACGCCCTGATCGCCACCAGCTTTTATGTCGTCCAGCGCACATGTAGGGCAAAGCTCGCCTTTCCCAGCCTCGCGCGGTTTGTCTTCTGGGGATACCAGATGTTCATTGTGCTGGCGGCGGTCGGCTATGTGTTCGGCGTCACCCAATCGAAAGAATATGCAGAACCTGAATGGTTCGTGGATATTTGGCTGACAATTGTTTGGATCGCCTATTTCATCGTTTTCGTCGGCACGCTCGCGCGCCGTAAAGAACCGCATATTTATGTCGCCAACTGGTTTTATCTGAGTTTCATCATCACCATTGCGATGCTGCATATCGTCAACAATCTGGCGGTTCCCGTGTCGATTTTCGGTTCACGGTCATACCCCGCATTTGCCGGTGTCCAGGATGCGCTTGTCCAGTGGTGGTATGGGCACAATGCCGTGGCGTTCTTCCTGACCGTGCCGTTTTTGGCGATGATGTATTACTTCGTGCCGAAACAGGCCAACCGGCCGATATATTCGTACCGCCTGTCGATCCTGCATTTCTGGTCGCTGATTTTCCTATATATCTGGGCTGGTCCGCACCATCTTCACTATACCGCGCTGCCCGATTGGGCGCAGACGCTGGGCATGGTGTTTTCGATCGTTTTGTGGATGCCCAGCTGGGGCGGGATGATCAACGGCTTGATGACACTGAACGGCGCGTGGGACAAAGTCCGCACCGATCCGATCATCCGAATGATGGTGTTCGCGCTGGCATTTTACGGCATCGCGACATTTGAAGGCCCGATGTTGAGCATTAAGGCGGTCAATTCCCTTACCCATTATACCGATTGGAACATTGGCCACGTTCATGCGGGCGCACTTGGCTGGAACGGGATGATCACATTTGCTGCGGTCTATTTCCTCGTTCCGCGCCTGTGGAACCGCAAACGGCTATATTCGCTGCGAATGGTCAATTGGCACTTCTGGCTCGCAACGCTGGGGATCGTTTTCTACGCCGCGTCGATGTGGGTTGCAGGTCTGACCCAAGGGCTGATGTGGCGCGAATATGGCGCAGACGGTTATCTGGTCAATTCCTTTGCCGATTCGGTCACAGCCATGATTCCATTGTATCTGCTGCGTTCCTTTGGCGGGTTTTTATACCTGCTGGGCGGCGTGATGATGGTTATCAATGTGTGGCGCACAATCAAAGGCGATGTCCGCGAAGAAGCACCGCTGAGCGATGCCCCATATGACCCTGAGGCGGATCGTCCCGCCGCAGCGGTTCCGGCGGAATAGGAGCAGGCCAATGTTCAATGTGACCGAGCATCACAAAAAACTCGAACGCAACATCACGCTGCTTGGTGTGTTTGCCTTCATCGCCGTTGCCACTGGCGGCGTCGTGGAGATTGCACCCCTGTTCTGGATCGACAACACGATCGAGGAAGTGGACGGTATGCGCCCCTATACGCCGCTCGAACAGGCGGGGCGCGACATCTATGTGCGCGAAGGGTGCTACACCTGCCACAGCCAGATGATCCGCCCTCTTCGCGACGAGGTTGAACGTTACGGTCATTACAGCCTTGCGGCAGAAAGCATGTATGATCACCCCTTCCAATGGGGGTCAAAGCGCACCGGGCCTGACCTTGCGCGCGTTGGCGGGCGCTATTCTGATGATTGGCATGTGCAGCATTTGATTGATCCGCGATCTGTTGTGCCGGAAAGCATTATGCCGCCATACGCATTCCTTGCCAAAACCGATCTCAATCCCGCCGATCCCGCCGCGCATCTGGTGGCGCTGCGCCGTGTCGGGGTGCCTTATAGTGACCGTGATATCGAACGGGCCGAAGCAGATATGAAACTGCAGGCCGATCCGTTTGCCAGCGCGGAAGATTTCGCAGAACGCTATCCCAAGGCGCAAATCCGCGATTTTGACGGCACCCCTTCGCGCTTGACCGAAATGGATGCACTGGTTGCCTATTTGCAGATGCTGGGCACGTTGGTCGATGTGAACAGCGCCGCTGCCCAAGAAGAATTGGCGCAGGAGAAAGGGCGATGAACCCGCATTCCACCTATGAGGCGCTGCGCCATTTTGCCGATAGTTGGGGTTTGCTGGCGATGTTTATCACCTTTGTCCTGCTGGTTGGCTGGCCCTTTCGGCCGGGGGCAAAACATCGCAACGAAGAAGCCGCCGACCTGATTTTTAAGGATGACGATGATGGCGAATAAGAATTCCCCAACAGGCGGCCTCGGCGAAAAGCGCATAGACGAACCAACTGGAACGGCATTTGTCGGTCATGAATGGGACGGTATCGAAGAACTCGATACGCCGATGCCGCGCTGGTGGCTGTGGTGCCTTTATCTCAGCATCATCTGGGGTATCGTCTACGTCATTCTCTACCCAGCTTGGCCGATGATCGACAAGGCGACCGAGGGTACGCTTGGCTGGACCAGCCGCGGACAATTGGCACAAGAAATGGACGCCGCCGACTTGGCCAAGCAGTCTTTTCGCGAACAATTGGCCGCTGTGGATGTGGTGAAATTACAGGATAATCCCGAAATCATGCAGCAAGCCGTCGCAGGCGGATTTGCTGCATTCAAAGTCAATTGCGTCCAATGCCACGGGTCCGGCGCGGCAGGCAGCCAAGGTCTTGGCTATCCCAATCTGGCCGATGATGACTGGCTATGGGGCGGCGACCTGCAATCTATCGAATATACGATCACCCATGGCATCCGTCAGCAAGGGCACGATGAAACCCGCGCCAGCGCAATGCCGCCCTATGCCGGCGTGATCGAAGGCGAACAGCTTGCTGCGTTGGTAGATCATGTGCTGTCACTAAGCGGCAAGGCTGAATCAAACGCGGTTGGCGCGGCGCTGTATGAGACAAATTGTGTCTCCTGCCACGGGCCATCGGGCGAAGGCGACCGCGTTCAGGGCGCGCCGACTTTGGCGGATGCCATATGGCTGTATGGCGATAACCGCGCCGACATCGCGCGTCAGATAACTGCGCCGCGCATGGGGATGATGCCCAAATGGGAAGGCAGGCTCGATCCGGTGACGATCAAAATGCTCGCTGCTTATGTTCACTCGCTAGGGGGAGGCGAAGACGCTGTGGAGGTCGCCGAAGAACCGGCGGTCGAAACCGATGAGCAAAGTTGATTGGACAAACCCGACCGATCCGGGGCCAGCCAAGCTCTTTGAGAAGAGCAAGAACGTCCATAACCAACGGATCGACGGGCCATTCCGGCGGTTCAAATGGCTGGTGATGTTTTTGACGCTCGGCGTCTATTACGCAACGCCCTGGATACGCTGGGATCGCGGCCCTTATGCGCCCGATCAAGCGGTTCTGGTCGATCTGGCCAATCGCCGGTTCTATATGTTCGGCATCGAAATTTGGCCGCATGAATTCTATTTCGTTGCCGGGCTACTTATTATGGCAGGCATCGGCCTGTTTTTGGTCACCAGCGCGGTTGGCCGGGCGTGGTGCGGCTATGCTTGCCCGCAAACGGTTTGGACCGATTTGTTTCAACATGTCGACCGGCTGGTCGATGGGGACCGCAACGCCCGTATCCGTCTTGACGCCGCGCCGTGGGGCCCGGGGAAAGCCGCCAAACGTGCGCTGAAATGGACAATCTATCTCGTCATCAGTTTTTGGACTGGCGGCGCGTGGATCATGTATTTTGCCGACGCACCCACGCTGACGGTCGATTTCTGGACCGGACAGGCTGCATTGGTGGCCTATACCACGGTGGCAATCCTGACGATGACGACCTTTGTTCTGGGCGGCTTTATGCGCGAACAAGTGTGCATCTACATGTGCCCGTGGCCGCGCATCCAATCAGCGATGCTCGACGAAAAATCGCTGATCGTGACCTATAAGGATTGGCGCGGCGAGGAACGTGGAAGTCTAAAGAAAGCACAGAAAAACCCCGGCGAATTTGGCGATTGTATCGATTGCCAGCAATGCGTGGCGGTTTGCCCCACCGGTATCGATATTCGCGAAGGACCGCAGATCGGCTGTATCACCTGCGCGCTTTGTATCGACGCCTGTGACAAGGTGATGGCGGATATTGGACGGCCAAGAGGTTTAATCGATTACGCAACGCTGGAAGATTGCGAAAAAGAAGCCGCAGGCGAAGCGCCAAGGCCCGCATGGAAGGCGCTGCTCAGGCCCAGAACGATTGCCTATACGTTGATATGGGGCAGTATTGGCCTTGCGATGCTGTTCGCGCTGGGTGTCCGCAGCCATACGGAAATATCCGTCTCGCCCGACCGTAACCCGCCCTTTATGTTGATGAGCGACGGATCGGTACGCAACGCTTACACCCTCAAACTGCGAAATATGGAAAGCAGGCCGCGCGAAATGGCGATTGAACTGCACGGCCTTGCCGGCGGGGTCATGTGGACCGATGCGATCCGGCGCGATGATGCGGCGGCAAAACAAATTGTTACCGTACCCGCCGATCAAACCCATACAGTTCGCGCCTATGTCGTGGCCCCGTCAGGAACGGCAGAAACCGACTTTTCATTCACCGTCACCTCTTTGGACGAACAGGGTGAAAGCGACACCGTCGAAACACGCTTTGCCGCGCCCGGCGGCAGCCGATGAAGCGGCCCTTCACAGGACGCCATATGGCAATCGTGATGGTCGGCGGTTTCGGCATCGTGATTGCGGTCAATTTTTATATGGCAGCCCATGCGATAAGCGGCTTTGGCGGTGTGGTGGTGCCAAATTCCTATGTCGCCAGTCAGGAATTCAACGGCTGGTTGGATAAGGCTGATAAACAATCCGCGCTGGGTTGGTCGGCAGAGGTTACCCGCAATGACGGGGGCAATGTTGAACTGTCGACAGGCGGCGTGCCGGACGGGGCAACGGTCACTGCAATGTTGCGCCGTCCGCTTGGTCAGGCGGAAACCACGCAAATCGGCTTTTCCCAAACAGAACCGGGCCGCTTTGTTTCCACCCGGCCAGTTCCCGGTGGGCGCTGGATTATACGTCTGACGATCACTGCGGCTGGCAACAGTTGGGCAAAAGAAAAGCGGATCGAATGAGCGCCGAAACGATCTTTGCTGACGAGGCTGATCACGGGCTGGCCGATACGCGCTTTACCGTGCCGGGAATGCGCTGCGCGGGGTGCATCGCCAAAATCGAAAACGGCTTGGCCGAAGTGGATGGGGTCGAAACTGCGCGGGTAAATTTTTCCGCCAAGCGGGTGGCTATCCAGCACCGCACGTCGATCGATGAAGGTGATCTGGCACTTGCCCTGCGCAAATTGGGTTTTGAGGCACAGGCGGTCGCCGCCAATCCACTGGCGCGCGATGACAAGGAAGCAAAGGCACTGCTGCGGGCCTTGGCAGTCGCTGGCTTTGGCATGATGAATATTATGCTGCTGTCGGTCAGCGTATGGGCAGGCGCGGGCGGCGCAACGAAGGAAATGTTCCATTGGCTATCGGCCCTAATCGCCGTGCCGGTGGTCGCCTATTCAGGCCGCCCGTTCTTTTCTTCGGCGCTGATGGCGCTGCGATATCGCCGGACAAATATGGATGTGCCGATTTCCATCGGTGTTCTGCTGGCCACCGGGCTGAGCATTTATGAAACAATTTCGGGCGGCGAACACGCCTATTTCGATGGCGCCGTGATGCTGCTGTTCTTCCTGCTGGCGGGCCGCACGCTTGATGCCACAATGCGCAACAAGACGCGGGCAGGTATCGGCGCGTTGCTCAGCCGGATGGGGAAAAGCGCCAGCGTGATGCAGCCCGATGGTTCGACCAAGCGTGTAGAGGCTGAACAATTGGCACCCGATATGCTGATGCTGGTTGCCGCCGGAGAATCGCTTGCGGCAGACGGTATTGTCGAACAAGGGCGCGGCGCAATCGATAATGCGATGTTGACCGGCGAAAGCACGCCTGCCCCCGTTTCGCATGGCGATACGGTTCATGCAGGCGCGATCAATATGCTGGGCCCGCTCTATATTCGCATAACCGCCGTTGCCGCAGATACGGCGATCGCCGAAATTGCACGGCTGATGGATGAGGCGGGACAATCGCGGAGCAAATATGTCCGGATCGCCGACCGCGCATCACGGCTTTATGCGCCTGCCGTCCATTCGCTTGCTGCAGCGGCATTTGTCGGCTGGATGATTGCGGGCGCCGGTTGGCATCAATCGCTGGTCATCGCGATCGCCGTACTGATTATCACCTGCCCCTGTGCAATGGGCCTTGCCGTGCCCGCCGCGCAGGTGGTCGCCAGCAACGCGCTGATCAAGCGCGGATTGCTTGTCAAAGATGGCAGCGCGCTCGAACGGCTTGCAGAGATCGACATTGCGCTGTTCGACAAAACTGGGACATTGACGCTGGGCGAACCACGCGCTGACATCAGCAATTTGAATGCGGACAGCGCCGCGATTGCACTGGCGCTGGCACAGCACAGCCAACATCCACTTAGCAAAGGGCTGGCGCAAAGCCTGGCCGAAGGCGGAACCCCTCCTGCGGCGCTGACCGATGTGGCGGAGGAAAGCGGCATCGGGGTACGCGGTATGTTTGGCGGCATATCTGTCGCGCTTGAAAAACCGGGGCAGGCGGCGGCTGCCATGTCGGTTAGCCTGCGGATTGGCGATGCGGCGCAGATGATTTATTTCAGCGATCCGCTGCGGCAAGATGTTGGTCACGCCGTCACCGAATTGGGCAATATGGGCGTCAGCTCTTCAATCCTTTCAGGCGACAATCGCGATGCCGTCGCCGCGCTGGAAAGCCAATTGGGCATCGCGGCACGCGGTGATATGAAACCAGCGGACAAATTGCAGGCCCTTGAAGACCTCAAAACACGCGGGCACTTACCGCTGATGGTTGGCGATGGTCTGAATGACGGCCCTGCCCTTGCCGCCGCGCATGCCTCGATTGCACCGGGCACGGCCAGCGATGCCAGCCAACAGGCGGCCGATGCTGTCTTTATCGGCGAAAAACTGATGCCGGTTGCATTGGCAGTGCGGGTTGCACGCCGGACAATGGGCATTGTGCGGCAGAATTTCGGCTTTGCAATCGGGTATAATGTGCTGGCCGTTCCGCTGGCTCTGGCAGGAATGGTTACACCTTTGATTGCAGCCATCGCCATGTCGCTGAGTTCACTGGTTGTCGTCGCCAATTCGCTGCGCTTATCGAGATCAGCTCGATGAACGGGCTTGCGATCCTTATCCCCGTTGCTTTGGGTCTGGGGCTGATGGGGCTGACGTTCTTTTTCTGGACGATGCGGGACGGTCAATATGACGATCTGGACGGCGCATCGCACCGCGTGTTGATCGATGATGATGACGATGACGCTGGCTGATTAAATCGCTGGCCAACCAAAACTAGGCAGCCCGAACAATGCGCCCGATACGCCCGTTCTTAGGCTGAACGGACGCTCGATCGTTTAACCAGCTTTACCGGTGCACTTTCGTTCAAATCAGTGTTGTCCAGCGCGGCCTGCAACAGCATCCGGGCCGCTTCGCGCAGATCCGGTGCAATCGTTGTCAGCGGCGGACTGCAAATGGTCCCATATGTGCCGCAATTCATCGATGCCGATTGGCGGGCAAAACCGGCTTTCAGGCTGCGTTGCCCGTTTTCCGTGACCTATGCGCTGCCATGAAGACTGCAACTGTGGCAGCGCAGGTCAACCAAAACACCCACACAAATGGGGCCGTATTGCCGATTGTCAGCCGCGCAGCCAAGGTCGTGGCCACTCCAGCAGGCACACCGATCACAAGGCCCCACCATGCAGAACGCAGCAGGGCTGCGGGCGATCCGCGGCGCTCACGCTTGTTCAGCCAGATAAACGTACCCGTCGCGATAACAACGCAAAGCGCGATCCCGAAAAAGATATAGGCGATTTTTACCGGCAGCCCGCCATAATTGCCGAAATGGAGATTATAGGCTGAAGCGGCCAATTGCTGCCCGATTGTACCATCGGCCATACCTGCTGTGCCCATGAAACGGCCCTGCGCGTCAAAAGCATAATATTCGCCAAAAATCAGACGCTGCGAATGCACGCCAACAATCTGGATATGCTGACCGGCCGTATTCGGATCATGCAAAATCACATATGAAGGGCGAACTTGCGGGTATTGTGTTTCCATATACGCCAGCGCCGGGACAATATTGGCCAGCGGTGCTTTGGCGGTGTCGGCTTCCGGCTCGCTTCCGAAAATCGGCGCAAGGGCGGCATCGCTGTCACCGGCATAGGCTGTCACCGCCATACTGCCCCCGCTTACATAGAAAAGCCCGATCATCGCACCGGTCAGGGCAATGGCAATGGCAAATGGCAGCGACCACACGGCAAGGCGGTTGTGCCAGTCAACGGTTGAAACCTCGTCTCGGCGGCGTGCGCGCAGCCGGAAAGCGTCACGAAATATTCGCGGGTGGGCCAATATTCCAGAGATCGACAAGGCCACAATCATCGCCCCGAACGCACCGACCAGTGTCATCCCAACAGGTGCGGGCAGATTGAGGCGGTAATGCAAAGCCAGCAGGAATTCCGCCCATGCGTTTTCTTCTGCCACCGCGATCTCACCGCTGGGCGTGACATGGACCGCCTGCGTGTCCGTAGTGATCGTGGTCCGCGGCAGGGCTGGTGTGGGAAGATGGACATAGAGGTGCGTCGTATCGGGCCTGTCGCTTTCGCTATCGATCACATTTTCGATGGCCCGCTGCACATGCGCCGCATCAATCGATGCCATTTCCGGCGCGTCCGGCTGTTCGAAAATTTGCCATTCTTCATAAAGCATGATCACCGTGCCGGTAACGCTGATCAGATACAGCATCGCACAGCACAGCAGCGCGATGGACGAATGTGCCGCAAGGCTGCGCTGAACAATCCCGCTTTCAGCTATCTTGTTCATGCTGCAATTCCTTGAGTTATTAAGATTAGGGTGGAGGCCGCCGCAATGGCCCCTAACCAGACCAGCTGGTGCGATCTTTTTCGCATGACCATCAATGCAAATGCCAAAATCGGCCATATTAGCGGAACGATGCCAAGGACGGCCACATTGCCGTCCGCTTCGGCCCCGCCGGTTGCCATAATCAGCGCACGTACCGCCATGGAAACCGCCACAGCAGCAATAAGGCACAAAGGACCGGCGATGAGAAATGTTGTAAATGCCCGGCGGATTGATGCTTTCGCGCCGGTATTTTCGTCTCTGGGATCACGCAATATCCGCTCTACACCGCGGCGGCGGGAACCGGGCTGCCAAGCTGCAAAAAGCAAAAGCCCCCCGGCCGCCGCCATCGCAGTGTTCGCGGCGACGGCCACACCCCAAGCCCCAGCGCCAGCACCGGCCAATATCGCGGCAAGAACCAACAGGCCCCAAGCCGCGAAATTGAGCGCAGCAGAGCGGCCAGACCGCCCCCATGAGACGCGCAGCAGCCCTATACCCACAGCGGCAAACCCGCTGCCCAGCCAGATGAACGATGCGTCACTCATCAGAAATTATACGTCAAAGTGCCATTGATGCTGCGCTTTTCGCCCGGAAAGCAATCACCGCGCACAAGGCAAACAGAATAATAATCTTCATTGGTCACATTGCGTGCGGTTACCCGCAGTTCGAATGGACCAAAATCATATCCAGCAGAAAGATCCCCGACGGTTCGTCCATCGACACGGTAGGTCAACAGGCTACCGTCAATCACTGAATTACCCGTGCTTTCATTGCCGCCAACATAGCGTACACCCCCGCCCAGGCTAAGCCCATCGAGCGCACCAGAGAATGAATATAGCGCAAATAGCGACGCCTGCCAGTCGGCGATTGAAGTCAGCCTGAAACCGTTTGGATCTTCCGTATCAAGATAGCTGACATTGCCATCCAGCCGGAGACCGCCGATCAATGCATTGGCTTCCAGTTCAATACCGCGAACTTTCGAAACGCCTTCCTGCTGGCTGTTCCCGCCGACAAGGGCATTGGGATTGGGCAGGTTGGAAACTTCAATGTCAAACGCGCTCACGGTGACCAGCGCGTTAACACCGGGCGGTTGGTATTTTATGCCGACTTCATACTGGCGGCCTTGTTGCGGAAGAAGCTGCTGATTGGTGACCGTATCAACCCCCACAACCGGCTCGAAGCTTTCAGCATAGCTTGCATAGGGGGATATCCCCTCTGGCCCGCGCCACAGGATTCCCAGGCTGAAACTGGTGGCATTGTCATGCTGCGCCGTGCCGTTCTGCACGCGGTTGGAGACATCGTCGAACCGCACGCCTGCATTCGCAACGAAATTACCCATGCTCATCTGGTCTGAAATGTAGAAGCCGGTTGATTCGACATAGTTCTTCGGACCATCAGCCATGAATTGTTCGACCTCTGCCACGGTCGGCACATTCACATATTGGGGGTCAAATGCGTTCAGCGTACGGTAGGCATAGAGAAATGCCGTATCCGAATCTGTGAAGATATCCTGATATTGAACACCGGCAAGCAATTGGTGCTCGATCGGTCCGGTCGCAAATTCGGCCCGTGCGCGGACGTCGAACGCCAATTGCTCACTGCGATTATCCGCAAGGTAGAACGTCCAGCCGCCATTTCCATTGGCATCGATGCGCGGCACGCCATTGCCGGTAAAGGATATCCACGCCTGCCGATAATCCGCCTGCGTATCGAGATATCGGCCGACACCTTCGAGGGAGAAGAAATCGTTGATTTGCTGTTTTGCTATCAGCGTCAGCGCAAAACTCTCGGTATTATAGGCGTTGAAACCGGGTGCGCCGTGATAGACGTAAGAATCTGTTTCTTGGCCGCCAGCGGCTGGGAAAAGCGTTCCGCTTACCGGCAGGAACTGATGCGCCGTGTCCGAATTCTGATCGGAATAATTCGCCAGAATGGTGATTTCCGTTCCCGGCGCAGGGCGCGCGGTAAAGGCGGGTGCGATTACCAGCTTGTCATCCACCACTTGTTCAATCTGCGTATCTGAATCGCGAAGCAGGCCAACGAAGCGAAATTGCGCGCTATCTTCGGCACCGGGTATCGCAATATTAAAGTCGGTCGCGATCTGTTTGCGATCAAAACTGCCATAATCCAACCGAACCTCACCTTCGGATGTGCCATGCGGGCGTTTTGTTACGACATTGATGATACCGCCAGGGGAACCCGCCCCGTAAAGGACAGAAGCCGGGCCCTTCAACACTTCGACCTGCTCCAACGTATAAATATCCTGGCGCGTGTTGTTGTAAAAGCCGAACAGATATTGAAGATTGTCGCGATATTCAGGCGCCGCGAGGCCCCGCACCTGGGCGAAATCCCCGCGCGTTGAAAAGCCGAAAGGTTCGGCCGTAACACCTGCTGAATAGGTCAGTGCATCGTCAAGCGACTGCGCGCCCTTCTCCTCGAAATCACGCTCTGTTTCGACAGAAATCGAACGGGCAGTCTCCACGATAGGCGTATCCGACTTGGTCGCGCCGAAATCGGTCAAAGTGCCGGTCACAACAATGGTTTGCCCGCCGCTTTCGTCGGCTCCACCGCCCGCGCCGCCCAAGCCGCCCGCACCGCCCGCACTGGATTCCTGCGCCAGCGCTGGTGCTACGCTCAATATGGCAAGCGGCGCAGCGGCGGTAAAAAGCGAAAACCTCATTGGGAAAGTCCTGTCTCTATCATGGCAATGAATCGCACCCTGCGACTCTTGTTCAGTCCTGCTATTGCGAATGATTAGCGTTTACAAGAGGAAATTTGACCAATAGTTTGCAAAGACTTAGCAATGGAGGAAGAAATAATCGAAATGCCGCGCAGAGGAGAAGTTGAGATTATTTTCGTGCGCCTTTTCAGGCTTTGGGCGTTAGGCCAGAAAGAATGCGAAACGAATCTTTCCCGCATGCATCAGGCCGCTTCAGACCTGCGCCTGCCAGATGAAACCGCAGTCGCCTGTGCCAGCCTTTTCGAATTGGTCGGCGGCGTTTTGGGCCGAACACTGACGCCCGAATGCTGCTGTTCAAAGGTGTTTTCTGCCGATGAGGAAGCGTTGCTGGGCATCCTTAGGGTAGCTCCGCACCTCGAACCCGGTTGCGGCTCTGCGGCGGTACCGCATGGCTTGCCCGGCGCGATACATTGGGCGGCCCTGACCGTCAGAATGGCATTTGGCCTCACCGCAAGCTTGCCGCGTAATATCAACCAACCCGATGAGCCCAAACACTCGCCTGTTTTAAAACGTCACCTGTCTCAATTTATCTGACGACGGACACCTGTTCCCCGTCAGCATTCAATAGACAGACTAACTGCATAGAATAGGAGAGTGTTTTGGGTTCATCGTAGTGACTGTAAGGAACGAAGATGAAGTCAAAACACTCCAAGGCACCCGCGGAGCGGGTGGTGAAGGATATCCGCAGAGCAACCCGCAAGCAGTACAGCGCGGAGGAGAAGATCCGCATCGTGCTGGAAGCCCTGCGCGGTGATGACAGTATTGCTGAGCTGTGCCGCCAAGAGGGGCTATCCCAGGGCGTGTATTACAAATGGTCGAAGGATTTTATGGAATCTGGCAAGCGGCGGCTTGCGGGCGACACGTCGCGTGCTGCAAACCCGATGGAGAAGATTTCGATTGTGCAGTGTATCTTGACCGGATGGACGCCGTTCGCTTCTGGGTCCGCAACGTGGAGAATAAAAAAGCTCGTTTTGGCTCCAGCTACCTCACGGAAAGTTTTATCCTGACTTTGTCGTGATGCTGAAAGACGGTCGCACAATGGCTGTCGAATACAAAGGCGCGCATCTTTACGAGAGTGAAGAAACAAAACGAACCATCGGCGCAATCTGGGCGGGAGCGAGTGATGGAAATTGCTTGTTCTGTATGCCGACGGACAAGAAGTTCGCAGTGATTGACGAGTCGATTGGCTGATCGAATCTGGAAAATCGAAAAAATATGCTGACTGTCTGCGAACACTATCAGATATAAGTGGATAATTGCGGAGCAAGAAAGGTGTTACCCTTTCGAATCAAAAGGCTACGATACCTATTTGCTACCTACACGATCAACACTCGCGGCTCAGTCCCGCTAAGTTATTGAAAAGGTGGTGAGCCCTGCTGGGTTCGAACCAGCGACCTACTGATTAAAAGTCAGTTGCTCTACCGACTGAGCTAAGGGCCCACACTATGTGTGTTTCCACCGGAGGCGTCACCTAGGGATGGGGCGGGGCTGGGTCAAGCGGGCAAATAGATGTTGGAGAGATAAACCTGTGATTGGATCGCGCCAGTTGGGCGCAATATGGGCTGCGGGCCCGAGGACGAAGTCGCGGGATCGAAAGCGCGGGTGCGGAATTGAAAGCTCTGCAGATGCCCAAACGCCGCCGTCCCACAGCACAATATCCAGATCAAGCGGGCGCGCTCTCCATGGCTGCCCGCGCCTGACGCGGCCAAACTTACGCTCTGCCTTTTGTAAAATTATCAGCAGTTCGCTTGGTGCAAGGTAAGTCTCGATCACCGCAGCACTGTTTGCATAGTGGCGCGTGGACGGCCCCACAGGGGCGCTATCCATTATCGGAGCAGCGGCCATAATCTTTATGCCAGCCCCGCCCAATGAATCGGACAAATATTCGAGCGCAGCGGTGATGACTTTTTTCGGCCCGCCAACCCCGGGCACCGGCACATTGCTGCCCAGCGCGACTAAATATCGGTGGCTTGCCTCGTTCATCCCCTCGCACTAGCGTGCGCCGCAACAATCGCAATGCGTAATGAGGATGGGTAATGCGTTCAAAAATTCACACGGTAATGGCCGGTTTTGGCCTGATCGCCGGGGCGTCGGTGTTGGCCCCCGAAGTTGCCTCGGCGCACAATCCTGAAAAGCACGCGCGAAGCGCACATGAGAAAATGTCGCGCGAAATTTACAGCGACATAATCGGATTTCGCACTGCAAAAGGGCACCAGCAAGTCCCGGTGATGGTCGAATATCTTACCAGCCGCCTGAAGAATGCCGGTTTCGCAGAAGCCGATCTAATGGTCACGGATTATGATAGCGATGGCGAGCCAACGCAGGGCCTTGTGGTTCGTTACCAAGGCAGCGGGGCGGATGGATCGCGGCCGATTGCCGTGCTCGCCCATATGGATGTGGTCGATGCATTGCCCCAGGATTGGGAGCGCGATCCATTCACGCTGACTGAGGAAGAAGGGTATTTCTTCGGCCGCGGCACTCTCGACAACAAATATGGTGTGATGAATCTGATCGCCAATTTTATCCGCCTCAAACAGGAAGGCTGGACGCCGTCGCGTGATCTGTATCTGGTGTTCTCTGGCGACGAGGAAACCGGTATGGTTTCAACCCGGGCACAGGCCAAATGGGTGGCGGAAAATGTCGATCCCGAATTCGTGCTCAATTCAGATGCGGGCGGGACCGGGCTGGATGATGCATTCCATCCGCTGGCCATGCGTGTTCAGGCGGCTGAGAAGACCTATGCTAGCTTTGAATTGACGGTCAACAACCCCGGCGGACATTCCTCTCGCCCGCGCGCGGACAATGCGATTTACGAATTGTCACAGGCCTTGCTGCGCATTTCCGCCTATCGCTTTCCTGTGCAGGCGACACCGCTGACCCGTTCCTATTTCGGGGCGCTGGGGCAAAGCATGCCCGGGCCGCTTGGCGAAGCGATGCGCAATTTCGCGGCCGATCCGGCGGACGCCAATGCCATCGCCGCCTTGCAAAACAATCCTGAAACAGTCGGAACGCTGGGCACGACGTGCATTGCAACAATGCTGCGCGGCGGACATGCTGAGAATGCTCTGCCGCAAAGCGCAACTGCGACGGTCAATTGCCGTATCTTCCCCGGTGTGGGCGTGGCCGCGACAGAAGCCGCCCTGCGCGACGTCGTCGCGAATGAGGCCGTTCAATTCAAGACGCTGGGCGATGTGACCGAAAGCCCCGAATCGCCGCTGCGCGATGATGTGAAGGCGGCGGTTTCCAAAAGCCTGGTCGTCACATACGGGCGCGACATTCCTATTCTGCCCTATATGGAATCTGGCGGGACGGACGGAATGCACTACCGCAATCTGGGTTATGATACGGTCGCGATCAGCGGCGGTGCAAGCCGTGCACAGGATATGTTCGCGCATGGTTTGAATGAACGGCTTTCAGTCGATGCATTCTATGGCGGGCTGGATCATTGGTATATTATTTTGAAAGAACTTGCAGGCGAATAGGCAGCGTCAGATATCTTCGCACAGCCGCCCGTAAAGCTGCGGGCGGCGGTCACGGAAAAAGCCCATGCCTGCGCGGTGTTTGGCGGATGTTCCAAGATCGATCGATGCCGTCAACACACCGGTTTCCGCGCTGCCAAATTCGGCGATCGGATCACCCCATTCGTTGGTGATGAAACTATGGCCATAAAATGTCTGGCCCGTTTCGCCTGCTGCTGTTCCATCACGCGCCCCTTCGGTTCCGATACGATTGGCAGCGATCACCGGCATGCAATTTGAAACCGCATGGCCCTGCATCGCGCGGCGCCACATCCGGCTGGTATCGAAATCGGCATCATACGGCTCTGTGCCTATCGCGGTTGGATAGAACAGCAATTCTGCGCCCTGCAACGCCATGGCGCGCGCGCATTCGGGATACCATTGGTCCCAGCAAATGCCGACACCGATTTTGGCCCCGGCCACGTCCCACACTTTGAAACCATCATTGCCCGGCCGGAAATAGAATTTTTCTTCATAACCGGGCCCATCGGGAATGTGGCTTTTGCGGTATGTGCCCAGCACTTCCCCATCTGCATCAATCATGGCGACGGTGTTGTAATAATGATGGCCGTCACGTTCAAAAAAGCTGGTCGGGATGGCCACTTTTAGCGATTTTGCCAGCTTGCACATGGCGATGACCGAGGGGTGCCGTGCCGTAGGGCGCGCAAGGGCAAACAAAGCCTCATCCTCTTCGCGGCAAAAATAGGGGCCGGAAAACAATTCTGGCGGCAAAACAATCTGCGCGCCGCGGCTGGCGGCTTCTTCGACCAGAGACGAAACCGCATCGATATTCTCAGCCTCGTCAACGGCGCTGAGCGCGAGCTGAAGGGCAGCAACAGTTACTTCCGTCATGTTACCGCCCCTGCGCCCCTTTTCGATCAGTCCGCTTTCTTGAACAACAGCGTCATACGGTCGCTTTCACCGATGGCGAGATATTCGCTGCGCCGCGCATCATCTGCCCCGGTCGCCAATACGGGCGGCAGGGTCCAAACCCCGCGTTCCCAATTTGCCGGATCGCGTGGATTGGCGTTGATTTCGCTTTCGGCAGCCAGTTCGAAACCGTTCGATTCGAATATCGCCACGACATCCTGCTTACGCATATAGCCGCGCTGGCGCGCACCGTAATTGTCATAGCTGGCCCCTTCGGGTGCGCGGTGCTGAACCACGCCAACCATGCCGTTATCTTTCAACATTATACGTGCAGCCTTAAGCACATCATCCGCCTGATTGCCGATATTCAATCCGTGCATGGAACGGAAAATGACCACCCGATCGACCGTGCCTGCTGCATCTTCGGGCATTTCATCCGTTTCGAACGCCATCACATCATCTGAATCAACGCCTGTTGCTTCGGCAATGATGCCTTTGAATCTTTCCGTCCAACCCTTTGCCCGGACTTCCTGAGAACGCGAATTGTAACTGCGCGCATCGCTGTCGGTATTGAACGCGAGATATGCCCCCTTGGCCGAGATCCATGGGTTCAAAACACGCGTGTACCAACCGCCACCCGGGCCATATTCCGCCACTGTCATGGTCGGTTCTATCTGAAAAAAGGCAAGCGTTTCTGCCGGATGGCGATGTTGATCGCGCGCACGATCATCGTCGCGGCGTTCATCGGCCAGAACCTCTGCCAGCGACATGTTTTCATTATGGTGTTCGGCAGCGACGGGGGCGGTTATGGCCAAGGCCGCAAGCGCGGCAATGGCGGCAAATTTGGAACGCATGGTTTCTCTCCGGAGACAGGTGTGGAATTATATTGTGAGCTGCATTCTAAGCCCGCGATGATCGAAGACAAGACCCGATGCCAAGACCCCCGATGCAAAGATCCGATGACAACACCCGATGACAACACCCGATGACAAGCGCGGGGCCAGTGACTATCTCTTGATTGAAGGAGAATGCATGTGAGCAATTCACAACAGGCCATCATTGCCGGCGGCTGTTTCTGGTGCACAGAAGCCGTATTCCGCGATGTGATCGGCGTAAGCGAGGTTGAAAGCGGCTATATTGGCGGTGACGATCCGAACCCGACTTACAAACAGGTCTGCACCGGATTGACTGGCCATGCCGAAGGTATCCGTGTGACTTTCGATCCCGAGGTGATCACCCTTGCTGAAATTTACGATGTGTTTCTGGGCACGCATGATCCCACTCAGTTGAACCGACAGGGCAATGATGTCGGCACCCAATATCGTAGCGCCATCTTCCTGCTTGGTGAAGGCCAGCAGCCCGAGGCAGAGGCCGCGATCGGGCGTTGGAATGATACAAATGGCAAAGAAGCCGTGACCACGATCGAAGGGCCAGCCGCGTGGCATCCGGCAGAGGATTACCATCAGGAATATTGGAACGGCGAAGGCCAGCGAAACCCCTATTGCCTTGCGATAATCCCGCCCAAAATCATGAAGCTGCGCAAAAGTTTTCAGGACAAGGTAAAGGGTTAAAGCCCGGCCATGGCAAACTCGTCAGCCGACAGAATGTTCACGCATGATCTCACCCTTGCGGATGATGGGGCGGTAAGCTTCGCCTGTTCGCAGGATCAGGACGAATGGCCTTGGCTTGCCCTGCATCCACATCACCCGATCGCTCTGCAAAACATACAATATTGGGTGAGCGTAGAGACGGGCCGTGCGCGCGGGACATTTGACGGGACAAAGTGGACAGCCATCACATGGACCCGGTGGGAATGCGGCGATGCAAATGCCGGCAATCCGGTGCGCGGCATATCCGAAATTTTGACCGAAGGCGGCAAAATCCAAAGCCAGTTGACCTTTTACGACTGCCATGACGCGGTGGTTTCCGTCATGCGATTTAAGGGGGTGGAATTTCGCACGCGCGATTTTGAGGCATGGCGGGAAAAAGCCAAGCAGTCTTCAGGCAAGACCGTTTCGCTCAGCGCGTTTGATTTCGCCGCTGCCAAAGCGGTGGGCAGCGAAAATATCGGCCCATCGTTCCTTTCCTCATTGGGAAACGGCCCCCCGCCCTATGCACGCGGCTTAATGGCGATGGACAATGCCTTCCCCCCGGCTCACCCCACGATGAGCGGATCGGGCGATCATGTGAATTCAACCCATCTGGCAGAAGCAGCACACCAATTTTTTCACCTGCTGGAAGATGGCAAGCCGCTGCGGATTGCTCGCGGTGAGATGTGGTTTACCCATTATGTCGAATTGGGCCGGCCTTTCAGGATTGAACTGACAGGGCGCGATGGAACATCGGCAAGCGCGATGGTCACCCAGGGAGGGCATGATTGCACGCGCATCACGATGGAACTTGCTGCAGCCTAACCTCGATTAAGGCCCCTCGTTTCGGCCCTTATTTCCGCCAGCGCGCAATGAAAAATCCATCGAGACCGCCCTGATCAGCCAACATTCCCGGATCAGTCCGCAACCAGCCATCGTCATCGGGCTTGAGGTTGGCGGGCAATTCGCCTTCAAGGATTGGGTAAGGCGTAAGTTCAACCGCAGACGCCTGCGCCTCGCCCTCGGCGCTTTCCAGCGAACAGACCGCATAAATCAGCGTTCCGCCTTCGCGCAGCCATCCTGCAGCCTGCATCAGCAGACTGTGCTGCAATTCGGCCTGTGCCTCAATCTGGCGGTCACCAATGCGGTGAACCACATCGGGATGGCGGCGGCACGTTCCCGTCGCGGTGCATGGTGCATCGAGCAGGATTGCGTCGAATTTTTCTTCCGGTTTCCATTCAAGCGCGTTGGCTTTGACAATTTCCGCCTTCAAACAGGTACGGTCGAGGTTCTGGCGCACTTTGCCCAGCCGCCGGTCGCTAATATCCAGCGCTGTTACGTCCCAACCAGCCGCAGCCAATTGCATCGTCTTGCCGCCTGGTGCGGCGCAAAGATCAAGCACGCGTTTGCCTTCCCCGGCACCCAATAGTCGCGCTGGCAGCGACGCCGCCAGATCCTGAACCCACCAATCGCCATCGGCAAAGCCGGACAATTCCTCGATCCTTGTTCCGCGCGGCAGACGGATATGCCCCGCCGCAAGGGTGATCCCGCCCATTTCCTTCGCGCGCGTATCAGTCGTCGCCCAGTTTTTGAGCGCCAGATCCAGCGGCGGCGGCGTGACGATCCCCGCGGCGATTGCAGCCGCGCGGTCCCCCCAGCGTTGTTCAACATCGCCTGGCAGCGTTGGAATTTCGGGCAGCGCCAGTCCCTGCTGTTTGTTCAAGGTCGAAAACACACCATGCGCCAGCCTGCGCGGGCCGCCATTCAACAGCGGTAGCGCGGTCGCAATCACAGCATGCGGCGGGGTTTCCAGCCGCAACCACTGCGCCAGCATCAACCGTAAGACGCTGCGCGGTTTGGCATCATGCGGCAGGGGCTTTTTCATCACGCTGTCGATCATCGAATCCAGATCGGTCAGCCAGCGCAACGTTTCCCCCGCGATTGCCCGCGCCAGCGCCTGATCGGCCGATCCGCGAATATTGCGCGTCGCATTGCGATCAACTGTTTCCAGCGTTTCACCGCGATGCAACACGGCATCAATCATTTGCAGCGCCGCACGGCGCGCCGGAAGGCCGGGAATGTCACTCATCGTAAGGTTCTTTTCATGGTGCCCGCTTTAGGCGCGCTTGCATCCATCCGCCACCCCGCGCATTGAGTACCCATGACCAAGAAAAATAACCCAGCAACCAAAACGTTCCAAAAACCTGCCCATTGGTCCAACGATCCAGTGCCAAAACCAAAAGCCGCCGCCGACAAGGACGACACCGACAGCCTAAGCCCGACGCGCTATGGTGACTGGGTTAAAAACGGAATTGCGGTGGATTTTTAAAGCGGCTTGAACGTCACATTCAGCCCGTCCTTAGGCTGCGGGATGGGCCACGCTTTCCATTCAGGGTCATACCCTTCTGCGATCTGGATATCATAGCGTGTCAGAATATGCGCCATCAGCACCTTCACCTGCATGTAAGCAAAATGCAGGCCAAGGCACATATGCGCGCCGCCGCCAAACGGAACCCATGCATATTTGTGGCGTGATTTGACCTGATCGGGCGTGAAGCGCATCGGATCAAACTTGGCCGGTTCGGGCCAATATTCTTCCATCATATGGGTGCCCGCAACACTGATCCCAACGGGTGTGCCCGCCGGAATTGTGTATCCGCCATATTCAAAATCCTTAAGCGCACGGCGCGGCATTGAAGGAACAGGCGGGATCATCCGCAAGGCTTCTTTAAACGCCATTTCGGTCAGCTCCAGCTTGCCCATATCATCATAGGCCAAGTCGCGCGGGTTACCGTCCTTATCCAGCCCGCCGGTTACAGCGAGAATTTCCTGCCGAAGTTTTTCCTGCCATTCAGGGTGCTTGGCTAGCAGCCAGATTAGCGATGTCGCGCTGGAGGTGATCGTGTCATGCGCGGCCATCATCAGAAAATTCATGTGATCGACAACTTCATCGACCGGCAGCAATTCACCATCATCGCGGGTGGCGGTGGCGAATTGACTGAACATATCCTGCCCCCCGCCTTCCTTGCGCCGCCGCAGAGTTTCCTTGGTGAAGTAATCGACCAGAAATTCGCGGCCCTTCACGCCCTTGCGCATTAGCGTAAATGGCAAAGGCTTGCGGATCGGCGCAACCGATGCCTGCACCATATTGACGAAGGCTTCGTTGATCTTGTTCGATTCAGGACCCCAAGGCAGACCGATAAAGCTGTCCGCCGCCAGATCGAGCGTCAGTTTTTTGATCGCCGGATAAAATTTCATCGGCCCCGCCCAGCCAGACACTTGTTCGGCAATCCCGCGATTAAGTGCATCCGAATAATGCCGCATCGGCCCCGGCTTGAAAGCAATCGACAAGGCTTTGCGATCGGCGCGGTGATGGGCGAAATCCATCAACATCAGCCCGCGCGGGAACAACTTGTCCAGAATCGGGCCCCAGCCCTGTTCGGAAGAGAATATTTTGTCCCGGTCGAACAGCATCAGTTCATTCGCATCAGCGCCAAACAGCGCCACCTGACGCGCACCGAAAGCGCGGTTCCGGTAAACATTGCCATATTTGGCAATCATCGCCCAACCAAATTTGGCCGGATCCGCCAGCATTTTGAATGTGTTGCCGACAATCGGCCAGCCATCTTCACCGGGAATATGATCGAGCGCATCGGGCGCAAGCCGGTCAGTCCAGTGCTCCGGTGTGAAAGTTCCGGTGTCGTGTGCGGGTTTTTCTGCGAGAGTAGCCATGAATTTTCCTTACTGACACAAATGTAAGTAATTCGTTACGCTAAGTCCAGCCCGACAATTCACGGCGGATGATGTTTTCAAGCATTTCCATCCCCGCTGCGCTTGTGTTGAGGCAGGAAAGCGCGGCGAAATGCTGTCCGCCAGCCGCTTCAAACTGTTCTTTGCCCTGTATCGCCAGCTCTTCCAATGTCTCAAGGCAATCGGCAGAAAAACCCGGTGCAGCGATGGCAATTTTCTTCACCCCTTCACCGCCAAGCCGTTCAAGCACGGCGTCGGTTGCAGGCTCCAGCCACTTTGCTTTTCCAAAGCGAGACTGAAAGCTGGTTTCGAACCGCATGGTTTTTCGGGCAGGCATCGCCTGTTCCAGCAAACGCGCGGTTTTGCGGCAATGGCAGTGATAGGGATCGCCCAGATCCAGCGTGCGCTGCGGCATTCCGTGAAAACTCAGCAGCAATACTTCAGGATCGAATTCCAACGCATCAAGCTGCCGGCCAATATCTGCGGCCAACGCATCAATATAGGCCGCGTCATCATAATAGGGCGGCGCATTGCGCAGGGCCGGCTGCCAGCGCATTTTGCCCAGTGTCTCGGATACCTTATCCGCCACCGTCGCGGTCGTGGCGCCCGAATATTGCGGATAGAGCGGCGCAATCACAATACGGTCGCATCCTTCGCCCATCATACGCTGCATTTCATCGGCGATGGCGGGCCTACCGTAACGCATCGCCCAGCTGACCAGCACGCCGTCGCCCAAACGTTTTTGCAAATCATCCGCCTGCGCTTTGGTTATCACCGCCAGCGGCGATCCCTGTTCGGTCCAGACTTTGCGATAAGCTTCTGCACTTTTCTTAGGCCGCGTGTTGAGAATGATGCCGCGAAGGATCGGCTGCCATGCAATCGGCGGAATTTCGACGACACGGCGGTCGGACAGAAACTCTTTGAGATATGTTTTCACCGCAGCGGGCGTTGGTGCTTCGGGCGTGCCCAGATTGATCAGCAGAACACCGATCCCCCCGCTGCGAATTGGCGGATGATCGGGGGGAGTTTGTTGGCCCTGCATAATCATGCCTGCGATCAAAGCCCTTCTGAAAAAAGTGGCAGCCTGCGGAAACGCAGACCCGTTGAAGAAAACATGGCATTGGCGATCGCCGGTGCGCAAACTGCAACGCCCAATTCACCCGGATCAAACGGCACATCACCGCTGGCGATAAAATCCACCTCAATTTCGGGGCAATCGGCCAGCAGCGGCAAGTCCAGATCGGCCAACCGCTGTGCGGTGGGCAAACCGCCGGAAAATTGTGTGCTGGAACCCAGCGCCAGCGACAGGCCATAGACCAATCCGCCCTCAATCTGCTGGCGCGCAATATCGATATTGACGATCCGGCCAATATCAACCGCTGCGCTGATTTTGGAAACACGCATCCCGCCTTCTTCGCGGCGCGCGGTGGCGACGCAGGCAATCCTGCCGGTTGCGCCGTATCCCTGCATCCGGTGACAAGCCAACCCTTGCCCGCTTTGATCACCGCCGCCGTCCCATTCTGCCAGCCGCGCTGCGCGCTGCAGGCATGACACCATCCGCACATCGCCCGACAGCATCTCTACCCTGTAGGAAAGCGGTTCCCGCCCGAAAAGGGCTGCGACCTCATCGATGAAACATTCGGTGAAGAAAGCGGTATAGCCATGGGCATCCCCGCGCATCTTTCCCGCCGAATGCCCGGCATCAACCGGAACATGTTCGACGGTAACCTGCGGAATATCATAGACCGGCATCGCCCCTGCCACTGCCGCCGGATCAGCAGAACCGCGAACCGCCGCGCGCGCAGCCCAAGGCGTGTTGTTGCCAAACAGACGCCTGCCAAATTCGTGTGAGGTCGGCGGAACGGCAATTCTCGCATGAAGCGCATCAATCCGTCCGCCCGCCCCGTCACGCAGATCGGCCCATAACAGCGCCGATGCAGCCGTGCGCGGATGCCCAGCAAGGTGTTCCTGCCAGCGCGACCATACCAATTGCACCGGCCGCGGCGTTTCCCGCGAAACTTCACGCGCAATCAGCGCAATTTCAATGGCGTGATCATGTTCCAACCGGCGGTCAAAACTGCCGCCAGCGGGCATTGGATACAGCACCACATCCTCTACCGCCAATCCGATGGCCTGCGCCGCGGCGCTGCGCGCGCGTTCCGGTGCCTGACTTGCAATCCATAATTCCAGCGTTCCGCCGGAATAACGGGCGGTTGCACTCGCGGTTTCCAGTGTAGCATGAAGCGCAGGCGCGACATGATATTTGCGTGCGAATTCGGACTTGATCGCGCCCGGATTACCGCGCTCGGCAATGCGGAAACCCTTACCGTTTCGCAGCGCCCCATCCATCCTTTCTTCTGTATCGAAGCTGTCAGCCAGATTTTCGACCGAGAAACGCGGTTTCATGACCTCAACCGCCTGATCCGCGCTCCACCAATCGCTCGCCACTGCGGCCAGCCAACGTTTCCCGCGCACCACATTGGTTACCCGGGAGTTTCCGGCAACGGCATCCTTATCGAAACCGGTCAATTCGGATTGTTCGGCCGGACCATGTTTGATCGCGGCATAGACCATATCGGGCAAACGGATATCACCGGCAAACAAATATGTGCCATCAACTTTGGACGGAAGATCGAGCCTTGGATAGGCGCTCGTTCCCTCGATCCGGCCCGGAACGGGGCGTTCGGATGCCGGGGCCCGCAATGGCGGCGATTCTGGCGCATCGCGCGCGGATGCTGCGCGAACCAATTCGGCAAATGGCAGCCGATTGTCGCCCGCAGTTACGAAACCGGCAGCTGCCTCGCATTCTTGTGCGCTGACGCCCCAACGTTCGGCCGCTTCTTCCACCAACACCGCCCGCGCTGATGCGGCAGCCAGACGGCATGGCTGTTCGTACGCAGCCAGACTTGATCCATCCGCCGTGGCGGAAAAGCGCGAATTTTCGGCAAACCTCTGCGCCATCCAATCATCTGGCCCATCGGCGAAATCGGACAGCATCGGCGTCCACAACGCCGACCATTTCGCCGCCAGCGGAACATTGGCATAGGCGCCGCTAACCGGGGCAGGTTCAACCCCCACTTGCCGCCAGTCGGCTCCCATTTCCTCGCAGATCACTTGTGGCAGGATCGTCGTGACACCTTGCCCCATTTCAAGTTGCGGAACGGCAAGGGTGACCACCCCGTCTTCGGCAATTTTCAACCACGCATCAAAGGCAAATTCATTTTTACCGGGCGTGAGCGGCGCAGGGAAACGGCGCGACCGCAAGTTCCACGCAACCAGCAAACCGCCGCCAACCGCAGCGCCAACCAGCACTCCGCGTCGGCTGATCGCCATTTTCAGGCGGCCTCCAGCCAGTTGGAGAGTTTGGCCGCAATATCGTGAAAGCCCTTTGCTTCTTCGCCATCACCGGCCGCAGGCGGTTTGCCGGCATCGCTGGCAGCACGAATTTCCATCGCCAGCGGAATACGGCCAAGAAACGGAATGCCTGTGCCTTTGGATGCGTCTTCGACCCCGCCTTCGCCAAACGGGTGGCTTATCTCGCCGCAATGCGGACAGGCATAGCCGCTCATATTCTCCACCAGACCGATGATCGGTACATCGCCCGATTCGAACAGATTGGCCGCGCGTTGGGCATCAATCAGCGCAAGATCTTGCGGGGTGGACACGATCACCGCGCCTTCGGGCTTGAATTTGGACAGCATCGTCAGCTGCACATCGCCCGTCCCCGGCGGCAAATCGATCAGCAGCAAATCAATATCGTCCCAATGGGCATCAACCAATTGCGCCATCGCATTGCCCGCCATCGGGCCGCGCCAAGCCAGCGCCTGCCCCGGTTCCACCAAATGCCCCATAGACAAAAGCGGCACACCATGCGGGCTGGGCACCGGAACCAGTTTTTCGCCCCGCCCTTCGGGTTTGGCGCCCTTATTATCCAGAATTGTCGGCTGCGAGGGGCCGTAAACATCGGCATCGACCACGCCGACCTTGTGCCCCAGCCGCTTCAACGCCACCGCCAGATTGGCCGTCAGCGTCGATTTTCCGACCCCGCCCTTGCCCGATCCAACCGCAATGATCCTGCGGCGCGGACGGTCAGCCACCATTGCCACGCGCACTTCGGAAACGCCCTCAGCCTCTCCTAGCATTTCCTTCACTGCCATTTCGATACCGCTGCGATTGGCCGGTTCAAGCCCCGCAACATCGAGCACGACCGTGACCACACCGTCTGCCGCTTTGAGCGATTGCACACGGCTTGCAACGGAGTCCGGGAGTTTTGCCTTGAGCTCGTCTTCATTCATGCGAAACGCCCTAGCATCAATTTCCCGCACGCAACCCCTGTTTTTCCTACAATCGACACCTATAAAGGAAACATGACGACAATTGGCGATTTCGCAAAAAATATAGGTCTGACCATGGCGGGCAAAAGCCCGTGGGGAGACAAATCATCGGATTCAGGCTCTGGATCGGGTCCAGATTCGGGTCCAAACTCTGGCGGCGGGGAAGGCGGCGGCGACAAGCCCAAGGGCCCGCGCAATCCGTGGTTGCCCGGCGGCAGCGGCGGTGACACCAACCGTTCTGCCAAGATCGAAGACATTTTTAAGAACCGCGGCGGCCCGCGCGGCGGTGGCGGCGGCGGCGGCCCCCGTGGACCGAATTTCCGCATGCCCCAGCGCCCCGGCGGCAAAAGCTGGTTCCCCATTATGGTGGTGGCGATATTGGTCGTCGGCCTGCTGACCACCAGCCTCCATTTGATCGGCCCCCAGGAACGGGGCGTGGTCAAAACATTGGGCAATTTTACCCGCACGATGAATCCCGGGCTGAATTTTTCGGCACCTTATCCTATCGAAATCATCGATGTCGAAGACGTTCAAGGTGTGCGGACAGTGCGTATTCCTGACAGCGGTCAACAGGTGAAACTGATTTTGACCGGTGACCAGAATCTGGTGGATCTCAGCTACATCGTGCGCTGGAACATCGACAATCTGGCCGATTTTAAATTCCGGCTGGTAGAACCTGTTGAAACGGTGAACGAGGCGGCCGAAGCCGCGATGCGCGCTTCCATTGCCGAAAAAGAACTCAACGAGACATTCACCGGCCAAGGCCGCGCCGCGATTGAACTGGACGTGCGTGAACGGATGCAGGAAACGCTCGATTCGTACCGCGCAGGCATCCGTGTACTGGGTGTCGAAATTGAAAAGGCCGATCCCCCCGCTCAGGTGGTTGATGCCTTCCGCGATGTGCAAGTTGCAGAACAAAACGCCGATGCCGCGCGCAATCAGGCCCAAGGTTACGCCCAACAGGTGCTCGCCACCGCGCAGGGTGAAGCCGAAGCGTTCGATAAGGTTTACGAGGAATACCGCCTCGCACCCGAAGTCACCCGCCAGCGTCTTTATTATGAAACGATGGAACGCGTCCTGAGCCAAAATGACAAGACGATTATCGAAGCAAGCGGGGTAACGCCTTATCTACCGCTGCCTGAATTGAGAAAGCGCAGCGCAACGCCGCAACCCGTCACACCTGCGCCAAGCCAAGGAGGCCAGTGATCGTGGAAAATCTGTGGACCAATTATCGCGGTGCTTTGATCGCAATCGGCCTTGTTCTGGTCGGTTTGAGTATGAGCGCCTATGTCGTACCCGAAGAAGAACAGGTCGTTATCATCCGCACGGGTAACCCCGTTGGCACGGTCAACACGCCAAATGGTGTGACAGGTGCAGGGCTGTATGTACGCATCCCGTTCATCGATTCGGTTCGCCGCGTTGAAAAACGATTGCTGGACCTCGAAATGACCGACGAGGAAGTGCTTTCAAACGATCAGCAGCGATTGCTCGTCAACGCCTATGCGCGCTTCCGCATCACCAATCCTGTTAGAATGGTTGAACGCGCCGGAACCACAGAAGGCGTGCGAAATGCCTTGGAACCAATCCTCAACTCTGTGCTGCGGCAGGAACTAGGCCGGCGGACTTTCCAAGCGATGCTGACCGCCGAACGCGGTTCTGCCCTTGCCAATGTCCGCACCAATCTGGACCGCCAAGCACGGCAATATGGCGCAGAAGTGGTCGATGTGCAGATCAAACGCACCGACTTGCCCGAAGCCCCGCTGCAATCCGCCTTCCGCCGGATGGAATCGGATCGTGAGCGCGAAGCACGGACGATCCGCGCCCAGGGTTCACGCGATGCGCGGATTATTCGCGCAGAAGCCGATGCCGAAGCGGCACGAACATATGCCACGGCATTTGGCAAAGATGCGCGTTTCTACGACTTCTACCGCGCCATGCAGAGTTACGAAGCAACCTTTGCAAAGCGTGATGGCGGGCCGGAAAACAGCCTGATCCTGTCGCCGGATAATGAATATCTGCGGCAGTTCAGGGGACGTCGATAGTCGTTCGTCGAATTGCGAGTGGCAGCCGCGCCCCGTTCAAACGGCGTTAAGCCGCGCTGGCCTTGGTAGATGCGTTACCACCGGCGTAAAATCGCGCCGCTACAAATGAAGAGGAACAAAAGGACGTGAAGCCTGTGCGATATGCTTATGGACTGACATCCGCGCTGCTGGTTGGCGGCGCAGCCATTTCCCTGATTGGCGGCTACCCCGCCGGAGCCCAAGTGGCGCAGAATGACGACACCCGAATGTCTCACGTCACTCCGCGTGCCGGAGCGCCCGCGAGTTTCGCTGATCTGACCGAACAATTGCAGCCCGCAGTGGTCAACATATCGACCCGCCAGCGGATCGAAGTGCAACAGAGCCGCAATCCCTTCGCGGGCACTCCGCTGGAAGGCATGTTCGGCAATCGTCGCCGTGGCGGCGGGGATCAACAGCCCCAAACCCGCGAGGCGCAATCGCTGGGTTCAGGCTTCATCGTTACGGCTGATGGTTTCGTTGTAACGAACAACCATGTTGTCAGCCCCAATGGACGCGGCACGGTGGAAGAAATCACCGTCACCATGCCCGATGGCACCGAATATGAAGCCAAATTGGTGGGCGCCGATGCGGCGTCTGACCTTGCTGTGCTGAAAATTGAAAACGGCACCGACTTCCCCTTCGTGGAATTTGGCGATTCATCGCAGGCCCGCGTGGGTGACTGGGTGGTCGCAATCGGCAACCCCTTCGGCCTTGGCGGAACGGTTACTTCAGGCATCGTATCATCGGTGCTGCGTAATACTGGCGGCGGCGCGTATGACCGCTACATCCAGACCGATGCCAGCATCAATCGCGGCAATTCAGGCGGGCCGTTGTTTGATATGCAGGGCAATGTGATCGGCATCAACAATGCGATCTTTTCCCCCACCGGCGGCAGCGTGGGTATCGGCTTTGCCATTCCGGCAGAAACCGCCGCGCCTATCGTCGAGCAATTGAAAAATGGCCAAGACATCGAACGCGGTTATCTGGGTGTCAGCATCCAGCCGGTTGATGACGATCTGGCTGATTCGCTGGGCCTCGATAAGAATCGCGGTGAAATTGTCCAACTGGTCGAAGCCGATCAGGGCGCTGACAAAGCGGGCATCGAAGCGGGCGATATCGTTCTGAAGGTCGATAATAACGACGTTACCCCCGATCAGACGCTGTCGTTCCTGGTCGCGAATATCAAGCCCGGCACAGCCGTTCCGATTGAACTGCTTCGTGATGGTGAACGGCGTACAGTCCGCGCGACTGTTGGCGCTCGTCCGACAGAGGAAGAGCTTCGTGACCGGCAGATGTTCCGCGAAGATGCGGAACCCGAAATGCCCGATGCCACCGAAGAAGACAGCCCGATTGTCGAAAAACTGGGGCTGCAAGTGGTCGAAATCAACACACAGATAGCCCGTCAGCTTGGCGTAGCCGGTGACACGCAAGGCCTTGCCATTCTGCAAGTCGATCCAAATTCGGATGCGGCCCGCAAGGGTCTGCGCCGCCGTGATATCGTGCTGACCGCAAATTATCAGGCGGTGACAACGATTGCGGATCTCGAACAGGCCATTCGCGAAGCCGAAACAGAGGGCCGAGAGGCTGTGTTGCTGCGCTTCCAACGTCCGGGCGGTCCATCCGCTTACCGTGCTGTTCGACTGCGCTAACGCGGCCAACCTAACGCAATTAAAGAAACGGCCCCTCCGGCATATCCGGTAGGGGCCGTTTCCCTATTTGGCATATCGGGTCTGGTAGGCCGGCTCTGGCAAGTCGGCCTCGTTTCAAATGTGTTTCAAATGTGTTTCAAATGTGTTTCGGCGGCCAACATTTCAGCCCCTATCAATTCACTGGCTGCACCGGTGCCATCTGGCCGGGCGGCGGCGATGGCCGGTTTTGGCCGCCCCCTTCACCCGTTGCCTGATCGAGGAAATCGTCACTTGCCGCCTGCGGGGCATCGTTGCCGGGCACTTGGGGTCGCCGCGAAACATCGACGGGTCCGGCTTCCGGCACCTGTCCGGGGTCATCCTGTTCCGGCGTATCGCCGCCTTCACGCGTGACACCCGGTTCGATCAGATTGCCTTGTTCATCGATATAATAATAGTCATCGGGATCGCCGAAATAAAACTCGTCATCGGGCTCCAACTGCCATTCGGGCAGTTTAAGTTCAGTGTTGAATTCCTCAACCGGGCGATCCTTGACCGCATAGCGCATATAGGCGGCAAAGGCCTGGGCAGGTGCGCGGCCGCCTTGCAGCCCCGGAACACGTTTCGCATCATCGCGCCCCATCCACACGCCGGTGGTAATTCCGCTGGAAAAGCCGATAAACCAGCCGTCTTTGTTGGACGAAGTTGTGCCGGTCTTGCCCGCAACGGGGCGGCCAATTTGCGCCGCCCGGCCAGTGCCGGTGTTGACCGCAGTTTGCAGCAAATCAGTAATACCCGCGGCGACATATTCAGGCACCAGCCTGCTGCTGCGCGCCTTTTCATGTTCATATATCGTTTCACCGCTGGCGGTTTTCACACGGATAATCCCATAGGGTTCCACCGAATTCCCACCCGCTGATACGGCGGCAAAGGCGCGGGTCATGTCGATTACCCGCGTTTCGCTGCTGCCCAGCACCATAGAAGGATAGGTGGATATTGGCGTTGTGATGCCGAACCGCTTGGCCATGCTCGCCACTGTACCGAAGCCCACTTCATTGCCCAGCTGCGCTGCAACGGTGTTTTTTGAATAGGCAAAGGCTGTGCGTATATTGATCTCTCCGGCATAATTTCCGCCCGAATTTCGCGGGCTCCAACCGTCAATTGTCACCGGAACATCTTTGACCATATGCTCGGGCGTATAACCCGCCGCCTCCAATGCGGCGAGATAGACAAACAATTTCCACGCCGATCCGGGCTGGCGCACAGCATCGGTTGCGCGGTTGTAATTCGTCTCGACATAATCGGTGCCGCCGATCATCGCGAGAATCGCCCCGTCGCGGTCAAGGCTGACCAGCGCGCCTTGCGCGCCGCCCGGCGTGTTCGATTTGATTGATGTTGCTGCTGTGCGCTGCATTCCAACGTCAAGCGTGGTCCACACCTCAATCGGCTCAAACGTTTCGGGCAGCAGCAGATCGAGCTGCGGCAGCGCCCAATCGGTGAAATAGCGCACCGAATTTTGGCCGCGATCTTCCTTCAGCTGCACCGTCGAAAGATCGACCGTAACACTGGGCGAAATCCGTTCCTGCTCCTTCATCAACCGCAAAACGACCTGCGCGCGGTCAACCGCCGCCTGCACATCGGCGGTCGGTGAATAGCGCGACGGGGCCTTGACCAAACCTGCAATAATCGCCGCTTCGGCTGTGCTCAGTTCCGTGGCGGGATGGCTGAAAAACTTGCGGCTCGCACTGTCGATCCCATATGCGCCGCCGCCAAAATAGACCTTGTTGAGATAAAGCTCGAGAATCTGTTCCTTGGAGAATTTGCTCTCGATCGCCATCGCCAGCACGGCTTCACGCAATTTGCGGTCCAGCGTGCGGTTGGAATTGAGAAAGATGTTGCGCGCAAGTTGCTGGGTGATCGTGGAGGTTGCGCCGATCCGCTTGCTGCCTGTCATCCCGACATAGACCGCCCGCACCAACCCAATCGGATCGACCCCGAAATGGCTATAGTAACGACGATCTTCGACCGAGATCATCGCATCTTTCATCACTTTGGGAATTTCGTTGCTGTCCAGCCATTGGCCGAAACTTGGCCCCAATTCGACAATTTCTGTCCCGTCGCGTGCGCGGACAATTATGGTTTGCGCGTTTTGGGTGGCTTTCAGCTCGGTATAGGATGGCAGGGATCGCGCCGCGAAAAGGACTGCCAGACCGACAAACAAAACGGCCAGTATCCCGGCAACGCTGCCCCATAGAAACAGACGTTTCAACCATACACGCAGGCGTGCAGGCTGCTTTGCCGCAGTCTTGCGGCTTGCCCCAGATTTACGCCGACTGCCTTGTTTTGCCATCGACTTCCAATGTCCTTAACAATGACGCGGATTGCGCCTTACATTGTGCATGGCTGTGCATAGGACAGTTCTAACACCGCGTGAACGGTTGCAACAAATTCGTCCCCGCCCGCCCTTCGCGATCATTCCTGTTTCGCAAAATCGAGCGCGGCGCTGTTGATGCAATAACGCAATCCCCCAGCCTCTGGCGGGCCATCGGGAAACACATGCCCCAAATGCCCATCGCAATGGGCACAGGTGACTTCAGTGCGTATCATGCCGTGCGAAATATCGCGGTGTTCAGCGACCGCATGGCCTTGCGCGGGTTTGGTGAAGGCAGGCCAGCCGCAGCCGCTGTTGTATTTTGCATCGCTTGCAAACAAACTGGTCCCGCAGCCCGCGCAAACATACTCACCCTCTTCAAAATGCTTGTCATATTCGCCGGTAAAAGCACGTTCTGTGCCCGCTTGGCGCAAGACGCGGAATTGTTCTTCGCTAAGCTGGCTGCGCCAATCGTTTTCGGTTTTTGTTTTGGGGTCGGACATGACCTGCCTCCTTTTGCTGAAATATAGGGAGCCTAAACCGGACCCATCATGCATTCACGTCGGAATAATGGCTGGGCGGCTGGATCACTTCCATTCGTTCCTTCAGCAACGGCCGGAAGCTGGGACGGCTTTTGAATACCGAATACCACCCTTTCGACTGCTCATGCCCTTCCCAATCGATCCCGCCGAGATAGTCCGCAACGCTGATTTGTGCGGCGGCGGCCAGATCTGCCAGGCTCATCCGTGAACCGGCCAGCCACGGGCGATTGTCGATCAGATAATCGATATAATCCAAATGCCCATGCGCCATCTTCATGGCGCGGCTGAGCATTCGCGAATCCGGCGGTTGGCGCAAAACGATCCGTTTTTTCATCCGTTCATGCAGCAAGGGACTTGTCACATCGCCAAAGAAGTTTTCGTCAAACAAAGCGACCAGACGGCGGATTTCCGCACGTTCTTTGACCGTACCATTGATCATCGGCGATTGATCAACCGTCTCTTCAAAATATTCACAAATCGCGCGGCTGTCGCAAAGCGCTATCTTCTTTTCCGGCTCGTGCAGAACCGGCGTGCGGCCAGCCGGGTTCAGGCCCCAGAATTCATCGCTGCCTTCCCATGGGTTTTCGCGCCACAATTCATAGCCAACGCCTTTTTCGCTCAGCAAAAGCCGGACTTTCCGGCTGAAAGGACACAAGGGGAATTGGTAAAGACGCCACATAATTATGTTAATGCCGCAAGCGTGACGGGGCGTCTATATGGCGATTGCCAAAAGGTACAGATCACAGGCCCGATGCCTCTAGCAAAAGAAGGCAAGACGGCATGATTTGATCCACCGCACCCCCCGTCTCCAGCTTTTGAGCTTCGGCCTGAAGCAATGCGGCAACCGCTTCGCGCGATATGTTGTTCTCGTCCATAATCCGCGCTGAACTGCGCACAAAAAATTCGCGGCCGCGTTCTGACAAAGGCGGATAGGCAAGCGCCCGGCTGTCACCCTGCTGCTGACGCCGTGAAACAATCGCAAAAGCGGCTGAACAGCGCATGGCGGTCATCTGCTCCAGCGAAAGCTGCGGTGCAGCCTGCCCTGCGGCTGGGAAAGCTGCGGCTGAAAACGCGGCAAGCAGCAGCATGGCGGGAAAGATTGGCTTGATCATATTTTGCCTATTAGAGAAGTGAAGCTGAACAATCACCTGCCAAAAGGAAATGCCCGTGAGCGATTATCCAAAACTGCATCTGTTGATCGATGGCGAGCAGCTTTCAGGCGCTGGCCGAAACGGCGAAAATGTCATCAATCCGGCGACGGGTGAAACGCTGGGCAGCCTGCCGCATGCGGGCACCGCCGATCTGGACCGCGCGCTCGATGCGGCACAGCGCGGCTTTCGCGAATGGCGCGCGACCGCCGCAGATCAACGCGCCGCAATCCTCACCAAAGCCGCAACGCTGATCAAACAGCGCGCAGGCGATATCGCGCAGGCGCTAACCCGAGAACAGGGCAAACCCTTGGGCGAGGCAAAGGGGGAGACGATTTATGCCGCGATGCTGCTCGAATTTTATGCCGGCGAATGCAAGCGAATATATGGCCGCACGCTGGTTCGGCCCGAAGGCAGCCGGGTCGAAGTGCAATATCACCCGGTCGGCCCCGTTGCGGGGTTTGCACCGTGGAATTTCCCCACGCTCAATGTAATGCGCAAAATCGGCGGCGCACTGGCGGCGGGCTGTTCTGTGATAATCAAGCCGAGCGAAGAAACACCGGCCTCAGGTATCGCCATCGTCCAGGCCTTGCTCGATGCGGGTGTACCAGGCGGCGCGGTGCAATGCGTATTCGGTGTGCCAAGCGATGTTAGCGAGCATTTGCTGGCCAGCCCGATCATCCGCAAGCTGACCTTCACCGGATCTACGGCGGTCGGTAAACATCTGGCGAAACTGGCTGCAAATGACCTGAAAATCACCACAATGGAATTGGGCGGCCACGGCCCAGTGCTGGTGTTCAACGATGCCGATCTGGACAAGGCGCTCGACACGATGGTTGCGAACAAATTTCGCAATGCCGGACAGGTTTGTGTCAGCCCGACGCGATTTCTGATTGAGGATGATCTGTTTGAACGCTTTCGCGACGGGTTTGTTCAGCGCGCCGAAGCCATCAAGGTCGGAAATGGCCTCGAAGATGGAATCCAGATGGGCCCTATGGCCAATTCGCGCGGGGTCGATGGAATCCAGAACAAAATTGCCAATGCCGCCGAGAGTGGCGGCAAATTGCTCTGCGGCGGAGAGCGGATCGGCAATCAGGGTTATTTCCACCAACCGACAGTGCTTTGCGAAGTGCCAACCAGCGCAGAGATCATGAATGAAGAACCCTTCGGCCCCGTTGCGATCCTCAACCCGATGAGCGGCGAAGATGCGATGATAGAAGAGGCAAACCGCCTGCCATATGGCCTTGCTGCATATGCCTGGACCAATGATCCCGCGCGCCGCCGCCGCCTGGCCGCCGAAGTGGAGGCGGGAATGCTGGCGATCAACACCGGCGGCGTATCGGCCGTCGATGCGCCGTTCGGCGGGGTTAAATGGTCAGGCTATGGCAGTGAAGATGGCCGCGAAGGGGTTATGGCCTGCATGATCCCCAAGACTGTCCACGAGGGTTAAATGGATGCGGCATGGCGCGGGCCGGCTTGGCTTTGCATCCGTGCATTTTGCCAAATTGCCGCAAAACCGGTCGTCAAATTGAGGTCAGAAATGGCCATCCCTTGAGGCGCTTTAGGCCTGCCCGCCCATTAACAACTTCGCATGCCGCCGCAAATCTGTTCACGCATATCTGTTGACGGGAAGGCGCACAGTCTCGAAAAGCAACCGAACACCAGCCGGAGAATCCCCCACCCATGAAAACGCGCGCCGCCGTTGCCTTTGAAGCCAAGAAACCGCTCGAAATTGTCGAGCTTGATCTGGAAGGCCCAAAAGCAGGAGAGGTGCTGATCGAGATCATGGCAACGGGGATTTGCCACACCGATGCTTACACGCTGGACGGGCTGGATTCAGAAGGCCTGTTTCCATCAATATTGGGCCACGAGGGCGCCGGAATTGTGCGCGAAACGGGACCCGGCGTTACCAGCGTGAAGCCCGGTGATCACGTTATCCCGCTGTACACGCCGGAATGCCGCCAATGCAAAATGTGCCTGAGCGGCAAAACCAATCTGTGCAGCGCAATCCGCGAGACGCAGGGCAAGGGGCTGATGCCCGATGGCACTTCGCGCTTCAGCTATAAGGGGGAGACGATCTTTCACTATATGGGCTGTTCCACCTTCTCCAACTTCACAGTTTTGCCAGAAATTGCGGTTGCAAAAATCCGTGAGGACGCGCCGTTTGAAACCAGCTGCTATATCGGATGCGGCGTGACCACGGGTGTCGGTGCGGTGGTGAATACGGCGCAGGTCAAACCGGGCGACAATATCGTGGTGTTCGGCCTTGGCGGGATCGGGCTGAACGTGCTGCAAGGCGCAAAAATGGCGGGCGCCAACCGGATCGTGGGCGTCGACATCAACCCCGACCGCGAAGAATGGGGCCGCAAATTCGGCATGACCGATTTCGTGAATCCCAAGGATGTGGGTGACGTGGTGGAAACGCTGGTTAACATGCTCGATGGCGGTGCGGATTACAGTTTTGACTGCACCGGCAACACGGCGGTCATGCGGCAGGCGCTTGAATGCTGCCACAAGGGATGGGGCACATCGATTATTATCGGTGTTGCCGAAGCGGGGGCCACAATCGAAACGCGCCCGTTCCAGCTGGTCACCGGACGCAATTGGCGCGGCACGGCATTTGGCGGGGCAAAGGGCCGGACAGATGTGCCGAAAATCGTCGATTGGTATATGGACGGCAAAATCCAGATCGATCCGATGATCACGCACACATTCACATTAGATGAAATTAACAAAGGCTTTGACCTTATGCATGCGGGCGAAAGCATTCGGGGCGTGGTTGTTTATTGATGGCAGATGCTGACACGCCTTCTGTGGTCGATCTGGACGCCAAATTCGATCAGTTCGATGACCATTGGGCGCCGCGTATCGTCGCGACATACAACGACAATGAAGTACGGCTGGCCAAGGCTGCGGGCGATTTCCAATGGCACAAACATGATGAAACGGACGAATTGTTCCTCGTCATATCGGGCAGGCTGACGATCGAGTTTCGCGACTGTAAAGAAACACTGTCCCCCGGCCAGATGATCGTCGTCCCACGCGGCGTGGAACACCGCCCTCGCGCCAACGAGGGCGAGGTGAGAATGCTCATCATCGATCCGAAAAATACTGCCAATACCGGCAATCACGCAACCGCCACGCAGGCGGTCAAACTGTAACGCCAAAACCAAGGAGAGAATAATGCTTAATCACATCATGATAGGCTCTGGCGACATCGAAAAGTCGAAGAGCTTTTACAATGCCGTACTGGGCGTATTGGGTGCGGGTGAACCGATGGCCCATGTCAATGACACCGGCCAGACCCGCCTGTTTTACAACCATGACGGATCAACTTTCAGCATCAGCGAACCGATCAATGGCAAGCCTGTCGAACCATCCAATGGCAGCACCATCGGTTTTCTATGCAGTTCGCCAGAACAGGTGGTTGAACTGCACGATGTTGCAATTGCCAATGGCGGCACCAGCATCGAAGATCCACCCGGCCCGCGTGATGGCAGCATGGGTGTGATGCATCTGTGTTATTTCACCGATCCCGACGGCCACAAAATCTGCGGCATTCACCGCCCCGCCTAAACGCCACAACAAAGGAAATACTGTATGTTTAGCCATATCATGGTTGGCGCCGACGATATCGATGCCGCCAAGAAATTCTACGATGCATGCTTCATTGCATTGGGCGGGCGTGAGGGGTCAGTCGATCCCAAAGGCCGCGTGATGTATATCAAAGATGGCAGCATTTTCATTGTAACCAAACCGATTGACGGCAACCCCGCCTGTCACGCCAATGGCGGCACCATCGGCTTTGCGGTCGACAGCGCCGAAATGGCAGAGGCATGGCATGCGGCCGGCCTTGCCAATGGCGGCACCGCAATCGAAGATCCGCCCGGCATTCGCGAAGGCGGCGGCATGAAAATGCACCTCGCCTATTTGCGCGATCCGGCAGGCAACAAAATCTGCACGATGATGCGGGCCTAGTGATCGGCTGGAGGGGGAAAGGGCAGGCAGGATTACGGCTTTTCCCCCTCCATTTCCGTTCACACTGGCCCTGTCATCGGGGCGCATTTGCAGCCGCCACACCGCCTGCAAGCGGAAACACAACGCTATGGCGCGCGGGCCATGAACGGATAATTCAGGCTATGACCAAGCTTAAAACGATCAGCGAAAATATCGCTCATGGCGGGGTGCAAGGGGTCTATTCCCATACCTCTGCCCAGACCGGCACGGATATGACGTTTGCAGCCTATGTCCCGCCGCATAGGGGGGCAGAAAAGCTGCCTGTTCTGTGGTATCTTTCCGGCCTGACCTGCACCCATGCCAATGTCATGGAAAAGGGCGAATACCGTGCGGCCTGCGCCGAATACGGCATTATCCTTGTGGCACCCGACACCAGTCCGCGCGGTGACGAAGTGCCGGATGCCGAAGACGAGTATGATTTCGGCAAAGGTGCAGGTTTTTATGTGGATGCCGTGCAGGAACCATGGGCCAAACACTACCGCATCCGCAGCTATATCGAACGCGAATTGCCCGATTTGATCGCGCAGAATTTCCCGGCGGATTTGCAACGCCAAAGCATCACCGGCCACAGTATGGGCGGGCATGGTGCGCTGACAATCGGCCTGCGAAACCCGCAGCGATTCAAATCAATCAGCGCCTTCAGCCCCATCGCTGCGCCGGGCAAAGTGCCGTGGGGTGAAAAAGCCTTGACCCGCTATCTCGGTGAAGATCGCAATGCATGGCGCGAATATGACGCGGTTTCGCTGATCGAAGACGGCGCGCGACACGGGCATATTTTGGTCGATCAGGGTACGGCGGATGAATTTTATCAGGAACAGCTGAAAACCGGCCTGCTCGCCCTCGCCTGTAAAAAGGCGGGCATCCCCGCGCAGATCAGAATGCAGGATGGGTATGACCATTCCTATTACTTCATTTCAACCTTCATGGCCGACCACATAAAATGGCATGCAAAACGCTTGGAAGCGGGCGCGGTTTAATCGCAAATGCTGCTACACCGGGGCTGGTTCTGTTTTTGAGCAGCAGACCACTGCGGGCGATGATTGATCTCTGCAAGGGCAGGACCGAACCACGCCTGCTATTTTCCTACAATGCGCCCCCTGATAGGCCGCAATCCACACCCAAATTCCGGATCAAGGCAGGAATTCAGTTCGCGCATCTTTTGCGCCCTAGAAATTTCGCGCGCAATGTGTCACCCTGCTTTCAACAAGAAAATCACTATTTTTCAGCGTCTTGTTACAAGAGATCGGGTGACAGGTGTAACCCTGAGGAAAATTCGGCGTCCTAATGGTCTGCCTATTATTTGGCCCAATTCAACGCCCCATATCGCGCTGAATTGTCCGGCTTGCCATATAGAAGTGGAACACGCCCCAAACATACATGCATTTAAAGAAGATCATCGACCATTGCAGCCCGTCTGCATTGGCCGTGCCGCAGGCGGCCTGCGCGGCGGCGGTCAGGCCGCTCGATTTGCAGGCTTCCAATGTTAAGGCCGGGTCCAATCCAGATAGGAAATAGGAGTTCAGGATCGTCGACAATCCGCCAATCAGCGGCGGGCCAAGGCCATAGCCAAGCAGATTTACTATGAACAAAGTTACCGCAACCGCCGTCGCCCTCATCCTGCTGTCAACCACGCCGCTTGGCACGGCATAAAGCGGGCATAGATAGGTATAGAGCAGCATCTGACCGATCATCATCAGCGGCACTGCCAGCCATAGGGATTCTGTCAGATAACCGGTTACGTGAATCGGGATGACGGCCATCAGGGCGAACATCGGGATCAGCGCCAACGCCTTGGGAAACCTTTCGGCATATTTATCGGCCAGATAGCCCGACATATATGTTCCGATAGAAGCCATCACGGCCAGTCCCATCGCGATTTTCACCGAAGCATCAAAGATCGACAGCTGATGCGTGCGGATCAGGAAAGAAACGAAAAACTGGCCCACGCCGTAATTGACAAATGACGCAATCGTGACACCCATTGTGACGTGCCAATAGGCTGGTTTCTTGGCCAGTATCTTCAAAACCTCGCCGAAACCGACCTGTTCTTTGTTCTGCATATGCGCCGGATCGGTGTAACCGCGCGGCGGTTCTTTAATCGTCACTTTCACCAGCAGGGCAACGATCAATCCGGGCAGGCCGACCACCACAAATGCGACGCGCCACGCCTCAATATTTTGCCAATCGAGCGCGTCTACCGCCCAATTCCAATTCCAACTGGCCAGCAGCGCTGCAACCGACGGCCCATCAAGACTGCCAACGACATAACCGCCAAAAACATAAGCCACCATGCCGCCCAGCGGGATCCCCAAGGCATAGACTGATACGGCGGTCGAACGTTCTGCCGGAACGAAGTAATCCGCGATGATCGAATTGGCTGGCGGCGAGCAACCGGCCTCACCAATGCTGACCCCGATCCGGAAAATGAACAAGGCGATAAAGCTGGTCGCAAAGCCGCACAGAACCGTCATCAAGCTCCACAAGGCGACCGATCCGGCGATGATCCAAACCCGGTGCTTCTTTTCTGCAAATCGCGCAATCGGAATGCCGACAAATGTATAGAGAATTGCAAAGGCCGGACCGCCCAGCAGACCCATCTGCCAATCTTCAACGCCGAACGATTCCTTAATCGGCTCGGTCAAAATGTTGATGATCGTGCGGTCAATGAAATTGAAAATATAGACCGAAAGCAACATGCCGAGAATATATTTGCGGTAATTCCTGCTGCCGAAACCGGTCGCGGGCGATCCGCCGCTGCCGCTATCGGCGGAACTGCTCGCTGCAATTTCGGTCAAACTCGTACTCCCCTTACGCGTCCAGCGGGCACGATACCGTGTTTTGCCGCGTTGTATATCGCGATGTGTGGGCGGGCCTATGCGGCGGCGGTGCGTTACAGGCTCAGCTGGAACACCGCATATTCAGCCCGCCAATTCGCCCCCGCGCTGCCAATTGGCCGGTCACTGGCAAAGAAGCTTTCGGATATGATCCTGATACCCAGCGCCACGGCCAGTTCCCGAAAATCTTTGACCGTGACATGATGGATATTCTGCGTTTCATACCATGTCACAGGCAAGTGGCGCGTCACCGGCATCCGGCCATTGACCAGCAAGGCAGCACGCATTCGCCAATGGGCGAAATTGGGAAAGCTGACGAATGCCTGATTGCCGACGCGGAGCAGCTCTTTCAAAATTCTATCGGGCCGTTCTGCCGTTTGCAATGTCTGGCTGAGCACGGCGTAGTCAAATGCACCGTCGGGATAAAATGTCAGATCACGGTCCGCATCGCCCTGCACCACACTAAGCCCGCGCGACACGCATTTTTCGACGCATTCGCCGTCAATCTCGATCCCGCGCGCATCGACGCCCGAACGGTCTTGCAGAAACGCCATCAATGCCCCGTCGCCGCAGCCCACATCGAGCACGCGGCTACCTGTATGTTTGCCGATTTTTTCCGCAATCACGGCAAGGTCGGGGCGCAGTGCATCAGTCATGCAGGAAACCCTTTACCACCCGGTCGAGTGCGGGAACATCTAGCAGAAAGCTGTCATGTCCAAACGGCGCCGACAATTCGACGAAGCTAACCGGCGCGCCTGCCGCATTCAATGCGTGCACAACATGGCGGCTTTCGGCAGTGGGGTAGAGCCAATCGCTGTCAAAGCTGACCAAGCAAAAGCGCGATGCGGCCCCGGCAAATGCATCTGCCAGCATTCCGCCGTGTTCTTCTGCAATGTCGAAATAATCCATTGCGCGGGTGATGTAGAGATAGGAATTGGCATCAAAACGCCTGGTAAAGCCGCTGCCCTGATAGCGCAGATAGCTTTCGACCTGAAAATCGGCATCGAAGCCGAAACTTTTGGATTTTCGGTCTTGCAAGCGCCGACCGAATTTGTCGGTCAGGCCTGCTTCGGAAAGATAGGTAATATGCGCCGCCATCCGCGCCACGGCCAATCCGGCCTGCGGTTTGTGATCGGCCCCTTCCCCGCCATTATAATAATTGCCGTCGTTCCAATTGGGATCGGCCATGATCGCCTGCCGCCCAACTTCGTGAAAGGCGATATTCTGCGCCGAATGCCGCGCAGTGGTGGCAATCGCCAAAACGCGCGCCGCACGATCAGGAAAATTCGCAGCCATACTGAGGGCCTGCATCCCGCCCATCGATCCGCCGACCACCGCGTGCAGCCGTTCAATCCCAAGCTGATCCAGCAGGCCGATAAGCCCGCGCACCATATCCCGAATAGTCAGCACCGGAAAACGCATCGCATAGGGTTTGCCGTCCGCAGCATCCGACGCAGGTCCAGTGGACCCCATACAGCTGCCAACCACATTGGCGCAGATCACATGAAACCGGCCCGTGTCGATGGGTCTACCGGGGCCGACCATCCGTTCCCACCAGCCCGGTTTGCCGGTAACGGGATGTTCGCTGGCCACAAATTGATCGCCGGTCAGCGCATGGCACAGCAGGATCACATTGCCTTTGTCCGCCGCCAATTCGCCATAGGTTTCATAGGCAATCGTAACATTTTCCAGCGCCTCGCCGCTATCGAGCGGGAGCGAAGCCGGGAGCGTGATCGCTTTCGAGACGGAGGCAGGAGCCATAGCGGCGACTTGCGGCAGCCTAGCGGTGCTGTCAATCGGCCAAGTTATGCGCACTGTCCAAGGCGCTTCGAAGCGGTTAGAGGCGCGGTTGTCATGAGCGATAAATTGAACAGCGCAGATCAAGAAAAACCGGCACCCAAACCCTGGATAGAGGCGATCCACGCCTATGTTCCGGGCAAGGCCAAAACAGACGACGGACGCGAATTGGTCAAGCTGTCCGCCAATGAAAACCCGCTTGGTACAAGCCCTGCTGCAATGGCGGCGCTGGCCGTCGCAAAAGGTCCATCAAGCTATCCCGACCCTGATGCAGCCCAGCTTCGCACGGCAATTGGCGATTTGCATGGCATCGAAACCATGCGGATCGTGTGCGGAACAGGTTCGGATGAATTGCTCAACCTTGCCGCTCAAGCCTATGCTGGCCCCGGCGATGAAGTGCTGTTTTCCGATTTCAGCTTCGCGGTTTACGAGATCGCAGCGCGGCGCTGCGGCGCGGCGCCAATTGTTGCCCCTGCAAAGGATTACGGCACCGATGTCGATGCGTTGATCGCCAAGATCACCGACAAAACCCGTGTTGTATTTGTCGCCAATCCGAACAATCCAACGGGCACTTTCTTGCCCGCACCGCAAATTGCCCGCTTACATGCAGCCCTGCCCGGCGATGTGCTGTTGGTGCTGGATCAGGCCTATGCCGAATATCTGACACCGCAAGAAGATGATTGCGGACTGGCGCTCGCCGCACAGCATGACAATATCCTTGTGACGCGGACTTTTTCAAAGATTTACGGCCTCGCCGGAGAACGTATTGGCTGGGCCACGGGGCATCCCGATTTGATTGGCGCACTCAACCGGATAAGAGGGCCTTTCAACGTCACCACACACGGCCAGGCCGCCGCGCTCGCATCATTAAGCGATCAATCATTCGTATCCCGATCGCGCGATCACAATTTAAGCGAATTGGCCCGTTTCACAGAATTTGTCGAAAGTCTGGGAAATTACGGGTTGCGCCCCGTTCCCAGCAAAGCCAATTTTCTGCTGATTCTGTTCGAAGGCACCCTATCGGCCGAACAGGCGTATGACGGGCTGGCACAGGCTGGCTATGCCACGCGCTGGTTGCCCGGGCAGGGATTGCCGAAAGGGTTGCGTATTACCATCGGCACGGGCGAACAAATGGATGATATCATGAATGTTCTACGCAAAATGGTTGAGGCGCACTGATGGCTATTAAACGCGTTGCAATCATCGGGCTTGGCCTGCTTGGCGGATCCATCGGGCTCGCCGCAGCAAAGCACAGTCCAGATGTTGTCACCACCGGTTTTGACGCCGATCCTGCCGCGCGAAAGGCAGCGGCAAAGCGCGGGTTGGTCAACAAGGTATATGACAGTGCCAGCCGCGCAGTGGATGGTGCCGATCTGGTGATTTTATGCGTGCCGGTTGGCACCATGGGCTTTGCCGCAGAAGCGATCAAAGATGCGCTGCCCAAAGACGCCATCATTAGCGATGTCGGCTCGTCAAAACAGTCTGTAGGAGAGGCATTGCGCGCCGCATTGCCCGATTTTTGCGTCATCCCGGCACATCCGGTTGCGGGCACTGAACAAAGCGGGCCCGAAGCCGGTTTTGCAGAACTTTTCGAACATCGCTGGTGCATTTTGACCCCGACTGACAACGCGCCCGATGATGCGGTGCAGTCTCTATCAAAATTTTGGGAAGAACTTGGTTCCAAGGTCGAGATTATGGATGCCCGGCATCATGATCTTGTGCTGGCCGTGACCAGCCACATCCCGCATCTAATCGCCTATACAATCGTGGGAACCGCTTCTGATCTGGAAGATGTGACCCGCAGCGAAGTGATCAAATATTCTGCAGGCGGCTTTCGCGATTTCACCCGCATTGCCGCATCCAACCCGACCATGTGGCGCGATGTATTTCTGACCAATAAGGATGCGGTGCTCGAAATGCTCGGCCGATTCACCGAAGATTTGACTGCACTTCAGCGCGCGATCCGGCGCGGTGATGGTGATGCGCTGCACGATCTGTTCACCAGAACACGCGCGATCAGACGTTCGATTATCGAGCAAGGCCAGGATGATGAACGGCCCGATTTCGGACGCGCAGACCATGGACCTGACCAAAGCCCCTGATGTTTTTTTGTTTTTAGATGCTGATCGCGAGGGGCCCGATCACCGATCGGCAGGCACGTCATTCAAAATGTTGATCTCTTTGAGCACCCTTGCCTCAACCTCCTTACGGGGCAGGCCGGGGGGAATAGCTTCCCCAAAACGGTAGGTAATAGTGCCGGGACGCTTTAGAATCCGGTGATAAAGCGGGCCGCTGTTCACCGCCACGGGAATAACGGGAATACCGATCAGCTTATACAATCCGGCAAATCCTGCGCGCAATTCTCCACGCTCGCCGTGCTGGATGCGTGTACCTTCGGGGAAAATGACCAGCGGCCTGTCCTGCGCGGCAAGCCGTTTGGCAGCCGCCACCATCGCCCTTAGCGCCTTGGCACCTTCCTTGCGGGCAACAGGCACGCAGCCATAAACTTGCGCGGCCCAACCCCAGCCCGGGATGAAAAACAGTTCACGCTTGGCAAAGGGTGCAGGCCAATTGAAATTCGCCGGCGCATCGATTGCTTCAAAAAAGCTCTCATGCTTGATCGCATAGAACACCGCACCGTCCACGATCTCTCCCTCGACCCTGATTTCGATACCGATAAACACGCGCAGGCACCAACGATGGAAATGGCACCAGCGGCGCACCCAGCGGCGCAGTGCAGTAACGCTGAAATACATCACCAGCACCGCCGCAATGATATAGATCGGACTGACCAGATAGAATGTCAGATAAAAGCTTAGGTTGCGCAGAAACAGCATCATCAATTATCCGCGCCAAATGCCCGAAATGCGGCTGGCGAGCAGCTTATGATATTCGAGGAACAGGATACGGAACGAAGGTTCCGACGAAACAGCATCACGTTCAAAAACGGTGTTGGCGGGTATCCTTTTCGTCAATTCATACGCTGCACGGCGCATATGCCAATCGGCGGTTACCAGTCTGATCGATGTGACTTTGTTGCGCCTGAGCCATTGCGCGGTTTCTTCGGCGTTGCTGCGTGTATCGACGGCTTTGAAGCCAAGCGTAACGCAGCATTCCATGGTGAAATCCGGCACTTCGAATTGCGCGGCAAATTCAGCCGGTTTCACTTCCCGGTCGACGCCGGTGACCAACATCATTTGCGCCGATCCTTGATTGAGCACTTCCAGCCCGCGCTCTATCCTGCCGGCTGAACCCGTGGGTACGATCACAGCCTGCGTGTGAACATCATCCACGGGCTGCGGCAAAGTGGTCGAAAACCACACAAAACCGCCGATCCAGATGATCGCCAATCCAGCCAGAACGCGTTTGATCACAGCATCCGCCTCAGCGAAGAAAGCACGGTTAGCCGCGCCGTCAGCATCGCCACCAGAACGCCCGCAATCGGGATTAGCGCAATCAGCAACCAGTCAAGCCAGCCAAGGCCGCCGCCTGCAACCATGCCCGATCCGAGCGCGACAAATTGGCGGCCCAGCACCGCGACCACCCCGGCCCCGATTGCCAGCCCTACCGCACCGCCAAGCGTGGCATCAAACCCGATAGAGCGTTCAAAAATCCGTGCAATCTGCCGGTCAGTGCCGCCCAAAAGATGGACAACTTCGATTGTGTCCTGATTGGTCCCCAGTGCCGATCGCGCAGCCAGCCAGACCGCCGCCGCGCTGGTGATGCCAAGAAGGATGGCTAGCGCCGCCGCCAACCATTTGAGCGACTGGATCGCCGAAAAGACCGGCCCGAGCCAGCTTGATTGGGCATCGAGACGCGCCGCCGGAGCTGCCGTCGCCAGCACCCCTCTAAGGCGGTTCAATGTATCTTCCTTCGCATCCTCGCGCAGACGCACATCGATAAGCGCGGGCACAGGCACCGCTTCATTATCCGATCCTACCCCCAGCCACGGTTCCAGCAGCGCATCAAGCTCCTCATCGGGCACGCGGCGGATCGAAGCGACCACAGGATCTTCCGCCAGCGCGGCCTCAGCGGCAAGAACCTGCCGCTCACGCATGGTTAAAGACGGTTCCATGATTTGTACGGTCACACCGCCGGCAATCTCTGCGCGCGCGCTATCGGCCATATTGTTCAGCGCCAATCCGCCCGCCACTGCCACCACGGTTAGCGCGATCATAATTGCAATCACCCAGGGCATCGGCCCTGCCAACCGCGCCTGCGGCACAAGCTGCGCTGCCTGCTCCCCCCTGAACGGGTTGAGGCCGCGCGCGGTCGAATCCTTGATTGCCGGAGGCTTCTTCACGAACCGCCCCCCGATGCACGCGGGGGATAGCGCAATGCGCCGGTCGGATCTGACAGCTTGCCCTTGTCGAGCCGCATGATCAGCGATTCAGGCACTTTCTTGAGCAAATGGACATCGTGCGTAGCCACCACAACTGTTGTTCCTAGCCGATTGAGCGATTCGAACAGCCGCAGCAATTTAAGCGCCATTTCCGGGTCCACATTGCCGGTTGGCTCATCCGCCACCAGCATATCCGGCCGCCCGATTACCGCCCGTGCGATTGCCACGCGTTGCTGCTCGCCGCCTGAAAGCGTTGCCGGATGCGCATCCATCCGGTCCGATAATCCGACCCAATCAAGCATATCGCTTACTGGCTTACGCAAATCATCCTCGCGCACGCCCGAAACGCGCAGCGGCAGCGCAACATTGTCAAACGCCGACAAATGCGGGACGAGGCGGAAATCCTGAAACACCACACCTAAACGCCGCCGAAATGCAGGCAATCGTTTGCGCGGCATGGTGATAATATCGGTGCCGAACATACGAATGGCCCCGCGAGAGGGGCGCTGCGCCAAATATAACAATTTGAGCAAGGACGTTTTGCCCGCCCCGCTTGCCCCGGTCAGAAAATAAAAACTGCCCGGAAAAAGCGTAAAGGAAACATCGCGCAAAACCTCGCGATCGGTGCCGTATCGCAGCCCGACATTGTCAAATGTCACACCCTCACCCTGCGCATCATTCATGGCATGGGCCGTGATTCGGGCATTTTTGGGAGAAGCGACAGCATAAGACAGCCCTATAGCGACCCTTCGATGTGGAAAAAAGGCACTGTCTGCCCTGACCACAGTCGGCAAAGCCTTGTTGCGATATGCACACAGTCCTAAGGACTCACGGTAACCATGATTATCTCGTGCCCCGCCTGCTCTACGCGTTACGCCGTACCTGATAGCGCTGTTGGCGTTGAAGGACGGACGGTTCGCTGCGCCAAATGCCGCCATAGCTGGCATCAGGAAGGGGCTACGCTCGATCTGGCAGAAGCTGAAAAACCCGCCCCCGAGCCAAAAAAACCTGCAGCGGCAGCGAAAAATGCGCCCGAACCGCAAGTAAGTCCCGCCGCCCCATCGCCAGGGTTTGGCGGCGCGCATATCCCGCCGCCCCAAGAACACGTGCCTCCCGCCGCGCCCGTGGCAGAAAAACCAGCGGCAAAAGAACCAGCGGCAGAAGAACAGGCCGCAGAAGAACAAGTAGAAGCGGTCACAGACGAAGCCGCCTCACCTCCGCCAACCGGTGTAGAAGCTGTTCCTGGACCAGCGCCTGTATATGAAGACAGCTATGACGAGGATTATTCCCAGTTTGATTATGAGCCGCCATTCGGCACGCGCCGCAATCCGTTAAAAATATGGACCGCTGCTGCGGCGCTATTCGCGGTTCTGGCATTGGGAACGGTGGTTGCGGTAAGCTATTACGGGATACCCGATTGGGTGCCTGTAAGCCGCCCGACATTTGCGGTTGCCGCCGAAGATTTGGTGCTAGATTTCCCCGCCGACCAGCAAGAGCGCCGCTCGCTGCCGGACGGTTCCGAATTTTTCGGGGCCAGCGGAACGATCACCAACACCGGCCGCGAAACACGCAATGTTCCCTCGATCCTGATCGTCATGCGAAACGAGCGTGACGCGCCGGTCTATGATTGGGTTGTCGTCCCGCCCAAGGCAAGCCTCGCTCCGGGCGAAAGCATGACCATTAACGAAGTGATGGTTGGTGTCCCGCGCTCTGCCAAATTTGCCGAATTCGGCTGGAAGCCAAGCTGAAACGGGCCCGCTGGCCCGCGCAATTTGCACATTTTCCGATTCCACACAAAGCCGTGCTTGCGGACGGCAAAGTGCGGTGCTAGTGGCGCGCTCCTACCAAGCAGGGCGGCTGGGCAAATTTTGCCGCGGCCCTTGCTGACTGTGTGCGGTCGTGGCGGAACTGGTAGACGCGCAACGTTGAGGTCGTTGTGGGCTAACGCCCGTGGAAGTTCGAGTCTTCTCGACCGCACCAAACAGTCCTGAGTGGACTTCAAAACATCGTAAGCCACCTAATCGCCGCCATGAATGGAGCGGTTCTGCCCTGTTTCGCGATAAGGCCAAGAACAGTTGCAGTCGGATTACCAAGAATACGCGATCAAGTGCGACACCATACCTCACATGGGAAAGTGTAGATCTGGGCAAGGCACAATCAATTTCAAACTCGCACCGAACAACACCGCAATGAGATGGCACAGGGCAAGGTTCCTATGGTGAAGATCGCTCAATTCTCGGGTCATACGAAAGCCGCGATAGCCGAAACCTATTATGCGCGATGCAAGCCGGCAAGGGAGTTTTAGCGGTATGCAGGTGCACAGTTTCCATCACGCACACACGGCTAACCCCTTGAAATTATGGTGCCGCTTAGAGGACTCGAACCTCTGACCCCATCATTACGAATGATGTGCTCTACCACCTGAGCTAAAGCGGCGCGGGCGAGACGCTGCGATATAAGCTGTCCCGCCATTTTGGAGGCCCGAGCCGGAATCGAACCGGCGTGCACGGTTTTGCAAACCGCTGCGTAACCACTCCGCCATCGGGCCTCTGAACCCGCAGACAAAACTGTCTGCGCGGATGGAAGCGCGCAACTAGCGGCTCGGCGCGGGCAAGGCAATCCGATTTTTGCTATCCAGCAGCAATCTACAAGCAAGGCTGGCATGCTGGAAACCTTTCGCTAAAGATCGCGGCCATGAGCGTATCAAATTTGATCGACCCGATCACGGCAGCAGGTGGCAAGGTCACACTCCAAAACGTGCAAAGCTGGATGCAAGGGCGCACCTTATACGGCGGCGCATCCGCGCTGGTCGCCTACACTGCGGCACAGCGCGCTTTCCCCGACTTGCCGCCATTGCGCGCGGGCCAAATCGGGTTTGTCGCGCCGGTTGGCGGGGAATTCGAACTTCGCAGCGAAATGGTGCGGCAGGGGCGAAACGTAACGCAGGTCCGAAGCGATATCATATGCGAAGGCAAGGTTGCATTGACGACCTTTTGGCTGTTCGGAACGGCGCGCGAATCCAATGGCGAATATCCAGCTGTGCCGCCAACACCCAATCCGGGGCAGCCTGAAGACCAGCAGGCGGTCGACAATTCGCGCGCGCCCGAGTTTCTGCGGAGCAATTTTGATCTTAGCTATACGCAAGAACGCCGTGACGCGAGTGAGCCGGTTATCCGGCGCTGGGTACGGCTGAAAGAACAATCCGGCATTGATCCCATATCCGAAATAATCCTGATGGGTGACACTCTGCCGCCATCGGCTGCGCGGATCATGCAAAGGCGCGGCCCGATCAGTTCAATCAACTGGTCATTCAACGTGCTCGATCCCGCGCCGCAAACGGTCAATGGCTGGTGGCTGGCCGAAACGGCGAGCGATCATGCCGCAGATGGCTATTCCAGCGAACGGTTGAGCCTGTGGAATGCCCAAGGCAAGCAGATGCTATCGGGCCTTCAATCGGTTGCCATCTTCGGTTAATCGGCGCGCGTCAGACGTCTTCGAATTTGGGTGTCCGCTTGGCCATTCCGGCCATCACAGCCTCAATCTGGTTTTTCGTGCGCATCACCGAATGTTGTTCGATACTTTCATCCATCAGCAATGCATCATTGCCCTTTTCCGCCATATTGTTGGACAGGCGTTTGGCCGCGCGGATCGCATGCGGATTACGATTGGCAATTTCGCTGGCGATAGCCGTCGCCCGCGCAAGCGGATCGGAATCGACGAAGGTCGTCAGGCCATATTGCAGCGCTTCTTCACCGCTGAACTGGCGGTTGGTGTAGACCAGTTCACGCAAAATATCGTCGCGCACCATCCCGCGCCACAAAGCGTATCCGCCCATATCAGGCACCAGCCCCCATTTCATTTCCATAATCGCCATGCGCGCATCGGGCGCTGCGACGCGAATATCTGCGCCGCTGGCAATTTGCATACCGCCGCCAAAGCAAACGCCGTGAATGGCACAAACCACCGGCACGGGCAGTTTACGCCATTGCGTGGCGACTTGCTGGAATTTGTTGGAATCGCCGTAAGTACGGTCGGTCAGCTCCGGCTCCTCGCCCGAAGGTTCGCGCCCGAATGAGGATGTGTCCAGGCCGGCACAAAAGCTCTTACCCTCTCCGGATAGGACAACAACGCGCAGGCCCTTCATATCGTGCAGCGCCTGCCCGGCCCTGATGATGCGTTCAAACATTTCGGGATCGAGTGCATTCATCTTGTCAGGCCGGGTTAGGCGCACCTGCGCCACACCGTCGTCACCCAATTCTATCGAAACACGCTCATTTTCCTGAAACATCATTTTCTCACCTACCCATTTGATTATGCAATTATGATTTTAAAACCATCGTTGCCCAAGCATGGATTTCTGTCCAGAAAAACCCGCGCTTCACGGTTCGTTTGCTGCCGAAGATCCAGGGTATTTAGCAACCAAGCGACACCCGCCATCACTATCGGTTTCGATCAACCACGCCATTTTGAACACATGGAGTTTAGCCCGGATGCGAGAGATATTCACTTCCACCCGGTTGCTTTCGCTGTCGCGATCCATCCGCCAGACATCGGCCAGACATCGGCCAGCAATTGTCGCCGCGACAATATTTTCCCAGGCGTTTCCGCCAACCGCCACAAAACTTCAAACTCGCGTGGATGCAGGCGGGCCCATTTGTCATCCATCCGCGCATCGCGGTGAAACAAATCCAGTTGCAAATGGCCAAGCCGGATGAACCGCGGCAATAGGGCGCGCTTTTCTGGAATCACGTTTCCGCCAAACGAATTGCCGCCCTTTGGCGCAGCTTCACAGCAAGCCTCCCCCGCGCATGGAAAACACACGGTCAGGAGTTACAACCAGATGATCAATGATACCCAAGCCGTAAGATCTGGTCACGCGTGACAAATGGGTGGTTGCCCGAATGTCCTGACCGCTTGGCGCGCAGTGACCTGACGGGTGATTATGTGCCAGCAAGATCATTTTGGCACCAACGGCCAGTGCCTTTCGGATGAGATTGGCAACATCGATCCGGACAGTATCCGGCGTGCCCCAACCCATTTCTTCATCCATAATAAATCCGTTACCGCGATCACAGAAAACAACCAACAATCGTTCTTCCAAGCTGCGGCCAAGCCGTTTGCGCAGATATTCAAGCAACGCGCGATCATCGGGGATGACCGGCGTACCGCGCAGCTTTTCGTTCCGCGCAGCGTCGATCAACCGGCGGGCCGCAATCAGAAGTTCGCACTCTTTCGGAAAGTTACTGGTGGCCTCTCGCAGGCGCCATGCCGGGGCCCGCATTGCGCTCGACAGCGAACCGAATTCACGCCGCAACTGGCCCGCTATCTCCGGTGCAGCCTCCCCCGCGAAGGGCGCGATGAGTTTCGCCATGACCTGTAATTGCCGTGCCGCTTCCAACGTCGGTGATGGAGCCATATCCCCAACGCCAGAGTGATGATCTGAAAATACGAGGGCCCCACCGACAGGGCAGCATATGCAATCGGCGTTATTGCGTCCGATACGGCCCGGGCAATATGCGCAAAGACGGAGATTATCTGAAGTCCTGCCATCCATAAGGGGTAATTCCGATTTGCTCTCAATCCGATCGCAACCATTGCGATGCATGTTGTGACATCGACGATTGCATGCGCGAAATCGACAGTCAGATATCTAAGCCCTTCACCGGTCATGGCATGGTAGGCGGCATCAGATCCGAACATCCAAATGAGAGTAAGCGCCATCCCGCGTTCCGGACCTTGTCCCCACCGCCATGCCGCGAAGAGCAACAAGGTTATGGAAACGACCTGCGCTTCATATCTGAATTCATTCCAGAGAAATAACGCAGTCAGAAAACGTTCCTATCGCGGCAATTCATCTGGCAAAGCCGGGTTATGATTATGGATGGCGCTGAGTTCAATATCGGTCAATTCAACATCATCGCCGCCGGCATATTCACGGCCGACTTTGGACAATTCACTGTGGACCCTTAGAGGGCTGGTGGACATTCCCATTGCCTGATTTTCGGCCTGCGTCAGGCGTAGAATCGCGCGCTGACCGGCATCCAGGGACACTTGCGGGTTTTGGCGGGCCTTCACCATCGCCAGTTTCAATTTTGAACAGGCCATGAGCGCTTCGTCCGAAATGGCTTCGACTTCGCGGATAAGCTTTTTGATAGTATGAAAATCGTCTGTCATTGGATCGGGCATGAACAATTCCGCAAGCTATTGGCCCGCAGATTTTTCCACCGGCGGACCATCGTGGTTGAGACGAATGGACGCCTTACCCGCCAATACCTCACTCATCGTAACAGCAGCCAAGACAACAAGGATCACGGCGGCAACGATGCCAAGCGCAATGCCAATCATTGCGCCGATGCGGTACAGGACGGCATGTTGGCCATCGAGTTTTGATGGGACGACCACCGGTTCCCGGGGTTCAATCCAAGGCGCATCGATGAGGACGTGATGCGCATCAGAAAGAACGATCTCCCCGGGGTCGACCCGGAAACGCTGATCGTCTGAATCGGTCGGATTTTGTAGCTGAGAATTTCTATATAGAGAATTCCTATAGGGGTCCGATTCGGCATCATCAAACATTCCAAACCCCGCAAAAGCACTGGGTTTTGTTGATGCTTGATAGTCCAGGCGCGCGCGGTAACGATCGACAAGTTCGCTCATGCTTTCGACTTCGAATTTGTCTTTCAACGCCCTTATATGCTGATTGATCCGTGCTTCGGACACCTTGAGATCGCCCGCGATAACCTTGATCGGCACACGTCTGTCGATCCGCTCCATCACCTCACGCTGACGATCGGTCATTTTGGGCATGTCAGCCAAGCTCATGATCAGATTGCATGCCTCATCGCACGTAGTTTGGGGGATACAATTGGATAGGGATAAGCATCTGATGAATCAACACAAATGCAAGGGTTTGCGCCCAGCCTAGACTGAAAATCCTAAGCCGGGCCAGCGCCCAAAGACGCCAGATACCGCTTCACATTGCGCGCTGCCTGTCTCAGCCTTTGTTCATTTTCAACCATCGCTATGCGTACAAACCCTTCACCCTCTTCGCCATAGCCGACGCCGGGGGCAACCGCGACTTCGGCATGGGTCAGAAGCTGTTTGGAAAATTCCAGACTTCCCATGTCTTTCAGCGCGGGGGGAAGCGGGGCCCAAGCAAACATAGATGCTGGCGGCGGCGGGATATCCCACCCGGCACGGCCAAATGCATCAACCATCACATCGCGGCGTTTTTGATAAAGCTGGCGGTTTTTCTCGACAATATCTTGCGGACCATTGAGCGCGGCGCAAGCGGCCGCCTGTATGGGCGTGAATGCGCCATAATCGAGATAGGATTTCACCCGCGTCAACGCTGCAATCAGCTGTTTGTTGCCAACTGCAAATCCCATGCGCCAACCGGCCATGGAATAGGTTTTGGACATCGACGTAAATTCGACAGCGACATCCTTGGCCCCTTTGACCTGCATGATCGAAGGTGTCGGCAGCCCGTCATAATACAATTCAGAATAGGCAAGGTCGGACAGTATCCAAACCTCATTCTCTTTCGCCCAGGCAACCAATCTTTCGTAAAATTCCAGATCAACCACTTCGGCGGTCGGGTTTGACGGATAATTCACCACCAATACGCTGGGCCGCGGGACGGTGAAGGCCATCGCATTCTCAAGCGCCAGCCAATAATTTTCGTCAGGCGTCGTTGGAACCGCGCGAATGGCTGCGCCTGCGATAATGAAACCGAATGTGTGAATGGGGTAAGACGGATTGGGCGCAAGAATGACGTCCCCTGGGGCGGTGATGGCATTGGCCAGACTGCCCAGCCCCTCTTTCGAGCCCATGGTGACGATCACTTCGCTTTCTGGATCAAGATCGACCCCGAAACGGGTACCGTAATAATTTGCCTGAGCCTTACGAAGCCCAGGAATGCCCTTTGACTGCGAATAGCCATGCGCGTCAGGCTTCATCGCCACTTCGCACAATTTGTCGATCACATGCTGCGGAGGCGGTTGATCCGGATTGCCCATGCCCAGATCAATAATATCCCGCCCTTCCTGCCGCGCGGCCGCTCGCATCGCATTCACTTCTGCGATGACATATGGCGGCAAGCGTTTCATGCGGTAGAAGTCGGTGTTCATAGTCTTTCCGGCAGGCCTTTCGGTTTGGATAGCAATTCAAGCAAACCATAATTGCGGTTTGCTGGTTGTGACCTATCCTAGCTGCGGGTAAAACGCGCAAGACGCAATCTGACGGCAACGGGATTTTCCTGACCGGAAGGCGTAAAGTTCAGGATTTTTATGACCGACAAAACCGATCCGACCGCTGCTTTTACGGCAATGATGCAAAATCCAGCAGAGATGATGCAGAATATGCTCCAACAATTTATGCCCGGCATGGCGCCTATGGCACCTATGGCGGGATCGGCCGATATGGGCGAATGGGCCGATGTCAGCGGAAAACTGCAAAAAATGTGGCTCGAACATCAGGCCGCAATGGCCGCATCAAACGAGCCGCAATTGGCATTGGTTGATCCGATGCAGTGGATGGGCGCGATGCAGAACTGGTACAGCCAGATGCCCTTATCCGAACCCGGCACCCAAAAGCAGCTGTGGGAAGATAGTTTGGAACTTTGGACCACGGTGCTGGGCCGTTACGGGGTTGGCCCCGAAGCCGTGACCGAGGACGAGCGCGCGCTGCCCCGCAGCGATCGCCGCTTCGCGGACCGCCGGTGGAGCGATCAGCCCGCCTTTGCCCTTATCCACCAAACCTACCTGCTGCTGGCAGAGCGGCTACACGGCATGGTTGACGAGATCGAAGGCCTGCCTGAAAGCAAGCGCGAACAGCTGCGATTTGCCACCCGCGCGATGGTAGAAGCGATAAGCCCTGCCAACTTCCCGATGATGAACCCTATTGTGCTGGAACGGACGTTGGAGACTAAGGGGCAAAATCTGGTCAAAGGCATGGAACATCTTACCACTGACCTAAAGAAAGGTCAGCTAACGCATGTCGATCCCGACGCTTTCGAGCTGGGCAAAAACATCGCCGTTACGCCCGGCAAGGTCGTTTATGAAACCGATCTGTTCCAGCTGATCCAATACACGCCAACAACGCCGGACGTGCTCGAAATTCCGCTGGTGATATTCCCCCCATGGATCAACCGATTCTATATTCTCGACCTTAATCCAAAGAAAAGCTTCATACGCTGGGCGGTAGAACAAGGCATCTCAACCTTCGTCGTTAGCTGGAAATCAGCCGACGCCAGCATGAAGGATGTTGTGTGGGACGATTACATAGCGGCGCAAATTGATGCCATCGACCATGTCCGCCAGCGGCTGAAAGTCCCGTCGGTCCACACAATCGGATATTGCGTGGCAGGGACAACTCTGGCAGCGACGCTCGCGATCCTTCACCGGCGCGGCGAAGCGGAGAAGGTGAAAAGCGCAACCTTCTTCACCGCGCAGGTGGATTTCGAAAAAGCAGGCGAATTGCTCCACTTTATTGATGACCAGCAATTGGCGGGCATCGAACAATTGTCCGGCGAGGGATATCTTGACGGGCGCTATATGGCATCAGCATTCAATTTGCTGCGTAGCACCGATCTGATTTGGAATTACTGGATCAACAATTACCTGCTGGGCGAGGATTATCCCGCGTTTGACCTGCTCCACTGGAACGGAGACGTCACCAACCTGCCATCCAAATGGCACCGCGAGTATTTGACCGACCTTTACCGCGACAACAAGCTGGCCCAACCCGATGCAATATCGGCGGGCGGCACCCCCATCGATATCAAGCTGGTCAAAACGCCAACCTATGTGCAGGCGGGCAAGGAAGACCATATCGCCCCTGCCGAAAGCGTGTGGAAAATTACCGATCATTTCAGCGGGCCTTTGCGATTTGTTCTGGCCGGATCGGGTCATATCGCGGGCGTGGTCAATCCGCCGGAATCGGGAAAATATCAATATTGGACCAACGAAAGCAAAGCCGGTTCACTGGAAGAATTCCGCGAAGGTGCAACAGAAACGCCGGGCAGTTGGTGGCCTGATTGGATCAGCTGGCTGCATGATCAGGACGATGCATCGGTAAAGGTAACGGGCAAGCGCAATCCCGGCGGAAAAGGCGACAAGGCCATCGAAGATGCGCCGGGCCGATATGTCAAAAGCCGCTAGGAAGAACAATTTACGGGCAAAGCTGACGGCGATAATGCTGCTGCCAGTCGCTGCCGCAACAATTGCTGGCCCGGCAGCTGCTCGCTCGGCGACTGCTCGCTCGGCGGCTCTTGGCCTAGCAAGTTCTGGCCCGACAGATTCTAGCGCAATCGAATTTCGGGATTCGCCATTTTTCCATTTTGAATTTGAAGGCAATTTCACCGCAGACATCACGCTTGCCGATGTGGACGGCGATGGCGATGTTGATGCGTTGACTGCAAATGGTCGTCACTGGGCGCAGCGCGACTGGGTCTATCTCAACGATGGCAGCGGACGAATGCTGGCCGCCAAGCCAATCGGCGATGGCAGGGGCGCAAGCTACACGGTGCAGGCGCTCGACCTCGACCATGATGGTGATCTAGACGCAGTGGTGGTTCGTGACCGGTTGCCCGCGCAGATCTATCTCAATGACGCAAGCGGAACATTCACCTTCGCCGGCACTGTTAATGGCACAGGCGGCGCGGCGCGCGGGGCAACCGTATTTGATGCAAATGGTGATGGAAATGCGGATCTGATTATTTATCGGCGCCGCGGGGGATGCTTGCTGCTTATCGGCGGCGGAGACGGCGGATTTTCTGAAATCCGGCAAATCACCGCTGACGGTCACGGCGCAACGGGCGGCGCCGTAACGGATCTGGACGGTGACGGGGATATTGACGTTGCCATTGCGCGGCGTGACGGAAACCTCAGCATTATTCTGGAAAATGACGGGACCGGCGCGTTCACCGCACATGCCATTTCCGGCAGCACCGGTGATCACAGAAAAACGGTGATCGCCGATTTTGACGGCGACACAAAGCCGGATCTGGCGCTTGCAGACACTGATGGCCGCATCTTGCTCTATGCTGGGCAGGGATCGATAAAGTTTCAGCAGCCAACCACAATCAAACTGGGCGGCGATCCTGTTCAATCGCTGGCAGCCGCCGATCTCGACATGGACGGCGACATAGACATTGTCGCAGGCGCGGAGCTCGCCAACGTTCTTTTGACGAATGAAGGCGGGTTGCGCTTTGCAGAATCCCGCCTGCCGGGCGGCGAGAGCGACACTTATGGCGTGTCAATCGGCGATATGACAGGCAACGGACGGCCCGATATTGTTGTGGCAAATTCAGGGGACGGGAACATTATCCTACGAAATTTTGTCCAAAAATAGCCTGATTTCCGCTGGTTAGAATTTTTATTGTGCACTGCACAAAAAATACTTGACTTCGCAACTGCAATGCCTATTTTGTGCACTGCAACATAAAAGGGCATTGCACCCGCGAAGCAAAAGGTATTTATCATGGCAACCAACGCCAGCAAAATCGATGCAGCCGCTGAAAAAGCATATGCCGAAGCCGCTGCCAAAAAGGCTGACATTAAAGACGCCGCAAAAAGCGACGTCAAAGCCGACGTAAGCGTAAAAGCAATCGCCAAAGCGGTTGAAGCCGACAATGCGGCTCCTGCTAAAAACGCTCCGGCTAAGAAAGCTGTGGCTGCGAAAATCGCTACGAAAAAAGTAGCCGCCAAGAAAGCAGCCCCGAAGAAGGCCGCTGCCAAGAAAATTGTCGCTAAAAAGCCCGTCAAGAAGACGGCCACTAAGAAGAAAGCACCTGCGAAAATCGCAGCTGTTAAGAAAACCACCAAATCTGCTGCAAAGGAAACCATCATGACCAAAGCACAAGACAAAGCCACCGATTACACTGCACAAGTCAAAGAAGGTTTCGCTGACCTTCAGACACGCGCCAAAACCGCTTTCGGCAAGAGCCAAGAATACGCTGCTGACATGGGCGAATTCACCAAGGGCAATGTTGAAGCCGTTGTTGAATCGGGCAAGATTTTCGCCGCTGGCATGCAAGACATGGGCAAAGCCTACGTCGAAGACGTCAAGGGCGCTGTTGAAACCATGACTGCTGACGTCAAAGACGTTGCTGCTGTTAAGTCGCCAACTGACTTCGTTCAGCTTCAAGGCAAGATTGCTCGTCGTAACGTCGATGCAACCGTTGCTGCGGTTTCGAAGAACACTGAAGCATGGGTAAAGCTGGCTAACGAAGCATTCGCGCCGCTTTCAAGCCGCGCAAGCGTCGCCATGGACAAAGTCCGCAAGGCTGCTTGAACCCGGTTTTATAACCACTTCAAGTTTTCAGGTCGCAAGACCTGAGGGTTATCGCTGGCTTCTTCCCTCCCTTAGCCGGCGAAACTTACTAACGGGTCGGATGGCATCCCCATCCGGCCCGTTTTTCTTGCCTAGGGTGGCTGTTAAAGCTGCCGCCGATCGGCAATCCGTTTGCAACCTGTTAAGCGTTAGGCGGCAATCTGCCTTTCTACCCCTTGCTAACCGCAAAGCGCATACGATATTGGTGCGGCAATGAAATCTCCCCGCTTCCCTCGTGAATTGCCCGATCACATCATTTTCGCTGCCGATGACGATTCGACAGGCGATGATCAAGATGATGCACAGATCGGCGTTGCCACCAAAACCAAGGCCAAAACCAAAAAGCCCAGCCAATATAAGGTTTTGATCCTGAATGACGATTACACCCCGATGGAATTCGTGGTGATGGTGCTCAAACGGTTTTTCCGCATGGATCTTGAAGAAGCGACCCGCGTGATGCTGCATGTCCACCAAAAGGGTGTCGGCGTTTGCGGTATATTTCCTTACGAAGTGGCCGAAACAAAGGTCAATCAAGTGATGGATTTTGCCAAGCAGAACCAGCACCCGCTGCAATGCACGCTCGAAAAAGCCTGAGCACCACTGATCATTGGGGGCATGACCCGCGTGTCGTTTCGCGCTAGGGCAGTCTGAACATCCACCGCAACAGGCCATTCGCGCAAGCGTGTTCAAATTTATTCCATCCGTCGACCGCTATATTTTCCGGCTGGTCTTGATGCCAATGCTGGGCGTTTTTGCGCTCGCGGCATCGCTGCTTCTGCTCGACAAAATGCTGCGGCTGTTCGATTTTGTCGCCACCGAAGGCGGCCCTGTCGCTGTGGTTTTCAAAATGCTCGCCAGCCTGATCCCCGAATATGCCAGCCTGGCCATTCCGCTGGGGCTGCTTCTGGGCATATTGCTCGCCTTTCGCAAGCTGGCCACGACGAGCGAACTCGACGTGTTTCGCGCGGTTGGCATGGGATATGGCCGGTTGCTGCGCGTTCCCTATATTATCACGGTTGTGCTGATGGCGGTGAATGTGGCGCTGGTTTTCTATATCCAGCCGGTCAGCCGATATTATTACGAACAGCTGGAATATGAACTTCGTTCCGGTGCCTTGGGCGCTTCGATCAAGGTCGGCGAATTTACCACGCTCAAAGACCGGATGGCGCTTCGTATTGATCAAAGTGAAGATGGAGGAACAAGGCTGAAAGGTATTTTTGCGCGCGTTGCCAACAGCAAGGATCAAGTCTTGTCTATCTCCGCGCGTGAGGGCAGTTTTCTTGCGACCAGCGACGATCCAAACACCATAATCCTGCGCCTTAGCGAAGGCACCATCGTACAGGACACGGGCGACGAGGGAGAAGCGCCGCGCGTGTTGAGTTTTACGCGGCACGATCTGCCCATCGACCTCCCCAGGATCGAGGAATTTCGCGACCGCGGCGATGCCGAAAGGGAATATATCCTGCCCGAATTGCTCAGCATCGGCTGGTCAGAGGAGGAATCGAAGGAAAAGCGCGATGCCAGCCAGGCCAGTTTCAATTACCGGCTGGTTGAGGTCATTATGATGATACTGATGCCGCTGCTGGCAGTGGCGCTGGCGATACCGCCCAAAAGATCATCCTCCGCACTGGGGGTGTTCGTGTCCATTGTGATGGTCGTGGCCTATCATAAGGTGAACCAATATGGGGAAGATGTCGCCGCGCTTGGCATAGTCGATCCGTTCATCGCATTATGGGGGCCGTTCCTGCTGTTCGGCGCGCTGATTGTGTGGATGTATTACCGCGTCTCATTTGTACCCGGCGGGCAAGCCATTGGCGCGCTTGAAGCAGCATTGGCCAAGGTCGGAAAGCGTGTGCGTAATCTGTTCGATGCGAAACAGCGACATAAGGCTACCGGGGGGAATGTGGCTCCGGCCGAATAGACAATTATGCAATTAGACTTTTTCCCTTCACGGACGCTGACGCTGTATCTGGCCAAGATGTTCATTGGCCGTATCATCGCGATGCTGGCAGTTCTGGTGCTGGTTCTGATGGCGCTCGATTTGCTAGGCTCCAGCGGTAAGATTCTTGCAGTTGAGGGCAACGGCCAGAGCGAACTTGTCACCTATGTTTCGCTGCGGGTGCCGCAGCTGATCGCACGGTTTCTGCCCTATTCGGTATTGCTGGCGACATTGATCAGCCTGGTAACACTAAACCAGAATAGCGAAGTCATTGCGATGAAGGCCGCCGGGCTTTCTGCCCATCAAGTGCTCGCGCCCTTGCTGCTGACGGCGTTGGTCGTCTCTGTGCTCAGCTTCGCTTTTAACGAAACTGTGGTGACCCGTGCGACCGCCACGTTGAAAGCATGGGAAGGCGCCGAATACGGGCCGATCCCGCGCGAATCCAACGTAAAAACAAATGTCTATCTTACCGATGGGGCGAACATTCTGGCGGCCCAACAGCTGACCGGATCGGGCGAAGAAATCAGAATGACCGGCGTTACTTGGTATCAGCGCAATGATGCGGGCGTGTTGTCACATCAAATCCGTGCCGCCAGCGCGACTTTTGCCAATCCGGGATGGATGCTTTCCAATGCAGAACGTTTCGACGTCGCTGCCGCCGATGCCGCCACCGTAGATCAGATCGTGGTCGGCAAGGGGCTCAGCATTGCCCAGATTGAATTGCACAGCGTGGATGCTGACTCGCAAAATTTCTTTGAATTGTCGCGTTCCATCGATGCCTATGAAGCTGTTGGCCGCCGGACGAGCGAATTGCGCGCAAAATGGTGGCACAAATTGTCCGGCCCGCTTTCAGCATTCCTGATGCCGCTGCTCGGCTCAATTGCGGCATTCGGCCTCGCCCGATCGGGGCAGCTGTTCCTGCGCGCAATAATCGGCATGGCGCTGGGTTTTGCCTATTTCGTGGTTGATAATGCCGCGCTGGCGATGGGCAGTTTTGGCGGATACCCGCCGTTTCTGGCAGCATGGGCGCCGTTCTTCCTTTTTGCGCTGATCGGCGAGACTGTGCTCATTCGGACCGAAGAGTGAGCGATTGGTCCTTGCGCCTTGCCCGCGCCGAAGACGCTGATCACCTCCCCGCGATCGAACTGGCCGCCGGATCATTATTCAGCCGCGATCCTGACCTTAAAAATGTCGATTTCGAAGACGTCTGGACAGCTGACGAACACCGCGGCCTGATCGCCAAAGGCCATTGTCTGGTGGCATTTGTGGGTGAGCACTATGCAGGTTTTCTAACCGCCGAACCGTTTAAAAGAGAACTGCATATTTGGGAAATGTCGGTTCATCCCGATTTTCAAAAACGCGGTGTCGGTGCCGGGCTGCTTCGCGCAAATATGATCGATGCGCGTAACGCCGGATTTTCGGCGCTTACTTTAACGACATTTCGCGATGTGCCGTGGAATGGCCCGTTTTATGAACGTTTGGGCTTTGCCGAAATCGGCGACCTCGCCGCCCATCCTCGCTTAGCCGCAGAATTGACGGAAGAGGCCCGGCACGGCCTTCCCCGCGAACGGCGCTGCGCCATGATCCATTTCCTCAGCTGATCAACGGGGCGTCATCGTGCTGCGCGCAATGCGCGCAACCAGCGAAAACATTCCCTTGTGATTGGCCCCGTCGAAGGTTGAGCCCGAACCAAGCTCTGCAACCAGCCGCCGATGCGCCTCGGGCAGTGAATGATAGGGCAGGCTTGGCATCAGATGATGCAGCGCGTGATAGCGCAATCCCACTGGTGCCCAAATTTCAGCGATTATTCCGGGCGGCGGAATGTTGACTGAATCGAGATATTGCGCCGTCACACTCATCGGTTCACCATCATTTTCCCACAGATGAGCGACCAATGTCCGCAATTGGTTAAGCACAGCAGTGAATGAAAATACCGCAAGCGCGACAAGGATAGGTTTCCAGCCAAACGCGAAAATGCTGCCGATCAGGCACCATGCCCAAACCATACCCAAGCTTTCCTGCCAGAACACCCGCGACTTCAATTCGCCTTCGGGTGGGCGGCGGCGGAAATCGGGGTTAATCGAAAGCGCCGATACGCGCTGCCATACCAATGTGCGGATTGGCCGGATAACAACGCCAAGCGGCACAAGAATGCCAAACCGGATAACCAGCGCCGGCGGCGCAAGCAGCGCAATCAGCACGAACAATGGCAGTGACCACGGCTTCATCAGTGCCAGCGGCAGATATTCGGGATCTTCCACCGTGCCATATTGCGTGCGCTTATGGTGCAGCGTGTGCACGCCTTCATACATAAAGGACGGCGTCAGCATCGGAATGCCCACCAGCAAGTTCCACGCTTTACGAAAGCCCGGCAGCGCATTGCGGTGAATATGTGAAAGTTCGTGGATAAACAGCAGCGCGCGGTAGAGCAGCAGCGCCGAAACAAGCCCCGCAGCAATTGCCAGTGGCACGCTTGCCGTAAAGATCGCAATTGCCAAAGCAGCATAGCCGAAACCGGCCGACAACAGCATATCAGCCCAGAAAATCACCGGGCTGGCGGTTGCCAGATCCTTGGTCAGATCGCGCGCAGCGCGCAACATATCCTTGTCATCCGCAACACGCAGGCGCTGGCCGGAATGTATCTTCGCCGTTTCATCTAGGTTTGGTTGAATGTTCATATGCTGTGTCCAAGAATGCCCTTACCGAAAATTCGGCATGGGCGACAGTCCAAACAATTGAACCCGATTTGACGTCGCGTTTGGGGCCATGTTTGGGGCCATGTTTGGGGGCCAAGTGCCGAACCAAATTTGAGGTCCAATTTCTTGACTTTCCATACCAAGCACCGACAGGACTAATCCAAGCTGAACATCAGCGCCCACCGTGGAACAGTCAAAGGCGAAATTCAAAGATGTCCGAGGCCGAAATCACCATCAAACCGGTTGCCGACAAAAAGGGGCGCAAAGCCTTTGTTGATCTGGGCCGCCGGTTTGCCGCGAACACACCGCACAGCATTCCCCAGCTTAGAAGCGAACAGCTGGAATTGGTCGATCCGAACAAAAACCCGTTCTTTGAACATGCGCGTGTGCAATTCTTCATGGCTTACCGCAATGGCAAGGAAGTTGGCCGGATTTCAGCGCATATTGACGAATTGGCGCTGGAACTTCCGGTAGAACAGGGTTTTGGGCCGGGCACCGGCATGTTCGGTTATTTCGATGCCGATGATGAAGCGGTTGGCCGTGAATTGCTTCGCGCTGCGGAAGACTGGCTGCGCGGACAGGGGATGACCCGCAGCCTTGGCCCGATCTCTATGTCGATCTGGGAAGAGCCGGGATTGCTCACCTTCGGCCATGATCACCCGCCAACGATAATGATGGGCCACCACCCCGCGCAATATCAGGGCTGGATCGAAGGTGACGGCTACAATCTGAACAAAAAGCTGCTGACATATGATCTGGACGTGACGCATGAGTTTCCGCCCTTAATAAGGCGCGTCGTGAAACTGGGCGAACGCAACGAGAAAATTCTCATGCGCCCGGCAGACAAAAGCAAATTTGCCTCCGAAGTGCGCATAATCTTGGGCATCCTCAACGATGCATGGTCGGATAATTGGGGGTTTGTGCCCTTTACTGAGCGGGAAATTGACTATGCAGCAAAAAAGCTGAAGCCGCTGATCCTTCCCCAATTGGTCAAGATCGTTGAGCTAGACGGCGAGCCGGTTGCTTTCATGTTGACCCTGCCGGACGTCAATTCCGTACTGGCGGAAATCGGCGGGAAAATGCTGCCCTTTGGCTGGATTAAGCTGCTGCGCTGGTCGCGCAAACCAAAGCGCAGCGATATGCGCGTTCCCTTGATGGGTGTTTTGCGCAAATTCCACAATAGCCGGATGGCAAGCCAGCTCGCCTTTATGATGACTGACACGATCCGCAGGGAAGCATCTAGGGACTTTGAAACGCAGCGCGCCGAGATTGGCTGGATTCTGGAAGACAATCTGGGAATGGTGGCAATCGCCGATGCCATCGGAAGCAAGGTCAACCGCGAATATTCGATCTACGAAAAGGCACTTTAACCCCATCCGGGCCGCGCCTATACTTTGCGGCACATCATCAGGCCAATCAAAGCGGAACCATTGCGGCGAGCATTCGTTGCCCGAACAAGATATCAGGAAGAAAATTCATGTCACTTGGACAAAATGTCGCGGGCAATCTTCCGTTTCTGCGGCGTTATGCACGCGCATTGACCGGTTCCCAGCGTGCTGGCGACAATCTGGTTCGCGCCACTTTGGAAGCGGCCATTGCCGATAACGATCTGAAGGCAAGCCTGGAAGAAGGGCGGGTGGCCCTTTACCGCGCATTCAACTCTGTCTGGTTGAACGCCAATCCCGACGGACATGGGCAGCAAATTGGCGGCAGTGACCATGAAAACGCTGCGCAGGCCAGACTGCGCCGGGTGACGCCGCTCAATCGTCAGGCATTGCTGCTGACAACGCTGGAAGATTTCAGCGTGACCGACGCGGGAAAGATTATGGACATTCCCGCCGCCGATATTGAACGTTTGGTGCAAGAGGCTGTCGCCGAAATTGATGGCGAAACCAGAACCAGCGTTCTGATCATCGAAGACGAACCGCTCATTTCAATGCAGCTTGAAGACCTTGTCACATCTTTGGGACACAACATTTGCGGGACCGCGGCAACGCGAAATCAAGCCGTTGCGGTTGCATCGGAAAAAACACCCGGATTGGTTCTGGCTGATATCCAATTGGCAGATGGTTCATCGGGGCTGGATGCGGTCGACGATATTCTTGCAATTTGCAGTGTGCCGGTAATTTTCATCACCGCCTATCCAGAACGCTTGTTGACCGGCGACCAGCAAGAACCCACCTATCTGGTCACCAAGCCGTTTCAGGAAACGACTGTCAGGGCGGCCATAAGTCAGGCACTGTTCTTCGGTTCCGGCAATCCGGTTCGCTAACGCGCTACTGCTCACCCAGGCTGGAGCTGCCGCATTGGGGGCAATCACTTCCGCAGGTATGCACGGTGCGCCCTGATCGCAAATTCGCTTGGCTTTCTGAGCGGAACCGTCAGGATGCACATCACGCCTGATGAAGCAAAATCCAGTTCAACGGGATTGCGCAATTCATGGGCAACGATTTTTTCGATCAGATTTGTGCCGAAACCCTTTGTCCGGTCAGCCGGCACTTTGGGCCCGCCGGATTCGGCCCATTCGACCTTGGCGAAATCGTCACTAATCTTTTCCCAAATCACGCTGACCTTGCCGCCCGCCGCACTGAGCGCACCATATTTTGCAGCGTTGGTCGACAATTCATGGATCGCGAGGCCGAGCGACAGAGCGTCATTGGGCGCAATGTCCAAATCCGGTCCGGAAATCTCCAGCACCGCTTCGCTTTGGCGGGCATAGGGCGCAAGCTCTGCTTCGACCAGCGACCGGATCGGCGTTGCGCCCCAATCTGACTGGGTTAACAAGTCATGCGTCGCAGACAGCGCACGAATGCGCCCGTCAAGATTATCGGCAAATTCGTCCAGCGAAGACGCACGGCGGCGGGTAAGCGCAATAATCGAAAGCACGTTTGCGAGCGTGTTTTTCACCCTATGATTAAGCTCTCGCGTCAGCGTGTTTCGGATCGAATTTTGTTCTTCCAGCCAGTCCAGCGCCAGATAATCTTCATTTGCCTGCCGTGTGAGCAATCGGATCAGAACCATCAACAAGCTGGCCACCAGAATGCCGAACAACACAGTCGACAAAGAAAGCGGCGATAGCGAATTGCCTTGGGCGGATTCCACCTGCAAAACCATGTTGTGATTTCCGATCCTGACAGGCTCGGTCACGGTAATTCCGGTCGTTTCCACCCCCGGCAGCTCAACCAACAAGCGGTTTGGGCCAACCTCCCGGTCATACAGCCGCAGCCCCCGTTCGCCGCGTGTCTCCAACAACAATGCCGACGCCATAAAATCGCGCGCATTGAACGGTGCGAAAATAAACCCCTTTACCCGCTGCGGGCTCCTGCCCGGTTCAAAAACGGGCATAAAGATTGTGAAACCCGGATCATTGCCAATGCCTTCTTGCTGAAGCACTATCTTGTCAGTCGCAACGGGATCGGCCAGCCGGATCGCATCTTCCATCGCAACGCGGCTGGCAGGGTCAGAATATAGATCGAAACCGATTGAACGGTCATTGCGATCATTATCCGGCCGCATGTAAACGGCGGGCACAACGCGTCCGGCATCGGAAGATATTCGCGGGAACACATCCAGCGAATAACCTGTCATGGCGCGATATCGCCCTGCATAGGCACCGACCTGATCGGGCCGCAGCCAGCGGGCCCAGCCAATGCCATCGGTCCCGCGTTCAGTCGGTTCGACCTGCAAATTGCTGACAAACCGGTTGAACAGACCCGGATCGATTTCATCAACGGTGCCGAATAACGCCGCACCAGCGCGCAAATAGGATGAAATTGCCGCACCGCGCCGTTCCAATGCCGATGCAACCGCCTTGGCACGTTCGCGCAATTGCGCTTGTTCGCGCGATTGCGCGCCGCTTTCGATAGAATAGACGCTGAGCATCGTTATCGCGGCGATCAGCACGAAAATCGCCACCGGAATCGCACGTGGGTATTTGATCAGCAGCCGGCGCGAACGGCGAAGGGGATATTCATTTTGCGTCACAATCTGTTTTCCCTGTGCCTCCGGCTGGCCCTGCTTACAGCAAACGCCCGATCATATCGGCCTTACAGCCCGGCATCCGTAAATCAGGAACCAAAGAACACGCACTTCGTTCCAATTTCATACGGCATACAGCAATTGTACCGCCGGTTTTGATCAAAACGCATTATTGCAATATGGCGCGGCCAGAAACGCTGAAGCGGAAACAAAGGTATCTCAATGGGCGATCCCACGCCAAGCAGCAAAACAACCGGAAAAACAGGCAAGTCACCCGAATGGGCAGACGGGCTGCGGCAATTGTATGATTCTGTTGTTGATGAACCGCTGCCTGATAGTTTCAAGGATCTCTTGTCCAAATTGGACGATTCCGACGGTCCGTCTCCGGAATGAGCGAAAGCAAGCGAACGGCAGCGGAAAAAGCCGATTTCAAACGTGAATTGACCGAGGTTGTTCCGCATCTGCGTGCCTTTGCGCGCGGCCTGTGCGGACGCCCCGACATGGCCGACGATCTGGTGCAGGAAACCATGCTCAAAGCGTGGACCGCGCGCGAACGGTTTCAACTGGGCACATCAATGCGCGCCTGGACCTTTGTGATACTTCGCAACGCCTATCTCACCGATATGCGCCGCAACCGCTTTCGCGGCGATTATGACGAGGGTGTGGCCGAACGCATTCTGACAGCCCCGGCCGGTCAGGAAGAACCGCTGCACCTGTCAGATATGCACCGCGCATTGCTGACATTGCCGCCCGAACGGCGCGAGGCGCTGCTGCTGGTCGGGGCCGGTGGATTTTCATACGAGGAAGCTGCAAGCATCTGCGATTGCGCTGTTGGCACAATAAAGAGCCGCGTTGGCAGGGCCCGTGCGGCGCTCAATTCGATGCTGGCAGATGGCGATATTCCGAAGCGTTCAATCAAAGATGCGGCCGCCCACCGCGCGATTTTGGAAGAATTGGACGAGGTCGCCGCCGGCAACGGGGTGGCTAACTAGCCACAGTGGCGCACCGCCGCCGATGGAAGAATGGCAATATGCTTGTCATCATCACGGCCCGGCGGCAGTAATGCAGGGATGAACAACAACCCTTCTGAAACGGGACAGCCGCATAAACGCCCCAGTCGGCGAATGGCGTTTGCACAGCAGGAATTGCGGCTCATTTCGGCGCTGGTTCTCCTGCTTGGCCTGGGGTTATTCCTTGCGCTGCCTTTTGTCCTGTCGATTGGGTCAGTTGTTTTTCTTCCGCTTACGACCGCAATCATCCTGACCATCATACTCTCGCCCATTGCTGACAAGCTAGCAGAATGGGGCGTTCCCAATATTCTCGCCTCGCTATTCGCATTGCTGACCTTTTTCGCGGTCCTGCTGTTGGCATTGACCCTGATCTTGCAGCCCGCGGTTGATCTGTTCGACAGCGTACCAGCGATGGCCGAAACCGCTGGCGAGCGGTTTGCACAATTGCGCGATGATTTTGCGTGGTTGGCCATGGCCAATGAACAACTTACCAAATTGATGGGGCAATCGGGCGCTGAACAAGTCGTGCTCGCAAGCCCCTCTGTGATCGAGCAACTTGCCTTTGCCACGCCAAGCCTGCTGATCGAAACTCTGCTGACCTTTCTGATGACCTTTTTTATGGTCGAGGCCCGCGTGCGCCTGCGCCGCCACCTGCTGTTTGACCGGGCTTCATTTGGCACCAGCATCAAGGCAGCGCGTGTGATGCGCGAAATTCAGGACCGGGTCGCGGCCTATATTCTGACCGTCGCATGGATCAATGGCTGTGTCGGCATCATCGTTGCGCTGGGCGCATGGATGTTGGGGGTGGAAGCGCCGGTGATGTGGGGCGGTCTTGCCGCACTGCTCAACTTCCTGCCCTATATCGGGCCGCTGTTGATGACCGCATTGCTGGCGTTGTTCGGCATTGGAACGGCAGAAACGCTGGTGCTCGGGTTTGTCCCGGCGGCGGCCTATCTGGGGCTGCATACGGTTGAATCAAACGTCATCACGCCTTCAATTCTTGGTGCGCGTTTCACCATGAATCCGGTGATGATCCTGATTGCGCTAAGTTATTTCTCGTGGGTCTGGGGTGTTTTTGGCGCGCTGTTATCGGTGCCAATTTTGCTGATGCTGACCGCATTTTTCGATCATGTGGGCAAGCCCAATCTGATCGGCTTCATTTTTGGAGAGCCCTTGTTCGCCACCAATCTGATGACACTTGGCCTGGATGAAAGCACGCCAGACACCAACCAGCCATAGCTGCCAAAAAGCCCGCCCTGACAAATTGTCAAAGCGGGCTTTCTGAAATGCTTTGGCTTGGCATAAGTTGAGGGATTAAGCCTGATAGATCAGCCGGGGAATTTCCAGGCCGATCCACGCGCCAGATTTTCCGAGGCGAAGGCCCAGTTAAGTTTTCCGTTGATCACCGCATCCAGATAGGCTGGACGTTTGTTCTGGTGATCCAGATAATATGCGTGTTCCCACACATCGATCGTCAGCAACGGATTAAAACCGCTATCGGCAAGTGTATCGCCGTCATGCGTTTCTTCGATAGAAAGCTTGCCGTCTTTTTCGGCCAGCCACACCCAGCCGCTGGCGAAGTGACCAAGGCCGCGCGCTGCAAGCTGGCTTTTCAATTCATCCATCGAACCGAATGCGGCATCGATCATTGCGGCCAGCGCATCTGACGGTGAGCCGCCTTCGGCAGCCATAGAATTCCAGTAAAATGCGTGGTTCCAGCTTTGCGCTGCATTGTTGAACAACCCTTGGTTCGAACCGCGCGCGCCAACAATGACATCTTCAAGCGACTGGTCGCCATCTACGGCGCCATTGGTCTTGTCGATATAGGCCTGATGGTGTTTGCCGTGGTGGAACGAAAGCGTTTCAGCGGAAACAGCCGGTTCAAGTGCTGTGTCTGCATAGGGTAGTGCGGGTAGTGAAAAAGCCATGGTAACTCCCTTTGGGTGATTGGCCTTTGGGTATTCGGCCGGAATTGTGAATGTCTGCTATAAACGCTTTGCAAGCAAAACGGTTGCAAAAATTTCATGTCGGACAATAGCGGACCTATTTCTCGTCCCGATCAACGGTGGCGGTGACAGCGACATTCATTGTCACATTGGCGAGAGTTCGCATGATATCGGGCAGCATTTCCACCGCAACAAGCAATGCCAGCGGTTCAACCGGTACGCCCATCGCCAGCGCAATCGGTCCGATTGATATGACAAAGCTAATTGATCCGGGCAGGCTGACCGAACCGACGCTGATGATAAATGCAACCGCGATCCCCGCGATCAACAAAACCGGGGTCAGTTCAACACCGGCCAGCGTGGCCACATAAATTGCCACGGCCATATTCATCGCCGGACTGGTTGCGCGAAAAATCGCAACCGCAAGCGGCAGGACGAAATCAGCGGTGGTCTCGCGAATGTCCATCCGGCGGGCGCTGGCAAGCATTGCGGGAAGGCTTGCGAGCGAACTTTGCGTCGAAACAGCCACCGCTTGCGAGGGGATGATTTCGCGCAGGAATTTCAACGGCGACATGCGCGCCCCGAATATGGCCAGCAGATATGCGCCGATCAGCACGCATGCACCCATTGCAGAAACAGCCAGAATGTAATGAATTAGGGCCGCAAATGCCCCCCCACCGCTGCGCGCGGCCACGCCGATGGCCAAGGCAAACACACCGATGGGCGCAAGCCACAGCACCCAGCCGATTATCGTCAGCATTGCATTGGCGAGTGCATGGAAAAAACCGATCAGCGTTGCACGCTGCGCTTCGGGCAGTCTTGAAATCGCCACAGCCAGAAGAGCAAAGAACAATGTGAGCGGCAGCATCGCGGTTTCCGCCGCTGCGGCGACCATATTGGGCGCGATCAATGATTCCAGAAACGCCCAGATTTCGGGAACTTGTTGTTTTTCGGCCCCATCAACGACCAGCAACGCTGATGCGGCTTCGGGTATCGGAAACGCCGAAAGCAGCATCGGCATGAATATCGCAGACAATGTTCCACTCAGCAGCAGAATGCCGAAAACCAGCATCAGCATCCGCCGCGCGGTTGCCCCCGCTCGTGCCGCCTGGGCCATTTGTGAAATGCCCAGCACAAGCAGTGCTGCAACCAGCGGAATGATGGTCATTTGCAGCGCGCGCAGCCACAGCTTACCAATCAGATTGACCGGCTTGGCGATACTGTCGAAAAAGCTGCTGTCAGCAAGCAGCCAGCCAAGCGAAAGCCCTGCTAACAATCCGCCCAATGTCCACCACACTGGCAGCCTGATAGAGATCAGCTCAATCGGCTTGCTGGCTGTGTCGTTCAAATCCTGTCCCCAAATCCCAATTCGTAAAACCTGTTAAATCGGCGCGGCGGCCCTTCCCTTTCGGGCCTAATCGCGCCAGAAGCCTGTGGCAAATGGCTGCGGCGAATATTGGGGACTGAACAGAAAAATGGCACGCAAGTTTTTCGGCACTGACGGTATCCGCGGGCGCACAAATGAAGGCGTCATGACCCCTGAAATCGCCATGCGAGTCGGGCAGGCTGCTGGCCGCCACTTTATGCGCGGCGAACACCGCCACCGCGTGGTCATCGGCAAGGATACACGGCTGTCAGGCTATATGATGGAAAGCGCCCTGGTCGCAGGCTTTACCAGCGTGGGTATGGACGTAATTATGACCGGGCCTTTGCCAACGCCCGCCATCGCCCTGCTGACGCGCGAGATGCGGGCCGATATGGGCGTGATGATTTCCGCCAGCCACAACCGTTACGAAGACAATGGCATCAAGCTGTTCGGTCCCGACGGGTTCAAATTGTCTGACGAGGACGAATTGGCGATCGAGCGGGCGATTGAAGGTGAGCAAGTTCTGGCCCCACCGTCCAAAGTCGGGCGTGCCCGCCGGATTGAAGATGCACGCGGGCGTTATATTCATGCGGTTAAACAGGCCGTGTCAGATGAAATTCGTTTTGATAACCTCAAAGTCGTGGTCGATTGCGCCAATGGTGCCGCATATGAAGTCGCCCCTTCGGCAATCTGGGAATTGGGCGCGAAAGTAATCACCATCGGCGTCAATCCCAACGGGACCAACATCAATGACGGGGTCGGATCAACCGCGCTCGATGCGCTGAAAGCCAAAGTGGTCGAAGAAGGCGCTGATATTGGTATCGCGCTCGATGGGGATGCGGACCGGTTGATCGTGATCGACGAGAAAGGCCAGACCGTCGATGGTGATCAAATTATGGCTTTGGTCGCCACCCGAATGGCCGAAAAGGGTGAATTGCGCGGCGGCGGGATTGTTGCAACGGTGATGTCCAACCTCGGCCTCGAACGTTATCTGGAAACGCAGGGGCTGACACTGGAACGCGCCAAGGTTGGCGACCGTCATGTGCTGGAAAAAATGCGAGAGGGCGGCTTCAATGTCGGCGGCGAACAGTCGGGTCATATGATCCTGTTCGATTACGCGACAACGGGTGACGGCACGACGACGGCATTGCGTGTCCTCGCCAGTCTGGTCCGCTCGGGCAAAAAGGCCAGCGCGCTTATGCATCTTTTCGATCCGGTGCCTCAGCTGCTCAAAAACGTCCGCTATTCAGGCGGAAAGCCATTGGAAAATGATGCGGTCAAAGCCGTCATCGCAGATGCCGAGCGGGAATTGGAAGGCACCGGCCGTCTGGTCATCCGCCCTTCAGGGACTGAACCTGTCATCCGCGTTATGGCCGAGGGCGATGATGAAGCGCAGGTCGAACGCGTGGTTGACCGGATCTGCGATGCAGTACGGGATGCCGTCTGATGCTGGAGATGCGCCCCGATTGCGAAGGCTGCGGTGCGGACACGCCCGCGGACAAGTCGGGCGCGTTTGTTTGCAGTTTTGAATGCACTTTCTGCGCTGAATGCGCCGCTGAACGCGACGATATTTGCCCCAATTGCGGCGGCGAATTGATGGACCGACCTACCCGCTCGAAAAAGCTGCAGGAGAAATATCCCGCCAGCGCCGAGCGGAAATTTGTTGGCGGGTCATAGGAACGTGAACACCCGCCCGCCGCGTATCCTGTCAATTGCCGGATCGGACAGTTCGGGCGGGGCTGGCATTCAGGCAGACATCAAAACGATCACCATGCTTGGCGGATATGCGATGTCAGCGATAACGGCGGTGACGGCGCAGAACACACTGGGTGTGCAGGCGGTCGAAACGCATTCCGCTGATTTTGTGGCGGCTCAAATCGCCAGCTGCCTGTCCGACATTGGCGCAGATGCGGTTAAGATCGGAATGCTCGGTTCTGCTGAGATTGCGCGCGCCGTGGCCGACCAGCTAAACGGCTTCGGCGGGCCGATTGTATTCGATCCGGTGATGATCGCGACCAGCGGATCTGTGCTGGCAGATGGCGACACGATTGCCGCATTCGAGCGGCTGATGAAGCGGGCGATCTTGGTAACGCCCAACGTCGCTGAATTACAGGCACTGGGCGGCGATGCTGCGATGGCGGCGCGCGGTTACGGCTATCTCGCAAAGGGCGGCGATGCCGAGGGGGGCGAGGTCACTGACCGGCTTATCCAGCCCGGACAAAGCGAAATCAAATGGACCGCATCCAGAATAGAAACCGCGCATACGCACGGCACCGGTTGCACCCTGTCCAGCGCCACCGCGACCTTCCTTGGATTTGGCCTATCGTTAGAAGACAGCGTCGCGCGCGCGCGCGAATTTGTCCGCCTTGCGATCCGCGATGCACCCGGTTTCGGGGCCAAATCGGGGCCGCTTGGTCATCAGGCAGTTCGGATGGATCTGGCCGGAGAGCCGCGGCTGAACCAGATCACTCTGGCGGCAGGGGACTACCAAGAAGCCGTGCTGTTTTACCGCGCCATCGGCCTTACCCAGATCGTTGACAGCCCTTCGAACGGATATGCGCGATTTGAAAGTCCGGGCGGTGCGACTTTGTCCATTTCAACCGGCCACGGTGAAACCGGCGGTGCGTCGATTTATTTCGAATGCCTCGATCTTGATGCCTTTGCGGATAAGCTCCGCCAAACGGGCATCCCATGCCCGCCGCCCAAAGATCAAAGCTGGAACTGGCGCGAAAGCTGGATCGATGATCCTAGCGGCAACCGTGTGTGTTTTTACCAAGCCGGCGAAGATCGCCGCTTTCCGCCCTGGCGGATTTAGCCCTTCTGGCGAAATCAATCGGCCGCCTTAACGATCGAGATCGTAGAAATCGGCGATATGCCCCCACGCATCATCCGCACTTTCGCACCAATGAAACAGTTTAAGATCATCGTGATTGATCGTGCCTTCGTCGGCCAAGGCCTCCAGATCGACAACTTTGGTCCAGAAATCCTTGCCGAACAGCATGATCGGTATCGGCTTCATCTTACCGGTTTGAATCAACGTCAGCAGTTCAAAAAATTCATCAAATGTGCCGAAGCCGCCCGGGAACACAGCAACCGCGCGCGCGCGCAATAGGAAGTGCATTTTGCGCAGCGCGAAATAGTGGAAATTGAGCGAAAGATAGGGCGTTACATAGGCATTGGGCGCCTGTTCATGCGGCAGGATGATATTCAGGCCAATTGATTCCGATCCCGCATCCGATGCGCCGCGATTGGCCGCTTCCATGATTGATGGACCGCCGCCCGAACAGACAACGAATTGCCGCTGCCCTTCTTCGATGATCGCTTTTTCGCTGACCATCTTTGCCAGATCATACGCCACTTGATAATATTTCGCCTTGGCGGCGAGGCGTTCAGCAACAGCTTTCTTTTCAGGAGCGGCATTTGCGACGAGTTCGTCAGCCTTTTCAGGCGAAGGAATCCGCGCCGATCCATACATAACCAAAGTCGATCCGACGCCTGCCTCATCCAGCAGCATTTCCGGCTTGAGCAGTTCAAGCTGGAAGCGCACGGGCCGCAATTCGTCGCGCAACATGAAATCCGTGTCGCGGAACGCCAAAGTATAGGCTGGGTGCGAGTTTTGGGGTGTCTTATCGGGCGTATCGTCCGAAAATTTGGCTTCTTCCTGCGCGCGGTAGAATTTCCGCCCCGCCAGATCGTGGTCATCTTTCTTATCTGTCATTGCTCCGCATCTAATGGGCGCGGACGATGCGGGCAAGCAATCAGATAGCGCCCGGTCAGATAATAAACGCCAACAACGCGAAGACTATCGTGCCAACAATCAGCGAACCAATGGTCTTGTTTCGATAAGCGCGCGACAGCAGGCCGACAAGAACACCGCCGATCACAATCAGGAACAATGCGATTGCCGCGATCATCTGATAGATTTTGAATTTCTGGGGGCCATGACCCTTGTGCAATTCCATCATTCGGAATTGCAGGCTTGGCTCGTGCAAAGCCGCCGACCACACGCCGCCATCTTCGGAAAATTCGACGAAATTACGCGAGGTCGGGCGCGTCGTGATCGATCCGGAACGCATTCTGAGATATTCGAAATCCTGCGGAAGATCGTTGGATGCCAAAATTGCACGCACATCATCTTCAATTGTTGCCGCATCGGGATCAAGCTGCGCGCCCGCTGGGACGGTAAGGGCCGTTTCAACCGTGCTGCCCTTATTGCCAAACAGATAATTGCCCCCGGTAATTGCCACCAGAATAAACATCGGCGCGATCAGAGCGGCGAGGAACAGGTGACAAAGCACCAGGAAATTGCGGGTTTTCGGGCTGCTCATAAGAATACTCTCGGGAAAAATGCGAATCAAACACTATTGATAATCAATTGCAACAATCACTGCCTTGCGGCTGCATGGCTGTCAAACAATTGCCGAAGCGTGGCGGGATTACTCCCACCAATAGGGCAGGCGCTCGCCCGATCCGGTCTCTTTTTCATTCATGGTTTTGGCATCATACAGCCGCCCGCCCAGCATCACGCTGTCTATTTTGTCGCTGTTGCGAATATCGGCACTGGGATCAGCATCAAGCACCACCAGATCGGCCAGTTTGCCTTCCTCGATACTGCCAATATCACGGTCCATGCCCAGCGATTGCGCGGGCACAATGGTCCCTGCCCGCAAAGCTTCCATCGGGCTCATTCCGCCGCGCACAAAGCTCCATAATTCCCAATGGGCGGCGATGCCCGTTTGCTGGCCATGCGCGCCAATCGAAACTTTTACCCCGCGTTCTGCCAGCTTCTTCGCTTCGCGTGCAGAATTGTCATCCACGAATGCCCATTCGGGGGCCTTGGTCCGTCGGCCCGTTTGCGACAGCAATATCTTTGGCGGCGTGTGTACCAGCAAGGGATTGTCGAACACATCGGTCGCCTGACGCCAATAGGGGTCACCCGCCAAGCCGCCATAAGTCACCACCAAGGTGGGGGTGTAATTGGTCTTGCTCTGGCTGAAAAATTGCAGAACATCTTCATACATCACATCGACCGGAACATTGTGTTCCACGGTTGAATTGCCATCGGCCACCAGATTCATATCCATGCCGTAAAGCGAACCGCCCTCGGCCACGACCAGCATATTTTCCGCCGCTGCGGCGCGCACGACCTGTTGACGTTGTTCGCGGCGCGGCTGGTTGTAATTTTTTACCGATACACCGCCTTGCGACTTGATCCGCCGAACATGCGCCAGCGCATCATCATAATTGTTGATCTCTGCATAAACGCCGGGCGCTTTTGCCCCGTAAATGATCTCTCCCGTCGAAAAGATACGCGGTGCCAGCAACATGCCTGCGCGCTGCCTTTCGGAGGCGGAAAAAATCATGCTCGCCCGCGATGATGGGTCGTGCATGGTCGTGGTGCCCAGCGCAAGGTTCTGAACCAAAGCCCAATTCTGTTGCGGCACAAGATCACCCGTCCCCTGCGGTCCATGCGCATGGGCATCGACAAGGCCGGGCATGATAGTCTTGCCCGACAGGTCCACCGTTTTTGCGCCCGCCGGAACATTGACTTCGCCCGCCGGGCCGACCGCGACGATACGGTCACCTTCGATCACAATCGTGCCTTCTGCGATTGTTTCCCCGCCATCCGCCGCCATCGTCAGAATGCGTGCGCCGGTCAGCGCGACCATGCCCGAAGGCTTGGCGGCGATTTGCCTCGTTGCAAGCGACACACCGGTTTCAGGCGGTTCAAAGCCCGTTTTTCCGTTGGGGGCTGAAGGGAACATAGAGCCCGTCGAAGCGGAAAAGACCGTTGGCCCCATGCTCCAATTCAGCGTTGCGCCGCCGGAGGACCAGCCGATATAATCCGCCCCGCCGGAACTTGCCTTTATAACCGGCAGCGCAGTTGCCCCGGGGCTGACCGAAACAGCCTGACCGCCCGGCATCAAGGGCATCGCAAACACTTCATAATTCTGGCGGAATGCCAGGAATTTGCCATTTGGCGAGACCGAAAATGCGTTGACCAATTCACCCTTGGCATGGACGCGCTTCACTTCGCCGCCAAGGTCGGTTGAAACCAAAGCCAAATCACCGCCTTCGCGGCCCACCATAAACAGCCGGTCATTCGATGCGCCAAATTGCGGGCCGCCCATATCGCGCGAAATCAGCGCCGGTGTGCCTCCGCCTGCGGGCACGGTATAAACGCCGGGATTTTCCGACCATTCGGGCGAGGTTAGGTAGCCGCCGCTGCGTTTTTCAAATGCAATTGTCCGGCCATCGGGCGAAAAGCTAGGCACGGCATAATGACCCGGCTGGCTGGTCAGAATACGCTCTGCACCGCCGGTCACATTTCGGATGACAATCTGGCCAAGACCCGCGTCAGTCCAACGCACAAACACCACTTGCGAACCATCGCGCGACCAGCTTGGAAAAGCTTCGACCGATCCATCATTGCCATTGGTAAACCGGCTTACCGAACCGCGGCCAACCGGCTTAATGTGCAGCTTGCCCATTGTTTCAAAAACGATCTGTGCGCCATTAGGCGAAACCGATGCAAATTTGGGAATGCTGGCGGTGAAACTTTCCGGCGCAACTTCAATCACCGGATGCGGCGCATCGGCAACGCCGCGCGTATCATCAACGCTGAATGCAATGACACTTGCACCCGAACCATCGGCATTCACGCGGCGAATTTTTCCGCCCGCCCAAAATACAATCGAACCGCTATCAGGCGACCAATCCATATTCGGATAGACGCCGGTAACCGCCCATGTTTCCTGCACATCAAGATCAAGATCGCCGTAAATCATCCGTTCTTGGCCAGAGGCAATATCTTTGACCCAAAGCTGTGATTGGTCCTTGTCGCGCCGGACAAAAGCGATGCTTTTTCCGTCTGGCGAAGGGGTTGGACGCACCGCGCCGCCGAAACCGTCAACAGCGGTCGTCACATCACCCGTTTCAAGGTCATACCGTTCAATCGCGAAAATGCCCTGAGCCGAATCTTGGGCATAGATAAATGTCCCGCCGCCGGTCGTATTCCGGGTGAAATAAATCGACTTTCCATCGGGTGCGTAAACAGGCTCACCCAGTTCTTTTTGATGGGTTTCATTGGGCCGCGCGACCAGTTTGACCCCGCCGCCGCCAGACACATGATACAACCAAATCTCGCCCGTGCCGAGCGATCGTCCGGTTGTGAAATGTTTCTTCGCGGCGATGAATTGGCCGTCAGGGCTCCAGCTAGGCTGGTTAAGCAGACGGAAGTTTTCTTTCGTCACCTGCGCCTTGTCAGACCCGTCGGAATCCATGACCCAGATATTGTCTGCCCCGCCCCTGTCCGAGGTAAAGGCAATTTTGTTGCCATCGGGCGAGAAACGCGGCTGCACTTCCCACGAAAGCCCTTGCGAAATCCGTTTCGGGGTGCCGCCCGCCGCTGGCATCGTATAAATATCACCGAGCAGGGAAAATGCGATTCTGCTGCCATCAGGCGACAGGTCAACATCCATCCAGGTGCCTTCATCGGTCTTGATCGACACCTGTTTTACCGCCGCGCCCGTGGGCGCTTCGACATCCCACTTTTCATTGCCCCCATCCGCATCCTTTGCATTCGCCAAGGTCGGCTGGAAAGCAAGCAAGCTGGCACCCAAAAGTAAGGTTGGATATTTCATTTAGCATCCCCTCAAAACACTGTTGCCACCGTTCTAAGGATGCCAGCATATTTTGCCAGTGCCCGTTTTGACGCTAGACGAAGGCATGAATATGATCCTGACCATAGCGATTGCGATCACGCTGCTGACCTCAGCGATCATTGTCTTGCGCTGTTGCCGGATGAAGCTGACGGGCGGCGATCCGCAGCCCTTGGCAGCCTTTATGGCGATCCTGTTCACATCGGGGTTGGATGTCGGCCTGATCATGTTCCCGCTGACCGAGTTTCCGGTTTACGAAAGCCAGCAGGAATATGGCTTCACCAACGCGCTGGCGATCGAATTTGGTTTCTGGGGGTTTCTGGTCTGGGCATTCTATTTCCTGACCACATTTTATTTCTGCGTGGTGGAACCCAAACTGAAGCTGTTCGAACTGACCCCGATCAGGCTGGCCAACAACGCGATTATCATTGCGACCTGCGCCTTCACCGGCTTTCTGTTTTTAAGCTATCTTCCCGATTACATTGGCGGGATCACCCAGCCCCTGCGCTATGGATTGGTGGCATTGGTGGTTTTGCTGGCGGTCTTGTCGAGCACGGAAATACGCTATGTTAAATGGCTAAGTATCGGGTCGAGCCTGTTGTTCCTGAGCTTAATCGGTTTGATCTGGATCGCCAGCGGCATGAGCGCGGGCAGTTTCTTAGAAGTCTCGGCAAATCTGGGCGGATATTTTGCCAATTTGCCGAAGTTCACCTCACCCTTCACCGACTATCATGCGTTCTACCTGTTCTGGTGGTTCGCATGGAGCATTATGATCGGCCAATTCGTGGCGCGATTTGTGGGTGGGCTGGAAGTTTGGCAATTGCTCATCGCTTTGCTCACGATCCCTTCGATATTGATCGCCGTGTGGTTTTCGGTGCTGTTTTACGTCCATAGTGAAGCGATCACGATTGGCGTTCCGCTGCGCCTTTGCATGGTTGCAGTGGGCGTGGTGTTCGTCATCAATTCGCTGGATTCGCTGACCCGGCTGTATTCCGAAAATCTCAATCTGACAGTAGCGCGGCTGGGTATGGCGCGATATGTCGCGGCCCATTGGGGGCTGCTGTTCGGCTTGATTTTGCTCTACCAGTTCACACCGCTGAAAATCGAATGGATCGGGCTGGCGGTGATCGGCCTATATGCCTGCCTTTACGCCCTCACCTTCATCCACCGCTCCAAGTTTGGTCCCAAACCCAGCGCGCCAATCCCGATTGAGACACCCAGATGATGGACCAAAAATTCGACTATATTATCGTAGGGGCAGGCTCTGCAGGATGTGTGCTGGCAAACCGGCTGAGCGAAAGCGGCAAATATTCCATATTGCTGCTGGAGGCTGGCGGAAGCGACAGGAATATCCTGATCCAGATGCCAACCGCATTGTCATATCCCATGGCATCCAAGACGTATAATTGGGGCTACAATTCGGATGCCGAACCCAAGGTCAACAACCGCATCATCACATGCCCGCGCGGCAAGGGGCTTGGCGGAACATCGTCGATCAATGGCATGGTCTATGTTCGCGGTCACCCATGCGACATCGATGAATGGGAAGAACAAGGCGCGCAAGGTTGGGGCTATGCCGACTGCCTGCCATATTACAAACGCGCAGAAACATGGCAGGGCGGCGCGGATGAATTTCGCGGCGGGTCAGGTCCGCTGGGTGTATCGGGCGGCAACAATATGGCCGGAAATCCGCTCTATCAGGCATTTATCGACGCCGGAGTTGACGCGGGTTACCCGCGTACCGACGATTACAATGGTTTCCGCCAAGAAGGCTTCGGCCCGATGCATATGACCGTCAGCGGCGGCATTCGCGAATCGACATCGCGCGCCTATTTGCGGCCTGCGATGAAGCGCGCAAACCTTACCGTGCTAAAAGAGGTTCTGGTCGATAAGATCATTTTTGACGGCCATCGCGCGGTCGGCGTATCGGCCCGCCGCAAGGGCAAAAATCTCGATCTGCGCGCAGGCCGCGAAGTCATCCTGTCAGCAGGTTCCATAGCATCGCCGATGATCCTGCAACGTTCGGGCATTGGCCCTGCGGATCTACTTAAAAAAGTAGGCATATCTGGCAAACACATTTTGGCCGGTGTCGGCCAGAATTTGCAAGACCATCTAGAAGTCTATTTCCAATTCGAATGCAAACAACCCGTAAGCCTGAACAGTAAACTCGGCCTGCTCAGCAAATTCCTGATCGGGGCGCGCTGGTTCTTTTTCAAAGACGGCCTTGGGGCGACCAACCATTTCGAATCCTGCGCCTTCATCCGTTCCAAAGCCGGGCTGAAATCGCCCGATATCCAGTACCACTTCCTACCCGCAGCAATGCGGTATGATGGGACACCGTCGATCAAGGGCCACGGGTTTCAGGTGCATGTTGGCCCGAACAAACCCGCCAGCCGGGGCCGGGTTGAAATCAAATCGGATGATCCGCTGGCAGCACCCAGCATCCTGTTCAACTATATGTCCGAAAAAGAGGATATCGAAGCGTGGCGGCGCTGTATCCGCCTGACCCGCGAAATCATCGCCCAACCCGCAATGGATGGTTTTCGCGGCGAAGAAATCCAGCCGGGCCTTGAGGTAACTTCTGACAAAGCGATAGATGAATGGGTTCGGGAAAACGTCGAAAGCGCATATCACCCGTGCGGAACCTGCCGAATGGGACCGGAAAATGACCCGATGGCCGTGGTCGATAGCCAATGCCGGGTGATCGGCATAGATGCGCTGCGCGTGGTTGATGCCTCTGTCTTTCCCACCATACCCAATGGCAACATCAATGCCCCCACGATCATGGCTGCCGAAAAGGCCGCCGATATGATCTTGGGCCTAACCCCGCTTGCACGGTTGGAAGCACCGTTCTGGATCGAAGAAAATTGGGCAGATATCCAACGTTCGCGCGCACCGGTACGCCCCGCCTAAAGCAGCAATCGCACACATCGCATAGAACAATTGGATGCCCCGTGAGGATTCGAACCTCAATTGACGGAGTCAGAGTCCGCAGTCTTACCATTAGACGACGGGGCATCAGCAATCGATTCGCCGTTCTTGCAGCAGTCAATTGCGAGGGGCGCGGATAGTTTCAACCGGGGCGCAGGTCAAGGTCGGAACCGGCCCTGCGGCGTTCAACATCCTTGCCCAAAACCCGCTTCATCGTTAGCATTACAGCCAAGTCCCCGCGGAATATCCGCGGGAGGAACAAGAAAGTACTGATAATGGCGGATTTTACTCCGCCGGACGATAAAATTGGGGCTGGCCAAAAGGGGACTGAAAAGTCCGGCAATGTAGCAGATTTTCGCTACCAATCCCCCCCTCGGCCCGAAAAGGATAAATCCAAGCGCAAGCGGGGCAAGAATCGTTCGCGGCGCAATGGTTCCTCGCAGAACGCGGCTTCGCCAGAAGCAAAACCCACATTTCACAAACCGAGATATTCAGGCGCGCGGCGCAGGCAGGCCTATGCCGCGCTGGATCTGGGCACCAACAATTGCCGTTTGCTGATCGCCCGGCCCGAAGGCGAAAATTTCACCGTGATAGATGCCTTTAGCCGGGTCGTGAAACTGGGCGAAGGATTGGCAAAATCGGGCAATTTGAACGAGGACGCCATGGACCGCACCTTGGGCGCGCTGAAAGTCTGCGCTGAAAAATTGCGCCGCCGCAATGTCCATCTTGCGCGGTCTGTCGCAACAGAAGCCTGCCGCCGTGCGGCAAATGGCGCTGCCTTCATTGAAAAAGTGCGCGAGGAAACGGGCATTGTTCTGGATATTATCTCTGCAGAGGAAGAGGCCCGGCTGGCTGTGCTTGGCTGTCATATCCTGTTGGAGGATGGTGACGGGCCAGCGGTAATTTTTGACATTGGCGGCGGATCGACCGAACTGGTGTTGATTGAACGCGACGGCAAGATACCGCGCATTCTGGATTGGCAAAGCGTCCCCTGGGGCGTGGTGTCACTGACCGATACGGTCGGCGGAAGCGAGGATAACGAAGCAGACCGGCTGGACCGTTATGCCAAGATGCGTCAAATCGTGTCTGACAGTTTTGCCCCTTTTGCCGAACGGATCGAAATCCGTTCACGCGGTGCTGCCGATATCAGATTGCTGGGCACAAGCGGAACGGTGACGACCCTTGCCAGCCTTCATCTCGAATTGCCGCATTATGACCGTAAGCAGGTTGATGGATTGATTGTCCCGTCGCAGGCGATGCGCGATATCAGCCAGCGATTGTCGCATATGTCACCCGCTGAACGCGGCGCGCTGCCATGCATCGGCAATGACCGCGCTGATCTGGTGGTCGCGGGTTGTGCAATCCTGGAAGCCATTTTGGACATATGGCCTGCAGACAGGCTGGGTGTTGCCGACAGAGGCATTCGCGAGGGGATTTTGCGAAGTCTGATGGCCGCAGAGGTCGAGGGTGAGAAATGCCGCCAGCAAGTTAGGAATGGTGAATGAGCAGATCGGGCAAAAACCCGGACAAACGAGTCCGTTCGGCCAAAAAGCGCACGCAATCATCAACGCTGTGGCTACAGCGGCAATTGAACGATCCCTATGTCAAAAAAGCCAAAGCCGATGGCTATCGCAGTCGCGCAGCATATAAGCTGATCGAGCTGGACGAGAAATTCAACATCCTGCGCGGCACCAAACGCGTTGTAGATTTGGGCATTGCGCCGGGCGGATGGAGCCAAGTGGTTCGCAAAGTCGCGCCCAAGGCCGCGATTGTCGGGATCGATCTTCTCGAAACAGACCCGATTGAAGGCGTCGAGATTTTCCAGATGGATTTCATGGATGATGATGCCCCGGCAAGGCTGGAGGCGGCGCTGGACGGCCCGCCCGATCTGGTCATGTCCGATATGGCCGCCAACACTGTGGGGCATAAGCAAACTGATCATTTGCGAACGATGGGGCTGGTAGAGGCGGGCGCATGGTTCGCCGCGGAAACGCTGGAAAAAGGCGGCACATTCATTGCCAAAGTGCTCGCTGGCGGGACCGACAAGGATCTGCTCGATCTGCTAAAAAAGCATTTCAAGACGGTAAAGCACGCCAAGCCGCCAGCTAGCCGCAAGGGTTCATCCGAATGGTATGTGGTGGCTCAGGGATTTAAGGGGCGCGGCTAAATCGCCGCACAGCAGAATTACTCGGCAGCCGCCTCTTCAACCTCTGCTGCTGCATCTGGCCCGGCTTCCGCCCCACCTTCTGCAGCGCCTTCAATAACGCCTTCTTCGGCACTGTCTTCGCCCGCTTCTTCATTAGGCGCTTCTGCAACCACTGGTTCAGGAAGAGGCAAATTTGATCCGAGCGAGTTGAGATATGCCAGAATGTCCGCGCGCTGCTCGTCATTTTTAAGACCGGCGAAACTCATCGAAGTGCCAGACATGAAACCGCGCGGGCTGATGATCCACTGATCCATCGATTCCCACGTCCATGTGCCGCCATTACCCGCCAGATCACTGCTGTAACCAAAGCCGGGCACGTGGGCGATGTTGCCGCCCAAAACACCGTATAGATTGGGCCCTTGACCATCGGCCCCGCCCTGATTGAATGTATGACAGGTTCCGCAACGTGCAGCCGCCTGTTGTTCACCGCGAGCCGGATCGGCCGCCGCCAACAGCGTGCCCAAATCGGGGCCGGTATCCACGTCGCCGCCGTCATCGGCGACTTCGATCGGATAGCCCATTTCTTCGGGGCGGTGCGAATCGAAAACCTTTGCCGAAATGCTCGACAATCCGAGAGCGATGATGCCCGAGAAGAGAACCCAACCGGCGGCTGTATTGAAACGATCGTCCATGCGTAGCTTTTTCCGCAAAATTTGATGTTGCCTGTATGCGCGAGGCTTTAGTGGCGCAGCGGCCAGACTGCAATAGCCGCGATTGCATGAATTGTTGTCGCAAATGCACCATTGCCCGCGCCCGCCTGCACGGTTAGTCGCTCAATGACAATGAACAGCTTTCCCAAACCCGCGCTCGCAATGGTCGAGCAAATGCAAGCCGCCGCGGCGGAAAACCCGAATCAGGCGGTTGCCTTTCAAGGCTCGCCCGGCGCGAATTCGCACCGCGCCGCGACCGAGGCGGCCCCCGATCACTTGCCCTTGCCATGCTTCAGCTTCGAAGATGCGTTAGACGCGGTGAAGCAAGGGCGTGCGGGCTGCGCGATCATTCCGATAGAAAACAGCCAGAACGGGCGCGTTGCCGATATCCACTTCCTGTTGCCCGAAAGCGGCTTGGCTATTGTCGGCGAACATTTCATGCCGATCACGCATGCGCTGATGGCCAGACCGCATGCTGACGGAACCTTTGGCCCTTTCGAAGTGGCCTATAGCCACCCGCAGGCACTCGGCCAGTCGCGCCATTTCCTGCGCGAACGCGGCATCGTACCGCTCAGCCATGCCGACACGGCGGGTGCTGCGGCCTATGTTTCTGAGAAAAACGATCCGAAAATCGCGGCTATTGCGCCCAAACTTGCCGCCGATCTTTACGGATTGGAAATCGTAGAGGACAAGGTCGAAGACGCGCATGATAATATGACGCGATTTGTCATGCTGGCACGCAGCGGGCTCGAACCTTCCACGCTCGACGGTTCCACCGCAATGACGACCTTTGTTTTCGAGGTGAAAAATATACCCGCCGCGCTGTATAAGGCGATGGGCGGCTTTGCGACCAATGGCGTCAATATGACCAAGCTGGAAAGTTATCAGGTTGGCGCTAGCTTCGCTGCATCACGTTTCTATGCCGACATCATCGGCGCACCGGGCGATCCCGCGGTTGATCGGGCGCTGGAAGAATTGGCATTTCACTGCAAGGAATTGCGGGTACTGGGCAGCTATCGCCAGGCAAGGCCGCGTGGTTGATGGGAGCGGCTGATGTTTCTGACAGTCCGATCCAATAGTATCAGCTATCTGCCGCGCCGGATGGCTTGCGCCTTGCGCGCCGCTCTGCCACCCCTGACAACGTGACGACGGGACAGACTGGATCATCGGCCATTGCCGCGCCAAGCGACGCCTATGAAACGGTTCGCGCCGACGAATCGATCCAATTCGCCCCGATAGAAAACGAACCTTCGCCAGAACCGCCCAGCTGGTTGGGCGATTTCTTTGAATTCCTCGCGAAATTTTTTGAACCGCTGGGGAAAATGTTCGGCGCAAGCTGGCCAGTTGTGAAATGGGTGCTGCTCGCATTTGGAGCGGCGCTTTTGCTATATATTCTTTGGAAACTGCTCGAACCGGTGCTCGATTTCCGACTACGTGCCAAAGTCGAGGCTGAAGAATGGACGCCGCCAGAGGAAGAGGCGCTTGCCCTGCTCGAAGAAGCAGACCGGCTGGCCGCCGCAGGTGATTATGACGAGGCCACGCATTTGTTGCTTAAGCGCAGCGTAGGCCAAATCGCACTTGCCCGTCCTGATTGGGTCGATCCGTCAAGCACGGCACGCGAATTGGCCGCCCTGCCGGCCTTGCCGCTGGCTGCCCGCAAAGCTTTCGGGACAATTGCCGAACGCGTTGAAAGCAGCCTGTTCGCCCTGCGAAAACTTGGCGCGGATGATTGGCAGGCCGCCCGCGCCGCCTACGCCGAATTTGCGCTGCAACCCTTGCGCGGGAATGCGGCATGAACAGCGCCAATCCCAGGGCATTCGACCCGAAAACCGTGCTGGGCCTGGTCCTGTTCGGCGCGATTGCTTTTATCGCCACGCTTTATTTCATCGGCACAGGCAACACCGGCCGCGATGTGAATGACGGCGGCACGCATGCATCCGCAAAGGGGCTGAACGGCTTTGCTGGTTTGACGGCTCTGCTGGAGAATAGCGATCACGATGTGTCGCTGTCACGCAGCCCAAGCAAATTTGACGAAGAAGCATTGCTGATCCTCACCCCGCCAATGGGCAGCGACCCTGACGAAATTACCGCCATACTCGATAGCCGCCGCTATTTGGGCCCAACGCTGGTTATTCTGCCCAAATGGCTTGCATTTCAGCTACCCGCCAACCCGCTGGGTGAGGCAAAGGACGGTTGGGTAGAATTGGGGCGGAGTTTTGTGCCGCAATGGGCTGCCGATCTGGACGCACCCTATGCGCTTGAACTTTCCTATGAGGTCGATGCGGACAATTCCGGCACCCAGTGGCAGGGGCTGGGATATTCGGGCAAGCTGCCCGAACCGCGCTATTCCGCAGAAACCGGCACGGCGCTTCAGCCGCTCGTTAAAAACGGTAAGGACGAGATACTGGCCGGTTATGTCGATGATGATGGATATTATCCTGCGCTGGCCGAAACAGCCGGTATCCAGCCGGGCGATCCCGATTATCTCGATTCCAGCAAATGGGCTGTCATTTTCGTGGTCGATCCCGATTTGATGAACAATTACGGTCTTGCTGATGCAGCCCGCGCGGAACTGGCGCATGCGCTGGTTGATGCAGCGATGGAAGGCGAAGATCTGCCGATTGTGTTCGACCAGACTTTGAACGGGCTTGGCACGTCGAAAAACTTGCTCACCCTTGCCTTTACGCCGCCATTTCTTGCTGCAACACTGTGTCTGATTTTGGCGATGATCGTGGTCGGATGGCGCGCATTCCGCCGCTTTGGCCCGCCCGTTGCCGAAGGCCGCGTGATCGCATTTGGCAAGGCAAGATTGGTGGAAAACAGCGCCGGTTTCATTCAGCGGAGCAAGCGGCTCCACCTGCTGTCGATACCCTATGCCGATTTGATCCGCGACCGGATCGCCAAGACACTTGGCCTGCGCCATCCCGATGATGAAGCCATTGCCGCAGCGCTTTCGCGCCGTGCGGCTGACGCGCCCGATTATTCCGAGGCCGTCCAGAATCTCCGCAATGCCCAAACCAAACAGGAACTGCTGCGCGCCGCCGCTGCGCTCAGATCCATCGAAAGGACGCTAGAAAAATGACAGATCAAATGACGCTTGATGATGTGCGCTCTGTCGCAAATGCAATCAAAGGCGAAGTCACCAAAGCCGTTGTCGGTCAAAACGAAACCGTCGATCATTTGTTGATCGCACTGCTGAGTCAGGGCCATGTGCTGCTGGAAGGCCCGCCGGGGACCGCCAAAACCTTCCTGTCGCAATGTTTCAGCGCAGCGTTGGGTCTGGATTTCGGGCGCATCCAGTTTACGCCGGACTTGCTGCCGGGCGATATTCTGGGCTCCAACCTGTTCAACTTCCAGACCAGCGAATTTACCCTGACACGCGGGCCGGTTTTCTGCGAATTGTTGCTGGCGGACGAAATCAACCGGACACCGCCCAAAACACAGGCCGCACTGCTGGAAGCAATGCAGGAACGGCGCGTCACGCTCGATGGTGAAACGCACTCGCTGGCCGATCGTTTCATGGTCGTCGCAACGCAAAACCCGATTGAAAATCAGGGCGTTTATCCTCTGCCCGAGGCACAGTTGGACCGTTTTCTGTTCAAACTTCTGGTCGATTATCCCAGCGCCGAGGAAGAGGCCGCCATTGTCACCAGGTTTGGCGACCGGCAGGGGCCGCAGCGGCCCGACGGTTTCGGCATCGTGGCGGTTACAGACGCGGCCAAACTTGGCGCGGCAAGCGGCGCAATCTCGCAAGTGACACTTGCCAAGGAAATCGTCGATTACATTGTTCGCCTGATCCGTGCGACACGCGAAAATGCCGATTTGGCGAGCGGTGCAAGCCCGCGTGCTGCGGTGCTGCTGGCCAATGCCGCCCGCGCGCGCGCTGCGCTGGAAGGCCGCGCCTATGTCATCCCTGATGATGTAAAGGCGCTCGCCACCGCTGTCCTGCGCCACCGCCTGATGCTCAGCCCTGCTGCTGAGATCGAGGGCCGCGAAATTGAAGAATTGGTTGGCGAAATGGTCGAGAATACAGAGGCACCGCGCTAGGCCCCATCAATGCGTTTTCCGATCCTTCCTACGGCCCGTGCGGCATGGATGACGGCCCTTGCTGCGCCCGTCGCAGTCGTCATTGGCGCGACCGCACCCGATGCGTGGCTGGTCGTTCCTGCTGCGGCGGCCGCGCTGTTGGTGCTGGTGCTGCTGGACGGGGCCTTGGCTGGCCGGCTGGGCGAATGGAAGGTTGCCGCCCCCGCCGATTGCGAGGTGGGCGAACCATTTCCGCTGGCAGTCATTGCCGAGATTAACGGCAGGGCGGCAAAATCACACCCCGAAGCATCGCTGCAGGTCGATAGCCGACTGGAAGAGGATGGCCGGGTTGAATTGTTGCTGGATTACGATGCGGAAAATGGCACGTGGGAAGGTAAAGCCGTGCCTGTTCCGATCCGCCGGGGCACGGCAAAATTGGCGCAAATCTGGCTGCGTTGGTCAGGCCCGCTTGGCCTTGGCGCACGGCAGGTTACGCATCCGCTGGAACAGGAAGTGCGGGTCTGGCCCGACCTGTCGCCAATCCGGTCGCCTGAATTACAAAATTATTTGCGCGATGCCCAATTTGGCTTGATCGCACGCCGGATTCGCGGCGAAGGCACCCAGTTTGAGGCGCTCAGCGAATATGAAGCCGGAATGGACCGCCGCCGGATCGACTGGAAAGCCAGCGCGCGCCACACCAAACTTTACGCCCGCGAGAATGAAAGCGAACGCAACAACCAGATCGTTTTCGCGTTTGATTGCGGGCAAGCCATGTGCGAGCCGGTTGAGGGCCTGCCAAGGATTGACCGCGCGGTCACGGCTGCGCTGACCGCATCTTATGTCGCGCTGAAAGGCGGGGACCGCGTTGCGCTGTTCGGCTTTGCCCAGCGGCCCGAAATAATGACGCCATTTGTTGGCGACACGCGTGCATTCCACCAATTGCAATCGGCTGCTGCGGGCCTCGATTATCATGCAGAGGAGCCGAATTTCACGCTCGCGCTTGCCTCACTGACTTCGCGGCTGCAGCGTCGATCCCTGATTATCCTGTTCACCGATTTCACCGATCCCACTGGCGCCGAATTGATGATCGAAAGCGTCGGCCGGCTGGCGGAAAAGCACGTTGTTCTGTTTGTCACCATCGAGGATGCCGAACTTACCGAATTGGCCGCTGCTGAACCCGACACGCTCGACCATGTGGCCCTTGCGGTAACCGCAGGCACGCTGGCGCGGCAACGCCGGATTGTGTTGGAACGGCTGCGCCAGATGGGCGTCGATATTATCGAGGCCCCTTGGGACCGGATCGGATACCGTCTGATTGATTCCTATCTCGACATCAAACGCAGCGGAGCAATCGGATGAAGGCGCCGACACTTGCCATGTTCACCCGCGCGCCTGAGATGGAAACGGTCCCCGATATCGAAGCGGCGGCGCTGCGGTCAGACCGTTTCCGGCTGGAACGCGAAGGTGACTGGAAACGGCTCGATCATATTCTGACGCGGTTGGAAAAGGGCCAGCTACGCAAGCTCAGCGATGAAGAAGTGGTCGAATTGCCGGCGCTTTACCGGATGGCGGCATCGAGCCTGGCCGTGGCACGCGAAACGTCGCTTGATGCCTCCACGCTCGGCTATCTGGAATCGCTGGTTCAGCGTGCGTGGTTCCAAGTTTATGGCCCGCGCATCGGCCTGTTTGCCTGGCTGCGAAAATTTTTCACCGGCGGGCTAAGCCGTGCGATGCAGGCTATCTGGCTGGATATTTGCGTTGCCTTGGCCGTGTCGGTTGCGGGCGCAATTACCGGATGGCTGCTTGTCGCACGCGATAGCGAATGGTTCTATGCGCTGGTCCCGGTCCAAATGGCCGGACCGCGCGTGCCCGGTGCCAGCCGCGAGGTGCTGCTTGATAGCCTGAAAGTCGAAGAAAGCGCCCAAGGACTGTCTGCCTTTGCCGCGCAATTGTTCACCAACAATGCCGGTGTGTCGATCCTTGCCTTTGCGCTGGGTTTTGCATTTGGCATCCCTTCCTTGCTGCTGCTGGTGTATAATATGGCGCTGCTTGGCGCGATGCTGTGGGTCTATTCCAGCCAGGGGTTAACCGGCGAATTTGTTGCCTGGCTGAGCGTTCACGGAACAACCGAATTGTTTGCCATCGCGCTTGCTGGGGCAGCCGGAATGCACATCGGGCGCAAGATGGCGTTTCCCGGACAAAAATCGATACTGGCCGCGGCTGCGGAAAGCGGCCAGCGCGCCGCACAGGTGATGATCGGGGTGGTGCTGATGCTGATCTTTGCCGCCGTGCTGGAAGCCTTCCCTCGCCAACTCGCCGGAACAGAGGCACGCGCGATAATCGGCGGGTTCATGCTGTTGTTCTGGCTGGCGTATTTCTTCGCCTATGGACGCCGTAATGAAGGGCGGGCTGCATGAGCGGCCGCGCGCTACCGTCTCAATTGCGCGAAAGGCGGGCGAAACGCACGCGCACCATGGTCACGCCCGAAGGCGTTGCGTTGCCGCTGACCATTGCCTCGCGCGGGACCCGTGCGAGCGCACTAATTCTGGATCTGATCTTCCTGTTGGTCGGCACGGTTTTGGCCAGCTGGCTGCTTTTTTCCACGGCGCTGGGTTCTGTTGCGGACAAGGAATTGAATGGAATACCCGGTTCGATCGAATTCCTGTTTGTCGTCTGGTCAATCTTCTGGTTCGTCGCTTGGAACGGCTATTTCATGTTCTTCGAAATGGGCCCGCGCGGCGCGACACCGGGCAAACGTATCTGCGGCATCCGGGTCGCATCACGCGATGGCGGACGGCTGACGCCCGAAGCTGTGGTGGCGCGCAATTTGCTGCGCGATATCGAATTATTCCTTCCGTTGATCATGCTTATTTCCGCCCCGTTTGGCAGCGAAGGGGCCGCTGGCTGGGCCGGAACATTGTGGTTCATGGTGTTCTTGCTGTTTCCCTTTTTCAACAAGGACCGGATGCGCGCTGGCGATTTGATCGCCGGCACTTGGGTGTTGGATGCGCCCAAGCCGAAACTTGCCGAAACGCTGTCCACGGCCGGAACAGTTGCCACCGGCACCAGCGACGTAACCGGCGTGAAATACAAATTCGGCGCGGATGAGCTGTCGATCTATGGCGAGTATGAATTGCAAACGCTGGAACGTGTCCTGCGCGATGGACGGACACAAGCGATAGAGGCTGTCGCCGAAACCGTATGCCGAAAGATAGGATGGAACCCCGGATCGGGCGATGAACGCGCCTTTCTTGAGGCGTTCTATTCGCAGCTGCGCGCGCGGCTGGAAAACGACATGCGCTTTGGCAAACGCAAGGCCGATAAATTCTCGTGACGCGCACTTTTGACATTCGCGAAGACGATCTCTCCGCGCCCGATGTCACTGAATTGCTGGCGATGCATTTGACAGAAATGCACCGCTGGTCACCCGCCTGCAAAGTCCATGCGATGCCGGTAGAGCGGCTGCGAGAGCCGGACGTCACGTTTTATTCTGCGTGGTCCGGCGGAAAATTGGCCGCAGTTGGCGCGCTCAAGGCGCTTGGCGCAACGCGCGGTGAGCTGAAATCGATGCGCGCTGCCCCTGATTTTCGCGGACAAGGCGCGGGCGAGGCCATAGTCTTGCATTTGATCGATGAGGCCAGATCCCGCGGTTATAACTGGCTTGGCCTTGAAACCGGCCGGCCCGAAGAATTCCTTCCCGCCGTAAAGCTCTATGAAAAACATGGCTTTGCTGAATGCCCCGCCTTTGACGGCTATGTGTCAGACGAATTCAGCCTGTGCATGGACAGGGCGCTGTAGCAGCCGCCAATCCAGCGCAGCTTTACTCCCCCAGCTTTGAATGGCACATTTGCGCCGGATGAGGAGAAAGAGTTCATGGAAAAATTGCTGGGCCTGATTATGGCAGGGTTGCCGCTGATCTTTGCATTCGGCTTTCTGGTTCCGGTGATCATGCAGGGCATGGCTGCGATGGAATGGCAGCCCCCTTTCGGGCTTTCCACGTTCAATTTTGCACTTTTTCTGGGCGGCTCTCTTGGTCTTCTTGCGCAAGTACGGGGGCGCTGGATATGACCGGCGCGCCCGACCTATCCACGCTTTCAGACAAGGACCTGCGCAAAATGGAAATCGCCATTGCGCGCAAACATAGCGGGATGTTCCCGTGGGAAATTGTCGTCTGGGCCTTTGGCAATATGGCCGTGTGGCTGGCGCTTTGGCCATTGGTGATTTTTGACGTGGTTCCGCTGTGGCTGGGCTTCTTGATTGCGACCGTTAATATGAGCCTTGTCTATCTGCCCACGCATGATGCCCAGCACGATATTGTCGCACGGCCGGGACAGAAATTGCGCTGGCTGAACGAACTTGTCGGACACGCAACCACATGGATGATTGTCACACCATTCGAAGTGTTCCGCGTCACGCATTTACAGCATCACCGGCATACCAATGATCCGCAGCTGGATCCCGATATCACCAGCATGGCAAGCGGTCCGATCAATGCGATCTGGCGTTCGATCCGCGAACGCCAGCCCGACGGGAAACGCACGAATGATTATCTGGCGGCAGTTGCACGGGCCGGGCGCGAAGATCTGATCCCGATCGCGCTGTTCTACAAATTGGGCCATGTCGCGATATTGTGCCTGTTGGCGTGGGGCGGTTTTGCGCTTGAGGCGTTTTTCCTGTGGTGGCTGCCCTATCACATCGCGATGGTCTATCTGACGTTTTTCCTGTCATGGGCGCCGCATCATCCGGGCAATGAACAGGCCCGTTATCGCAACACGCGCAGCTGGAAATCTGCGCTAGGGAATATCGGATCGATGGGGATGCAGTTCCACATCGTGCACCATTTGCATCCCTATATTCCGCTGGTCAGAACACCCGCCGCCTATCGCGAAATGCGTCCGATACTCGAAGCACGAAATTGCCGATTGGGCAAGATTTAGGCTGGCCTAAACAGACCTATTCCTCAGCGAATATTGCGACTTCATTCAGCCCATTGCTGTTGGCGCGGCCGCGGTACATTCCCTGCGTGTTGAAGCTGAAAACCGCATGCCCATCGGGCGTCACAACGATAACCCCGCCTGTTCCGCCAAGGTCTTTAACATCGGCCATCACCGCATCAGCGATCCCTTCTACGATCGTGGCGGTTAGCCCGACTTGCACCGATTTAACGCCGCCTTCAGCCGCGTTAAACTCCTCCAGCGACAGGCTGCTCGACATACGCAGCTGTGTGCAGATTTCCTGCGCCACGCCGACACGGATGAAATATTCACCCGCGCCCGTTGCGGATACTGCACAGCTGCGATTGTCGGCATAGGTTCCCGCACCAATAATCGGCGCATCGCCAATCCGGCCCCAGCGTTTGCCGGTCAGCCCGCCGGTTGACGTGCCAGCGGCCAGATTTCCATTTTGATCCATTGCCACCGCGCCGACGGTGCCGAATTTGTGATCGACATCTATTGCTGAAAGCTGCCGCGCTTTTAACCGTTCGAGTGCGTCCTTGCGCCGCTGCGTGGCGAACCAATCGGCATCGGCCATCTCCAGCCCGGCACCACCGGCAAATTCTTCTGCGCCCGCTCCGCTCAGGAATACATGGCGGCCATCTTTCATCACCGCTTCGGCCAGCAGGATCGGATTTTTAACCGATTTTACCCCCGTAACCGCACCCGCCGCACGGTTCGCGCCGTCCATCAATGCCGCGTCCATCTCATTCTCGCCTTCCCAAGTGAACACAGCGCCGCGCCCTGCATTAAACTTGGGATCATCCTCCATCGGCACAATCGCTGCCTTCACCGCATCCATCGCGCTGCCGCCTTCGCGCAGAACTTTCGCGCCCGCGTCCAGCGCCGTCTGCAACGCGGCCTGATATGCCGCCGGTTGTTCTGCGGTCATCTTGTCACGGTCCATCGTTCCCGCGCCGCCATGGATCGCGATTGTCCAACCAGAACCGCCGCCAATATCATGAGCCAATGCCGGGACAGCCGCCGCAGCAGCGATCAGGGTGAGGAGCTTGAATATGATACGCATTGCGCTTGTCTAGCACGGAAAAAGACACCCGCCATGCAATTCTGAATCGGGGTGTTTTACAAAGTTATACACCCCGCATTTCCCAATTTCCTTAGCGTCATGCTAGTTTGACATATTGCAAATCTGGGGAAGCAAGGAACAATGCCAATGTTGAATTATCGTTTTAACCAGGATCTGGCCATGGATCTGGCCGAAAAGGCGCTTTATGTCATCGGCATTTTGATCATCACTTGGGCCTTGGCCAAGGCTGCCAAATGGGCGTTCACACAATTGGTCGATACCGTCGGCTTCTTCCAACGCGGAACAGGTAGCGGAGAGAATATCGGCGATTCACTGGGCAAAATTGTCAGCCTGTTGATCTGGTTGTTCGGTCTGCTCGCAATCCTGACTGTGCTCGAATTGGGCGGCGTGATGGCCCCGATAGAAAACCTGCTGAACAACATCATGGGCTTTATTCCCAATCTGATTGGTGCGGGACTGATCTTCTTTGTCGGCCTGATGGTCGCGCGGATTGTCCGCGACATTGTTGTGACCGCATTGCAGACAGTCGATTTCGACAAATGGGCCAATAAGGGCGGTGTCGACACCGTTACAGGCAACAGCACGATCAGCAATACAATCGGCACGATAGTCTATGTTTTGATTATCATTCCGGTGGCGATTCTGGCACTTGATGCGCTGGAGCTGCAAAGCGTATCGGAACCAGCCAGCAACATGTTGCAGCTGATTTTTGACGCCATCCCGCGGATAATCGGGGCGGCAATCCTGCTTGGCCTTGGCTATATTATCAGCAAATTTGTGGTTCAAATGATGAAGGAAGTTCTGCCCGGCCTTGGTGTCGATCAGGCGCTGAGCCAGACAGGGTTGGTGAGCGAGAAAGCCAAAGCATCATCGATCATCGCGCGCGTTGTGCAGGTCGCGATCATCCTGTTCTTTGCCATCGCAGCAACGCGCCTGCTCGGCTTTCCCGAACTGACCAATCTGCTCGACAAGGTGCTGAACCAAGGCGGCAGCATTGTTCTTGGCGCAGCGATCATCGGCGTTGGTTTTCTGGTTGCCAACCTTCTGGCCCGTCTGGTCGCGGGCGATGAGGAAAACACCCTTGCGGCGACCATTGTTCGCTGGGTTACCGTGATCCTGTTCCTGTTCATGGGCATAGACGAGGCTGATATCGGCGGCATGATTGCGGGCAACACGCTGACGATCATCGTGGCCGGTATTTCCGTGGCGGGCGCATTGGCGTTTGGATTGGGGGGCCGCGATTGGGCCGCCAAGAAACTGGAACAGCTCGATAAGGATTAACGCCTATCCTGTGCCACATGGAAAGGGCGCGGCACTTCGGTTCTGCGCCCTTTTCGCTGGATATTTCGCGCGCTGCAATATCATGGAACCCCCGCCCATAAAACGGGGACCGGATGCCCCATGCCGCAAGAGCCTATCTGAAAAACAGATGGGCGTAAGCTGCGCCCATTGATCCCATAATTTTGCCTATTGGCCAGTATCGAGGAATTGTTTGACCAGCTTGAACGTGTCCTTCGCCTCTCGCGTGAAAGTCAGCGCCATAAAAACATGCGGCGCGCCTTCATATTCATACAGCGTGACCGGCACACCGGCGGCTTTGGCTTTGCCTGCAAAACTGCGCGCATCGACCACAAACACATCATGCCGCCCTTGGAAAATCGCCATCGGCGGCAGGCCGGCAGGGTCGGCATAGAGCGGGCTGCAATGCGGGTGATCGACCGCGCGGTCGCCCGCCCACCATTTGCCCATAACGCGCAGCGCATCGACATCGAGCATCACGTCCTTTTTCTGCACTTCTACAGATGCAGGATCGCGCATCGTCATATCCAGCCAAGGCGCGAAAGGGATTAGCCGCGCAGGAAGCGATTTGCCTGCATCGCGCCGCTGGATCGCAAGGGTAATCGCAAGATTTCCGCCCGCACTATCGCCGCATAAAGCGATCCGTTCATCGCCCCATTCGGCTTTGATTTTTTCATAAACCACATCCGCCTGCGCCATGGCCGGGCGATAATCATGCTCTGGCACGACGTTATACAGCGGTACGCTGATGCTTGCGCCTGTCGCTTCAACCAGCTTTGCAACAAGCGGCCAATGTTCTTTAAACATCGGCAGGGCAAAACCGCCGCCGTGGAAATAGATGATATGCCAATCACCTTTTCCGCCCTTGGGATGAAGCGTGATGACATCCTGCTGCGCTGCGGGCCACCGATCGACCTGAAATTTGCTGTCAAAATTGTCCGGCATCGGCGCATCTTTCGGCGAAGACCTGTTGCCGACAGATGCGCTGACCGCCGCGGCATCGCCAAATTCGCCGGGTTGTTTGGATATCACCCATTCACCCAGCCGCATAAGCAGGCTTGGCTTGGCAAAACGCAGTTCGCTCGTGCTCATAAAATTCCCCTCTGCACTATGAAGACGCAGGGCGGGGATCAGGTCAAGCCTTGTCGATCGCCGCAATCATTCCATTATGCACCCAGCGGCCCAGCATTGCGCCCGCCTCGGCCCCAGCTTTGGCCCCTGCTTTGGCCCCTGCTTTGGCCCCTGCTTCGGCCCCTGCTTCGGCCCCTGCTTTGGCCCCCGCATGTTCCTCCCCAATCAGCGCGAGCAGTGCCTCGCATGCCTGTCCATAGGTTGCGCCGCCGCTGATCAGCGAAAACACCGCCCCTTCGGCCTGCGTCACTTGCATGAACACGGGTTTGAATTCTTCGCGCCAGACAATGCAATGCTGCGGTGTTTCAACCGCCAGATCGGGCGGCCTTGCGTCTTCATCGCCCGGCTCCCCCAAGAATGCCCAAAGTTTGCCGATGTTGCGCAAAACGGGGAATATTGCCGTTCCAGGCATGAAGGTAATCCGCATGGCCGCCCAGTCTTGTTCGGCGAAACTGGCGGCAATTTCGCCAAAACCGGCGGCATTCAGCGGCACAGCATCGGCAGCAACAAATGCCCGGTGCATCACCCATTCGAGCCGGCCCAATCCGGCGACTTCAGGATCATTTGCGAACAATTCTTCAAGCACTTCGGGAAAGCCAGCGCCAATGTCATCCAGCGTCCAGCTGTTCGGCGGGCGCGTGATGACATGATGTGCGGCGGCCTTGCGGAAGGCATCTTCGCCCGTCCATCTGGCGGTGCGTTCAAAGGTGCTTCGCAAGGCATCAACCAGCCGCGCGCGATAGGCATTGCGGTAGATATCCATTCCGGCCTTGTGCCGCGCGGTCCAGCCTGTTGGCAGCGCAGCCGTGTCATCCAGCACTTGCGCCATAAAGTCCTGCTGGCGCTGTTTAAGCGCGGCATTCATGCGGCGACCATGGGCTGCGATTTGCCCGCAATGGCACGCGCGCGATTCAGTTCTTCCACCAATCTTGGCAGCGGCGGGATATTGTCATCCCGCTCTATCATCGTCGCAACATCGCCCAGCATATTGCATGCTTTGGCATAGAGCTGCCACACGCCGCCGCATACGGGCTGGTCATGCGTATCGATTTTGATGTCGCCATCAGTATGCCCGGCAAGGTGGATTTGCCGCACACGGTCCATCGGCAATCCAGCAAGGTAATCCTCTGCCGAGAAACCGTGATTATGCGCGCTGACGAAGATGTTGTTGATGTCGAGCAGCAGATAACAGCCTGTTCGCCGGGCCATATGGGCAATAAATTCCCATTCGCTCATCTCGTCATCGGGGAATGTCATATAGCTGGACGGATTTTCGAACAATATGGCTCGGCCAAGCCTCTCCTGCGCGCGATCAACATTATCGCACACCGTATCAAGCGCATCATATCTATATGGCATAGGCAGCAAATCATGGCTGTTGTGCGCGCTGGTCCGCGTCCAGCAAAGGTGGTCGGAAATCCACAAGGGATCAATCCGGTTTACCAGCATTTCAAGCTGGGCGAGATATTCCATATCCAGCCCGTGGGCCGATCCAATCGACATGGAAACACCGTGCATGATCACAGGCATTTTCGCGCGCATCTGTTCCAGAACAAGCAGCGGATTTCCGCCTTCGACCATATAGTTTTCAGAGATTACCTCAACGAAATCGATTCCCATGACCGCCCCCGCATCGTCATTCAGGAAATCCTGATAATGCGCGCGCCGCAGGCCAAGGCCGAAACCGGAAAATGTGTCGATCGAATGCATGGGACCGTTCTTTGAAAGGTAATACGGCCCGGCGGATTTTCCCATTGTTGGGGGGAGGGGGAGGGATTCCGCCGGGCCGCAAGTTCGGCCGCAATGGACCGAATATCAATTGAGATTAGCCAAGATCGCCAATCGTGCCGCCAGCGGTCAGACATTCACCGGCTTTCATCGCTTTAAAACCGTGGCCCTTGCAGGCATTCTGCCCCTTACAAGCGTTCTCTGCCGTGGCGCAGTCTGCATTGCCCTTGCAGGCGTGCACACCGTAACAATGGACAGTGTCAGCGGCGTTGAGCGCGCGGCCGCTGCTTCCGGCAGGGGCATCAGCGGCAAAAGCGGCGGCGGAAGACAGTGCGAATGCCGCTGCGCTTGCAGCGATTATTGAAGTCTTGGTCATGGGGTTTCCTTTGTTTGCATGTGTGTTTGCGTGTGGGTCACATGTGGATGTCCGCGCTGGACATTGTGACATTCGCCGCTTCTGTCTGATCGGTTACAAAATCGGCCCGATATAAATTTGGCAGGAAAAATTTCCTTCCCGTTCTGTAACCAACACGCCCGCCGCCCCGAATTTCTAGCCAGTCCCCCTAGGGCGAATGTGAAATCCAATTTTTCAAGGAGCATCCAATGAACAACAATATTGCCAAGATCGCCGGTGTTACACTGGCCGCAGGCGTCGCTGCAGGGCTGGCCATGACCCCGGCTGCCGCTCAGGGTGCGAAGGAAAAATGTTACGGCGTCGCCAAGGCAGGCAAGAATGACTGCGCTGCGGGGCCCGGCACCAGCTGTTCGGGCACATCAACACGCGATTATCAGGGCAATGCGTGGAAGCTGGTCGACAAGGGCACCTGCACCGCGATCAAAACGCCCAAGGGCAATGGCTCGCTGAAACCGGTCCGCCGCTAAGCGGCTGGGCACAGGCAGCGGAGAACCAGCCATGCAACGCATCACCCAATTCTATGACCGGACCGTCCATTTCCTATCGGGCACCATATTCGAAAGCGGTGCGCTGCTGCTGACCCGTTTGGCACTGGCCGGAGTGTTCTGGCGTTCCGGCCAGACCAAAATCGTCGAAGGCAGCTGGTTTGAGATTGATGAGCTGCAGTTTTTTCTGTTCGAAGAATTCGGACTGCCCGTGTCACCGCAAATTATGGTTCCGATAACGGCCTATGCAGAATTTTTCCTGCCAATTTTGGTCGTTATGGGTATTTTTACGCGGCTTTCTGCGGCCGCATTGCTGGGGATGACGCTGGTGATCCAGTTCCTGATATTCCCCGAAGCATGGTGGCCCACGCACAGCCTGTGGGCCGCCATGGCGCTGATCCTGATGGCGCGCGGCGGCGGATTATTTTGTGTCGATGCGCTAGTAACCAAAATTCGCAATTGAACGAATGAGGGTAAGGTGCCGCTAAAGAAGGGAGGAACGCCGTGATCGCAAACGAACAAAGTCTGGTCCGGTTGATGATCGCCTCCCAAAAAGGCGACAAACAATCCTATGCCGTGCTTCTGACAGAGGTGCAGCTGTGGCTGGAACGCTATTTCAGCCGCCGCTGCCCGCCGCATCAGATTGACGATCTGGTTCAGGAAGTGCTTTTGGCATTGCACAAAAAACGCGGCTCTTTCGATCCGAAACGTGCATTTCTGCCGTGGCTGGCCGCAATCGCCCGTTATCGCTGGATCGATCATCTACGCAAAGTTTACCGCAATTCGGAAGACGCGCTGGAAGATTTCGACGCCCCCGAAGACAGCGAAGAAGAAACGGTGATCGCGCGGCTCAGTCTGGAACGGATGTTCGTCCATATACCGGACAAACAGGCAGAGGTAATCGAAATGGTCAAAATTGAAGGGCTTTCAATCAAGGAAGCCGCAAGCCGCAGCGGGCAATCAGAATCCGCTGTTAAAGTGAATATTCATCGCGGATTGAAGAAATTGTCCGCGCTAGTGGAAAAGGCAGAATAAGATGGCGTCCAAATCGGACAGGACCCGCAACCCGCTGATTGATCAGCTCGCCGAAGAGCTGGAACCGGTGCGACCCATAACATTTCGCAGTGGGGCTATCCTGATCGCATTGGCCCTGCTGGTGACGGTGCTTGGCGTAGAGATTGTCGACGGATTGTGGCGCGGCATCATCGCAGGTGAAGCCTCTGCCTTCTTCTTAATCGCCAACGGGCTGTTGTTGGTATTGGGTATCGCCAGCGCGAGCAGCGTCATCACTATGGCCGCGCCGCGTGTGGGCAATGCCCATGACGGCCCAAAATGGGCGATGGCGATGGCCGCGGTGCTGCCCGTTGCAGCCTTTGTGACATTGCTGGGCCATGATCATGGCCTGTCACAAATGATTGACGATCCCTATAATCTGACCTGTTTTGGCTCGGCGTTGATGGCCTCGATCCTTACCGCAGGCGCATTGGTGTTATGGCTGCGCCGCGGCGCGCCCGTTTCGCCGGACAAGGCAGGGCTGCATATCGGCGTCGCTTCAACCGCGCTCGGCTCCCTCGCATATGGCTTGGCCTGCCCGATTGATAATGTTGTCCATCTGGGCGTCTGGCATGCTGCACCCGTTGTCGTCGGCGCGTTGATCGGACGTTACGCATTACCGCGCCTTTTGCGCTGGTAACAAACTGTATTGAAAAGTTATTTGGCGCAGGCGCCCGCCGCGTTCCTTGAAAGTATGCAATCGAACTTGGTTTGGGCTTGGTTTTGAATATGGCCGCCCTTTTCCTACCCTTGCCCGGCCTGCTAGCCTCCTGTTCATGTTTGTTGTCGCAAAACCGCAGAAATACCGCCATATGGGGCTGGTATCTGCCCGCATTTTGGCGGCAGAATTATCAGCCCTTGGACCGCGTTCCATGCGTTCCATCGGTTCAGACAAAGAGCATGAAGCATGAACGAAATTCGCCCATGGCGCACAATAGAGCGGCGCAAATGCCGCCAGATCATGGTCGGCGACACCCCGGTTGGCGGCGATGCGCCGATCACGGTGCAAACCATGACCAACACGCCGACGGAAGATGCGGTCGCGACGCTCGATCAGATCCGGCGGTGCGAAGATGCTGGCGCAGATATCATCCGCGTGTCTTGCCCGACCAAGGAAGCGACCGACGCTTTCGGCAAAATCACCAAGGCCAGCCGCGTTCCGATCGTTGCCGACATTCATTTCCACTATAAACGCGCGCTCGAAGCCGCCGATGCAGGCGCGGCGTGCCTGCGGATTAATCCGGGCAACATCGGGTCGAGCGAGCGCGTGGCCGAAGTGGTCCGTGCAGCAAAGGCCAATGGCTGCGCGATCCGCATCGGCGTAAATGCCGGCAGCCTGGAAAAAGACCTGCTCGAAAAATACGGTGAGCCCTGCCCCGAAGCATTGGTGGAAAGCGCGCTTGATCACATCAAGCTGCTGCAGGATCACGATTTTCACGAATTCAAAGTTGCGGTGAAAGCCAGCGACGTATTCCTTGCTGTCGCTGCCTATCATCAACTCGCCGAAACGGTCGATTGTCCGCTGCATCTGGGCATTACAGAGGCCGGCGGATTGATTGGCGGAACCGTCAAAAGCTCCATCGGCATGGGTGGCCTTCTGTGGGCTGGCATAGGCGATACGATCCGCGTCTCGCTCTCTGCAGAGCCGGAACAGGAAGTCAAAGTCGGCTTCGAAATGCTCAAGGCGCTTGGCCTGCGTACACGCGGCGTTCGCGTGGTGTCCTGCCCCAGTTGCTCGCGCCAAGGCTTCGACGTCATCCGCACAGTTGAGGCCCTCGAAGCGCGCCTAGACCACATCAAAACACCTCTCTCGCTCTCGGTCCTCGGCTGCGTGGTCAACGGCCCCGGCGAAGCGCGCGAAACCGATATCGGCCTGACCGGCGGCGGCAATGGCAAGCATATGGTGTATCTTTCAGGCGTGACGGATCACACGATTCAGTCCGCCGATATGCTCGATCATATTGTCGATCTGGTAGAGGCGAAGGCGGCACAAATGGATGCTGAAGCCGCAACTGAGACCAAAACCGTTGCAGCCGAATAGCCGTTATCAAAGGATGATGTATTGAGCGAATTGGAAACCGACTATCTCGTTATCGGCGCGGGCGCTGTCAGCCTTGCCTTTGTCGACACATTGCTCGACGAAGATCCCGATTGCCATATTACCATCGTGGATATGCATGCCAAGCCGGGCGGCCATTGGAATGATGCCTATTCCTTTGTCGCGTTGCACCAGCCCAGCGCCTTTTACGGCGTCAATTCGATGGCATTCGGCAATGATGTGGTAGACGATCACGGGCCCAACAAGGGGCTGTTTCCGCTGGCTGGCGGGTCAGAAATTTCCGCCTATTTCTCGCATTTGATGAACCGGCGTTTCCTGCCCAGCGGGCGCGTCGATTATCATCCGCTGTCCGAATATCTTGGCACGGACAAAGGGACAGGACGGTTCAAGTCGATCCTGTCTGGCAAGGAAACCGCAGTCAAAATCTGCCGAAAAACGGTCGATGGGACATTCTACAAAACATCGGTTCCTGCCACGCATACGCGGCAATATGATGTCGCCGATAGCGTCCCAATCGCAATTCCGGGCGCACTGCCAGACCTGTGGATGCGCGCCGATAATCTGCCCGGCCACTATGTGATCGTCGGTGCGGGCAAGACCGCGATGGATACCGGCGTGTGGCTGCTGCAGGCGGGCGTCAATCCGGACCATATCACGTGGATTTGCCCCCGCGCATCCTGGATGATCAACCGCACTTACACCCAGCCCGGTCCCGATTTCTTCGAGCAGGTTGTGGACAATCAGGTCGCCCAGCTTAACGCCGCCGCCGAAGCCGAAACGGGTGACGAGATGTTCGAAATTCTCGGCAAAGGCGGCTATATGCTGCGGATTGACGAGAGCGTGAAACCCGAAATGTTCCACTATGCGACCATTTCCGAAGGCGAAGTCGCTTTGCTGCGTCAGATCAAAAATGTGATCCGGCGCGGCCGTGTGTCGGCCATTGAGCCGGGCAAAATGACTTTCGCTGACGGTACGCAGGCTGTTCCCGGCGATTCGCTGTTCATCGATTGCACCGCCACGGCTGTACCTTTCACCGAAAAGCGCGAACACGGCCCGCAGTTCCGCGGGGACACAATTGTGCTGCAACCACTGCATGTTCCGCTGGTGACTTTCAGCGCGGCGCTGTCGGCCTTTCTCGAAGTAAATTTCGATGATGATGCGACCAAGAATGCGCTGGGCACTCCCGCGCCGCTGACCGACACGCCCAACACCTATCCGCTGGGTATGCTGACAAATTTCATGAACCGCGGTGCCTGGTCACAAAATCCGAAAATCGCAGCATGGCTATCAACCGCGCGGCTCGACCCGACGGGAACGACCATCGCCAAAATGATGGCCGATGGTGACACAAGGCTGGCCGCGATGGGGCAGTTTCAAGACGCAATTGCAACGGGCATTCCGGGGCTGCAACGACTGGCAGTCGCTGCCAGAGCGGAGCATGAAGATCGATGAAACGCGGATATATCGCGCTGGCATTGGCATCGCTTGCTTTAGCAGGGTGCGCCGCCAATGGCGAAAGTCATTCGGTTGCCTCAACCGCGCCCGCCCACCCCGAAGCACGCGCCTATGACGCATCGGCTGAGGCGAAGGGTGATGTCGATGCCGCGCTGCAACGCGCAGCGGCATCGGGCAAGCTGGTGCTGCTCGCAATGGGCGCAAATTGGTGCCACGACAGCCGCGCCTTTGCCGGATGGATGGAAACGCCGCGATTCCGGAATTTGATCGCTGACAAATATGAACTGGTCTATGTTAATGTCGGTATGCCGCAGAGCAAAGATGGTCATAATCTTGATATTGCAGAGCGATTGGGGGTCGAAGTAAAAGGCACCCCGACAATCGTGATAATCTCTCCGGAAAACGGCGTGTTGAATGCCGAAACTGCCGCCGGTTGGCGCAATGCCGCCAGCCGGAGCGAAGACGAAATTTTCAACGAACTGGCATCCTACCATGCGGCGGCAGGCTAGCGCGGTTTATGCGATCGATAATGCCTAAAAATAGATGTCGATATAATCGGTCAATCCGTCGCACCATTCAAATTCGCGAAGGCGGTAATATTTGCGGTTCTGCGTGATCGCGAAATGCCAACGTCTGGTCCCCTCGCAAATTCGGCCTTTGTCTGGCGTATTGGAGATGCGGATCACCCCTTCGAAAGTGAAATAATCATCGCCAGCCTCGACCACCACACCATCCAGCCACAGGCTGCCCGCGCCTTTCGGATCGATCTGGCCCCCGGTAAGATAAATGGTGCCGTCCACCCTGCGCATTGTCACCGCGCCGCGATCTTCCCAGCCAATCCATTGGAGCGTGATCCCCGAATTGCCCTTAAGCCGTTCAAGCGTATGCGCCGCGAAACCGGTGGACGTTTCGTCGGCAAGCGTCGGGCCTGCAAGGGCAAACGATGCAGCCGCAGCCGTGGCAATTTTCAAGAATTTCATGCTGCTCTCCCATTCACGAAACAGTTAGCATCAATTATGCTATACCCAGCATTATGAACAGACGCGATCTTATCAAAGGCACATTGGCCGCCGGTGCGGCGCTGGCTGTGCCTGCCCGCCTGCCTGCCCAAGTTCGAAAGGGCCTGCCCCGCGATGCCAAGCTGGTCGAGATAGCCAAGCAAGCGCAGGCCAAAGCGAAAAGCAGCAACCTGCTTTGGCGCGAAGATTTTGTCGGAATTGCCGATTACGGATTGCGATCTTCAGAGCCGCGCTTCCATTTCGTCAATCTTGCTGCGGGCGAGGTCAAATCCTATCATGTCACTCACGGCGATGGTTCCGATCCGGAACATGACGGATGGCTCAATTGGTATTCCAACAAGCATGGATCGCACTGCACCAGCAAGGGAACCTATGCGACCTTCGGCTGGTACACAGGGCGCTATGGCACGTCGATCCGGCTAGAAGGCTTGGACGATAGCAATTCCAACGCGCTTGGCCGTGCGATTGTGATGCACCGCGCCAAATATGCCGAACCTGAACATCTGAAAAAATGGGGCCGGTTGGGCCGGTCCAACGGCTGTTTTGCAATGTCGAACGAGAATTTCAAACTGGCTCTGCTGCAATTGGGCGGCGGGCGCGTGATTCATGCAGACAGTTTTGGCCTTATGCCCGACGGCAGCGTTTTGCGGCCGCGGACAACCGAACCGCCTGCCAATCTGAAAATTCTGTCACCGCCCAACCCAACCGGAATGCAGCGGTTGAACCCCGGCGCGTTTTAACCTTCAGGCAACACTGCGCGGGTCATTCTCAATCGGAATGACTTGTTCGTCTGTCACCCGCGAACGGTTGGCTTTGCGCGGCGCATTCAGACTATCAAACACAGCCTTGTCGCGGCCATAAATGTCGCGGAAAGTCGTCAATTCGCCATTAATATCCCGCGCCATCGTGAAATAGGTGATGTAAGCTGGCATCGTTTTGCCAAAAGGAACTTTGGTATATTTGCCCGATTTCAGCTTGGCCACACCTTCATCCGCCGTCAGCCCGCCTTGCAAAATCGCAAGTGTAATCGCCAAAGTCGTTGCATTTTCAGTGCGAATGCAGCCGTGACTAAGCGCACGATTGGCATTTTTGAATAGGTGCCGCGACGGCGTATCGTGGAAGAAAATCGCATGCTTGTTGGGCATATCCAGCTTCATCAGGCCCAGCGAATTTCCCGGCCCTGGCTGCTGGACCACACTGACCCAGCCATTCGCGCCGCGCGTTGCCTTATAACCGCGCGAACGGCCCCATGCCGGATTGGCGAGCACCCTTGCGCCCAATCCTTCGCCCCTCACGATTGATTGCGGCACGGTCCATGTCGGATTGAAAATAACCCCCTCTACGCTTTCAGCGATCTGCGGTGTGGCAGTGCGTCCGGGCTTGCCAACCACTGTCCGGTATGTCCGCACAATTGTATCATTGACCGTCAGTCGCAGCTGAAATTCGGGCACGTTGGTTATCAGATATTGACTGCCCAGATCACGCGGCAACCACCGCCAGCGATCCATATTAGCACGAATAAGCTTATGCCGATTTACATCCGCCGCCGGAGTTTTCGCGAGTTCTTCCTTCAGGCGAAAATAGTCCGGATGTTCAGGCATAATCCGCGCGAGCGTTCCGGCCATATCGCCGGATTTCAGTGCATCGGCCATCAGTTGACCGGTTTTGTAGCGGTCCTGATCGGGGTCGAACACAAACCACTGCTTGCGGCCCGTCATCGGTGTGCGCCCGTCGCGCAGATCTTCAACCAGAAATTGGAAGGATTTGCTTGCAACGGCATTGAGCGCATTATCAGGCCCAATGGCAATGACTTCGCGCAATGCTGCCAAATTGTAGTCAGCCGGGTCCAGCCCTTCTTCAACGATGCCTTCTACGATTGCTGCCAATGCCCGTGCATTTTCAAGGCTCCATTCCTGAATCATCGGCTGTTTTGGCTCTGCCATCGCATCGATCGCCTGAACCACCGGATTGGAAACCACCACATCGGGCTGTGCCTCAACAGGCTCGCCAATGATTTCAGGTGCAGGCGGCGGAATCAAATTTTCAGGCTGGCCGTCTGATACAGGGTCATTGGCTGAAACAGGGTCATTGGCTGAAACAGATTCATTGGCCGATTGCGCGGCGAGGCCAGCAGGCAACAAGATTGCGCTTGCCGCCAACAAGGATGCACGGAGTATTTTGGTCTTAGTCACGTATCGTCCCACCTTTATGTGCTTTGGCGCACATGCCGTTCGTTTGCCTTATCACGGCCCTTTCTTCAACCAAATTGCCTGACTGGCCGCTGAATTGCATCCTTTTGATGACGCGCCATGAAGCACGTCCTATGCCGCGCCTATGACCGATCAGCGCGAAAATTTGTGGCCATTTGCCGGCGCATTGCTGGGTGTGGCGTTCCTGTCGCTGATGGATGCATTCATGAAAGAAGCGGCGCTGGCGGCTGGTGCCTTTAGCGCGGCAATATTGCGGTCGGGCATCGCGACTGTGATCGTTACACCTATCTGGTTGTTCCAGGGTGGCCGCTGGCCGCAAAAATCCGTCCTGAAATTACACATTATGCGCGGGACAGTGTCGTCCATTATGGCGCTCAGCTTTTTCTATGCTTTGACCAAACTTCCAATTGCCGAAGCGATTGCAATTTCTTTTGTGGCACCGTTAATTGCGCTTTATCTGGCGGCAGTCTTGTTGCACGAAAAAATCAGGCGCGAGGCGGTCGCGGCGTCGGTGCTGGGCCTGATCGGAACGATCATCATCATTGGTGGTCGGCTGGGCGCAGCCGATTACGACACACAGACGCTAAAAGGGCTGGCTGCAATCCTGTTTTCGGCGATGCTCTATGCCTACAATTTTATCATCATTCGCAGACAAGCGCTCGTTTCCAGCCCTTTGGAGGCAACAACATTTCTCAGCGGTATCGCAGGGCTTGTGCTGCTGGTTTTTGCGCCGTGGTTCTTTGCATTCCCGCCGTTAGATGTGATGGGCAGTATTGCTGCTGCGGCGGCATTAACGGTGGTTGGTGCCTTTGCAATCACATGGGCCTATGCCCGTGCAGAGGCGCAGGCTCTGGTCCCGATGGAATATAGCGGCTTTCTTTGGGCGGCTTTGTTCGGCTGGCTGTTCTTTCAGGAAGACGTCACCTTAACAACAATTTGCGGTACTGTGCTGATCGTAATTGGGTGCTGGATCGCGGCCCGCAAACGCCCGAAAGTCCCGCAAACGGAACAAAGCGCAATTTAATCTGCAGCAGCCACCGACTGGGCATCGTTTCCCTGCAAAGGCGCGCCGGCAAAGGCAATTGCCGCGCCAAAACATACCAGCATCGCTGTGGCCGCGCCCAGAAGGCCCATACGCAGCTGCATATATGATTTCTGTCGGCGCCGCTCCGCCGCCTGCATTTTGTCGTCCATGAATCTGCCCTCCCGATTATGTTTAATCCAAGGCGGGCGAAACACCGAGTAAACAGGTGTAACACGGCATCAGCGCCCTATGCAGACTTGACCAACAAGGCGTTTGGTAGCAGGTGCAACCACAGAAAAAGCGCTCGAAAGTGGCCTTCATCGCTTCGGGCCAGAACAGCTCCATCCATGAAAGGATTACTCGCAGCATGACTCAGGTCGGCAAGGACACACTCGGCACTCGCAGCACTCTAAATGTGGGTGGCAAGGAATACGCATATTATTCGCTGGCCAAAGCGGCCGAAAAAATCGGCGATGTCAGCAAGCTGCCATTCTCGATGAAAGTCCTGCTGGAAAATTTGCTGCGTTTTGAAGATGGCGGGTTTACCGTGTCAACTGACGATATTCAGGGCCTGGCCGATTGGCAGAATGATCCCAAGACCGGCACCGAAATTCAATACCGTCCGGCGCGGGTGTTGCTGCAAGATTTTACCGGCGTGCCTTGCGTGGTCGATCTGGCCGCAATGCGCGATGCGATTGGCAAGCTGGGCGGCGATACGCAAAAAATTAATCCGCAGGTTCCTGTGCATCTGGTGATTGATCACTCTGTGATGGTTGATGAATTTGGCCATCCCAAGGCGTTCGAACACAATGTTGAAATGGAATATCAGCGCAATGCAGAACGCTACGACTTCCTGAAATGGGGTGCGAAAAGCCTCGATAATTTCAAAGCTGTCCCTCCGGGTACGGGCATTTGCCATCAGGTAAATCTGGAACATATCGGCCAGGGCGTTTGGTCTTCAGCAGGCCCGGACGGCACAATGGTTGCCTATCCCGACACCTGTGTTGGCACCGACAGCCACACCACCATGATCAACGGCCTTGGTGTGCTTGGCTGGGGCGTTGGCGGTATTGAAGCCGAAGCGGCCATGCTTGGCCAACCGGTTTCGATGCTGGTCCCGCAAGTGGTCGGCTTTAAGCTTGAAGGCGCGATGCCCGAAGGCGTCACCGCGACCGATCTGGTTTTGACCTGCGTGCAAATGCTGCGCGAAGTGGGCGTTGTGGGCAGCTTCGTTGAATTTTACGGCCCCGGCGTCGCGAATCTCAGCCTGGCGGACCGCGCGACAATCGCCAATATGGCGCCTGAATATGGGGCAACCTGCGGTTTCTTCGGCATCGATGACAAGACCATCGAATATATGCGCCTAACCGGCCGCGAAGAAGGCCAGATCGCATTGATTGAAGCTTATGCCAAGGAACAAGGCATGTGGTTTGATCCGGCGAATGAACCTGTGTTCACAAAAACCCTCAGCCTCGACATGAGCAGCGTGGTCCCGTCACTTGCCGGACCCAAGCGCCCACAAGACAAGGTCACGCTCCCCAATGTGGACGAGCTGTTCAACGGAGATTTGAAGACCGTCTTCAAGAAAGACGCGCCTGAACGCACGGCAGTTGAGGGCAAGGATCACGATATTGGCGATGGCGACGTCGTAATTGCTGCGATCACCAGCTGCACCAACACATCAAACCCCGATGTTTTGATCGCCGCCGGTCTGGTTGCGCGCAAGGCCCGCGAAAAAGGCCTCACGCCGAAGCCTTGGGTAAAAACCAGCCTCGCGCCGGGATCGCAAGTGGTCACGGACTATCTCGAAAAAGCCGGGCTGCAGGATGATCTTGACGCAATCGGCTTCGATCTTGTCGGCTATGGCTGCACCACCTGTATCGGCAATTCGGGCCCGCTCGCGCCGCCGATCAGCAAGGCAATTAACGGCAACAATATCGTTGCCGCATCGGTTTTGTCGGGCAATCGCAATTTCGAAGGCCGTGTTTCTCCAGACGTCCAAGCCAACTTCCTCGCATCGCCGCCGCTGGTCGTCGCCTATGCCCTTCGCGGAACCGTTACGACAGACATGGTTGATACGCCGCTAGGCCAAGACCAGAATGGAACAGACGTGTTCCTCAAAGACATTTGGCCGTCAAACCTCGAAATCGCAGAACTTCGCGCCAGCTCGATTGACCGCGATATGTTCGAAACGCGCTACGCCAACGTTTATCAGGGTGACGAGCATTGGCAGGCCATCAACGTCGATGGTTCGGATACTTACCAATGGCGCCCCGGCAGTACCTATGTCGCCAACCCTCCTTATTTTGAGGGTATGAAAATGACCCCCGCACCGATTACCGACATCACCGATGCCCGGCCTCTGGCTGTACTGGGCGATTCCGTGACAACCGATCACATCAGCCCCGCCGGTGCAATCAAGGAAGATTCGCCCGGCGGCGAATATCTGATGAGCAATCAGGTCGCCAAAGCAGACTTCAATTCCTACGGCAGCCGCCGCGGAAATCACGAAGTGATGATGCGGGGCACATTCGCCAATATTCGGATCAAGAACGAAATGGTCCCCGGCGTCGAGGGTGGCTACACCACCTACAAGGGCGAACAGATGGCGATTTACGACGCCGCCATGAAGCACAAGGCCGATGGCACACCGCTGATTGTGGTCGGCGGCAAGGAATATGGCACAGGCTCCAGCCGTGACTGGGCCGCAAAGGGTACAATCCTTCTGGGTGTACGCGCCGTAATCGTCGAAAGCTTCGAACGTATTCACCGCTCTAACCTTGTCGGAATGGGTGTATTGCCGCTGCAATTCAAAGGCGGCGACACGCGCGAAACTCTGGGCCTTACGGGCGAAGACAGCTTCTCGATTAAGGGACTGGCCGATCTTGCGCCCGGTCAGGACATCGAAGTCGCGGTAACCCGCGCAGACGGGACGGAATTCAGCTTCACCGCACAGTGCCGGATCGATACCGCCAATGAAATGGAATATTACCGCAATGGCGGCATCCTCCATTACGTTCTACGCAAGCTGGCCGCATAAAACCAAGCTGGGAGGGCAGCGATTAAGGGTATTTGCCCTTTTGCAGCTCTCCCGCTTTGGCCCAGCTTTGGCCCAGCTTTGGCCCAGCTTTGGCCCAGCTTTGGCCCAGCTTTGGCCCAGCTTTGGCCCAGCTTTGGCCCAGATTTTGGCCGAGTGCGCGCCCGTCCCAGACTGAAATTTCCTTATCGCAATTCTCCACAGCCTAAATCACTGCTCGTGGGGTTAGCGCAAATGGTTCATTTCGCTGCACTCTGCCGGGCAATGTCAGGTAACAGAATGTTCAATTATTCCTGTTAACCTTACTGCATGAACACGCCGAATTGTGCCAAATCTGAATCCCCAGCGGATCCATTTTGCGACCCTGTGAAACTGGCTGCTGTCGGCCGCTGGGTATGCTCGCAATTGGATGCCAATCCGGCCGCAGAACGCGTTGATACGCCCGATGCCGACATGTTTCTGGTGCACGGCTTTTTGTCGCGCAAGGACTGTCATGCTTTAAGGCGCATCGTAAATCAGAAAGCCGTGCCTTCAACACTCTACAAAGGCACTGAAAACAAAAGTTTCCGCACGAGTTTTACGCATCATTTCGATGTGGATGACCCGCTGACCCGCAGCCTCGAAACCTATATCTCAGACATCCTTGGTATAGACGATCTTCATTCCGAACCCATGCAGGGCCAAAGGTATCAGGTCGGTCAGCAGTTTCGGCATCACCATGACTTCTTCCATATTGGGGAAAGCTATTGGCAAAATGAGGCCAAGCACGGGGGGCAGCGAACTTGGACAGCGATGGTATGTCTGCACGAAGCCAAAAAGGGCGGGCAAACAGATTTCCCCGATCTCGGGCTTGAGTTTAAACTTCCCGCTGGCTCCCTGCTAACGTGGAACAATATGACGTCCGACGGTCAGCCCAATATGAAAACGCTGCACGCTGGAATGGCAGTTGAAAGCGGGATCAAACACGTCATAACCAAATGGTACCGGCAGGAACCATGGCGATTGCTCAACAATTTTGGCTGAACCCGGCGGATACCATCACAAAAAATGGGCGGCATTGGAATACAACGCCGCCCAGTGATGTCTGAAGTTCCGTATAGAGCGCCTAAGCGCCCTTCTTCAGCTTAAATTTCCTGCGGCCCAGAATAGCAGCCGCGGCCATCCCGAACAGGATCGTCATCGGCGGTGCGGGTACCTGCGTACCGCTGCTGGTCGATGAATTGGTAGTGTTGCCGCTGGTCGAGCTCGATGTGCTGCTTGATGTCGATGATGACGTGCTGGTCGACGTCGAAGAACTGGTCGAGCTGGTTATGTTCCCAGAAGTCGAGCTGCTGGTTGACGAGCTGGTGCTGGTCGAAACATTGCCCGATGTTGAAGAGCTGCTGGAAACATTGCCCGATGAACTGCTCGATACATTGCCAGACGTCGATGAGCTCGCATAGTTGCCCGAACTGCTCGACACATTGCCTGAGGAAGTCGAGGTCGAGGAAGAGCTGGTAACGCCGCCCGTAGAGGTCGAAACATTACCCGAGCTGGTCGAAGTTGACGTTGAGACAGAGCCGGACGATGTGCTCACACCACCAGTTGATGTCGAAACACCGCCTGTGGTTGTCGAGCTGCCGCCGCTCGAAGTTGAGGTTGAACTTCCGCCGCTGCTGTTATCGATATTGATATTGATGCCATCTCCGCCGGTTGACGTGGTCGTTGGCGGAGGAGGTGGTGCCACACCGCCAGTCGTCGTGGTGGTCGAACTGACAACCACGCTGCCGCCAGAGCTGCCACCGCCGCCAAAAAATCCGCCAAAGAAGCCGCCACCAAAGCCGCCGCCGAAACCGCCGCTACCGCCAATTACGGTAACGCCGCCGCTGCTGCCGCCCGAAATCGGGGGCTGCGGAGGCGGTGCGTAGGGTGCTGGAATGGCTGCCAGAGCCATCTGATAGGCCGGCGCACAACCATTATACTGGCCATGGTTTCCATCGACATAGGTCCCATTGGCTGGCGCACCCGCCGGATAGGGTTGACCAAGACCGGCCGGAACGCATTCCTCCACGCGCTTCACAATACGGCGCTTGCGCGGCTCTGTCCGAACGACGCGGCGACGCGTTGTCGGCCTGCGCTCCTTGATATAGCGCGGCTGCGCCTTAACCGATCGCGGGGCCTTCGCCGACTTATAGGTCGGGCTTTCCGTAATAGGTGTTTCGGCGACATGCACCGCTCCACCCGCCAGAATAGCTCCGCCCGCTGCTGTCGCGGACAATTTCGCTAGGGCCATTTTTACCGACATGGGCAAACTCTCTCGTGTTACTCTTAGAAGCGTTCGAGCAGCGGCGAGTCCGCCTTTCTTGCACCTCTAGTCGCACTAGAAGGCACCATAAGCCGTTAACCGGCAATCAAATTAACCATGCTTTGCCGGTCAAACAGCGAAATTTCTGGTCAATGATCGGGCGCAGAGGGCAAGGTGTCCCACATTGGAACCGATCAGGGCGTAAAACCTTCCAGGCCCTTAACCTTTTTCATCGAACAAACCTGTCTGACCGCTGCCAGAAACCGAATCACTTCCGCGATTCGCAGGGGGTTTGGGAGGGCGAATGCCCAAATGTTCCCAGCCCCCGTCATTGAGGCAGCGCCCACGCGCCGTACGCGCCACCAGCCCCAGCTGGATCAGGAAAGGTTCGACCACTTCCTCAATCGTATCGCGCGGTTCGGCAAGACCTGCTGCAAGCGTTTCGACACCCACCGGACCGCCTTTGTAAATATCTGCAATCATGCGCAAATACCGCCTATCCATGGCGTCCAGACCGAGCCGATCAACCTCCAACCGGGTCAGCGCATCATCGGCAATTTTTGCATTCACAACGCCGTCACCCGCCACATGGGCAAAGTCGCGCACCCGCCGCATCAATCGCCCGGCAACGCGCGGCGTTCCGCGTGCGCGCCGTGCAATTTCGCGTGCGCCCGCAGGTTCGATATTCATATCGAGCAGTTTTGCCCCGCGTTTGACGACCCGTTCAAGCTCTTCTTCAGTGTAGAAATTCAGGCGAACGGGGATGCCAAAACGGTCGCGCAAGGGGGTCGTCAAAAGGCCCTGCCGCGTGGTCGCACCGACCAAAGTAAAGGGCGGCAAGTCGATCCGCACGCTTCGCGCCGATGGCCCCTCTCCGATGATAATATCGAGCGCCCGGTCCTCCATCGCGGGATAGAGCACCTCCTCGACCACCGGATTGAGCCGGTGGATCTCGTCGATAAACAGCACATCGCCTTCTTCAAGATTGGTCAGCAGCGCGGCCAGATCGCCCGCCTTGGCGATGACAGGACCGGATGTGGCGCGAAACCCGACGCCCAGTTCCTTGGCGACAATCTGCGCCAGCGTGGTCTTGCCGAGACCCGGAGGCCCAAAAAACAGCACATGATCCATCGCCTCTTCACGGGACTTGGCGCTCTCGATAAATACCCGCAGATTATCCCGCGCCGCCTCCTGCCCGATAAATTCGGCAAGCGATTTCGGACGCAAAGCCGCGTCATGGTCTTCCGGCTGCCGCTCGGGGGAAAGGTCTGGGTTATCGGTCACTGGAATCCCTCGGGGACGATGCGAAATGTCACTACGAAACAAAGAACTGACAGCACCGGAACGTATCCCAGATAGGTATCAAACTTGATCATTCGATCAATCTCACCCTCGTTCAGATCACCGACCTCGCTCTTCGACGTGCTCATACTCACTTTCTGAAAACGCCAACTAGCTGTGAGATATAGACCAGCGAGCCTGTTCATAATCACGGTCTGGGCGATACCAAAACACACAATCGTAAGCACTCCGAAAAAAGTCCAAATGAGCGCCGGGAAAAGAGACAAACGGCTTAGTTGATCAGCGTTCGTAAGGACGGCAAGCATAGCGCCATGAATTGTCAATAATGATGCCAGAACCCACTTCCTGAAACTCGCATACTGCTCTTGATAGAACAATTGAGCGTCTTGCAGCCGGTCGGAAGCAACCTTTGCGAGTTCTTTCAGTTCGACGCCTTGCTCGGATATTCTACCAGCCATCAAAACGGGTTCACCGTATAGCCGCGTTGTTGCAACAACGCATGCGCGGTCATCGCAGACAGTGCGGTTTCAACGCCGGGGATCAGATCATCCTGCGCCACGCCATTGGCTGCGCCGCTTTGGCCGCACAGGATAAAGCGTACTCCGCTATCGAGCATTTCACGGATCATCGCGCTGGAAGGGTTGCCTTCGCCCATTTCGCGTTCCGCCCATACCTCATCGCTCATCAGATCGAGCGAGGCCTTGCCGTGAACCACCACCGCAATGCGGATGTTGTCCGGATCGACGCCCGCCGCGACGTGCATATTGATAAACCGCGCCGCGCTTTCAAACCCGCGATTGCGCGCATCCTTTGCGGCAGGTTTGGCAACGTCAAAGGCAATCGAAAACTCAGTATCGGCAGGAACGGGCCCCATCCCCTCAACCGGAGCATGCGGCCCGAAGCTCTCAAACACTGGCCCGGTTTTGAAGGCGGACATATCCTGCGCCGTAGCGGGGGCCGCAAACATCATCGCAGCCAGCAAAAGCAAGTATCGCATAATTCTCTCCATCATCCCGCCGCCTTTTTCAGCGCCACGCGGATCAAATCGCTGTCCTTGGCATCTTCGCCCAATTCACCTTGGGCGGCAGCGACAGCACGCGCCGCGATAACGGGTTTGAAGCCGAGGTTTTCGAGCGCGCTAACTGCATCCGCACTTGCGCCACCCGATGGTGTTATTGCAACTGTACCGCCATCCGCAGACGCGGGGAGCGCGCCAGCCTTGTCCTTCAACTCGTTGACGATCCGTCCGGCCAGTTTCGGCCCGACACCATTGGCGCGTGCAACCATCGCGGCATCACCGCCCGCGCAGGCCCTCTGCACTTCTGCGGTTGAAAGCGCGGACAATATCGCCAGCCCAACCTTGCTGCCCACGCCCTGAACCTGCGTCAACAAACGGAACCAGTCACGCTCTGCCGCTTCGGCAAAGCCCAGCAGGCGCATATCATTCTCGCTGACCTGCAAATCGGTGTAAATCGTGCAAGCCTCCCCTACCTCTCCCAAAGCGGAGAGCGTTTTGGTCGAGCAGTGGACCAGATAGCCCACCCCCTGCACATCGAGCACCGCCCAGTCTTCACCGGCTTCGTCGAGCAATCCTTTGAGTTTTGCTATCATAAGATGCCTTTTGCAATCATGGTTTGTTCCTGCCGTATCGCGACGCAATACGCCAGAGGATACGCGTGTGTTCAGGCAGTGGTCCACAAGTCTGAACAGATGGAACAGATGGAACACGGTCCTGAATAAAGAAATCGGCTGGATATGCCGGTGTGTGTGGGAGGGGCTTGAGGGGATGGTTTCGCCAAGGCATCCGGCCCTGATGGCAGATCGCCCGTGCGTAGGAAAACCTAGCCCTTCGCAAGCAATCCTGTGACGCGTCTGTAACGGGTACGCTCGACAGACACGGATGATCGGCTAAGAACATCGCATGAGTTGGAACACATTCGGACGCGTTTTGCGCTTTACCACTTGGGGCGAAAGCCACGGACCTGCAATTGGCGCGGTGCTGGATGGCTGCCCGCCGGGCATTGCATTGACCGAAGGGGATATTCAGCCCTTCCTCGATGCGCGCAGGCCGGGCCAATCAAAATTCACCACCCAGCGCCAAGAACCGGATGCCGTTCGCATCCTGTCGGGCGTGTTTGACGGCGCGGACGGAAAGCAACGCACCACCGGCACGCCCATTTCTTTGATGATCGAAAATGTCGACCAGCGCAGCAAGGATTATTCCGAAGTCGCCAAGGCATATCGTCCCGGCCACGCTGATTATACCTATGATGCGAAATACGGATTTCGCGACTATCGCGGCGGCGGGCGGTCATCCGCACGTGAAACCGCGATGCGCGTGGCCGTGGGGGCTGTGGCGCGGCGCGCCATTCCTGGCGTTAAGGTGACCGCTTTTGTCAGCCAGATTGGCAGAGATGAAATTGATCGCGCAAATTTCGACTTGGCCGAAATTGGCAACAACCCGTTCTTCTGCCCCGATGCGGCGGCGGCAAGGCGGTGGGAAATTTTGGTCGATGATGCGCGCAAGGCGGGCTCCTCGCTGGGCGCCGTGGTCGAATGCGTGGCCGAGGGTGTTCCCGCCGGCTGGGGCGCACCGATCTATGCGAAACTGGACGGCGATCTTGCCGCCGCGATGATGAGCATCAATGCGGTTAAGGGCATCGAAATCGGCGACGGTTTCGGCGCGGCGCATCTATCGGGCGAACAAAATGCCGATCCCATGCGGTCAGGCGAGAATGGCCCCGAGTTTTCGGCCAACCACGCGGGCGGCATTGCAGGCGGCATCTCGACCGGACAGCCGGTGGTTTGCCGCGTGGCCTTCAAACCGACCAGTTCAATCCTGACACCCGTCGACACAATCGACCGCGACGGCAACGAAACCCAAATCCGCACCAAAGGCCGCCACGACCCCTGCGTGGGCATTCGCGGAACGCCCGTTGTCGAGGCGATGATGGCGCTGGTTCTGGCGGATCATATGATGCTGCACCGCGCTCAAATAGCGAAGCGGTAGCGCAACAAGAACACGCTCAAATAGCGGGAGCGAAGCCGGCCATCAGCCAAGCAGTAGCGCGCAGGATTGATGGGTTTTGCGCCTAGCGGCCGCGCCTCAGCACAATATAGATTGCGCCTTCACCGCCATGTTTGCGGTGCGCCTTGCGAACAGCGGCGATGCTTTCGCCGTGATCGCTCGCGGCCAGCCAGTCGAGGATTTTGGCGCGGATGACGCCGCGTTTGCTACCGCGATCTGCCGCCTCAACCGGGCGCGACCTACCGGTGATGACCAGCACCAGACGCGCACCCATCGCCTGTGCCTGCGCCATGCCGTCGATCAGACGTGAATAGGCGGCATCGACGAAATGATCATGCAGATCGAGCGTGTAATCGGGAACAATCGCACCTGATTTGAGCTTGCGATCCCACGTTGCATCCAGACTGACATGGCCAATCCTGCGCACTGTCTTTGGTGCAAGGGGCGGTGTTTTTGGAATTGGGCGCGGCGCGGCGGCACGCTTCACCCGAACCGGCTTCGCCTTAACATCGGCCGCCGCAGCCGCAGGCATTTTGGGCAGCTTACGCCCTTCAAACGGTTCCACCGACAATGCGAGCTTTGCCCATGCGGCCTCTTCCTCTGCCGATAATCCGCGCGGGAGTTTCACCGGCTCATTCGCCATTGATGCGTTTGACAGTGCCTTTGGGCAGCAAGATTAACGCCTGACCGCGCCCGCTCATCCCGCCTGCAATTTCGCGTGCGTCCTCGCCAGCACCCCAGAATGTGTCAAATCGGTTTGCGCCTTTGATGGCCCCGCCGGTGTCCTGCGCAATCCACAATCCGTCAACGATATCGCGGTCCAGATCGAGCCAGACAGGCGCGCCATAAGGCACAAAATTGGGATCGACCGCGACAGAGCTTTCGCGCCGGACCGGCACGCCCAGCGAACCAAGCGGCCCGCCAAGATCATTGGCCCCGGCCAATTCGCGGAAGAAAATCCAGCTTTGATTCATCCGCATCAACGCTTTGCCGTCTGCCGGATTTTCGCGGATATAGGCCATGATGCCCTGCATAGAACCGGCATATTGGCCCGGCCCGTCACCCAGCAATCCCCGGTCGCGCATCACCCTGCCAATGCCGGTATAGCCGCGCCCGTTCTGACCGGCATAGCCGATCCGAATCACGCCGCCATCTGCCAAAGCAAGCCGGCCTGACCCCTGTATCTGAAGGAAAAACATCTCAACCGGATCGGCTGCCCATGCGATCGCCAAGCCGCGCCCTTCCAGCGCGCCGCCCTCAATCGCGGCGCGGTCATAATAGGGAACATGTTCGCCATTCGCGTCAATTCGGCCAAGCGGCGGCCTGCCGGTACGCTCTGACTCGGGCATATTTGCAGGCCAGCGGCGCACGAGATCATCGGGAATCGCATAAATCGGCACTTCGCATCCGGGCCTGCGTGTCCGGCAGCCGCGAATCTCCGGCTCGAAATATCCGGTTACAAATGCTTCACCGTTTCCGATGCGCGCGGTTTCAAACTGGGTTTCAAAAAATCGTCGGGCGTTGCCCGCGCTGCTGGAGGCCGACGCGCATGCCGCAGTCCAATCGCTATTATGCGTCAGCCCTGTTTTATCGTCACGCCGAAGCAAAGACGGGCAGCTTTCAACAAATGATCGTAGCGCCGCTTCGGCATCGGCCGATGACATGCCCAAAGAACCGATCTTGGGGCCAGCTGTAACGCCTGCGAGCCGCGCAGATTGAAAGGCAGACGGATCGCCGGGTGGAGACGTGCTTTCGGGAACAATCTGCCCGCAAGCAGCAAGCAGCGCCAGCCCGCCGAGCATCAATAGCCGGCGCAAACTGGTGCCCGCCATGCCCAATTCAGCCTTCGTCGGTTTCGTCGAGCAGCCAGTTGGGGTCGGTCGAATGAACATCGCGCATAAAGGTCCAGATATCGCGCGATTCGATTGCATCATCGAGCGATCCCGCGATCATCGTGCCATCCTTATCATAGGTTACCGCAGCGATATCAGCGACAAAACGCACCGCGATCCGCGACATGGAACCATCCAGCGTTGCACTGTCGATCACCGCTTCTTCGATCCTGATCAGGCGGTTATCGAGTTTTTCGCCAGCCTCCTCGCGAATGGCGATGGCACCGTCGAAACTTTCATAGACGTCATCGTCGCAAAGTTCTTTCAGCGTTTCGCGGTCGCCGTTCCAGAATGCTTCCAGAACCATGCCGTAAGCGCCCTTGGCCCCTTCAAGGAAACCGAGGATTTCAAACCGCCGGTCAGCCGCCGCAATTTCGCGCACGCCGCGCTCCACCGCCGGAACAATGTCTGGAATGGCTTGAAACTGATGCGCGTTTTGCGGTGCACCTGTGCGTTCGCCGGCACGGTCAGCTGACTGATCAGGTTCGACCTGATCGGGCCGGAGTGCAGGATCACGCGGACGCGGAATGCTTTCTTCCTCATGCTCAGCCCGTTGGCCCAGCACCGAATAGAGCCGCATGCCAAGAAAAGCGGCAACCACAGCGAGAATAATAATTTCGACGAATTGTTCGGGCACGTCAGATACCTGTTTTGCTTAAGCGGATTGGGGAGATAGGCTTATCTACCGCGATTTCACTAACATTCCTGCCTTAAATAGGGGCTGAATACAAATCGGCAACGCATTCCGGGCCTTTTTAAGCGCGGAACCGTTCACCATTCACGGCGCATTGCGGGCCGAGCGCTGTGGTGCTAGGCGCGCGTCAATCCGCTTTAGCTACCGCTGGAGCAACTGCCGAAGCTATTGCCTGGGCGGGCGCATCTTATGCGGACAAACTGAAATTATACTGACGAAAGACACATATCATGGCCGACGAAGGCGACGTTCTCACCGATTTCAACCCCAATCCGATGCCCAATGGCGAGGATACTTCACCAGCGGCGGGCGTAATCTCGCAATATGTGAAAGATCTTTCGGTTGAAAACCCGAATGCGCCTGACAGCTTCAACTATGCGGACAAGCCGCAGATCGATCTGCAGTTCAACATCGGCGCAAAGCCTGTCGGCGACGAGGCGCATGAGGTCGAATTGAAAGTGAACGTCACCGCCAAGGCCGACCAAGGCAACGTCTATATCATCGAACTGTCCTATTGCGGGCTGGTCGTCATGCGGAACCTGCCTGACGAACAGATGCATGCATTTATGTATGCAGAGGCGCCGCGCGTTCTGTTCCCCTTCGCCCGCCGTGTCATCGCCGATGCGACGCGCGATGCCGGTTTCCAGCCTCTGGTGCTCGACCCGATCGACTTTAACGGACTCTATATGCAGCAGCTTCAGCGCAAGGCGCAGGACGAAGCCGCTGGTGACGGTATCGCGGTCAATCCGGGCGGCAACGCTTAACCGGATCGCTGGGAACAGGTTCTAGCAGATGAGCCTGCTCAAAAACCTAGGCACAATAGGCGGGCTGACTGCGGTCAGCCGCGTCTTTGGTTTTGCGCGCGACATAATGCTTGCCCGTGTACTGGGTGCGGGCGGCGCTGCCGATGCGTGGCAGCTCGCCTTCCAGCTGCCCAATATTTTCCGGCGTCTGTTTGCAGAAGGCGCATTTGCCAGCGCCTTTGTGCCCTTGTTCAACCGTCATATGACCGATGGGGAAGGCGAAGCGAAACGCTTTGCCAGCGAAGTGCTGGCGATATTGCTGCCCATTCTGGTTGTGTTCGGTGCGGTTACCATGGTGCTGATGCCATGGATTTTGTTGCTGTTCGCCAGCGACGGGTTGGAAAATGATCCGGAAAATTTCCCGCTCGCTGTGACCATGGCGCGGATCGCGTTTCCCTATCTAATTTTCATGAGCGTGACGACATTGGTCGCGGCGGTGCTCAATTCATTGTCGCGCTTTGCCGCCGCCGCCGCCGCCCCAATCCTGCTCAATATCTGTTTGCTGATCGCCTTGACGTGGGGCGCGCTGCAGATTGATGGGGAAAGCACGCGGCAAGCGACCGGATTGGGATTGGCCATCGCCGTATCGGTTTCCGGCGCGCTGCAAATGTCATGGCTTTTGTTCTGGATGCGCCGCGCGGGTTTCCGCATTCCGATTGCACGCCCGAAGATTACCCCGCGGATCAAGGAGCTGGGCATATTGATCATCCCTGCCGTATTCGGTGCGGGCGTCTATCAGATCAGCCGTTTCCTTGACCTGTTTTTCCTGGGCCTATTGCCCGAAGGTTCGATCACCTATCTGGCGATGGCTGATCGCTGGAACCAGCTGCCGTTGGGGATTATCGGGATCGCTTTGGGCACCGCAATCCTACCGGCATTAAGCCGTTACATCGCCCGCGAGGAAAGCGACGAGGCCCAGCGCCTGCAATCCAACGCTGTAGAATTGGCCATGCTGCTGACGGTGCCTGCGGCGGTCGCATTGTTCTTTACCGGAAGCGCCTTTGTCCGCGTATTTATGCGCGCGGGCGAGTTTTCGATGGACGATGCCTTGGTTACGGGTTCTGTTGTTTCCGGGCTTGTGATCGGCTTGCCCGCTTATGTTTTGGTAAAAGTGCTCACGCCCAATTTCTTTGCCCGGAAAGATACGCGTACGCCGGTTTACACAGCTGCAGTTTCGCTGACCGTCACTGTCGTCCTCAACATCATTTTGGTCCCGAAAATTGGCGTTCTGGCATTGGCGCTTGCCGGTGCTGCCGGGGCGTGGGTCAATGTCAGCTTGCTGTATATCATCCTGTCGCGGCGCGGGTTTTTCAGCCTGTCGGGCCGCGTCATTTCGCGGCTGCTTCGTATTGCAATCGCTGCGGGCATAATGGCCGCGCCGCTATGGTGGCTGATGCGCTATTTCGATGCATGGTTTACTGGCACGCTTGCAGAACGGTTGCTGGCAATCGCTGCCCTTTCGGGCGTTGGCCTGATCACCTATGCAATCGCCGCTTTCGCATTGCGCGTGCTTGACCGCGATACAATTGGTCGGCTTATGCGGCGTCAGACTTAATCTCTAGCCTAAATTACAGGACAAATCATGCGAGTCGTTTCCGGCATCCAGCCTACGGGCAACCTTCACCTCGGCAATTATCTGGGCGCAATTCGCAATTGGGTTCGGATGCAGGATTCGATTGATGCGGATAGCCAGTGCCTGTTCTTCCTTGCCGATCTGCATGCGATTTCCATGCCGCATGATCCCGCCGAACTGAACGCGGCGACGTTGGAAATGACCGCTGCGTTGGTGGCCTGCGGCATTGATCCGGCCAAATCGATATTGTTCAATCACGCGCAGGTATCGGCTCATTCGGAAATGCAATGGCTGCTTGGGGGAACCGCGCGGATGGGCTGGTTGAACCGGATGACGCAGTTCAAGGAAAAATCGGGTAAGAACCGCGAAGGTGCCAGCCTGGCATTGTTCGGCTATCCGGTGCTGCAAGCTGCCGATGTGCTGCTGTATCAGGCCACCCATGTTCCCGTGGGTGACGATCAGAAACAGCATCTGGAACTGGCGCGCGATATTGCCCAGAAATTCAACACCGACTTTTGCGACGAAGATGCGCCGCTTTTCACCTTGCCTGAACCAATTATGCCGCCTGAATTTGCCCGGATTATGAGCTTGCGCGATGGCACAAAGAAGATGAGCAAATCCGACCCTTCGGCGATGAGCCGGATCAACCTGGCCGATGATGCCGATCTGATTATGAAAAAAGTCAAAAAGGCCAAAAGCGATTCGGAACCCTTACCATCGGAAAAGGCCGGGCTGGAAGGCCGGGCAGAGGCGCTTAATCTGGTAACGATCTATGCAGCCGTAACCGACGAAAGCGTGGATGACGTCCTGCGCCAGTTCGGGGGTGAAGGCTTTGGTAAATTCAAGCCCGCACTTGGCGAATTGCTGGTCGAAACGCTGGCACCGATTTCGGAACGCTTCCGCGAATTGAAATCCGACCGGGAATCGCTCGACGCGATTCTGGCACGCGGCGCGGCCAAGGCCCGTGAATTGGGAACACCAACGCTTAAGGCAACATACAAAGCATTGGGGCTGGTTCGCGGGTGATTTGATTAACAAGGCGCAGTTTTGGCGGCTGTTTCATTCAATCGCAGTTCAGCCGCGTGCTTTACAATGTCGCGCAATGGTGACAGCCTTCACGCATAATATCGGGGCTTGAAACTGTCCCGCAAAACAACAGGAAGGGTCAGAAAATGTCGAACAAGACGCTCATCAAACGTCGCACCTTCAAGCTGGTTGCAATTCCCTTGTTGCTGGCATCGCTTGGCGCCTGCGCGGCCCCGTTCAAGGCCGACGTTTCGCGTTTCGCAAGCCAGCTTCCCGCACCCACAGGCCAGACCTTTGCCGTGGTGGCTGACGATCCCGCTCTCGCGGGTGGGCTGGAATTCGCGCAATATGCCGATCTGGTCGAAGATCAGATGGCACGGCTCGGCTATGTAGAGGGTGCACCTCAGGACGCGACCTTGCTGGTCCGGTTTGATTACGGTGTGGACAAGGGCCGCGAACGGGTCCGCCAAACGGGTTTCGTCGATCCGTTCTATAACCGTTGGGGCGCATATCGCCCGTTCTATCGTTCGCGCATCGGCTATCGCCGCGGATTTCGCCATGGCAGCGCATGGGGTTTCGGATTTAACGATCCATGGTTCGGCGGCCCTGAAATTCGCAGCTACACCGTCTACACCAGCGGCGTGGATATGAAGATCGACAACACTGTAACCGGTCAGCGGCTGTTTGAAGGCAAGGCAGAGGCCGCCTCAATGTCGAACCGTTTGCAATATCTGGTGCCGAATCTGGTCGAAGCGATGTTCACCGATTTCCCGGGCAATTCGGGCGAAACATTGCGTATCTCGATCAAGCCGGAAGAAACAAAGGTCCGGCGGATCGATTGATCTGAACGCCAGTTTAAGGATTGAAAAGGCGGGCCGGAAACGGTCCGCCTTTTTCATTCGCTAATCGCCCTTTGGCTTTTGCTTGCGGTGCCAGCGCGCACCGGCGATGCCCGTGGCAATCGCAACCGATCCGATCAGGAAAGCGCTGGGAATACCGGGTGTGCCGGGGCCGGGGATATCGCCAACAAGGCTTTCGGCCCAATCAACCGCCCAATTGCCCAGATGGATCGCACCGCCCAGAAGGGTCACCGTAAGCCCCAGATTGCGCGGATCAAGCGGGCCCCAGCTCGTTTTCAAACCGACAAAGCGCAAAACCCGCGCGGCCAGCCATACCAGAATAATAATCCAAACAATCAGCGCGATTGCTGCAAACAATGTTCCGCCAAGGCCAAGTCCGGTAAGCATCAGCCAATCCGCTTCATCGGCCCGTCGATCCGAAACCGCCTGCACCGCGATCTGTCTCGTCAAGAACGACAACCTCGTCCCAGCGCGCCTGCGTTACCGGTGCCAGCACCAATTGCGCCACACGCTCTCCGCGTTTTATCGGAAAGTCTTCCGCGCCGTGGTTGATCATCAGCACTTTCAACTCGCCGCGATAATCGGAATCAATCGTCCCGGGCGTATTCGGCACGGTCACGCCATATTTATACGCGAGGCCCGAACGTGGTCGCACCTGAATTTCATATCCTGTAGGAATCGCCACCGCCAGCCCGGTTGCAACAGCGTGCCGCATCCCGGGTTCCAGCACGATATCTTCTGCGGAAAGCACATCCATGCCAGCCGCCCCGCTGGTCGCATAGGCCGGAAAGTCCAGCCCTTCACCATGGGGCAGGCGTTTAACCTGCACGCCTACCGGATCACTCCGAACTGGATCACTCATCAACCTCGATCTCCAAAGCCTTGGCCACGCGTTCGATCAACTCGCGCGCGACATCCTGCTTTGGCATATTTTTGAGGTTCTCGACACCTTTGCCGGTGACGATGTGCACACGATTTTCTTCGCCGCCCATCACATCACCCGAAACATCATTGGCAACGATCCAGTCCACACCCTTGCGTTTCAGCTTGATCTTGGCATTTTCCACCACATCCTGCGTTTCAGCGGCAAAACCGATTAACAATTCGGGCCGCTTTGCGCCCGCCGCCGTATTGGCGAGAATATCAGGGTTTTCGGTGAGCATAAGCGCGGGCGGTGCCGATCCGCGTTTTTTCATTTTCTCGCTAGAGATTTCCTTGCTGCGCCAATCGGACACTGCCGCCACCATAATCGCAACATCGGCGGGAAGTGATTTCTTGACCCAATCAGCCATTTCGCGCGCCGATTCCACGTCGATCCGGTCAACACCATGCGGCGTTTCCAGCGCAACCGGCCCCGCCACCAACGTAACACGCGCACCAGCGGCCGCAGCAGCGGCCGCAATTGCAAACCCCTGTTTACCCGAAGAACGGTTGGCAATGTAACGCACCGGATCGATCGGTTCGCGCGTTGGGCCCGCGGTAATCAGCACATGTTTGCCAAAAAGCGGGCGATGTTCAGGCTCGGTTTCGAAATCGGGTTGACCATCGAGCGGGTCGTCCTGCGCGCCCTCCTCGGCACCCACAGAAACGGGCTGTTCGTCGCCTTCGATTGGTTCAGGCTCCGCACCATCATCGCGCAGGGTATGATTGGTGGCTTCAGGATCGGTTGGCGGGGCAGATAATGCTGCCCCTTTTCCGGCCAATAGCGACCCAGAATCCGCGTCAGATACAGCCGCAGTCTCCTCGGCCATCTCGCCATCTTCGGGCAATTCATCCGACCATTGCGCTTCGAGCTCTTCCTCGCTCTTTTTCGGCGTGCTGCGCGGGATAAGAGAGGATAACAAGCCGCCCAATCCGCCCCTAGGTTCGGGTTCAGGTTCAGGTTCAGGTTCGTATTCACGCTCAGGCTGGATAGTTTCGACGAATTCTTCGATTTCGCCCGCACCGGCATCGCCCGGATCAATCCCCAGCAGATCGGCAATCTCAAGCCAGATCATTTCCGGTTCGGGCAAACGGCCCGGTCCAAATTCTCCGCACGCCATCGGGCCGATATCGGGTTCCACCAAATGCACACCCGCTTGCCGCAGCCAACCGGCATTGCGCTGCGTCGCCTCATGCTGCCACATCCGCACATTCATCGCGGGAACGGCCATCACCGGCTTGTCAGTTGCAAGGATCAGCGTTGTGGCCAGATCATCTGCAATGCCCGCCGCCATTTTCGCCATCAGATCGGCAGTCGCAGGGCATACAACCACCAGATCAGCCTCTCGGCTAAGCTGGATATGCCCCATCTCCGCTTCGTTTTTGAGATCCCACAGCGTTGTATGAACCGGATTTTCACTCAGCGCAGCCAGCGCCATCGGCGTTACAAATTGCTGTCCGCCATTGGTAATTACGCATGTGACCTGTGCACCGCCCTTGCGGATCAGGCGCACAAGCTCGCAGCTTTTGTAGGCCGCAATCCCGCCGCCCACCACAAGCAGCACTTTGGGCGCGTCAGATGCGCTCATGAAGGAATGCCTCCCGCATTGGCCCAAGCGGGCATGCGGCTGTGATTGGCAGGCACTGTTCAAACCCCTTTTTGTTCACGGATGCAGACTAGCGAGAGACGGCATGCCCCGCCAGCCCTGCAACACAATGGTTAAGATTTGTCTGGCCGATTATCGTTACCAACCTATAAACTTGGCCCTATAAACTTGGCAAAGCTTCATTGCGAGAGGGGACTTCATCATGCGCTTGGCACTTACCGCGATCATTTTTCTGGGCGGATTGCTTTTTACGTTCATCGGGGCGGGCTTTCTCATCCAGCCAGAGGTTCAGGCCGCCGATTTCGGTTTTGCGGCCAATACCAACACCGGATTGGGTGCGATTCGGGGCGATATGACCGCTTTCTTCGCCATCACCGGCCTGTCGATGCTTTACGGTGCATGGAAACGGAATGGCGATATTTTGCTGATTCCCGCCTTTATGCTGGGCTGCGCCCTGCTCGGGCGGATCATCACAATGTTTGCAAATGGCACCGATGACGGATTTTTCGAACCCATGGTGATTGAAGCTGTGTCGGTGATTATCTGTCTGCTGGGAAGCCGGATATTGCCGCATCCCGTCACCGACTAAAGCCTAGCCGATCCAGCCCATTGAGGCCGCGCCGGCCAAAACAGCCGCACCGGCGAGCGCGGCCACGACATACCCCATCCAGCCGCGAGAATCCGGCCCACGAGATTTCGGCCCGCGCCGTTCCCACATCAGTTCAACCGGCGGCAAAGGCGGTGGTTCGGGCGCGCCGCCTTTCGCCGGGAAATGATCCTCGATCCGGCGGATCAGCGAGGGGAGGCGCATCAGCGTCTCAGCATCTTCGCGAATACGTTCGGCAACCGCGGCTTCGGGGCCAAGTTCGTCGCGTATCCATGCGCGAACAAAGGGTGCAGATGTGTCCCACATATTGATTTGCGGATTCAACTGGGTCGCGATTCCTTCAACCATCACCATCGTTTTTTGCAGCAACAGCAAATGCGGCTGGGTCTGCATATCGAAATCGCGGGTGATCGCGAACAATCCGTCGAGCATCTGGCCCACGCTCAATTCGCTAACCGGCTTGCCGCGCATGGGTTCACCCACCGCGCGCAATGCCGTCGCAAATTCATCAACATCGTGATAGCTGGGCACATATTGCGCCTCGAAATGGATCTCTGCCACGCGTTTGTAATTGCCGGTGGTCAGACCATAGAGAATTTCCGCAAGCCACACACGCGCTTGCCGGTTGATCCGGCCCATAATGCCAAAATCAATCGCGACAATCGTCCCGTCAGCTTTCACGAACAGATTGCCCTGATGCATGTCGGCATGAAAAAAGCCTGCGCTGATTGCTTGGGTCAGGAACGCCAGCACCAGACGGTTGGCGATATCGGGCAGATCATGCCCTGCCGCCACCAGCGCATCGCGGTCGCTGATCTTCACGCCATCAACCCATTCAACCGTCATGACACGGCCATTGGTCCGGTCCCAATCAATCCCGGGAATGTCATAGCCTTCGATGGCCACCATAGATTCGGCCAATTCGCTCGCAGAGGCGGCTTCGCGGCGCAGATCCAATTCGCGGTTGGTCCAGCGTTCAAAATTGGCAATTGTCAGCCGAGGGCGCAGCCGCTCTGCCTCGCCGCCCATCGCCTCCAGATGCGCTGCCGCCCAATGATAGGTTTGCAAATCCCGTTCGAACTTCTCGCGGATGCCGGGGCGCAGAACCTTCACCGCGACCTGCCTGCCCTCGCTCGTCACCGCACGGTGGACCTGTGCGATAGAGGCAGACCCGATTGGTTCCTCGTCAATCGAGGTGAACAGCGATTCGATGGACTGTTCGAAGCTGGCTTCAATCGACTGGCGGATTTGCGCGAATGGAACCGGCGGCAGATTGTCTTGCAAGGAAAGCAGGTTGCGCGCCGCTTCTTCGCCCACCAGATCGGGACGCGTGGCCAGCGACTGGCCAAGTTTGATCGCCGCAGGGCCGATGGCGCGAAATGCACTGGCATAATCGGGCGTCTTGGGTTGAAATGTGCCGAACCGGGCGATCCGAACCAGGCGTTTGACGGGCGGCGGCGTATTGGGATCGCGTTCGATGCCGCGCAAAGCGCCATGTTTCGCCAGCGTGCGGCCCCATTTCAGAAGCCGCCAAATATGCGTTGCAGGCCGTGTCATGAAGTCAGACTTTCCAGCCCGAATGGATCGCAACCGCGCCGCCAAGTATCGGTTCAACCTTGGTCCGTGCAAATCCTGCATCGCGGATCATCTGTTGGAATTTCGGCATTGGCGGGAAACGGCGGATCGATTCGGCAAGGTAGCGATAGCTTTCTTCATCCTGTGCAATCAGCCCGCCGATCTTGGGCATCAGCCGGTGCGAATAAAGGTCGTAAACCTCTTTGAACCCGGGCCATTGGGTGGTGGAAAATTCCATACAATAAAACCGTCCGCCATATTTCAGCACGCGGTGCGCCTCCGCCAGCGCCCTATCGATATGCGTTACGTTCCTTATGCCGAACACGATGGTGTAAGCATCATAACTGCGCGAGGAGAACGTCAGCTCTTCAGCATTTTGCCGCGACCAGACAAGATCATCGATCCCGCGATCCATCGCGCGTTCAATGCCAACGTCGAGCATTTCCTGATTGATATCGGACACGGTGATGTTGGCGCCGCTATCCAGCATGCGGAAGGCGATATCGCCCGTGCCGCCTGCCATATCCAAGATCGCTTCACCGTCTTGCGGTTTGACCCGCCGCACGAAGCGATCCTTCCACAAACGGTGCATACCGCCCGACATTGCATCATTCATAATGTCATATTTGGCCGCGACTTTGGAAAAGACCTCGCCGACCATTTCGGTCTTGTCCGAAACGTCGACATCTTTGTAACCGAAAGAAACTGTATCACTCATGCGCAGCGCCTTAGGATGAATTGCGGTGGCGGCAAAGGGTGTTAAGAGCCGCCCCGAAAGAGAAACCCATGCCTGAATTGCCAGAAGTTGAAACAACCGTCCGGGGTCTCGCCAAGTTCCTTGACGGAGAACGTATTGAACGGCTGACCCTCAACCGGCCCGATATGCGCCGTCCGTTTCCCGCTGATCTGGTGCAAATGGTAACCGGCGCGCGCGTCACCGGCATGGGACGAAGGGCAAAATACGGACTGATCCATACAGATCGCGGCACCACGCTGGTCTTTCATCTTGGCATGAGCGGGCGCTGGCGGATCGATCCTGAGGAACCTGACAAACATGATCATCTGGTGATCGAAACGGCGGACCATTCCTTTGCGCTGTGCGATCCGCGGCGATTCGGCTGGGTTGATCTGGTGGCAACCGATTCGCTGGGTGAATGGCCCTCCTTCGCATCGCTCGGCCCCGAACCGCTGGGGCCTGATTTTGCCGTCGATCATCTCAAAGCAGCATTTGCGGGCCGCAAGCAGGCTGTCAAATTGCTGCTGCTCGATCAACGGATCGTGGCGGGCCTGGGCAACATATATGTATGCGAAGCGCTGCACCGCGCAGCGATCCATCCGCGAAAGGCAGGCGGCAAGGTTTCAAAGCCGATGCTGGCCCGGCTGATCCCCGAAATTAAGGCCGTGCTGGAACAATCGATTGAAGATGGCGGATCGTCGCTGCGGGATTTCGCCCGGCCCGATGGTGAATTGGGGTATTTTGCAACACGCTTCGCCGTCTATGGCCGCGAGGGAGAGCCTTGCGACCGCGAAGATGGCGGAGTGATCAAGAGAATTGAACAAGGCGGGCGCAGCACCTGGTTCTGCCCCAAATGTCAGAAGTGACCCTTGCGGAGCGAAAGCGAGGAAGGCCTAAGTAAGCGAATGCGAACGCTGGCGCTTGAGGCTAAACATATTGACGACTCACGCACCCCTCGGTAAAGGGCGCGCTTTCCGGCGGGCGACTGCCGTTTCCGATCGAACAAAATTATTCAATTCCGGCCGTCATCGGCGGCCCGATAAAGGACAGACATGGCCAACACGCCGCAAGCACGCAAACGCATCCGCCGCAACGATCGCCGCGCCGAAATTAACGGCGCGCGCATGACCCGCATTCGCGGCTTCGTGAAGAAAGTTGAAACTGCGATCGAAGGCGGCGACCAGAAAGTCGCAGCAGACGCACTTAAGGCAGCCCAGCCTGAAATCGCTCGCGGTGTTGCTCGCGGTGTGATGCATAAGAACACTGCGGCGCGCAAAATGTCGCGTCTCTCCAAGCGGGTTTCTGCGCTTTAAGCCGGACGCTGCCGATTCGACTCGGATGAGCGAATCGCAGACTGGCTTCGGGCCGCGATTCCAGCTTTGAAATCACAAAAAGCCGGTGCGTTTCGCACCGGCTTTTTTGTTGCACCGCAGCGATCTTGGGCGTGCAAAGCGAGGCAGCTACCGGTCCATTTCGCGAAACCCTAGGAAGGTCCACGATTCGCGGCGCCCACTCCGAATGATTTTGGATAATATCTAAAGTTAACAATGGTTTGAACGCAACTCTGCGGGGTTGCAGCCTGTCAAGAATTATATTTCGGAATTATTACAGCCTCTGCCCTTGCTTCGCAGCGATAGCTGTTCATAAGTCAAAGCAGTTCGGGGCTGGATGGCCTGAACTTAGATGAATTTACGCAATTGGGGGACCCGGAATTTACGATTCCGGGCTGTGGCAAAGCTATGCCGCCCTACAGGGAAAACATCGGCCGATCGCGATCAATGCGGGGCCGGAATTAGGGTTTGATCAAGCTATGGCGACGAAGAATAGCGGATCGGGAGCTTCAGGCCGGAAATCGGGCAAGAAGGACGTCGAAGATATTGAAGCCGTGAACCTGGCTGCCGATTGGGCTGATATCAGCCAGGGTCTGCGCAAGGATCTGGGGCATCAACTGCACAGCCAATGGATCAAACCGATCCAGGTTGGCGGATTTTGCAAAGATACCGGCACGCTTGACCTGTTTTTGCCGACCGAATTTTCAGCCAATTGGGTGCAAGACCGTTTTGCCGACCGGCTTTCGCTGGCATGGAAGATCGCCAAAAACGATATTCGCAATGTCCGCATTCAGGTCCACCCCGGTCGCCGGAAAGTTCCCGATATCTCGCTTCATGGCGATGGGCCGCGCCCAGCCAATGATGGCGATTCGTCAATGATCGCGGTCGCCGCAGGCACCATCGGCGAACAAGGCTTTACTTCTTCGGTCGGCCTCGACCCGTCGCTGACTTTCGCGGCCTTTGTGACAGGCGAAACCAATATTCTTGGCTGCAACGCTGCACAGCGCATGGCCGCAACCGAAACGCCGCAATTCTCTCCGCTCTATCTCAAGGCTGCCACCGGTCAGGGCAAGACGCATCTGATGCATGCGATTGGCCATGCCTATCTCGCCGCGCATCCCCGTTCGCGCATCTTCTATTGTTCAGCAGAACGTTTCATGGTCGAATTCGTTCAGGCGCTGAAACAGAACCAGATGATCGAATTTAAGGCGCGGCTACGCAGCTTTGATCTGCTGCTGGTTGATGACATTCAATTCATCATCGGCAAGGCGAGCGCACAGGAAGAATTACTCTATACGATTGACGCGCTGCTGGCCGAAGGCAAACGTCTGGTCTTTGCCGCTGACCGTGCACCGCAGGCCCTAGACGGGGTGGAACCGCGCCTGCTCAGCCGCCTGTCCATGGGCCTTGTTGCTGATATTGCACCTGCGGATATTGAATTGCGCCGCAAGATTCTCGAATCGAAATTAACGCGGTTTGCCCCGCTCGAAGTGCCCGCTGATGTGATCGAATTTCTTGCCCGTACCATCACGCGCAATGTTCGTGAGCTGGTTGGCGGCCTGAACAAGCTGATCGCCTATGCCCAGCTGACCGGTCAGACAGTTTCATTGCAACTGGCCGAAGAACAGCTGACCGATATCCTCTCCGCCAATCGCCGCCGGATCACAATTGACGAGATCCAGCGAACAGTGTGCCAGTTCTACCGCATTGACCGCAGCGAAATGAGCAGCAAACGCCGTGCGCGCGCTGTGGTTCGCCCGCGTCAGGTGGCAATGTATCTTTCAAAGGTGCTGACCCCGCGCAGCTATCCGGAAATCGGCCGTAAGTTCGGTGGCCGCGATCACTCAACCGTGATCCATGCCGTGCGTCTTATCGAAGATTTGCGGACACGCGATGCTGATATGGACGGCGACGTTCGCAGCCTGCTGCGCCAGCTGGAAAGTTAAACCGGCTGGCCCCAAGTTCTGGCCCCAAGTTCTGGCCCCAAGTCCCGGCCCCCAGTTCCAGCCCCAAGTCCCGTCTCACGCCGCCCGAACGCCGCCAGTTCGGGGCTTTGGCCAATGTGACCAAATGTGATCAAGAACCATTCGACATGGCCACTCTGGTCGCTCTAAAGGCCGCGCATGAGCCTTTCTCCTGAACGCCTTGACCGTTTCGCGCGTCATATTGTCATCCCCGAAATTGGCGGGGCGGGCCAAGTTGCGCTGGCGCAATCGCATATCACTCTGGTGGGGCTGGGCGGCATTGGCAGCCCTGCGCTGCAATTTCTCGCCGGAGCGGGCATCGGCCAGCTGACCCTGATCGATGACGGCGATGTCGAACTGTCCAACCTTCAGCGGCAGACGATCTACACCAAACGCGATATCGGCCATTCGAAAGCGGTCGCCGCGCGGCGCTGGCTGGCCAATTTCGACAATGAAATAGAAGTCGATGTGCGCGATAACCGGATCACCCGCAGCAACGCTGTATCCTTGGTGGCGAACACCCAATTGGTCGTCGACGGCACTGACAATTTCGCAACCCGCCTTGCAGTTTCGGATGCATGCGTTGCCAGCGGCGTCCCGCTGCTGAGCGCGGCGGTCGGACGTTTTCAGGGACAGGTCGCCAGTTTCGCCGGGCATTTGCCCGATCACGCCTGTTATCGCTGCTATGTCGGGGATGCATTCGACAATGATGAATGCGACAGTTGCGCTGATGACGGGATGCTGGGCGCGATGGCCGGATGGGTCGGCAGTTTAGCCGCGATGCAGGCCGTGCGCATCCTGCTGGACGGCAAAGCCGCGCTGGGTGATCCGGGTTGGGGCAAGCTGCATATGCTCGATGGGCTGAAGCCGGGCATGAGGACGCTCAACATTGCCAAAGACCCCGAATGCGGGTCATGCGGATCAATCAGCTAACGCGGCGCCGCGTGCTATTTCTGCGCGGGAAAATACCACACGCGGCGCACCAAACCGCGTTCAAATTCATACACTGCGATGGAAGATTGGGCCTGCTGTTTCCCCGCTGAATCGGTCCAATGTGCCGTTTCGCGCATTGTCAGAAACCGGCCGTTCTCGATTATTTGTTCATATGTGCTGCGCGGCACTGATGGCGAAGCGAAGTAAGCAGTCATCTGCTCAACCAACGCTTCACGGCCGTCGGCGGCCACTTCGAATGCACTGCCTTCCACCGAAATCCACTGAATCTCGGGATGCATCAATTTGCGCATTTCTGCGATATCGCCAGCATTATAGGTATCGATATAGGATGCCGCCGTGGCTTGATTCGACATGATTTCATGCGCGGCAACGCCGATATTGCCCGGCGTTCCCATAAACAAAGCGGTGGTGGCGATTGTCATTGCAAATCGGTTCATGCGAATTGTCCTTTCAACGGGCTTTCCCCGCCAATACTTCATCCACCCAAGCAGGCACAAGCTGCCCCGCCCGGCCAAGGCGGCTTTGGGAAAACCAGCTTGAGCCTTCACTTCGTTCAAGATTGAGTTCCAAAGTATCCGCACCCATTTCGCGCGCATCGCGTACAAATCCTGCCGCCGGATAGACCGCGCCCGATGTGCCAATGGATACGAACAGATCAGCCTTACGCAACGCGGCATAGATCCGGTCCATCTGATACGGCATCTCGCCAAACCAAACGACATCAGGGCGCAGTGAAGGCGATTGGCATTTGGGGCACGGCGGACGGCCCCCTTGAGGGCACGCCGACAATGGCGCATCCCATGGTGAGCGCATTTCGCACACCGCGCACAGGGCGCTTTTCAACGCGCCATGCATATGCAGCACATTTTTCGCCCCGCCACGCTCGTGCAGATCATCGACATTCTGCGTGACAATCAGCAGTTCGCCAGAAAATTCGCGTTCCAGCCGTGCCAGCCCCCGGTGTGCATCATTGGGTTCGACATTCGCCAGCGCCTGTCGCCGCATATCATAAAAGCCCAGCACCAATTCGGGATTACGGGCGAAACCTTCAGGCGTTGCGACATCCTCTATCCGGTGCTGTTCCCACAATCCGCCCTCAGAACGGAAGGTATCGATACCGCTTTCTGCGCTGATCCCCGCGCCGGTGAGTATCACGATGTTGCGAATTTCGCGCATAGCTTCCCTTGTCGTCACCCTGAACTTGTTTCAGGGTCCATTCTTAACGTCACTCCGCATTGTGTGAGGCAGTATGAATGCTGAAACAAGTTCGGCATGACGACATATGGAAACCAGAATGACCAAAATCGGAATTATCGGCAGCATGGGCCGGATGGGACAGGCTTTGCAGCAAGCCATCGAATCGGCTGGCCACACCTATGCCGGCGGTGTGGATCAGGGCGATGATGTGGCGGCGCTGGCCCGCAATGCTGATGCGCTGGTCGATTTCTCCGCGCCATCGGCACTTGAAACCAACCTTTCTGCAGCACGCGATGCGGCTGTTCCGATTGTGATCGGCACCACCGGTTTGGAAGCCGCGCACCACGCGGTGATCGACAAGGCCGCCAATCACATCGCGGTCCTGCAAACGGGCAACACATCGCTTGGCGTGACCCTGCTGTCGCATTTGGTGAAAGACGCTGCCTCACGGCTGGGCGCTGATTGGGATATCGAAATTGTCGAGATGCACCACCGGATGAAAGTGGACGCCCCATCGGGAACAGCGATGCTGCTGGGCGAAGCTGCAGCACAGGGCCGCGGGATCGATCTTGAAATGAACTCCGAACGCGGCCGGGACGGTCAAACCGGCGCACGCGCAAAAGGCGCAATCGGCTTTGCCGCCCTGCGCGGGGGGACCGTGGCGGGCGATCACAGCGTAATTTTTGCAGGTGACGAGGAACGCATAACCCTGACCCACAATGCCGAAAACCGCATGATCTTCGCGCGCGGCGCGGTCAAAGCGGCACAGTGGTTGGCGGGCAAGGATGCAAGGCGGTATTCGATGCAGGACGTTCTCGATTTGTGAGTGCAGGCCAATGACCAAAGACCAGATTTTTGAATTTTTCCGCCGTCTGGCCGAAGACAATCCCGAACCCGAGACTGAGCTGGAATATGGCAATGCCTATCAGCTGGTTGTTGCCGTTGCCCTGTCGGCGCAGGCGACCGATGTCGGGGTTAACAAGGCGACGCGCCGGCTGTTTGCCGAGGTTGAAACGCCCGAACAGATGGTCGCCCTAGGAGAGGACGGGTTGAAGGATCACATCAAGACGATCGGTCTGTTCAACTCCAAAGCCAAGAACGTAATCCTGCTTTCGCAGCGGCTGATCGATCATTACGATAGCGAAGTGCCGGACGACCGCGACGAACTCGTTACGCTGCCCGGTGTCGGGCGCAAAACCGCCAATGTCGTTCTCAATTGTTGGTTCCGCCAAGAAACTTTTGCCGTCGACACGCATATTTTGCGGATGGGAAACCGGACCGGCCTGGCCAAGGGCAAAACGCCCGAAGCGGTTGAGGCAAAGCTGGAGAAGCGCGTTCCGCAGCCGTTCCGCCTCCACGCCCATCACTGGCTGATCCTGCATGGCCGCTATATATGCAAGGCGCGCACGCCCGAATGCTGGCGCTGTCAGCTAACCGATCTTTGCAGCTTCCGAAAGAAGGTGCTGGAGGCGCCTAAACGTTGAATACGGCCTTTGTGATTCGTGCATAAATCCGCCTGAGCACTTCCAGATCCGCCACCGCCACAGCCTCGTCAGTTTTGTGCATGGTCGCATTGCACAGGCCGAATTCGATAACCGGACAAACCGCGCGCAGGAACCGCGCATCCGACGTTCCGCCCGTGGTCGATGCTTCGGGCTTGATGCCGGTTTCAGCCGTCACCGCATCGGCGATAATCTGGCTGAATTCACCGGGGGGGGTCAGAAATGGTTCACCCGAAATTACCGGTTTGGCAACGCCGCCATGTTTTTCAGCAATGGCGCCGACCTGTTTCGACAAAGACGCGCCGCTATGCGTATCATTAAAACGGATTGAGATGCGCGCGGTTGCTTTGGCGGGGATCACATTATGCGCCGGATTGCCGACTTCCAATTCGGTGATCTCAATATTCGACGGTTGAAACCAGTCTGTGCCATTGTCGAGTACCAGCGCGTCCAGTTCCGCCAAAATCGCGACCAGCCTTGGCAGCGGATTATCAGCCAGATGCGGATAGGCAACATGGCCCTGAGTGCCCTCAACTTCGAGCCAGATATTGACCGATCCGCGCCGTCCGATCTTCATCATATCACCCAACCGGTTGACCGATGTCGGTTCCCCGACAAGGCATAGATCGGGTTCATCCCCGCGTTCACGCATAAGGTCGATCAATGCGCGCGTGCCATAAACGGCGGGGCCTTCTTCATCGCCGGTGATGATGAAGCTGATGGTGCCGGCATCGGCGGGCACATCTGCAACCGCGGCTACCATTGATGCGATCGAACCCTTCATATCGACCGCGCCGCGGCCATAAAGCAATTCGCCGCGCTCTTCCGGTGCAAAGGGCGCGCTGGCCCAGCCATCCCCTGGCGGGACCACATCCAGATGCCCGGCAAATGCAAAATGGCGAGAGCCTTGCGGACCGCGCCGGATAGCAAACAGGTTTTCTACCGGACCATCGGGCGCTTCACCTTTGACAAAACGGTGCACTTCAAAACCGAGCGGGGTAAGCATTTCTTCCATCACATCGAACACAAGCCCCGTTGCAGGGGTGACGGACGGGGCTGCGATCAATTTCACCGCGAGAGATATAGCGTCAGACATGGAAGCTCGGTTAGACCAGCCCGGCATTTCTGACCAGCCGGAGAAAACCGCCATGCCCAAACTTGACCTTAATGCCATCGCTCAAACCAATGCGACAGGCTATCCGCCGCCTTTTGATCGGGACGTAGACAAACGCTGGTACCGCCGGCTTGCGCCAATTGCGGGTCTGACCAAATTGGGTGCCAGCCAAATCGTGTTGAAACCGGGCGGCTTTTCCTCGCAGCGCCATTGGCACCGCGTCCAGGACGAGCTGTTGATCATGTTAGAAGGCGAGGCAATCCTGCACGAGGATGAGGGCGAAAGCACTTTGACGGCAGGCGACATCGTTGCATGGCCAGCGGGGGTGCAGAACGGCCACCGGATCGAAAACCGCAGCGGTGCAGATTGCATTTTCGTGGCGATCAGCGGCGGTGACAGGGATACCGATTCGGGTGAATATCCCGATATCGACATGGTGTTCGATTCAGATGGATATGCGCGCAAGGACGGGGCCCGATATCCGGCAGAACGCGTACCTTAACGGCGGCGCTCAGGCTCTGGCAGCGGCCCCGGTTCAAATGCCTGATCCAGCAATTCTGCCATCCGCAATCCCGCTTGCCTGATCCGCCGCTGCGCCAGCGGAATTGCCCGCTCTATATCATCCTGCGTCAATGCGGTTTCTAGGGGCAATTCGCCCGCGCAGGGGTCAGTATCGAAGGCTGCGGGATAGATGAAGTCGCGCGCCGCCTGCCAGCTTTCGTGGCCCCAATCGGCAGGCTGTCCGCCGCCATATTCGGCCCGTTCTGCCGCGTTGTAATGCCGCACCATCCCCCCCTGTGCCGATGTAATTGCACGTTCAGCCAGCGGGCCATCCCAGATCCAATGCAGGTTCATATTCGGCACGATCCCAAAGGCTGTTTTGCGATCATTCCCGCCGCGATCATTCTTGTCACCTGAATGAAGCGGCATGTGAATATCGCCCACGAAATGAACCATAAAGGCAAGCGCTTCCAAGCGGATATGCGCGGGCAGGCTCTCATCAGCCAGCAGCCTTTGGTTGCGTTCGATCTGGGCGGTGACACAATTGCCGCCGCTGCAATTTTTTCGCGGCTGATACGCCTCACAAATCGGGGTCGTGCGATAATGCCATGCCGCCGTATAGCCCCAGCGCCAACGCGTCCGGCGCACACAATCGGGCCAAACGGCGGCATCTTGCAGGCTTTTTAGATCACATTCAGGCGTGCCGAGAAGGGCCTCGCTCCGAAGCAATTTTCGAATTGCCGCGCGCGTTTCAGGCTTCACATTGGCCAGCGCAATCTCGCCCGTTGTCCGGTGACCAAAGCTGCCCCATGCCAGAACCGGCACCGGCATGATCGAGCTGAACAGCAGCGCAGCCGCGCAGAGTGCTGCGGCTATTTTACCGATGGTGACACTTCGTATTGTTCGATTACCCACTGTTCATCCTCTGCACCGGCCAGCCATTGCTGCATCCATTCATGTTCCCAAACCGCCTGCATATAGGTTTCAGCAAATGCAGGGACGCCCACGCCATAGGTTAGAAACCGGCTGACGATCGGCGCATAAAACACATCCGCCGCGCCAAACGTTCCAAACAGATAGGGGCCGCCCTGCCCGAAACGCGCACGCGCCTCTGCCCACAGCGTCAGAATGCGGACGATATCGTGCTTACAATCTTCAGTGATTTCGATCCCTTCAAACCGCTTTCGCATATTCATCGGACATTCGCGGCGCAGCGGCATGTAGGAACTGTGCATTTCCGCCACCATCGCCCGCGCCATCCCGCGGGCCGTATCATCCTTTGGCCAAAAACGGTCACGCCCGACCTTGTCGCTGCAATATTCCAGAATCGCGAGACTGTCCCAAACCACGGTTTCGCCGTCCCACAAGATCGGCACCTTGCCCGCAGGCATGATCTCGCCCGATTCTTTCTTCGCAGCCTGCCATTCTTCACCGCCAATATTGACGGTGATTTCGTCAAAATGCAGGCCCGATTGCTTGACCGCCAGCCAGCCGCGCAGCGACCAACTTGAATAGTTCTTATTGCCGATGATCAGCTTCATCGTTGTTCCTTTTGTTCCCACCTTATCTCGCGATAAGCGTTCATCCTTTCGCTGTCGAGGCTGAACAGATGGAACGGATGGAACAGGGTCATCGGTGCAAAAACGCGCTTGGGCCGGATCGCGCAATCGGGCGATATAGCGTTTGAGAAAACGGCGGGCTTCATCAGGTTCCATCGCTCAACCTATGATGAATTGGCACGGTGTAGGAAAATGACCCGCCCCCTGCACCATGAACAGGGGGCTTTACGGCCCGAATTACTGGCCTATCATCTTGGCATGACCCTGCGCCCGTTCCATCTCGCCTTTCCCGTGAACGACCTTACCGCAGCGCGTGAATTTTACGGCGGCACGATGGGATGCGCGGAAGGGCGATCGGCATCTCACTGGATTGATTTCAGCTTTTACGGCCACCAGATTGTGACGCATCTGGTGGGCGGCGATCAGGCCGAAGATCAAGGCCGCGATGCAGGCAAAAATCCAGTCGATGGCCACGGCGTACCTGTCCCGCATTTCGGCGTTGTGCTGACGATGGACGATTGGGCGGCGCTCGCCAAAAGGCTCAAAGCGGCAGGCACCAAATTCGAGATCGAACCGACCATCCGCTTCAAAGGCAAACCGGGCGAGCAAGCCACAATGTTCTTCCGCGACCCGGCGGGCAATGCGCTGGAGATGAAGGCCTTCGCCCGCGATGAAATGTTGTTTGAAAAATAGACCGCGTCACTCACGAAACGGAAATTGCCCATGAACCTTGATTATGCCCCAGAACTGATCGGATTTCGCGGCGCAATACGCTCCTATTTTCAGGATGAATATCCCAAGGACATTCTAGAGAAAGTCGCTGCAGGAGCCAGTCTGACCACCCCCGAAGTCCGCAAAGCCGAAATGGCACTGGGCACCAAGGGTTGGCTCGCCAGCGCATGGCCCAAGCAACACGGCGGCCCTGGTTGGTCGATTGAAGAGCAGTATATTTTTGACGAGGAATTGGAACGGGCGGGCGCGCCAACAGTCACGCCGATGGGCGTGGTTTATGTCGGGCCGGTGCTCTACACCTTCGGCAGCGAGGAGCAGCAGGCGCGGTGGCTGCCCGGAATTGCCGATGGCTCGGTTGGCTGGGCGCAGGGCTATAGCGAACCGGAGGCTGGTTCCGATCTGGCATCATTGCAGTTTTCTGCTGTTCGCGATGGCGATGACTATGTGCTCAACGGCACCAAGATATGGACCTCTGCCGCCAACCATGCTGACTGGATATTCCTGCTGACGCGGACTTCACAAGAAACCAAAAAGCAGATGGGCATCACTTTCATTTGTGCCGAGCTTGACCAACCCGGCGTCACTGTCAAACCGATCATCTCCATCGATGGGAAATACCATCTTAGTCAGGTGGATTTTGAAGATGTGCGCGTGCCCGTCACCAACCGCATCGGCGAAGAGGGCAAGGGCTGGACCTATTCGCAATATCTGCTGGGAAATGAGCGGACATCCTATGCGCGCATCGGCGGCAAGCGTACGCAGCTCGCCACCATCCGCGCGATTGCATCGCAAGTGCCGACCGGCGGCAACCAGCGATTGATCGAAGACAGCGCCTTCGCCGCCCGCCTGAGCGCCGCCGAGATCAAGGTCGATGCGCTGGAGATCACCGTGCTGCGCGTGCTGTCCTCGGTCAAGGACGGCGGATCACCGGGCAACGAAGCTTCGATCCTGAAAATCATGGCGACCGAAATCGCACAAGAGATTACCGGCCTGTTTGTCGTTGCCGCTGCCGAACACGGCATCCGCAAATTTGGCGACAGCGTCAGCCCGCAATGGACAGGGCATTCCGCCTTCGCAGCGCCGGGAGTCGCGACATATTTCGGCACCCGCGCTCAAAGTATTTACGGCGGAACGAATGAAATTCAGCGAAACATCATCGCCAAACATGTGCTGGGATTGTGAACATTTGAACGCCACCGTTTGCGCGTCAGTGCTCGCGATATGGGGTCAATGATGTTCGGTGGGCTGTTCGATAGTTTCCTGCATCGTCTGCGGACCCTTTGCAATACATTGGGCGGTTTAAACCCCAGCGTCACCCAGCACAGCCGCTCGCAATTCCGCGATACCCATGCCTTTTTCGGCGCTCGTAACGTGCATCTCAGGAAACGCAGCAACATGTTTGGCGGCTTCCTGAGCGACCTGTGCTGTTACAGCTTCAAGCGCGCTGGCTTTGATCTTATCCGCTTTGGTCAAGACGATGCGGTAGCTGACCGCGGTTTCATCCAGCATCGTCATCATCTCGCGGTCGACGTCTTTTAGGCCGTGGCGGCTGTCGACCAGCATCAGCGTGCGGTTCAGCACTTGCCGTCCGCGCAGATAGGTTTTGATCAACTTCTTCCATTGCCCCACCACTTTCAGCGGGGCCTTGGCATAGCCATAGCCGGGCATATCAACCAAGCGGAACAGCGTGGGGTCGCCCACTTCAAAGATATTGAGTTCTTGCGTCCGCCCCGGCGTTACCGATGCGCGCGCGATGGCCTTGCGGCCGGTCAGCGCGTTGAGCAGGCTGGATTTGCCCACATTCGACCGTCCGCAAAAGGCGATTTCGGGCACTGTCGGCTCCGGCAGGAACTTCAGCTGCGGGGCGGAAAGCAGGAAATCCACACGCCCAGAAAACAGCTTCGACGCACGTTTGCCCAGCTCGATACGCTCGGCCTCTTCCTGTGCTTCCAGCTCCTCTGGGCTAAGTGCGCGCATTACCCTTTCGCTTCCCTTGCTGCGGCTGCGGCCTTGTCAGCCTTTTCTTTCTCTGCCGCGGCCCGCAATTGCGGGTGTTTGGAATAGAGATAAGTTTGCTGCGCCAGCGTCAGCAAATTGTTGGTAACCCAGTAAAGCAGCAAACCGGCAGCAAATGGTGCCATTACAAACATCAGCATCCACGGCATGATGTTGAAAATCTGCTGCTGGATCGGGTCCATCGCGGTCGGGTTCATCTTGAACGTCAGCCACATTGTAATGCCGAGCAATATCGCGAGCGGACCAATGGCCAGCAAGCTGGGCACATCAAACGGCAGATAGCCGAACAGATTGAGGATCGTTGCCGGATCGGGAGCGGACAAATCCTTTAGCCACAGCGTGAAGGGCTGGTGACGCATCTCAATCGCCAGAATCAGCGTTTTGTACAATGCGAAGAAGATCGGAATCTGGATCAGGATTGGCAAGCAACCCGCCAGCGGATTGACCTTCTCCTCCTTATACAGCGCCATAATCTCTTGCTGCTGCTTTTGCTTATCGTCCTTATAGCGTTCCTGAAGCGCCTTCATCTTCGGCTGGATCGCCTTCATCGCCGCCATCGAAGCGAATTGTTTTTGCGCGATGGGGAACAGGAACAGACGAATAATCACCGTCAGACCGATAATCGCGAGGCCGAAGTTGCCGACATAACCAAACAAGGTCGTCAACATCCACCAGATCGGCTTGGCGATCATGGAGAACCAGCCCCAGTCAATCGAAAGGCCGAATTTATCGATGCCCTGATCTTCGTAAAGGTCGAGGACGGCGCTTTCCTTGGCCCCTGCGAACAGGCGCGTGGTCTTGGTGACTTGCGCGCCGGAGGCAACGGTTACGGGTTGATAGATCATTTCCGCACGGAACAATTCATTGCCGAGCGAGCGGAAGCTGGTTTCGACATTGCTGTCGTCCTGCGGGATCAGCGCGGATAGCCAGTAAATATCGGTGAACCCGAGCCATTCAGCACGGCCTTCCGTTTCACCTTCTGCTGCATCCTCGGCCAGATCATCATAATCCGGGCCAAACTGCACAGCCTCGTCGAAATTGCCAATCGGGCCCGAATGGACGTTGAACAAATCATCGCTGGCGCTGTTGCTGGTGCGGTTGATGAAACCGTATGGGCGCACGACAACCGGCGCTTCGCCGGTGTTGGATACGGTTTGATCGGCAGTGATCAAATAATGTTCATCAATCGTGAGGGTGATCGTGAACAATTGCCCTTCGCCATTGTCATAGCTGAGCGTGACCGGAGTGCCTGGCGCGAGCGGGCCGCCATCGGCCTGCCACACGGTTTTGGCAGTCGGGACGGTGACGCCCTCTCCTACCCAGCCGAATTGCGCGAATTGCTGCGCTTCGGTGCCTTCGGGCGCAAAAATGCGGATCGGGCCGCTATCCTTATCGACCGTCTGGCGGTGAGTCTTGAGTTCGACATCATCGATCCGCGCACCAACCGGATTGATCGCACCGACAATTTCAGGTGCGTCGATTTTCACCCGCTCTACCGATGCCAGCTCTGTTTCTAGATCGGCCGGTTCTTCGGTGGCCAAATCCCCGCCAATTCGCCCACCTACATCTGCGCTGCCGGTTGCAGGCGCCGCAGCGGTGCTGGCAATTTCGGCCGTCTGAGCGGGCGAATCGACCGCCTCTGTTTGGGTCGGCTCGTCAGAACGAGGGTAGAAATACTGCATGGCAGTATCCCAACCGATCAACATGACGCCGCAAAGCACCACTGCGAGCAGGAGATTACGCTGATTGTCCAAAATATCTGTCCGTGTTTCGTGTCTGTCTGGTCATGCGGAAGGGCCGGTCATGGAACGGGATCGTGCCCGTGCCCTCCCCAAGGATGGCAGCGCAATATACGCTTAAGCGCCAACCATCCACCCTTGATTGCACCGTATTTTTGCAAAGCCTGAATCGCATATTCGCTGCATGACGGCGCAAATCGGCAAGTCGGCGGCAAAATACGCGACGGGCCAAGCTGCCATAGGCGGGCAATCCAGATGAAGATGATCTTCACATTTGCTCTCTTCGGGTAAAGCGTTTCTCGATTTCAGGCATTTCTCGATGTCAAATAGGCATGATCAGGTGAATTGCCAGCATAACACACCTGCCCTATTTTCGGATAGGGCCGCGATTGCCCCGGCGCGGACGATGAGAGCCGCGCTTGCGGGGCGGATCGCCCTTGCCATCGCGAATGCGGGAAAGGGCGGCAGACAATTCTTGCCGCAGCGTAGAAAAGTCGCGTTCCACCCCCGTATCACGCGCGATCAGAATGTGATCATGATCTGGCAAGCCTTCTTCAGGCAGCGCATCCCACAGCAATTCGCGAAATCGCCGCTTCAGCCGGTTGCGAACAACGGCGTTGCCGATTCGCTTAGTGACGGTGATGCCATATCGTTTGCCACGATCATCATTGGGCCGCGCAAGAAGGACAAATCCCGGACGCGCAACGCGCAGCCCCCGATTCGCAGCAAGAAAGTCTGCGCGGGCGGAAATAACGGTGGGCTTGGCGGGGTTCGGATTGGTCACATTGGCCAGGATAGCGCCAAGACGGGCGAGAGTCTTTTGTTTTGGACCCTCAGTCGCCGGCAGAATGCGTCCGCATTCCCTGCTGGCATCACATAGATCGTGCAGCGATCGTGCAGCCAGTCAGCCTTGCGGTTTGCTGTCCGCAAACCGGGCCATTCCAAGCCGTTGCTGTCTAAAGGGTGCTTGGTCGCAATAGCCGAAAGGGGCTGTGCGGCCGCAGGCGCTTGAGGTTAAACAATCAAATCGATTGAGGGGCCGAGCAAATGCTCAGCCAAAACGAATCAGGCGCTGAGCTTTTTGCGGCCACGTGCGCGGCGAGCGCGGATAACCTTGCGGCCACCGACAGTTTTCTTACGGGCGAAGAATCCGTGGCGGCGGGCGCGCACAAGATTGCTGGGCTGAAAAGTACGCTTCATAATAACCTCGAGGGTGAAATAAAAAGGGCCGCCCATTCCCGCAAATCAGGAACAAGCCGCCTGTATCGAGCGCGCAATTAGGGGAGCAGCGCCTTCAAGTCAAGATATGCGATCCTTGGCGCGGCCTGTTTTTTCGGGTCGGATTCGGTTGTCAGCCAGTTTGGCGCCAGCGGCACCGGCGCCGTCCCGTTCAATTCGATTTCTTCTATCTCAATCTTGCGCATCTCGATCTTGTCCAATCCGATCCAACCACGCATTTCCTGTGCTGTCAGCCATTTTGCATCAGCGAAACCGACCGAATTGGTCATGCTGTAAAACGCGCGCGCATCATCGCGGCTCATCCCCATTTCCTGATAGTAATCGAGATACATGCGGTTGGGACGGGCATCCTCGGCAAAATCATGCGGCTGGCGGCCATGCGAATCGATCCATGAATGGACCGCGAATTCCGCGCCATCATCGATTCGGCGCGTAGCACCGGCAAGGAACAGTTCGACCGCGCCTGACCGAACGGAGCCGCCATTGGGCACATGGGTTTCAATCCCCGCAGCGCGGATCATCCGCGCAACGCGCATATTGGCACGGTCATCATCGGTTCCGGGCGCTTCGATCAAACGCAGCGTGCCGATCGCAGGATAGTCTGTCAGCATTGTTAGAAAATCGGCAGGGGATGCACGATTTGTCGCTCCAACCAGTTCCGCGTGATTGTGATCGATCACGCGGAACGGGCCGTAGCTAGCCAGCGCCGCTTTTTCGGCAGTGCCGGCCTTGGGAACCGCAGGTGAATAAATGTTGGGCCGGTAACTGTCGGGCCGGCGCGCAAGCCTGTTCGCGCCATCTTCCACACGAACCCATTTCTGCGCTGCGTGGTCCCATTCTTCGACCCACGTTTCAACCGACACCACTTGCGCGAGTGCAGGCTGACTGAGCAGCGTCGCGAGAGCAAGGAAAAGGACAATAAGACAGCGCATGGCGTCTCGTCTAAAGACACCCGATTGCGCGTTTGCGAAGATTTACGGTTGCATCCCGGTTGTCCGACTGCCTTAATATTCCCCTACTGCCGCGCCATAATTTGTACTAACCCCTCGACATCACAGGATTTTCCAGCCAAATGCGGTGATGGTGAGGACCAGTCCGGGGGCGCGTTTTATCCGCCCCCAATAAGGGGTTATGCGCGTGGTCGCATTGGTCAGGACAGTCGCTTATCTGGGGCTGGAAGCACGCGCCGTGGAGGTGCAATGTTCGCTCGCGCCCGGCTTGCCAAAATTCAACGTGGTTGGTCTGGCGGACAAGGCCGTGGGCGAAAGCAAAGAACGCGTTCGCGCCGCACTGGCGGCGATGGGCCTGTCGCTGCCGCCAAAACGGATCACCATCAACCTTTCCCCCGCCGATCTACCCAAAGCGGGGTCGCATTATGATCTGCCGATTGCGTTGGCCCTGCTCGCCGCGATGGGCGTGACCGATGCAGAACATCTGACCGATTGGATTGCGGTGGGGGAACTGGCGCTGGATGGCCGCGTGGCGGCGTCACCCGGCGTGCTGCTGGCCGCGCTTCATGCAAGTGAGGAGGAGGCAGGATTGATCTGCCCGGCCGCGCAAGGCGCAGAAGCGCGCTGGGCCAGCGGCGTTCCCATCTGCGCAGCACCCGATCTGGTCAGTCTGCTCAATCATCTAAAAGGCACATCGCATCTCCGTGATCCGCAGCCCGGAGAGGTTGAGCAAGCTGGCCCCGGCCCTGATCTGAAGCGGGTAAAGGGTCAGGAAACCGCCAAGCGCGCATTGGAAATCGCCGCTGCGGGTGGTCATAATCTGCTGATGAACGGACCGCCGGGGGCGGGCAAAAGCCTGCTGGCATCGTGCCTTCCGGGCATATTGCCGCCGCTTGATCCGTCTGAGGCGCTGGAGGTTTCGATGATCCAATCGGTCGCCGGAACGCTGGAAGGCGGGCGCATCAGCCGCGCCAGACCATTCCGTGCGCCGCATCATTCGGCTAGCATGGCCGCGCTGACAGGCGGCGGGCTTAAGGTAAAACCGGGGGAGGTCAGCCTGGCGCATCTGGGCGTCTTGTTTCTGGATGAACTGCCTGAATTTCAGCGCGCCGTGCTCGATTCGCTGCGCCAACCGCTCGAAACGGGCAAGGTCGATGTCGCGCGCGCCAACGCCCATGTCAGCTTTCCCGCGCGCGTCCAATTTATCGCCGCAATGAACCCGTGCCGCTGCGGCCATCTGGGCGATCCGGCACTGGCCTGCAGCCGCGCGCCAAAATGCGCCGCCAATTATCAAAGCAAGGTTTCCGGGCCAATGCTCGACCGGATAGATCTGCATGTCGAGGTCGATCCCGTCAGCGCGATGGATTTGGCCCTGCCGCCGCCAGCAGAGGGCAGCGAAGATGTCGCCGCAAGGGTGGCCAAGGCCCGCGCCATTCAAGCCGCCCGTTTCGAAGGGACAGCAGCACGCACCAACGCCGAACTGGATGGGGACGCATTGGAAACCCACGCTGCGCCGGACGCCGATGGCCGCAAACTCCTATTCCAAGCGGCGGAAAAAATGCGCCTCTCGGCACGGGCTTATACGCGCATGTTGAGAGTTGCCCGTACAATTGCCGATCTAGCCGCCGCACAAGAAGTGGGCCGCATCCATGTGGCTGAGGCTTTAAGTTACCGGCGGCAAGCCCCGCGCGCGTAATGCGCGGGAAGGTTTTGTTAAGGATTGCCTCTTAGCAATTCATACATTGTCACCGAAACGTTGGGATTGGGTCATTCTATGTCAAAGACTATCCAGGGAACATTAATCGCCGCAGTATTGCTGATCGCAATTGCCACGATCTTCAATTCAACTTTCGTGGCCGGCGGCAGCGGTTTGGTCCTGCTTGTGGGCCTGTCATACGCTTATGTCGTCAGCAAACGCGAGGTCGAGCGCGGCGAAAAAACCGGCGCAGCCTAGCCCCGTTTTCGCGTCACTGGCAGCGCGGCGCGCGGTCACTTGGACAGGCCGGTGAACGGTCTTTTTGCACGCGGTTTTGCGCTCGCTTCCCGCTGGATAATTTCCAAGACGCTGCGTGCAAGCGGAACCATGATAAATTGTAATGTGGGGTCGAGCGATTGCTGCCAATTTTCATAGTTTCCGCTGGCAAACTGGCTCATAGCAGGTCCGCGGATTGTTCCTGACCCATCTCCTTTTCGCTCAATTCTGGCGCTGGCAATCGCTTGATTTCCAGTGACTGGATGCTTGATCCACCCTTGAAAACAAGCACACATTTGTTCGTCACGAGGTAGGTCATGCGCTTTTTCAGATAGGAAACGGCGATGTAGCGGCCAAAAGAAAAATGGAGACCGATCAACAGGAACATCAGGCCCGGCCCGCTACCGGGCTTTCCCTGCCAAACAATTCGCTCTCCCGAAAACAATAGGCTTGGCTGTTCACTATCCATCATCCGTTTCATTTCTACGGCCCGGAAACATAGGGTGGCCTGCACCGTAATTGGCGGTCAGGCCAGATTTGGGCTAAGTAGCGCCAACCATGCTCACACACATACGCAACCGCTATCTCGATCTGCTAGGATCGATCTATATTTATAATGAGCATCGCGGATATACGGCGATCGACCGGGTGCTGGATGCGGTGCGCGTGCGCTCGCCAGAGGATACCCGGCTGATCGCAGCGATTGAACAACACCGCGCGGATGAACGCAAACATTACGTCATGTTCAAACGCTGGTTCGAATTGCAGGGCAGGCGCCCGATGCAACTTGATCGGCATTTCGGCCATATTGACCGTTTTATCGAAATCATGTTCCGCAGCACCATCGACAAGCTCGACACGCAAGAGGTGATCGACCGCGACGAACTGTTCGAACGGATGTGCCGCGTCATCTCATTGACCGAACAACGCGGCTATAAGCAGGTGGAGGTTTTGCTGGGCAATGGTTTTGTCAAATCCGGCCCCCGGCTGGTCAAGATTTTCGAGATTATCAAAAAGGACGAGCCGAGCCACTGGGCCCCATATGAAGGGTGGCTGCACGATCATGCCAAACGTGATCACAAATGGTGGGAACGGATGGTCGACACATTTATCCATTCCGAATTGCTGGCGCTGAAACTGCCGGTTCTGTTCCTCAATCCATTCGTCAAGCGCCGTAAGGACTGGTCTGACGATGGCGAGATTGATCCAGACCGCTACGCCCATCGGCCGCGCATCGCCGCCACAGGATGAACGGGCCGCTATTGCAGGAAGAATTGCCCCAGGGGCGCCTGTTGCAGCGCCTGTTTCAAGGGCGCGTGGGCTGGATGCTGGTGCGAAATACAATTGTCAGCACAGGCGTATTCCTGATCGGGCTGGGTCTGTTGTGGCTGCTGGTTGAACAGGCCGGAATGGACAAGGTGATCGCCGCGGGAATCGGCTTTGCCGCAGCCAATACGCTGCATTACATTCTTGGCCGCGCATGGATCTACAGCGGGACCAATCGCGCCGTGGCAAGCGGTTATGTGTTGTTTCTGATCAACGGCGGGATCGGATTGGTGCTGACAATCGCGCTGATGGCGCTGTTGTTAGAATTCACCGCGATCCATTATCTGATCGCGCGCATTCTGGTTTCCGTGATCGCCGGATTGGCGATGTTCGTGCTGAATGCCGTGTGGAATTTCCGGCGGGTTTAACCGTTAGCGGCCATTTTCGCCTTGCCATTATAGGCTTTGTCGCCGCGGCCCAATATTCCCGAAGGCTGCGCGCGCGAACCATCCGCGCGAACGCCAACATTCTGCGCCTCTGTCAGCCATAAATCCTGATGCGTCAGTATGCGGCCATCATGCGACAGAATGGAAACAGGGCCGATTGGCAAACGGTCATTTTCATCCACCAGAACCGGGTTTTCTTCAATCTCGACGCCGTATTTCTGGCCCCATTGGCGCAAAGACAGCATCGCGGGGAGCAGATCAAACCCCTTTTCCGTCAGACGGTATTCGATCCGGCGCTTGTCATCCGCGCAAGGTTCACGGTTGAGAATTCCGTGCTCGACCAACTTGCTCAGCCGGTTGGACAGAATATTGCGGGCAATACCCAGCTCATTGAGAAATTCTTCAAAATGATAGAGCCCGTTGAAACTGGCGCGCAAGATCATAAACGACCATCGCTCTCCCATAACCTCCAGCGCCTCAGGCAGGCCGCAGGTCATCAATTCCTTCAGCGGTTCTCTTAGATCGCCCATATTCGTCCTCTTTCGGCATGATACTAGCGTGGTTTGCGCGATGCCGCAAAATCAATGTAAGTTTTTAGTTGCAACTTGAAACCTAACAAACTAGATCGCGATTTGCAACCGGTTGTTTCGTGCAATCGGAATCGCATATATGAAAATTAATCTTGAACATTATCAATCTCTAACAAGGAAAAGAAAGATGCCCCTCTCCCCCTCCATCTCTCACAAAACATTCAAACGGTTCTCCGTTGTTGCCGTTGCGCTGCTTTATTCGGCGCTCACAATTGGCACTATGGTCACGCCTTCCGCGGCCATGGCGCGCGGTTCCGCCGTGTTTTACACCGCTGAACTTGCCGCCCCTGCCAAAGAAGCGCGGATCATTTCGAGCGGTGTCGTGTGGCATTGTGAAGGCACGAAATGCCGCGCAGCAAAAAGCAATTCTCGCCCGGCCAACACTTGCAAGCGCCTGACCCGCGAAGTCGGTGAAGTGACCAACTTTACCGCTGGCGGAGAAAAGCTTGCCGAAGAAAAACTGGCGAAGTGCAACTCCTAATACACGGCTCACCCCCCACCCCATCCTACTGGATCGGGTGAACTTCAAAGGCCTCCGGTGCGAACCGGGGGCCTTTTTCTTTTGGAAAGCTGTTCCTAAATTGCCAGAAGTCCGCGCGCGGTCAGATCGGTTTCGAGCATGGCCGCATCGGTGAACAAATGCGTGTTCCAGCCCAGCCTATCGGCAGCGGCGATGTTGGCTGCATTGTCATCGACAAACAGCATCGCCTTCGCAGCATGGCCGAAACGCTGTTCGGCCAGTTGAAAAATCGCCGGGTCCGGCTTGGCCAGCTTTTCCTGACCGGACACAACAATATCGCGAAAACAACCCAGAACCGGCTGCGTGGGATAGAACTGATCCCAGAATTCAGCCCCGAAATTGGTGATCGCGAACAAGGGATGTCCCGCAGTATCCAGACGCTTGATCAGATCGGCAGTGCCCGGAACAGGGCCCGGAACAGTTTCAAGAAACCTATAACGATAGGCCTCGATCAAGTCCGCATATTGGGGGAATTGCGCCTTACGTTCTGGCACCATTTCATCCAGCGAACGGCCTGCATCATGCTGGAAATGCCATTCCTCTGTCACGACATTGGCCAGGAACCAGTCGAGCCTATCCGCAGTGCCAATCAGCTTTTCAAACAGCGCCCGCAATTGCCATTGGACGATAACCCGCCCCACATCGAACACGACTGCGGAAATCGGCTCAGACACGCAAAAAGCCCCCGCTTTCGCAGGGGCTCTTAAAACCGGCGTCACCACGAACAAGCCGCGGCGCGTCCATAATTCAGCCCTGACGGGCCTTGAACCGGCGGTTGGTTTTGTTGATCACATAGGTGCGACCACGACGGCGAATAACGCGACAATCACGGTGACGGTTTTTCAGCGACTTAAGGCTGTTGCGGACTTTCATGGTATCTTTTTCCAAAAAGAAGGGCACCGGAGGTATTCTCCGATGCCGGAATTTCAAGCTGCGCGCCTAGTGGGCGGGCGTGGGCAAGTCAAGCGATTCGGGACAGAATATCGTCCTTGGCGGGCTCAGCCTTCGCCGCGTATCTCGCCCAATTTACGCTCCCACTGCAGCGCATGGCCGATTATCGCGTCCAGATCGGCATGTTTGGGATGCCACGGCAATGCCGACCGAATGCGCGAAGGATCGGATATCAAAGAACCGGGATCACCCGCGCGGCGCGGACCCATCTTGCGGAGGATTGTCTGATTCGTAACACGGTCCACAGCATCCAGTACCTCGAGCACCGAAAAGCCGCTGCCATAACCGCAATTCATCGTCATCGACCGTTCCGGCTGTTCAACCAATGCCTCCAGCGCCAACACATGCGCGGCGGCCAAATCCGAAACATGAATATAATCGCGCACGCCCGTTCCATCAGGGGTGTCGTAATCTGTGCCAAACACCGCCACCGAATCGCGCTTGCCCAATGCAGCTTCTACAGCAACTTTAATTAAATGCGTTGCCCCTGCCGTCGATTGCCCGGTGCGCGCCTGCGGATCAGCGCCCGCAACATTGAAATATCGTAAGGCGCAAAAATTGAGATCATGGGCAAAAGCGGTATCGCCCAGCATCTGTTCGGTCATTAGCTTTGACCAGCCATACGGATTGATCGGCCTTTGTGGCGTTTGTTCGGTAACCGGTGAAATTTCCGGCACGCCATAGGTCGCAGCGGTAGAACTGAAGATGAAATGCGGCACGCCCGCCTTCACCGCCGCATCGATCAGCGCGCGGCTTTTCACCGTGTTGTTGTGGTAATATTTCAGCGGATCTTCAACCGATTCGGGCACGATGATCGATCCCGCAAAATGCATAATCGCGCCGGTGCCCTGTTCGGCAAATATCCGCGCAAGCAAATCGCCGTCCTCAATATCGCCTTGGTAAAACATTACGTCATCGGGAATGGCAAAACGGAAACCGGTGGTCAGATTGTCAATCACCGCAACGGGCCATCCGGCATCGCGCAGCGCCAACACCGCATGGCTGCCAATGTAACCGGCACCGCCGGTGACCAATACGGGAATTTTGGATGTCGTGTTCATGGCGTTGTCCGCTAGCAATTTCGCACGACAGAATGGTTAACGGGTGCCTCGAATTTGTAAACGCCCGCCTAGCACGAATTGGTCAAACTGGTTAAAAGGCCGCTACAGGAGAGTTACATTATGCGTGTCATCCATTTTGCCGCACTGGGCTTGCTTGCATCCGCGCTTGCTGCCTGCGTTGCCACACCGCGCGTCAGCCCGGTAGAAGTAACCCGTTTTCATGCACCTGCTTCGCTTGCACAATTGGGCAACCGAACGGTTTTCATCGAAACTGCACCGGGTGAAGACGCCGCCGCGCTGGATTCTGCACCCTTTAAAGCAGCGGTCGCAAATGAGCTGGCCCAAATCGGCTACCGCGAGGCGTCTCGCGGCGAAGCTGACCATATCGCGCAGGTGCGCGTGGCCCGCTATGCCGACCATCCCGAACGCAAGCGCGGCCCCGTCAGCGTCGGGGTTGGCGGCGGTACAGGCGGCTATCGTTCCGGTTTGGGCGTCGGGGTCGGTATCAATCTGGGCGGGGGTCAGCGCAAAATGATCGGCACCGATTTGCGCGTGGTAATCCGCGACAAGCAATCGAGCAAAGTCCTGTGGGAAGGACGCTCTTCGATGAGTGTAAGTGATAATTCACAATTCGCCGATAGCGCAGCCAATGCGCCGGCCATTGCCGACGCCCTATTCCGCGAGTTTCCCGGCAACAATGGCGAAACGGTAGAAGTAAAGGTCGAAAATTGAACAACATTCAAATCGATGCCAATTTTGACAGCGGCAATATCGAAGTCCTGTCGGCCAGCGGCGCGGCCGCAAAGCTCAATATCCGCCGCGACAATGGCAGCGAGTTCAAACAATGGTTCCATTTCCGTGTCAGCGGTGCAGCGGGCCGGGAACTTGAATTGAAAATTACCGGACTCGACGGCACCGCCTATCCGCTTGGCTGGCCCAATTACAATGCAGTCGTCAGCGAAGACCGTGAATATTGGCATCGCGCTGAAACCAGCTGCGATATGACCGAAGAACGCGGCACGATGACAATCCGCTACACGCCTGCCGGTGACATTGCATATTTCGCCTATTTCGCACCCTATTCGATGGAACGGCACCACGATTTAATCGCTGAATGTGCGGCCAGCGAAGGTGTTTCTTATGAACGCATCGGCGAAACGCTTGACGGCCAGCCGCTCGATTACCTCACCTTTGGCGAAGGTGATCTGCAAATATGGCTTACCGGTCGCCAGCATCCCGGCGAAACTCAGGCCGAATGGTGGATGGAAGGCGCGCTGGAATGTCTGACCGATGAAAGCGACACTGTCGCTCGTCTATTGCGCCAAAAATGCACATTTCATGTCGTGCCCAATTGCAATCCCGATGGATCGCGGCGCGGCCATTTACGGACCAATGCATGCGGTGCAAACCTGAACCGCGAATGGGCTGAACCAACCGCTGAACGATCGCCCGAAGTGCTGGCGATCCGGGGTAAGATGGACGAAACCGGCGTCGACTTCGCCATGGATGTCCACGGCGATGAAGCGATACCGGCAGTATTTCTGGCGGCCTATGAAGGCATCCCTGATCTGACGGATGAACATTACGCAAAATTCACCCGCTATGAATCCATACTTGATCGGCGCACGCCCGATTTTCAGACCGTTAAGGGCTATCCCAAATCGAATCCGGGCGAAGCAAATCTGTCGATGTGCACCACGCAGGTCGCACACCGTTTCGGATGTCCGGCGATGACGCTTGAAATGCCGTATAAGGACAATGACGACGCGCCCGATCCGGAACAAAACTGGTCGCCTGAACGGTGCAAAGTGCTGGGCCGTGACTGTCTGGCGGCCTTGTTGGAATGGCTAGAAACCGCCTGATCAACACGGGCTAGGCTGCCAATGCCTCGGTCAATCTGATCGTTCGGGCGTCAGCGTCCATTTCCACTGGCAAGCCCGCAGGTAGGCTCAATTGATTGCGAATGTGGCCAATATTGGCACCGGTAAACGCGGGGATTCCCAGCGGTTGCAAATGATGGTCCAAAATTTCGTCCAATGTAAAGCCCAGTTCAATGTCGCCATCCGTTGGCCGGTCACAGCGCGTACATTGGCCGAATATCACACCGCCGATTTTGTCCAGCACACCTGCAAGTTTGAGCTGCTGAAACATCCGGTCAATCCGGTAGGGCGCTTCGCTCACATCTTCCAGAAACAGGATCGCACGTTCCATATCGGGCACCCAAGCGGAACCCATCAGCGTGGACAGCACCGTCAGATTGCCGCCGATCAAGCGGCCTGCCGCGCGCCCACTGCGGATTGTCCGGCCCGTTCGGCCTTGCAATTCTTCCTCCCGCAAGCCGCCCAAGACGGGCTGTTCGCCGGTGAAAGCCAGCCACCACAGGCTGTTCCAGCTCGACACATCCCAGCTATTGCCCGCATTGGGCGCATGGATTGTGGGAAAACCAGCCCGCGCCGCAAAGGCAAGGTGCAAAGCCGTTATATCGCTATAGCCGATCAGGATTTTTGGATTCGCGCGGATCGTTTCCCAATCGAGCAATGGCAACAGCCGCGCGCAGCCCCAACCGCCGGAAATGGCAAACACCGCTTTGATCGCAGGATCGGCAAACATCGCATTGATGTCATCGGCACGCTGCCGGTCGGTCCCCGCGAGATAGCCGTGTTTCCCGGCGACATGGCGGCCAAGCTGCGGGACCAGCCGCATACGGTACATATTGTTTTGCGCCCGCGTGATCTGTTGCGGCGAAATGGCGCTGGCCGGTGCGATCAGACCAACCGTGTCGCCAATCTGCAAGCGCCGCAATTTTGTTGCTGTTGCGGCAAAGGCCGGAATAGGGGCCATGGTGGCCGCCAGTGCCGCGCCCATGCCGGTCAGCACGCTGCGGCGATCGGTCATGTCAGCTTGGCCATCATAAAAGACTGGCCGGGCCAAATGCCTCGGGCAGCAAGACAGACAAGCGCACCCGCTTCACCATTTGCGCGCCCACGCACAGAATTTCTGGATCGGTCCCGCCCAGCTGCGCCAATTCATTCAGCACCTGTCGGCAGCGCCCGCAGGGAGTGATCGGATCATCGGCTGGTCCGGTAACCGCAACAGCCTCTAACCCGCCGCGTCTGCCGTCCGCCATGGCTTTGGATATTGCGACAGTTTCCGCGCACAGCGCCAGACCGTAACTGGCATTTTCGATATTGGTACCGGTCACCACGCTGCCATCGGCGAAACGCAGCGCCGCGCCGACAGCAAAATTGGAATATGGTGAGTAAGACTGCTGTGCGGCCCCGCGTGCCGCCGCGATCAGTGCTTCATCCAAATCCGTGCTCATGGCTGCACCACCACCCATTCTATCGGTTCTTCAGACGCTGCACTACGCAGATCCTCATTGGCCGACCATAGCAGCCACGGCCGCCGCGCATAGGTGGGGGCAAAACGGGTGCGGTTAACCCACAGGTTCCGTTCCAGCCGCGCAGACATGCCATAGGCCGCTTCAAATTCGGGCTTGATCTTGAGGATTGCAGGTTTCCCTGTGTGGTTTTCAATCTGGTTGATCAGCGTCGTCAATTCGCTTTCCACTGCCGCATCGCTGATTCGTTTTTCGCAATTGCTAGCCGTTCGCCCCAGGGCGATCACCGGCGGCAACATATTGCGTGTGCGCGGAACAACGGTCACGAAATTGGCCGATTGACTGTCCGCCAATGTGCAGGGATCGAACAAATGCACCGCGCCCACATCAAGACCCGCATCATTCGCGGCTTCAAAATTGGTCGCAAAGGCCGGATCTAGCCCGTCGCCGCCAATGCTCGCTTCGAGATAGGCGAAGCCCGCCCCCAAGGCGGCCACTGTTTTGAAGTTCACCGCGCCATCATCGGCGGCGATCAGCACCCCTTGATCGGGATAGGCCTGTTCGGTGGGGGTCCAATGCTGCATTTCCCACCAGAACCAGCCTGCCGCAGCGGCACCAATCAGCAGAAAAAGCGCAAAAATACGCCCCAACCAGCCGAACCGCTTTTTCTTACGCGCCACGGATCTTCTACCCCTTGATATGAAGAACGCAGATCAGCGTGAACAGCCGCCGCGAGGTTGCAAAATCGGTTTCGACCTTCCCCTCCAACCGCTCCATCAAAAGCTCCGCCGCGCCATTATGCACGCCGCGCCGCGCCATATCGATTGTTTCGATCTCCGCCGGAGTCGCCTTGCGAATCGCCTGATAATAACTGTCACAAATCGCGAAATAGTCGCGGATCGGGCGTCGAAAACGTGCCAGACCCAAAACCAGCGTTTCGAGCAATACGTCGGATTTGTCCTTAACCGTCAACGCAAGGCGGCCATCCTGAACCGCCAGCTCCAGATGGTATGGACCGTCATGCCCGGCTTCGGCTGCGCGAAGCGGTTTGAAAGTGTTTTCCTCGATCAGATCGAAAATGGCCACGCGCCGTTCCTGCTCGACGTCAGCCGAACGCCACAGAATCGTGTCCTCGTCGAGTGCAATATTGGCGATACGATGGTCAGGCATTGTTACCGCTTTCGCAGATGCTTGGCCCTGCACGCAAGCCTTTCCAAAATCATCCCCACTATCCACAAGTCAAGTGAGGCAATCCGGCACTTAATTATTTGCCAAGCGGCTTGCCTTGAATCGATGCCGATGCGCAAAAGGGCCGCCATGTCCGACAACGATCTTTTAATCCGCCCCGACGCCGAAAACGCCACCGGGGATGCAGGCAATTCGCTGCCGGGCCGCGCGCTTCCTTCGAACATAGAGGCTGAGGCCGCGTTTTTGGGCGCAGTGCTGATCGACAATCGGGTGATCGAAGAATTGCCCACCCCGATTCGGCCCGAACATTTCTTCGAACCTGTCCATCAGCGCGTCTATGACCGTATCCTGACATTGCTGGATCGCAGCGCGGTGGTCACTCCGGTCACGCTCAAACCCTATTTTGAAGCTGACGAGGCGCTGAAAGAGCTGGGCGGGATCACCTATCTGGCAAAGCTGACGGCAGACGGGCAGGGATTGCTCGCGCCGCGCGAATTGGCAGAACAGATTTATGATCTGGCGCTGCTGCGCGAATTGGTCACGGTGGGGCGGACTTTGGTTGAAGGCGCGCTCGACACGTCCGAAGATGTCGCGCCGATGCAACAGATCGAGGAAGCCGAAGCATCCTTGTTCAAAGTTGCCGAAGGTGCGGGCGGGCAGAACGAGGCATCGAGCTTTTCTTCTGCATCACACAAAGCGCTGGGAATGATCGAACTGGCGATCAATTCGGGCGGCAATATTTCGGGCAAGACAACCGGCCTGACCAGCATCAACCAGAAGATCGGTGGTTTGCACGATTCGGATTTGATCATTCTGGCTGGCCGGCCCGGCATGGGCAAAACCTCGCTCGTCACCAATATCGCCTTCAATTGCGCCGACCGGTTCCTGCGCGACAAAGCCGACGGGATCGAAGAAAGCGTGGGCGCGGCTGTAGCCTTTTTCAGTCTGGAGATGAGCGCAGATCAATTGGCAACGCGTATCCTGTCGGAACAGGCCGGCATTTCATCCGAGGCGTTGCGGATGGGCAAGATCAGCCGCGATGATTTCCAGAAATTGAGCTTCGCCAGCCAGCGTCTGGCCGAATTGCCGTTGTATATTGACGACACGCCCGCCCTGACCATCGCGGCGCTGCGTACACGCGCAAGGCGGCTTAAGCGCAAGCATGATATCGGCCTGATCGTGGTCGATTACCTCCAATTGTTGCAAGGCACCGGGCGGGCAAATGACAACCGCGTGAATGAAATTTCAGAAATCAGCCGCGGTCTGAAAACACTGGCCAAGGAATTGGAAGTTCCGGTGATCGCGCTTTCACAGCTGAGCCGTGCGGTTGAACAGCGTGAAGACAAAACGCCGATGCTCTCTGATCTGCGCGAATCGGGTTCGATTGAACAAGACGCGGACATGGTCTGGTTCGTCTACCGCGAAGATTACTACGTCCAATCCAAAGAACCCAAGCGCCCGATCGAAACCGATGACCAGAAAGTCCATGAGGCGCACGCGGCCTGGATGGCCGAAATGGAAGGAGTTTTCGGATTGGCTGAATTGGTCGTCGCCAAGCAGCGTCACGGCTCAACCGGCAAGATCAGAATGAAATTCGAAGCGCGGATTACCAAATTTTCCGACTTGGCCGATGACGATCCTCGCGCCAGCTATGACGGATCGCTTTAATCGCGAAAATTCAGCCGCCTTGCGACGGTGTAATCAATCGTGGAAACAATCGTCCAGCCAAGCCACCATTTTAGCGCGGTCCACAAATTGAGGCGCCTTCCGTGCAATTCCGGCGTTACCTCCAACGAGGCTTCGGTCATACCGCCGATCAATTCGCGCATCTTGTCTGCAAAGCCCTGATCTTCAAACCGGAACATCAGTTCAATATTGAGCCGGATCGACCGGTGATCGAAATTGGCGCTGCCGAAATAGACGATATCATCAATGACAATCAGCTTCATATGCAGCTTGGTCGGCTGAAATTCATAGATTTTCGCGCCTTGACGCAGCAGCCCGCCATAGGTCGCGCGCGATGCATAGACGGTTGTGTAATTGTCTGATTTACCCGCCATAACCAACCGCGCAGAACCCCTTCCGGCAAGCTTGCTAAGCAATCGGCGGAAGCTGCGCGGCGGGGAAAAATAGGCCATAACCATGTCGAGCCTGCGCCCTTTGGCAATATCCTGTTTGACCATGCGCGCCCAATTGCTGGGCGAACGTGTGGGGCCGCCCAAAGTCAGGCAGGCTTTTGTGTTACCGGGAACCCAATCTTTGATCAGTTTTCGAATCGCCCGATATTGCGAGCTGGAATCCTCTGCATAGTTACTGAGTTGGTCGAACCATTTGACCAGATCATTCACAACAGGCCCGGCCATCTGCACGCCAATGTCGCACCACCCATTGTCGCGCGGTTCGGCAAAATACTGGTCGGATACGTTAAACCCGCCAACCATCGCAATTTCGTGGTCGATAATGCACATTTTCTGGTGGTTGCGGATGAGATAGCGGCGGCTGAATTTGGGGCTGAACACCGCGTATTTCCCACCATTTTCCTTGATCGGATCAAAGAATTCGTCCGGGGCATCGGTGCCGAATCGATCGACCATCAGACACACATCAACGCCGCGCCGTGCCGCATCGGTGATGGCGTCCAGAACGCGCTGCCCTGCCGAATCTTGTTGGAATGTGTAGTAAAATATCTTGAGAGAGTTTCTCGCGCCGCTAATCAGGTCGCACAATTGGTCAAGGCGGTCCTTGCCATGCGGAAAGATTGTCAGATCATGGCCCTGCGCGGTGAGGGAAAACGGTTCGGCATCGCGGTAATCGCTCCACCCATCCCCATCGCCTGTCTGATTGTCACCGGTCAAAACCGTACCTTCCAGCTCTGCATTCGCGAGAAAACTCGCGGTTTTGCCAATCCTATTACACAGGAAATACCCGCGCTTGCCATGCTTCGCATTTCCTTGACTCACCGCGTTCCTGCGCCTATCCCGCCCGCTTTCCTGAAACACAAGTTTTATTGGAGTGCCCATGGCACGCGTTACCGTCGAAGATTGCGTCGATAAGGTTCCTAACCGTTTCGATCTCGTCCTGCTTGCCGCGCAGCGCGCGCGCGAAATTTCGGGCGGCGCAGAAATCACCCTTGATCGCGACCGTGATAAGAACCCGGTTGTTGCCCTGCGCGAAGTTGCAGAACAGACGATCAAACCCAAAGATCTGGCCGAAAGCGTCATCACCGGCCTGCAGAAAATCCTGCCCGATGATGAAGACGAAGCGGATGAGGTTGCATCGCTCAGCCAGTCAGCAGAAGCATTGCGGATTACCGCCTCTGCCCCGACACGTTCGACGTCAATCGGCGCCGAGTATGATGGCTAAAATGGCCAATTGACCAGTACCACAACGGGTCACGTAAATACGGCATTGAGGCCGCTCCTTGACGGGGCGGCCTTTGTCGTTTGGGGTGCAAATCTGGTTAGCGTGCAGAGATAACAGGAGCCCGCGGGTCAAATGGCAACGATTGCGATTTACAGCGTGAAAGGCGGTGTTGGCAAAACGACATTGGCGGCCAATCTCGGCTGGTATTTTGCCGTCAGTTCCAAACTTCCCTCGCTTGTGTGGGACATGGACCCATCGGGCGGAGCTGGGTTTTTGCTTGGCGTAGAGGATGACGAGGCCAATCGATCAACCGCGCTGTTTAACGCCGGGCGCGACCCTCGTGAATTGACTGTCGATACTGCGATTGACGGATTGGCCGTGCTGCCCGCAGATCACGGATTGCGCGATATTGAAACAAAGCTCACCCGCGTTGGCAACGGTTCCAAGATCACATCAATGGTCCGGTCGCTGTCAAAAAATTATGACCGCGTAATAATCGATTGCCCCCCTGTGCAGGGCGAACTTAGCAAACAGATCATACGGGCAGCCGATCTTGTAATTGTGCCTCTGCCGCCATCGCCACTTTCGACCCGTGCTTTTCAGCAAGTGTCGCAGCAGGTTAAGGCATCGGGCAAAGCCCATCCGCCCATGCTGCCCGTGTTGTCGATGGTCGATATGCGGCGCAATCTGCACCGCAAGGCTGTTGAGGATGCGTCCAACTGGCCGGTCATTCCCTTTTCCAGCGCGGCAGAACAATGCGCGGTGCGCCAACAGCCCGTGGGTCAATTTGCGGCTGGATCGCCCACGGCCAAGGGCGTGGAACGGCTGTGGAACGCGATTGAAAGGAAGCTGGCCGGGATGGGAGGGTGAAACCTCCAGCCCCCAACGGCCCTCTCGGCCCCATTGGTCCACTCGACCCCATTGGTCCACTCGACCCCATTGGTCCACTCGACCCCATTGGCCCACTCGACCAGAGCGGCCAAGCACAGTAGACTGCCCCCATGAGCGGTGAAATTGGCGACATTTCTGGGGCTGTGGGCGATGCCGTTTTGGGCAGCGCGGCAGCAAAGACGGCTGAACAGGATGCCAGCGGGGTTGCCGTGGGCAAAGATGGCCATACGCAGGAAAGCACCTGCCTGAACTGCGAAGCGCCTTTGCGAGGCGCATTTTGCCACAATTGCGGCCAAAAAGCGCATGTCCACCGGACTTTGCGCGGCTTCATGCACGATCTGGTCCACGGCGTGCTGCATTTTGAGGGCAAGTTCTGGCGCACAATGCCGCTGCTGATCTGGCGCCCTGGCCGGGTTATGCGCGAATATATTGAAGGCAAGCGGGCAAAATATGTCAGCCCAGTCGCGCTGTTTCTGTTCACAGTGTTTGTCAGCTTTGCAATCTTCAGCGCAGCAGGCGGATTTGGCGACTTCGAACCGGAAATCAATCCGGCAACGGCATCCGAACTTCAGGCCAGTATCGATAGCACCGACAGCCGCATACAGAAGCTGAACAAGCGGCTGGAGGAAGAAGAGCTAACCGAAACGCAAACATCGAATATCCGCGAAGAAATCGCCTCAGCGCAGTCGGAACGGGAATTGCTATCCGAATTGCTAGGTGCGGCCAAAATCACCGGCAATGCTGGCGGCGGATTGACCATTGGCGATACAGACGATGCCGATGGCGACCCCGGATTGCCCGCTGATCCCGCCGGTCCAAACATTCAGGGTGCCAGCGATGAAGTGGGTGCATGGATTAAAAATGCGTGGGAAACGGGCAAAGCAAATCCGGGATTGCTACTTTATAAGCTGCAAACCAATGCTTACAAATTGAGCTGGTTTCTAATCCCCCTCAGCCTGCCCTTTATGTGGCTGCTATTCCCCTTCAGCCGCCGTTTCAAAATGTATGACCATACGGTTGTGGTCACCTATTCGATCAGCTTTATGACAATGCTGGCCGTGGTGCTTTCCTTCGGAATAGCGTTCCAATTCTGGCCATTGATTGCCGGACCGCTGCTCTATGCACCGTTTCATCTGTACCGGTCCCTGCGCGGCGCATACAGCCTCGGCCGGTTTGGGGCGCTATGGCGGATGGTGGCGCTGTCCTTCGGCATCTGGCTAACGCTGGTATCATTTGTGCTGATTATGGTCGGCATCGTGGTTGCCTGATGAAAAAGGGGTGCTCCTTTGCAGGAACACCCCGTTTCGTCAGCAATAGGGCGGAGAGTTAAGCCCCCTGCGGTGCCGCCCCGCCAGATCCGCCGAATTTCTTGCCCGCCTTGGGGATCGATGATCCGGTCACCGGCTTGATCTTGTCTTTGCCCTTCGGCTCGTCCGAACGATCAAATTTGCCTGTTTCAATCAATTGATCAATCTCGTCACCCGACAAGGTTTCAAATTCCAGCATAGCTTGCGCCAGCACGTGAAGCTTGTCTTCCTGCTCGTTCAAAACCTTGGTCGCACGTTCATGTGCAGTATCGACAAGGCCTTTGATTTCGGCGTCGATCAATTTGTTGGTTTCCGCGCCTGCCATTGTGCGCTGGGTTTGACCCATGCCCAGATAGCCTTCCTGACTGGCCTCATATTGAAGCGGCCCCAGCTTGTCGGACATGCCCCATTTGGTGACCATATTGCGCGCCAGATCGGTCGCATATTGAATATCGGATGACGCACCGCTGGATACTTTATCATGTCCGAAGATAATTTCTTCAGCGACCCGGCCGCCCATCGCCACCGCAAGGTTCGCATGCATTTTGTCGCGGTGATACGAATAATTGTCACGTTCTGGCAGGCGCATTACCATCCCCAACGCACGGCCGCGCGGGATAATTGTGGCCTTGTGAATCGGGTCCGATGCCGGTTCGTTAACCGAAACCAGCGCGTGACCGGCCTCGTGATAGGCGGTCATCTTTTTCTCATCATCGGTCATGACCATGCTTCGGCGCTCTGTGCCCATCATAACCTTGTCTTTGGCATCTTCAAATTCCCGCATCGCGACGAGGCGTTTGTTACGCCGTGCAGCAAGCAATGCGGCCTCATTGACCAGATTCGCAAGATCTGCACCGGAAAACCCAGGTGTACCGCGGGCAATTGTACGGCTGTTCACATCGGGTGCGAGCGGCACTTTCTTCATGTGAACTTCGAGAATTTTCTCGCGCCCATCAATGTCGGGAACAGGAACCACGACCTGACGATCAAACCGGCCCGGACGCAGCAGCGCAGGGTCCAGCACATCGGGACGGTTGGTCGCGGCGATGATGATGATGCCTTCATTGGCCTCAAAGCCGTCCATCTCAACCAGCAATTGGTTGAGCGTTTGCTCACGTTCGTCATTCGAATTGCCAATGCCGTTGCCGCGATGGCGGCCGACAGCGTCAATCTCGTCAATGAACACTATGCAAGGTGCGTTTTTCTTCGCTTGTTCGAACATATCGCGGACACGGCTTGCACCGACGCCAACGAACATTTCGACAAAGTCAGAACCCGATATGGTGAAGAAGGGAACCCCCGCCTCACCCGCAATTGCGCGCGCCAGCAAGGTCTTGCCGGTACCGGGGGAACCGACCAGCAATGCGCCCTTCGGTATCTGTCCGCCCAGCTTTGAAAAACGCTGCGGATCTTTCAGAAATTCGACGATTTCTTCCAGCTCTTCGCGCGCCTCGTCAATCCCGGCTACATCTTCAAAAGTGACCTTGCCCTGACGTTCGGTCAGCATTTTGGCCTTGGATTTGCCAAAGCCCATCGCGCCGCCAGCGCCGCCGCCCTTTTGCACCTGACGCAATGCGAAAAACGCAATGCCAAGGATTAGCAGAAACGGCAGCGATTGGATCAGGATCACCAGCAGGGGATTCATCCGTTCAACCGGTGCCCCCGAATAGCGCACGTTGTTTTCTTCCAGCAGCTCAATCAGCTTGGTGTCGCTGCCCACAGGAACGGTGGTAAACGCTTCTTTATTCTTGAACGTACCGGTGATCTTGTCGGGCGCAAGTTTAACATCTTGCACGGTGCCTTCTGCAACCTTGTCGCGGAAGCCGGAATAATCGATCTGCGTCGCGGCGGGCTGTCCGGCATTGCCAAACATAGTGACCACCATAATCAGCGCCATGAAAATGCCGCCCCATACCAACAGGCTTTTGACCCATGGATTGGCCGGTTGCGGTTCGTTTTCGTCATTCATCAGCGTGCGTTCCTTTTCACCCACCAATGTAGGCACGCACGGGTGAATGGCAAGATAACGAGCCGACCAGAAAGTCATTGCGATATTGGCGCGTGAGCAAACCCACTTGATCAATCATTCAACTTCTGCTTGATTGAACGTTCAACCAAGGGATGATTCGGATGAATAGTGCAACCCGCCAAAAGATCGTGATGACCGCGCTCGAACTGTTTTATGTGAAGGGATTTAATTCAACGTCGATTTCCGACATTCTCAGCCGCAGTCAGGTCCATTCCGGCAGCCTGTACCATTTCTTCCCCGGCAAACAGGATCTGCTTGTCGCGGTGCTGGAATTTTATCGGGACGGGATCAAAGAAAATCTGCTCGATATCGCATGGGTCGGTGTGGATGATCCGATCGACAGGATATTCGCGCTGCTTCACGGCTATCGCACTGGCCTGTTGATGAGCGATTTCGCACATGGCTGCCCGATCGGCAATCTGGCACTGGAAATTTCCGAACCCGATCCGCGCATCCGCGAATTGTTGCAGATCAATTTCGAAAACTGGATCGAAGCAATCGAACATTGCCTTGAATCAGCGGGCACCCGCCTGCCCCGCGAAACCGACCGCCACGCGCTGGCAGAATTTATTCTCACGACGATGGAAGGCGCGATCATGCAGGCACGCACTGCGCGCGATATCGATGTGTTTGACCGCAATATTGCGGTCCTCAAAAACCATGTTTCACTGTTGGCGGACAAGGCCAAACAGCCATCGTGATCGCCTGTCATCAAACCGCAAAAGAGTAAACAGGGAGAAGAATAATGGAAGTAAGTTGGATTGCAGTTGTTGCAGCGGCCGTATCGGCCTTCGTTTTGGGTGGCATTTGGTATGGCCCGCTGTTCGGCAAAAAATGGATGGCGTTGGTCGGACTGACGGAAGATCAGGCGAAATCAGGTAATCCGGCGATAATCTTCGGCGGCTCTTTGGTCCTTTCTTTCATCGCCGCATTTGTTTTTGCAATGTTCCTTGGGCCTAAGCCGGGCATTGAATTTGCCGCAGCGGCGGGGTTTGCTGCCGGGCTGTGCTGGGTCGCGGCCACGTTCGGGATCAACTATCTATTTGCCCAAAGACCGCTTGGCTTGTGGTTGATCGACGGCGGCTATGCAACATTGCAATTCACGCTTTACGGTCTGATGATCGGCTGGCTGGGCTAACTGGAATTCTCTCGTTTTAGCCCGTTCTGGTCCCGTTTCTGGCGTGCTGAATCTTCAAATCGCCGATTGCTGCATTGTTCAGCCGCGTTTTCAATGTCTGCTTATTCAATGGCAGCTTGAAAAAGCCAGCGGCTGCGTTCAATCCAGCGAAAGCGTTCCGCGTGTGTGCGGCGCATAAAGCGCAAGCTGAGTGGGGCGGGCAATCAAATGCTGTGGATCGCAATTCGAATGCTGACGGGCGACAAGACCAAATTTTATGGTCTGCTGTTTGGCATCGCCTTTTCGACATTGCTGATCACACAGCAGCTGACGATCTTCGTCAATCTGCTCGAACGCGGCGCAAGCGGCGCCTATAATGTCGGCGAGGCCGAAGTATGGGTGATGGACCCGGTAAGCCGGACGACAGACGTATCCTACGCGCTCCCTTCAACCGCACTCGATCAGGTTCGCGGTGTTCCCGGCGTTGAATGGGCTGTGCCGCATTTGCGCGCCAACGCATCGGTGCGGACCAAAGATGGCGATCTTGAAGGTGTGGCGATTATCGGCGTGGACGATGCAACATTAATCGGCCTGCCCAAACAGATGATCGAAGGCAGCACCGATGTGCTGTCCCAGCCCGATTCTGTGATAATTGACGATGTTGGCGCTATTCGGATGTTCCCCAGCCAAAGTCCGCTGGATGAACGGCTGGAATTAAACGACCAGCGGGCTGTCATTCGCGGCATGGCTGATGCCATCCCCAGCTTCACCAGCACCGTTGTGCTCTATACCAAATATAGTCAGGCGCTGCGCTATGTGCCGGGCACCCGCAACCGCTTAAGCTTCGTGCTGGTCGGCACGGCGGATGATGTCGATGCCAAGACCCTGTCCGAACGGATCGAAAATCAAACCGGTTTGAAGGCGCAAACGCGTGATGAATTTGCCCGCGACGGTGTGCAATTTATAATCGACAACACCGGTATCCCGCTCAATTTCGGAATTACCGTATTGCTGGGCTTTATCGTTGGTGTCGCAATCGTCGGGCTGACCTTCAGCCTATTCATCCGCGACAATATCAGGCAATTTGGTGCGCTGAAGGCAATCGGCGTTACCAACCGCAAAATCGCCCAGATGGTCGCCGTGCAAGCTGGAATGGTCGGGATGATCGGCTATGGGCTTGGGGTGTTGGGCACGGTCGGCTTCATTTATGGTTTTTCCGGCGATCCGACATTCAAGGGGTTCTATATTCCTTGGCAAATCCCGCTGATTTCCTTTGCCGCAATGGTCATTATTATTAGTCTAACCGGCTGGATTGCGCTGCGCGGCGTGATGAAAACCGAACCGGCGGCGGTGTTTAGATGAACGGGGTTTCCGCCATTTGCACCAGCGGCGTTACGCGGGATTTTCCCGCTGGCCAGAACACGATCACGGTACTCCACGGGATTGATCTGGAGATTCAATCGGGCGAGCTGACCTTTCTGGTTGGGGAGAGCGGATCGGGCAAAACAACGCTGATTTCGATTATGTGCGGCATATTGTGGCCCACAAAGGGCGATGTGCAGGTATTCGGGACCGATATTTACGATCTGTCTGACACCGAATTGGTCAATTTCCGGCTGAAGAATATTGGCTTCATCTTCCAGCAATATAATCTGATCCCATCCATCGACGCCGCGGCCAATGCCGCCGTTCCGCTGATAGCGCAGGGGATGCCGGTCGATCAGGCACGCGAACAGGCCAAGCTGATGCTCGACAAGCTCAACATACTCGATCAGGCGGACAAATTGCCCAACCAGCTTTCTGGCGGTCAGCAGCAACGCGTGGCGATTGCCCGCGCATTGGTGCATGAACCGCGACTGGTTGTATGCGACGAACCCACCGCTGCACTCGATGCGAAATCGGGCCGCAGGGTAATGGATTTACTACGCGAAGTTGGCGTGGCGGAGGACCGCTCGGTCATTATCGTCACCCATGACAACCGCATTTTCGACCTCGCTGACCGCATCCTTGTGCTGGAAGACGGGCGCATCACACATGACGGCACCGAAATGCCCGAAGACCATTAGAGACGGACGATAACCATGGCATTGCTTCCCGAAAATATGAGCTTCTCGCGCAAGGTCCTGCCAGTCATCGCGATTGTCGGACTGCTGTTTGCCATTGTGTTTATCTGGAATGGACTGCCCGACCGCCAATTGTCCTCGCCCGCCAACGAGCCGCCACGCGCAACCGGTGAACTTGCCAATGCTGCGCGCGTTGCCGGTGCAGGATTGGTCGAACCGTCAAGCGAGGTGATCGATATTGGAACCGCTCTGCCCGGCCTCGTCACAGACCTGCGCGTCCAGCCGGGGGATTATGTCGAAAAAGGCCAGCCATTGTTTATGGTTGATGACCGTGCGGTCCGATCGCGCCTGCAAGAAGCGAATGCCGCAATTGGTGAAGCACGCGCCGCAATTGGCGAGGCGCAATCGGCACAGGCAACAGCTCAAAGCCAGCTCGAACTGTACCGAAATGTTGAAGATACTGCCGCCGTCAGCCGTGCCGAAGTCATCCGCGCCGAAGGCGATGCCGCTGCCGCACAAAGCCGTTTGCAGCTCGCCCGGGCCCGCCTTGCCGCCGCACAGGCAGCCGCGCAAAGCGCCCAGACAGAGCTTGGACGATTGACCGTTCGCGCACCAATCCGGGGCGAGATACTCGCCGTCAACATTCGCCCGGGTGAATTTGTTTCAACCCAAGGCGGCGGCCAACCTTTCATCCGCATGGGGGAAACACGCCCGCTGCATGTCCGCATCGATATCGACGAAGCCGAAGCAACGCGGGTAAAGTTGGGGGCAGCGGCAATCGTATCGCCGCGCGGCGCAGCGGGGACACAGGTTTCCGCCAAATTCGTTCGCGCCGAACCATTGGTCGTGCCCAAAACATCGCTGACCAACAGCGCCAGCGAGCGGGTGGATGTCCGCGTGTTACAGGTGCTTTACGAATTGCCCGATGCGGATGGATTGTTCCGCGTCGGCCAACAAATCGATGCATTTATCCCGGCCCGGGACACCGGGAAGGAAAGCAAATCAGCGGCCGCACAAGGTGTAGCAGAATGATCATGCGCGCCGCATTTTTACCAATCGCCGCCTGCGCCGCGCTGGGCGCATGCGTTGCCGGCCCGCCGCCGGAAATCGCCACCGCGCCGCCCGATCTGCCCGGCAGCTTCGCATATGTGCCCAGCGATGGTGTTGCGGTATCGCTCGGTGCTCTGCTGCCTCATGATGATACAGCCTTTCGTATCCTGTCCCGCGCCGCACAGGACGGATCACCAAATCTGGCCGAAGCCGTGTCACGTATCGATGCGGCAAGATCGCGTGCATCGGGCGCGGGTGCAAACCGCCGGCCCAGCGCCGGGGCCGGTGCCTCGGCCGATTTCCAGCGGAGCAATCCGGCGCAATTTGGCACCAATTTTCCGCCCGGCATTTCCTTCGATTCCGAACGTGTCAGCTATTCTGCCACGCTTAGCGCAAGCTGGGATCCCGACCTGTTCGGGCGTTTGCGCGCGCAGGAACGGGCAGCCTTGGCGCGGGTCGATGCAGCGGGCGCTGATGCGGCTGCGGTCCGTTTGGCACTGGTGGCAGAGGTCGCGGGTGCGGTGATCGACTGGCGCACGCTAACCGCCCGAGAGAGCGCGCTTAAGGAAGATTTGGTCGCCGCCGAAACATTGGTCACACTGGCCGATATCAGAGAACGGGCGGGCATTGCGCCGGGCTTTGACAGAGTCCGCGCCGAAACATCGGCAGAGGGTAGCCGTACACGGATTGCCTTGCTGGACAGCGAACGTGCACAGATCACCGGACGGCTGGTATCGCTCACCGCATTATCTGCACAGAACGTCCGCACTGCTTTGACAGAGGCATCGACCAATAGCAGCACGCCGCCTGTTCCCGCCAGCCTGCCTTCGCAGCTGCTAGCAAATCGGCCCGATATCCAAGCCTCTGCCGCGCGGCTGGCGGCCAGCGATGCCGATCTATACGCCGCCGCCGCACAGCGATTTCCGCAATTCACATTATCGGCAGCTTTGGGGCTGCTTGCATTCGATCTGGGCGATCTGTTTGATGGCGATTCTGTGGTGGGTTCGGCCAGCGGGTCACTGCTCGCACCATTGCTCGATTTCGGGCGTATTCAGGCACAGATTGACGTTGCTGCGGCCAACAAACACGCGGCGTTCCAAACCTATCGCCAGCACGTGTTCAACGCGCTGGGGGAAGCAGAAACGGCCTACGGCTTGGTTGCCGCCAGTGACCGCCAATTGATACTTTCCACCCGCGAACGCGACAGCGCAAACCGTGCTGCCGAACTGGCAGAGGTTCGCTTCCATGCGGGCTTGGCAAATTTCCTAACCGTTTTGGAAGCCCGGCGCGTAGCCGATGCGTCGGGTGAACGCGCGGCCTCAGCGGCAGGGCGTGCGGCCCGTGCGCGCATTTTGCTTTGGCAGGCGCTGGGCGGCGGTGATCAGGCGATTATGCGGTCAACCAGCCAATAGGCCCCGACAATTCCGATAAAATATGCCGACGCCCGGATTGCAGGGCCATAAACGGCCGTCGCAAAGCGGCGAAGCGCCCATAGCACGGCCAGAACAGCCGCAATGACCAGCAATTGTCCAGCTTCGACCCCGACATTGAACGCCACGAGCGCCGCAGGAACATCCCCTTCTGGCAAACCAATGGCGTTGAGCGCACCGGCAAATCCAAAACCGTGAAGCAAGCCGAACAGAAAAGCGACGATCCACGGCAGGCGCTTGGTCAATGTGGGTTTTCCATCCTGCGGCTTCAAAATTTCTAGCGCCAGAAACAGGATCGACAGCGCAATCAGCGCCTCAACCGGGCGCTGCGGCAAGCCGACAAAGCCAAGCGCCGCAGCGGCCAAGGTGATCGAATGCGACAGAGTAAAAGCGGTCGCAGCGACCACAACGCGCCGCCAAGCACCGATCAGCAAGACCAGTGCAATCACAAACAGCAGATGATCCCAGCCCGCCAGAATATGTTCGACGCCAAGCACAAAATAGGTCTGCAAAACCTGTGTTGTTGATGGCTGCGATGCAATGGCCGCATTCGGTTCACGCGCAGTCAGCCGCAATGCCTGAGAAGGCTCATTTATCGGCTGGATGCGGACCAGCATATCCGATTGGCCCAAAAGCCCAGGCATGCCAATCGCCTGACCACCCACACTGCCTTGGCAGGCCATTTCGGCAGAACCGATAATGGCCTTGCCCGCCGCGCCAATTTCGGGCGCGGCCCGATAATTACAATTGCCGGGCAAGACCGGCGGTAAAGGCGTTTCAGCCGGTGCTGCCGTAACGGGCATTTTCCAACCGATCCGCCAGATTCCAGCCTGCGTTTCGGTGAGTTCGAGATAGGCTGGCCGCAGCTCATCCGCCTGCGCCACGGGCACTGTAAACAATAGGGCCAAAATGAAGGCCGCAACAAGGCTCCGAATCACGCTGGCAATCAGAATTGCGAAACGCCTCATCGCTCGACCGACACCTCATAGGCGTCACGCAGCAGCTGATAGGCATCGTCGCGGCGCGCCTCCATCGTCTTGGCGCGCCAGTCATTTTCAACCTGATCGCGAATATCGTCCAATGGCGGAATTTCACCCAATTCGCGCCCGCGCAAACGGACAAGATGCCAGCCAAAGCCGGACATTATCGGCGGCGACCATTCGTTCAGTTTTCCAAGCGATTGCAGCCCTTCGGCAAAGCGTAATCCGAAGCGCCCATCAATCTGCCGCGCCGACCAGTCATCAACCGACGGGGGCAATGAAATCGCCTCGCCCATCCCGTCCCAGTCTGCATCGCCGGCCAGCCTTGCCGCCGCGCTTTCGGCATCGATTTTCTCGGCAAAGAACAGCTGATCAAAACTATAGGCAGTGTCTTGGGTAAAGCGCTGCGGATTGTCCGCCAGCCATGTCTTCAAAGTCTCTTCGCCGGGCTTGGCAGTTTCGGCAATCGAAGTGGCGAGGAAGTTCATCTTATTCGCCATACGTTTGCGAACCACCGCATCGTCACGATCGAGCCCCAGCCTCAGCGCCTCGCGGTAAAGGATTTCCTCGCGCAGCCACGTTCCGGTCAGAAAATCCAGCTCTGCATCGGTCGGCGGACGCTGCATCATCTGTTCCCATTGCAGCGCCATTCCTGCGCGATCTTCTTGCGTTATCGCAATCGTCCGGCTGGACGGATCAGCGGGTTCGCCCTTCCAAGCGAAAAACAGGAACAATGCCGCCCCGGCCAGCAGAAAATGGAAAAGCGGCTCGTGCAGCCAGCCTTTTAACGACACAGCATGATACCCGTCAGGCTTCGGGCGCGGGTGCGCGGCCCACCCATATGGGCGAGGTGTAGCCGCGTTCCTGCGCGACAGCGTTCTTCATCGCATCTTCGCTCAATTCAATGCCAAACCGGATTGCATCGAACAGCACCCAGCGCGGCGTGGGTATTTCGAGCACGCGCACATAGTAAAACGCGTTTTGCCCATCGCGATATTCAGGATCGGTCCACACGGTTTGCAGTTCGGCCACGCCGATATCGTTGGTGTAGGTCGCCTTGCTTATATCCACGCTGTTGCCAACGGCAGGCACCTTGCCGCCAACCTTGCGGCGGACATTCTGATCAGACCAGATCACGTCGAATACTTTCTCCTGCATGGTGCCGTCTGCGGAAATCCAGCCTTTGACGATCTGAATGCGGTCCAAATGAGCACCGTCGGGATCTTTCAATGCCGAGACGATGAATTGCGGTGCCGCACCGCTCGCCTCAAGATCGCCGCCCATCGGCACGCCATTGGCATAGGCCTGGGCAACCCAATCTCCGGCGAAATCGGTGCCTTCAAAGTCAAACCCGCCGAAAAAACGCACCGTCATACGCGGGCCGGTGGTGGCATAAACTTCGCGGCGCATCATCGCGTCAAAGATTTCCGCGCGCGTGTTGGCCTTGGCCCACACCGCTGCGTAACCGCCAGCCAGATAATTCCACCCGAACCGGCCAACCCGTGTGCCAAGGTTTTGCGGCGCATTGGCACGTTCTGCATTGGGTTCATTGCCGGTGTGCTTGCCGAAGAAATTGTCTTCATCAGCAGTGGCCAACGACGTGTGGCTATCGGTCGAACCGATCATGCCGAATTTATAGGGATTAACGCCTGTTTGCTGTTCGATGGAAAGGCCCCGCTTCAAGGCCTCACGCAGATATTCGCCGGCAAACATCGATTTTTCTTTGTCTTGAGTCAGCGACAAATTGCCCAGTTCCCAACCAACATCGCCAAAGCTGGCAAATTCGTCATTGGGTGAAAGGAATGGGTGTGATTCGCTGTCGCCCTTGATTTGGGTCGCCTCTACAACCGGTTCGCGCATCGCACGCCGCCGCGCGGTTTCAGCCGTCATCGGGCCGCCATCAGCCTGCGTCATTTCAAACATCAGCCCGTTGGACAGGTTTGAATTGTGCGGGATCGCCAACACTTTGCCGCCGGTCGCCTTTTCATAGGCATCCATATGGTCAAACAGGCTGTTGATTTCGCTGTCCAGCGCGGGGGCGGGAAGGGTCTGCGATGTCCGCTCATAACCGTCGCGGTACATCACAACGCGGTGCAGATTGTTGCCGCCGGGCATCAATGTCCATTCATAACCGGCAATGGGCGTAAACTTTCCCGGTTCATAATATTTGTCCAGCGTGGCCAAATGCTCGGTCCAGACGGTGCGGTTGTTTTCTTCCTGCACCTCAGGATCGGTAAGCGTTTCCGGCAATGTGCCATTTGATGCTGCGGTGATCAGCTCTGCAATGGCCAATTGCGATTGCTTGGGCGATTCATGCATCATATCATGCCAGCGCAGCAGCGTTTCATCTTGAATCGCAATGCGCGGCGCATCGTATAGCCTTTTTGTCGAGCCGAGCGCATCGCTATGATCGGCAATCACAAGAAAATCGAGAGGACGCGCCAGCTGCGCTTCGATACCGGTTGTGGCTGTGACCATGTCGCCGCGCGCAAATCGCAACGCCGCATCGGGCCCCAATCTTGTGCCGAACCCGAAAGCATCGATGGAATTGTCAGTATGAAGATGGGTATCACCCCACAAAACCTGCTGCGGATATTCGGCAAGCCTAACCTGCGCCTCCGCCTCAGCGACTTTCTTGGCATTTCTTACCGGATCATCCCGCAGAAAAAAATACCACACGGCCCCCGCCACAAGGGCGGCCAACGCCGCGATGCCAAAAATTTTCTTCATAGATCCCCCCAAAGCCGCGATTCCCCCGCGATCTAGTGGCATCATTGATGCCAGATATCCCGCCTTGGTCAAGCGTGGGAATCACGCTTGGCCTTAGGGTTTACGCAACAGCAGCGCCGAACGGGCGCATTTCACCACCACTTCGCTTCGTTGGTTGAGCAATTCATGGGCAAATGTAACGATGCCTGCATTGGGACGTGATTTGGAATCTTTAAGGCCCGTCACTTCGCTATTTGCCCGCAAAGTATCGCCGATAAACACCGGCTTGGGCATGACCAGCCTGTCATATCCCAGATTGGCGACAAGCGTGCCCAACGTTGTGTCACCAACCGACAGGCCCACCATAAGCGCAAATGTGAAAGTGCCGTTGACCAATATCTGGCCAAATTCAGATTCTTTCGCAGCCTCCACATCAAGATGCAGCGGCTGCGGATTGTGTGTCATGGTGGTGAACAGCAAATTGTCGGTTTCGGTAACCGTTCGGCGGATTTCATGTTCAATCTGGTCACCAATTTTCCACTCGTCAAAATACCGTCCGGCCATGCGCCACGCTCCTTAAAATCCGCTTTGTGCACCCATGCGTCACACTGCCACTTGATTGCAACTGAAACTAGGTTCAGATCGCGCAACATTGTTTCAAACGTATTGAGTCGCCTATGTCTCGTCCCGCACCGCTTGATCGCTCCCAAATCCGCCTCGCTTATTGTCTGGAAGAGGATGCGTGCATCGCCGCCCGGTTGAAACAGGCCGCACCCGCCTCTGCGCTTCATAGCGAAGCGAAATCCATAGCAGAGCGTCTGATCGAGGGCGCGCGCAAGCGCAAGGCCAGCGGGATTGATGCTTTCCTCCACCAATTCGGGCTGGATACAGAAGAAGGCACCGCGCTGATGTGCCTTGCCGAAGCATTGCTGCGCGTGCCCGATAGCGAAACCGCCGATTTGCTAATCCGCGACAAGATCAGTGATATCGATTGGGGCGAGCATCTGGGCGAAAGCAGTTCAACCTTTGTCAACGCCGCGACATTTTCATTGATGCTGACTGGCGAGGTTCTGGAACGTCCCGAAGAACACCAGCGCGGCATGGGCAAAACATTCAAGACCACAATGAACCGTCTGGGAGAGCCGGTGATCCGTAAAGCAACGCTGCAGGCGATGCGTATTCTGGGCGGACAATTTGTGTTCGGACGAACGATTGGCGAGGCGCTGCGGCGCGCTGCACCCGAACGTAAACAGGGCCTGACGCACAGTTTCGACATGCTGGGCGAAGCGGCAATGACCCATGCTGATGCAGAGCGTTACCGTATCGCCTATGACGCGGCGATTGACCGGTTGGCGCGTGAGGCGAAAGGCGGGGTTGCCCGTTCGCCGGGCATTTCGGTCAAGCTGTCGGCGCTCTATCCCAAATACACCTTTACCCACGCCGGTGCAGCCGCCAAAACACTGGTTCCAATCCTGAAAGCACTGGCGATCAAGGCGCGCGATGCGGATATTCATTTCACCATAGATGCCGAGGAAGCAGAACGGTTGGAAGTCTCGCTCGATATAATCGAGGCGCTGGTTTCTGATGACGAGATATTTGCAAATGACCAGCCCGGTGGCTGGACCGGATTTGGCCTGGCGGTTCAGGCCTATCAAAAACGCGCGGCGCCCTTATGCGACTGGGTGGTGAAGCTGGCGCGGCGCCATGACCGGCGCTTTTTGGTCCGTCTGGTCAAAGGTGCCTATTGGGATGCAGAGATCAAGCTAAGTCAGGTTGGCGGCCACACTGACTATCCCGTGTTTACACGCAAACTCGCAACCGATGTGTCCTATCTCGCCTGCGCGGCCAAATTGTTCGAAGCGCGCGACGCGATCTATCCTGCATTCGCCACGCATAACGCCTATACAGTCGGTGCAGTTAAAGCGCTGGCCGCTAAACACGGCGCGGACGGCGATTTCGAATTTCAACGTCTGCACGGCATGGGAGAAGATATTTTCGAGGAACTGGCAGCGATAGAAGGCAAGAACCCCACACCGGTACGAATTTATGCGCCGGTCGGAAGCCATAAAGACCTGCTTGCCTATCTTGTCCGCCGATTGCTGGAAAACGGTGCCAATTCATCCTTCGTCAACCGCATGGCTGACGCTGAAGTGCCCGCCTGTGAACTGGCAAGTGATCCGGTGGCCGATCTGGCGGCGCTGGAACCGCGGCGCAATCCGGCGATTCCACTACCGACAGACATTTTTCCCGGCCGCGTGAACAGCGCCGGCATCGATCTGGCCGATCCGTTGGTGCGCGAACCGCTGCTGGCGCGGATGAAGGAATTGGAAAAGGTGCACTGGCATGCAGAGCCGACTTTCCTGTCCGACGATCCCGATTTCGAAGCCGAAATTGCCCCGATTAACAAGCCGCAAGACCTGACCAGCGAAGTGGGGACGCGGCGCGATTCCCTGCCAGAGGAAGTCTCGCAAGCCATTGGCCGCGCGCAGGAAATCCAGCACGGCTGGAATGCATTGGGCGGTGAACGACGCGCGCTGTTGCTTGAAGCCGCAGCCGACCGGTTCGAGGAACATAGCGATGAATTTCTGTCGCTATGTCAGCGAGAGGCCGGAAAAACGATCATGGACGGCGTGCTGGAACTGCGCGAAGCGGTCGACTTCCTGCGCTATTACGCCGCAGAAGCGCGCGATCTGTTCACCGAACCGTTCTTGCTGCCTGGTCCCACAGGAGAAGAAAACCGCCTGACCCTGGCCGGACGCGGTGTGTTTGCGACAATCAGCCCGTGGAATTTTCCGCTGGCGATTTTCATCGGCCCTGCCGCAGCGGCGCTGGCGGCTGGTAACACAGTGGTCGCCAAGCCAGCCGAACAGACGCCCCTGATTGCCGCGCTGGCGGTAAAACTTTGCCATGAAGCTGGCATCCCGCAAGAAGTCTTCCAGCTCCTCCCCGGGGCAGGCGATGTTGGCGAATGGATAACATCCGATCCGCGCCTTGCCGGAGTGGCATTTACCGGATCAACCGATACAGCGCGCGCGATCAACCGCTCGCTTGCCGCACGTGACGGACCGCTGGCAACTTTCATCGCCGAAACTGGCGGCCAAAATGCGATGATTGTCGACAGTTCTGCCCTGCCTGAACAAGTCACACGCGATGTTGTGGCCAGCGCCTTTCAAAGCGCCGGACAGCGTTGTTCTGCCTTGCGAATGCTCTATCTACAGGATGACATTTTCGACGAAACTCTGGCGATGATCCGCGGGGCATTTGAAGCCCTGGATATTGGCGATCCGGCAGAACTTGCGACCGATGTCGGGCCAGTGATTGATCCCGATGCCAAGGCCGCGCTGGAACGCCATATCGCGCGGCGCAAGAAGCGCGGACGCACCGTGTGGCGGCGCAAATTGCCACGCGGCACCAGCGCGGGATGTTTTGTCGCCCCGACCATTATCGAGCTGGATTCAATCCTTGATCTGAAGCGCGAAAACTTCGGGCCGGTCCTGCATGTTGCCCGTTTCAAAGGCGACGAGCTGGAACGGGTGATCGATGATATCAACGCCACCGGATTTGGCCTGACGCTTGGCCTGCACAGCCGGATCGAAGCAACCCGCCGCCTGGTCGAAGCGCGTGCGCGGGTTGGCAATTTTTACGTCAATCGCAATCAGATCGGCGCGGTGGTGGAAAGCCAGCCCTTTGGCGGCGAAGGCCTGTCCGGCACAGGCCCCAAGGCTGGCGGCCCACATTATGTTGCCCGGTTTGCAACAGAACGCGTGGTCTGCATCGATACGACTGCGGCGGGGGGCAATGCCAGCCTTCTAGCCAGCTAGGCCGTGCAGCCGGCAATTTCGCCTTCCGTTATACGGCCTGTGCGTTAGAAGCGGCGCGATGCTACGCTGGTTTACACTCTTTGCTGCACTGGCCCTGTCGAGCTGGTCCTTACCCGCTTCTGCCGAAGTCACGATCAGCTTTCACAGCTTCAACGGTTCGGTCATGTTCGGGCGATATCCGCATGCATTTGTCGCGCTGAAAGGGACCGTCGATTCAACCGGCGAAGTGGTCGATGAGAATTATGGCTTCACTGCAAAGAAAGTCACAACCGCGATCCTGTCAGGGCCAGTCGAACATGACATTCTGGTCGAAACCGACGAATATATGAACAAGACCAACCGGCATTTCACCGTGACGCTGAACGAAACGCAGCTCTCTAAAGTGCGTGCGACCATGCGCAAATGGCGCGATGCACCGGGCAAACATTATGATTTGGAATCGCGCAACTGCATCCATTTTGTCGGATCGATGGCCAAAATCGTCGGCATCAATGTCGACTATCCGAAAAAGATGCTGCGCCGGCCCAAGAAATGGCTGAACTACATTGCCGAAAAGAACCCCCAACTGGGCGCAAAACGGATCAGATGATCATTCGTCCCGCTGGGAGAGGGGGATAAAACAAGCTGGCAGCTTGCCCCCGCCGCGCCAGTCGGGAATCACTCTACCATGGCGATTCTCAGCGATAAATGGATCCGTACCCAGGCGCAGGAAAAGGGCATGATAGAACCCTTTGTCGAAGCGCAGCGGCGCGATGGCTGCATTTCTTACGGACTTAGTTCTTATGGCTATGACGCAAGGGTTGCGCCCGAATTTAAAATTTTCACCAATGTCGATAGTTCAATTGTTGATCCGAAAAAGTTTGATCCGAAAAACTTTGTCGACCGTGAAACCGATGTTTGCATAATTCCGCCCAACAGCTTTGCGCTTGCCAGAACGGTCGAATATTTCCGCATACCCGAAGACGTGCTGGTAATCTGCCTGGGCAAAAGCACCTATGCCCGCTGCGGCATCATCGTAAATGTCACCCCGCTTGAACCGGGCTGGGAAGGTCATGTGACATTGGAATTTTCCAACACCACCCCGCTTCCAGCCAAAATTTACGCCAATGAAGGCGCCTGCCAGTTCCTGTTCCTCAAGGGGAATGAACGCTGCGAAACCAGCTATGCTGATCGCGCAGGCAAATATATGGGCCAGCGCGGCGTGACGCTGCCCAAATTGTGACGCTGCGGCTTTGACAATTGCCAAACATCCGTTTTGGCAAACCGTGCCGGGGGATCGCCCTGGCGAATATATTTTACCCGTCACCAAACCGGCCACAGTCGGCCCCGATGAATTTCCGTTTGTTATGGGCGGCACGGGTTTCGCCGCAGCGATAGATTCGCTGCAACAGGAATGCGATCAACGGCTGCTGTGGGCGACAATCCAGTTTCTATCGCCAACGCAAGGGGTCGATGAATTGACCATCGATTGCCAACAAATCGGCGGTGGGCAGACGATCGGGCAATGGTCCGCACAGACACGCGCGGGCGAACGCATGGTCCACAATATCAGTGCAGCCCTGGGCACGCGTGAACGCGATGCAGATCATATATTCGCGCAGATGCCCGATGTGCCAATGCCGGATGATTGCGAAGAAAAACCTGCCGATTTGAACGGCAGCCCCGGCAATTTGATCGGCCAGTTTGAACGTCGGATCGCTATGGAAAATGCTGTGAACGGGGTAGAGGCGGCATGGGTCCGCCCGCGCGGCGGATTTCCGCTTCACGCGCCGATCCTGGCTTTGATTTCGGACTTCTTCCTTGGCGCCCATCCGCGCACCCGCACAGGAACCAGCATCGATGCGACATTCCGGTTTATCCAGCCCGCCGATCATGGCTGGGTGTTGAGCGTTACCGAAATGGCCGCATTTGATCGCGGTACAGTATCGGGCAGCGCGCGCCACTTTGCCCAGGATGGCAGGCTGCTGGCGATTTCCAGCCAAACCGGCGTACTGCCGCGCATTCCCCTTTCGGCGCAATAGGGTCTGTCCCTGCGAACGGGCTGAACGCGAATTGGGCGGCGGTTTGAAGGAGCAAATGCCCGATCACGCCAACCGCCAATTCAATTTGCAAACCCAAATCGCTGATTGCCGTAACGGCTTTGACTCTCTGCCCGCACACGCGCATTCAGACAGGCAGAGGAGAGAATTTATGAGCAAGAAAGCCCGCGAATTTGACATCATCATTTATGGTGCAACCGGATATACCGGCCGTCTGGTCGCTGAATATCTGGACCAACATTATGGCGGCAAGGATGGCGCGCCCAAATGGGGTATGGCGGGCCGCAGTCTGACCAAATTGCAGGAAGTGCGCGATGAAATCGGCGCCCCTGCCGATACGCCCTTGATCGTGGCAAATTCGGACGATCCGGCCAGCCTTGTCGCAATGTGCGAAAGGACAAGGGTCATCATTACCACAGTCGGCCCATACCAGCTTTACGGCGATGACATGGTTGCCGCTTGTGTCAAAACCGGGACAGATTATGCCGATTTGTGCGGCGAGCCGGGCTGGATGCGCGAACAGATTGATCTGCATCACGAAGCAGCCAAAGAAAGCGGCGCAAGGATATGCTTTTCCAGCGGGTTCGATTCGATCCCGTTCGACCTTGGCGTGTTGATGTTGCAAAAAGAAGCCAAGGGGAAATTTGGCAAGCCCGCGCCGCGCGTCAAAGGCCGCGTTCGCGCCATGCAGGGTACATTTAGCGGCGGCACGGCAGCCAGCCTGACCGCAACGATGAAATCTGTGGCCAAGAACCCCAAACTGATCCCGATTCTGCAAAGCCCGTTCGGTCTCACCCCCGGGTTTGAGGGCCCCGATCAGCCAAGTGGGATGATGCCTTCTTATGACGAAGGGCTTGGGAAATGGGCCGCGCCATTCATCATGGCGACAATCAACACAAAGAATGTCCACCGCACCAACTTCCTGTTGGGCCATCCCTATGGGGAAGATTTCAGATATGACGAGATGATGCTGACCAGCGCGGGTGAATTGGGCGAAAAAGCCGCCAAGGCAGCCGCCGAATTGCTCAAAAACCCATTCGGCGCAAAACCGCCCAAACCCGGTGAAGGCCCCAGCCCCGAAGAACGCGAAAACGGATTTTATGATGTTCTGTTCGTTGGCGAAATGGAGGATGGCGAAACGCTGCATTACGGCGTCAAAGGCAAATATGATCCCGGTTACGGTTCAACCAGCCGTATGATCGCAGAAACGGGTCTGGCATTGCTTGAAAGCGGCGCAGGCGGCGGTGTCGGCACGCCGGGCTCATTCCTCGGTGAAGATTTGGTCAAGCGGTTGGAAGACAATGCCGAGATCAGCTTTGCGGCGGAATAACGGGCGTTAGTCTTCAGGGCAGGGAATACGGACCGCGGCAAGTTTAAATTGCGGCGTCCACCCGCCCTTCTCATCGGGAATCAGGCTGATGCGGTGCCAGCTATCGGGGCCGGTACGTTCAAAATAGGCGCGGAAACCGGGGCGTTCGGGATAGGCTTGCCACATGGTCAATTTGCCGCCTTCCATTTTGGCGCGCAAATCTTGCACCTGATTGGTGCCAGTGTGGATCCAGGCCATATCCCATTCACCCGCGTCAGCATCCCACATTCGAATGTTGGTGCCGCGCGGCGTGTCGGGCTGCATGCCCGGATCGCGCCCATACCAATCATCGATGATGCTGAACCCGCCCAGCCCGTAACGCCCGTTCCACCGCGACGGAATACCCGGTCGGGGCGGTGACCAAGCCCCGTTCTGCCATGCATGGGCAGAGATCGTAAAATCACCGATCAGAAAATCGAACTGCGCCAATTCCGCAGCAACCAACGGACTGGCTTCGCCGTAGTCGCATGTCGGGGCCGCGATTGATGCCCCCTCCTGTGCTGACGCCGCTGACGCTATTGTAACGCCGCCAATCAGCATGGCCGCTGCACCAAAACCTGTTTTCACTGTCTGCTCCCCTTATCGGAAACGCCAATGTGCCGCATATGGCGGATCTTGCAACCGCAATTCGGCTGGCGGGTGCAGCGGTTCTTCTGCGGTCAGTCCGCTAGAAACTGGTCCTGACGCTGAGTTTGAAATTACGGCCAATCAGCGGAACAAAATCCTTGGTAAAGCTGGCATGTCTGCGGCCCGCAGTGTCAAAAATATTATCGACCTGCGCCAACACCGTCACATTATCATTCCCGCTTAGCGGCCTCCACGCCAGCGATGCATTGACCCGCGTATATCCGTCAGTCGGCGTTTCAAATGCGGCGATGTCGCTCTGGCTATCAAACCATTCGATCTCGGCGCGGGCGTCAAAATCATTCGTCTGTGCTTCCAGCGCGCCGGACAGGCTAAGCGGGGGAATACGCGGCAAGGCCGAACCGTCATCCAGCTCTGCCTTGATGTAATCGCCACGCAAATCCGCCATCAACGTGACCGGCCCGCTTTCAATGATCGGATAGGTCAGTTGCCCTTCGATCCCGAAATAGGTCGCATCGCCCTGCAAATATTGGAACACGGGCAAATCATCCTGTTCCATGCCGGTATCAACCAAATAGATGTAATTGCTGAACCAGTTCTGGAACACGGCAAGGCTGATGCTGCCCGGCCCAACATTGCCGCGGACGAATGCCTCCAATCCCCACGCCGATTCGGTGCGCATATTGCGATCACCGGATTCGAATGCCTGTGTGGCGATATGCGGGCCGTTGGAAAGCATCTCTTCAGCACTAGGCGCACGTTCGGCTCGGCTGCCGGTCACCCCAAAACGAAGTTCGTCCGATGTTTCATAGGCAAGCCCGATAGCGCCGGAAAATGTATCAAAACTGCGTTCAAAATTGGCGATCTGCGATTCGACATTGGTTGTTTCATATCGGCCCGCAAGCTCCAGCTGAATGGGGTCAAAATCAATTTCCTGCAGCGCGAACACCGCAAGCTGATCGGTGTGGTTCTTGGGCACATAGGCCTCTGCGCCAAATGCATCGAAATCGCGGAAATAATATTGGAAGCCAATCGAACCGCCCCAGCCTTCACGCCGGTTCTGTTCCAACACCGCGCGCGCTTCTAGGCCCTGGACGTCGAACACCGTGCCCACTTCGTCGCCCTCAAATTCTGTATGTGTGTAATCGCTAAATCCGACCCGCGTGTTCAATGATTTGAAGAACCCGTCGCCAAGCGCAAGATAGCCGCGCAGATCAGCGCGATATTGGCGCAAATCAATCGTTACGATTTCCTCGCCCTCTTCCTCGCCCTCTTCCTCAGCAGCGCCCCCCGCTGCCCCATGGTCATCGTCATGGTGGTGATGCCCTGCGCCGGGGCGGGCCGGCACGCCGTAACGCGTGTCGTAAACACCAATGGCCGCGCCAAGATTGCTATCGCCGCGGAAAAAAGCGAACCCGGCATTCGCGCTCCACGTACGGGTTGCGCTGTTGGGCAGAAAGCCTTGCTGCGCGGCTGCTTCGCGCAATTCATCGGCTTCCTCGAACTCGCCTTCGCCCTCCTCCTCAGCTGCGTCGGCAAGCAAATCGGCACGCAAAACATCCGCCAGCGTAAAGCCGGAAACATCGATGTCGTCAGAATCGCGGAATGTCCCATCGACATGGAACACCAAACCATCACCCGCTGCCAGATCGAGCGAGGCGCCTGCCTCGCGCAAATCGGAAGCGGTGTCAGCCGCAAGATTCATATCGAGATGGAATTTCTCCGTCAGCCGGCGCTGCGGGATACGTTTGTCGATCACATTGACCGCGCCGCCAATGGCCGAACTGCCGTATAATAGCACCGCCGGACCGCGCAAAACTTCGATACTTTCCGCCGTCAGCGGATCGATTGTCGTCGCATGATCGACAGAGGTGTTGGACACGTCAATCGTGCCAATCCCGTCCACCAGAACACGTACGCGCTCGCCCTGAAATCCGCGAAGGACCGGCCGCGATGCGCCGGGTGAAAAACTGGTGGCCGAAACGCCAGGCAATTTGGCCAGCACTTCACCCAACTGTCCGTTCTGATTGCGCTGAAGCTCAACGCCTTCAACCACCGAAGTGCCTGCCAAAACATCAAGCTGCGTCAAACCCACCGCGCTTACAACAATCTCACCAGCCGAATTTACCCGGCGGTCATGGAAATCATCCTGCGGTTTCTCCGCCTCCGCCTGATCGCCTTCCCCTGTATTTTGGGCAGCAAGTGTTTGCGGCAGGGCCAGCGCCAAAAGCGGAAGAGTGCAAAAAGAAACGCGATTAAGCTTCATGAGAAAGTATCCAAGAATTGAATGTTACAACGTTACATAGCCACATAGCGTTATAGCATCACATTGCAACCGCTTGTTTCGATGAACGGTTCAAGAAAGCCCACAAACAGCAACAGCGCCGCAAAAGCAGCGGCGGAAATGCCTCAACTGAAGGAAAATGGAGCGGGCGAGGCGATTCGAACGCCCGACCCCAACCTTGGCAAGGTTGTGCTCTACCCCTGAGCTACGCCCGCTCACTAGACGTTTCCGGATATCCGGCCCCGGTTGCATGGTGAATCACCATAGCCCGGTGGGGAGGCGGGCAATTAGCAGCGGTTTCAGGGTGCGGCAAGCGGAAAATTGGGCCTTTGGCAGCGAATTTTCGCCGCGCCCACGCAGCACCTGTTTGTCACTTCACATATCGGCTAGAATGCCCACATAAAGCGCACGCAATTGCACCAAGAAGGAACTAAATGTGGCGAGCATGGGACTGAATATCGAGGAAGAGAAATCCATCGAGCGGTTTAAGGCCGAAGTGGTCGAACCGTCGATGACCAAGCTGGTTATCCTCGATTTCTGGGCCGAATGGTGCGGGCCGTGCAAGGCGCTCGCCCCGATGCTGGAGAAAGTCGCGGCAGAATATGCCGATAAGGGCGTGGTTCTGGCGAAAATTAACGTTGATGAAGAAAAATTCATCGCCAGCCAGTTTCAGGTCCAATCAATCCCCGCAGTTTTTGCGATGTTCCAAGGCCAGCCGGTTGCCGATCTCACCCAGTTTCGCGCCGAATCGCAACTGAAGACCGCGCTAGACGAGCTTCTGGCAAAACTGCCGCTTGATGATGCCGGTGCAGCGGGCGGCCAGAAACAACCGGATATTGGACAATTCATCGCCATGGCCGAACAGGTTTTGGCCGAAGGTGACGCCGAACGCGCTGCGGGTGTGTTCATGCAGGTCGTCCAGATGGCCCCTGACAATGTTGCTGCACATGGCGGGCTGATCCGTGCATTGGTCGCCGCAGGCAAAACGGAAGAGGCCCAGCAGATTGCCGATGCGCTGGAACCCGAAGTGAAAGAAGATCCTGCGGTGCAGCAGGCGTTATCCGCGCTCGAACTGGCTGGCACACAGGTCGACGATAGCGAGCTTCAGGCCTTGCGCGCAGCGGCGGGGGAAAGTCCGGCGGATATGTCCAAGCAATTGGCCTTTGCCGAAGCAGCATTTGCAGCAGGTGAGCGTGATGACACCGCCGATACGCTGCTGGCGATGGTTCAAAGTGATCGCGATTGGAACGAAGGCGCGGCCCGCGCCAAGCTGTTGCAGATATTCGAGGCGGTCGGGCTGGAAGACGAATGGGTCGTGGCCACGCGCCGCCGCCTGTCGAGAATTCTGTTCGGATAGGCGGATGACGCAGCGGCTTTCCATCTTCCCTTTGACCGGCGTAATCCTGCTGCCCGGATTGCAATTGCCGCTCCATATTTTTGAGCAGCGTTACCGTGCGCTCGTTTCGGATGCGCTGGCCCGCGACCGCCTGATTGGAATGATCCAGCCACAAAAACCGGCAGAGGGCGCGCCTTTGTTCGAAGTCGGGTGTGTTGGTCGGATTGGCGATGTCGAGGCAATGGACGATGGCCGGTTTAATGTCGTTCTCGAAGGTGAAAGCCGCTTCCGCGTGATCCGCGAAATCAATGCCACCACCCAATTCCGTCAGGTTGAGGCAGAATTGATCGAAGAGCCCGCCGAAGAATATCTCAGCAGTATCGAACGCGCCAGTTTTGAGCGTGAAGCAAAACGGTTTGCCGATATGCAGGGTTACAGCGTTGATTGGGAATCGGTAGAGCGGCTGGACGATGTCTCGCTGATCGACGGCGTATCACAGATCGCGCCATTCGATCCGGCATCAAAACAAGCTCTGCTCGAAGCGCCCGATCTCAACACACGCTGCGAATTGCTGGTACAGCTTATGCAGTTCTTTTCCCGCCGTGACGGCGATGAAGAGATCATCACATTGCAATAGGCTAAATCCCGAAGCTGCCTTTCAGCCCGTCAATCACATATTGCGCGGCAAGGGCAGCCAGCAAAACGCCCAACAGCCGCGTAATCACTGCCTCCACCCGGTGGCCCAGCAGGCGGATCAACGGCCCCGCTGCGATCAGCGCCAGCATTGTCAGCAGCAGCACCGCCCCTAGCGCGCCGAGCACGACCAACGATTCCTCGGCATTTTCCGCCTCGTTCATCAACAGCATGACAGCGGCGATTGCGCCTGGTCCGGCAAGCATTGGCATCGCCATGGGGAATACCGAAACATCTTCCGCTTCGGGTGTCGCGGCAACTTTTTCAGCGCGCTCCTCACGGCGCTGGGTACGCTTTTCAAAGACCATTTCAAATGCGATCCAGAACAGCATCAAACCGCCCGCAATGCGGAAACTGTCGAGTTTGATATGCAGTGCGCCAAGCAATTGTTCGCCGAACAAAGCGAAGCCGACCAGAATGACCGATGCAATCACACAGGCACGGATCGCCATGCTGCGCTGCTCCGCCTCGCTGGCCGCTTTGGTCAGCCCAGCATAAATCGGCGCGCAACCGGGCGGATCTATTACGACAAATAGTGTGATGAAAGCGGAGATGAAAAGTTGAGTCATAATGGTGTCTGCAAATTAATTGGATTCGCCGGGGCGTGCCGATTTTGTGAATACGGTCTGCCACCGGCCCTGATTTAGATATTCGGCCATAAATGACCGTGTGCCGTCACTATCCTGCTGCCAGCTCCAGCGAAGTGTGCCATCGGACGAAAGCGACGAGCCACCCGTCAAGGCGGGTGCTGGCGGAACAGGGACCGCCTCGCCGCGCTTTACGCAGTCGGCGACCTTGCCGCGTATCGGGTCAAAGGCCGAGACAACGATCTCATTCTCTTGCTCTGGCGGCAGTTGGGCGCGCGCGGCTGGCTGCGGATTATCAGCAAATCCGGCGTCATAAATCCACAGATATTCCTCGTCAGCCTGCCGCTGCCATACAGTCACAAAAGTGCCGACAATTCCGTTGGGATAGATGAAGCGGCCTTGGCTGACCGCCATCGCCCCGTCACAGCTCATCCAAACATCGCGCGGCCCCCATTGCACCGCTTCGTCCGGATCGCTTTGACCCGCAAGCCAGGCGTCGGCGGCGAATGGGCCCGCCTGTCCGTGTATCACCGCACCGGGCGCAGCAAATGCGCGGAACGCAGTCCATTGTCCGTCCTGCCGTGCGGCGCGCGCAAATGCCAGTTCGCGTGCGACGACTTTACTCGGCTGAGCCTCGCCCGGGGCATTCGCCAGCGCGCGGTCGATCCGGTCGCGCGGCATCGGGCGCGGTCCTGTAGAACAGGCCGCCAGCAACGCAATCACAACAAGGGTAGAGACAATTTTGACCATAGCCGCCCTATAGCCGCTGGCTTCCAGCTTGTCGAAAGAATCAGAGGTTTTCGGGAGCCTCTAGCCCCTCGATACGGTGTGCCGCGACCAGCGTGTTGCGCAGCAAAACCGCAATCGTCATCGGGCCGACACCGCCGGGCACAGGCGTTATCGCACGGACAACTTCGCTCGCTTCATCAAAGGCAACGTCCCCGACCAGCCGGCCTTTTTCCGCGCCAGGTTCAGGCGGCAATCGGTTGATGCCGACATCAATCACGGTTGCGCCGTCTTTCAGCCAATCTTTCTTGACCATTTCGGGACGGCCGACAGCCGCCACCACAATATCGGCATTGCGTACTACTTCGGGCAGGTTTTTTGTCCGACTATGCGCGATTGTGACCGTCGCATTCGCATCGAGCAGCAATTGCGCCATCGGCTTGCCAACCAAAATTGAGCGCCCGATCACGACTGCATTCAGCCCTTCAAGAGAACCGAGTTGATCCTTCAGCAGCATCAGACTGCCCAGCGGCGTGCAAGGAACCATTCCGCTCAACCCCAGCGCCAAGCGCCCAGTGCTGACCGGCGTAAGTCCGTCGACATCCTTGCTCGGCAATATCCGGTCCACGACGGTCTGTTCGTCGAGGTGCCCCGGCAAGGGCAATTGCACCAGAATTCCGTCCACACTGGCATCGGCGTTCAATTGGTCGATCAGGGCCAGCAAGTCTGCTTCGCTGGTATCTTCCGGCAGAAGATGCTCAAAACTTGCCATATTGGCGGCGATGGTCGCCCTGCCCTTGCTGCGGACATAGACTTGGCTCGCGGGATCATCGCCAACCAATACGACAGCCAGCCCGGCCTTGCGCCCGGCTGTTTCGGAAAATGTCGCGGCGATTGTTCCGACGCGTTCGCGCAAATTGGCCGCAAACGCTCTCCCATCAATCCGTGTGGCGGTCATCCTGCGGCAACATCTGACAGGACCATGATAGTCGCATTGATGAGCAACAGCAGTATCATCGGCGAAAAGTCAATTGCACCGGTTTCAGGCATGATCCGGCGGATCGGATTAAGCAACGGCGCAAGAAGCGACGAAATCGAATGTTCAACTTGCACCAGAAACTGGTTGTCACGTCCGATGACATTGAAAGCAAACAACAGGCCCAAAATGAACCAGATGATGACAATCATGCTCAGCGTCTGAGCCAGCATGACCATTATTCCAAGAAACGCGTCCATAATTTCCTCTTGCGAAGCTGCCGCCGAATTGGCGCGACCACTTTGGGTGTATCAATGATATAATACGGTTCGCCGGACCGGATTTCAACCCGTGCTGACGCCGGCGCTTATCAATGTGCCTGCGCCGCGCGAGGTAAAGAATTCAAGCAGCATGGCGTGCGGCACGCGCCCGTCGAGCACAACGGCCGCATCGCAGCCCGCCTCAACCGCCTGCACGCAGGTTTCCAGCTTGGGAATCATCCCGCCACTGACTGTGCCATCATCGCGCAAATTGGCGATATCGGCAGGCCGCAGATCGGTGAGCAATTTTCCGTCCTTATCCAGCACGCCCGCAACATCGGTCAGCAGGAATAATCTTGCCGCGCCCAGCGCCGCCGCAATCGCGCCCGCCATTGTGTCGGCGTTGATATTGTAAGTATCGCCATTTTCACCCGCGCCGATAGGGGCGATGATCGGGATCATGCCCGAAGCCACTGCTGTATCGATAATCGCCGTATCGACCTTGGAAGGTTCGCCGACAAATCCCAGATCAATTGCTTTTTCGATATTGCTTTCCGGATCACGCGTCGTCCGTTCAACCTTTTTCGCAGTGACCAGCCCGCCATCCTTACCCGAAATGCCGATGGCTTTGCCGCCCGCTTGCGCGATCCAGCCGACCAGTTCCTTATTGATCGCCCCCGACAGGACCATTTCCGCAATTTCGGCAGTTGCCTTATCGGTCACGCGCAAACCGTCGACAAACTCGCTCTCGACGCCGAGTTTTTTCAGCATCGCGCCGATCTGGGGGCCGCCGCCATGCACAACCACCGGATTGATCCCAACGGCCTTCAACAGCACGATATCTTCTGCGAATTCGCGTGCAGCCTTGGGGTCGCCCATCGCGTGCCCCCCATATTTCACCACGAATGTGCGTCCGGCATAACGCTGGAAATAGGGCAGCGCCTCAATCAACGTTTCCGCCTTATTCAGCGTGGGACTGTCTTTCTGCGCGCTCATGGCGGTTCCTTACCGGCTTTGGAAATGCGCGCTTAGCGCCTCCCCAGCGCAAGGGGAAGCCGCCGCGCCGCCTGCGCGCCCTTAAATGTTTGCCAAGCATCGGTTAGTGGGACCAAGCCATGCCGTCTGATCGCCCATTTTTCTTCGGACTCATCCTTGCTGCTGTCCTGATAGGAGGGTTCAGCGCAATATTCCTGTGGGACCGGCCCCAACCGCAATCCGCAAATGACGTCCGGCCAGAACTTCCTTCTCCGCCGCCGCCCTTGGATCAAGCCCCCATCTTGGACGAAATCGACGCGAAATTTGGGCTATGCGGCGAAGGTCCGCGCGCCACCTGCGTGGTCGACGGCGACACAATCTGGCTTTACGGCACCAAGATCAGGATCGCGGATATTAACGCGCCGGAAATATCCCAGCCGGGATGTCCTTATGAGGCTGAACTGGGCCAACAAGCGACAAGAAGGCTTCTAAACCTGCTCAATGAAGGGGCTTTTTCAGTCGAACTGACAGGCCGTGATGCAGACCGTTATGGGCGCAAATTGCGCGTCATCACCCGCCAAGGGGAATCGCTGGGTGATGTGCTGGTGGCTGAAGGATTGGCCGAATATTGGACAGGCAGCCGCCGAAACTGGTGTTGATCGATCCTTACCGTTCCTGTCATCGGCCCCGGCTTTCTAGCCTAGGGCGCGGTCAAATCGGCAGCGAGGCTGGCATAATCATTATGCCCTGTAACCGGCTGCACCTGCTTAGCCCATGCCGCGCCAATTGCATCGACAATTGATTGCGGCAATGCCCGGCGTTCGGCATCTTTGGACCGCACTTTGGCCGAATCGCTACCAGCAGGCACGCCCGCTTTCTTTTCGCTCATCAACCGCATCATCCGGTCAGCAAACGGCGCTTTATGCTCGACCATAAAACTGCGGCTGGTGCGATGCTCGGCCAAATCCAGCGCAGCGTCATCGGCAGGCAGGCCGCAAATATCCGCAAGCATCGCGGCACTCTGGCGTTTGTTCGCTGTTACCCAGCGATAATCGAGCAACAATGTGTCGGCGGCTTTGCGGCGCGCCCACCAGCTTAACAAATGCTGGAAATAATTGATCCCGCTTGGCCCGCCCATCAGCCAGACGGGCAAAAATTCTTCCAATTCGATTGTACCGGGTTCAAAAAGCCAGCCGCTGAAAAAATGATACATCGACACGAACGCCTCGTTCGGATCGCGTAAAGTGACGACATAGCGTGCGCCCGCGGGCAGGGATTCATAATCAAGGTGGCTTTTGAAACCGCGCGGCTGTGCAATTTGCGGTGCATTGATATCCAGATCGAGGACCGCCGCCGTTTCAATCCACGGGACAACCCGGCTGATATCGTCGAAATCCATATCCCCGCCCTGACTGGCAGTGCGCAATTGGTGGAACATCTGCTGCATCATGGTGGTCCCGCATTTGCCATAGGGCGTGATAATCACATCGCTTGGCCGCGCTTCCAGCGGGCTGGCGGCGGCGGCCTGCGTTTCGCTAGGTGCAAATTTTTGCCTAAGCTGGGCAAGCTCTGCAATCGAATGTGCACGGCGCTCCATTCCTGCCATCCCGCCGATCCTCCTGCATGTTTCCCTCAAGTGTGGGATCGTCTATAGAAGGTTTGATCAAGGGAGGAATACCATCATGGCCGAAACACCGCAGACACACAAAGATCCGCTTCCGCCGACCCAACCGGGCGGTTTCGATCTCAATCAGCCATCGATTATCAGTCTTCTTTACCTCGGTTCATTCATCACCGGGATCACCGGATTGGTCGGCATAGTGCTCGCCTATGTCTGGCGCGACGAGGCACCGGAATGGGCCAAAAGCCACCACACATATCTCATTCGCACTTTCTGGTTTGGCCTGCTTGGTTCGGTAATCGGGGGCATTCTTGCCGTAATATTGATCGGCATACCGATCATCATCGCCGTGGCCGTCTGGGTCGCTGTCCGCAGCGTCATGTCGCTGGTGAAAGCGCAAAAGCAGGAACCTATGCCCAATCCTGAAACGCTGGGTATCTGACCGGATGACGCTAAAAACGGCATTGCTTCTCAGCGCGCTGCCCCTGCTTGCAGCTTGCGGCAGCGTGGAACCGGCACCAGAAACTGATCCTCAGGATGAATTTTGGGCGGCGCTATCCACCCATTGCGGCAATGCCTATGATGGCGGCTTGGTCAGCACGGACGCGGCCGATGCCGATATGGCAGAGGCAGAAATGGTCATGCATGTGCGCAATTGCGATGATGACCGGATCGATGTTCCCTTCCACATCAAGGGGCAGGACGGGACATGGAATCGTTCGCGCACATGGGTTTTTACCCGCACCGTCGGCGGCTTGCGCCTGAAACATGACCACCGGCATGAAGATGGCACATCCGACGAAGTCACCATGTATGGCGGCGACACGGCGGATACCGGCACCGCGCAGCGTCAGTCATTCCCAGTCGATCAAAAAAGTATCGACATGTTTGGGCGCGAGGGGCTGGACGCATCGATCACCAATATCTGGAGTGTGGAGGTCGATCCTCTGGGCGGCGGCGATAATGCACGTTTCGCCTATCAGCTGACCCGCAAACAGGCACTCGGCGCGCCCGAGGATCGCAATTTCCGCGTCGAGTTTGATCTGGCCAATCCGGTAGAATCCCCGCCCGCACCATGGGGATTTTGACCGGCCGGTGAACATATTGACACCCTGAATTGCATCGCGATCGGATCGTTTACATCGAGGCATCATCTCTACGCCCGCACCGGCGGGGCTGGCGGCAAATCCCGCCCGGGTCTAAACGGCGGCTATGAACCCGATTGAGGCCAGACCCCTTCCAACCGGCTGCCTGCTTGCCCGCCATTCCGATTTCGACAAGTCCGGTTCAGGCAGGTCCGGTTCAGGCAGCTACACTGATTGCTTCACCGTTGACGTGCCCCGCAAAGTCACGCTGCCCGGCCTCATAACTGCCTTTTATAACGCGCCTGCATTCCGGCCTGAACGCTGGATACTGCATCTGATCGGCAAGGGATCAAATGGAGAGGGCGTGCGCGCCCTTGCCGCGGGCGAGGTGCAGCAATTTGCCGCATGGAATCTAGTGGGCCGGACCGAGACTGAAATCCTGCTGCAAGATTTTCAAAGCCGCACCTGCAGCTGGCTTTGCGCCGAACCGCTGGCCACCACCGCACCGACGATCAAAGGCCGAACGCGGCTATATTTCGGCAGCGGCGTCAGGCATCCCGGTAGCGCATCGGTCAAAGCGTTGATGCCGTTCCACCGATTCTACGCCCAGACGCTGCTTGGCTCCGCAGCAAAACGGCTTTTGTCTATTTCAGCCTAAGCTTAGAACTGGCTTTGGAATTGGGAGGCGGAATCACACCCGCCAATCAACACCGGTATCGCTGCCGGTTGCGCCGTCACATTCCCGCCGCCTCGAATTCGGCGGCGGCATCATGCAGTGCCTTTGATGCCTGATCCAGTTCCGCCGCAGAGCTGTGCATCGCTTCATATATTCCCAAATGCATAAACCACCGATCCCAGCGGATGCGGCTTCTGATTAACCGTTTACGCACTTCGGCATCATCCGACGCTTCGATCAGCGCACGCGTTCGGCGGCCCATTTCATCGTAATCATTTTCATATTCCCGCCGCAGCGCAGCGACCCGTTCGATCATGTCATAGGCATGTGGATCTTCCATCCACTCGAGCACCCTATCCAGAAACGGCTGGACAATCCCTTCATCAGGATCGCTCAAAGCCACCAATTCGCTCTGCGCGTTCCGCCGCATCCGGTTTGCCCGATCCATCAGTACAGTGGCTTGCTGATTGAGGGTTTCAGATGGCTGGGGCATGTTGCATTCTCCATTTTGAGATTGTCTTGTCGGCTTGAGGTGCCGGGCGCAGGCCCGCCTGCTCGCCCATACCTTCTCGTGTCCAATGGCCGGGAACATCCCCGTGGACCCAATTGCCGCTGTCCGAAGCGATAGAGAATTGCGAACCGCTTTATTCTGAGAAAGGTAACATGGTTGCGGTTGGTTTTGAGATTGTGAGTGTAATTGACTTAGGTAATCGCTTTGGCCAACGGCAAACCTTCATCAAAGAACTCGAGGATGCGGTGCCTGACTTTTGGGAGAGAGTCGGGCAAGACCTTCAAGCATGGGTCAAGCCTGCACCTCGTGTACGAGAAGAGCGTTCAGAACCGGAAGCGGTTAGCCCCTCAGCATTGTCGGACTAATCTCATTCCGCCGCAACCGGCTCCCCGCCTTCGCCGCCGAACATGTCGGGGCCATTGTCTTCGGTTTCGTCTTCTTCATTCGCGGCTTTTGCCTTTTTGCGGTTGTCGAAACTCGACCACACGTCTTCCCAATTGCCCTTGGTTGCGCCTTTGGAATATTCGGTGGCGCGTTGTTCGAAGAAATTGGCGTGCTCCACGCCGTTCAGCAGCGGGGCGAGCCATGGCAGCGGGTGGTCTTCGACCATGTAGATTTCCGGCAAGCCCAGCTGGCTGAGGCGCCAATCGGCGATGTAGCGGATGTATTTCTTGATTTCCTTCGGCGTCATGCCGGGGACGGGGCCTTCTTCAAAGGCAAGGTCGATAAAGGCATCTTCCAGCCGCACGGTTTTCTGGCAGCAATCGATGATGTCTTCTTTCACCGCTTTGGTCAGACAGCCGGTTTCTTCGCAAAAAGCGTGGAACATCCGGATGATGCCTTCGCAATGCAGGCTTTCATCGCGGACCGACCAGCTGACAATTTGCCCCATGCCTTTCATCTTGTTGAAGCGCGGAAAGTTCATCAGCATTGCAAAGCTGGCGAACAATTGCAGCCCTTCGGTAAAGCCGCCGAACATGGCCAGCGTGCGCGCGATATCCTGATCATTATCGACGCCAAATTCCTGCATATAATCATGCTTGGCCTTCATCTCCTCATATTCGAGGAACATGCCATATTCGCTTTCGGGCATACCAATCGTGTCGAGCAGATGGCTGTAGGCCGCAATATGCACCGTTTCCATATTGGAAAATGCGGCGAGCATCATCTTAATCTCTGTCGGTTTGAACACCCGGCCGTATTTATCGTGGTAGCAATCCTGCACCTCGACATCGGCCTGGGTGAAGAAACGGAATATCTGGGTTAGCAGGTTCCGTTCGTGATCGGACAGGTTCTGCGCCCAGTCGCGGCAGTCCTCTCCCAACGGGACTTCTTCGGGCATCCAGTGGATTTGTTGCTGCCGTTTCCAAAAGTCATACGCCCAAGGGTATTCAAAGGGCTTGTAGGTCTTTCTGGCTTCGAGCAACGACATGTAGTGCCTCCGTAGATTGGCGTGCAGCACTTCACTCTACAGATCGGGGCCCGGAAATCGAGTGCAAAAGGCGCAATCAAAGTAGCACAACTGGTGATAATTTTTGCTTGCGCTGCAACGAATGCAAGGGCCTGTGGGGATTCGCAGCGGAAAGCGCGTCAGAACGCGGTAATGATTGCCACGGCTGCTGCGATGAACAGTATCGCGCAGAAAAAAGCCGCGATGGCTTCAGATGGAAATGTGACTTCGGATGTGCCGGTGTAAGGATCGTATTCTTCGGGCGGAGCATTGGCTTTCCTCCAGGCACCAAAGACGAGGCTAATGCCGATCATCACCGCAAAAAACACAGTGGACCCGTCCTCTCTGGTCTCGGACAACCATGCGCCGCCCGCGGCCAATATTCCTGCTGACGCACCATCGATCAGCAATTTTCGAACGTCGATCTCGTCCAATTCTTCGCCGATGTCACATTGATATTCCGCAAGTTCTTCTTCCAGAATGTAGGCATCGCGCGTGATGCGCCGGTCCAATTTATGCTGATAATATCGCTGCTTAGCATGCGGAAATAACGCAAGGGGAAACGGTGCCAGAATACCCAGCAACAACAGCCACCAGCTCAAAGCAGGCATAGTTTCAAAGATGGCAATAAAATCCTGCATAGCGCCGGTTCAGATCACCATCGCCAGTCCGATGGTCAGCAATGTTACGATAACGGGCACGATCACCGTCACCACGCCAACATCCTTATAGCCCTGCTTATGCGTCAATTGCGTGATCTGCAGCAGCACAATCACCGCGCCGCAATGGGGCAGCGAATCGAACCCGCCGCTGGCCATTGCGACCAGCCGGTGAACCTCCTGCGCCGAAATTCCCATCGCCAAATAGGAATCTGCAAAGGTCGCCATGAAAATTTGCAATCCGCCAGAGGATGATCCGGTCACGCCCGACACCGCGCTGGCGGCGGCGAACATCGACACCAGCGGCGGCAGGTCCGATCCCACGATAGCCTCAGTGAACAGGGCAAAACCGCCCGTTTGCGCGACCACTCCGCCAAATCCGATCACCGCCGATGTCGCCATCAATGGAATAATCGCATCCTGCGTGCCGCCGCCCATCAATGCCAGCGGCGCGCGGCGCGCCAACGGAAACAGGATCAACGCGGCGATGCTGGCGATGGCCAGCGCCATCGAAGGCCACAGGATCAACTGGCCGCCGGCAAAGGCAATCCACGGCGTATCCGGGCTGGCCCCTGCAAACAGGGCAATGCGCGGCGCCATAATCGTGCCGATCACCAGCGCCAGTGGCGTCACCGCCAGCCCCCAATGCGGCATGTCCTTTTCAATGGTTTCAATGCTGGGAATCGAATCATTGGGACCGGCCACAAACCCTTCGCCCGATGCCTTGGCCTTGACCCGCTCTCGTTCAAGATAGGCCATGCCGAGGATAAACATCATCGCCCCGCCAAACAGGCCCAGCGCCGATGCCGCAAACAAATCGGTACCCAGTTTTAGCGTGGGAATAACATTGTGAATTGATGGTGTTCCGGGCAGCGCGGTCAGCGTGAATGTTCCCGCGCCCAAGGCAATCGCGCCGCAGAACAGGCGCTTGGGCAAATCGGCCGCCTGAAACAATCGCAGCCCCAGTGGATACATCGCGAATATCACCACAAACACCACCACCCCGCCATAGGTCAGCAGCGCGCAGGACAGCACGGTGATCCACAACGCACGCTGCGCGCCCAGCCAGCGGACCAGCGCCATCGCGATACTGGTTGCCGCGTGGCTTTCGCCCATTATCCTGCCAAACACCGCACCGGCGGCAAACAGCAGGAAAAACCGCCCGGCAAAGGTGAAAGCGCCCAGATCGCCAAAGGCAAAAGTGTTGCTCAGGCTGTCTGCAACCGGCAACGCATTGGTTACAATCACCACCAGCGAACACAGCACCGATGCAAAGATGATATTGACGTTTCGCAGCGCCAACCAGATCAACAGCCCCAGCCCGGCGAGCAGCCCTATCAATCCGATCATCGCATTTCCCCCATGCGCGTAGTTTCCGCGCCGACTTTCGTCGTAACCTCTATGCCCTGAATTGGCGGGAACTCAAACCGCGCGCATCTTCAGAAGAGATATTGGAGATATCGGACCGCCTCCCACCCCAGATAGGCCGCCATTCCGCCGCAGATCATCCCGATAAACCGGCCAAGATCGCGGCGTTGTTCACCAACGCCGAACCAGAAAACATAGGCCATGATCGCCAGCAAGATGAAACCGGCAATGTTGAAGAACAGGATTGAGGCCAAGCGTTAGTTTTTTCGCGACTTGGAGCCGAAGAACGAGCCTCCACCCAGCATGGTGATGCCAATGAAGAAGCCGAAATCATACCAGCCCCCGCGATTGGGGACCGCGTAAACCGCGATGTCGGGATTGAAGAGCGATCCAATGAAAGACCACGGGAAGATAAAACCGTGCCACATTCCCCATAGGAAACCGGGAGAGCCTGTTTCCTTCGCCACACCCGCTTCAATTTGCGAGGCGCAGGCTGAGAGGGTTAGGACAAGCGCACTCAGGACAAGCAGTTTAACGGGTCGGAAATTCTGAATCGAACTCATATCTAATCGGACCATCGTCATTATATGAACCAGGTTCACACCAAAATCCAACACCGTCGGCTGCATCGCCTCCGGTTGCGAGATAATTCGCATTCAGTAGTCGTGCTGCCATCCCGCAATTATTACTGTTGTAAACCGGGTCCGATTCTATGGCATCAAAAGATGCCCAGTGCACACGCGTGGCCAAATTTACTGGCGAATTCCGATATAACGTAGCTTCGTTTGCGGGTCCCGTCGCATCGCCGCAAGAGGTCGCGGTGCTGAGAATTAAACCCGTAAGGCATCCTAGACGAACTTGGCGCGATATACTCACTGTCAACCTCACTTTACTGACAAGAAAGGCATTCCTCATAATCGGTCTGCTCACCGGCATTGGCGGTCAATTCGATTTTGAGCGGATCGGCGGTGTTATCCGCTTCGACCCCGCCGGCAAAGCCAGCGCGTTGAACCGATTTTGAACGAAGGTAATAGAGCGATTTGATGCCCTGTTCCCATGCGCGGAAGTGGAGCATCATCAGATCCCATTTATCGACGTCAGCCGGGATAAACAGGTTGAGGCTCTGTGCCTGATCGATGAATGGTGCGCGGTCGGCGGCGTATTCTAGCAAGTAACGCTGATCGACTTCGAAGCTGGTTTTGAAAGTCGCCTTTTCCTCGTCGCTGAGGAAATCGAGATGCATTACCGAGCCGCCATTTTCGAGGATCGAATTCCACACATTGGTCGAATCCTTCGACTTTTCGCGCAGAATTTTTTCCAGATGGACGTTCTTTACGATGAAGCTGCCCGACAGGGTTTTGTGCGTGTAGATATTGGCCGGGATCGGTTCGATACAGGCGCTGGTTCCGCCGCAAATGATCGAGATCGACGCGGTCGGCGCGATCGCCATTTTGCAGCTGAAACGCTCCATCGCGCCCATTTCTTCTGCGTCAGGACACGGGCCGCGCTCATGCGCGAGCAGCATGCTGGCCTCTTCCGCCTTGCCCGAAATGTGCTTGAACATTTTCAGGTTCCAGACCTTGGCCATCGAGCCTTCGAGCGCGATGTTTTTGGACTGGAGGAAGGAGTGGAAGCCCATCACGCCAAGGCCGACAGACCGTTCGCGCATGGCGGAATATTTGGCGCGTTCCATTTCTGGAGGTGCACGGTCGATATAGTCCTGCAACACATTGTCGAGCATCCGCATCACGTCTTCGACAAAGTCTTTCTCGCCATTCCACTCATCCCATTTTTCAAGGTTGAGCGAAGACAGGCAGCACACCGCCGTACGGTCATTGCCGAGGTGATCGATACCCGTTGGCAGCGTGATTTCGCTGCACAGATTGGAGGTCGAAACTTTCAGACCCAATTCCCGGTGATGTTTGGGCATCATCCGGTTCACCGTATCGTTGAACACGATGTAGGGTTCACCCGTGGCAAGGCGCGTTTCGACCAGTTTCTGGAACAGGGACCGCGCATCAACATCGCCGCGCACTTCGCCCGTTTTGGGTGATTTAAGATCGAACCGGTCGCCATTACGAACCGCTTCCATAAAGTCGTCGGTCAACAGAACACCGTGGTGCAAATTGAGCGCCTTGCGGTTGAAATCGCCCGATGGCTTACGGATTTCGAGAAATTCTTCGATTTCAGGGTGCGATACGTCAAGATAGCAGGCGGCTGAACCGCGGCGCAGCGAGCCTTGCGAGATTGCCAATGTCAGCGAGTCCATCACGCGCACAAAAGGAATGATGCCGCTGGTTTTGCCGTTCAGGCCGACAGGCTCTCCAATACCGCGAACATTGCCCCAATAGGTGCCGATACCGCCGCCTTTGGACGCCAACCAGACATTTTCATTCCATGTGCCGACAATCCCATCGAGGCTGTCCGACACCGAATTGAGGTAGCAGGAAATCGGCAGGCCGCGCGATGTGCCGCCATTCGACAGCACGGGGGTTGCGGGCATGAACCACAGGTTAGAGATGTAATCATACAGACGCTGCGCATGTTCCTGATCATCAGCATAAGCATCGGCCACGCGCGCAAACAGATCCTGAAAACCTTCGCCCGGCAGCAAATAGCGGTCAATCAGCGTTTCCTTGCCAAATTCCGTCAGCTTTTCATCGCGGCTATCATCGGTGACAATCGTAAAGCGACGGTCATTGACCTTCTTGCTGTCATCGACAGGCGTGGCGGCGGTCTTGATAGCTTCGGCCATCGCTTCGCCAGCTTTTTCCGCGACCAGCTCTTCAGAGCCCTTATCTGTCTTATCCATCACAATTGCGGCTTTCTTCTTGCTACTCTTCGCCGGTGCTGCCTTCTCTTGAGTAATGGTGGCTGCGCTTTCTTGTTGCACATCCGCATCTGGCCCCATGGCTGCATCGTCCCCAGTCTTAAATTCCATTTCGCATCCCGCCCTTTGGTCTTCTCTGAATGTCCGGCCATCCGACCGTAAATCCGGCTCCACTCGATTCGGCGGGATGTTTCCCACCTAGCATTTTTGACGGTTCAACGGTGATTTACTTATCCCCGAATTGCCCCCAGCATTGTCCTTAACCAGCCGTTCAAAAGCCCCGAATTGACCGAATCGTTCCCCAGGCCGCGTGATCCCACACCCGGCGACAACAACATGATCTAGTAGGTTACCCTGACGACCCAACCACTAGATACTGAATCAGACTGGACTCGGACGCAAGAGGGTAAATCATTTTTAACCCTGTTGGACCTGGCAAAACACAGGTGTATTACATTGCTGCAACGCCGCGACGCGGCAGAAGTCCTAGGCTTGTCAATCACGCAAGCCCATAAATGAATCCGTGAAAAAATAATTCGCGGGAAAAGTAGGCTTCAGGGCTTTGAATCAATCGACTCGCATCGGGCAATTTTAGAATCAGAAAACAGGGGCGCTGATGCCGAAAAAGTCCCATGCAGGCCGCCTGCCTTCATTACACGAGACGAACGCGGCGCCCTTTGCCTCACACAGATCCAGCCTTCACACTAGCCGATTAAACAGCGGCCTTGGCATGCGCGGCGATTTCATCAGCGATAGTATCGACCAATTCCATCGGCAGATCGTGCCCCCATCCGGGGAAGGTCTTGATTCGGGCACCTGGAATGCTGTCAGCAGTATCACGGCCGCCTTCAACCGGGACCAGCGGATCATCTTCACCGTGCAATACCAAAGTCGGCACGGTGACATTTTTCAGCATCGCACGGCGATCACCATCCGCAACGATGGCGGACAAATGCCGCGTTGATCCTTCGGGATAGACGCTGCGCCGGACGCTTTCGGTCACCCGTTCGCGCAGCCGGTCTTCCGGTGCGGGATAGCCGGGGCTGCCAATGGTCTGAGACAATTTCATGCCATGTTCGACCAAAGCATCTTCTTCCATGCTGGCCGGGCGGGTGATCAGCACCTTCATCGCTTCGGGCTTGGCAGGCGGCAATTTGGGATTGCCCGTCGATGAAAACACCGATGTCAGCGACAAAGCCTTATCGGCATGTTTCGCCGCGACGTGTTGCGCGATCATTCCGCCCATGCTGGCGCCAACGATATGTGCTTTCTTGATCCCCAAAGCATCGAGCAGGCCCACACCATCATCAGCCATATCGGCCAGAGTGTATGGCACTTTGGGCGTAATCCCCAGCTTACCCAGAATTGTCATCCAAACCACGCCGGGCGCTTTCATCCCGTGAAATTTATGGCTCAGGCCAACGTCACGGTTGTCATAGCGGATAACCCGAAATCCGCGTTCCACCAACGCATTGATCAATTCCTCCGGCCATAGGGTCATCTGCGCGCCAAAGCCCATGATCAGCAACATTGGCGGCGCATCCTTGTCGCCATGCTCGTCATAATGGATCGTAATTCCGTTGGCAGTTATCTCGGCCATGTAGCTCTCCCGTGCTATTATGTGTTCTTTCGCCATAATTGGGCGGATGCCGCAAGCCGGTACGGAAATAATTTTGCGGATGAATGAACCATTCCGGCTGGCGCACGCACTATAGAAGCGAGAACAGAGAGTGTGACGATGAACGCCAAACCGACAGATCATCAGATGAATGGGCCAAGGGCAAAAGACATTCTGCTTGACGAATTTCTGACGTTGTCGGCGCAAGGCGGTGATCCAGCAGCAATGGACCGGTTGGTTCGGCGCTGGCACCCCCGGCTGGTCGCCCATGCATGGCGGTTGACCGGCGATCGCGATTTGGCTGAAGATGCGGTGCAATCCGGCTGGGGCGCGATCCTTCGCGGGATCGGGAAACTGCGCGATGCCAGGGCATTTCCTGCTTGGGCATACCGGATCATATCCCGCATTTGCGCGGGAGAAATCGGCAAGCTGGTAAAGCAGCGCGCCTTGAAAGCCGCCGTGTCGGCTGAACCGCAAGAACGCCCTACCCAGCCGGACGAACCATCCGAAACACATCGGCTGCAAGCGGCGATCCGCCAATTGCCCGCCGGAGAGCGCGCCGCAATCGCCCTGTACCATTTTGAGGAAATGCGTGTGGCCGAAGTCGCCGTCGCGCTGGCGGTTCCGGTTGGAACTGTAAAAACCAGATTGATGAATGCGCGGAAAAAACTGCGCGCGATATTAGAAGGAGAACAATCATGACAGACGATCTCGACAGAATGATCGACGAGGCCCTCAACACAGAAGAGCGCGATCTGCTGAACGCAATCGGCGAGGAACCGGGCTATTTCACGCAGGCAATGGGTTTATTCGGCGGCAAATTGGGATGGGTCAGCGCGGTGATTATGCTGGCGCAAACGGCTTTGTTTGTTGCCGGTGTTTATTTTGCGTGGCAGTTTTTTCACGCTGGAAACACGCTATCCGCCCTCCAAAACGGTCTGCCCGCCGCCGTGCTGATAATCTGCGCCACTCAAATGAAGCTGACTCTTTGGCCAAGCATTCAAGCCAATCGCGTGATCCGCGAGGTGAAGCGGCTGGAATTGCAGATCGCGCGGGAAAGGAAGGGCGAGTGATTTCGCCAACCTGCTGGAAAAGCCATTGGCCAAACGCCAGATTACGGGACCAGCACCGTATCGCGCGCAATATCCGCCGCTTCGGGGAAATCGAGCGTGTAATGCAGCCCCCGGCTTTCGTGCCGTTCCAGCGCCGAATTGACGATCAATTCTGCCGATTGTAGCAGGTTACGCAATTCGATCAGATCGGTGGTAACGCGGAAGCTGCCGTAATAATCCTGCACTTCCTTATTCAACATTTCGATACGGTTGCGTGCGCGTTCGAGGCGTTTTGTGGTGCGCACGATGCCGACATAGTTCCACATAAATCGGCGTATTTCTGTCCAATTCTGTTTGACCACAACCTCTTCGTCGGAATCGGTCACGCGGCTTTCATCCCAATCCCTGATGGCTGGCGGAGACTTCAAATCACCCCACCTGTCCAAGATATCGCGCGCCGCCGCTTCGCCGAACACAAAACATTCCAACAGGCTGTTGGAGGCAAGCCGGTTGGCACCGTGCAGCCCGCTTTCGGATACCTCACCCGCAGCCCAAAGGCCGGGCAGATCGGTGCGCGCATCAAGGCCCACCAACACGCCGCCGCAAGTATAATGCTGTGCCGGAACGACCGGGATTGGCCCCTTGGTCATATCGATACCAAGGCCCATCAATTTTTCATGGATCGTCGGGAAATGATGCGTCACGAAATCGGCCGGTTGGTGGCTGATATCCAAATGCACAAAGTCGAGACCATATCGTTTGATTTGGTCGTCAATCGCCCGCGCCACCACATCGCGCGGGGCCAGTTCCATCCGCTCAGGATCGTAATCCGACATAAAGCGGTGGCCGGTTTCCGGATGAAACAAATGCCCGCCCTCGCCGCGCACAGCCTCGGTAATAAGGAAATTTTTGACATCCAGATTATACAGGCAAGTCGGGTGGAACTGCATCATTTCCATATTCGAAACGCGCGCACCTGCACGCCACGCCATGGCAATACCGTCACCCGTCGCGCCGCGCGGGGCCGTGCTGAATTGATAGACACGGCCCGCGCCGCCCGCCGCCAGAATTGTCGCGCGGGCGGTGTGCGTTTCAACCTCGCCCGTTTCCTGATTGAGCGCATAGGCACCCCAGACACGGCCGGAACCGGAATAATCCTGCGCGTTGCGGCCGGTTATCAAATCGACGCAGGCCCGCCCGCCCAGCATGGTAATATTTGGATGGGCTTCTGCCGCCTTAAGCAGCGCCTCCTGCACAGCCCAGCCGGTCGCATCGTTCACATGCACAATACGGCGATGCGAATGGCCGCCCTCTCGCGTGAGATGTAGATCCCCGGAATCCTGATTGAAGGGCACACCCAATTCGACCAGCCGTTCAATGCTGCGCGGGGCTCTCTCGATCACAAATTCGACCGTTTCCTGCCGGTTCAAACCAGCGCCAGCCACCATCGTATCGCGAATGTGATTGTCAAACGTATCGCCCGCATCCAGCACTGCTGCGATGCCGCCTTGCGCCCATGCTGTCGATCCGGTGTCGAGCCCGCCCTTGCCCAGAACCAGCACCTTTCGGTGTTCGGCCAATGCAAGCGCAGCAGTTAGTCCAGCCGCACCGGACCCGATGATCAGCACGTCAGATTGTTCGTTTTTCATCGACTTCACATGCCGCCACTTCAAGTTCGGAGCAAGCAAAGTCGCCGATGATCCTGCAGATTCGTGCGTGTACTGCATCTCTATTGCTTGTCGTCATTGTGCAAGTTCTCAGTCGCCTTCACCCGTAAGAGGGCAGCCCTATTCTGGAGAAACCATGGAAAATTTCTTACCCAAAAATTGTTTTGTCGCAGCTATTTGTATGTTGGCAGTTGCGCCCTGCGGCGCAGCTTTCGCGCAGGAGGATCGTGAAGTTCTTTTCGAAGGCACAGGCGATTATGCGTCAGCTAAGGTCGAACAATACAAAACTGTTTGCTCGCTACTCTACATCAAAGGTTACCAAGGCTTCAATTTTGATATTGGCAAGACTGTTGTGACCAGCCAGTTGGCGCTTTTTTCAGCAACCGACTTCGGCTCAAACGGCGGCGATCTCAGTTTGCAGCTGGTGACCAAAGAGCGTGACGGCCCACGGACCGCTGAATTTGGGAAGTCGAACTTGCCGCAAGGATACAAACGGTACTCTACTTCGCTCGGGAATCTGCAAATTGATCTGGATGATCTGGAGCGCACATTTGCTTTTAAGCTGGTTGATTCTGCCAAGCCCGATGCGGTTCTAACCGTGAATTTCTCTGACAAATTGAGGGACAACGCACTTGGGGCGTTGAAGTCATGTGTCGGAAATTTGGAAACGCACTGGGCGGCCGATTGAACGCAGTGGTCGCAGGAGCCAAATTTCGGCGACGGCGTGAAATTAGTCCAAACCCTTAAAGCCGCTCCACCTTACCACCCTCAATCACTCGCAATTCTCGGTCGTGGATGCCGAAGCGGTCCCAATTGGCGCGCCATTCGGCCAGATGTTCGGTTTCGAAATGCGCGTCCAATGCTTCACGGTCGCTCCAGATTTCGGTGACGCGGATCAGGCCGGGTTCAATGACATCTTCGGAGTAGGAATAAGCTTCGCAGCCTTCCTCCTGCAAACTCGCCTCAATCATTTCCTGCATCGCGTAGCGTGTTTCATTAAGGTTTTCCGCCGGCATACGGATAGTGCCGATCACGAGCAGCATCAGGCGGGTTCTCCGCTCGCGGCTTGGCTGGTTAGCGACACAAACACGTCTTCCAGATCAGCCTCACGCGTGGTGACATCTTCGACCACCAGCCCTTTTTCCTGCAGGATCGCGAGCACTTGACCGGCGGTCAGCCGATCTTTGTTATAGGTAATTTCAACGCCCCGTTCGCCCGCCAATTCCGATTTTACGAATGCTTCGTGCGAAGGGGCCTCGGTCTGGTCACTGCCCACCGTAACAGCGACAATTTTCTCGCGCGCCATTTCAACCATCTCGCGGGTCGGCTTGTTCGCTATCAGCTCGCCGTGATTGATGATTGCAACGCGGTCGCAAAGCTGTTCGGCTTCCTCAAGATAATGCGTGGTCAACACCACCGTTACGCCATCAGCATTCAGTTGCTGGACCAGTTCCCACAGCAAGCGGCGCAGTTCCACATCAACGCCCGCGGTTGGTTCATCGAGCACAAGGATCGGCGGCGAATGAACCATGGCCTTTGCGATCAACAACCGCCGCTTCATCCCGCCCGAAAGCGTGCGCGCATAAGCATCGCGCTTATCCGCCAGATGGACCGCCTTGAGCAGTTCTTCGGACCGGCGCAGACTTTTCGCGATACCGTAATATCCGCCCTGATTTTCCAACACTTCAAAGGGCGTGAAGAACGGATCGAAGACGATTTCTTGTGGTACGATGCCGATCGCGCGCTTGGCATTGCGGCGCTGCTCGTCAATGTCGAAACCCCAGATTTCGGCGCTGCCGCTGGTTTTGTTTACGATGCCTGAAAGGATGTTGATCAGGGTTGATTTGCCGGCGCCATTGGGGCCAAGCAATCCAAAAATCCCGCCCTCGGGCACGTCAAAGCTCACCCCCTTGAGGGCGAGCTTGCCTTCCCCGCCCTTTACCCCGGCATAGTGTTTGACGACGTCGCGAATCGAAATGGCGGGAGGGGCTGTCATGCGATCTTCGCACTAGGCCGCGCGCGGATATTCGACAAGAGAGGTGAGAATTTTTACGCCCGCCTTGCTGCCGCCAAAGATCATCACATCATCGCTGCGATTGCGGCCTAGCGCCGCCAATGGTGACGATACGGAACATGAAAACCGCCAACTTCTTTCCCGCCGCTTCTCTTGCACATATTGCGCGCGCTCGCACAACGCAGTATCGACTAGAGCTATGAGCTTACCACCACCCGAAGTGATCAAAGTCGATACACGCCGCGTTGCGTGTGACGGTGCCACCGCAATTCGCGGCCCAAGAGATGGGGGCGAAAGTTACCGTCCTGCCGCGCTTGGCCATCCGAAAGTCTATCTTGAAATTGACGAGCATGGCTATGTCGATTGCGGCTATTGCGACCGCCGCTTTGTGCTCGAAGGCGGTCCGGCAGATGGTGTGGATCAAACGGGTCTAACCGATATATCTCAAGGCGGCGATCCCGGGCATCGGTGATGCGGATCTTCGCGGCCTGTCCATTGGCCGCTAACACCCTATATTGGCATTATGGCCATTAACGATCCCCGCTCGCTCCTTTACGCAAATGACAAATTGACGCCAGAAGAGGCGCAGACGCTTGCCGCGCAAACATTGTCCAAATGCGACGATGGCGAGCTGTATCTTCAACATATCGCGACCGAGGCATTTACCTTTGACGATGGCCGGTTGAAGACGGCTGATTATTCGCGCGATTCCGGCTTTGGGCTGCGCGGTGTTTCCGGCGAAATGACCGGCTTTGCCCATTCCAACGATATCAGCGCAGGCGCGATCAGGCGTGCGGGCGAGACGCTGCAATTGCTCGATCCGGCAACAGGCAGCACAGCACCGCAGCCACGCAAAAGCAACCAGCACCTTTATACGCAAGCCAGCCCTTTGGACGCGGTGCCGTTTGAAGATAAGGTCGCTTTGCTGCAACGAATTGATGCTGCCGCGCGTGCCCGCGATCCGCGCGTTTCACAGGTTACCGCCACGCTTGGCGCAAGCTGGAGCGTGATCGAAATTGTCCGGGCAGACGGCTTCCGCACCACAGATATCCGCCCGCTGGTGCGCTTGGGCGTATCGATTGTCGCGGAATCGAACGGGCGGCGCGAACGTGGGTCATACGGCTGCGGCGGGCGCTATCTCTATGATCAGCTGTTCGCCGATCAGCAATGGGACCACGCCATCGATCAGGCTGTGGCGCAGGCCATGACCAACCTTGAAAGCGTTGACGCACCGGCGGGCGAAATGCCCGTGTTGCTGGCACCGGGTTGGCCAGGTATCATCCTGCACGAAGCGGTCGGACACGGGCTGGAAGGCGATTTCAATCGTAAAGGCACAAGCGCATTTTCCGGCCGGGTGGGAGAGCGCGTCGCCGTTCCCGGCGTAACAATCGTTGATGATGGCAGCATCGCTGACCGGCGCGGGTCGCTATCGATTGATGACGAAGGCACACCGACCGAAGAAACCGTGCTGATCGAGGATGGTATCCTGAAAGGATACATGCAGGACCGGCTTAATGCTCGGCTGATGAATGTGAAGCCCACCGGCAATGGCCGCCGCCAGAATTACCAGCACGCACCGATGCCGCGCATGACCAACACCTTTATGCGCGGGGGTCAGGATGACCCTGCCGAACTGCTGGCAGGAATGAAAAAGGGCATCTTCGCCAAAAGTTTCGGCGGCGGACAGGTTGATATCGTTTCAGGCCGCTTCACCTTTTCTTGCACAGAGGCCTATTTGGTCGAGGATGGGAAAATTGGCGCGCCAATTAAAGGCGCAACGCTGATCGGTGACGGGCCGAGCGTGCTGACCAAGGTACAAGGCATCGGCAATGATATGGCGCTGGATGATGGGATCGGAACTTGCGGCAAAGGCGGCCAAAGCGTGCCCGCTGGCGTGGGCCAGCCGACCTTGCTGGTAGGCGGGTTGACCGTCGGCGGAACCGCCTGATTGAACTGGCCCAAAATACTGGCCCAAAATACTGCCCTAAAATACTGGCCCAAAATACTGACCCAAAATACTGGCCCAATGGATTGGCCCAAATAGTTTGACCAAGAATGAGTCAGGCCAAGTTCAGGCAATTATGCTATAGAGATTCGTTATGAAACGTAATTTTGCAAAATCTTTCGCTGTTGCGGCCCTTTGCGCCCTGCCATTTTCTTTGGCCGCAGAGGCGAAGGAAAAGAAGATCGATCGCGGCGAAGCTGAACTGGCCGAAATTTTGGAAGGTTATCAGGCGGGAGAGCCGGTGAATTGCCTGAACAGGGCGCAGCGTGATCGCTTGCGTATCGTAGACGGAACCGCGCTGGTGTTTCGCGACAGGCAGACGATCTATGTGAACCGGACCAACGCACCGCGATATATTGACGATTTCAATATCCCCGTTTTCAAGCAGTTAGGATCCCGGATTTGCCGTTCAGATCAGGTTGAATTTGTCAGCCGCCTTGGCGGTACCGGCGGACAGGTGATCGCGCTGAAACAATTCATACCCTATACCAAAATCCAGAAAGAAAATTGAACGTCCTTTGCCCGCCCCGCCGCCAACCAAGGAGAGAGAAGATGAAAATGTTGAAGCTGATTGCCGCACCCCTGGCCGCTGCAGCGATGCTGGTATCTCCCTCTGCCGGGGCCGAAGAAAAAGCCGGGCCGACAGCGGGCGAAATCAAGCTTGCCAAGATGCTCGAAGGACGTGTCGCCGGAGAACCGACGAGCTGCATAAACGCATCGCGCAATTACAATTTGAAAGTGATCGACGGTACCGCGCTGGTCTATAAATCCGGGCGTACGCTCTATGTGAATATCCCGCACAATGCGCGGTCGGTTGACGATAGAGATATTATTGTCCGCCGGACCAGTTTTGGATCGCGTGTTTGCAAAACCGATATCATCACAACGATTGATCAAACATCGGGCTTTTACACCGGCAATATCATGCTTGGTGATTTCGTCCCTTACCGCAAGCAGGGCTGACGGCGCAGCATGGCTGCCAAGCCCGCCGATTGGGCGGCCGATTTGCTGCATATTTGGTTCGATCAGCTTGAACCATCAGACTGGTTTTCAAAGAACGATGCCGTAGACGCAGTGCTGCGCGATCATTTCGAAGATGCATTGAAAGCGGCGGATTCGCTGCCAATATCAACATTTCTGACCGATCCTGAAACGGTATGTGCGGCGATCCTTTTGTTCGATCAGATCCCGCGCAATATCTATCGCAATAACGCCCGCGCATTTGCCTTTGATGCCAAAGCCGTCCGTCTTGCAAAAGCGGCCATCGCCAAGGGCTGGGATGAAGGGCTGCCCGAGGGCTGGCGGCAATTTGTCGCCATGCCGCTGATGCATAGCGAAAACCTCGCGGATCAAGAGGAAAGCGCCGCCTATTTCGGCCTCCATTTGCCTGACAATGTTGCCTTTGCCCTCAGCCATCACGCCATGATTGCGCGCTTCGGCCGCTTTCCCCATCGCAATACCGCCTTGGGCCGAAAATCGAGCGCCGAAGAACAGCGTGCAACGGACGAAGGGTTCAGCTGGTGATTGCGCCGGTGCTGCTAACGATCAGGCAGAAATCGCGTTCATTCGTTGACGGATTTCTTCGGCTTCGGACATGATACCGTCGATCAATTCCTTGCAGGTCGGAATATCGTTGATCAGGCCCGCGACCATGCCGCAGCTCCACGCGCCGGCATCCATTTCGCCTTCCATCATAATCCGCGGATAGACACCTGCCACCTGCTCGATCACGTCTTCAAATTTCAGATCTGCACCCTTTTCTTTTTCGATCTTGAGCAATGCCTCGACCGCATCATTGGTCATCACTCGTTCGGTATTGCGAAGCGGGCGCATCACAAGCCGCGTATCCAATTCGGACGCTGCGACAATTTCTGCCTTCACATTTTCGTGCACCGGCGCCTCTTGGGTCGCAATAAAGCGCGTGCCCATATTCATGCCCGCCGCGCCCATTGCGATGGATGCCATCAGCGAGCGTCCATCGGCCATACCGCCCGATGACACGAATGGAATCTCCAGCTCGTCCGCCGCGCGCGGCAGTAGGATGAAATTGGGAATATCGTCTTCACCCGGGTGGCCGCCGCATTCGAAACCGTCGACCGAAACAGCATCGCAGCCAATGCTCTGCGCCTTCAGCGCATGGCGTACTGCCGTGCATTTGTGAATCACCTTGATGCCTGCATCCTTGAGATACGGCAGGACTTGAACCGGATTGTTGCCCGCAGTTTCCACGACGCTGACACCGCCTTCGATGATCGCCTGGATGATCGCGGGATAATCGGGCGCGTTGACCGTCGGCAAGAAGGTAACATTCACGCCAATCGGCTTGTCGGTCATATCCTTGCAGCGGGCGATTTCATTGGCGAGGTCAGCGGGTGTTTTCTGCGTCAACGCGGTAATGATGCCCAGCCCGCCCGCATTGGAAACCGCCGCTGCCATTTCGGCAAAACCGACATAATGCATGCCGCCTTGAATGATGGGGTGCTGAATGCCGAACATTTCGGTGATGGCGGTTTTCATGGCTGAGTCTCTCCGGTTATTGTCTGTTGCGACATTGGATGGGGCAGAATCAAGCGCCTCGCAAGGGGAAGAAACCGGCGCGCTTAGTGGAGCCGCAATGCCGTAGCGTCAGTAGTAATCACCCTCTTTCGAAATCATCTATGCGGCTCTAACTCTTGGGCTTGAGCAGCGATGACGGCCGTATCCGCCGTGCCTCTCCGAACAGGCTGTAGGTCTTGTTCACGTAATTCGAAACGTCGATGATGCTGTTGAGATATTTGTCCAGATCCTCGGTCATTTCCTGTTCGACCAGCCGCACATGCGCGCCGGGATTCTCGGTTTCGAAGCGAACATAGAACCACGGATCGCCGCGCTTCAGTTTCAGCGGTTTGGTAGTGTCGTGCCATTCAAAACCCCAGCTCAACGGGCGCGGCCAGATGTGAACGGGGAAACGGCCACCCATCTGGACCCCGGGGCGCTGTTCGGGGAACCAGTCGAGATAGGGCGGCGTCTGCACGACATAGCAAGGCTCGTCCGACACAAAGACATAGGGCGCGACGATCTGAATGATCGGGCGGTCGGGGTGACGCCACTCATTCTGCGGATGAAGGATCATCATATTCGCGCGACCCTGAGGGCGCATGGCGGATTTGTCGCCATCCATATCGATCATCTGCAGCTGACCATTGGGCTGACGCGCAAAGGACAGATTGATGTCGATCGGACATGGAATGACAAAGTGCCGCCGGTCAAAGTCGATCGCGGCTGGGCAAACCTGCACCGACTTGGCCGAGGACGGCTTGGGATCTTTGCGGCTGTAGGGTTTGGGCGCCCCCCAGATGGCATCGCCGCCTTGCGGAAAACGAACCGTCCAGCCGACCGTAACAGAGCGGGATTTTCCCTTCGCATCACCCTCGCGGCGGTCGGCATCCTCGGCGAATTGGTCTTCCCAGCTCATCTGTGTATTTCCTCGTGGTTTTCGGGGTGTTTCATGCCGCCTCTCTTCCCGTCTGGCAATCTTTGAGTGGTGGGCAAGCGGCGCTGTCCATGCTCGACGGGCGGCACAATGTCTGCCCGACGCGCTTCGCCAGCTGATGAAGCGCGTCGACATCTTTGACCGACCATTCCTTCGGCACAATCAGCATCAGCGCATCATAGGCGCGCGTGGTATCGGCCTTGAGCGGGACCAATCCCCTGCGCTGGATCACGCGGCGATATTTGTTATCGATAACCAAAGCGTGGCGGTCAAAATACGAATTATTGGCGATCCTTACGCTGATTTTGCGCGTGATGCGGGGCAGCGTTTCAAGCCACTACATCATATCAGCCATTTCGAGATTGGAGAGATGCCGCAGATCACCCTGCCCTTGCTCCTCGATGATTTGATTCAGGCGGGCTTAAAGCCGCTTGGCCGATTTCTCGGGAAAGGTCTGACGCGAGAGAACCTCACTCCCACTCAATCGTCCCGGGCGGCTTGCTAGTGTAGTCATAGACCACCCGGTTTATGCCCTGCACCTCGTTCACGATCCGCGTCGCACATTGGGTCAGGAAGCTTGCGTCGAAAGGATACACATCCGCGGTCATTCCGTCAGTGCTGGTCACTGCACGCAGCCCGCATACGCTGTCATAGGTGCGGGCATCGCCCATCACGCCCACGGTTTTTACCGGCAGCAGCACCGCGAAAGCCTGCCAGATCGCGTCGTAAAGCCCGGCATTGCGGATTTCTTCGAGGTATATCTGGTCCGCCTTGCGCAGGATATCACAGCGTTCCTTGGTCACTTCACCGGGGATACGGATGGCAAGGCCGGGGCCGGGGAAGGGATGACGACCAACGAAGATATCGGGCAGGCCCAATTCACGGCCCAGATCGCGGACTTCGTCTTTGAACAATTCGCGCAGCGGCTCGACCAATTGCATATTCATGCGTTCAGGCAGGCCGCCGACATTGTGGTGGCTTTTGATCGTTACGCTGGGGCCGCCGGTGAAGGATACGCTTTCAATCACATCGGGATAAAGCGTGCCCTGCGCGAGGAAATCCGCGCCGCCAACTTTCTTCGCTTCGGCCTCGAACAGGTCGATAAATGCGCCGCCAATAAATTTGCGTTTCTTTTCCGGGTCAGTTTCCCCCTTTAAACCGCCAAGGAATTGTTCCTCCGCATCCACATGGACCAGCGGGATATTATAGTGATCGCGGAACAGGGTCACGACCTGTTCCGCCTCGTTCATCCGCATTAAACCGTGATCGACAAATACGCAGGTCAGCTGCTCGCCAATGGCTTCGTGGATCAGCACGGCGGCAACAGCACTGTCGACCCCGCCGCTCAGGCCGCAAATGACTTTGCCATCCCCCACTTGAGCGCGGATTTCGGCAATCTTGGTCTTGCGAAATTCTGCCATCGTCCAATCGCCTTTGAGCCCGCAGACATGACGCACGAAATTGCTCAACAGCTTCGCGCCATCGGGTGTGTGGACGACTTCGGGATGAAACTGCGTCCCGTAAAACTTGCGTTCCTCGTCAGCGATCACGGCGAAAGGTGCACCGTCACTGGTGGCGACAATTTCAAATCCCGGTGCGAATTTGGTGACCTTGTCACCGTGGCTCATCCATACTTGATGGCGGTCACCAACATTCCACATGCCGTCGAACAGGGCGCATTCTTTGGTCACGGTCAGGAATGCGCGGCCAAATTCGCCGCCTTCTCCTGTCTCATGGCCCGGCTTAACCTCGCCCCCAAGCTGGTGGCTCATCACTTGCTGGCCGTAACAAATGCCCAGAATTGGCACGCCCGCCTCAAACAGGATTTCCGGCGCACGCGGGCTCCCTTCATCGGGCACGCCGGCTGGCGATCCTGACAGGATAATGCCTTTCGGCTGCATCCGGTGAAAGGCCTCTTCAGCCATCGTAAATGGGGCAATTTCGGAATAAACCCCAGCTTCGCGCACGCGGCGCGCGATCAACTGGGTTACCTGGCTGCCGAAATCGACGATGAGGATGGAATCGGGCCGGGAATCGGTGGTGTGTTCTGGCTTCATGGCGAGTGCGTTAGAAGCACCGTCCCACGCCTGTCCAGCATTGGCGAATGAAGGCACGCGATTGTCCCCATGGAGATTGGCCGTTCAGAAGCCTAAGTGGCCATAGATTTGGGCGGAACCAGCGGGAAATGGGCCGATTGGGGGCAGATATGGGGCCAATTCTCAGCCAGAAATCAGCGCGCACCCTATGTTGCATAAAGTGCAACAACTTTTAAAGTTTTCTCATTTGTGTAGAATGAATCGCAACATTATTGCCTGTCTCACACCAGCGGCCGGATCTCCTCTCCCGAAACCGGCTCTGGTATCAACGGAATGGATCGCTCTACCCCCCTTGAGCGACCTTCCGGCTTTCGTCCTGCTGCCCGAAAGCGCAGCATGGTGACCCGGCCAATGGCCCGCTCACCAACCGGACGGTAGCATTAAGAGACGCGGCTCGCCTCCATCCTCCTCCTCGGAGCGAGCCGCGTCCTCACTTTTCCAGATATTTTGCGAATTGTTCTGTGACGCGAATTGATCGGCGCTCAATGTGCTACGCCGCAGTCCGATTGCGCCGGTCGGCAGCGCGTTTCCGAAATGCCCGCAATTTCTGCGCGACATGGCGATTACGGCCTTGCCCTTTGGCTTCATAAAGCAGCTTGTCCGCCATTTCGTAGAAATCTGCGAAACTGGCTTTGGGCATAACACCCGGCGGAACACAGACGACGCCCATACTGGCCGTAACCGGCTGTTCCAGCATTGTAACATCCCGTGCCACACGAACGGTGATGGCTTGCCGGATATGTTCGGCCCGCTGCAATCCATCCTTGCCGTGCAGAAGCAACAAAAATTCTTCGCCACCGATTCTGGCGGCCAATGCACTTTCATCCGTTTCCAGCGCCGCTGCCACCGCGCAAAGCACTTCATCCCCGCGCAAATGCCCGAATGTATCGTTGACCAATTTGAAATGGTCGAGATCAATGATCGCAATCGTTTCATAGCCAGAGCGATACAGTTCTGTGAAACGTTCCTCTATTGATCGGCGGTTGAGCAGACCCGTCAGCGAATCCCGCCCGGCCAGCTCACCCAAGATTTGCGCCTCTGACCGGGCCGTATCGCGCTCTCGCTTGAGATGAACGAACCGTGCCGCCACGCCGAATGCGGTTGCCGATGCCTCTACCACCACGCCGAACAGGAAAAATTCGTTCATATCATCCGCCGGGATAATCGGAATCAGATTGCTGATAACCCGCACCACCGCCACCAGAAACAATGGAGCAAAGCCGACAACAATGTACCGGATATACCGGCTGCCCCGCCGCCATGCATGAATTGCAGCGATCAGATTAATCAACGCCACCGGCGCGCCAACAGCATGGAAAATCAACGATGGCCACGCGCCCAAGGCCGAAAAACTGGGCGAGTGAAGCACAGTAGCTGCGGCCATCGCTGCCGCACCGGCGACCATCCATCGGCGCATCGTTTCCGATAATGCCTCACGCTCTAGAAAGGCGCAGATAAACATCATGCCCGCAACAATTACCATGCCAAAGGCGCTGACCGCCATAAGCCTAACGGTGCCTATCGTCAGCGATATTGCGGGCAGATATAGCCCCGCGGTCAAGGCCAGATGGCCCGCGATCGCACAGACAAAAAATGCGTGCCACAAAATGAAGGGCTGCCTGAGAACGCGCCAAAAAATGAAATCAAACAAAAGCGGCATCAGGATTAACCCGCACACCAATGCAAAAATAATCAGCGTGCCGAATTCCGCTTTGCTTGTTCCGGGAAGGCTATCGGAAAGGACCGCCTGTTGAAACAGAGAGCTTTGGCTGGGGGCCTTCACCACCATGACCAATTCCGCGGTGTCTGCCGGCAAATCCTTTAGCGGAATTGCGAATTGACGGTCGAGATAGGTTGCATGGATGTCTTGAAATTTATGTGTTTTGCCGGTCCATTTTCCGCTGGCGCTTTTCACAAATACCGTCAGTTCTGCAAAGCTTGAAACCCGGCTGATCAAGAAAGCTGGCGGCGATTGCACCGATGGGTTCCAGCGAAACCGGACCGCGTGCGCAGCGGTCGAAAAGTTGGAAAAATCGGCGGGGCAATCCCAATGGCGGCCCCCGGCCAACCACGCATCGCCAATGCCCCTATCGGGTACTGCGGCAGAACACCGCACAGCCGTGATGGGCCCAGCTGTAACTGACGATGCTGTAGCAGGCGATGCTGTAGCGGGAGATGCCGCCGCCGCGCAGGCGGCAAGAAATGCCGCAAAAATGAAACCCCACAACTTCATGGGGCTGCGATAGCAAAATGTGCCTAATTCCCTGTTAAGATTGGGGCGCCATCCGGTCAGCTTCGCGGCGCAATTCGGTCTTCAGCAATTTGCCGATATGGCTGCGCGGCATTTCTTCTATTACATGCAGCCGCGAAAGCCGCTGCGTTTTGCCCAGCCGCCCATTGACCGCGCCAAGCACTTCTGATGCATTCGCGCCCTTCAGCACCACAAAGCCGACGGGTGTTTCGCCCCATTGCCTGCTGGCAACGCCAATTACCGCTGCCTCGACAACGCCATCTTCCTTGAGCAATTCATTCTCTAGATCGATCGGATAGATATTAAATCCGCCCGAAATTATCATGTCTTTTTCACGCCCGACCAATTCGACAAAGCCGTCTTCATCAACGCGGCCAATATCGCCCATCCGCATCCACCATTCGCCGGTATCAGGATCAACCCATTGCGCTTCGGATGTTTTGTCAGGACGGTTTTTGTAACCGCTCATCATCGCCGGACCGCGCCCGATCAACTCTCCCGCCTCACCCGCAGGCAGCAAACGCCCGTCCTTGCCCATAACTTTCAGCTCACTGCCCGGAGCAGGCCTGCCGACGGTGTGCAATTTGTCGGGAAATTCATGGGCATATAGCAGGCACACCACGCCGCCTTCTGTCATTGAATATATCTCGATCAGCGCGCCGGGCATTCGGTTAAGCACTTCGGCCTTCAGCTCGGCAGAAAATGGCGCGGAGGTGCAATATTTCAGCTCCATCTGTGACAGGTCAAATCCGTCAAAGCCCGGCTCGTCCATCAGGCGCTGATATTGCACCGGCACCAGCATCGTCATGGTGATCCGGTCCCTCTGGGCAATTTCCAGCCACTTTTGCGTGTTGAATTTGCCCATAATGGTAACCGTGCCGCCGGCCAGCAAGGCAGACAGAAATGCAACCATCGTCGTATTTGAATAGAGCGGGGTCGATGTCAGCGAGCGCACTTCGCGGTTGACGGCCAGAGACGACATTGCCGTGGGCGCGAATTGCCGCCAGCGCATCGTGTGCGAATGAACAATGCCCTTGGGAATGCCCGTCGTGCCAGAGGAATAGATGATGTTAAACGGTTCATCGCCGCGCGGGACGAAAGGCGACGCCGTTTCCCCCTGATTCGCCATCCAACCGTCAAGTTCTTCATCCAGCACGATACGGTCGAGGCCTGCCATAAAGCCGTCCCCCAATTCGGTCAGCTTGGCACGGTCGATGAACAGATGTCTTGCGCCGGAATCCTTCGCCATGCCGTTAAGCTGTTCTGCACTGGCGCTGGTGGTCAGCGGGGCCGCCACACCGCCGGCCAGAACGGCGCCCAAAAAGACCAGCGCATAGTTGATGGTGGACGTTCCCAGAATCGCGACCGATTGGCCTTGCTGCAATCCGCTGCGTTGCAATTGCGCGGCGATACGTTCGATCCGGTCCAGCATTGCCGCCCAGTCAAGCGCACCGGTTTCATCGCGCAGCGCCATATGATCCGGTTGCAACTGCGCCCATCCGTGCAGAATTTCGCGATAGGTTCCGTATGGTTCGCCGACTTTGTCGATCAATTCTTGCTTGGTCATAACCCGACCCTAGCCGTCAAATACGCGCGATCAACACTCGATCACATTGACAGCCAAACCGCCCTGGCTGGTTTCCTTATATTTGGTCGACATATCGAGGCCAGTCTGGCGCATGGTTTCGATCACCTGATCAAGCGAAACGAGGCTTTCCCCCTCGCGGTGTAGCGCCAGCCGCGCCGCATTTACTGCTTTGACTGCGCCGATAGCATTGCGTTCAATACAGGGCACCTGCACCAGCCCGCCCACCGGATCGCAGGTCAGGCCCAGATTATGCTCCATGCCGATTTCTGCTGCGCTGCATATTTGCGAGGGCGACCCACCCCACAAGGATGCCAGCCCGCCCGCAGCCATCGAGCAGGCTACGCCGACTTCCCCCTGACAGCCCATTTCGGCACCGGAAATCGATGCCCGCTGTTTATAAAGCAAGCCGATCGCGCCAGCCGTTAACAGGAATTTGCGGCGGCTTTCGCGGCAGGCATTGTCTTGTGCATCAAGGCAATAAAAACGCATAACAGCAGGCAAAATGCCGGCGGCACCGTTGGTCGGTGCCGTTACCACCTTGCCGCCTGCCGCATTTTCCTCATTCACAGCCATTGCAAAGCAGTTGAGCCAATCGAAGAGCTGCTCACGCTCGTTCGACATTGGTGATGCATCGAGCTTGTCCCACAATTCAGGCGCCCGGCGGCGAACCTTCAATCCGCCCGGCAAGATGCCCGTCTGTCTGAGGCCGCGATCAATGCAATCATCCATTGCCTTTGCGACCTTATCCACCCCCGCCAGCGTCTTGCTGCGCGGGCGCATGGCGTCTTCATTGGCAAGGATCAATTCATCAACCGCAAAGTCATTTTCGGCGCAAAGCCGGAGCAGTTCTGCCGCCGAGGTGAAGCGATAAGGCACGCTGACACCTGCTTTGACGCGGTCATTCTTGGCCGGTTTTTCCAACTGGCGTTTGGACACCACAAATCCCCCGCCGGTCGAAAAATATGTCCCGTCGAGCAATATCGCGCCGGCGCCGTCCTTTGCGATCAGGCGCATACCGTTGGGATGCAGATCGGGAATAATATGCCCCGCCAGATCGACATCGCGCTGCGGATCAAAGCCAATGTCACGTGCGCCGCCAAGCGGCAGCAGATGCTGCGCTTCCAGCCGTTCCAACTGGGCTTCGCCTTTCGCCGGATCGAAGGTTTCCGGCCTGTGGCCCATCAGCCCAAGAATTGTCGCGCGCGGCGTGCCGTGGCCAACGCCGGTCAGCGCCAGAGAGCCCTGCAATTCGGCATGTATATGCTCCACCCGGTCAAACTTTCCTGACCGCTTCAATGCGCGCAAAAACATCGCCGAAATCCGCATAGGGCCGACCGTGTGCGAGCTGGACGGGCCAATCCCGATTCTGAATATGTCGAGCACCGAAAGCATGAAGGCGCGGATGCTCTCAAGCCTTCGCCCCGTCAAGCATTGTCGCCGCACACGGATTTTCGCGACGCCGCGCAATTGTCATAACAGGCGGGTGTCATGACAGGCGGGGAAAAAAGCGGTGAACACGCCAATGGTTGCTTGGGAAACACCCTCTTCGCGCCTATATAATGGGTATGAACGAAACATCCGATAATCCCCAGAACCAGCCGGACAATCAGCCGCCAGCAAAAACTGTCCAGCAGGGCGAATATGGCGCCGATTCAATCAAAGTTCTCAAGGGCTTGGATGCCGTTCGCAAACGCCCCGGAATGTATATTGGCGATACTGATGATGGCAGCGGCTTGCATCACATGGTGTTCGAAGTTTCCGACAATGCAATTGACGAGGCATTGGCCGGTCACTGCGACCTCGTTCTGATCGAAATGAACCCCGATGGTTCGGTCTCGGTCGAAGATAATGGGCGCGGCATTCCGGTGGGGATGCACAAGGAAGAAGGCGTGTCAGCGGCAGAGGTCATCATGACCCAGCTCCATGCTGGCGGTAAGTTTGACAACACCAATGACGACAACGCCTATAAGGTTTCCGGCGGTTTGCACGGTGTTGGCGTATCGGTGGTCAATGCGCTTAGCGAATGGCTGGAACTGATTATCTGGCGCGAAGGGAAAGAGCACTGGATGCGCTTTGAACATGGCGATGCGGTGAACTCGCTGGAGATTAAGGGCGATGCGCCCAAAGTCGAAAGCAACGGCGATTCCAACGGCCTGAAAAAGGGAACGCGCGTCACCTTCATGCCTTCGACCGATACGTTCAAAAACGTCATTGAATTTGATTTTGACCGGCTTGAACATCGCTACCGCGAGCTTGCCTTCCTCAATTCGGGCGTGCGTATTTTGCTACGCGACACGCGGGGCGAAGAAACGCTGGAACACAATCTGTTTTACGAAGGCGGTATTGCTGCTTTCGTCAAATATCTTGATCGCAACAAACAGGCATTGATCGCGGAACCGATTTCGGTTTCGGCGGAAAAAGACGGGATTGGTATCGATGTCGCGCTGGAATGGAACGACAGCTATTATGAAAATGTCCTGACCTTTACCAACAATATCCCGCAGCGTGATGGCGGCACCCATCTGGCGGCTTTCCGCGCGGCGCTAACACGCACGCTGAACAATTACGCCAATGCGTCAGGACTGATGAAAAAAGAAAAAGTCAGCCTGTCAGGCGAAGATATGCGCGAAGGGTTGACCGCGATCGTTTCGGTCAAATTGCCCGATCCGAAATTTTCCAGCCAGACCAAAGACAAGTTGGTCAGCAGCGAAGTGCGCCAACCGCTCGAGAGTTTGATGGGCGAAAAAATGGGCGAATGGTTGGAAGAAAACCCGGCCGATGCGAAGGCGATCATCCAGAAAATTATCGATGCCGCAGCCGCACGCGAGGCGGCTAAACGCGCCCGCGAAATGAGCCGCAAGGGCGCGATGAGTATCGCCAGCCTGCCCGGCAAGCTGGCCGATTGCCAGGAACGCGATCCCGCCAAATCCGAACTGTTTCTGGTGGAGGGCGATTCCGCTGGTGGCTCGGCGAAACAAGGCCGCGACCGCAAGACGCAGGCAATCCTGCCGCTGAAAGGCAAGATCCTCAACGTTGAACGCGCCCGTTTTGACCGGATCATTTCATCGAAAGAAGTGGGCACGTTGATTCAGGCGATGGGCACGGGTCTGCGCGATGAATTTGATCTGGAAAAGCTGCGCTATCACAAAATCGTAATTATGACGGATGCCGATGTTGACGGCGCGCATATCCGCACATTGTTGCTGACCTTTTTCCACCGGCAGATGCCCGAAATTGTGAAGGCCGGTCACCTCTTCATTGCGCAGCCCCCGCTCTATAAAGTCAGTAAGGGCCGCAGCGAAGTTTATTTGAAAGATGATCGCGAACTTGACCGTTATCTGGTCGATGCCGGATTGCAGGGCCGCGTGCTGGACGATGGTCAGACGCAACGTAGCGGTGCCGAATTGCAGGCATTGGTCGAACATGGCCTTCGGATGCGCAATTTGATCGCTTTCGCGCCGCGCAAATACAATTCATCGATTATCGAATCGCTCGCGCTTGCTGGTGTGTTCGCCCCGGACAATCGGGCATCGGCAGATTCGCTAGAGAAAGCCGCTGCCCGCCTGCAAAGCGGCGATACCGAAGCGCGCTGGACAGCCGAAATCGCCGAAGATGGCGGGGTGCAGGTCAACCGGTTGTGGCGCGGTGTCACTGACGTCCATCTGATAGAAGCGAAATTCCTCGAAAGCGCCGAAGCGCGCAAATTGCACAGCGTCGCGGGCGAGGAAGCAGACGTCTACCAGCGTGCCGCCAGACTGACCAAAATATCAGGTAATGAAGCGGCTGATAGCGACGATGAAACAGACAGCCCGTCCTTTGCCGATGGCGATGCTATCACGCGGCCGGTTGAATTGCTCGAAGCTGTTCTGGCGGCGGGCCGCAAGGGTCTGTCGATTGCGCGCTACAAAGGCCTGGGCGAGATGAACGCGGAGCAATTGTGGGAAACCACGCTCGACCCCGAGGCGCGCATCCTGCTTCAGGTGAAGGTTGAAGATGCCGATGTAACGGACGAGATTTTCACCCGCCTGATGGGCGATGTGGTCGAACCACGCCGTGAATTTATTCAGGACAATGCCCTCAATGTCGCGAATCTGGACGTTTAGGTCTATGCGAGGCGAATGAAACGCCCGCGCAATCCCTTTGCCAAAAGGCAGGCGATCACGCCCGCAACATTCGGGATAGCTGACAAGCGCGAAGCGAAGGATCATCCCGGCTGGCTGGCGGTCGCAGCCGCCATTGTCATCCTGCTGCCCAAATTGCCCTTCGGCAATTACATCATTTACCCCTTTATGATCCTGACGACGTGGTTTCACGAAATGGGCCACGGGCTGACAGCAATCCTGATGGGAATGGATTTTGACCAGCTGGTAATTTTCGCCAGCGGCAGCGGATATGCGCTGACCTATTCGGAACCGGACACAGCGGGTCTCTCGCATGCTGTGGTCAGCGCCGGCGGCCCGCTTGGCCCGGCGATTGCGGGTGCTTTGATGATTCTGGCATCGGTCAAAGAAAACTCGCGGCGGCTTGCGCTGACTGCGCTCGGCGGGTTCATATTGATCTCTACCGCCATTTGGGTTCGCAGCATCGTCGGCTGGGCGGTGCTGATCCCAATGGGCGTGCTGATCCTGTTCATCGCACAAAAGGGCAGCCAGAATGTCAGCCGGTTCGCGGTTCAATTTTTGGGCGTCCACGCCGCGATCAGCATGTTTGGCCAATGGGGCTATTTGTTCACCGATGGGTTCACCAGCGGCGGCACACATCAAGTATCAGACACGGGCGCAATTGCAGACCGGCTGTTGTTGCCGCATTGGTTCTGGGCAGGATCAATAATCCTGCTAGGGGCGCTAATTATTGGTGCCAGCCTGTGGCGGGTTATTGGCCGCAAGGGCCGATAGAAAGGGATTAACATGGCATCCACCCAAAGCGGCAATCAGACCGGCCATAGCCGTACCGAACAAGGCGGTTTCCTGCTGTTTCTTGCCCTTGTCAGTATTGCGCTTGCCGTGGTCGTTTGGCCTTTCGCGCGGCCATTGCTGTGGGCCACACTCGCGGCGATCATGTTTCAACCGCTTTACCAATGGCTGCTGCCCCGCTGCAAAAACAGCGCAAACAAAGCTGCCGCCGCGACGCTGTTGATCATTACAATCGCCATCGTAATTCCAGCATTCCTGATCGGCAGCCTGATCGTCGACCAGGCCGTCTCGGTGTTTCTTGCCTTTCGCGACGGGCGGATCGATGTGGCATTGTGGTTCGCCCAAATCCGTGAGGCGCTGCCGGCATCGCTGCAGTCAGCACTCGATTCTTCCGGCTTTGGCAATCTGGAAGGATTGCTGGGCCGCGCACAGGATTTTGCCCGCGAAAGCACCGGCATCATCGCCCAGCAAGCGCTGGTCATCGGCAACAGCGCACTAGGCTTTGTGCTGGCATTTGGTGTCGGGCTATATGCCGCCTTTTTCTTGCTGCGCGACGGAAAAAGCATCAGCAGCTCAATACTCAAGGCGCTGCCCATGTCGGGCGATATTACAGGCCGTCTGGCAGAAAAATTCCTGTCGATTGTCCGTGCGACCATCAAAGGCTCCATCGTTGTCGGGCTGGTTCAAGGCGCGCTGGGTGCGACCACCTTCTGGATCGTGGGAATGCCGTCGGCGGCGTTGTTCGGCCTGCTGATGGCAATATTCTCGCTGCTGCCGGCATTGGGGCCAGCCATCGTATGGCTGCCGGTGGCGATCTATCTGCTGGCATCAGGAGAGGTTTGGCAAGGCGTTGCCGTTATCGGTTCGGGCGTGCTGGTTATCGGCATGGCTGACAACATCCTGCGCCCGATATTGGTCGGCCGCGACACCGGCATCCCTGACTGGATGATCCTTGTCACCACATTGGGCGGTATCGGATTGATCGGCCTGTCAGGGATCGTAATCGGTCCGTTGGTCGCCGGGTTGTTTTTGGCAAGCTGGGCGATCTTGCGTGAACAGCGCGAAGCAGAAACGGCCTGAACTGGCACCCAATGTCTTACGATGTAATCATTTTGGGCGCAGGAGCCGCTGGCCTTTTCTGCGCCGCGCAAGCCGGGCTGCGGGGCAAGCGCGTTCTGGTGTTGGAACGTGCGGTGACCCCGGGCAAGAAAATCCTGATTTCAGGCGGTGGCCGCTGTAATTTCACCAACATCGGTGCAGCTCCGGCCAATTTTCTGTCAAACAACCCCCATTTCGCAAAGTCTGCGCTCAGCCGCTACACCTCGCGCGATTTTCTGAATTTGGTCGAAAGCCGCCGCATTGCATGGCACGAAAAAACACTCGGCCAGCTGTTTTGCAATGAATCCGCGCGGCAAATCGTCCAAATGCTCCTCAACGAATGCGAAAAGGCGCAAGGTGCGGGCGGAAAAGTGACCGTCCTATGCGATCAAAATGTAACCGCGATCGATCATCAGGATGGCGCGTTTCTGGCAAATGCGAATGGCACAATTCACGGCGCACATGCGCTGGTGATTGCGACCGGCGGCCCTTCAATTCCAAAGATGGGCGCAACCAGCTACGCCTATGATCTGGCGCGGCAGTTCGGCCTCAAAGTGGTGGAGCCGCGTCCGGCGCTGGTGCCATTAACGCTGGGCGGTGATGATGTGTTGTTCCGTGAATTGTCCGGCGTTTCTGCCAAGGTCGATGTGCATTTCGGCAAGACATCATTTCACGAAGCCGCCCTGTTCACGCACAAGGGGCTGTCCGGCCCTGCCATCCTGCAAATCTCGTCTTATTGGAAACACGGCCAGCCCATCGCCATAGGTTTCTTCCCGGGCTGCAAAAGAGGCTGGCTGACAGAGGCGAAACGCGGTCAACCGCGCGTTACGATCAAGAGCATCCTGCGCGAAACGCTGTCGGAAAGGCTGGCTGCAACGCTTGCCGAACGTTTGGGCCTGACAACCGAGCTAGGCAATCTGTCAAACAAAGATCTGGATGCGGCCGAGGCGCAATTGGCGCGCTGGGAATTCCGGCCCAATGGCACCGAAGGATACGCCAAGGCCGAAGTAACCGCCGGCGGAATCGATACGGACGAACTGTCTTCCAAAACGATGGAGGCAAAGAAGATTCCAGGCCTTTACGCAATTGGAGAGGCGGTGGATGTGACCGGCTGGCTGGGCGGGTATAATTTCCAATGGGCATGGTCGAGCGGGTGGGCAGCGGCTCACGCGCTCTAATCGCAGGGTTCTTTACAATGTCACATTGGCAGCGCATCCAGCGGCCATGACAATTTCAATTCCGCAATCCGGCTTTGCCGCACTCGCCGCACTTTCGATATCAGCCTGTTCGGTGCTGGGCAAGGAACCCGCCTCGTCACCGGTCGCGAGCGATGCGCCGGCCCAGCCGGTTACGATCAAAATCATCGGTCTCAACGATTTTCACGGCAATATCGAACCGATACGCCGCCCTGTCCGGGTAACCGATGATGCAGGTGAACAGCGGCAGATATATGCCGCAGGCGCAGCATATCTTGCCAGTGCGGTTTCTGAATATCGCCGCCAAAGCCCTTACAATCTTGTCATCGCAGCAGGCGATCTGATTGGCGGCAGCCCGCTGGCATCGTCAATCTTCCTAGACGAACCTGCGATTGGCGCGATGAACAGGCTGGGTCTGGATTTCAATGCGGTTGGAAACCATGAATTCGATCGTGGGTGGAAAGAACTAAAACGCATTCAGGAAGGCGGCTGCGAGAAGAACACCCTGCGCCAGCCTTGCGCGGTGGAAGATCCCTATCCGGGCGCCGAATTCAAATTTCTTGCCGCCAATGTATTGATGCCTGACGGCAACACCCTGTTTCCCGGATACGGCATCAAACGATTTGATGTGAATGGCCGCGATGTGGCCGTAGGCGTAATCGGGCTGACGCTGAAAGACACGCCAACTCTGGTCACACCAAGCGGCGTTGCGGGCCTCAGATTCACCGAAGAAGCCGCGGCGATCAACGCGCTGATACCCGAATTGGAAAAGGCCGGTGCCGACGCAATCGTCGTCTCAATCCATCAGGGCCTTTACACACAGGTCGGCTTTAATGACAAAAGCTGCGGCGGCGTTTCCGGGCCGTTGATCGACATTCTAAAACAGGTCGATCCGCGCATTGATATGGTCATTTCGGGCCATACACACCGCGCCTATGTGTGTGATTTCGCGCAAATCGACCCAAGCCGCGAATTCCTTGTCACCAGCGCGGGCTATGGCGGATCAATGTTGACCGACATTACCATGACAATCGACCCGGCAAACGGAGAGGTCACCGCGTTGACTGCCGACAATATACTCATCCAAAGCGTGGGAACCGACCGTGAGGGCAATTCCGCAGTGCCCGATCCAGCTTTCCGCCAATTCACCCCAGACCCCGCGATTGCCGCTTATGTGGAACAATATGTATCTGCCTCTCTCGAAGCAGCGCAGCGCCCAGTGGGCAAAATTTCCGGCGAGGCAAAGGATCCGGGGCCCGCGACAGAGGAAACGCAGCTGGGCAATCTGATCGCCGACGGACAATTGTTTGGAACAAGGGACGCAGGCGCGCAGATTGCATTCATGAACAATTCGGGCATCCGAACGGGTCTGGTTCCGGCCGCGGATGGATCGATTGCCTATGGTGATATTTACGCCGTTCAACCCTTCGGCAACACGCTGATCACCAAAAGCTTTACCGGCACGCAGCTCCTCGCCCTGCTCGAACAGCAATTCGATGATGAGGGTTTTGTCCAGACATTCTCGCCATCGAAAGGATTTGCCCTGACATGGGATATGGACCGACCGATGGGCGGCCGGATTGTGTCGGTTACGTTGGATGGCGTGCCGATTGACCCGGCAGCGACCTACCGTGTCACGATGAACAGTTTCCTTGCGGCGGGCGGGGACAGTTTCACAATGTTTGAACAGGGAACCGATGTTGTGACCGGCCCGGTCGATCTCGATTCGATGGAAGCCTATCTACAAACCGCCGATGTGATGCCTTTGCCTGCGCTGGGCCGGATGCGCGACCTTACTGCAGCAGATTAAGCCAGCCGCAGCCCTGCAACCCCGCGCGATCCGCCTTCCTCGGCAGAAAGACCGGCAAACAGCGTGTCGACAATCCGGCCAAGTTTTTCGACGTTCAACCGATCGCCCAGCATCAACAGCAATCGCGGCGATGTGTAGCACACGACCATCTGGTTGATCAGCGACATGGCCGCATCGATTTTCAGCCCGTCAAAATACCCTTCGGCTTGGGCCTGTGCGACCAGCTCGCTCATATAATGATCGGCCAGATCGATATAGCCGCGCACCTGTTCGATCCGTTCTTCCCCCAGTTCCAAATAGAGTGCGAAGGAATCGGGCCGCTCACGCAAGCGGGTTTGCTCGCGGACAAAACGGCGGGCAAAAAATTCGTAGAATTTGCGCTTGATCGGTAGGTCGGATGCCAACACATCTTCCATGATCGCGGCATCGGGCGCGAACCAATCTTCGACGATGGCATCAAACAGATCGGTTTCTTCAGGGAACAGCGTGTCGATCCGCGAACGCGACAATTGCGCTTCATTCGCCAGAGTGGCGCGGGTCACATCGGCGCCGCGCCGCTCAATCAGCTCCATTGCCAGCTTCGCAAGACGAGAACGCTCCTGCTTGATATCATCCTGCGTCATGCAGCCTCCCCATCACATCCCCGTGCAAAGGGCTATTTAGGGGCGATTGGATGGTTCACAACCGCCCTCGTCCAATTTGATCCGCTCTGCTTGCGCCTCCAGCACTTTGTAACGTTCAAAGTCTGGCAGTTTGGACCGCATAAATGCCGCGATCCTGCCAAGATCTTCGCCGTAATTTCCGGTTGGCCAAAACGGATCGCTGAAACCGAGTGTGTTGGTGTCATTGTCCACCCACGCCGCAACTATCGGCACGTTTGCGGCCATAGCGATATTATAGAAACCCGATTTCCACGACCCGTCAGTGGTGCGTGTTCCCTCAGCCGCGATCACCAGTGCCAGTTCGCTGCGCTCTTCATATTCAGCGGCAATTTGATCGACCACATTCGCGCGTTTTGTCCGGTCAATCGGAATACCGCCCATGTCGAACATGAAATTGCGCATGATCCCTTTGAACAGCGTATGTTTTCCCATGAAATTGGGCTGTATGCCCTCTTTCGCAGTCGCGCCGATGAAAAACACAAAATCCCAATTCGACGCATGCGGCGCGCCTGCGATGACATATTTCGGGATATCCGGCAGATGCCCGTCGAGCTTCCATCCCTTCAGGCGATAGATCACCATAATGATCCGGCGCACCAGCCGCGATAGCAGCGTCGGCTTACGTTTGGGCTGCTGTGACAAAATTCTCTCCCCGGGCGCTCTGCCTAGCATTTACGTTGGGGAATGCGAGGGGGGGTCAGTCAAAGCATTGTGGATTGACCAACAAAGGAGCCGGCCAAGAACCGACGCGTCACATCCTAAACACACCAAACTGCGGTTTGTCTGGGAACGGAGCCTCAAGCGTTGCGGCAAAGGCCAAGCCCAACACATCGCGGGTTTGCGCAGGATCAATCACCCCGTCATCCCAAAGCCGTGCGGTGGCGTAGTAGGGATTGCCTTCGTCTTCGTATTTCTGGCGGATCGGGGCTTTAAATTCCTCGGCCTCTTCGTTCGACCATTTGTCCGCATCGCGGTGAACCGTGGCAAGGACCGAGGCGGCTTGTTCGCCGCCCATCACGCTGATGCGCGCATTGGGCCAAGTGAACAGGAAGCGCGGGGAATAGGCCCGGCCAGCCATGCCGTAATTGCCCGCGCCGAAGCTGCCGCCGATCACCACGGTGATCTTGGGAACCTGCGCGGTGGCAACTGCTGTCACCAGTTTGGCCCCATGCTTAGCAATACCTTCTGCCTCATACTTTCCGCCAACCATGAAGCCGGAGATATTTTGCAGGAACAGCAGCGGAATACCGCGCTGCGCCGCCAGCTCGATAAAGTGTGCGCCTTTTTGCGCGCTTTCGGAAAACAGTACACCATTGTTGGCGAGGATCGCCACCGGCATGCCCCAGATATGCGCGAAACCGCACACGAGTGTAGAGCCGTAATGCGCCTTGAATTCGTGGAACTCGGACCCATCCACGATCCGCGCAATCACTTCCTTTACATCGTAAGGCGCGCGGACATCATCAGGGATGATTGAGTAAAGTTCATCGGCATCAAACTTGGGCGGACGCGGGTCTTTCAGATCGACTTTCGCGCCTTCGCTCGCACCAAGATGGCTGACAATATCGCGCACAATGGTCAGCGCATGTTCGTCATTCTCCGCAAGATGATCAACCACGCCCGATTTCTTGGCGTGCAGATCACCGCCACCCAGATCCTCGGCAGTGATTTCCTCACCCGTCGCAGCTTTCACCAAAGGCGGTCCTGCAAGGAAGATCGTGCCTTGCTCGCGGACAATCACCGTCTCGTCGGACATCGCCGGAACATAGGCCCCGCCAGCCGTGCAACTGCCCATCACGCAAGCGATCTGCGGGATCTTCCGCGCCGACATATTGGCTTGATTGTAAAAGATGCGGCCAAAATGATCGCGGTCGGGAAAGACCTCTGCTTGATGCGGCAAATTCGCGCCGCCGCTATCGACAAGGTAGACGCACGGTAGATTGTTCTCAGCTGCGATTTCCTGCGCGCGAAGATGCTTCTTCACCGTCATCGGATAATATGTGCCGCCCTTCACGGTGGCATCATTGCACACGATCATCGCCTGCCGACCCGACACGCGGCCAATGCCCGCAATCATCCCGGCAGCGGCAATGTCGTCCTTGCCATACATGCCATTCGCAGCGAGCTGGCCGAACTCGAGGAAGGGTGATCCCGGATCGAGAAGCCGTTCCACGCGCTCACGTGGCAGGAGCTTGCCGCGCCCAACGTGGCGTTCGCGGGAGCCTTCGGAACCGCCAAGCGCAGTCTTCGTGACCTTCTCGCGCAGATCGTCCACCAAGCCGCGATTATGCGCGGCATTGGCTTTTGCTTCAGGACTTTCAGGATCGAGTTTCGAGGTGAGAGTCGGTGCGGTCATGATTGGGCATCCTTATGGCCCATAACGGTCGGAAGCGGTTCAGCACGCTCACCTCGTTTACGGCCCTTGCGGTATTTGCTTTGATACTGGCGTCGCTGCTTTGTGACTTCGTAGAGGACAATTCCAGACGATGTGCCCAGATTTAGGCTCTCAATCATACCAAACATCGGAATCGCCACACAGGCATCACTGCGCTCGACCGCTCGGTCACTAATGCCACGCTTTTCGTTTCCGAACCAAACAGCGAGTTTCGTATGCTCAGTGAAGTCGCCCTCATGCAGATAAACGTTTGTCTGCCCCTTCACATGAGGCGATGTGACAACCGAGTGGAAGTTGTTCTTTTCCAAGTGATCTAAGCAATCTTCCGTGCTGTCAAAGCGCTTAACAAAGCTCCACTTTACTGCCGATACTGAGGTTTTTGAAAGCGATTTACGCTCGCGCATTTCCTGCCAATCATCCGGTAATCCTTTACGCGGATCGACAACATACACCTTTTCGACACCAAGCGCGTTCACGTTGCGAATGACGGTTCCGATGTTCTTCAGGTCAGCCGGATCTTCGATCACTGCTATCAAGTTCTTACAAACGAACGGTTTGATCGCATCTGCACGAGCGCGAACGGAAGGTTTCGACTTTTTCGACTCTTCTTCGCCTTGGACAATTGGCATGATTGCTAACCCGCCGCTCCGATCAGTTCACGACCGATTAGCATCCGCCGTATCTCATTCGTGCCAGCGCCAATATCGAGCAGTTTTGCATCGCGCAGATACCGCTCCACCGGCCAGTCCTTGGTATAACCCGCACCGCCAAGCGCCTGCACAGCCTCAGCAGCCACTTTGAACGCATTTTCCGACGCCAGTAAAATACAGCCCGCCGCATCGAAGCGCGTCGTCTGCTCATTGTCGCAGCTTTTCGCCACGGCATAAGTATACGCCCGCGCTGATTGCAGCGCGACATACATGTCCGCCACCTTGGCTTGCATCAGCTGAAATGAACCAATCGGTTTGCCAAATTGCTTGCGCTCACGAAGGTAAGGAATGACCGTATCGAGGCACGCCTGCATAATGCCCAGCTGCAATCCGGCGAGCACCACGCGCTCGTAATCCAGCCCGCTCATCAACACACCGACACCGCCATTGAGCGGACCCATGATGTTTTCTTCGGGCACTTCGCAATCGTCGAACACCAGCTCTGCCGTGGGACTGCCGCGCATGCCCATCTTGTCGATCTTCTGGCCGATGCTGAAGCCGGGCATATCTTTCTCGATCAGGAAGGCGGTGATCCCGCGCGATCCGGCGGCCCCGTCCGTCTTGGCATAGACCACCAGCGTATCCGCGCAGGTGGCATTGGTGATCCAGAACTTGGTGCCGTTGAGGACATAGCCACCCTGCACCGCATCGGCCTTCAGCTTCATCGAAACAACGTCTGACCCGGCGCTGGCCTCGCTCATTGCCAATGATCCGACATGTTCGCCGCTGATCAGCTTGGTAAGATATTTGGCCTTTTGTTCTTCATTGCCCCAGCGCCTGATCTGGTTGACGCATAGGTTTGAATGCGCGCCGTAAGACAAGCCGACCGATGCGCTCGCGCGGCTGACTTCCTCGACCGCGATCACATGTTCCAGATAGCCGAGCCCCAGCCCGCCGTCGGCCTCGTCCACGGTAATCCCATGCAGGCCAAGCTCGCCCATTTGCGTCCACAATTCACGCGGGAACCAGTCCTCGCGGTCGGCCTTTTCCGCCAAAGGGACGATTTGTTCATCGGCAAAGCGGGCGGTGGTCTCACGGATCATCTCGGCATTGTCGCCCAGCTGAAAATCGAAATCGGGGGTCGCGCGCATATACTCTCCTTAGCTAATTGGCGCATAGCCGAGCGCGGGCTAGCCCGCAAACACATCACAGCCAGCATTCGCATTTGCAGCCATTGCAAACGATCCGTCTTTGACCTGACCACAACAGGGCAATAGTGTCACTGCGTGGCCGCCCATTATCCCTCCATCGAATTTCGCAATACAACCAAGGTTTTTGGGGCGGTTACCGCAATTGATGGCGTATCGCTGAAAATTGACGATGGCAGCTTTGTCGCATTGGTCGGCGAAAGCGGGTCGGGCAAATCGACGCTTGTGAAGACTATCAGCCGCCTGGCCGAACCGGATGGCGGGTCCGTGCTGCTAGAAGGCCAAGATGTGAGAACGGCCAAGGCGCCCGAATTGCGCCGCCGGATCGGATATGTGTTCCAGGGCGTAGGGCTGTTCCCGCATATGAATGTTGCGGAAAATATCGCCATTGGACCGCGCCTCGCAGGGATCAAACTGACTTCTGATCGGATCGCGGAATTGCTGGTCGGGGTGGAATTGGATGGCCATTACGCAGGCCGCATGCCCAGCGAATTGTCCGGAGGACAGCGGCAGCGAATCGGGGTGGCACGCGCGTTGGCGAATGATCCGCATATTCTGCTGATGGATGAACCGTTTGGCGCGCTCGATCCGGTGACGCGCGATGCGCTGGGCAAGCGTGTCCGCGCCCTTCATGACCGGCTGGGACTGACCACGGTAATGGTCACGCATGATATGGCCGAAGCACTGCTGCTGGCAGACAGGGTGTTGGTGATGAGCGAAGGGCAAGTGGTGGCAGATAATACGCCGCACGAACTGCTCGCTGGCGAAGGCGGAACGATCGCGCAAGGCCTTGTCGCTGTTCCCCGCGATCAAGCTGCGGCCTTGGCGGATATCGCGCGATGAGTGCAATTTTCGACGCTCTCTGGGGTCTTGGGGACAAGCTGGCTGCGCATATTCTGCTCGCATCATCGGCGATTACTTTGGGCATTATTGTCGCACTGCCGCTGGCGGTATGGGCCGGCCGTTCACAAACCGTCGCAAAGATCACGCTCGGCTTTGCCAGCCTTGTCCAGACGATCCCCGCGCTCGCTTTGCTGGCGCTGTTCTTCCCTATCCTGCTAAGTCTGCGCGCGGTGTTTGGTGAAGGGCTACCCACGTTAGGGTTCCTGCCCGCATTGCTGGCACTGTCGCTTTACGCCTTGCTTCCAATATTGCGAAATACCGTCACCGCACGCGAACAAATGGCCGCCGGAGTGCTCGAGGCAGCAGATGGTGTGGGCATGACCAGCTGGCAGAAATTCCGCCTCGTCGAAGCACCTCTTGCCGCCCCCTATATTATGGCAGGTATACGCACGGCGGCGGTATGGACCATTGGCGCCGCGACGCTTTCCACCACCATCGGCCAGCCAAGTTTGGGTGATCCGATTTTCGCCGGATTACAAACCCAAAACTGGGCGCTGGTATTGGCCGGTTGTATAGCCTCTGCCGGTCTTGCGATCATCACCGACAGCCTGCTCGGGCTGGCAGAACGCGGATTTGCGGAACGTAAAAAACGGCTAATCTGGGCCGGTGCGGGCGTTGCCGCACTGGGCATTGCATTATCCGCTTGGTCACTGCGCGCGCAGGATGACGATGCCATTGTGATCGGCGCGAAAAGTTTTTCGGAACAATATATTCTGGCCCAGCTGGTCGGGCAGCGGTTGGAAAATGCCGGATACGCAGTTGAATATCGTGACGGCTTGGGCTCTGCCGTGGTCCACAATGCCGTTACCACCAGTGAAATTGACATAGCCTTCGATTATACCGGAACCGTCTGGACCAACCAGCTGGGCCGAAGAGACAATCCGGGCCGCGAGGTGATTTATAACGCGATCACCGTATGGGAACGCGAAACCACCGGCACTTTGGTGCTTGGCGATCTTGGGTTCGAAAACGCCTATGCGCTGGCAATGCGGAAAGACCGTGCAAACGCGCTGGGCATCGCAACTATCGACGACCTTGCCCGCAATGCGCCGCGCCTGACCATTGGCGGCGACGTCGAATTTTTCGAAAGGCCCGAATGGATCGCGGTGCGCGATGCCTACAGCCTCAACTTCGCGCGCACCCGCAATTTCACCAGCACATTCATGTATGACGCACTGACGGGCGGAGAAGCAGACGTGATTTCGGCCTACACATCCGATGGCCGTGTGGCCGCTGACAGGCTGATTATTCTGGAAGACACAAAGGGCGCTTTCCCGTCATATGATGCGCTGCTGATGATCTCGCCCAATGCTTCACAAGACGCCCGATTGGTTGAAGCGTTGCGGCCCTTGGTTGGCGCAATCGACGTTGATTCCATGCGCGAGGCAAATTATTCGGTCGACCGTGAACAGGAAAAGAAATCGCCCGCAGAAGCCGCAGCAATGTTGGCCGAAAAACTAAAGCTTTAGACAGGAGCTCTAAACGGGGGCTCTATTCTGCGCCGAAACCCGCGCCGCCCGACCAATTGGGGCTGGAAAGCGCCATCACCTTGAACAGATCGCCCATTTGCTTGGCATCGACTAGCCGGTCCATCGCCGCGGCAATCTCCTGTGCATATTGCGGTGCCTGGGCCGCCAAATTCTTGGCCCTTGTTTCGATACCTAAGGCGCGCAGCCAATTGCCCTGCGTCTCGGTCCCGATATGCCGTGCATTGCGCGATCTGGCGACTTTCTCCAGCGTTTCGAAATCGACCAGTGCCGTCAGATCGGATGCGCCCGGCGCTGCAAACGGGTCGATTTTCTGGTGATCGCGCACCGCCTGAAAGGTGGAACCGGTCTTAAGTTTCGTCTGCCCGTAATCCACCACCAGCGCGGCCCCGCCCTGATCGGTCAAGCGTCCGGCGAGCTCATACATGATCGCAGCGGCGGCGGGGCAGGTTTCCAATATCGTCTGCTCGGGCGCATCAATTATATCTGCCGGTACGGCCGAATCCATCGGCTGCCGGCCTGCGACAAAAACAAATCGTTCGCCTTCCAGGCCAACCATCCGTTCGCGCCAGCCATCAGGGGTACGCACCAATTGCCGGATTGGCAGCGCATCGAGAAATTCGTTCGCGACCAACAGCATTGGTCCATCTTGCGGGATGCTGGCCAAACTATCATGCCAGATCGCACCGGGCACGGTCATTAGCTGAACGTCTTTGAGCGCCTGCGAAGTTTCGACAAAATGGACATAGGGTTCAAGCCCGTATTTGCGCGCTGACCGCAGCGCATCTTTCGCCAGCGTTCCGCGTCCCGGCCCAAGTTCGACATAATAGATCGGTTCGTTGCGGCCATTGTTGATCCACATATCCGCCAACCACAGGCCGATCAGCTCTCCAAACATCTGGCTGATTTCAGGCGCAGTTATAAAATCGCCGCCGCCTTCTCCTCCCGCACCAAGAGGGTCTTTGCCCGAATAATACCGTGCATTGCTTTCGCCCATAAAATGGCTGAGCGAGATTGGGCCGGTGTTGCGAATCAGGCGGCGGAAAGTTTCCGACAAATCCTGTGCGCCATCATTCATCAGGCGGCTGCTGCCGAACCGCCGCCGCTAGAAAGCGGCGGTTTACGAAGCGCACGGATAATGAAGAACAGACCAACCGCAAGCATCGGCAGGCTGAGCCATTGCCCCATCGACAGGAAGTATTTTTCCACCACCCACTGCAAATGCGCATCGGGCTGGCGGAAGAATTCATTGACGATCCGGGCCACGCCCATGCCAAATGTAAACACACCGACCAAAAGGCCCGGACGATACCGTGCGCGCGTTTTCCAGAACAGCAACAGCAGGATCACGATCAGCGCGAACCCTTCCAGCCCGGCTTGATAAAGCTGCGACGGGTGGCGCGGCGGCCCTGTGATTAGGCTGCCATTGATAAATTCGGGGAATGCCATCGCCCAGGGCACATCGGTTGTCCGGCCCCACAATTCGCCATTCACAAAATTGGCCAACCGCCCGAACATCATCCCGAACGGCACATTGACCGAGATATAATCAGCCACACGCAAAAAGTTCAATTCACCCTGACGGCACACCCATGCAATTGCCAGCAACACACCCAGCACACCGCCGTGGAAACTCATCCCGCCATCCCACAATCGCAGCAATTCCCAGCTAACGAATCCGTCACCTTCAAAACCGACAAACAGCGACGGCTTGTAAAACATTGCATAGCCCAGCCGCCCGCCAAGGATGATCCCGAGCGTGCAATAGAAGAACAAATCTTCTGCATGACGGGCAGCCAATGGTGCGCCGGGTGCCTTGATCATCTTGGTAAGATGCCAATAGCCAAGAATGATCCCGCCCAGATATGCAAGCGAGTACCAACGCAAAGTAAAGAAGCCGAGATCGATACCCTCGGTCAGCCCCAAATCGGCCCATTGAATGGCCGGTTGGGCGGCCGATACAGCAGCGGTTGCAACCGATAGTGACAGCAAGTGTCTTACCCCTTAAGTGACCTATCGACGAATATTCCAATGTTTCGCAGACAGTTTCGGCGGCTATTGGCATAGGCAGGGTTCGGGGGAAAGCCTGCGCGTCGTACAAATGTGCGCTTAACCGCGCAAAAATACTACTGGAGAGGAGTTACCAACTGATGCCGACAGAGCTCGACAATACGCTGGACACAATAATCGATACAATCACCCAGCCCGGTCAACCATTCGAAACGGTCGATTACGAGCGGTATGGCGTAAAAATGCCCGCTTTCAAAAATGCGCCGCCCAGTCTGTCACATTATTTCGCGCATTTTTGTCAGGAACATAAAGACACAGAATTCCTGGTGGATGGCAACATGCGGATGACATTTGGCGATTGCTGGGAAGCCGCCACGCATGTCGCCGCAGGATTGGCGCAGGATCACGGCATCAAGAAAGGCGACCGTGTCGGTATTGCCGCACGCAATTCCGCCAATTGGATCGTTGCCTATATGGGCATCATCATGGCCGGCGGCTGTGCGACTTTGCTAAATGGCTTCTGGACAGGTGACGAACTGGCCTACGGCGTCCGCCTGGCCGAATGCGATGTGGTTCTGGCCGATGCCGGCCGCGCAAAGCGGCTTGAAGGCACCGACCATGCTGCCAAGATTGTCATTTTTGACCATGAAGGTCCATGTTCTAAAGGACTGTCTTCGGTATGGGCTGACGGCGATACCGCGATGAAAATGCTGGGCGAGCTGGGGCCCGATGATCTGGCAACAATCCTCTACACATCCGGCTCAACCGGACAGTCAAAAGGCGCATGGTCCGATCATTGCGGCGTTGTGAACGGTATTTTCAGCTATGTAACGCAAAGCGCGATGGCGAAAGTCCTGCTCGACGGTCAGGGACAGGACACCAGCAAGCAGCCATGCGCGCTGATCGCGGTTCCTTTGTTCCATGTCACCGGCGAAGTGCCATTATTCCTGCAAAGTTACGGAATTGCACGCAAGCTTGTGTTGATGCCCAAATGGGATGCGGGAGAGGCCCTGCGCCTGATGGAAAAGGAAGCGGTTAGCTATTTCGTCGGCGTCCCGCTGATGAGTTATGAAATCGCCACCCACCCGCAGCGTGAAAAGTTCGACCTATCGGCATGCAAAAGCTTCGCGGCTGGCGGTGCGCCGCGCCCGATTGAACATGTTAATAAGATCAAGGAAGCATTCCCAGACGGCTTCCCGCTGCTCGGTTACGGTCTGACCGAAACCAACGGAATCGGCTGCGGCAATTTCAATGAAAATTATATGGCCAAGCCCGGCAGCACCGGCAAAGCCAGCCGGCCGATTGTCGAAATGGGTATCCTCGATGATGATGGAAACCATTTGGCGCAAGGCTCTGTCGGCGAAGTGTGTTTCCGCACGGTGGCCAATTTCCGCGGCTATTGGAACAATGGCGAAGCAACCGATGCGGCATTCACCTCGGACGGATTTTTCCGCACAGGGGATCTCGGCTATATTGACGAGGACGAGTATCTGTTCATCGTTGACCGTAAGAAAGACATTATCATTCGCGGCGGTGAAAACATTGCTTGTCCCGAAGTGGAAAGCGGTATTTACGAGAATGAATCAATCGCCGAATGTTCGGTATTCGGTATTCCTGATGAACGTATGGGAGAAGTCCCGGCGGCAGTTTATTACAGCAAAACAGGCAATGATATTTCACCCGATGCCCTGCGCGAATTTATGTTGACCACGCTGGCACCGTTCAAAGTACCGCTGCCAGAACATATTTGGCAAGCAACCGAGCCGCTGCCGCGACTTGGCACACAAAAGATCGACAAACGAACCGTACGGACGATGTTCGCTAGCGAATATCTCGATTAATTTTATGGAGCATATGTGAACCAGACGAAAATCCCCAAACAGCGCGCGATTATTGATCGAAGAGCACTGAGCGGGGGCATATCCGCACTGGTCGCAAAACATGGCGGAGACGCCCGGCCCGAAATCGTGGCACTGTTGCGCGATGCACTGGACCGGGGCCGCGCCGAGCTTGCTTCGCGTCTGGAAGCCAAGCCGGCTGCGGGCCATGAATGTTCGGGCGGGCAGGCGTTTTTGGTCGACCAGATTGTTCGTCTGTTACACGATCACGTTACCACCAACGTCTATCCGCCCGGCAATCGTTCGACCAGCGAACGGCTTTCGATCATGGCCGTGGGCGGATACGGCCGGGCGGAAATGGCCCCGCAATCGGATGTCGACATCGCGTTTCTTACCCCTTCGCGGCGCACACCGTGGTGCGAACAGGCGATCGAGGCGATACTTTATTTCTTGTGGGATTTGGGCCTGCAAGTCGGTCATTCCAGCCGCACGCCCGATGAAGTCGTCCGCATGGCAAAGGAAGATCTGACGATCCGCACGGCTCTGCTTGAAGGGCGCTTTGTTTGGGGGGATGAGGCATTGTATGATGAATGCCGCAGGCGCTTCTACAAAGATGTTGTCCACGGGACAGAGCGGGAATTCGTTTCCGATAAACTTGCCGAACGCGAAGCCCGCCACAAGCGGATGGGTGACAGCCGTTACGTGGTCGAACCCAATGTCAAAGACGGCAAAGGGGGACTGCGCGACCTGCACACGCTCTATTGGATCGGCAAATATATCCATAAGGTACGCAGCGCAGCCGATCTGGTCGAAGTGGGCCTATTGACCAGCCAGGAATACAAATCATTCCGCCGCGCCGAAGCCTTTATGTTGGCTGTGCGCTGTCACGCACATATCATTACCGGCCGCGCGGAAGACCGGCTGACCTTCGATCTGCAGCGGGAAATCGCCCAGCGCATGAATTTCACCGATCGCCCCGGCAAAAGTTCGGTCGAACGATTCATGCAATTCTATTTCATACAGGCAAGACGCGTTGGCAGCCTGACCGGCGTTTTCCTTGCCCATATTGACGAACAATTTGCGGCCAAACGTGCACGCAAAGGGTTTTTCGCGGGCTTCACCGCACGGCCTCGCATGCTCAAGGGCTATAAGGTTTTCGGCGGCAAGATCGCGGCCCCCAGCAGTGATTGGTTCCAGAAAGATCCGGTTCGCCTGATCGAAATTTTCCAGCTGGCAGAGGCAGAACAGCTTGAAATTCACCCGGAAACCATGCGGCAGGCGGATCGCGATTCGGGGCTTATCAAAACCAATATTCGCAAGAACCCGCGTGCCAACGCGCTGTTCCTCGATTTGCTATCAGGCCGCAACGATCCGGAAATGGTCCTGCGTTGGATGAACGAAGCCGGCGTGTTCGGGAAATTCGTGCCCGATTTTGGCAAGGTCAATTCGCAGATGCAGTTCGATATGTATCACCATTATACGGTGGACGAACATACGATCCGCGCCATCGGGCTGCTAAGCCGGATTGAAAAAGGCGAACTGACCGACGATCATCCGCGTGCAGCCAAGCTGATCCACCGGATCAATTCGCGCCGCGCCGCCTATGTTGCCGTGCTGCTGCATGACATTGCAAAGGGGCGCGGCGGCGATCATTCGGTGCTGGGCGAGAAAGTTGCGCGCAAATTATGTCCGCGTTTTGGCTTGAACGATCAGGAGACAAGTCTGGTCGCTTGGCTGGTAAGAGCACATTTGTTGATGAGCGCGACGGCCTTCAAACGTGATCTGACCGATCCCAAGACCATCGAAGATTTTGTCGGCCAGGTGCAAAGTCAGGAACGATTGCGAAATCTGGCCATTTTGACCGCCGTAGATATCCGCGCGGTCGGTCCGGGCACTTGGAACAGCTGGAAAGGCCAGTTGCTGGGCGAACTTTATGACAATGCGCAGGAACGGCTGCGGCTGGGTCACGTGAAACACGGGCGGGGCGAGCGCGTCAAAGCCAAGAAAGAACTGGTGCGCGAATTGCTTGGCGATCGGTCAGCCCTGATCGAGGAATATGGTGATGCATTTATCGATGCCTATTGGATCGCCGAACCGGAAGATATTTGCGCCCATAATCTGATCCAATATGCCGAGACACGTAGCGCCAACGAACAGCTGACCATTCGCTGCGAGTTTTACGAAGCGCGCGGGGCGACGCTGGTCAGCGTTATTGCTGCCGATCACCCCGGCCTGTTTTACCGGATTGCTGGCGGCATCCATCTGGCGGGTGCAAACATCATCGATGCCCGAATCCACACCACACGCAGCGGCTGGGCGGTCGATAATTTCCTTGTTCAGGACCCGCACGGCCAACCCTTCAGAGAAGAACGGCAACTGGAACGGATCAAGAAATCAATCAGCGATGCGCTTGCAAACCGAATAGAACTCGCCCCGCAATTGGCCAAGCGCCCCTTGCCGATCAGCCGCTCCAAAGCTTTTCCCGTGCGCCCGCGCGCCTTGTTCGACAACAAGGCATCAAACCAGTTTACTGTGATAGAGGTCAATGCCCGCGATCGCCCGGCATTGCTCAACCGGCTTGCGCGGGTGCTGTTTGAAAGCCAACTGATCGTCCATTCTGCGCATATTACCGCCTATGGCGAACGGGCGGCAGATACGTTCTACGTCACCGATCTGATGGGCGGGAAAGTCACCAGTGCGGACCGGCTTGAGGCAATTGAAACAGCCTTAATCGATGCGGCGAGTGATCGGCGGCAGGCAGAATTGGAAAGCGCCTAGGCCAGTCTGGAAAGCTATTCCCGCTCGCCGAACAGGGCCGTGCCCACGCGGATATGCGTCGCGCCAAGCATTATGGCAGTTTCGAAATCGCTGCTCATACCCATGCTCAGCCCGGTAAGATTGTTTTTATCCGCAAGCTTGCCGAGAAATGCGAAAAACGGTGCCGGTTCAATATCAGATGGCGGGATACACATCAGCCCGGCCAGCGGGATCTTCGCCTCTTCGACCTTGGCAAGAAATTCGGGCAAATCGCCAATCGCAACGCCGCCCTTTTGATCCTCGCCGCCAATATTGACCTGCACAAAACACGGTACACGCTTGTCCGCCTTATCCATCGCTTTGGCGAGCGCCTTAAGAAGGCTCTCACGGTCAAGCGAATGGATACAATCAAACAATTCGACCGCATCATCAGCCTTGTTCGATTGCAACTGGCCGATCAGATGCAATTCCGCATCGGGATAGGCCTCGCGCAAGGCAGGCCATTTTTCCTGCGCTTCCTGAACGCGGTTTTCGCCAAAAATGCGCTGCCCTTCGGCCAGCAGAGTCTCAATCGCGGCGGCGGGATGTTTCTTGCTGACTGCAATCAGCGCGATGTCCCCTTCAGCGCGGCGCGCAATTTTCGCGGCTTTGGCGATGTTCTGGCGCACTTGCGCGAGCGGGGTAGATGCATTCTCCATTGCGCGACGCTATAACGTGCGCGTGGCCCAAGACCAGTCCCCTCTGCCCGAACAATGGCTGCTGAGTGATCAGCGGAATGACCGCACGTTGGAACTTGCGCTGAAACATCTTCCGCCTGGATCGGGCTTTATCTTTCGCCATTATCATCTGCCTGAGACGGCGCGGATGAACCGGTTTCTCGGGCTGAAAACAATTGCGGAACAGCTCAATCACCGGATTATCCTATCAGGCCGGGCGGCGCTGGCACGCAAATGGGGGGCAGAGGGAATTTATGGCGAGATTGCCAAGCTTGAACCTGCGGACGATCTTTTGCGCATTGCCTCAACGCATAACGGTTACGAGATTGACTCGGCCAATAAGGCAGGTGTCGATGCGGTTATGCTATCGCCGGTTTTCCCAACCCGTTCACATCCGGACGGTTCAACGCTTGGTCCCCTTGGGTTCAGCGTGCTGGCGCAACAAGCCCGTATGCCGGTTATCGCACTTGGCGGGATGACACATGCGCGGGCAGAAAAATGGGATATTCGGCGCTGGGCAGCGATCGACGGGCTAAGCTAACTGGCGGTCCCGTCCGTCGCAGATCGCTTGACCGCGAGTCCACGACGATTCATGGTGCCGTTTCACGGGTAGATAGGGGTAAAAAATGGCCACCCGAGCGGTCGGAAAATCAAAACAGACGGATTGGCGCGCAGCATGGCGGCGATCACTCCGTCGTGCGCTGCAAATGACCGGCGCGGCCGTCTTGGCCGGTACGATGGTCTTCGTTGGCCTGTCTCTGTTCAGCTACACCCAAACCGATGCCAGCCCCTCCACCGCCGCAGCAACCAATGCCATCAGCAATTGGATGGGTGCCAGCGGCGCCTGGGCTTCAGAACGGCTGCTGTTGTTGTTTGGCTGGCCTGCCATCTTGCTGCTTCCGCTGCTTTACATTGGTGCGCGGAAATTGTGGCGCGATGTGGAGGAAGAAGACCTCGACACTGAAACACGCTGGTGGATGCCGCTGGCCATGCTGCTTTTGGCGATGGCGCTGCTCGGCACGGTTCTTACGCTGGTGTTCGATACCGGTGGAGGAAATCTGCCTGCTGGAATGGGCGGTATCACCGGATTGCTGGGGGCAGGCGGGATCGAAGCGGTCGATGCCCGTTTGCCCGAAGCCGCGCAGGGTTGGACCATCCTTGGCCTGGCATTGCTCGCGCTTGCTGGCGGGGTAAGTCTGGTTACGCGTGTATTCGTGATCGACTGGCGGCAATTGCTAACCTTGCCGCAATTCCTCAAACGCGCCCCGTCACTGCCGGATGCGAAAATTCCATTCATTCCGCAGCGCAAGCCCAAGGCAAAGAAAGATATTCCCGCGGCAGAAACGTTAATTGATCAAGGTGACCGCCGCGCGCCCAAGATCACCGACCCGACCAAACCGCCCAAAAAAGCGCCGCTGGCCAAAGCCAAACAGCGCGACATGTTCGCCGATTACGATTTGCCCAGCCTCGATCTGCTGGCCGAACCGCCAGAAGACAACACGCCAAAGCTGGACAAGCTGGCCTTGGAACGCAACGCACGTTTGCTCGAAACCGTGCTTGATGATTTCAATGTAAAGGGCGAAATTACCGCCGTTCGTACTGGCCCGGTTGTCACCATGTATGAGCTTGAGCCCGCGCCCGGCATCAAATCCGCGCGCGTGGTCGGCCTGGCCGAAGACATCGCACGTAATATGAGCGCAATCAGCGCGCGCGTTTCGCCCATTCCCGGCAAGACGGTTATGGGCATCGAATTGCCCAATGCGGACCGCCAGATGGTGATGCTGAAAGAGCTCGCCGCTTGCGAGGATTTCGTCGACGCCAGCGGGGCGCTGCCGATCATTCTGGGCAAGGATATTGCCGGTGAACCGATTGTGGCCGATCTGGCTGCCATGCCGCACTTGCTGGTGGCAGGTACAACCGGCGCAGGTAAATCCGTCGGGCTGAACTGCATCCTGCTCAGCCTGCTATACCGCTTTACGCCCGCAGAATGCCGCCTGATTCTGATCGACCCCAAAGTGCTCGAACTCAGCGTATATGAAGATGTCCCGCATCTGCTCAGCCCTGTTGTTACCGAACCGCATAAATCGGTCCGCGCGCTGAAATGGGCGGTCGAGGAAATGGAACGCCGCTACCGGATGATGAGCAGCGTCAATTCGCGCAATATCGCCGGTTTCAACGAGAAAGTCAGCACCGCCATTGCCAAGGGAAAGCCACTTGGCCGCCGCGTGCAGACCGGGTTTGATCCCGAAACAGGTGAGGAAATCTACGAGGAAGAGCAGCTTGATTATCAGCCGCTGCCGCAGATCGTGCTGATTGTGGACGAACTCGCCGATTTGATGGTCACGGTGGGCAAGGAAATCGAGATTCTGATTCAACGCCTAAGCCAGAAATCACGGGCGGCGGGCATCCATTTGATCATGGCAACGCAGCGCCCCTCAGTCGATGTCATCACCGGTGTGATCAAGGCCAACTTGCCCACGCGGATCAGCTTTAAGGTTACCAGCCGGATCGACAGCCGGACAATTCTGGGCGAGCAGGGCAGCGAACAACTGCTTGGCAAGGGCGATATGCTCTACAAACCCAACACCGGCGCGATGGTGCGCGTTCACGGTCCATTTGTGTCGGATGAAGAGGTCGAAGCAGTCGCCGATCACTGGCGTACACAGGGCAAGCCCGACTATGTCGACGCCGTCACGGAAGAGCCTGAAGACGGCGGCGGATTGTCTTTCGAAGACGAACTTACCGCCAGCGACGACCCTGCTGAACGCAAATATCGCCAAGCATGCCAAATCGTGATCGAAAACCAAAAGGCATCAGGCTCATGGCTCCAACGCCAGATGGGCGTCGGCTACAACACCGCGGCGAAATGGATTGAACGTATGGAAGGCGAAGGGCTGGTCGGCCCCGCAAACCACGTCGGACGGCGAGAGATTTTCCGCGATCAGGACGGAAATGTGATTTAGGCTGATTTCCGCGAAGCTTCGCGGAATGTTACCAGCCGCCGCTGCCCTTCATCCCACAAAGCAAGACGCAAAGTCCGAAATGTCTGCAACGCGGTAAAGCGATTCAGTTCTTGCAGACGGGGATGGGCTTTCAGCACTTCGGGCAGGCGGTAAAACGGAACCCGGCTGGCCAGATGGTGTACATGGTGGATGCCGATATTACCGGTAAACCATTGCAAAACCGCTGGCAGATCGAGGTGCGAGCTGCCCAGCAATGCGGCATCGTGAAATGACCAATCCGCGCGGTCATTCCAATGCGTGTCTTCAAATTGATGCTGGATATAAAACAACCAAACACCCATCGACGCGGCCGTCAGCAACACCGGAAAGAACACCATTGCAGTGGTCGCGAACCCGAAAACATAGATCAGACCAGCCATTATCAGCGCGGTCACCGCATTGGTTGCCATGGCGCTGATCCAGTAAATCCGCCCGGCCTTCATCAGTCCGATTGGAAGCCGGTGGCGCAGCAAGAACAGGTAGGTTGGCCCAAAACCCAACAAAACAACGGGGTGCCGGTAAAACCGGTAAAAGAACCGCTGCATCGGCTTCAGATCAAAAAATTCGCGCACCGTCAGCGTATCGACATCGCCGATGCCGCGCGCATCCAGATTGCCCGTTGCAGCATGGTGAAGTGCGTGCGAACGCCTCCAGCAATCATACGGCGTCAGCGTGAACACACCAAGCATCCGGCCAAACCAATCATTGCCGAACCGGCTGGAAAGGAACGCCCCGTGGCCGCAATCATGCTGGATGATAAACAGCCTGAGAAGAAACAGACCGGCGAGCGGTGTCAGAAGCAATGCCAGCAGGTAGCCCGCCTGAACGGCGAATAGGATGAGCGCGAACAAGGACAAAAACGGCAGTAAGGTGATCGCCAATTCCACCCCGCTGCGTACTGGCTTTGCGGTACGAAATGCGTCCAGATCACGCGTCAACTGACGCGAATCTATGGCTTCGAAAGCCGTGTCATTGGCGATGTTCTGGCCCGCCTCTTGTTGTTCTGATGTGGTCACGCTGAGAGCAGGTAGAGAACCAAGTTTGGATTGTCACGCTAAGCTTCGATATGAAACGCTTTGGCGGTAAAAAATGCTGCTACTCGCCCCTCTCTGCGTCAATCGGTGTTACCGGTTCGATTGCACCGGTTTCGCGATTTTCGCGTGCTGCGCGCTGTTCTTCGGTAATCGGCTCAAACGTAATTTCCAGCGGAGTGATTTTGCCGTCCTCACGTTGCCGAACACGAATATAGCCCTGCAAATTGCGGTCGCGAAGCTTGTTTTCCAAATCCGTCGCTCTGGTCTGGGGGATATACAGCCGCCCGCGGCGCAAGCCATCGTAACGATAATAGCTATCGTCATCGGCGCGCGCATAATAGGTGCAAGCATCGCCAGCCCCGATGCCCGAACCACCTTCGATCCGCGTGATCCGTTCGATTGCCGGCGGTGCGCCTTCGATGCAAAACTCGTTCAGCAGGCCTTCGGAAATTTCTTCGTTCACAGGCCAATCATAGGTGAATTCGATATAATGTCCGCGCAGCAAATCGCGCGGATCATAACCCGCAATGGGCACGGTCCAATCATTGCCCTGACGGCTGCGATAGTTGGACCAGCCCCAAAGGGCGGCAAGACCGGCCAAGGGCAACAACAACGCCAGCAGGGCAGCGAATTTCCGCATTACGCCGCCTCCACCCGATCAGGCGCATATTCACGCGAAATCCGTATCGCAGCCCATGCCACGGCCAGAATTAGCAAGCCTGCGACAATCAATCCCGCGCCGCTGCTGAGCAAATCGCTCGCCAATTCGAAGCTGAGTATGATCAAGCGCAAGGCAATTACGCCGACCGCTATCTGAAACACCGCGCGCCAACCTGCATAAAGCGCGGCAGCCGCAATGCCGATCCATAGCACCATGAACAAAACACCGCCCATCAATTGACTGCCCGAAACGGCAAAGGCGACGAAACATGCCGTGCCGGCACAGGCAAGAACAATCCCGCACGCCTGTCCCGACCGTGATTTGCGCGCAAGGACAACGCCTGCGCCTGCAATAAGAGCCGCGCCGCCGCGCACCGCCTGACTGCCAAATGCCATCTCGCCGCTATCAAAGGAATTTATACCGGCCGCGATGCAAACCAGCGAAGCGCCTGCGACGGCGTAAACCAGCGCAATTTGTTCCAACCGTTTCCAGAAGCTTTCACGCGTGCTGCGCCCACGCATCCACGCGGCAAATGGGGCTAGCCATATGGGCAGCGCGGTGATCAGAGCGATAAGCAGATAGGGAACATTTTCCGGCTGCCCCCAGCGGCCATTGAAGCTGAAGGAATAGTCCCAGCAAGCATATGCAAATGCAAACATGACCAAAGCCGCGGAAAGCCAGCTTTGCCCGCGCTGCAGCAGCAGGGGTGCAAACAGCACCAGCCACGCCGCAAACGCCTTCCACAAGGGTGAGCCGGTTTGATAGACTTGCCCGATATGGCCGAAGAACGTCATGCCCAGCAGACCGAATACGAACAATCCCGCTTCCAACCCCCAGGGCTGATCCCGTTCAAGGCTTTCGCCGCGCAGGAACAGGAACATGCCCAGCCCAGCGATGACTGTCAGATGCGCGGCCAGCCGTACGGTCCCGGGGACATCTTCCCAATTGGCCGCAACAACCGAAATCAATCCCAGCCCGATGGCCAGCGCGCCGATCCCAATCACCGCCCATATGGCCAGCGGGCGCGAATGTTGATCTTCCCAAGCCCTGATCTGCGCGACGGTTTCATCGTCGATCAGTCCGGCATTGCGCCATGCCAAAAGTTTGCGGTCACTCATTCACCAGCAGACTATCCGCGATCCGCAGAAAGGCAAGTTTACCGGCTGCTAAATATCAAAACGCCGCCTCCGCACTGGGCAGAGACGGCGTCTTGGTCGGATGGTTGAATTGCCGTTATTTCAATTCGGCTTCCGTAAGTACGGTAAACTCGGTGGTTTTTGCAGCATTCGCGGCGCGTGTCTCATCCGGTGATGCGACCAGACCCACCTTGGCAAGCGGGCCGTCTTTGTCCCAGCTCTTGGCCCATTCAGCGACATATTCGCGTAGACCCGGTACAGCGTCGAGGTGCTGTTTCTTTACATACATGTAAAGCGGGCGGGCGCCCGGATAAGCAAAGCTGGAAATGTTTTCATAGGTTGGATCAACGCCGTTCATCGGCAAACCTTGAACTTTGCCAGCGTTTTCTTCGAGATAGGAATATCCGAACACACCCACAGATTTGGGGCTGTTGCTGATTTTCTGAACGATCAGATTATCCTGCTCACCTTGATCGACATATTTTCCGTCGCTGCGGATCTCGGTGCAGACTTGGTCATATTTGTCTTCGTCTGCCTTTTTCAGCGCACCCATGTCAGGGTTGGATTTGCACCCTGCTTCGAGAATCAATTCTTTCAGCGCATCGCGCGTGCCGGAACTGGATGGCGGGCCGTAAACCAGAATTGCTTCTGCCGGGAGCGAGGGGTCGACATCAGCCCAAGTCTGGTTGGTCTGTTCACCGCCATAGGGGCTTGCCGCCAGCGCTTCATAAACAATTTTTGGCGTCAGGTTCATCATGATCCCGCCATTTGCTGAGGCAAAAGCGATACCGTCCAGGCCGACCTGAATTTCGACCACCTCTGTCACGCCATTGGCGTTACAGGTCGCAAGTTCTGATGCCTTCATCCGGCGCGATCCGTTGGTGACATCGGGGTGCTGCGAACCAACCCCGTTGCAGAACAGCTTGAAGCCGCCGCCGCTGCCGGTTGATTCGATCAAAGGTGATGTCATTCCGGCATTCGATCGCGCGGCATTTTCAGCAATCACTTTGGCGAAAGGAAATACGGTTGAAGAACCCACGACATGCACCGCTTCTGTCGCGGTGTTGCCGCAGGCCGCAAGCGTAAAGGCTGATGCGGCAACGAGGCCAAATTTGGTTGTAAAATGCATAATTGAAAAATCCCTATTTCAAATTTCTTTAAGTTAAATGGCGCGGGCAGTGATCAGAAATCGATCTGCGCGCGAACACCAAAGGAATCGACGCTGTATGATGTATCACCGCCAGCAGCGGCAAAGACAGCATCGTCATAATTGAGCTTCGCATAGTTGAGCATGAAACGAGTATAATCAGTCGGTGTCCAGATCAGAGAAGCAAGAAAACCATCTTGCTGGCCCCCGACAATCGGCCCGTCATTCAGATCAAGATGGTCGTAACGGACATTGAATTGGACCGCGCCGATGCCGCCCTCATCCACCGGATTGGCGGGCTTAACGCGGCCAAACTTGCCCTTTTTGTAACCGCGACTGTCGCCGCCGGTCAGGAAAATGCCTGCTTCGGCATAACCGCCAAAGAAGGTTACGTCATCCAGCCCACCGGGGCGTTTGGCACTCTGCCAGAAACCTTCAGCGGCAAAGTGGAACGGGCCGGAAATTGCAGCAGCCTCAAGGCCGATGCCGGTTTCGCTGGTCGCGGCAAAATTTCCAGTGTTGATGAAGCGTTCGGATGTGAAATGGACCGCCGGCCGCTGACGATAGCGGATTGTGTCACCCGGCTCCAAATCGGCGAAATGCGCTGATGCCCCCAGATGCAATTGCGCGCTGCCAAGCTTTGGCATGGCAACCACACGGCCATCGACGCTCCATTTCTTGTTCGAAAGGTCATCAATATTGTCAGTAAAAACGCCGCCCTGCACCAGAATATCGCCCGAGTTGAACTGAACCGATGCGCCAACGCGCCGTTCAAATCCGAAAGCATCGGTGAATGCAGCGCGTTCCAGCATGGTGATAAAGCGGCTGCTCGAAAGCTCTTCAAGCGATTGGAACGTGTTGTGCTGACCAACGCTCACCTTAACATCGCCATCCTTGTAAGTCAGGATTGCATCGGTGATTTCGGTGTCATTACCGGCAAAATCCAGCTCGAACTTATAGCCGAAGCCGCCCGGTATATCCCCTTCGACACCCAATCGCGCGCGGCGCACTTCATTGCCAAAACCTTCGCTGCGACCGGTTGAATTCGGCACAGAAACCGATCCGGCATCATATTGTAAACGGCCGCGCGGCTTGAAGCTCCAGCCGCCCGGTCCGGTGATTTTCGGTGCGCCTTTCCATTGGACTTGGGTGTCTGATTTTGCAGCGGGCGCAGCTTCGGCAGCCTTGGCCGCGACTGCATCGATCTGCGTTTCGGCCTGTTCCAATTCGCCTTCCAGCGTCTGGATACGCGCGCCCATTCGCGCCATCTCTGCCCGCATCGTAGCCAATTCTTCGGCCACACCGCCTGTGCCGGTGTTCTCGGCCAAAGCCGGTTGAACCCAACCACATGCCAAAGCGATGGCCAAGGCACTTGCAGGTCCATAACCTGATGCGCCAACCCGAATTTTCATAATCAATTTCCTTGCGTCATTTGGAAGAACTGCCGCTCCAATATTGAGCCAATGTGACAGTTTAACGACTAGCGCATTGTGAACTTCTCTTGTCGAATTGTCGTTTCACTTGTAACCAGTCAAGCAACCAAGGAGTCCCCTGACTATGCGTATCGGCTGCCCTAAAGAGATCAAGAACCACGAATATCGCGTCGGCCTGACACCCGAAAGCGCGCGCGAACTGAATGTTAGCGGAAGCGAAGTGTGGATCGAAAGCGGCGCTGGCATGGGTATCGGCGCGACCGATGACGAATATCGTGATGCCGGTGCAAAAATTGTCGATGGACCCGATCCGATATTCGCCGAATGCGAAATGGTGGTGAAGGTCAAGGAACCGCAAGCGGTAGAACGTGCCAAATTGCGCGAAGAACAACTGCTTTATACATATCTGCATCTGGCCCCCGATCCCGAACAAACCGCCGATCTGGTCAAATCCGGCGTGACCGCGATTGCCTATGAAACGGTAACTGGTCCGCGTGGCAGCCTGCCCTTGCTAAAACCTATGAGCCAGGTCGCCGGACGCATGAGCATTCAAGCCGGGGCCACAGCTTTGGAAAAGGCGCATGGCGGTCGCGGTGTCCTGCTGGGCGGCGTACCGGGGGTTCTACCGGGCAAGGTCGTTGTCATCGGCGGCGGCGTGGTCGGTTTCAACGCCGCGCAAATGGCCGTTGGACTGGGCGGCGATGTCGAGATTCTGGACCGTGACCCCGAAGTTTTGGAAAAAGTCGGCACTTTCTTTGAAGCACGCGCCAGCACGCGGTTTTCCAACAAGACCAATCTGGAAGATTCAATCCGACAGGCTGATCTTGTCATTGGCGCAGTGCTGATCCCCGGCGCTGCCGCGCCCAAGCTGATCACGCGCGAAATGCTGTCGGAAATGAAGCCCGGTGCAGTGCTGGTTGATGTTGCAATCGATCAGGGCGGCTGTTTTGAAACCTCTAAAGCCACGACCCATGCCGATCCGACCTATACGGTTGACGGGATTGTCCATTATTGTGTTGCCAACATGCCCGGCGCGGTTGCCCGGACAAGCACCTATGCGCTTAACAATGTCACGCTGCCGCATGCTTTGCGCATGGCCCGCAGCGGCTGGAAAGAGGCAATGCGACGCGATCCGCATCTTGCCGAAGGCCTCAACGTCCATCAGGGCAAAGTGACTTATAAGGCCGTGGCGGACGAGCTTGGTTATACTTACCAGCCGGTTGCTGATTTGCTGGGATAAACACCGCAATTCCCATGCGGCAGATTTCTTTACAAATGATCGCAGCGCAGCATTGCCGCGCCTATCGATACTTACGGTCGGCGGCGATGGTACAATGCGCCAACTCGATTATGGCAATGATGATTTGAAACCCGAATTGCTGAACCGTCGTTTCAGCGTTCAGCTGCCCGCTCTCCATTTGCGATAATTTTTGGCGCGCCGCGCCGTGCGCCATTGGTCCGACACCATCGCCCATATTGGCGAAACACCCGCTTTGACCGGCTTGCCCAGCGCCATGCGTTCAAGCTGGGCTTTGGTAACCGCCATATTGGCCAGTCCCTTAAGCGATGTGTTCTTCCAATTCGGCTCCGGCATTTCAAATTCAAGCGCGCGGCCATCCTTCCAATCATCGGGCAGATCGGGATTAAACGCCATCGCCCGGGCAATCCCCAGCAGATCAACGCCAAAGCCTGCCGCATCCTGTTCCATCGCATCTTCGGCGGTGCTGCGTTTGGTGATGCCGCCAGTTACCATGATCGGCATCGCTGCGACCTTGGCAATATCGCGGGCGAAATCGACGAAATAAGCTTCACGTTCGCTGGTAGAGGTGGCGCGCACTTCCTCGCCATCGGCATCATTGCCCATCATCGCGGGGCTTTCATACGATCCGCCCGACAGCTCGACAAAGTCCACGCCATATCCGCCCAGCCAATCGACCACTTGGCGCGCATCCTCGAAATCGAACCCGCCGCGCTGGAAGTCGGCGGAATTGAGCTTGATCCCGACGCCAAAGGACAGTTTCACCCGTGCCCGAACCCGCTCGACAATCGAGAGCAGAAACCGCGCACGATTTTCCAAGCTACCACCCCATTGATCATCCCGCTTATTGGCCAATGGCGAAAGGAACTGGCTGACCAGATAGCCATGCGCGCCGTGAATTTGCACGCCGTCAAATCCCGCTTCCTCAGCTTGCTCGGCCGTGTCGGCAAAGCGGGTGATGATCGCCTCAATCTCGGCCTCTTCCAACTTGCGGACCGGCGCAAACATGGATGAAAGCTTACCCAGATCGAGAGCAATGCCAGAAGGAGAAACCGCAGTCTCTCCATTGGCTTTGTAAAGCTGGCGTCCGGGATGGCTGATCTGCAACCAGAACTGCCCGCCGCCTGATTTGCCAATCTGCGCCAATTTGCGAAACGGCACGAGATCGGTTCCCTTTTGCAGCACCACAGCGCCCGGTCCGGTCAACGCCGCAGGGTCAACCATAACATTGCCCGACAGGATCATTCCGACCCCGCCTTTGGCCCAGCGATCATAGAGTGAAAACAGCTTCTCGCCCGGCAGCTGACCCGGCTGAACCGCCAGATTTTCCTCCATCGCGGCCTTGCACAGACGGTTAGGAAGCGTGCTGCCATTGGGCAGAGCAAAGGGTTCAAAAATGGCGGGTTTGGTCATATTATTCCTTGGTATCGGCGCGGAAGGGCGCGGTTATTTCGGGCCGAACACGGGCCAGCTTGCCAGTTTCACGGTGAAGCATCGCCCATGTGGTGTTGGCCGAGACAATCACCTTGCCGCCCGCATCACAAAAATCGACGCGGCGGGCGGATTTGGCCCCGCGCGCATCGCCGGGAATCCAGGTGGTGCCGGTCACGCTCTCCCCCTCGGCAATATTGCCGCGATAGTCGATTTCATGCCGGATCACGAGCCACACGAATTCCGCCGCGTGCTCCGGTTCGGCCACGGCGTCCCAATGCGCGGTGGCCATGTCCTGCACCCATTGCACCCACACCGCATTGTTGACGTGGCCCATCACATCGATGTGCTCCGCCGATGCGGTGAAAGCTTTCGTGAAGGGTTCGCTCACCCTTGCCTCATTCCTCAATCCCGAAGTTCGACAGGATAAATGCATATTCCTCCGCCGCTTCCCGCAGCGAGGTGAAGCGCCCCGATTTACCGCCATGGCCTGCGCCCATATTTGTCTTGAGCAGCAGTTCATTATCGCCGGTTTTCACATCGCGCAGGCGGGCGACCCATTTGGCAGGCTCCCAATAGGTAACGCGCGGATCATTCAGGCCTGCGGTGACCAGCATCGCAGGATAATCCTGCGCCGCCACCTGATCATAGGGAGAATAGCTGAGGATGTAAGCAAAGGCCTGTTTGCTTTCGATAGGGTTGCCCCATTCGGGCCATTCGCCCGGTGTCAGCGGCAGGCTGTCATCGAGCATCGTGTTGAGCACATCGACAAATGGCACATCGGCCACCACGGCCTTCCACAAATCGGGATCGGTGTTGACCACCACGCCCATCAACTCGCCGCCAGCCGAACCGCCGCTGGCGCTTATCATGCCCTCTTCAGTATAGCCTTTGGCCGCAAGACCTTTCGCCACATCGACGAAATCGTTGAAGGTGTTTGTCCGTTCGTTCCGTTTGCCCTGTAGATACCAATTGCGCCCCAGATCATCGCCGCCGCGAATATGCGCGATGGCATAGGCCATGCCGCGATCAAGCAGGCTGAGCCGCGAGGATGAGAAGCCCGGCGGCACAGCATAACCATATGCGCCGTAAGCATAGAGATGCAGCGGGCCAGCCCCTGTTGGCCGATCCTTACGCATCACCACACTAACCGGAACCATCGTGCCATCGCGCGCGGTGATCATCTCCCGCACGGTGGTGTAAAGCGAAGCATCATAACCGCTGGGAATTTCCTGCTGCTTGAGCAGTTCGAGCGAGCCATCCGCAGCGTGATAGTCATAGACGGAATCGGGCGTGACCATGCTTTCATAAGTCAGCCGCAATTTGGTCACATCATATTCAGGATTGTTTGACAGGCCCGCGGAATAGCTTGCCTCAGGAAAGGCGACCGAAGTGATATTGGCCGCATCCGCGTAAGACCGAAGCTGCACCTGATCGAGGCCGTTCTGACGCCCTTCTGTCACATAGAAATCTTTGAACAGGCTGAAGTCCGTGAGGTAAAAATCGTCTGACCCTTCGATCAAGGTGCCCCAGTCTTCGGGGCTTTCGAAAGTTGTGGTCGCCAGCCGGAAATTGACGTGATCGTCATTGGTGTGAACGAAGATGATACCGTCACGGATATCGACACTATATTCGACACCCTTTTGACGCGGCCTGATCATAATTTGATCGCCGGTCGGATCATCACGGCGTACCAGCCGGACTTCGCTTGTCTCATTGTCACCCGCTGCGATAATCAGCCAGTCTTCCTGCGCCGAAATACCGGTACCAACGCTGAAGCCGATATCATCTTCACGATAGATTTCGACGTCAGCTTCGGATGGTGTGCCAATCATATGCAGCTTGGCATTGTCGACCCGCCAGTTTTCATTGGCCTTTCCATAGACAATTCCGGTATCATTTGCGACCCAGATCAGGCTGGAAAGCGTACCGGGAATCTGATCATCGAGCAATTCGCCCGTCTCCAGATCCTTGATCCGCACGAGATATCGTTCAGACCCGTTATCGTCATAGGAATAGGCGAGGTAGCGTCCGCTATCGCTGACCGAAAACGAACCGAGACGGAAATATTCCTTCCCCTCTGCAAGCTGGTTTTCATCGAGCATCAGCTGTTTGGCATCTTCACCATCCGATGTGCCGGGATTATCGGTAGCCGGGCGGCGATACCACAGGCGGTATTCTTTCCCTTCCACAACTTGTGTCCAATAAAGCCAGTCGCCATCCTTTTGCGGGACCGATGCATCATCTTCTTTCACGCGGCCTTTCAGCTCTTCAAAGATCGTCTCGACCAGCTGTGCGCGCGGTTTCATTGCCTGTTCGAACCAGGCGTTTTCAGCCTTCACATAATCGAGCACATCCGCGTCATCGACCTTGGGATAGGATTGATCCTTGATCCAGTGATACGGGTCCGAAATCGTGATCCCGTGATGCGTAAAACTATGATCGCGTTTTTCGGCAATAGGCGGCGCGGTCAGTGTCGATTCGGTCAAGCTAATGTCCTCTTTAGGTGTGTCATCCTGCGCCGAGAGCGGCGCACAGGCCAATCCTGCGGCGAGTGCGAGTGAGGCAACGGGTGCAATTCTCATGGCGGATGTCCCTGTCGGAATGGCGGTGGATATGGTAATGGGTTCAATTGAAACTATGTCGGCGGTCATACCGCGACACACGATGATTGCAATTCAGGACCGACAATATGCTTATGCAAACCGCCAATGAATCCGGCTCAGCCCGTCTCTCTGCCCTTCGTGAGGAGATGAAACGGCAAAACCTAAACGGCTTTGTCGTGCCAATCTCGGATGAACATATGTCAGAATATGTCGGCTCATACGCCCAGCGGCTCGAATGGCTGACAGGCTTTGGCGGATCAGCCGGCAGCGCGATTGTTCTAACGCATGAGGCGGCGATTTTCGTTGACGGGCGCTATACAATTCAAGTGCGCGATCAGGTCGATGGGAAACTGTTCGATTATCAATCCACGCTCGAAACGGACCACGCAATGTGGCTGGCCGGCAAAGTCAGCAAAGGCGACCGGATTGGTTATGATGCGTGGCTGCATTCAAAAGGCTGGGCGGATAATCTTGCTGCGGCATTGGCGCGAAAAGGTGCGCAGCTTGTGGCCGTGGATGCAAACCCCATCGACGCTGTTTGGAGCGACCAGCCCGCCCCCTCATCCGCACCGGCCGTTGTTCACGGCCAGGGGCATGCCGGGCAATCTTCGGCAGAAAAGCGCGCGCTGGTGGCTGATTGGCTCAAGGACGAAGAATATGATGCCGCGGTCATTTCCGCGCTCGATTCCATCGCATGGATGCTGAATATTCGCGGCGCGGATGTGGACCGCACGCCTGTCGCTCTGTCGTATTTGATCGCACATGCTGACGGGACAGCAGAACTGTTTATCGCCCCCGATAAGGTAACGCCGGAACTGGAACAGCATCTCGGCAATGCCGTGACAATCCGCGACCGGGCCGATTTTACACCGGGGCTTGCAAATCTTTCGGGCAAGACTGTCGCGGTTGATCCCGATTACGGTGTGGCGGCGATTTATCAGGCGCTGGCCAAAGGCGGCGCAAAGGCTGTTGCGGTTCGCGATCCCGCCATTCTGCCCAAAGCGATCAAAAATCCTGTCGAACAACAGGGCCACCGCGATGCACAGGCGCGTGACGGGGCGGCGGTTACGAAATTCCTCCACTGGCTATCAAACGAACCATCCAAAGGCGGGCAGTCTGAATTGTCTGCCGCCGCCAAACTCCGCACATTTCGCGATGAAACCGGCGTGTTGAAAGACCAGAGCTTCGACACGATCTCCGCCGCCGGTCCGCATGGCGCACTATGCCATTACCGGGTCGATGAAGACAGCAATCTCAATATCGAGCCGGGCAGCGTGTTCCTGTGCGATTCGGGCGGGCAATATCTTGACGGCACAACCGACATCACGCGTACGGTTTGGATCAAGGGCGCAGGCGAAAAGGCCGAACCTTCTGCCGAAGTGCGCGATCGCTATACGCGGGTGCTCAAGGGCCATATCCAGATCGCCCGCGCCATTTTCCCGCAAGGAACCAATGGCGGTCAGCTTGACGCTTTTGCGCGGCAATATCTTTGGGAAGCAGGCATTGATTACGCCCATGGCACTGGCCACGGCGTGGGCAGCTTCCTTGGTGTGCATGAAGGGCCGCAGCGCATCGCCAAATCTGCAGGCGGACAGGCCGGAACCGGACAGGAATTGTACGAAGGCATGATCCTGTCCAACGAACCGGGTTATTACAAAGACGGCGCATTCGGCATCAGGATCGAAAATCTCGTCCTTGTCGAGAAACAGAATATTGAAAATGCCGAAGGAACCTATCTGGGGTTTGAAAACCTGACTTGGGTGCCGATGGCGCGCGATATGCTCGACGTGACGCTGCTGACAGAGCAAGAAAAACAATGGTGGAACGACTATCACGCAACAACGCGCGACATAATTGCACCGCAACTGGAAGGCGATGCTCTGGCGTGGCTTGAGGATGCCTGCCAACCGATCTGAGGTCGCTTGCGCTGATCCATATGTTCTACTAATGTTCTCATATTGCGATTCGAAAAGGAGGATGAAATGCTGGGATATGTAACGCTGGGAACCAATGATCTGCCTAGGGCGGCAAAATTTTATGATGCCGTGGCCGGGGAAATGGGTGTTGGCCGGATGATGGAATTTGACCAATTTATCGCTTGGGGCGAAGCAGGCGGCGCGCCGGGTATCGCGGCGACCAAACCCTTTGATGAAAAAGACGCCACCGTCGGCAATGGCACGATGGCCGCGTTAATTGTCGACAGCCCGGAAAAAGTGCAGGCGGTTTATGATGTCGCGCTCGCCAATGGCGGCAGCGATGAAGGCGCGCCCGGTCCGCGCGGTGACGATGGTTTCTATGCCGGATATTTCCGCGATCCTGATGGGAACAAGCTCAACGTCTTTACAATGACCAAATAGTAAGGCGACCAAATAGCCCCCCGGATGGGCACCGCAAAGACACTGTCGGAAAGCTGGATTCATTTGGGGCTTGGCGCCGCTGCCGGGCCCCAGCCCCCTTTCAGCGGGATGGAATGGTACGGGGCCTATGGCAGGGGCCTATGGCAGGGGCCTATGGCGAACGCACCGTAGATGACGGTGCCGAAGGCCGGCTGGTCAGTCAGCACTCTTTCACCGAAAACTGGGATTTCTGGGAAATGCATCCCAAAGGCAGCGAAGTCGTCATTTGCACCGCGGGAAATTTGGTGTTGGTGCAAGAACTGCCCGATGGGCGGCTTGAAAAAAATTCGCTCGATACGGGCGAATATTCAATCAACCCTGCGGGCGTTTGGCACACTGCCGATGTCAAAACCGCCGCAACCGCGATTTTTATCGCCGCCGGAGAGGGGGCCCTGCACCGCCCTCGCCAAACCGCTTGCCCGTAGATGACCGCTTGCCCGTAGATGAACGTATCGGGATACCTGCGACAATTTGCGACAAATTTAGTCTCTTCGGGCATAAACCTGCGACAAAGCCCCGCTAAAAGGTCTATCACGAGCTGCGGAGGCGCCTTATCCTCCCCCCTCCCTTGACGGCGCCCCGCAGCTCAAATCCTAAGCGATTGGAGAAACAGATTATGCGTATTCTAAACAAAAAACTGACTTTGGGTCTTTCGGCTGCCGCTTTGGCGCTGGTTGGCGGAACCGCCATTGCCGCTCAACACGACGGCAAACGCAGCGCCGACGCCAATGGCGATGAAATCGTCACCCTGGCCGAACATAATGCCTTTACCGCAGAACGGTTCGACAAAATGGATGTTAATGGCGATGGCGTGCTTAATGCTGCCGATCGCGAAGCCCGCCGGTCTGAACGTTTCGCCAAAATGGACGCCAACAATGACGGCGAATTGACGCAAGCCGAAATGGAAGCCCACCGCGCCGAACGGCAAGCTGCCCGGACAGAACGGCGCGCCAAACGCGGTGCAGAACGTTTCGCCAAGGTTGATACAGACAATAGCGGCGGTATTTCCGAAGCCGAAGCCGCAGCAGCACACGAAGCGCGCGGCGAACGACGCGGAAAGCGCGGCGGTGACCGGATGGAACGTCGCGGAAAACGCGGCGGTGACCGGATGGGTCATTCAAAGCGTGGAAACCGCGGCATGGCAATGCTGCGCAAGGCCGACACCAATGGCGATAAAGCAATTAGCCGCGCAGAATTCAACGCAGCGGCCATGGCGCGCTTCGAAAAAGCCGACACCGACAATAACGGCACGGTAACCGCGGCAGAACGCAAGGCGCAACATGAAGCGATGCGGGCTGAACGCCGCGAAAAACAGGGTGAACGTCGCGGTCAGCGCCGTCAGTCACGCAACTGATCGCGGGATCCATGACAAGTAATTGTCCATATAATTTGCCGACGGGCGCGGTATCCCTCTCATGAGCGATGCCGCGCCCGTTCGCTTGCTGCTGGTCGATGACGAGGCCAGCCTGCGCGAGCCATTGACCGAATATCTAACCAAACAGGGGTTCGAGGTTCGCGATGCCGATAGCGCCGCCGCCGCGCGCAGCGCGCTCATCACCTTTACCCCTGACCTTGTGTTGCTCGACATTATGATGCCCGGCGAAGATGGACTGTCTTTGTGCCGCCACCTGTCCGAAACGCGGGGGATGCCGGTCATACTGCTCACCGCCAAGGGCGAGGCAACCGACCGGATCATCGGGCTGGAAATCGGGGCGGATGATTATGTCACCAAACCCTTCGAGCCGCGCGAGCTCATTGCCCGCATCCGTTCCGTCTTGCGGCGGGCCGGAAAATCAAATGCGGCGACTGAAACCGATACTGTCTATGTTTTCGAAGGGTGGCAGCTTGATCCGCTGAAACACAAATTGATCAATTCTGATGGTGCAGTCGTGCCCATTTCCACCGCTGAATATCGCTTGCTATGCGCATTTCTCGATCATCCACGTCAGGTCATGGACCGCGACCGCTTGCTTGATATGGTCCAGGGCCGCGAAGCCCATGCATTCGACCGCGCAATTGACAATCAGGTCAGCAGATTGCGCCGGAAAATCGAGATAGACAGCAGCGATCCGCAGCTTATCCAAACGGTTCGGGGGGGCGGTTACCGGCTGGCCGCCGATGTCCAGCGCAGGCACGCTGAATGAAGCGCCTCTGGCCCAAAAGCCTGCTTGGGCAAGTGCTGCTCGCCGTGGCGCTGGCCTTGCTCGTGGCGCAATCAATTTCCGCTGTGCTGCTTTACCGCGCCGGCGAAAACCGCCGCGAACAGGCGGCGCTGAATGCAGCCGCTTTCCGCTTGGTCACCGCAGAACGTACGGCACAGCGCATCGCTGAACGAACGGGCCGAAATGCCAATGCAAATGCCAATGCCACTACAGCTAACCGAACCGGCCGCCGTTCTGAACGGCGACAACGCCGCGCGCCCAGTCCGGCCAGCCGCTTGCCCCGTACCTTGCGTGTCGAAACAGCGGACAGTTTTACCCTTCAACGGTCTGAAAAATTGTCGCCGGACTTGCAGCAGGATCTGACCACGATTCTTGAGCGCGAGGGCATAGATGTAAGCGAAATGCGTGTGACAAAACGAAATGCACTGCAAGACAGTTACATTCGCACCCGGCCTAGGGTTTTGCGGCGAATGTCCCAGCCCGAAAATGCCCGAACAAAGCTGCTGGTGGCAGGATTACGAACAGCAGATAGTGACCAATGGCAGATCGCAAGGGTGATCATGCCGCCGCAGCAAAGCGGCGCCTTGGGCACGATCATATTGCAGACCCTGTTCATCTATTTGCTGCTGGTCGGGCTGCATTTTCTGCTGCTCAGGCGAATTACCCGCCCCTTGGCAAAATTGACCGCCAGAACAGAAAATTTCGGCGGCACAGGCGATAGTGAGGCGCTGCGGGAAGAAGGGCCCGACGATGTCCGCAAGCTGGTTACCGCACACAATGCAATGGAAACGCGCATCGCCTCTTTGCTGGATGAAAAAGACGTTATGCTCGGGGCCATCGGTCACGATCTCAAGACGCCGCTGGCGGCGCTCCGCGTGCGAATCGAAGCGGTCGAGGATAATGACGAGCGCAACAAGATGGCCGCCTCAATCGAGGATATCAGCCAATCGCTTGACGATATCCTGTCACTTGCCCGTGTTGGCCGCGCAAATGGACCGCCCGAAAAAACTGAATTGTCGGCGCTGGTCGCATCGGTGGTCGATGAATTCGAAGATATGGGCAAACCCGTAAGGCTGAACGGCAATGAACGGATGGCGCGGCACGTCCACGTAACTTGGTTGAAACGCGCGCTGAGAAACTTGATCAGCAATGCGATACGTTATGCCGGATCTGCGGAAGTGTCGCTTGCCGCGAACGGTGGCACAGTATCGCTGATCGTCGATGATAGCGGCCCGGGAATACCCGATGACGCTATCGAAACTATGCTGGAGCCGTTCACCCGCGGCGATCAATCGCGCAACCGTTCAACCGGCGGGGCAGGACTTGGGCTGACGCTGGCCAGAGCAATTGCTGAACAGCATGGCGGCAAGCTGGTGCTGCTCAATCGCCCCGAAGGCGGTCTGCGCGCCGAAATCAGATTGCCGAATGATTGAATGTCGGCGTGTCCCATCGGCATTGGCATAGGTATCGCCATAGGCTCGGCTCAAATGGGTCTCTAAATCGCCCTGTGATGGGATATTTGCGAGCCGTTGACCTACATATAACCCCTCCAAATACGCGATCAGCGCATCAAGCCGCCGATCAGATTGCGCACAAACCGTCCGGCGACCGGGCCAGCCAGATCGGTCGCGATTGATCCGGCTGCCGAAGTAACACCGGAACGCACCGGATTGGCGCGCGATTTCTTGCCCAAAACTGCCGCTGCGGCCAATCCGGCGGCAGAACTTGCGGCAACTTTTGCGCCTCTGCCCCAGGCTTTCTCCCACATCGACTTGGTCTTGCGCGGTTGTTTGCGAACCTCTTCCTCGCCCTTGTCCGCGACTTCCTTCGCAGTTTTGGCGGCATCGCTGGCTTTGGCGAGCAGAACCTCTTCCGCACTTTCGCGGTCCACTTCTTCGTCATATTTGCCCTCAGCCGGGCTGATCGATTTGATAATCGCGCGTTCCTTTTTGGTCACCGGGCCAAGGCGCGAACGCGGGGGTTTGATCAGCGTGCGCTGGACCACCGACGGTGCGCCATCATCGAGCAATGTCGAGACCAGCGCCTCGCCCACGCGCAATTCGGTGATCGCTTCTTCAACATCAAGGTCGGGATTGATGCGGAACGTGTCAGCGGCGGCTTTGATCGCCTTTTTATCCTTTGGCGTGAAGGCGCGCAGGGCATGCTGGACACGGTTGCCCAGTTGGCCCGCAACATCGGCCGGAATATCAATCGGATTTTGCGTCACGAAAAACACACCCACGCCTTTCGACCGGATAAGCCGAACGACCTGTTCGATCTTGTCCTCAAGCGCCTTGGGGGCATCATCAAACAACAAGTGTGCTTCGTCGAAAAAGAACACCAGCTTGGGTTTTTCAGGATCGCCCACCTCGGGCAAGGTTTCAAACAATTCAGCCAGCAACCACAGAAGAAATGTCGCGTAGAGTTTGGGGCTACGCATCAATTTATCCGCGGCCAGCACGTTGATATAGCCGCGCCCGTTTTCATCAACTTGCAGGAAATCGTCGATTTCAAGAGCAGGCTCGCCAAAGAATTTATCAGCGCCCTGGCTTTCAAAACTCAGCAATTGGCGTTGGATCGCACCAACGCTTTGTTTGCTGACATTGCCATATTGGCCCGACAGTTCTTTCGAATTTTGCGATGCGTAAAGCAGCATCGATTGCAGATCATCGAAATTAAGCAGCAGCAAACCGTTATCATCGGCGTAACGGAAGACGATTTGCAGCACACCTTCCTGCGTCGGATTCAGATCGAGCAACCGCGCAAGCAGCAACGGCCCCATCTCGCTGATCGTTGTGCGGATCGGATGGCCTTGTTCGCCGTATAAATCCCAGAAAACCGCCGGATTGTCCGAATATTCATAATCGTCCATACCCAGTTCTTCGGCGCGGCTTTCCAGCTTGTCGGCATGTTTGAATTTGGAAGAACCGGACATCGAAATGCCTGACAAATCACCTTTCACATCAGCAACAAACACCGGAACACCATTGGCCGAAAAACTTTCCGCCATGCCCTGAAGCGTAACTGTTTTACCCGTGCCGGTCGCACCCGCAATCAGGCCGTGGCGATTGGCGCGCCCCAGATCGAGCGTTTGCTTCTCGCCATTTTCACCCAGGCCAAGGAAAATCGTACCCATTTCTATGTTCTCTCCACGCAAAGTGCTGGCCCAAAGCTGTGGCGCAGCCGCGCTGGTGCGGTCAAGTGCACGATCCTGTCTTCATGCCAAAACGGATACCAGTGCGGATACCAAGGCTGATCTCCTCGCGGTCAACTAACACCAGCAAGCATCTCGACTTGCGCGCCACAAAGGCTAAGGCTGCGCGGATGGCCGACCGGCAACCTTTTGTCCTGCTCGATGATGCGCGCGAAGATGGCGCGGCGGATGCACATCTGTTCGAACGGCCGGTAAAATTGTTTATCGCGCGCAAAGCATGCGAAGTGGACGGCGTGCTGGCGCAGGCTGACGCGGCAAGGCGCGAAAGCGGCGGGCATCTGGCCGGTTATATCGCATATGAAGCAGGGCTGGCGCTGGAAGAAAGGCTGATGCCGCTGGCCGATGCCCGCAGCGGCGCGGCCGGCCCATTGGTGTGGCTGGGGCTGTTTGAAAATGAACGGATCATTCCGGCGGGCGAGGTTGAAGCATGGCTTTCGAACACTGCCGAGGGAGAAGGCTCGGTCGGCCCGCTCGAACCGCAAATATCTGTGGGCGGCTATCTGGCGGCATTTGGCAAACTTCAGGACGCGATAAAAGCGGGCGACATCTATCAGGCCAATCTGACATTCCCGCTGGCCGGATCCTATCGCGGCGATCCGGTTGGATTATATGGTGCACTGCGCCCCGCAGCCAAAGCCGGTTATGGCGGGCTGATTTTTGACGGATCGCATTGGCTGCTCAGCCTGTCACCCGAGTTGTTCGTATCGCTCAAAAACACGGTCAAGGGTCAGGAGGCCAAGGTCAAGCCCATGAAAGGCACAAGGCCGCGCGGGCGTAACAAGGCAGAGGATATCGCGCTGGCAGAGGAGCTGGCAAAATCGGTCAAAGACAAAGCCGAAAATCTGATGATCGTCGATCTGATGCGTAACGATCTATCGCGCGTGGCCGAAGCTGGTAGCGTCGAGGTTGATCAGCCATTTGCGGTGGAAACCTATCCCACCGTGCATCAAATGGTCACCACCGTTCGCGCCCAATTGCGTGAAGGCACGGGCGCTGCAGATCTAATTCGCACGATCTTTCCCTGCGGTTCGATCACGGGCGCGCCCAAAATCCGGGCGATGGAGTTGATTGGCGAAGCCGAACGCGATGCACGCGGCCCATATTGCGGTGCCATCGGACGGATTGATGCCAATGGTGACGCAGCCTTCAACGTCGCGATACGCACACTGCGGCTAAGCCCGATTGAAAATGATCAGGGCGATGCGGTGCTGGGTGTAGGTTCTGCCATTGTTGCCGATAGCGATGCGATGACCGAATGGCGTGAAAGCATTATCAAAGGCGGGTTTGCACGCCAATCCTCACCCGATCACAAAGCCGCTTCATTCGACTTGATCGAAACGATGCGTTTTGACCCTGAAACGGGGATCGAACTGCTCGAACTGCACCTAGAGCGGATCAAAGCCAGCGCCGCCGAATTGGGTTTTTCCTTCGACCGGCATGCCGCGCGCAATCAGATTCATGCACTGTGCTTTGAATTGGAACGCACCAGCAAAATCCGCCTGCTCGCCGCGCGCAGCGGCGCGATTGCCTTGGAAGCGCAGGATTTTCCCGGCGGCGGGGCAGAAGCGTTAGAATGCATCGTCTTGCCCCTGCCGGTAGAGGCGGGAGACTGGCGTTTGCGGCACAAAACGTCCGACCGGGGCTTCCATGAACGGGCACGCCAAACCGCGATGGATGCAGGCGCGCAGGAAGCAGTCTTCATCCGCGATGACGGGCTTGTAACAGAGGGAAGCTGGTCCAATATATTTGTCCCGCATGATGGCACGTTGCTAACCCCCGGCGGCGCACTGGGCCTTTTGCCCGGAGTATTGCGCCGCTCGCTTATCGATAATGGCAAGGCGCAAGAAGCCGAATTAACCTTAGAAGATCTCAAAGACGGCTTCATGCTCGGCAATGCCGTGCGGGGGCTGATCGCTGGAAAGTTGAAAATATGACCACCGCACCGATCACCGCCAGAATTCCCCTAGTGTATGAGGATGGTGAGGCGCTTGTCATCAACAAGCCCGCCGGACTTCCGGTTGATCCGCCGCGCAATGGCGGAACCTGCCTAGAAGACTATTTTGAAAGCCTGAAGCTCGGCTTTCACCGCCGTCCCGTTGCCGTGCACAGGCTGGACACGGACACTTCGGGCTGCCTACTGCTGGCGCGAAACCCCAAGTCGACAAAACGGTTCGCGCAGGCATTTCAAGACAGGCTGGTCGGCAAGGTTTATCTAGGGATTGTTGCAGGCGAATTGCCCGAAAACGAAGGCACAATCGATCTGCCACTTGGCAAGATCAGCAGTGCCGAAAAAGGCTGGCGCATGGTGCATGATCCTGACGGCAAGCCTTCGGTTACCCATTGGAAAATACTGGCGGTTGAAAATGGCAATTCCCTGATCGAATTCCGGCCAGAAACCGGGCGCACCCATCAAATCCGTATCCACGCAGAAACCGGCCTTGGTGCGCCATTGCTTGGCGATCCGGTATATGGCCCCGTTCATGGCCAATCCGCCGGTGCCAAGCGGACGATGCTTCATGCTTCAAAACTGACCGTTCAGCGCGACAAAAAGCCCGCTATCGAAGCGTTTGCCCCCATGCCTGCTGATTTTACCGAGCTCGGTTTTGCCGATGGGTGAACTGGTTGATCGCGCCCTGGCATCTTTAGAGGAAAGCTTCATCGCCAGCTCCGGCCCGGGCGGGCAGAATGTCAACAAGGTCGCAACCGCAGTTCAAATCCGGCTTAATGTTTTTGCGCTTCGGCTTAGCCCGCCGGTATTCAACCGCTTGAAGGAACTTGCCGGAAGCCGGATGACGTCCAAAGGCGAGATCGTGTTGACCGCACGCAATTACCGCACACAAGAGGCCAATCGCGATGATGCCCGTGCGCGGCTGACCGAATTGCTGGAAGAAGCGCAGAAGCAGCCAAAGCTCCGCAAGAAAAGCCGCGTCAATCGCGTGGGCAAGGAAAAGCGCATCAAAGCGAAGAAGAACCGCGGCACGGTAAAGGCCAATCGCGGAAAGGTAAGCCGTTCCGACTGGTGAGAATGCTTGACTTTATCGGATGATTCGCGCAGTGGGCGCGGCTTGAGAGGCGGTGCACTGCGCGCCGCCCTGTTTTTTTGGCCCGATCCGTTCATCTGGCGGGCCCATACGAACTTTAGGAATACGTCATGGCGAAGCCAGCAACTGTCAAGATCAAGCTCGTCTCGACCGCAGACACGGGTTTCTATTACACGACCAAAAAGAACCCCCGGAACATCACCGAAAAGATGACCTTCCGCAAATATGATCCGGTTGTGCGCAAGCATGTCGAATTCAAAGAAGCCAAGATCAAGTAATTGGTCTTGCAAAGCTGAACGATGCGACGCGCATTAGTTCAGTGACTGTTCAATGCTCCGGCGCTATCAGGCGGCGCATGACATTCGTAAAAATTATCGCTCGTAAACCGATGCGCGCCGCAATGGCCGGTGCGCTTGTTTTGTCCGTGCCAACGGCAATGCTGGCCCCTGCTGCACCGGTTGCCGCGCAGCAATCGACGCTAAACCGCGCAGCCGACGCGCTGCGCGCAATCACCACCATGAAAGCCAGCTTCACCCAGACCGACCGTCAGGGGCAAACGATTGCCGGTCAGATGACGCTCAAAAATCCCGGCAAGATCCGCTTTCAATATCAGGACGGCGTGCCTTTGCTGGTCGTGTCGAACGGCAAATCGCTCACGCTGGTTGATTACGAGGTGAACCAAGTACAACGCTGGCCAATCAGCAATTCGCCGCTTGGCGCGCTGCTCGATCCCAAACGCGACATTACCAAATATGGCAAAGTTGTCCCGACCCAGAATAGCAATGTTCTGAGCATAGAGGTGCGCGATTCGAATCGTCCTGAATTTGGTGTCATCACGCTGATTTTCGTTCGCAGTGCAAATGCACCGGGTGGATGGCAGTTGACCAATTGGGTCGCGCTCGATTCGCAGAACCATCGGACCACGGTAAAACTGACAAATCACCGCTACGGCGTGTCGGTTGCTGACCGGGAATTTACCTATCGCGATCCGCGCCGTTCGTCCCGCCGACGCCGATAACCGGTTCAGCACGGCGATGGTGTGAAAATACGACCAGTTGCGCTTGCCCGTTCATTGTTGAGCAAGCCAAATGCCCTATTCTACAATCTGTAAAGCGGCCGAGGACAAGTTTACCCCCTGTTGACTTAGCCTTCGAAACCGCCGCCTTGCAAAGCGTGACGAACGCTAACTGGAAACCCTCGTGCCAATGCCCCCGGCGCGAGGGTTTTTGTTTGCCAAACCCCTCAAACAGCGGGCGGTTGGCGCGGTGGCCTGGCCAAGCGGATGCAGCCGCTGGCGCTGGAATCCAAACAAACAGTTCCAAACGATAGACACCGCCGCATCCCCGCCGTATCGATCCACCCATGGTTTCTGTTGCATCCTGGAATATCAATTCCGTCCGCCTGCGAATGCCGATTGTCGAGCGTTTCGTGAATGAACACGCGCCCGATGTTCTGTGTCTGCAAGAAATAAAAACCGTCGAAGAAACCTTCCCGTTCGAAGCGTTCAACGCGCTGGGTTATACCCATCACGCGGTCCACGGGCAGAAGGGCTATCACGGGGTTGCCACGGTCAGCCGAATTCCGATGAAGGAATACAGCCGCCATGATTGGCAGGACAATGGCGAGGCGCGGCATGTGGGCGTTGAACTGACCGGTCCGGGTCAGGATATGGTGATCGAAAACGTCTATATCCCGGCAGGCGGCGATATTCCCGATCGTGAACAGAACCCCAAATTCGGCCAGAAACTCGACTTTTTCGGGCGTATGATCGATTGGGCTGGTAAGATCGACCGGCCAAGCTTGATCGTGGGTGATTTTAACGTCGCGCCGCTTGAAAGTGATGTGTGGAACCACAAACAATTGCTGAAAGTCGTCAGCCACACACCCATAGAGATCGAGATTCTGCAACGTTTCAAAGACGCCCATGGATGGGTCGATGTCGGCCGCGAATTTATCCGCGATCCCGCGCGTTATTTCAGCTGGTGGAGCTATCGTTCGAAAGATTACCGCGCCAATGATCGCGGGCGGCGGCTCGACCATATGTGGGCATCGCCCGAATTGGCCCGAAAGGCCACGGCGCACCGCGTCCACGAAGATTGCCGCGGTTGGGAAAAACCGTCTGACCATGTGCCAATCGTGACCGAGTTCGAACTCTGAGCGGGAACGCTCCTTCATCTTCTAGGCGTGTTGCGCGCGCAATAGATGCGCTGCGCCACGGCTGGCCGATTGCAATGGACGGCGGGCCGGTTCTGTTGCCGGTCGAAACAGCAATCGCGGTCAAGGCCAGTTCGGAACAAATGCTGATTTCGGCAGCGCGCGCCGCAACGCTGAAACTCGCCAATCAGCGAGAGGCAGCCGCGCCGCATGCGCCCGTCCTCATCCGCGGCGCAGAACCGTTTGACCTTGGCAGCGCGCGCCCGATTGCCGACCCCGCACTTGATCTGTCCAATCCGCTCAAAGGGCCATTCAAGGCCGAAAAGATTGCATTCCAGCAAAATGCCGAAGCTGCGCTTGAACTGGCGCGGATTGCCGGGATTCTTCCCGCGTTCCTCGTCAATCCTGACCATGGCGGTGAAGCAGAAAATGTCGCTGCCGCTGATCTTGCCGAATGGGGTGATCCGGAAAATCTGATCATCGCAACCCGGGCGCGATTGCCTGTCACGGCGAGCGAGGACGCCCAGATCATCGCTTTCCGCAGCGCCGATGACACGCGTGAACATGTTGCCTTGATTATCGGCCAACAGAATTCGGAACGCCAGCCTGTGGTCCGGCTGCATTCTGAATGCCTGACCGGTGACATACTCGGCAGTCTCAAATGTGATTGCGGGCCGCAGCTGGATGCCGCACTTCATGCGATGGCGGCAGAGGCCGAGGCAGGCGGCTGGGGGATATTGCTATATATGCGGCAAGAGGGGCGCGGAATCGGTTTGGTGAACAAGCTGCGCGCCTATCAATTGCAAGATCAGGGCCATGATACGGTGGAGGCCAATCAAAGGCTGGGCCTGCCCGACGAAGCGCGCGATTTCGCCACAGCCGCGCGGATGCTGCGCCTTATTGGCCCCACCCATATCCGGTTGATGACCAACAACCCCAAAAAGGTTGATGCTTTGGCAAAAGCAGGAATATCAATCAGCGAACGCGTGCCCCACCAACTGCCCGACAATCCGCACAACCGCCGCTATCTTGAAACCAAGCGCGACAAATCGGGGCATTTGCTGACATGACCGCGATCTCGATCCGGCCCGAAGCCCCGTCAGACATCGCCGCCATCCACCAGATCACGCAGGATGCATTTCGCGATATGCCGTTCAGCGACGGCGACGAGCCCGAATTGGTTGATGCGCTGCGCCGCGATGGCGATCTGACCCTGTCACTGATTGCCGAAACCGCAGGCCAATTGGTGGGCCATATTGCCTTTTCTCGGGTCACGATCAGCGATGGCACCGCCGATTGGTATGGCCTTGGCCCGGTATCGGTAACGCCCGAATTGCAAGGCCAGTCTATCGGTTCGCAGCTCGTCACAAACGGCATCGCCGCAATGCGTGATCGCGGCGCACGCGGGATTATCTTGCTCGGCAATCCTGACTATTATCGCAGGTTCGGTTTCGAACATGATCCCAAGCTGACCTATCCCGGCCCGCCGCCCGAATATTTTCAGCGATTGGTTCTGGAAGGCGCTGCGCCCTGCGGGATTGTCACTTATGCCAAGGCGTTCGGCTAGGCACCAACCACACGCCCCAGCGACTGCCCCATTCTCACAATGCTGAACGGTTCAAGATCGCTCGACCATTCGACCTTGCCCGGCTCAAACAGCAACACCACCGTTGATCCCAGTAGGAAACGCCCCATTTCATCGCCCGCCGCAAAGCTGGGCGCTTCCCCTTCTGCCTGTTTAAAGCCGGTTCTGATCAAATTCTTCCCATGCGGCTTTACCAAACCGCCCCATACCGTTTCAATGCTTGCCACGATCATCGCGCCGACCATCACGCTGGCCACTGCGCCATGCGCCGTATCGAATACGCAGGACAGGCGTTCATTGCGCGAAAACAGCCGCTCGACATTTTCCGCCGTGACAGTGTTGACCGAAAATAGGTCGCCCGGAATATAGGCCGTTTCGCGCAGAGTTCCGCCAACGGGCATGTGCACGCGGTGATAATCGCTAGGCGACAGGTAGATGGTAACGAAATTGCCGCCTTCAAACCGGGCCGCAAGCGCTTCATCGCCGCCCAGCAGTTCTGCTGCGGTGTAGCTTTGCCCCTTGGCCTGGACGATCCGTCCGCATTCGATATGACCAATTTGGCTGATCGCACCATCCGCCGGACAGATTACCTGCGCCGCCGCATCTGCCACTGGCCGCGATCCGGGCTTTAGCGCGCGGGTAAAAAAATCATTGAAACTGCGATATTCACCCGCAGGACGCTCAGCCTGCGCCATGTCCACATCATAGGATTTGATAAAGCGCGAGATTAGCCGGTCGCGCAGCCACGGGCTTTCGCTCCGCGCCGCTACACCGGCAAGTTTCGAAATCAAATGCTGCGGAGCAATATGTTGCAACCAGATAAAGGGCCGAAATAAGGGCCGGGAGAAAAGGGTGCTCGACATGCAACACGCTCCAGCAAACCGAAATTGGTTGGCGTGCGATAGGCTGTCAGGCCCGTTCCCTCAATCGCTTAGTGACGCAGGCTGCGATCACCGGCGTTCGTAACGTTTTAGCCCTTGGCCAAGATTGTTCGGGCCGACATCCAGATCTTCGCCTGTCCAGTCAGCCACAAATACAGTGTTGCGCCGCACATTGGGCGCAAGACGCGCATCATTTCCGGCAATCTGCAAGGCAGAGGATGAGCGCATGCTCTTTTTCGCGCCAACAGCGATGAAGGCGGAATAATTTTCTTTGTTCTTGCCCTGAACGAACCAATTGTTGATAATTTGACCGGCAGCGCCATTGGGCAAATCAATCATGTAATTGGTCGCGCTGCCATTGGAATCGTCAAAGCTTGACGAAGCAACATCAACGCGCGCGGCGCGCGATTTGACATAGTGGCCGCCCGTGCCCTTTTCGAAACGGCTGCGCGTTACACGCAAATGGCCATATTGGCCGACATAGATCGAATGCGCGCATCCGCCCGGCCCTTCGCACGTGCCAAGACCTGAAAATGTCGATTTGTCGATCACGATCCGGCCATTGTTGTCATTGGCTGAAAGAATGCCCTGCTGGCTATCAAGGAACCAGCTTTGCGCGACGGTAAGATCACCCTTTTCAATACGGATGCCCGCTCCGTTGAAATCGCGCACAGCCATCTTGCGAAAGACCAATCCCGATATGGTGGCATCTCGGCCGCGCAAAACCAACGCCGCCTTGCCTTCGCATGTCACACCATCAAAAATCGCGCTGCCGGGTTCCACCGCCATGTAAGAAATTGAGCCGGCCTTTTGCACCGCACATTGGCGGTAAACGCCCGGCGCAATGGCGATCCGGCCGGTCCCTTGTCCAACGGCATCAACTGCATCCTGCAATTTGGCGTAATTCCGCCCGCTTTCAACGACAGTAAAACCGCCGCCATCTTCGGCAAGAGCCGCAGCAGCAGGGATCGCAGCAACGCTTATGGCAGCAAGCATACCGACAAGTTTCAGCGAACCGCGCACGGGTGGGGTTTGGGCAGAATTTTCCATGTCACCCGCGCTAATGGAAAAGGGTTAAAGGCTCGCTAAACACGGTATCCAAAACGGTGCCAAAACGGTGCCAAAACAGCATCAATACAGCATCAATGCGAACGGATCACAGTCAGGAATGCATCGCCATATGCCTCCAGCTTTTTTGCCCCGACCCCGCCAATCTGGCCCAATTCAGCAATTGTCGCCGGACGTGCTGTGGCCATTTCGCGCAATGTCGCATCGTGGAAAATGACGTAAGGCGGCACTTGGCCCTGAACAGCCAATTCACGCCGCAATTCACGCAGCGCATCGAACAGCGGGTCGCCCACCGGATTGGGGGTTGCGCCGCCGCGTTTCCCTTTCCTGCCGCGTTTGGGCGGGATCACGATTTCGACGCTTTGTTCGCCCTTTAAGATTGCAGGGGCATTGCCGCCCAGCGCAAGCCCGCCATGTTCGGTAGACACCAGTGCCCCGCGCGCTTGTAATGCTCTGGAAAGAGGCTGGAGCAGCACCGCTTCCTCCCCCTCGACAATGCCGAACACGCTGAGCCGGTCATGCCCGCGATTTTCAACCCGTTCATCGGCCGAACCGGTCAAAACTTTCTGAATATGTCCAAAGCCAAAGCTTTGGCCGGTGCGATAAACTGCAGAGAGCACTTTTCGCGCCGTTTCGGTCGCATCGGTGACATTTGGCGGGGCCAGACAATTGTCGCAATTGCCGCAAGCGGCAGGCGGATTCTCACCGAAATGCGACAGCAGAATTGCCCGCCTGCAAGTCGGTGTTTCCACCAAGGCCGCGAGCATATCGAGCCGCGCACGTTCATCGGCGCGGCGTTGTTCGGGCAATTCACCCAGCCTTTGGCGGGCCTGCGCAAAATCGCCTGCGCCCCATAGCATTACGGCCTGCGCCGGATCACCATCGCGCCCGGCGCGGCCCGTTTCCTGATAATATGCCTCGATCGATTTGGGGATGCCTGCATGGGCGACAAAGCGCACATCAGGCTTGTCGATCCCCATACCGAAAGCGATCGTTGCGACGATCACCATATCTTCCGAAGCCACAAATTCAGCCTGGTTCGCGGCGCGCACTTCTGGGTCCAGACCCGCGTGATAGGGGCGCACGGGCCGCCCCGTGGCTATGGCGAGTTTTTGGGCCATATCCTCAACTTTTCGGCGGGTATTGGCATAGACGATGCCCGGCCCCGGCTGTTCGGCCATCAATGCGGTTACCTGCCGCACCGGATTGTCACGATGGTTGATCGAATAGCGGATATTGGGCCGATCAAATCCGGCAAGCACCAACCCGTCTTGCGGGATGCCCAATTGTGCCAGAATATCTTCACGCGTCTTGCGATCTGCGGTTGCTGTCAGCGCCAGCCTCGGGACGTCAGCAAATCGTTCCATCAGCGGCAATAGCTGGCGGTAATCGGGCCGGAAATCATGGCCCCATTCGGATACGCAATGCGCCTCATCAATCGCAAATAAGGCAATCCGCGATGAAGTGAGAAAATCACAAAATTGCGGCTGGCTGGCCCTTTCTGGGGCCACATACAGCAAATCAAGTTTACCCGCGCGATAGGCATCCATCGTCTCACGCCAATCGGCATCGGCGCTGGTCAGGGTGGCGGCGCGTATCCCGTTGGCCCGCGCCGAACGCAGCTGATCATGCATCAAGGCAATCAGCGGAGAAATAACGATGCATGTCCCATCAATCATCGTCGCGGGCAGCTGATAGGTCAGCGATTTGCCCGCACCTGTTGGCATCACGGCCAGCGTCGATTTCCCAGCCAACACGCGGCCAAGGACGCTTTCCTGGCGGCCTCGAAAACTGTCAAAACCGAACGTCTCGCGCAGCTTTTCGCGGGCCAGTTCAATTGGATTTCCGGTGACTGGTTCAATGATCATATTGGCCCCTTGCCAGCCAATCGCACATGGCGCAGCCCTCCGCCTGCATCCATCCACCAAATATGACCTTTGCGCGCATCCAATTCACGCGCTAGTATTCACATGGGTCGCCCGGGCAATTTCGGGCTGGGCTGATATTGGAGAATGGGACAATGAAGAAAATCGTGAAATTCGCTGTTGCATCAGGCGCGGCGCTGGCTCTGGCCGCATGCGGCAGTGCAGAGGACGCATCGGATGATGCGGATGCCGAAAATGTCGAAACAATCGCCGACGACGCTATGGCAGAAGTATCTGAAGCGCCGGTTGAAGAAGCTGATAGCGATACCGCAGAAGCTGAAGAAACAGCTGGCGAAACGGTGGAAGCCGAAGCCGATGATGCAGGCGCTGCCGCAGCCGCAGCCGTGAGCGATATTGAAGCCATCGCGCAGGGTGCTGCCGCTAAAGGTGAAGATGCCGCGCGCAGCAGCGCAAATGATATGATCGACCGCGCTGCAGAAGCTGCCAAGGAAGAAGTCAGCAACTGATCTTTCGGTTGAAAATCAAAGCGGGCGTGTCGCTTCGGCGGCGCGCCCGTTTTATTTGAACCTTACTTTTTGAGACTTTCTTTTAAACCATTGCTTTGCGCGCTTCCACTTTGTCGGCGCTGCGTTATGGTGAATGTATGATACGGACATTGAGCATTTCCGCGATTTTCATTTTGGCCGCCTGCGGGCCGGCGGATAATGAACCAGGCCCTGGCGGTGTTACCGTTGGCGAAGCCCGCGCGCTCGATGAAGCTGCCGAAATGATCGAGGCCAAACGGCTTCCGCAAGAATCGCTGGCAAACGAAGGCGACATTGCTGCCGATGCCAACGGCCCGAACGAAGACTAATCATAAAGGACTGCACATGGCCGAAAACGGCGAGCAATCGGGTATGGACCCGGAAATTTTCGAGCAATTTATCGACCAGCTTAAACGTTATGTGCGCGAACGGTTGATCCCCGCCGAAGAAGGCGTGCTTGCCAATGACCGGATACCCGATGATCTGGTTGATGAAATGCGCGAAATGGGCCTGTTCGGCCTGACCACGCCTGAAGAATTTGGCGGATCGGGCATGAATATCCCGCAATATGTCGAGACGATCCGCGTGCTCAGCTACGCATCGCCTGCCTACCGGTCGACCGCGTCGATCAATCTTGGCATGGTGTGTTCTGCGCTCAAAAATTCGGGCACCGATGAACAAAAGGCGCAATGGCTCCCGCGTATCGCCGCAGGAGAAATCGCCTGTTTTGGCCTGACCGAACCGGGTTCCGGCTCTGACAGTGCGGCAATGGCGACCACTGCCAAAAGAGACGGCAATGGTTATGTGCTGAACGGTTCCAAACGCTATATCACCAACGCACCGCAGGCAAAACTGGGCTTGATAATGGCGCGGACCAATGACGAGGCGCTGCCGCGCAACGCGCATGTCAGCGCCTTTCTGGTGCCAATGGATTCAGACGGGATCAGCGTGGGCAAAGCTGACAAGAAGATGGGCCAATCCGGTAGCCAGATAGCCGACATCTACCTCGACGATGTCAAAGTTCCGGGTAACGCATTGCTCGGCGGCGAGGAAGGCAAAGGGTTTGCGACCGCCATGCAGAGCCTCGACAATGGCCGCCTATCCGTCGCGGCCGCAAGCTGCGGATATGCCAAGCGCATTCTCGATACGGCGGTAAAATATTCGATGGAACGCAAAGCATTTGGTGAACCAATCAGCCAGTTTCAGCTGATTCAGGCGATGCTGGCCGACAGCCGCGCCGAATTATATGCAGCGGAATGTATGCTGCGCGATGCCGCCGGAAAGGCAAATCAGGGCAAGGCCATTATCGAGGCGGCCAGCGCAAAAATGTTCGCCAGCGAAATGTGCAACCGCGTGGCTGACCGCTGCGTTCAGGTGCATGGCGGTGCAGGATATTTGGCCGAATATGAAGCCGAACGGTTTTACCGCGATGCACGGATTTACACGATTTACGAAGGAACCACGCAGATTTTGCAATTGGTCATCGCCAAGAATATGCTGCGCGAATTTGAAGCTGGAGTGCCCGCCTGATGTATAATCTTTTGGGCGACCTTTCGATTATCGAAGTTTCCAGCTTCGTCGCATCGCCAACCGCAGGCCTCTATTGCGCGCAAATGGGCGCCAATGTCATTCGCGTCGATCACACTGCGGGCGGGCTCGATTACGACCGCTATATGCTGACCAAAGAGGGCCGCTCGCTCAGTTGGGAAAATCTCAACCGCGGCAAGAAAAGCCTCGCGCTCGATCTGCGTAGCAGCGAAGGGCGCGAAATTTGTCAGGAACTGGCGCGCACAACCGGCCAGCTGATTACCAACCTTCCTGAAAAAAGCTTCCTCAGCCACGCGGCAGTGTCTGACGGGCGCGAAGATATGATCAGCCTGCGGATCATGGGTTGGCATGACGGGCGGCAGGCGATGGATTTCACCGTCAATGCTGCAAGCGGTTATCCGCTCATGTGCGGCCCAGATGATTGGGACATGGAAACCGCACCGCCGGTCAATCAGGTATTGCCTGCATGGGACTTTATCACCGGTGCCTATTGCGCCTTCGCGATCATGGCTGCGCTGCATCACCGGACTGCAACGGGCAAGGGCGCGGAACTGCGCGTACCGCTGGGCGATGTGGCGATAGGCACGCTGGCCAACAGCGGTGCGATGTCCGAAATGCTATATCGCGGCGGTGATCGTGAACGGCTTGGCAATGCCATTTGGGGTGCGTTCGGGCGTGATTTCAAAAGCCGGGACGGCAAGCGTTTTATGGTGGCCGCGCTCACGGCGAAACAGTGGAACGGGCTGGTCGATGCATTCGGTATCGCAGATCAAATATCCCGGTTGGAAGCGGAAACCGGCGCAACATTTTCCGATGGTGACCGCCCGCGCTTCGAACATCGCAAAGCCTTGTTCGCACTGTTCCAATCGGTCGCACAGCAGCACGACTATCAAACTCTTGCAGGCAAATTGGCGGCGGCCGGAACGACATTCGAACGCTATCGAACCGCCTATGAGGCATCAACCGATCCGACCCTGATTGACGAAAACCCGCTGTTCGGACCCTCTCCGGCAAACCCCAGCGGTTTTGAATATCCCGCCACGCGCAGCTTTGCCAACATCCCTGAACAGGATGCGGGCGACCCTGCCCCTGCACCATTTCTTGGCCAGCATAGCGAGCAAGTTCTCGCCGAATGTTTGGGCATGTCATCGGGCCAGATCGGCAAGCTGGTGGATGCCGGAACCGTCGCCCTATCGGACGCCTGAACGAATACCCCCCTCGCACAAGGAATACATCATGACTGAACTTCGCCGCGTAGCCATCTGTTCGCCGCTACGCACGCCAGTGGGCAAATATCTTGGCTCGCTCGCCCCGCTTGAAGCCGGGGCATTGGGCGCAATTGTTCTCAAGGCGCTGATCGAACGGAGCAAGATCGATCCCACCCGCGTGGATGATGTGGTGTTCAGCCAAGGTTATGGCAACGGCGAAGCGCCGTGCATCGGGCATTGGTCATGGCTGGCTGCCGGCCTGCCTATCGAAGTGCCCGGCTATCAGCTGGATCGGCGCTGCGGATCGGGCCTGCAGGCCATCGTCAACGCCGCCATGATGATCCAGACAGGGGCGGCAGATTGCGTTGTCGCGGGCGGCGTCGAAAGCATGTCCAATGTTGAACATTACACCACCAAAGCACGCACCGGCGCGCGGATGGGGGACATGGCGCTTTGGGACCGTTTGACACGCGGCCGTTTGATGAGCCAGCCGATTGAACGCTTTGGCGTTATTAGCGGCATGATCGAGACTGCGGAAAACCTCGCCAAGGATTACGGCATCACCCGCGAACAGTCAGACGCATTTGCGGCGCGCAGCCATCAAAACGCTGCTGCCGCTTGGGAAGCGGGCAAGTTCGATGCCCAACTGGTTCCCGTTGATGTGCCGCAGCGCCGCGGCGATCCGCTGCATTTCGATAAGGATGAAGGTTTCCGGGCGGATGCTACCGCTGAATCGCTGGGCGCGCTGCGCGCCATCGAAGGCAAGACCAACCCGGATGCGGTGGTCACAGCGGGCAATGCCAGCCAGCAAAATGATGCGGCGGCGGCGTGTCTTGTTGTCGCCGAAGACAAGGTCGAAGAATTGGGTCTTGAACCAATGCTTTGGTTTGAAGGCTGGGCTGCGGCGGGCTGTGATCCTTCGCGCATGGGTATCGGACCGGTTCCTGCGGTCGAACGGCTGTTTGCCCGCACCGGCAGGGGGTGGGGCGATGTGGATTTGGTGGAGCTCAACGAAGCTTTCGCACCGCAGGCATTAGCCGTTCTAAAAGGCTGGGGCTGGAGCCTTGACGACAGCCGCCGCGACATCGTCAACGTCAATGGCTCGGGCATTTCGCTCGGCCATCCAATTGGCGCAACCGGCGGCCGTATCCTGGCCGATATGGCGCATGAGATGCACCGGCGCGAGGCGCGCTTCGGGCTGGAAACAATGTGTATCGGCGGCGGCCAGGGCATTGCAGCCTTGTTCGAGCGTGCCGCCTGATGGCCGGCCGGTGGGATGATTGGATTGGGCGCGAGATCGTCCAGCGCGATACGCTAGACCCCGCGCTGGCTAGGCGCTGGCTGGCCGCTTTTGATCTTGAAGAACCGCAAGGCGGTGCAATGCCGCATGGCATCCATTTCTGCCTTTGCACCCCAGAAGCGTCCAGCAAATCATTGGGCACAGATGGTCACCCCAGCCGCGATGAAAGCGCAGACAGCTTCTTCCCGCCGATCCCGCTTCCCCGGCGAATGTGGGCGGCCAGCAAGATCAATTTCCAGTCCCCGATAGCAATCGGGTCTGAGATAGAGCGCACCAGCCGCATTGCCTCAATTGCAGAAAAGGACGGATCAACCGGACGCCTTGGATTTGTCGATGTCGAACATGTAACCCGGGCTGATGGCGTAGAAACGGTGCGCGAAACGCAAACGCTCGTTTATAGAGACAATGTCGCTGCTGACGCCCCGCTATCGCCGCCGGAAAATGGCGGCGGCAATTTTGGCACGGGTGAATGGCAAATTGTTGAAACGATCACCCCCGATCCGTGCCAATTGTTTCGCTATTCGGCGTTGACATTCAACACCCACCGTATCCATTACGATCTACCCTATGCGCGCGATATTGAACGGTATCGCGGCCTGGTCGTCCACGGTCCGTTGATCGCCAGCCTTTTGCTGGGGCTTTGCACCAAGAATTTTGGCGAAAACTCGCTCGCAAGCTTTGCTTTCCGCGCAGTCAGCCCGGCCATCGCGGGTGAGCCGCTGCATCTGGCGATGCGGCAAAGTGAAGATGGGATCGAACTGGGTTCCTTTGCCGGTGACGGCCGGCAAACACTCAAAGCCAGCGCAACGCTGGCTTAATCGGCAGGGTAGTTTTCAATCGGGCGGATCACCGCATAGCTTTCCTCAATCAGTTCATGCCCCAAGGCCGGAAAGTCCAATTCGGGCGGCTCTATATCGGTGTCGGGCAATTGGTCGAGCAGGTCCCGCACCAGCGTCAGACGCCCGCGCTTCTGATCGTTGAAATCAACCAAAGTCCATGGAGCATGGTCGCTATGTGTTGCCTCCAACATGGCTTCACGCGCCTGCGTATATGCGTCATATTTCGCGCGCGCAGCCAAATCGATAGGCGATAATTTCCAGCGTTTAAGCGGGTCTTCAAGCCGCTCTGCAAGCCGTTCTTCCTGATTATCTTGATCTGTCGTCAGCCAATATTTGAACAACAAGATGCCGTCATTCGTCAGCAGTTTTTCAAACACCGGCGCCTCGGCCAGAAACTGTTCGACCTTGGCATCATCGGTGAAACCCATCACCTTTTCCACGCCTGCGCGGTTGTACCAACTGCGGTCGAACAATACGATTTCACCTGCGGCGGGCAAATGCGGGACATAGCGCTGGAAATACCACTGCGTCTGTTCGGCATCGCTGGGTTTTGACAAGGCAACCACGCGGCACTGGCGCGGATTAAGCCGCTGGCTAACCGCGCGGATCGCGCCGCCTTTGCCCGCCGTATCGCGCCCTTCGAAAATTACGCATATTCGCGCACCGGTTGCCCGCGCCCAACGCGCCATGGCGACCAGCTCTTCCTCCATCGGATCGAGCAGCTTTTCATATGACTTGCGCTTCAATTTCGCCATTAACGATCGTCCTTTTGTTGGCTTGGCAAAAATGGTATCATCCGTAACTATGGCCACTTTAGCAGAATCCGATAGCGATTTTACCATGCTGCCCGAATTGTCGGCAGATGTCTTTACCGCCCCGCTCGAAAAGCCGGGACATCTGGGCGATGATTGGCTGGAACCGAAGCAGGCTGTGTATGACACTGACCAAGACGCGATCTGGAATGATCTGTTTGCGCGCCAAATGGACATTTTGCCCGGCCGTGCGGCAAGTGCCTTCATGCGCGGTACGGAAAAACTCGATCTCGGGCGCGGCGGGGTGCCGGAATTTGAACGCCTATCTGGAGAACTGAACGCGCTAACCGGCTGGTGCGTGGTTCCCGTGCCCATGCTGATCCCCGATCACGTGTTCTTCTGGCATCTTGCCAATCGCCGTTTTCCGGCAGGCAATTTCATCCGCACGCGCGAGACATTTGAATATATTCAGGAACCCGATGTGTTCCATGATGTGTTCGGCCATGTCCCGATGCTGACCGATCCTACATTTGCCGATTACATGCAGGAATATGGCCGCGCAGGCTGGAAGGCGATGAATTACAATCGCCTAAAGGCGCTTGGCGCGCTTTATTGGTATACGGTCGAATTCGGTCTGATTCAGGAAGGGCCGGATGATATTCGCGCCTATGGTGCGGGCATATTGTCCGGGCCAACCGAAGCGCGCTTTGCGGTGGAGGCGGAAAGCCCCAACCGGATCATGCTCAATGTCGACCGGGTCATGCGGACCGATTACGTCATCAGTGACCTTCAGCCGACCTATTTTGTGATCGAGAGTTTCGAAGATCTGTTCCGCCAGACTGTCGAACGCGATTTTGACCGGCTCTATCGCAATTTGTCGCCTGCATTTACCTACGCCAATTCAGCGGTCATCGATGTTGATTATGTGGTCAATCGTGGCACGCAGGAATATCTGCTGCGCGGCGGACGGGGTAGCGCAGCGGCACCCGTTTGATCCCGCTAGTGATTGATAAGCATACGGCGTATCAATTGCGAACAGGCAATCGCGGCAATTGCTGCCAGACATCCGTATAGAAACGTGTTCGCACTAAGCTGATCGATCAGTGGGTTGGCGCTCAACACCAATCCCGCCCCGATTGAGCCAGCCGCCCCCGATATCATGTCGAGTTGCACAGCGCGGCGGCCGGATTCTTTCAAGACAATAAAGGAAAGCCAGCCAAGCGCCGCACCGACAGTGAGTAGAATTAGAAAGCCCATTTCCCGCGCCATTGTTCCTTACACCATCGAAACGGCATATCCGGCGCTAGGTTCCGAAAAAGGCTGGGCCTGTCGTCGGCCTAGAATACTGCGAGCAATGTGCAGCCAAGCAAGACGCGGTAAATCACAAAAACCAGCATGGATGCTTTCCGCAGGAAATTCATCAGGAACACCATTGTCAGCAGCGCCGCAACAAATGTGAACACACCGGTGACAAGCGCGTCGATCTGCATTTGAGCGGATAGCTCGGCCAGATCAAAGGCCGCCAACAACCCCGCGCCCGCCACAGCCGGAATTGCCAGCAAGAAAGAGAACCGCGCCGCTTCAAAGCGTGAATATCCTAGCGCCCGCGCGGCGGTCATGGTGGCGCCCGACCGGCTTGTACCCGGGATCAGCGCCATTGCCTGGGCAAGGCCGACCAGCACCGCATCACGCAAAGTCAGGTCTTCGTAGCTCTTGTTCTGCTTACCCCAACGGTCCGCCGCACCAAGCAGCAGGCCAAAAATGATCAGATTGGTTGCGACCAGATCAGTGGTTCGGAAACCCTCCATATAGCCGTTCAGCTTGAGGAACAGGCCGGCGACGACCGCCGGAATTGTGCCCGCCAGCACCCACAGAAACAGCCGCCTTTGCGCGGGATCATCGCCAATGCCGATTGTTGCAAAGCCGCCGCGCGCCAGACCGAACACGTCTTTGCGAAAATAGATGATGATCGCGAGCAGTGACCCAATATGCACCGCCACATCGATCAGCGGGCCTTGGTCAGGCAGATCGGTCAGGTAAGGGATCAGGATCAGGTGGCCGGACGAAGAAATCGGCAGAAATTCTGTGATGCCCTGAACGATGGCGATCAGCAGCTGTTGGAAGAGTGTCATGGTCAGGCGGAACCCACAAAAACCGCAAAGGAAGGGCCGGACTGTTTGATTACAATCCGGCCCGTCTCATGGCCGTTCTGGCCGTTTCAGGCAAGCTGCGAAAGGGCACCTACGCCCGTCACTTGCCGGTTTCCATTACCAGATCGAAATTCGATCTTCTGGGGCAAGATACAATTCGTTATCTTCGGTTACATTGAACGCTTCATACCATGCGTCCATGTTCCGGACGATGCCGTTCACGCGGTATTGTTCCGGGCTGTGTGGATCGGTGGTCAAACGTTGGCGCGCATTGTCTTCGCGTTGCTGCGAGCGCCAGACCTGCGCCCATGCGAGGAAGAAGCGTTGATCGCCGGTCAATCCGTCAATCACCTTATCTTCCTTGCCGCCAAGCGACAATTTATAGGCACGATAGGCCAAACTCAGCCCGCCAAGATCACCAATATTTTCACCCAGCGTCAGGCGGCCATTAACGCAGGTTTCCCCGCCGTCGAGCGGGCAAAATGCATTATATTGCTCGACCAGCGCGTCCGTACGTGTTTTGAATGCAGCCAGATCTTCCGGTTGCCACCAATTCCGTAACAATCCGGTACCGTCGCTTTTCGCGCCTTGATCATCGAAACCATGGCCCATTTCATGGCCAATCACGCCGCCAATTCCGCCATAATTGACCGCCGGATCGGCACTGATGCCGAAAAACGGTTGTTGCAGGATCGCTGCGGGGAAGACGATTTCATTCTTGGTTGGGTTGTAATAGGCATTCACCGTTTGCGGCAACATGCCCCATTCCGTCCGGTCAATCGGGGCGCCCAATTTGGCCAAATTGTCCTTAAACTGCCATTCGGCCGAAGCCATCCGGTTCGCAATCGGATTGTTGTTCTTGATCGCTAGCCCTTGATAGGTTTCCAGATTGTCACGGTAGCCGATCTTGGGATCGAAACTGTCGAGCTTGGCCCGCGCTTCGACCTTGGTTTCCTCGCTCATCCAGTCAAGTTCGTCGATGCTTTGGCCCATCGCAATACGCAGATTGGCGACAAGTTCGTCCATCGCAGCTTTGTTTTCTTCGGGAAAATTCCGTTCGACATAAGATTTGCCGAGCAATTCACCCAAATGGCCTTCGGTTTCGGCAATGGCGCGTTTCCAGCGCGGGCGCTGTTCTTCCTGACCGCGCAGAGTCTTGCCGTAAAATTCGAAATTCGCCTTGTCGAACCGTTCCGGCAATACGCCGGCATTTTGCGACATAAAGCGGGCGGCAGTCCATGCCTGCCACAGCGACGGATCGGTTTGAGCGATCAACGACAACATACCCGGCGTGCCGCTGCCAATTTTCGACAATTGTTCTTCGGTCAGGCCAAGTTCGCCGATTTCTTCCTCGGTCGGTTTCACCTGAGACACGACGAATTTTTCGGAACGGCCAAATCCGGTCTTCTCCAACATCGTTGCGATCGGGAATTCCCCCGCCATTTCGTTCAATTCGGCGCGGGTATAGGGATTGTATGTCAGATCACGGTTGCGGCGGACCGCCCGGTCCCATGAAATGCTGCGCGCAATATAGGCTTCCATTTGGTAAACCGCATAGGCGAGCGTTTCCGTATCGTCATAACCCGCTTCGCCCAGCAAAAATGCCAGATAATCCCGGTATTTTTGCTGGATCTCTTTGTCTTTTTCCCCATCGCGCAAATAATAATCACGGTCGGGCAGGCCCAGGCCGCCATGGCCAAGATAGACGGTATAGCTATCGGGTTGCTTTTGATCGACCGTCACATATCCGCCCAGCGGCGACGGTATACCCGGCCGCGACCAGAGCTCTGCCAGCTTTTCAACCGTGGTGGCAGCGAAAATATCGTTGATGTAAGCGTTGGCGACGCCAAGGCCAGTCTCTTCGATCAAATCGGTTGCATTATAGGCCGTATAGGCATCAACAATACGCTGTTCATCCGGTGTGAGAATGTCTGCCATCAACAATTCGTCAACCAAAGCCTTCACATCGCTGGTGGATTTTTCGCGCAACAGATTAAACGCGCCAAACCGTGAAAATTCCGGCGGCAGCGGATTGGCCTTGAGCCATTTCGAATTAACGTAAGCGAAAAAATCATCGCCGGGATTGATCGACGCATCCAGTGATTCCGGATCAAAGCCCCAAGTGCCAAAGCTCATCGTCGGTGTTGCAACCGCAGCTTTTGCTTCGCCTGTCTCGGCGTGATTATCGGCCAGTGCAGGCGCTGCGATGGTTAGCGCAAGGGCGCTTGCCCCTGCTGTCAGAATATTGCGGATCATGTGGAAATTTGCTCCCATTATGCGATTGCCCGGCATCCATTGAAACACGGGCGTGATGCCGTTGTCATAGAATGCTGCACCGTCCATCGCCGCCATTCATCGGACTGAAACTGTATTTCGTCGATTAAGCAGCTTCAATCGCAGCAAATTGCAATGTCGCAAGGCGGCTGTAAAGCCCGCCAGCGTCTAACAATTCGGCGTGATTGCCTTGCTCGGCTATGCGGCCATTCTCCAGCACGATGATCCTGTCGGCAGCCCGAACAGTTGCAAGCCTGTGCGCAATAACCAGGGTGGTCCGGCTGCGCATTAGCCCGTCGAGCGCCTGCTGAACCAATTGTTCGCTTTCTGCGTCCAGCGCGCTTGTGGCTTCATCCAACAACAGGATTGGCGCATCACGAAGCAACGCACGGGCAATGGCAATACGCTGTTGTTGACCGCCCGAAAGCCTGGTCCCGCTTTCGCCCAGATAGGTTTCAAGCCCATCGGGCAGATCGCGCAGAAAATGTTCTGCATTGGCGGCCCGGGCCGCTTCCCATATTTCCTCTTCACTCGCGTTCCAATTGCCATAGCGCAAATTGTCGCGTGCATTGGCGGAGAAGAGAATTCCGTCCTGCGGAACCAGAGCAATGCGTTTGCGGATAGCTGCCGGATCGGCGCTGGTCAGGTCAACGCCATCAATACGGATGGAGCCGGCTTGCGGGTCGTAAAAACGTTCTGCCAGTTGAAAAATCGTCGATTTTCCGCCGCCCGACGGGCCGACAATGGCAACGGTTTCGCCCGGCACAACCTCAAGCGTGAAGTCTTTCAGCGCGGGCGTTTCCAGCCGCGTTGGATAGCGGAATGTAACATTGCGAAACGACAGGCTGCCGCGCGGCGGTTCGGGCAAGGCTTGCGGGCGTTCGGGCGGCGCAATGGTTGGTTTTTCATTGAGCAATTCGTGAAGTCGGCTCGCCGCCCCTGCCCCGCGAAGAAGTTCGCCATAAACTTCGGTCAATGCACCGAACGCGCCCGCAACAAGCCCCCCAACAAACAGAAAAGCGACAATCGTTCCGCCGCTGATCGCGCCGGTTGAAACACCCAAGGCGCCCTGCCGCATCACCGCGATAATCGAACCCAGCACAAGGGCAATGACGATCGCTGTCATGGCTGAACGCAGCAGAATGCGTTTCTTCGCAACATCAAATGTTGCCTCTACCGCATCGCCAAACCGGTCATTCTCGCGCGCTTCCTGATTGAAAGCTTGCACGATTTTCATCGCGCCCAATGTTTCGGCCACGATTGAACCGATATCTGCAACACGGTCCTGACTGGTCCGGGAGACATTGCGAACGCGGCGGCTGAAAAACATGATCGGGATCATCACCAGCGGGATCGCGATCAGCAACCCAACTGTCAGGCGCGGCGCAAGCCAGAACAAATAGGCCGTTCCGCCAATTGCCATCAAAATATTACGAAGCGCGACTGATACTGTCGTGCCGACAACGGTTTGGATCAACGTAGTGTCAGCCGTCATTCGGCTGGAGATTTCCCGGGGGCTGTTCTCTTCATAAAAACCAGGGGCCAGCCGCAACAGATTGTCTTGCACCTTGCGCCGAAGATCAGCGACCACCCGTTCACCCAGCCAACTGACGAAGTAGAAACGCATCGCCGTGCCCAATGCCAAAATGCCGCCGATCATAAACAGATAGCGGAACCAGCGCCCGATCTGCTGGGTATCCCCATTGGCCGCGAAGCCCAAATCAATAACTTGTTTGAAACCGGCGGGAATCGCCAATGTCGCAGCAGCCGTGATCATCAAGGCCACAAATGCCAACGCCACCTTGCCGGGGTAGTTTATCGCTTCAGCCCAAATCATTTTGAGCGGGCCGAGCGTTTTCGCCGGTTTCGGTTCACCCTTTTTGGCTTTCTTGCGCCGGAAAAGCCCCGTTTTCACGGGTTCCTCTGAAGTGTCCGGTACTGTCTGATCCGCGTCCATCATTTGTCAGATAGGGTCTGGGCAAGGCAAAATCTACCGCGCCGTCCGAATTCAGCCGACAATCCACAATGAAGCCGCAATTGATGCCCTGAAATCAGCCATTGCAACGGTTGAAGAAGTGGCTCATGGTGCACTGCACAAGAGGAGGTTATTTGGCCTCTGCTCCCAAAAAGTCGCAGGGGATTTCAATTGCTTTATCACGCCTACGAGATGCAGCGCGCCTGGCTGTCCAGTGCGAGCACATGGGCCTCAATTGGCGCAGAAATGCTGTCGAACCCGAATTTGTCGATGGGCTATATGGGCATGGGCCCGGCGGCGGCATCGGCTTTGGAAGTATTCGCCCATGCTGCGGCGCCCTATGGCAAGCCAGAATTCGGGATCGAAAGCGTTGTGGTGGACGGTTCAGATCACAGCGTTTGCGAGACGACGGTGGTCTCCAAACCTTTCGGCAATCTCAAACGGTTTGTCCGCGACGGTCTGCCCGATGATGCACCGCAGCTGCTGATCGTGGCCCCGATGAGCGGACATTACGCAACGCTGCTTCGCGGTACGGTCGAACGGATGATCGAAAGCTGCGCTGTTTTCATTACCGATTGGGCAGATGCCAAAACTGTGCCGACGTCTGAGGGCAAGTTCGATCTTGATGACTATATTGATTACATCGGCGAATTCCTGACCCATATTGGGCCGCAGGCGCATATGATGGCGGTTTGCCAACCTTCGGTCCCCGCCTTTGCCGCCACCGCGATTATGAACCGCGACAATCATCCTTGCACGCCTGCGACCCTTACCATGATGGGCGGCCCGATCGATACCCGCGAAAGCCCCACGACGGTCAATGATTTGGCGATGGAACGGCCGATTGTCTGGTTCCGCGAAACGGTGATCGTGACTGTGCCGATGAATCACAGCGGCGCGGGCCGCAGGGTCTATCCAGGCTTTCTGCAACTTGCCGGTTTTATGAGCATGAATCTCGGCTCGCACATGCAATCGCATTACGAAATGTTCAAACATCTGAATGCCGGCGACGACGATAGCGCCCAAGCAACCAAGGATTTTTACGACGAATATCGCTCTGTCTGCGATATGACCGCAGAATTCTATCTGCAAACGGTAGAAGAAGTGTTCCAGCGCCATTCGATCCCCAATGGAACATTTGTCCATAACGGCAAGGTGGTCGATTTGTCAGAAATCCAATCAACCGCAATTCTGGCGGTTGAGGGGGAGCGTGACGATATCTCAGGCTTGGGGCAAACCAAGGCGGCGCTCCATCTGGCAGACAAGCTTCCGTCGACAAAAAAACGCTATTACATGGCGGAAGGCGCGGGCCATTACGGGATATTCAACGGCAGCAAATGGCGTGACAAGGTCGCCCCCGTGGTCGAAGAATTTATCGCCGAACATCGGTAGGAAACAACGATTGGCTAATCGGGCGGCAGTTCTTCTGGCGCTTTCCCGAAACTGAAAATCTGTTTGATGATCCTGCGCGCCAGCAGCAACAGCCAGATCGTGAACGCCAGCAGCGCTGCGGCAATGCCAATGGCCCAATATGGATATTCATATGCGGCATAAAGCAGCCCAGCTGTCGCCACATCTTCCACAGTCGATACGGCAACATTGGTCACAGGTTCAGGGCTGGTGTTGACCACAGCCCGCGCCCCCGCCTTTCCACCATGCGCCAGCAACGCCCCGCCGCCGCCCAGGATAAAGGATATCACCTGCGTGGCGGGATCGGACGGATCAACAATCGCCAGCGCCAGCAAAGCGCCGCCCACGGGCCGGATGAGCGTATGAATGCCGTCCCATATGCTGTCGAGCCACGCGACCTTATCGGCAAAAAACTCCAGCACGGCGGCCAGCCCTGCGATGCCCATCACCCACGGATTGGCGAGAACTGCCAGACTTTCCAGATGTTCCGGTAGCGGAACCACGCCAGCGCGCATGGCGATGCCCGTCGCCAGCACCGACAAATACAGCCGCCAGCCTGAAAGCAGGCTGACACTGCCCGCAATCCCGATGATTTCCATAATACCCAAACGGCCCACCCTCCTGAACAGGAGAATGGGCCGTCAATATGGATTAGGCAAGTTTGCCGGAGGTCAATCGCTCGATCAGAATATCTCGAACAATCCAGCCGCCCCCATGCCGCCGCCGACACACATTGTGACAACGCCGTATTTGGCTTTGCGGCGCTGGCCTTCGCGCAAGATATGGCCGACGCAGCGCGCACCGGTCATGCCGTAAGGGTGGCCGACAGAGATTGAACCGCCATTGACGTTGAGCTTGGCATTATCGATGCCCAGCGTGTCACGGCAATACAGGACCTGCACGGCAAACGCTTCGTTCAATTCCCACAGATCGATATCATTTACCGAAAGGTCGAAACGTTCCAACAGCTTTGGAATGGCGTAAACCGGGCCGATGCCCATTTCATCAGGTTCTGTGCCAGCAACAGCCATGCCGACATAACGACCCAGCGGATTAAGACCGCGCTTTTCCGCTTCCTTGGCTTCCATTACCACAACGGCAGCCGAACCATCGGAAAGCTGTGAGGCATTACCGGCTGTGATCGTTGTGCCCGGCCCCATGACAGGTGGCAGGTTTTGCAGTCCTTCAAGCGTCGTCGAAGGGCGGTTGCCTTCATCCTTGGCGATGGTGACATCGGCATCGGAAACTTCGCCGGTTTCTTTGTTTTTAACCTTATGCGTGGTCGAAACCGAAACAATCTCGTCATCGAACAGGCCGGCTTCTTGCGCGGCAGCAGTGCGTTGCTGCGATTGCAGGGCATATTCGTCCTGAACTTCACGGCTGACACTGTAACGGTCTGCGACCGTCTGTGCGGTCTGCAGCATCGGCATGTAAACCGCGCCGTGCATGGCCATCAATTCTGGGTCTGGCATCACGCGCATTTCCGGCGTTTGCACCAGGCTGATCGATTCCTGACCACCGGCTGCAACAATTTGCATACGGTCGGTGATGACTTGCTTGGCAGCGGTTGCGATCGACATCAGGCCCGAAGAACACTGACGGTCCATCGTCATGCCGGATACGCCAATCGGGCAGCCGGCACGCAAGGCCACTTGGCGACCAAGGTTGCCCGCCTGCGCGCCTTGTTGAAGCGCCGAACCCCAAATCACATCATCAATTTCACCAGCGTCAATACCGGCGCGTTCAATGGCTGGTTTCAAAGCATAGGCACCAAGCGTAGCGCCCGGCGTAGAATTGAATGCGCCCTTATAGGCTTTGCCCATACCGGTACGGGCGGTGGAAACGATGACTGCGTCGCGCATGGCGAACTCCTTAATTGATATTGTTTCGGTCCAATTCCCGGGGAGGTTGGGTAATCAGAGAAAAAACTGTGTAATCCATTCACAGATCAAAGCAGGCTTTTCTTCGCCTTCAATCTCGATGGTAATTTCGCAGGCCTGCTGCCATTGGCCAGGACGCTTTTCGGTCATTTCGGTAAGCTTCCAGTGGCCGCGAATGCGCTTGCCGCTGCGGACCGGGGAAATGAAGCGGGTTTTGTTACCGCCATAATTCACCGCCATCTTGATGCCATCCAATTTCGGAATATCCGAATTGGCCGAAAGATAAGGGATCATCGAAAGCGTCAGAAAACCATGTGCGATGGTGCCGCCAAATGGCGTCATCTTGGCGGCTTCTTCGTTGATATGGATGAACTGGTGATCGCCCGTTGCCTCGGCAAATTGGTTGATCCGTTCCTGGCTCATGTCGGCCCATTCGCTGGTGCCGATAATTTCGCCCATCTTTGCTGCAAGATCTTGCGGGGACATATGCCTCTCCTTTTGATTGCTCGAATTGAAGTTCGGTCAACTACATGAAGCATTCGCGCGCCCAGCGCAACGCGGTTTCCGTAAACGTCAACCTGCCGCTACGGCATCCGGCCCGCTGCGGGACTTGGAATCTGTATCATCTTCGCCATCTGCCGCCGGAACTTTGGTGTGCACGGGCGAATCGATCTGTTTGCAATAGGACCAGAACGCACATTGCAGGCCCAGCAGCATCAATATGTATGGCTGATAAGCGATGCCCTGGAACAAAGACCCGATAAGATAGACAATCTGCGCATATTGCAGCGCCGTTGCCAATGGTGCCTGCCATTGTTCGTCATCGCCGGTTTTTTTGCGCCAACGGCGGCGGATTTTTTCCATGTGCCATAGGCCCAGCGCGTGCAGCCACAACCAAATGGTCAGCCCCGGCCAGCCTTGTTCGCCCAACATTTCAAACACCGATGAATGATAGGCTCGCGATGAATCGACGACTTCCTTATACTCGACTGCTGTCGTGTTGCCGGTCTCTTCCTTGACGGGCATATCATATGTAAATTTGTTACCGCGATAGGCATCAAAACCGCCGCCCGTCGGATTTGCGCTCGCATAGTCAATGGTCCATTGCCACACGGCCAGCCGGGTAGAGGCCGATTGGTCGCCTTCGGGGCTGCCAAGCGTCGCCATACGATCGTAATAGGTCTGCGGAATAAAGGGCAGGGAAACCAAAACCAGCGTCGCACCGGCAATAATGAAGGTCAGCCGCCGCTTAACATCGCGCATCGACAGCCCGATCAGGGCCGCAATACAAAGCAGGCCGGTCCGCGCTTCGGTGCCGATGGGGATCAACAGGCAGGCAAAGATAAACGCCACCGCAAACAGCTTTACCCGCCAATCCGGTTTGAAAATCGTGCCGTGTTTGGTCAGCCAGATGATGATCGGGATGCTGCAAATCGCGACTGTCGCCAGCGTAGAGCTTTCATACAGCCCGCTGTTGTCATTCACGAAGAACAGCTTGCGTTCATACCCGCCGCCGCCAAGTGTGATCTTGATGCCTGCGCTGATGATGATCGCACCAACCGATAGCAACATCACGACCAGCGCACTTTCGATCCTGAGCCGTGTGGTCAGCGCCAATGGCAGGAAGATCGCAAAGAACAGCGCCTTCCACACCCAGCCCCACTTTGCAGCGGCAAATTCAGGGAAGTCGGCATTGCTTGTGGTCCAGAAACAATACAGCAGCAGCACCGCCATCAACATCTGGCGAAAAGTAAACCGGCTGCCATGCTTCGGATCGGTCAGCAACCAACCCGCAAATGCAGCACAAAATGTAACCAGAGATGCCTGCATCGATGGCATGAAGACATATCCCATCTTTCCCGGCGCAAGAATATCGACATAGAGATAGGCCAGCACCCAAATATAGGGGCGGCGAAAACCGATCACCAAAACGACAATCAGGAACAGGGCGAGCCCGATATCAAGCATCGTCCCGCCTCCGGCGTTTCTTGGCGCGGCGTGCTTCGATCTCCGGGTCTTCGTCCAGCTCAGCGCGGCCAACTATCCGGATCAAAGCGATCAGGATAAGTCCATGCGAGACAATAAGGGCGAAATAATCGATCACGTTGGGTGCAGCACTCCGGCGGAAATTGCCTTGCGCCTATAACCAAAGGGAGTTGACGCGGCGTTAAGGTTGTTTTGGCATTGGGAAATGCATGACCCGCGTCCTTCACATCCTAGACCATTCGCTGCCGCTGCACAGCGGCTATACTTTTCGCACGCGCGCAATTCTGAAAAGTCAGCAAGCCGCCGGAATGGAAGTGCGCGGCATTACCGGCCAACGCCACAACGGCGATGGCCCTGATGTGGAAGAAATCGACGGGCTGATCTTTCACCGAACAAAAGGGGGCAGCAGCGGCCCTGCGGGAATACGCGAATGGCGCGAGATCGCTGCATTTGCCGAAGCAATCGAAAGGCTGGCAAATGAATGGCAGCCCGATGTCCTGCACGCACATTCACCGGCCCTATGCGGTCACGCTGCGCTCAAAATATCGCGCAAGCTGGGCATACCGCTGGTCTATGAAATCCGCGCATTCTGGGAAGATGCCGCCGTGGGCAACGGCAGGGGCAGCGAAAATTCGCTGAAATACCGGATGACGCGGGCCTTGGAAAACCGCATCGTGGCGGGCGCTAATGCGGTGTTCACAATCTGCGAAGGCTTACGTGATGATCTGATCAATCGCGGTTTCAATGGCGAAAAAATCGGTATCTCACCCAATGGTGTGGACCTGTCCATGTTCGGCAATCCGCCCATGCGTGACAGCGGTCTTGCCGACAAATTGGGCCTTGGAAACGGGCCGGTGATTGGGTTCATCGGCAGTTTTTACGATTATGAGGGCCTCGATGATCTGATTGCGGCGATGCCATATCTGCATGAAAGGCAACCAGAGGCGCAGCTATTGCTGGTCGGCGGCGGCCCTTGTGATGACCGCCTTCGCGCTCAGGCGGCGGCTTCTCCGGCCTGCGGATCAATCCACTTTACCGGCCGCGTCCCGCATTCTGAGGTTGAACGATACTATTCCTTAATTGATGTTCTTGCCTATCCGCGCAAGGCCAGCCGCCTGACCGATCTGGTCACGCCGCTCAAACCACTCGAAGCAATGGCGCAGCAGCGGATAGTCGCTGCATCAGACGTGGGCGGGCACCGCGAACTTATCACCGATGGCCAAACCGGATTCCTGTTTCCGGCGGACAATCCCCCGTTGGCAGCGCGGGCTTTGACAGAGCTGCTTGACCGCCGTGATGGCTGGGATTTGATCCGATCGAACGCCCGGCAGCACGTCGCAGACAGCCATGATTGGGCAAAGAACGTTTATCGTTATCAGTCTGTTTACCATCATTTGCTAGCCCGAAAGCCGAATGGAGCATTCTCAGACGCTGCTTAGGCGATTCGTGGGTGTTCTCAAAACGGGGAATATAAGTGCTAGGCAGCTCAAAATCAGCATCGGGCAAACAAGCTCCGATCAGTTCGCATCCGATTTTTCCGGTCGTCGTGGCCGTATGGTTTGCGGCCTTGCTGGGTATTGGCAGTCTGGTGCTGCCGATTGCGATTTTTGAACGAATTTTCTCGATAAGTGGGATTTCAGCGGTCATTTCAGCCGCCCAGGCACCTTTAGGGGTCACAGCGCGGCTGATAATTGCCGTCTGCGCCGCATTGGCAGGCGCAGCAGCCGGGCTGATAATTGCGCGCAAAGTTTCGGCCGCACAGTCAGACACAGCCGGACGTGAAATTTTCCGGGAAACCGTGAATGGCGATGATGACGCGGTAAAGCTGCCTATCTCGGCCCATGAAGAATTGGGTTCGGACAGTTTTGATGATCCGATTGCGGATTCGCTTCAGGCACAGCAGACAGCTGGCTACCGCGGAAAACGGCGATCGCTCGCCGTCACAGATGATAGCGGGAAAAGCGAGTTTCTCGACACTGCCCCATTGCCGGGCGGCGAGCCTGCATTTGATAATGAATCCTATGCTCCATTTGAACAGACTGGCGGAATGGAATTGGATCAACCGCCCGAGATTGACGCAAACGTCGAGCCGCTCGAGCTGGAAATACTTGAACTGGACGTAGAGAATGATTCCGAAGAATCGCTTCCGGCAGACAGCACCATGCAGGCCGTATTTGCGATGCCTGAAGCCGAATCAAACGATTTTGCAGCTTCAAACAAAACTGACCAACCGGAGGAATCCTTGCCGCACAGTCCATTCCCGAATGCGCCCTTGGTTGACGAAGAATTTGCACCGCCATTCCAAAGTGATGAACCATCGGCGCCAGAGATTGCCGAAACAATTCGTGCGGATGGTGATACGGCCCGCAGTGAAGGACAGGCTGAAACGGGCGGTCTGGCCGGCAAGCCACTGAACGAGCTCGGCATGGTCGAGCTGGTCGAAAGATTCGCCCTGGCTCTCCAATCCAGATCAGCCGAAACGGTGGACGTAGAAGAAGGAGCGGCAACGCCTTTGGTCTTCCGCCGTTCGAACTCGGCGGAAACCACCTCAGAACCATCCGCAGATCAGGCAAAAGCCATGCCAGCTTCATTCCAGCCCTTTGGAGCTATTGATGACGCCGATGAAGACACCGATGAAGACGCCGATGAAATTGACACTGATTTTGCAGGATTGTCTCTGCGTCTAGCCGGTAACCACACACCAGTTGAGGATTCCTCGCAGAAACCGGCAGAAACCGGTTTTAGCTCATTGCTGAATATTAAAGGTAGTCCGCGCGAATTTGTCCGGATCGATGAAGACGAAGCTGACCTAGGTGCCGCACCTGAATCTGTTGTGGTTTTTCCCGGTCAGGATGATCGACGCGCTACCCCTGCTGCTGACAGCACTCCGCGCGAACCGATTTTGAAATCTGCAGCAGAACCAGCCCCCGCCGCGCCGCGCGCATTCGATGCGCCGGGCACACACAGCCGCACACGCGGCCTGTCCGACAATCCGGCAGATGCCAACGAAACCGAACGCGCCTTGCGAGAGGCGCTTGAGAAGCTTCAGCGGATGAGCGGAGCTGCCTAAACAGCGGTTTCGACTTTCTCGAAAACACCGGCTTTATCGCGCAGCAAAAGGCTGCGCTTTGGCAGTCCATACGATATCTTGATCCTTCGCAGTTGCAAAAATCAATTCATGTCGGCAAGAGGCCTATTCGCGACATTTTCGTGCTCGGGGGTACCGAAAAGCGCGAATCATCGCCGGAATTGGCCAACGCGCCGGATTTCGGGACCTGACATGAATGGGAATTTGAATGGCATACCCTGCGCCAGAGGGGCTGTATGATCCGCGCAACGAGCACGACGCCTGCGGTGTCGGCATGGTCGCGCATATTAAAGGCGAGAAATCGCATTCGATTGTCTCGCAAGCACTGGAAATTCTCGAGAATATCGACCACCGCGGCGCGGTAGGTGCCGATCCGCTGTTGGGCGATGGCGCGGGTATTCTGCTGCAAATCCCAGATCCATTGCTAAGAAAATGGGCGGATTCCCAAGGCAAGGCGTTGCCTGCGCCAGGCGATTATGCCGTCGCCATGTGCTTTATGCCGCGCGACGACGAAGCGCGTGCATTTGTTACCGAGCAACTTGAAAAGTTCACCCTGAAAGAAGGGCAAAAGGTCGTCGGCTGGCGCGATGTCCCCGTAACGCTCGACGGATTGGGCAAGGCCGTTCTCGAATCGATGCCCGTAATTCAGCAGTGCATTATTGCGCGCGGCGAAAATTGCGCGGATCAGAACGCGTTTGAACGTAAACTGGTCGTCATTCGCAAACAGACGCTCAATCCGCTTGCCAAACTGGCGCAAAAACATGACCTGCCCGCACTGACAGACACATATATTCCGAGCTTTTCAAGCCGAACCATTGTGTACAAAGGGCTGCTTCTCGCCAACCAAGTTGGTTCGTTCTATGATGATTTGCGGTCGGATGATTGCGTCTCTGCGCTCGGATTGGTGCACCAGCGCTTTTCAACCAACACCTTCCCAAGCTGGCGCTTGGCCCACCCCTATCGCTTCATGGCGCATAATGGCGAAATCAACACGGTTCGCGGCAATGTGAACTGGATGAATGCGCGCCGCCGGACGATGGAAAGCGAGCTTCTGGGCGCCGATCTGGACAAGATGTGGCCGCTTATTCCGCATGGTCAATCGGACACAGCCTGCCTCGACAATGCGCTCGAATTGCTGGTGACTGGCGGATACAGCCTCGCCCATGCGATGATGATGTTGATGCCTGAGGCGTGGGCTAAGAACCCGCTGATGGAACCGGAACGGCGCGCGTTTTATGAATATCACGCAGCCCTGATGGAACCTTGGGACGGCCCCGCCGCCGTCGCCTTTACCGATGGCCGCCAGATTGGCGCAACGCTAGACCGTAACGGCCTGCGCCCTGCGCGTTTCTGCGTCACCAAAGACGATATTGTCTGCCTTGCATCCGAAAGCGGCGTGTTGCCGTTCAAAGAAGAAGATATCACGCGCAAATGGCGGCTGCAGCCGGGCCGGATGTTGCTGATCGATCTGGAAGAAGGCCGGATTATCGAAGATGCTGAGCTAAAAGCCGAATTGGCTGCAGCCCATCCTTACGATAAATGGCTGGATCAGACGCAATATAAGCTGGACGAATTGGAAGTCGTCGACCCTGAATTTGCCGAATTGCCGCAAGACGAAAACCAAGACACGCCGACGCTTCTTCAGGCGCAACAGGCATTTGGATATACGCAGGAAGACATTTCCAAATTCCTTGAACCCATGGCCGTGCGCGGTGAAGATCCCATCGGATCGATGGGAACCGATACCCCGCTGGCCGTGCTGTCTGACAAAAGCCGCCTACTGTACGATTATTTTAAACAGAATTTCGCACAGGTAACCAATCCACCGATTGATCCGATCCGCGAAGAATTGGTGATGAGCCTGCTGTCGATGGTTGGCCCGCGCCCCAATCTACTGGGCCGTGATGCTGGCACGCACAAACGCCTTGAGGTTAGCCAGCCGATCCTGACCAATGACGATCTGGCGAAAATCCGTTCTGTCGAAGTTGCGCTGGATGGTGCGTTCCGCACTGAAACTATCGACATCACTTGGGATGCATCGACCGGAGCAGAAGGCCTTGCGATTGCGCTAAAGGAAATGTGTTGGGCCGCGACCGAGGCGGTTCTGCAGGACCATAATATCCTGATTTTGTCAGACCGTACGCAAGGTCCGGACCGGATACCTATGCCCGCCCTACTCGCAACCGCAGCGGTGCATCACCACCTCGTCCGTCAGGGTCTGCGTATGCAAACCGGGCTGGTTGTTGAAACAGGCGAGGCCCGCGAAGTACACCATTATTGTGTTCTGGCAGGCTACGGTGCGGAAGCGATCAATCCTTATATAGCCTTCGAAACGCTAGAGCAGCTTCGGACCGACAAACATGCCGATCTGGCTGCGGATGAAGTTCAGGCCAACTATATCAAAGCAGTCGGCAAAGGCATGCTAAAGGTCATGTCCAAAATGGGCATTTCGACCTACCAGTCCTATTGCGGCGCGCAGATTTTTGATGCTGTAGGCCTGTCCACCGGCTTTATCGAAAGCTATTTCAAAGGCACGGCCACCACCATCGAAGGCATCGGTCTGGCCGAAGTTGCCGAAGAGGCTGTCCGCCGCCACGCCTTCGCCTATGGCGACAATCCGCTTTATAAGGGCATGCTCGATGTTGGCGGCATTTACCAATATCGGCTGCGCGGCGAAGATCACGCATGGACCCCGGGCAACGTCGCCAGCCTGCAACATGCAGTGCGCGGCAACGATCCGAAAAATTACGATGATTTTGCCAAATCCATCAACGAGCAATCCGAACGTCTGCTAACCATTCGCGGCCTGATGGAGCTGCAAAGTGCTGAAACACCGCTGGACATTGACGAGGTCGAACCGGCCGCAGAAATCGTCAAGCGGTTCAGCACTGGCGCGATGAGCTTCGGTTCAATCAGCCACGAAGCGCACAGCACCATGGCAATCGCGATGAACAGGCTAGGCGGCCGATCAAACACGGGTGAGGGCGGCGAAGAGGTTAATCGCTTCACGCCAATGGCCAATGGCGATTCGATGCGCAGCCGGATCAAGCAAGTCGCTTCTGGCCGCTTTGGCGTGACCACCGAATATCTGGTCAATTCAGACGACATCCAGATCAAGATGGCGCAGGGCGCAAAGCCTGGCGAAGGCGGACAACTGCCCGGACATAAGGTTGATAAGCGGATCGGCGCGGTGCGCCATTCAACACCCGGCGTGGGGCTTATCTCGCCCCCGCCGCACCATGATATTTACTCGATCGAAGATCTCGCACAGCTCATTCACGATCTTAAGAACGTGCAGCCCAAATCACGTATTTCGGTAAAGCTGGTTTCCGAAGTTGGCGTAGGCACAGTGGCTGCTGGCGTTTCAAAGGCGCGCGCGGATCATCTCACCGTTTCCGGTTACGAAGGCGGCACTGGCGCATCGCCATTGACCAGCCTGACCCATGCCGGCAGCCCGTGGGAAATCGGCCTAGCCGAAACGCAGCAGACTTTGTTGCTTAACGATCTACGCAGCCGGATCGCTGTTCAGGTCGATGGCGGTCTTCGCACAGGCCGCGACGTTGCAATCGGGGCATTGCTGGGTGCGGACGAATTCGGCTTCGCCACCGCGCCGCTGATCGCGGCGGGCTGTATCATGATGCGCAAATGCCATCTGAACACATGTCCCGTGGGTGTCGCAACGCAAGACCCGGTTTTGCGTAAACGCTTTACCGGCACGCCAGAACACATCATCAACTACTTCTTCTTCGTCGCTGAAGAACTGCGTCAGATCATGGCCGATATGGGCTTTCGCACGATCGAAGAAATGGTCGGCCGCGTCGATAAAATCGATATGAAACGCGTCCACCGTCACTGGAAAGCGGATGGCGTGCATTTGGGCAAGCTGCTGCACAAAGTTGAAGTGGCCGACGGCAAGCAGCTTTATCACACCGAAACGCAGGATCACGGCCTTGACGCAGCACTCGACAACAAGCTGATCGAACTGTGCCAACCCGCCATTCAGAACGGCGAACCGGTGCATCTCGATATGGCGATCAAGAACATCAATCGTACGGTCGGCGCGATGTTGTCCGGCGAAATCGCCATGGCGCATGGTCATGCCGGCCTTAAACCCGATACGATCACCGTTAATTTCACCGGCGTCGCGGGCCAAAGCTTTGCCGCATGGCTGGCACATGGGGTCACACTGAAGCTGACAGGCGATGCCAATGATTACGTTGGCAAAGGCCTGTCGGGCGGACGCATCGTGGTCTGTCAGCCAGAAAATGTTGACCGTAACCCGGGTGAAAATATCATTGTCGGAAACACCGTTCTGTATGGCGCGGTCGCCGGCGAAGCATTTTTTGAAGGCGTTGCGGGTGAACGTTTTGCCGTACGCAATTCCGGGGCAATCGCGGTGGTCGAAGGCGCGGGCGATCACGCCTGCGAATATATGACCGGCGGCGTTGTCGCTGTGCTTGGCCGCACCGGGCGGAACTTCGCAGCAGGGATGAGCGGCGGCGTTGCTTACGTCTATGATCCCAAGGGAACATTCGACCAGCGTTGCAATATGGCGCAGGTCGATCTGATCCCGCTTTCGGCTGAAGCTGACACGGAAGATGGCCCGATGGGTTCTGAAGGCCGCCCCAAACAGCGCGGCACCAGCGTCAATGATTTCGGCATGGGCGATATGTTACGCCACGATGCAGAGCGGCTAAAAATCCTGATAGAGCGGCACAAGCTGCACACCGGCTCTGCCAAAGCAGCGCGGATGCTGGGTGATTGGGATAATACGCTGACCAAATTCGTAAAAATCATGCCGCGCGATTATGCCCGTGCCCTCCGCCAGCTAGAGGCCGAGCGGCTTGAAGCAGAAACGGTTGCAGCGGAATGACAATTCTTACCTCGTCATTGCAAGCGAAGCGAAGCAATTCAAAGCGGCCGGATGATGCCGCTGAATTGCCGCATCGCCTCACGGCTCCTCGCGGTGATGACCTTTGTTTGGGATTTAGTTGAATGGGCAAAGATACAGGCTTCCTCGAAATCGAACGGCGCGACCGCGATTATCTTGATCCGAAGGAACGGCTCAACAATTACAAGGAATTCGTCGTCCCGCATAAGGAAGGCGACCTGCAAAAGCAGGCTGCGCGCTGCATGGATTGCGGCATTCCCTATTGCCACAATGGCTGCCCGGTAAATAACATCATCCCTGACTGGAATGATCTGGTTTACAAGGGTGATTGGCAGAACGCCCTGGCCGTGCTGCATTCCACCAACAATTTCCCGGAATTTACCGGCCGCGTATGCCCTGCCCCTTGCGAGGCAAGCTGCACGCTCAACATCATCGACGAGCCGGTGACAATCAAAAGCATCGAATGCGCGATTGTTGATCGCGGATGGAAAGAAGGCTGGATCAAGCCGGAAATTGCCGAAAAACCAACGGGCAAAGCGGTTGCAGTCATTGGGTCGGGCGCGGCGGGCCTTGCCTGTGCACAGCAATTGGCGCGCGCCGGCCACACGGTAACCGTCTTTGAAAAAAGCGACCGGATCGGCGGATTGCTGCGTTATGGCATCCCCGATTTCAAGATGGAAAAACATCTGATCAATCGCCGCGGGGTGCAGATGGAAGCCGAAGGCGTAACCTTCAAAACCTCTGCAGAAGTCGGGGTCGAAGTTTCGCTGCAAGCATTGCGTGAAAATTTTGACGCGATCGTCCTGTCGGGCGGCGCAGAAGAAGCCCGAATGCTCGACATCCCTGGTGCAGAACTGCCCGGCGTGCGGGCGGCAATGGAATTCCTGACCCAGCAGAACAAGCGTAATGCGGGCGATGATGAAGTGCGGGCGGCCCCGCGTGGGACGCTTTCTGCCAAAGGCAAACATGTGATTGTGATCGGCGGCGGCGATACCGGTTCCGACTGCGTTGGCACATCAAACAGGCAGGGCGCAGCAAGCGTGACACAGCTTGAAATCATGCCCCAACCGCCCGAAAAAGAAGACAAGGCACTGACTTGGCCCGATTGGCCAATGAAGATGCGTACGTCTTCCAGCCATGAGGAAGGCGCAAACCGTGATTGGTCCGTTCTGGCCAAGCGCGTGATCGAAAAAGACGGCGATGTTGCCGGGCTCGAATGCGTGCGGATTGAATGGAACGGCCGCGAAATGAGCGAGATCGAAGGCAGCGAATTCACCCTTGAAGCCGACCTGATCTTCCTTGCGATGGGTTTTGTTGGCCCGCGCCGCCGGGGCCTTCTCGAACACGCCGGTGTCGAACTTGATCCGCGCGGCAATGTCGCGGCCAACACCAATGATTACAGGACCAGTGAGAGCGATATCTTCGCCTGCGGCGATATGCGCCGCGGCCAGTCGCTGATCGTATGGGCCATCCGCGAAGGTCGTCAATGCGCCCGCGCCGTCGATGAAGCGTTGATGGGGCATAGCTTGCTGCCGCGATAAAACGCGCCCTAAGGAAAACTACCGCACCCGCCATGACAAAATGGCGACAGTTTCACGGCAATGCACCGGATTTGTTGGTTTGCAGCTTTTCTTGTTGCAGCGCGCTGGGTAAACCCAACGGTATTGGAGAGGTGATCGCGTTAAGACGTGCGTGATCCGAAAAAATAAGGATGATATTGCGAAAATGCACATACATTTGCTTCGCAATATTATTGACCATATGAACATACGTCGCATCTTTCGCTGCAACAGTTTTGGCCGCATATTTACGGTCACATTGCTGGGGATTTCGGCACTATTTCCGGCGGCAATTTCCGCCCAAGAAGTTGGCGTTTCTGACATTGATCCCGCCGTTGCTTCTACCGAGAATTGGCCCAAACAAACAGCCGATCAAACGGCCGTCGAAGTCGAAAACTCTCAACCCGAACCCCGCGCCGACACGGTTTCAACACGCGTAATTTGGTCGCAATTCGCCGATATGCCGGTGTCGGGCGATGCCGACAGCACCTTGCGCTACGGGGGCAAGATCGACGCCCATGTCGGGGTAAAGGGCAGTGCCATTGGCCTGGATGACAGCATCTCGCTGCATTTGCATCCCGAATTCAGATATGGCGAAAGCAGCAATGGCGCAATCGGCTTGCTCCCCGCCAACACACAGCTGTCCTACCCCGGCGCGGGCGATGTGTTTGACCTTTCGGTCAATGTCACAAAGCGATGGAAAAGCGGAACCACGCTTACGGTCGGCAAAATCAATATTCTGGATCTGGCGGCGCATATCCCGATCCAAGGCGGCGGCGGCCATGAAGGATTCCAGAATTTGGCGGCCGCATTGCCCCCAAGCGCTATCGTGCCAAGCTCAATCACAGGGGCCGTGCTCAACGTACCGACCAAAAACGTGATTTACCGCCTACTCGTGTTTGACACCGAATTGCAGTCACGCCGCAGCGGGTTGGAAAGCCCTTTCTCAAAAGGTGCAGGCATATTGGCTTCGGCCACCTTTCCAACAAAAATTGGCGGCAAACGCGGCTATTATGCAATCAAGATTGCCGCATCATCCCGCGGGGAATTGGCCGCCGACGCCTTACCGACCGTGTTGATTCCAGCACCCGGATCGCCCTTTGGCAATCGCAAGGGCGAAATTGCGGGCGTAATCGCGTTCCAGCAATTTTTGAGCGAAGACGCCGCCAATCCGGGCAACGGCATCGGACTGTTCGGACAGATCTATGTCTCCAACGGCGATCCGACTTTTCTTGATAAAAGCGGGTTTATCGGGATTTCCGGCAACCCCAAAGTGCGGCCGCAGGATCGTTTCGGGGCGTATTATTTCCGCTATTCGCTGACTGATGGCTTGGTCAACACGCTGCAAAACCGGATCGCTCTCGAAGATGAACAAGGCGTCGAGGCATTCTACACGTTCGGGCTGAGCAGGAATTTTCGCCTGACAGCCAGTCTCCAGATGGTCGATACCGCTGTCAGCGTGCGTGATTTCGCGATCACTGGCGGGCTGCGGCTGACATCAACTTTCTGATCCGCTCGCGCAGCTGACACATTGCGCCGCAGAGGGATCATGCCTTAAGCGTTTTTCGGCAATTTCCTCGCCGCAAGTCAGGCAATAGCCCCATTCCCCTTCATCAACGCGTGCAAGGGCGGCAATGATCCGCACACCTTCAGCCTTACGCCGTTTCTCTACCGCTAACGCCATCGCCTGCTGCTGAATTGCATCCATCCGGCTTAACCGCCCAACAGCATCCTGTTGCAGCGTCACCGGATCGCGCGATTTTTCGCTAATCCGGTCTTCTTCTTGCAGCTCCACCAATCGGGCGTGCAGCCATTTTTTGGCCTCGTCCTGTGTCATCGCGCCAGCTTACCAGTTGACCGCGCCGCGTCCATTGGCCTCCAAAAATGCGTTGGTCTGGCTGAACGGCCTGCTGCCGAAAAAGCCGCGATGTGCGGAAAGCGGGCTTGGGTGGACAGATCGAAGGACCAAATGCTGATTCGACACCATCAATTGAGGAATCCGTGCAGCCTTGCCCTGTGCGTGGTTGCCCCACAGAATAAATACGCATGGCTCATTGCGCCGGGCCACGGCGCGGGCAGCAGCATCGGTTATCGCTTCCCAGCCGCGTTTGGCATGGCTCCCCGCTTTATGTGCCTCAACCGTCAGCGCATTGTTTAACAAAAGCACGCCCTGCATCGCCCAACGTTCCAAATTGCCGTGGTCAGGTGCCGTAATCCCAAGGTCGCTTGCCAATTCCTTGTTGATATTCCTCAGCGAAGGGGGCGGTTTGATCCCTTCAGGGACCGAGAAACACAGCCCATGCGCCTGCCCTGGTCCGTGATAGGGATCTTGTCCCAGAATCACGACTTTGACCTTGTCGAGCGGCGTCAACTCCAGCGCACGAAACCGCTGGCCCTTCGGCGGATAGATTTCCTTACCCGCCCGCTCCTCTGCGCGCAGCCAATCGCCCAGCTTTCGCGCCTCGGGCGTTGACACAGCCCGCTCCAACGCACCCCGCCAGCTTTCCGGAATAGTTTCTGCGATCATCGTTCCAGACTATCGTGGCGAGATGTAACTCGCCAGCGGCCTCTTTCCCTGGTAGTGGGTCAGTTTGAAATCTAGCCCTGCACTTTTTCCAGAACCGCACTATATGGGATGCATGGCAGACAAAAAGCCCAAACGCCCGCGCGATCCGAACCAGCTTGCAAAGCTGATGGTTGATATTGCATCCGGCGAAGAGACAGATGAAAAAATGACCGCTTCGCAAGAACATGCGGCGAAGGGTGGCAAGAAGGGCGGAAAGGCCCGCGCTAAGGCTCTTACACCCGCCGAGAGATCAGAGATTGCAAGTATTGCAGCGCAAGCACGTTGGAAAAAGAAGGATTAACCAGCGTCTTTCTGGTCTTTTTCGTAACGCTCTAACGCCTTACGCTCTTCATAATCCTCAGAGAAATCCATCTCAAACTGAATGGTTTCGTCCAATGGATAGGCGTAGTTCATATGCTCTACGTCTGACATTGCGCGATATACATCATTGGCGATTGCTTCACGACGCTGCTTAACCGCTCTCTGACGCAACCTCGGCGTGCCATTGTTGTCAACGTCGAACCACAAGGTCCGCTGCTTGCCTTCCTCTGCAAGGGTTACACATTGCTTGGCACGATAGGTCGTGCCTTCGTCATTCGTGCGATGAACTTGGCGGAGCGCAGTTGAGACTTGCCGCCGAAATATCTTTCTCACGTCCTCAGGACGCGGAACCATCTTGCCGTTTTTTACGGCCCAATCAATAAAATCGTCTGGATCGTTGGCATCATCGCCAGTGGTGACTTCCCACTCATCCCATGCCCGCGTGATTTGTTCGCCAATATTTGCCATTCTTACCGCTCCTACAATCCGACTTCTGCGACTTTGCCCCAGCCGTCGCGAAGCGGCCAATTCATGAAATGCTCTTCTATCTTGGTCATATATCGACGCAGAAAAGCATAGGCACTCTTGTCGCCCTTCCTATGCCTATGCTTCTGAATCTGACCGATGACGATTGCCGGATGAATTTGATGCCGTGCTGAAAATGCAATCACATCATCTTCCGAAATCCACTTGCCTTTGCGCCGCATAAAGGAAGCAAGCTTGTCTTGCGGAACCAGAAATTCTGCGGCGGCATCATCGGCCCGCTTTTCTTCGTCAGGGAGGTCGATAGCATCTCTATCAGGTTCAAAAACATCGACATGAGCGTAATCTGCATTCTTGCCATCTTCTTGCAAGATATGTTCGATTTCGTGTCTTAGCACGAAGCATAGGTTGTCGGGTCTATTGAGCCGCAAGCTAAGGCCGATAACTGGCTCATCATTCAACCAAGTGCAAACACCGTCAATTTTGGAGCCTTGAAGCGGCTGCACGAAGACAACGCGCACACCACACTCAAGCAGCAATGCTGGAATTTCACCAAAATCGTCTGCATCAAACATATGAGCGCGAATATTCGGCAAAGCCTCAACCAACTTACTCCGGTCATATGCTGGAGCCTCAGCGCCATCCGCGATCTTTCGGACCCTATGGAGCCAAACCATTTGGTTGCCAGTCAATTCCTCGCCATCGGATTTCTTGGCGGCATAAGCCATCATCTCGCCTCCGAAACCGGGAATGTCTTCAATACGGTTTTTGTCAAAAAAGCGCATCATCTGTAGGTCAAGAAGGTCGGCTTCTGATTTTTCAATCCAACCACGATTCATCATTTCTCTGATGGGGAATTTAGCCAGCCAATTTGCCCGTGTTCTCACACCGGGGTTTGGACTCTTTGCGTGTTGTAATTCATACTGCTTTTGCAAATTTGCGAAAAACTGCGCTGGCACGTCAAAAGCTTCGCCAAGTGCCACTGCCATATCGGATGAAATGCCATGCTTACCCTTTAGGATAGGGTTTAGCTGCGATGCTGACATGCCAAGAATATAGGCAAGGTCCTGTTGCGACCAGTCACGCGCCTCCATTTCCTCCAGCACGAAGGTGCCAGGGTGATCTATGATCCGCACATTGTCCTTCATGGGTGATAATCCTCAATTGCTAACACCGTGATGGTCTGGGGTTCTGTCTCGCTATCAAGCGCAAAAACCATCCGATATTGTTTGTTGATGCGGATCGACCGTTGCCCCTCCCGGTCACCTTTCAACTTTTCGTAGTGCAAGCTTTTCCAATTCCTCATTGTTCTGTCGTCAGTAGCGGCCCTCAAGACCGTGAGCTTCCGCCGCGCAGACTTGATAACCGCAACCGGCAACCGAGTCCCGCCAGCCTCGTTCGTTTCGATAAGTGCAAGGTCTGGGTCAGCAAACTCAATTTCCATTAAGCCCTTATAGCCCTGCGGAATCGCACTTTCAATAGCTGATTCACACTTTCTATTAAACTGACTGTTATGCTTGACCTAATTGAATGGGTCAGTTATAAAATCAGCATGAACAAGTTAGATGCCAAAACCCGCTCGACCATCCTTCACCTTCTTTGCGAAGGAAGTAGCATTCGCTCGATTGTGCGGGTTACCGGCGCAAGCAAGAACACCGTTTCAAAACTTCTTATTGACGCTGGCAAGGTCTGTGCAGCTTATCACGAAGCGAATGTCCGCGATCTGCAAACAACTCGCGTTGAGGTCGATGAAATCTGGTCGTTCACCTACGCCAAGCAAAAGAACGTCAAGACCGCCAAAGCCGCCCCAGAGAATGCAGGAGACACTTGGACTTGGACCGCAATTGATGCTGACAGCAAGATGATCGTTTCATATCTGGTCGGTGGCCGTGATGCTGAATACGCAATGTGGTTTATGGATGATCTGCGCAGCCGCTTAGCTAACCGCGTCCAGCTTACCAGCGATGGTCACAAGTCATACCTTGAAGCCGTAGAAGGCGCGTTCGGTAGTGATGTGGACTACGCTCAGCTAATCAAGATTTATGGTAAAGCGCCGGACAGCTTCAAGGGTCGTTACAGCCCCGCCGATTGCACTGGTATCAAGAAGCGCGCAATTGAGGGGCGTCCCGACAAGAGCCTTGTCAGCACTTCTTACGTTGAGCGCGCTAATCTTACCATGCGGATGCACATGCGCCGCTTCACGCGTCTCACAAACGGTTTCAGCAAGAAGATTGATAACCACGCCCACGCCGTTGCGCTTCACATGATGTATTACAATTTTGTCCGCATCCATAAGACGCTGAAAGTTTCGCCAGCAATGGCAGCGGGCGTCACCGACCGCCTTTGGGATATTGCTGATATTGTAATGCTGATCGAAAAGGCAGAAGCAGAAGCTGCGCCGAAAAAGCGGGGTGCCTATAAAAAGCGTGCGGACTGATTCAGGAAGTGCTATATATAGATTATGGTTACGCTTGCCCATGACCCAAATCTTGCGCCCACTGAGGTGGCAAACTTCCTAATTGTTGAAAGCAGGGAGCGTGGGGAAAACTTGACTAATCTGAAGCTCCAGAAGTTGCTGTTTTATGCTGATGCATGGTCTTTAGCGTTGCACAAGAAAGAGCTTTTCCCTGAAAAATTCCAAGCTTGGGTCCACGGTCCTGTATTGGTTAGTCAATATCATCGGTTCAAAGACTTTAAGTGGCGTCCGATTACGAGTGATATCGCGGCCCCTGACATGCCAGCCAAATTGATAAAGCACTTGAATGAAATTGTGGATGTTTACGGCTCGGAAACCGCTGTTTCGTTGGAGCTTATGACTCATCGTGAAAAACCTTGGATTGAGGCTCGGGGTGAAACCTCACCATCCGAGCCTTCAACTGCCCAAATATCCAAGGCTACAACGAGAGCCTTTTACGGCGATATGCATTAATGGCCGTAAAAAAAGGGAAGCATTCCGAGGGTTCTGAAAGCGGTATCAAAAAGGGTGCTGTGCCGAATCCAAAGCTCCGGTTTTCATTTCAACTTTTCGATCCAAATGATGTTGAGATTTGCCCTGACAATTTCAATGAAGGCTACGTTCAGTCCCTCATGGAACGCCTCAAGGGTCTTTCAACATGGACAGTGAACGAATTTGTTGGTGGTAACTCTAAAGCAGTCCGCAATCACCCTATTGATTGGGACGGAACCGCGCGGCCAAATGGCTTCCCTTTGCCTGAGCAATACGAGGCATACACACCTTTTCAATTCTCTGTCTCTGCGAATGAGCGGGGGCGCGTCCATGGATTATTGATAGACGACACATTTCATGTGGTTTGGCTCGATCAAAACCACGCTCTTTATCCCGACCAATAACTGGCTAGATTTCAAACTGACCCACTACCCTTTCCCTTAATCCCCGATGCGACTAAAGGATGCGGCTATGGCAGTATATTTTCATGAAGAAGACCTCCCCGCAGGCGTGCTTGCGCCCGGTCCGGTCGCAGTAGACACCGAAACCATGGGCCTGATCACACCGCGTGACCGCCTATGCATCGTCCAGATCAGCGATGGAAAGGGCGATGAACACCTTGTCCGTTTCAAAGTGGGCAGTTCTTACGATGCGCCCAATTTGAAAGCGGTGCTGGCTGATCCTGCACGGCTAAAACTGTACCACTTCGCCCGGTTTGATCTTGCCGCCATCGAACATTATCTCGGCGTCGAAGCAGGCCCCGTTTTCTGCACCAAAATCGCCAGTAAGATGACGCGCACCTATACCGACCGACACGGGCTGAAGAACATCGTTGTCGAGCTGCTTAACGGCGAAATTTCCAAGGCCCAGCAAAGTTCGGATTGGGGCGCGGATGAAATCAACGTTGCGCAGCGCGATTATGCTGCATCCGATGTCCGCTACCTTCACCGTTTGTATGAAGTTTTGACCGTTCGGCTGGCCCGCGAAGGGCGCACCGAAATGGCGCAGGCCTGTTTCGATTTCCTCCCCACCCGTGCCCGGCTTGACCTTGCAGGTTGGGCTGATCGCGATATTTTCAGCCACGCTTAAAGCGGCCAAATTCAAAGCGAGATTATGGGTACCCAGCGACGAATCGAAACGGATGAAGCGAAGCAGCTACGCGGTGTGCGGCAGCATTTCGCAGCGCCCGGCGGTTCGCACGACAGGCTGGTTGGCATTTTAGGCAAACTGCTGCCAATGGGTGTCGGCGTGTTGGCCGCGCTGATGATAATTACCCCGCTTAGCCCTCGCGGAGAGGTCAGCTTTCTGCTCGACCGTAACAAGGTGGCGGTGATTGACGAACGATTGCGCGTTGATAATGCGCTTTACCGCGGACAGGATGATCAGGGGCGGCCATTCTCGCTCACCGCAGGGGAAGCCGTGCAGAAATCTTCTGATGAGGGCGTCGTGCGAATGAGCGACCTGGTCGGCCGTATCTTGCTGAGCGATGGGCCGGCGCGGATCGGGTCTGCAGGCGGCGCCTATAATATCGAAAATGAGATCATGTCCGTGCCCGAAGAAGTACGTGTATCCACCGCCGATGGATACACTTTGCTTGCAACCGGCGTGTCGATCGATCTCAACACCAAACAGATGGTCGGCGAAGGATCGGTCGAAGGGGCGATCCCTGCGGGGACATTTTCCGCCAATCACCTTGAAGTAGATATTGAGAAGCGCACAATCGCGCTTGAGGGCAATGCCAAATTGCGCATGGTGCCCGGAAAATTGAGGATGCCATGAAGAAAATGGATATGCGTTCAAACGTTCAAGCCGCAGCAATTGGCTTCACGCTGACACTTGCTGCAATGGGCGGGATGCAAATTCACGCGCAAGCAATTGCGGCGCATAATTCGAAAGCTCCGGTGGATTTTGATGCCGGCCGGATCGAATTGCAGGACCGGCAGAACCGCGTTGCCCTATCCGGCGATGTAATTGTCAAACAGGCCGGATTGACCGTGCGCTCCAACCGTATGCTCCTCAATTACAGCGATGGCGGATCGCTCCAACTTCAACGCCTGACCGCAACCGGCGGCGTGCAAGTGTCCCGCGGGAATGAAGCCGCCAGCGGCGATGTCGCGGTTTATGACTTTAACCGCCGGATCATCACGATGGCAGGCAATGTCAGGCTGCGTCGCGGCGGCGACACGCTGAACGGTGGACGCTTGGTAATCGATCTGGCCAGCGGGGTTTCCAGCGTTGACGGCAGGGCCGCAGGGTCAGCCGGGCCGGGCACTACAACCGATTCAAGCGGGCGTGTCAGCGGTACTTTCTCGGTTCCGCAGGACTAACAATCAGCGCCGGGGTGCAGCAGCCCGGGCGATTTCAGCCAAGCCTTGCGACAGCAGCAATTCGCCCGCCTGACTGTTGGCGAGCAGCGAACGATGCATTTCGAGCAGCTTGCCCAGCAATCGGTCCAGCTTTTTGCCCCGCCAGCGGCGCAATTGTACCGACAGGTCCCGCTCGTCTTTCCAGAAAATTCGCCGCGCGCGTTTTTCGGACTGGATCACCGAACCAATATCCCCGCGCGGTCCGATCTTGGCCGACAATTGCGCCAGTTGTGCAGCCCGGCGTTCAAATGCCAGCAAAAGACCCACCGGATTGATCGACACTTCGCGCATACGGTGCAGCTCTGCCTGCAGCTTGTTCGTATCGCCAGCCAGCACGGCGTTGACGATGGGCATGAAACCGTCATCCTCAGTTTTTGCACCGATTGCCTCCAGCGCGTCGACATCAACCGTGATCGGTGATTGCGGCGATGCGTCAAGAAACAGCGCCAGCTTTTCAACTTCCGACCGCGCAAGCCGAACATCAAGCCCCGCGCCGCGCGCAATCCGTTCTGCAATATCACCATTGAGCTGCAATCCGGCCGTATCGCCCATCGTCCGCACCGATGCAGTGACCGCCGATAAATCGGGCGGCCAAAACATCGCCACCAGCGCATCATCACGCTTTTCAAGCAATTTGGCCGTGCGCGATTTATCGGTGGCAGACGTTGCGACGATCAAAACAGGGCATGCATCGCCATCATGGTCTAACAAATTTCGGACCGCATCATGCGCCTCATCGCCGCTTGCGCGCACCATAATATGGCGGGTATCCCCGAACAGCGAACCCGAACATGCCTCGTCGCCAAGTATGACGGGATCTTTTTTGAGCGTTGCACCGGCCATATCAACCCGCTCTCCAGGATCATCGAATAGCGATGCAATCTTGGCGGCGGCGGCAGAAGCCCCTGCCTCATCCGGGCCGCAGAAAAAGAAGACGTTGCATTCGCGGGCAGCGCGCGCGGCGGCAGAGGCGAAGTCTTTCTGGGTGGCCTTCACGATTGCGCGCGAAGCGTCAGCGCAACCTGAGTCATAATCCGGTCGGCAACCTCTTGAGACAGGTTTTCAAGCGCGGTCTGTTCCGCGGCGATCGTGGCATATTCGCTCGACACGATATCGATACCGGCATCCGATCCGGCTGTGGCATCAAGCATGATATTGCCGTCTGTCAAATCAACAAGCTGGAAGCGCGCACGCAAAATACGCCGTTCGCGGCTGATCGTATCATCGCCCAAAACACCCAGCCCTTCGAGCCGGTCATCAAGCCGAACCACAAGGCGGTAACGCGTCGATTGCTTAGGAGCTGCACCCAGCCGGTCCCGCAGTGCATTGCGGACCAGCCAGCCCGCCCGGCCTTCAATCGGTGAAACTTCAATCGCGCCCATTCCTTGCGCCACTACGCCTTGGCTGCCGCCGCTATACATCGGCTGCAATCCGCAGGCGGACAGCGAAACGAGCAGTAGGGAGGCGAACAAAGCGCGCATCATGTTACAATATTGACCAACCTGTCGGGCACCACGATCACCTTGCGAACTTCCGCTCCATCGAGTGAACGCTGGACCTTCTCGCTGGCGAGTGCAAGCGCTTCCATTTCTTCCTTGGGCAGACCTTTGGCAACGGTCAGCGTGTCGCGCAGCTTGCCCTTGTGCTGGATCGCGATGGTCACTTCGTCATCGACCAGCAATGCTTCATCGACTGCGGGCCATGCGGCTTCGGCGATTAGTCCGCCATTTCCAAGATCGGCCCAGGCGTCTTCTGCAAGGTGCGGCATCATCGGGGATGCCATAAGCAGCACCGACCGGATCGCCTCATTGCGGCTGGCTGATGGCTTTGCCTTCTCAATTGCGGCCGTCAATTCATAAAGCCGCGCAACGGCTTTGTTGAACGAAAGCGCTTCGATATCTTGGGCAACGGCCGCGATGGTTTGATGCGTCTTGCGGGCAAGTGCCCGAGAATCGACGGACTCATCGACGGACTCATCGCCGTTGGATACGGCATCGAATTTGCCGAACAAACGCCACAACCGTTGGACGAAACGCCAGCAACCTTCGATGCCGGCCTCGGACCAAGGCAAATCACGCTCTGGCGGGCTGTCGCTGAGCATAAACCAGCGAACCGCATCGGCGCCATAATTGGCGATAATTTCATCGGGGTCGACGACGTTCTTTTTCGACTTCGACATTTTGATGACACGGCCAATATCAATCGGCAGTCCATCAGATTTCAATATTGCGCCTTCGCCGCCTCGTTCCACTTCGCCCGGCATATAAAAGACATCGCGGTCATCCTCGCGCCGCGAATAGGTTTCATGCGTCACCATCCCCTGCGTAAACAGGCTGGCAAAGGGTTCGGCGAAATCCAGCTGGCCCATATGCGCCAAAGCGCGCGTCCAGAAACGGGCATAAAGCAGATGCAGAATCGCGTGCTCAATCCCGCCAATATATTGTTCAACCGGTAGCCATTTTGCGACTTCGTCCTTATCGAACGGTTTGTCGTCAGGCTGGCTGGCAAAACGCAAGAAATACCATGAGCTGTTGGTGAACGTGTCGAGCGTGTCCGTCTCACGCTCAGCCTTGCCGCCGCATTTGGGGCAGGTGACATGCTTCCAACTTGGGTGGCGAACCAGCGGGTTGCCCGGTGTTTTGAAATCGACATCTTCGGGCAATTCTATCGGCAGACTATCTTTGGGTGCCGGAACCACACCGCACGTCTCGCAATGAATAAACGGGATCGGCGTGCCCCAATAGCGTTGGCGCGAAACGCCCCAATCGCGCAGCCGCCAAACCGTCGTGCCTTCACCCCAACTGCCATCCTTGGCGCGCGCGATCACCGTGCGTTTGGCGTCCTCGATATCCATCCCGTCGAGGAAATCCGAATTGACGATAATCCCGTCACCCGATTCTGCTTCGCCAGAGAAAGGCTTGCCCGCTTCCTCAATATTCGGCGCAACAACGCGCGGGATCGGGAGGTCATATTTGGTCGCGAATTCGAAATCGCGCTGGTCGTGCCCAGGCACCGCCATAATCGCGCCGGTTCCGTAATCCATCAGCACAAAATTGGCGATGAAGACGGGCAAATATTCTCCGGTAAACGGATGTTTTGCGCCGATGCCGGTGTCAAAGCCGAGCTTTTCAACCGTTTCCAATTCAGCTGCCGTTGTGCCGCCGCGCTTGCATTGATCGATAAATTTCGCCGCATCGCAATTCTGGGCAGCCACACCCTGAGCGACTGGATGATCGGGCGCGACAGCGACGAAGGTTGAACCAAAAATCGTGTCAGGCCGCGTGGTGTAAACCGGCAGGTTTTCGCCATTCGATAGTTCGAAGGAAAATTCGAGTCCCTGCGATTTGCCGATCCAGTTTTCCTGCATCAGCCGGACTTTGTCAGGCCAATCCTTCAATTCGCCCAAACCATCGAGCAAATCCGATGCAAAATCCGTAATCTTCAGGAACCATTGGTTCAGCTTGCGCTTTTCAACCTCTGCGCCGCTGCGCCAGCCCTTGCCGTCGATCACCTGCTCGTTAGCGAGCACGGTGTTGTCAACCGGGTCCCAATTGACCTCGCTTTCCTTGCGGTAAACCAGCCCCGCTTCGAACATGTCGATGAAAAGCGCCTGTTCATGGCCGTAATATTCAGGGTCACACGTGGCGAATTCACGGTTCCAATCGAGCGCAAAGCCAATCCGCTTCAGCTGCGCCTTCATGTTATCGATATTCTCGTGCGTCCACCCGCCAGGATGAACGCCCTTTTCCATCGCCGCATTTTCGGCCGGCATTCCGAAGGCATCCCAGCCCATAGGATGCAAAACTTCGTACCCGCGCATTTTCTTATAACGCGCCAGCACATCGCCCATCGTGTAATTGCGGACATGGCCGATATGAATGCGCCCCGACGGATAGGGGAACATCTCAAGCACATAGCTTTTGGGTTTATCGCTGTCCGAATCGGCCTCGAAACAGCGCGCATCAGCCCACGCCGTCTGCCACCGCAGATCGGCCTGTGCGGGATCGAACTTCTGCTCGAACCGACTATCGCTCATGGAGAGTGCCTTTGTTTATCTGGCGCTTAGCTTGCAACCGACTGGCGTCGCAGATCGCGGGCCTTCGTCAGAATAATGTCTTCCAGCTTTTGGACCGTGGCTGCCTGCACCGGGGCATCCACCCACGCGCCGCCTTGGGCAATTTGCCGGCTGGCTGCAACGCGCAGCGCATCGGCGCGCAAATCTTGATCCAAAATCGCAACGGTCACCTTGACACGTTCGCCCGGATTGGTCGGGTTCGCATACCAATCGGTAACGATCACGCCGCCAGCACTGTCAGCTTGAAGAAGCGGCGCAAATGCAACCGTATCGAGCGCAGCGCGCCAGAGGTAGGAATTGACCCCGATGGTTGTGACCTGCGCCGCAGCAAGGTCTGCGCGCGGACGATCATTGCCGCCGCCGCAAGCAGCAAGGCCGCCCAATACGGCCGTTGCCAATACGGCACGCGAAAGGCGAGTGGTCAATTTACGAGGTGTATTCATGGGTTTTCCCGGATAATCTGCATTTTCGAAGCTTTCACGCCTTTATAACCTGCGAGCGCAGCGCGGCAAGGCGTTGCAGCCACAATTGGGTAGAAAATAGGGCGCGCAGGGGCGGTGTTTTGACATTGAAGTTGCCTAATGCGCGCAGGACCGGTGAATGGCGGCTTAATGTCCAAGGGTCGATCTTGCTGTGTGACTCATGCAACAGTCAGGCCGCTACTTTCACTGTGAACTTGTAAGGACTCGCCAAGTAGCGCATCAGAACGTAAGAATTGTCGATAGATAGGCCGGATTCGCCATGCGATTCGGTCAGGAACCGTTAAGGCCAACTATGGCTTTATGTGGTAAGAGGGAAACAAAGGCAGATTGATGGCTAAGCCGGATCACAAGGCAGCAATTGGCACGAAAGCGATGGCGCTCGCCGCCATGGCTGGCATTGCCTTTGCCTTGCCTAATGCGGTCTTTGCGCTGGGCGCCGCTGGTGATGGTGACAATTCCAATTACCGTGATTTTGCCCAATTTACACCGGCTGCGGTTGACCCGGCATTGGCCTTGCGCGTTGCTGAAAGCATCCGCGCCAAGGGGCTTGATGTCAGCTTTACCCCGGCAGGCGCTGCCAATGCGCGGGACAAGACTGTCACCGTCGCGATTCGCGTAAATGACGAAACTGCCCGCGCACTTTCGGCCCAACGCGCAACTGATGCTGTGACCAAATCTGGCGGACTGGGTGGAATTTCCCTTGCGCCAACCAAATACAATCTTGGCGTTGCACGCGGTTACCAAACTTTTGTGAAGGCACCTGCTGCGGCAAAACTGCCTTCAGGCGTGCGCTCGATCGAAATGCCTGATCTGGCAGATTTCAAACCTTCGACCGGTTCGGCCAAGGATAAACCCAGCCGTTTCAAACCGCGTCTCGCGATTGAAAATGACGGGAATGTTGGCCGCGCTTCGCGCACCATCGATTCGGCCGGTGACCAGATCGTGGATCTTGGCGGCGCATATCGCGTGACCAATAATCTTGACGTGACTGCGGGTGTGCGCCTGTCGCAAGAACGCGACCGTCTCGATCCGCTGACGGACAATGTGCAAGACAGCCAAGCCGTCTATATCGGAACGCAGCTGCGCTTCTAAGCCAGCCTTATTTCAAGAATAAGATTGCATAGCCGCGCTTTTGGCGGGGTTTTCCTTTTCCTGCATGCCAGCTTGCCGTAATGACATTCCGTAGAGGAAGCCCAAGCCAGTCTGATCAGGAGGAAAGCCATGTCACGTGTTGCAATTGTTACCGGAGGAACGCGCGGAATTGGACGCGCCATTTGCGAACATTTGCGTGACAATGATTTCACCGTCGTCGCCAATTATGGCGGCAATGACGAAGCGGCGCGCAATTTCACCGCCGAAACGGGTATAAAGACATACAAATGGGATGTCGGCGATCACGCGGCCTGTCTGGAAGGCTGCGCCAAGGTCGCCGCAGAAGTCGGCGATGTCGATGCTGTGGTCAACAATGCCGGGATTACCCGTGACGGCACTCTCCACAAGATGAGCTATGACGATTGGCACGAAGTGATGCGGATCAATCTGGGCGGCTGTTTCAACATGGCCAAAGGCTGCTTCCCCGGAATGCGTGAGAGGAAATGGGGCCGGATCGTCAATATCGGTTCGATCAACGGGCAGGCTGGCCAATATGGTCAGGTCAATTACGCCGCCGCCAAATCGGGCATTCACGGCTTTACCAAGGCGCTGGCGCAGGAAGGCGCAAAGTTCGGCGTGACCGTTAACGCCATTGCGCCGGGCTATATCGACACCGATATGGTTGCCGCCGTGCCTGAACCGGTTCTGGAGAAAATCGTCGCCAAAATTCCTGTCGGCCGGCTTGGCCAAGCCAGCGAAATTGCACGCAGTGTGGGTTTTCTATGCAGCGAAGACGCCGGTTTCGTCACCGGATCAACGATGAGCGTCAATGGCGGCCAGCATATGTATTAAGCGGCAGCGGGAAAGGGATGGCTGCAATGCGGTCAATTTGGCAGCGAAATAATATTCAGCCCCGAGGGCCTTTGGGGCAATTGTGTGGGTGAGCGCAAATCCGGTTCCCCGTTTCGCACATATCGTTTCGAGTTTGCTAAAGACGCCGCGACGATTGTGATTTATCATCCTGCACGAGATGCACGCCAGCCCCTACCATCCACCGGTTAAGCGTTCGGTCCAGATTGCGGGTCACAAGACCTCGATAAGTCTGGAACCGTTGTTTTGGGACATGCTCAAGCGGGCGGCCGAAGAACGCGGCCTGGCAATCAACGCGCTGGTCGCCCGAATTGACGCGGAACGCATAAAGTCCAGCACACCGCCAGGATTGGCGAGCGCAATCAGGATTTGGCTGGTTACCGCAACCGACAGCTAGTCGTCACCAACCCGTTCGATATCTGCGCCGACCAACTGCAATTTTTCTTCCAGCCGTTCATAGCCGCGGTCGAGGTGATAAAGGCGGCGAACCTGTGTTTCGCCTTCGGCAGCCAGCCCTGCGATCACAAGGCTCATCGAGGCACGCAAATCCGTTGCCATCACTTCGGCTCCGGTCAGCTTTACCGGGCCTTTGACAATAGCCGTGCGGCCATTTGTTTCGATATCCGCGCCCATCCGCGCCAATTCCGGAACGTGCATGTAACGGTTTTCAAAAATCGTTTCGTTAAGAACGCTGGTGCCTTCAGCTTTGCACAGCAAGGCCATCAGCTGCGCCTGCATATCTGTTGCAAGACCGGGGAACGGGGCAGTGGATAGATTGGTGGCTGTCAGCGGCCCATTGGCAGCGATGCTCACGCCCGCCTTGTCGCTTTCAACTTCGACGCCGATATTACGCAAGGCTTGAAGCGAGGATATCATGTCATCGGCCTCTGCCCCCGCCAAGCGCACTTCTCCCCCAGTAATGGCGGCGGCACAGGCATAAGATCCCGCTTCGATCCGGTCGGGCATGACCTTATATGTCGCCCCGTGAAGCTGCCTTACGCCATGGATTGTCAGATCGGAGGAGCCGATACCTTCAATTTCGGCACCCATCGCGGCGAGCAGATTGCACAGATCGACAATCTCCGGTTCGCGGGCGGCATTGGTGAGGCGCGTTGTTCCATTGCACAAGGCCGCCGTCATCAACGCATTTTCGGTCGCACCAACGGATACAACGGGGAAATCAAAATCACCGCCGGGAAGGCCGCCGTCAGGGGCATGTGCACGGACATAGCCCTGAGCCAGTTCAATCTCTGCGCCCATCGCTTCCATTGCCTTCAAATGCAGATCAATCGGGCGGTTACCGATTGCACAGCCGCCGGGCAGCGAAACAGTTGCCTCGCCCATCCGTGCCAGCATCGGTCCAAGCACCAGAATTGATGCGCGCATTTTGCGAACAAGGTCATAGGGTGCAACCGATGACGTAATTCGCGATGCCTCAAACGTCACCACACGGCCAAATTCCTCAGGCCGTTTGCCGCGAATGCCAATCGACACCCCGAATTGGCCCATCAAATGCTGAAAGCCGTCAATATCGGCCAGCCGCGGCAGGTTTCGCAGCGTCAAGGGCTCTTCGGTAAGCAAGGCGCAGGGGATCAATGTTAATGCGGCATTTTTCGCCCCGGAAATGGGGATCGTGCCCGAAAGGCGTTTGCCGCCCTGAATTATAATTTTGTCCATGGGGCCGGTTTAGCCGGAATGGCGGGGCGTTCAAGCATGGTGAACGGGTTAAGCGCTGCCATGAGTTGACGGCGGCGAGCGGCAGACTCTATCGCTGAGGATATGAGCAATAAGAAACCCATCCGGAAGGCCGTATTTCCCGTCGCGGGCCTTGGCACACGCTTCCTTCCAGCCACCAAAGCCATTCCGAAAGAACTGCTTCCCGTGGTGGATCGCCCGCTTATCCAATATGCGGTGGACGAAGCGCGCGAGGCTGGGATCGAACAGATGATCTTCGTCACGGGGCGCGGAAAAACTGCAATTGTCGAACATTTCGATATGGCGTTCGAGCTTGAAACGACAATGAACGAACGGGCCAAGGACATGTCGGTGCTCGAACCGACCCGCGCGACACCCGGCGACATTATTACCGTGCGCCAACAGGTTCCCCTTGGACTGGGCCATGCGATCTGGTGCGCGCGCGCGATCGTCGGAGATGAGCCTTTCGCCATCCTTCTGCCCGACGAATTGATGGTGGCAAATAAGGGCGGCGGCCCCGGCTGCATGAGGCAGATGGTCGATGCCTATAATGACGTTGGCGGCAATTTGATCAGCGTATTGGAAGTTCCGCAGGAAGAAGTCTCAAGCTACGGAGTGATTGATCCCGGCCCTGCCAGCGGCGCGCTGACACAGGTCAACGGGCTGATCGAAAAACCACCCGCCGATCAGGCACCATCCAACAAGATCGTTTCGGGACGCTATATTCTGCAGCCGGAAGTCATGCGGACGCTGGAGAACCAAGAAACGGGCGCGGGCGGGGAAATCCAATTGACCGACGCCATGGCCAAAATGATCGGCAGCCAGGCCTTCAACGCGGTGACATTCGAAGGGCGCCGCTTCGATTGCGGCAGCAAACTCGGCTACGTCGAGGCGACCTTGGCCCTTGCGCTGGAACGTGATGATATGGGCGCGGATGTTCGCGCCATGGCCAAGCGTCTGCTCGGCTAAACATCAAGGCATGGCACTATGCGTCGTACATGCCACAAGAGATAGCGTCTCTGCCGGAGACGATATTGACGCGCCGCACGAATTCACATTCGAAATCGAACAGACGGCCAGCCTGCATGAATTGTTCCGCCAGATAGGAAATGCGCGCTATTTGGCCAATGTCGCGGGCCAAGGGCATCATTGGCACGCGGCGATTGGCGGCGAATTGGTTGCAACTTTTTCCGCCAACAACCGAATGCCCGGCCCATCATTACGGCTTGGAACACCGATTTCCCAATGGATGACCCAAGGCAAAATTGACCTCAATTTCACCTATGTTTCGGCAACATATTAGTCATTTCGTACGGTGCGCCAATTCGGGCGGGCGCCGCGCCATTCCCGCGCCGCGCCCGTGATCGTTTCGGTTTTGGCGGTTACTGCCCTGCCTTGTCCGGCCTGCCGTTTTTCCGAAGAGGCTTTGGCGTTGGCGCAGCAGCAGGCTTGGCAGGTGCCAGGGTGGACGACGGGGTGGACGACGGGGTGGACGACTGGGCAGACGACTGGGTAGCAGGCTTTGCCTCTGGCATCGTCGGCACAGGTTTTTGCGCCGTTTCAGCTGTGTTGCCAGCACCTGTTCCGGCACCTGTTCCGGCCCCACCAATTGTCTCTGCTTCAGCCGGACCTTTCACCAGTCCATTCAACGTCGATCCATCGAGGCCCAGTTCTTTCATCAATCCGTCAAGAACCGGGGCCTGAGCCCGGTATGAAAGCGCCGCCGACACGGCGTCTGTGGCAAGGTTGCCCGATCCGCCACCTGCACCAGCGGCTCCGCCGCTGCCATTTTGTGTCAGCCCGTCGACCTGAACGATCTTGATCGAATCGATAGCCTCCATTGGCTTGGCGCTTTCCTTGATCACTTCCGGCAGGACTTTGAGCAGAGCGAGCTTCGTCTGAAGGCTGATTTGATCCATCGACAGGATATTGGCGGCCTCGTTGATCGCCTCCTGACCCGCAGCCTCTACCTCAAAGCGTACACGCGCTGCATCGGCGCGCAGTTTTTCGGCCTCCGCCTCGCCCGATGCCTCTAGACGCGTTGCCTCTGCCCGGTTTGATGCCGCGTCTTTCTCTGCCTCTGCCTCTACCTTGACCTGAATAGCATCGCGTTCTGCAACCTTGGCTGCTTCGATCAGTTCGATGCGCTTATCACGGTCCGCAATTTCGGTTTCACGGGCGGTCAATACGCCCTCTTCTGCGGCAACGGCTTTGGCGCGTGCGGCATCGGCTTCAGCCTTGGCCTGGCTTTCCTCGCGTGACTTGTTTTGCACCGCAATTTGCTGTTCCTGACGGGCAATCTCGAGTGCGCGCACTTGATCGATCCGCGCTTCTTCCACCGTACGGTCAGCCTCAATCTGCTGGGCATCGACTTCTTTCTTTGCCGTAATCCGTGCAGCGTCGGCCTCGCGGCTGCGTTCAGCCTGCTCACGGGCGACCTCTGATGATTGCTTTGCGCGGCGCATTTCGACTTCGCGTTCTTGTTCCAGCCGGGCAAATTCATTGTCGCGGCCAATCTCAAACGATTTCTGATCGGCTTCGAGGTTTTTGGTTTCCATTTGGACGCGCGTGTCCTGCTCGATATCGTTACGCAGTTTCTTGCGCGCCTCAATCTGTTCGGTCAGCTTGGTCAGACCTTCGGCATCGAATGCGTTGTTGGCATTGAAATGTTCGATCGATGTTTGATCGAGACCGGTCAGCGACACCGATTCCAGTTCAAGACCGTTCATTGCAAGATCGTTGGATGATACTTGCTGCACTTTTTGGACGAAGTCTGCCCGCTGTTCGTGCAATTCGTTCATCGTCATGCCCGCAGCGACAGAGCGTAATGCATCGACAAATTTGCCTTCGACCAAATCTTTTAGCGCCTCTGGCTGCATCGTCCGCAAACCAAGGGTCTGCGCGGCCATTGCAATCGCCTCACTATCGGGGCGGACGCGGACATAGAATTCTGCCTTCACATCGATCCGCAACCGGTCCAGCGTAATCAGTGCATCGACATTGTTGCGTTCCACCGCGAGGCGAACGGTGTTCATATTGACCGGCATCGTTTCGTGCAGGACCGGCAGCACCAAAGCGCCGCCATTCATAACGACCTTTTCACCGCCAAAGCCCGTCCGAACGAAGCCAATTTCCTTGGTCGCGCGGCGATATAGACGGGTGATCGTAAAACCGATCACCATTAGAAAGGCAAAGCCTGATCCGACCCAAATTGCGATACTTGTCAAATTCTCCATCTAGTTTCTTTTCCCTTTACTGAGTTGGCGCCAAGCGAGGCTCGTCTAGCCGGCTGGCATAAAAGGTCGCGCCTTCGCGGCGGACCAGCAATACGGTTTCACCCGCTTGCAATTCTTCTTTTTGATCGTGCGGTTCAACCATCACATTATGCGCCTGGCCGTGATAATCGCGGACCCTCGCACGCGCCGGCGATGCAGCCCGTGCAGTGCCGTCGAGGATTTCCGCACGGCGCCCCACAAGTGTGTTGACCGATACGGCGCTCGTCTCGTCTTGCGGGAGTATCGCGCTAAGCGGCCTTGCGATGAAACCATTGACCGGCAGCGTGGCCCCGGCGGCAAACACCGCGGCGAGCCATACATAAAGCGGCGATCCCGTCATGTTTTCTGCCAGCAATTGAATGCTGACGCCGATCCCGGCGAAGACAAACAGGAAGCTGGCGAGCCAAATCGTAAATGGCACCCGGCCAAGCCCGATCATGCTCATCAATCCGTCAACCGCGCCCACACCCGAAACGTCGGCATCCGCATCAATATCGATGTCGATATCAATGTCGGCATCTGTCCCATCGAGCATGTCGCTAACGCCGATTAACTGCGCGGCAGCCAATAGAACCATTATTCCCAGCGCAACTGCAAATGGCAGATTATGATCGGCAAACAGGCTCACGAAATTCCGCCCGACGATGCGGACGCCCTCTTTTCATTTATTTTTCCCATGAAGTATTATATAACACAAGATTGGCTCAATTGGTAGGAAAATCGTAATTTCTGCTGTTCTGTACGGACTAAATGCGCTTTCATTCAAAGAAAAACTAAAGCGACAATCCGCCATCAACAACGATTGTTTGACCGATAATATAAGATGAAAGCGTTGAGGCCAGAAACAGCGATGCGCCCGCCAGTTCGGATGGTTCACCGGTTCTTCTTAGGGGGATCTTGCGAACCGCCTGTTCGGCCCTTGCTTCATCATCAAATGTGATCTTGGTCATCTTTGTTTTCACAAAACCGGGTGCGATGCCGTTTACCCTGATTCCATGGCGCGCCCATGCGGCCGCAAGGTTTTTTACAAGCGCAACCGCCGCAGCTTTCGATGCCCCGTAGGCGGGATTGCCAATGGTCGCGTGATAGGCTGCAGTAGAACTGACAATTTGCAACGAACCGCCCGCCGCAGCCAGCGCATCATGAAACTTACGGGCGCAATCCATCACCGAATTGAGGTTGGTGTCGATCACGCGGCTCCAACCCTCACGCGCAAATTCGGCCCGTCCATATTCAACCGCGCCTTGGCATAGAACGCAAACATCAAGCCGTTCAAATTCCGGTGCCGCGTCTATTTGGGCTGGATCGCAAATATCGACCTGCGTGTAACCAAGCCCGCTTAAGTCCGAACCTTCCTCTGCCGAGTAATCGGTGGCGCTGGCGCGGGTGCCCCATACATGGACAAGGGCGCCGCGCTTTCGGAAAGCATGCGCGATGCCGTTGCCGATGCCGCTAGACCCGCCGACCACCAGCACGATCTTACCGGTGAAGTCGAGTGCTGCATCGGTCATGATGCAGTCATCCTGAGCGGCAGCGTTTTGAGCCCGCCGACAAAGGTCGATTTTGAACGGGCGGGCTCGCCGGCAAGTTCAATTGCATCGATGCGGTCGAGCAACGCCTCAAACAATATCCGCATTTCCAGCCGCGCCAGATGGAGGCCGAGGCATTGATGTGCGCCCGCACCGAAAGCCAAATGGCGATTGGGGCTGCGTGCCGCGTCAAATTTGCGCGGATCATCAAATTGCGCCGGATCATGATTGGCCGCGACATAGTTGATCATCAGCCAATCGTCTTTTTTGATCTGCTGTCCGCCCAGCTCAATATCTTCGGCCGCGGTCCGCATAAAATGCTGGACGGGGCTGGTCCAGCGGATTGCCTCTTCAACGATCCCAGGCAGCAACGAACGGTCCGCTTTGACACGCGCAAACTGTTCAGGGTCTTTCGCCAGCGCCAGCATCGCGCCTGCGGTAGAGGCCGATGTCGTATCATGTCCGGCGGCTGCAAGGATGATGTAATAGCCCATCATATCGCGGTCATTCAGCTGCTCGCCATCCACCTGTGCATTGGCAATCATGCTCGCGACATCATCTGTCGGATTGGCGCGTTTTTCTGCGGTCAAAGCGGCAAAATATGCCTCAAAATCTTTTACCGCCCCTGCGACCAGTTGGGTAATCTGATCGGCAGTCATATTGGCCATGCCCGACTGGCTTAGATCCTCATCCTGCCCGCCAAACATCTGCTGGGTCAGCATCAACATGCGCGGCTCATCCTGTTCCGGAACGCCCATGATCTGCATCACCACGTGCAGCGGGTAGGGCGCTGAAACAAGTGGCACAAAATCCGCTTTCGCCCCCGCATCGATCAGGCGATCAACCGTCTTGACCGCCAATGCGCGAATTTCTGATTCAAGCCCGCGCAGGTTCTTGGGCATGAACCATTCCTGCGTGAGCTTGCGATATTTCATGTGAATCGGTGCATCAAATGTAACAAGGCTGGCGACCATATGCGGGCTGCCGCCGGTCAGATTCTTGGCAAATTCAATTCCCTCCGCGAGCGAGAAAACGACAGATCGTGGGTGATTCAAAAACGCCGCATTGTCTTTCGAAATCCGCATCACATCATCATACCGCGTGATCAGCCAAAAAGGATCGAACACCCCTTCCGTTTCAGGATATACGCGTGCAACCGGCGTAGCAGCACGAATTTGGTCAAATGTGCCGAGCAGATTGTCCCAATCGGCATAGGATGATGGATCGATGACTGCACGCGCGAGATCACCTTCGATCTTGGCCTCTGCCATTTACGCCTCCTGCGCCGCAGCCTGCTTATATTCTTCTTTGAGCTTGCGCTTATAGAGCTTGCCATTCGCCTCACGCGGCAATTCTGCGCGGAAATCGAACACGCGGGGCATTTTCAACCGGGCCAATTCGGCGGCAAGATATTCGGTCAGCTCTGCTTCCAGCTCCTCACCGGCGATATCCATAGAGATCGGCTGGACAACGGCGACAACGCGTTCCCCCATTTCAGGGCACGGTGCGCCGATCACAGCGGCATCCATCACCTTGTCATGTGTGATCAGAAGGTTTTCCACCTCTTGCGGATAGATGTTCACCCCGCCCGATATGATCATATTGGTGCGCCGGTCGGTCAGGTAGAGGAAGCCTTCCTCGTCAACTTTTCCAATATCGCCCAAGGTGGTCCAGCCCTTGGGGTGGGTGGCCTCTTTTGTTTTGGCATCATCCTTGTGATATTGGAATGGATAGGGGCTTTCGAAGAAAATCACACCTTCCCCGCCAGTTGCGACCTCTTCACCATCATCATCGCAAACATGGATCGTGCCGATTATCGGCCGTCCGACAGTGCCCTGATGGGTCATCCAATCGGCGCTGCCCACGGCTGTCATGCCGTTTCCCTCACTGCCCGCGTAATATTCGAAGATCACCGGCCCCCACCATTCGATCATCGCTTTCTTAATGTCCGCCGGGCAGGGCGCTGCCGCATGGATTGCCGATTGCAGCGTCGAAAGATCATATTTCGCGCGCGTTTCCTCCGGCAGTTTGAGCATCCGCACAAAATGCGTCGGCACCCATTGGCTGCAATTGATACCGTATTTCTCGACTACGGCGAGGGCGGCTTCTTCATCGAAACGCTCCATCACGACCACCGTCCCGCCAAGCCGGTGGATCAGGCTTGACCAGGCAAGCGGTGCAGCATGGTATAGCGGCGCGGGCGAAAGATAGATCGCGCTTCCGTCAGACGGAACGGCAAAGCCCATCGTCGCCAATCCCATCAGCGGAGTGGGAGCCTGAATATCAGGATCTTCGGGCGGTGCGGGTAGAATGCCCTTGGGGCGTCCGGTTGTGCCTGAACTGTACAGCATCGTCCGGCCAACCACGTGATCCTTTACAGCATCAGCTGGCTGCGCGGCCAGAACATCCCGCGCATTATCCGCCCCTTCCGCGCCAAACACCAATATTCCCAGATCAGGCCGTTCTGCGCGGATATCTTCTAGAATACGGTCAAACTTGCGCGTCGTGAAAAGCAGTTTTGCGTCGCTATCGCTTAGAATATAGAGAATTTCCGACGATGTCAGATGCGTGGAAATGGGGACAAACACGAAACCGGCACGCTGCGATGCCCAATATAATTCGTGATAGCGCGCATTGTTTTCCATCAGCACGCCAAACGCATCACCCGGTGTCAGGCCCTGACCCCGCAGCCAATGCACCGCGCGATTGGCGGCCTCATCAAGCTCGCGATAAGTGACGGTTTCCCCGCTGCCAGCCATTATGACGGCTGGATGATCGGGGCGGCTCTGCGCAAATGAAATTGGGTGCATGGGTTTCCTCTCAAAACCCATCCTATTCACTGCGCCCAAAGCGGCAAGCAAAAAGGCCCAAATTCGTCTGATGCACGGTGGGATCGACTACGAAAAAGGGCTGCGGATCGCTCCGCAGCCCTTCATGCGACCCGTCGGGATTAGCCCGATCGGTTGTTATTTCTATTCGCCCCCGCGAGCGCCCGCCGTTTGGGTGGCGTCGGCCATTTCCTGCTGCGCTTCCGATTCGACCATATAGGGAATCGGATTAACCGCCTGACCGGCAACACGGACTTCATAATGCAAATGCGGGCCGGTTGAACGGCCGGTTGAGCCGACATAGCCGATAATGTCGCCCCTGCTGACACGCTGGCCATTGGCAACTGCGATCCGCGACATATGGGCAAAGCGTGTTTGCAACTGCGCGCCATGTTCAATCGAAACATAAAGGCCATAGCTGCTAAAACGCTGGGCCTTGCTGATGATGCCATCAGCGGTTGCATAGATCGGAGTGCCCGTCGGTGCTGCAAGATCAACACCCTTGTGCCTACGCCGCCCGCCAAGCACAGGATGCGTTCGCATGCCGTAATTGCTGGTCAGAGCGGCATTGTCGAGCGGCATCCGCGAAGGGATGGAAATGCTCGCAACCGGGGCAGGAATATTCGTTTTCGCGTCACCGCCCAGCGATTGCCAGTCAGCAAAAAGCCGCTGGAACTGCTCGCCACCGCTCGAAGTCGCCGTACTTTGTGCGCTGCGAACCGGTGCCGGAATTTCCGCAGCCGCCGAAGCATTGTTCGCCATTGCAGGCGAAGCAGCGATTCCGGCGATACCCATCAGCAGGGCAGCGAAACCGCGTTTGATTGAAGATACGACCACAAATTGTCCTTTTTTTCCGGCGCAAACACCGGGAGGAACCCTATTTATTGTTTGCAAACCGCCTGTTTTGGGCGGCCTACGATTCTTTCTGAAACGGGTATGAAATTCATCGCCGCTTCGTTGATTGTGTCGTTAACGTTACAAATCTTTACGAAGCAAGACTCGCATAGAACTCTCGCGACAAACCGGCTGCAAGACGCGCCGAGTCGTTAAATGGTGCCTTCAGCCCCCCTCTGAAATGTTCACGGACCAAGGATTTCCAACGTTTTTCGGGTGATTCCGCCTTTGCGTTGCAAATCGCGATAAAGTGCTTGGTGCCAATCGCCACATGGCGGATTTCATCGTCAAGTATTCGCCTGAGGATATTTGCGCCATTGTCATCGCCCGCCGCTTCAACCCGCGCCAGAGTGGCCGGCGTAACATCCAGCCCCCGCGCCTCAAGAACCATGGGAACAATGGCAAGCCGTGCGGCAACGTCATGTGATGTACGCTCCGCCGTTTCCCACAGGCCTGCATGGGCGGGCAGCGCCCCGTAAAAGGTGCCGTGCCGTGCCAATTTGCGGTCGAGCAGTGCAAAATGCATCGCTTCATCGGCGGCAACCGCCAGAAAGTCGCTGACGAAATCATCACCCATTTGCGCGCCGAATCTGCCCGCCATATCAAGCGCCAGATCGATCGCGACAAATTCAATATGGGCGAGCGCATGCCAAAGCGCGATGCGCCCCTTTTCAGAACCGCCCTTGCCCCGCCGCGGCATATTGCGCGGGTCAAGCAGATCTGGCTTTTCCGGCCAGGCAGGGCGGTCCGGCATGGGTGTGCCAAAGTCAGACCGCAGACGCCCCAAGCGCCAATCGCGCGCGGCCTCACGCGTGGCCATGATTTTGGCGCGCGGATCAGGGGTTAGCAAAGCGGCCTTGATGGCGGCTGAAACGGCGGGACGGTTGTCGTTCAAAGCGCGCGCGCAGCCTCCAAAACTTCATCGACATGGCCTTTCACCTTCACCTTGCGCCATAGGCGTGCGATCTTGCCGTCAGCCCCCACCAGATAAGTTGTGCGAACCATGCCCATAAAGGTCCGTCCATACATCTTCTTTTCTGTCCAGACGCCCAGCCTGTCGGACAGTCCATCCTGTTCTGCATCGGTGGCAAGATCGACTGTGAGGCCGTGTTTGGCGATGAAGTTCTGATGTTTTTTGGGCGTATCCTTGCTTACACCAAGAATCGCCGCACCCGCTTTTTCAAATTCACTTTTCAGCTCGGAAAATTCCTTCGCCTCGGTCGTGCAGCCGGGCGTATTGTCCTTGGGATAGAAGAACATTACCAATTTTTGTCCTTTGAAATCCGACGGTTTGACGCTGCCGCCATCGGGGGTTTCCATCGCCACATCGGGCAATACATCGCCAATATCTGCAAATTCACTCATTGCGTAATCTCCAATTCGGTTCCGAAAATCTCTTTCCAATTTGCCGCAACGCTTTGCCGCGATGCGGCCAGCCGATGCAACAGCTGATCAAGATCATCGCAGCGGCACGATTGCGCCAGAACGGCAGCCGGACCGGCGGCGGGCTTTTCAAGGTCGGGCGCAAGCAAGCGCGATGATACCAGCAGCCGCGTCATCAGATCATATGCATCCAGCAATTCGCCGCCGATCAATCCGGCAGAGACAAGATCGCCTATGGCTTTGCGCGGATCGGGGTGGAAGGCGGTGCGCTCGCGCAATTGCAGATAGTGGGTCAGAAATTCCAGATCGACCAGCCCGCCGCGCTGCAATTTTGCATCAAAAGGCCCGCGTGCAGGTTTGTGGGCGGCCATTTCATTCCGCATGGATAGCACATCGCCGCGCAGCTTTTCCGGATCGCGCGGCTGGTTGAGCACAGCCGCGACAATCTGTTCAATCTCATCGCGAACTTTTGGCGAACCATGCAAAACCCGCGCCCGGGTCAGCGCCATATGTTCCCACGTCCAAGCATCTTCTTTCTGATATCGCCCGAAACTCTCCGCGCTCACCGCCAGCGGTCCTTGCGCCCCTTGCGGACGAAGCCTTGTATCAACTTCGTATAAGGCGCCTTGCGCGGTGGGCACGCTAAGCGCCGCCCCGACACGCTGCGCCAAACGGTTATAATACAGCGTCGCGCCAAGCGGGCGGGTGCCATTGGATTCCCATTCATGTGATCCGCTGAAAACATAAATGATGTCGAGATCGGAACCATGCGTCAGCGCCCCACCGCCAAGCCGCCCAAGGCCGATGATCGCCAGTTCGCTATTGTCAATCACGCCATGGGTTTCTGCAAATTCATGCCCCGCCGATTGAGCAGCAACAATCAGGGCCGCTTCTGCGACACGCGACAGACCAGCCGCAATTTCGAGCGGGTCATGCGCGCCCTCGATCAACTGCGCCCCTAGCGCGAAACGCTGTTCGCTGGTGACAATCCGAATCCGGTCGAGCTGCTTCTCATAATCGTCATGCAGCTCGGTCCGCGCCATGCTCGCCACCAATTCCGGAACCTTGCCGGGCAAATCCAATGCGCTGCGATCAATCAGCGTGTCGATCAATTCAGGGCGGCGGCCCAGATCATCCGCCAATGGCCCCGCCAATGTGAGTATTTTGATCAGCTGTTCGAACAGGCCCGGACGCGCTTCGAGCAGGCGGAAAAGATTGATCACGCTCGGCGCTCTTTCCAGCAGGGTTTCCCAGCGGATCATGGCCCGTTCAGGATCAGGGGCGGCGGCAAGAACTTCGAGCAGAGCGGGTCGAATTGCCTCGAATGCGGACAGCGCCGCGGGACTGCGTAAAGCGCGGTATCGCCCGTCGCTCCATGATAGAACCCTGCTTGCCAACCTGTCTGGTCTTTCAAAGCCCAATTGACCAAGGTTGGTCGTCAAATCGTCACCCGCAGATGATTGCGGACCAGCCTGATCAGCGTCAATTAGCGTGTCGAACCGCTTGGCAACAAACTCCGTAATGTCGCGCAAATCGACCAACAACGCGCCTGCATCGCCGTAGCCGCCCAGCCGTGCGACATTATCCAGCGCCTCGTCACCGGGTAACATATGCGTCTGCTGATCATTCACCATTTGCAATCGGTGCTCAATCGTCCGCAGCCGGTCATACGCATCGCCCAGCCCCTGCGAATCTTCACTGGCGATGATACCGGCAGCCGCCAGCGCATCAAGCGCAGGCCGCGTGCCGCGCATACGGAGCGACGGGTCGCGTCCGCCGTGGATTAACTGATGCGTCTGGGCGAAAAATTCCACTTCGCGAATCCCGCCGCGCCCTTGTTTGACGTTGTAACCGGGGCCGGGTTCAAGCGGGCCTTTGTATGTCGTGCGGATTTTCTGTGTCAGGCGGCTGATCTCGTCAATTGCGCCAAAATCCAGGCTGCGCCGCCAAACGAATGGCCGGATTGAGGAGAGGAACGCTTGCCCCGCTTCGATATCGCCCGCTGCCGCCCTTGAACGGATATAAGCCGCGCGTTCCCAAGCGAGTGCGGAGGATTCATAATGCGTCAGGGCAGCGCCCAATGAAATCGCCAGCGGGCTGACCTCGGAGGCCGGTCGCAGCCGCAGATCGACCCGAAAGACATAGCCTTCTGCCGTGTTGTTCGACAGCGTTTGGACAATTTCCCGCGCATATCGCTGGGCCGCCTCGCCCGGCTCGTCACGGCCCCGCCGGGGCAGCGTTTCGGGATCGTAAAGGAGGATCGGATCAATATCCGATGAATAATTAAGTTCCGACGCGCCATGTTTGCCAAGGGCAATTCCGATCATCCCCGCTGGCTCTGCACCGGGCACCCGCCTGCGAATGGCGGCATTGATTGCTGTGTTCAGCGCGCGGTCAGCAAAGGCCGACAATTCGGTCATCACGCGCCCGACCGGAATCGCGCCCGCCAGATCACCAATCGCCAGTGCGGCCGACAATGACAGCCGTTCACGCCTTAAAGCAACGCCGACATCGCCCGCCGTTTCTGCTGCATTTCTTGCCAATGCCAATGCCGCATCACAATCGCCAGCGGCCAGAAGCGCCTCCAGATCCGGCAAACGGTCCAGCGCGTTACAAAGGAAAGGTGAAAAACTACGCGCACGCTCTAGCGCGCCCGTCCAATCCGCAATTTCGACCGCGTTGCTCATAAGCAATGCCCTTGCCCCTTCTCGCCGCCTTTGCAATGGAAGGCGCAGCAAAATTACCCTGATAACAAGACGGGACGAGGAAAACACATGATCCGCACATTATTTGCCGCATCAGCCGCATTAACGGCAACATTCACACTGGCCGCCTGCAGCAGCAGCGCTGACGATGCGCTCGACATGCCTGATGTTGAAGCCGGAGATATCTCTGAGCAGACGATGATCGATATCACGCGTACTCTGTCGTCCGACGAGTTCGAAGGCCGGATGCCTGGAACAGCGGGCGAAGAGAAAACCGTCGCTCTGCTGATTGAGAAATTCGAGGCAGCAGGCCTGCAACCAGGCAATGGCGAAAGCTGGGTCCAAAAAGTCCCGCTGGTGGAAATCACCGGCAAGGACTTCGCTCCGCTGACCATCTCGGGCGACGAGACAGAGCTGAGCTACGAAGCGCGCAAAGACTGGGTCGGCGTCAGCTACCGCGAGGATGCCAAAACCGAATTGGCCGATAGCGAGCTGGTGTTTGTCGGATACGGGATCAACGTGCCCGAGCGGGGCTGGAACGACTACGAAGGCGTGGACATGACCGGCAAAACCGCCGTGATCCTCGTCAATGATCCTGATTTCGACGCAGAGGGCCTTGAAGGTCCGTTCAACGGCAAGGCGATGACCTATTTCGGTCGATGGACGTACAAATATGAAGAAGCGGCACGTCAGGGTGCTGCTGGCGCTTTGATCATTCACGACACTGAGCCTGCCTCCTATGGCTGGAACGTTGTGGAATCGTCCTGGTCTGGCCCCCAAGCCTATGCCCAGCGCGGTGAGAATGCGCCGCCACTGACGCAGATGAATGGCTGGGTCCGCAACGAAGTCGGTGCAGACATATTGGCCGCTGCAGGGCAGGATCTGGTTGATCTGTCGGCCAAGGCAAAACAGCAGGGCTTCAAAGCGGTTCCGCTCGGCCTGACCGCCGGGACCAGCTTTGCCAACGACATCCGTTCCTATGAATCGCAAAATGTCATCGGCATTCTGCCGGGGAGTGAACGGCCCGATGAATTCGTGATGCACACCGCGCATTGGGACCATTTGGGGCGCTGCACGGCAGCCCCTGATGGCGATGATATTTGCAACGGCGCGGTCGACAATGCGACAGGCACGGCGGCGCTGGTCGCATTGGCACAGGCGCATGCAAAGGCAGGGGCTCCGGCGCGCAGCCTCGTTTTCCTAGCTGTCACGGCAGAGGAACAGGGCCTGCTGGGTGCCGATTATTATGCAGCCAATCCGGTCCTGCCGCTCAATCAGACAGTCGGCGGAATAAATATGGATGCCTTTTTGGTGGGCGGCCCATCGAAAGACGTGACCGTTGTGGGGCCGGGCAAATCGAGACTCGACGATTTCCTTGAGAAAGCGCTCGAAGAAGATGGCCGCGTTTCTACACCCAACCCCAGCCCTGAAGCGGGATATTACTATCGTTCTGATCATTTCGCATTTGCCAAGCGCGGCGTGCCGATGCTGTATGTTGATGGCGGCGAAGATTTGGTCGACGGCGGCCGCGAGGCGGGCGAGGCATTGTCCAAAGATTACCGTGACAATCGTTATCACGGCCCCAAAGATGAATTTTCCGAAGATTGGAATTGGGGCGGCGTGATGGCCGATCTGCAGCTTTTCTATCGTCTTGGCCGAATGCTGGCAGGCAGCACAAGCTGGCCCAACTGGATCGAAGGTGACGAATTCAAGGCTACGCGCGATGAAAGCTGTGCGGCATCCCAAGCTGGTTGCTGATAGGGCAAGCGGCAAAACCAATGCCAAAGCAGGGTGTGGTTGAAAGCTGCGCTTTGATGAAAGCCGAGCCTTGATGAAAGCCGAGCCTTGATGAAAACTGGTCTATGACAATTCTGATGCCGCCCGAATGGGCTCCGCAGGATTGGCTGTGGATCGGCTTTCCGCATGATGAAAGCGAATGGCCGGACATTCTGCCCCGCGCGCAGCAGCAGATTGCCGCCTTCGCCAATGCTGTTGCGGAAAGCGGGCAAGAGGTCCGCCTGCTGGTGCGCGGCGCAGCGAATGCGGCCAAAGCACGCGAATTGGTCAGCGCCCGCGTAAAGCTCGAACAGCGCAGCTACGGCGATATCTGGCTGCGCGACACGGGGCCGTTGATTCGCGGCGATGGAACCGCTTTGCGCTGCCGGTTTAATGGCTGGGGCGCGAAGTTTCTGATGGATGGAGATCAGACAATCGGTGCAGAACTGGCGCGCGATGCCGGGTTGCCAGTGGCCCAATCGGACTGGGTTCTTGAAGGCGGCGCGGTCGATGGTGACGGGACTGGTCTGGCCGCGACAACCGAACAATGCCTACTCAACCCGAACCGCAACCCCGATTTGTCCCGAATTGAGATCGAGCAACGGTTGAAAAGCGATCTTGGTTTCGACCGGGTTTTGTGGCTTGGCAGCGGCCTGATCAACGATCACACCGATGGCCATGTGGACAATCTGGCGCGGTTTGTCGCACCCAACACGCTCGCGGTTCCGGTTTCGGCCGGGGCGGATGATCCCAATGCAGCGATCTATGCCGATGCGCGTGCCAGAACGGCAAAGGCGGGCATGACAGTGGCTGACATACCCTCACCCGGGCTGATCATGCGCAGCGGCAAGGTTGAGCCAGCCAGCTACGCCAATTTTGCCATCACCAGCCATTTGGTCGTGGTCCCGACATTTGGATCAAAGCATGATGATGATGGGGTGGCGGCCATCGCAAATCTGTTCCCCGATCGGGCGGCAATTGGGCTTCCGGCAGACGCCGTTCTTGCAGGCGGCGGCGGTTTTCACTGCGCCAGCCAGCAAATGCCCGCCCTATCCAGATAAGCGCATTGGAAATTTGCATTGGGATTCCGCATGGGAAACCCGTTTAGGAATTTGTTCATGGCTTTGCGCAATATTCAGCCAATGGCAAAAGCAATCCTCCAATCCCGCCCGCTAAATGTTGATCCGGTGGAATTCATCCGGTCCGCAATTATTTTGGGCTGCGCGTTTTCGCTGATTGCTGCCGGTCCGTTTCTGCCAGTCTAAACACACGTAACTTCTCGGCATTGTCCAGCGAATGGCCTATAGAATGCCATTCAATGGAGGTTGCCTGATATGCGGATCAAAGCTGCTCTGACAATCACCACGGTAGCGGCGGCATTTTTTGCCGCCAATGCGGCCTTCGGGCAGGTTGAACCACGCATTTCCAAAACTGCCAAACCAGCACAGCCAGTTGCGGTGGAATTGTTCACCAGCCAAGGTTGCAGCAGTTGCCCCCCGGCAGATAATCTGCTGGCACGATTGGCAGAGATTGACGGTATTGTCGCAATTTCGCGGCCCGTTACCTATTGGGACCGGCGCGGCTGGAAAGACACATTGGCGCGCGAAGAAAACACCATTTTGCAGCGCGCCTATGCGCAGCGCGGTCTGATTGGACGGGGCGGCGTTTACACACCGCAACTGGTGATCGACGGCCAGTTCGGCGTTATCGGATCTGATATTCGTCAGATTGTTCCCATGATCCAGGCGTCATCACCGGCCCCGGCGGCAATCGCCGTCCGCCCGCAAAAGGATGGATCGGTCATCATCGGGCTGGCAGGCGAATCATCCGGCCCGGCAGAGCTGGTCTTGGTTGCACTGAAATCGCACGAAACGGTGCGTGTTGTGCGCGGCGAAAATGGCAACCGCGCATTGCAATACACCAATGTTCTGCTGAACGAGACAGCGATTGCCGATTGGAATGGCGGCACAGCTGACGCCAAGATTCCCCAGGCCCTGCTGCAACAGGGCGGCGCTGACCGCTACGCCCTGTTGCTGAGGCGAAAAAACGCCGGGCCGATTTTGGCGGCGCGGAAAATCCCCGCCTACTAGCCGCGCAAATCGGGTGCGGTCGCCCCCGCCGTAAGCATGGCAATCGCTTCATCAAGCGGGATCACTTTTTGATCCTTTTCGCCCAGCGTACGGATTGCGACGGTGCCTTCTTCCTGCTCCCGCTTGCCCACAACCAACAAATGCGGAACTTTCTTCAACGAATGTTCGCGCACCTTATAATTGATCTTTTCGTTACGCAGATCCGCCTCGGCGCGGATGCCCGCGGCTTCCAGCTTGGACAGAACATCGCCCGCGTAACCATCAATATCCGAAACGATCGGCGCAACCACGGCCTGCATCGGCGCAAGCCACAGCGGCAATTTGCCCGCGTAATTTTCGATCAAAATACCGATAAACCGTTCATACGAGCCAAAGATTGCACGGTGGAGCATGACGGGGCGGTGTTTGCCGCCATCTTCACCGATAAATGTCGCATCGAGCCGTTCGGGCAGCACACGGTCTGACTGGATCGTGCCAACCTGCCATGTCCTGCCAATAGCATCGGTTAGATGCCATTCCAGCTTGGGTGCATAGAACGCGCCTTCGCCGGGCAATTCTTCCCAGCCATATTCTTCGGTCGCCATGCCCGCATCTGCCACGGCGTCGCGCAATTCCTGCTCTGCCTTGTCCCAATCCTCGTCACTGCCGAAACGTTGTTCGGGACGAGTGGCGAGTTTAATCGCGAATTTTTCGAAGCCCAAATCCTTGTAAACCCGCGCAGCGAGTTCGCAGAATTTGCGCGTTTCTTCGACCACCTGATCTTCGGTGCAGAAAATATGCGCGTCGTCCTGCGTAAACTGGCGCACGCGCATCAATCCGTGCAACGCACCATGCGGTTCGTTGCGGTGGCAACAGCCCATCTCACCCAACCGAACCGGCAGATCGCGATAGGACGTGATGCCCTGTTTAAAGACCTGAACATGCGCCGGGCAATTCATCGGTTTCAGCGCCATCCAGTCGGCATCGCCGCTGATGACGGGGCCTTCATCCTCTGTGTTGGGAACCTCGTCAGGGATCACGAACATATTTTCGCGATATTTGCCCCAATGTCCGGATTTTTCCCACTGGCGCGCGTCCATCACCTGCGGAGTCTTTATCTCCTGATATCCGCCATGATCCATCATCCGGCGCATATAGGCTTCCAGCTCGCGCCAGATTTTGTAACCCTTTGGATGCCAGAAAACGCTGCCATGTGCCTCTTCCTGCAAGTGGAACAGATCCATTTCACGGCCAAGTTTGCGGTGATCGCGTTTGCCCGCCTCTTCCAAACGGTGGAGATGCGCGTTCAGCTGTTTTTTGTTGAGCCAGCCCGTCCCATATATCCGCGTTAATTGGGCATTGTTTTGATCGCCGCGCCAATAGGCGCCGGCAACGCGCATCAATTTGAACGCGGCGGGATCAAGTTTGCCCGTGCTGGGCAAATGCGGCCCACGGCACATATCCATCCATGCGGTTGGATCATCGGCATCACCAGACCAATAGACCGTCAGTTCTTCACCTTCGGGAAGCTCTGCCGCCCATTCGGCCTTAAATTGTTCGCCATCTGCCTTCCATTTGTCGATCAGGGCCTGACGGCTCCACGCTTCGCGGCGCAAAGGTTTGTCTGCCTTGATAATCTCGCGCATTTTGTCTTCGATTTTGGGAAGATCATCCATGCCAAACGGATCGCGGCCCTTGGGTGCCATCACATCATAATAAAACCCGTCATCCGTCGAAGGGCCAAATGTAATCTGCGTGCCAGGCCAGATCGCCTGAACAGCCTCGGCCAAAACATGGGCAAAATCGTGACGCGCCAATTCCAGCGCATCTTCTTCATCGCGCGATGTGATCAGTGCCAGCGCCGCATCGCCTTCAAACGGGCGGCCGATATCGCGCAATTCTCCATCAACTTTCGCCGCAATCGCCGCTTTGGCGAGGCCCGGGCCAATCGCCGCTGCGACATCCGCAGGCGTAGAACCTTCGGGCATTTCGCGCACCGATCCATCGGGAAGGCTGATTTTGAACATATCACTCATCGAATTCATCCGTTTTCATTTGCGCCTTCCGGCTTGGTCGCCATGGCAGAATCATGCGCGCACCGGAAGAGTCGGTGTTGATTGAGATTACGATTTCGAGAGGTAACACCGACCTGCCCGAAACCGGGCGGCGGTGGTCTGCCTACCTTGCAGCCAACCGCCCCCGGGCAAACCGGGTGGTAGTGGTTGTGGTCAAGGTTTTGGCATTAAGCATGGGCACTATCTAGCGCGGGCAGGTTAACACCGCAACCACATGCCCGTTCACGCATCCGCCTATGCGTCAAATTTCCGCGCACCATGGCGGGCGGTAATGCGGTGGGTTCCGGCCAATTTGCTGCTGCGTTTGCGAACATTTTCGACGAAACGATATTCGCTCGTCGCTTTTTCAGGCGTCAGATCGACCGCCATATAGCCGCGCTGCGACGTATCTGCCCAAACCAGTTCGCTATTGGCTTCCACGCTCGTTCGCGCCAGATCAGCCGGATTGATCCAGCCCACATTGGTTTCAAATCCGGGTGAGGATACGCTGTGACCAGCAAATTCCACGCCAGCCGCTGCGCCGTCATTTTCAAGTTCGAATGCCCAGCCATTGTGGCTGTCACCGGCGAGGACAACAAGGTTTGCGTCAGCTTCCTGTGCGGCGGTCAACAGGCGCGATCGTGCCGCTGGATAACCATCCCACGCATCCATATTGAGCGGCAGTCCGGCACGGGCCGCGGCCGCAGCCGCCATCAGGCGTTGCTGCAGCCATGCTGGGACATCGGCCGACATTCCTTCGAGCAATTCGGGTGAACCGGCCAATTCGCCCATCACAACCTGTTGAACCAAAACCTGCCACTTTGTGCCATTGGCCGTCGATGTCTTGAGCGCGCCAGAAAGCCACGCTTCTTGTTTCATGCCCAATATCGAACGGGTCGGGTCCTGATAGGCCCCGTCGCGAAAAGCGACGAGCGCGGCCATCGCCTCGTCAGCATTGGTCTTGCCTTTCAAAACATCGCCGATGCTAGGCGGTTCATCGCGGCCCAGCAGGCGTGTTTCCAAGCGGAACAAAGTGGCCAGATCGCCCACTTCGTAAGCCGCATAGGGCGCGTCCGAAACCGGCAACCATTCTCGATAGGCGCGCATCGCGGCGGCTTTTCGAACAGCCCATTCGCCTTCGCTATCGCTCTGGTGATTTTGCGCGCCATCGCGGTAGCTGTCATTGGCAGATTCGTGATCGTCCCAGCCCATGATCATCGGGTAAAGCTGCGTCAAGCGGCGCAAATCCGGATCGCCGCGATAGGTCGCGTGACGCAGCCGGTAATCGGCCAAAGCGATCACTTCGGTATGCGGTGACAAATTGCGGTCGGGCAGGGCTTGGGCGGCGGAGGGATAATTGCCAGCCTGATATTCGTAGAAATAATCGCCCACATGGACGAGCAGATCGAACGCATTTTGTTCAGCCGCATGGGCATAGGCGTTGAAATAACCGAACCCCATATTGGAGCATGAGAACACCGCCATGCGGAACTTGTCGACTTTCCCGGCCGGCAGTGTCCGTGTGCGCCCGACATCGGACATTGTCCCGTCAGGGGCAGTGAAGCGGTAATAATAATGCGTATCCGGCTTCAGCCCTGTGGCAACCGGCTTGACGCAAAAATCATGCTCTGGCCGGGCCACGACATCGCCGCCATCAACGATTGCCGTAAAATTGATATCGCTGGCCAGTTCCCAGCGCAGCGCCGTGTCCTGCCCCGAGGAATATCGTGTCCACAGCAATATTGTATCCGGCCCCGGCTCCCCGCTGGCGACACCATAGGCAAAGCCGGCAATCGTGCCCGCAGCAACAGCTTGCGGCAAAGCAGCCAAACCCGCCCCGAGCAGACCGCTTTTGAACAGCGTGCGCCGGTCAATCGCGGGAAATTGGCGGGCGGCGGCAGGAGGTTTTATCTTCATACACACTGCCTAGGCGCGATAAACATAGGAGCCAAGACTGAATCGCGAGAGACAAGCACGCCATTCTATATGGAAAGCCTGCTTGACATTGACCGAATCATATGTCAATGATCCTTTACATTGAGAAAAGGATCATTGACATGACACAAATTCAACAGGCCTTGCTGCTGGCTGCAGCCATGATCGGAATTGGCTTGCTGGCAAGTTTCGGAATCGTTCCAAAAGGATTCGCCGAATGGGCACCTTTCGGATTGCTGGCACTGTTCCCCGCCGCATGGCTGGGCGCCCCAAAAAAATGCGGAGAAGCACAATGACCGGAAGAATGACCGGAAACGAATCGAAACAGAATGTCGGGCGCAGCCCGTTCTTTTACCTCGGACTGATGTTCGCTGCTTATGGCGTTGTGGCGGCATTGGCGATGACAGATTCAGTGAGTCAAACAGCCCTGTATATTCTGATCGTTTTGCCATTCGGGCTGGTTTTCATGGTTGTGCGAGCAGTCAATCGCCGGGCCGATGCAAACATGGCCGGGTGTACCTCCAAAGGTTTGGCGCAGCGCAACTATGTGAAACGCGTGGCGGTATTTACTACCCTTTATCTGATTGCCTTTGCGGTGCTGACCTTTCTGTCCACGAATTACGAGCTTTCGCAGACGATCCGCTTTTCGCTGGCCCTTTTGCCGGGATTTGCTGTGCTGGGGATGTTCTGGGCGATTGGACGTTTGATTGTCGAGGAACAGGATGAATTCATGCGAATGCTGATCATTCGGCAATCTCTGGTCGCCACCAGCATTTCCCTTAGTGCCGCGACAATGTGGGGATTCCTTGAATCTGCCGATGCCGTTCCGCATCTTGATGCCTATTGGTGGGCGGTCATATGGTTCTTGGGGCTTGGTATCGGCGCGATTTCCAACCGCATACAATATGGCACATGGGGTGCGGTGTGATCGGGGGCGCAGCATGAAGAACCGTCTTAAAGTTTTGCGCGCCGAACGCAGTTGGAGCCAGCAGGATCTGGCCGACCGGCTTGGCGTATCACGGCAAAGCGTAAATGCCATCGAAACGGGCAAATATGACCCGTCCTTACCCTTGGCCTTCACCATTGCCGAAACATTTGCTATGTCCATCGAACAGATTTTCGAACGGGGCTAAGCCGAATATGGCTAGTGGGAGACTGAACGATGCGATTTGCTATCCTTCTTTTTGCATGCGCCCTAGCGGGCTGCCATAGCGGGGAACCCTATGGAAAATGTGACGAGCCGCTGACGCTGCCGGCACTTTACTAAACCTATACTAAAGCCTGAATTCTGGCGTATTTGCCATCACCGCCAGCTTGCATGACACGGTCTGATCGGTGATGGGTGCATCCATGAATAGCGTCCAGTTTTACAAAAATACAAATGGCAACCGGATCGCCTTTTGCCATGCAAATCACCGGCAGCATGACGAAACCATCGTTTTCCTGCCGGGCTATATGTCGGATTTGCAAGGCGGCAAGGCGACGGCCTTGCTCGAATGGGCTGATGAATTGTCCTATGGTTGTTTGCTCGTCGATTATTCAGGATGCGGGCAAAGTGATGGCGATTTTGCCGATGGTAGCCTGACGAAATGGCGCGATGAGGTTCTTGAGCTGATTGAGGCGCGGGGGCTGAACAAAATTGTTTTGGTCGGTTCGTCTATGGGCGGCTGGCTGATGCTGATGGTTGGGCTGGCACTGGGGCCGCGCCTTGCTGGAATGGTCGGCATCGCCTCTGCCCCGGATTTTACAGATTGGGGCCGCAGCGAAACCGATAAGGCACGGCTAAAAGCTGGCGAAACCGTTTTTGACGACAATCCTTACGGGCCCGACCCAACGCCGATGCATTCCAAATTCTGGAAAGATGGGCAGGCCAACAGATTGCTAGAGGGCGAAATAGCGATCGACTGCCCCGTCAGGCTGATTCACAGCCAGAAAGACGCCGATGTACCCTACGAAATCAGCCTGACATTGGCGAAGCAACTTCGTTCCGGCGATGTACAGGTAACCCTCGTCAAAAACAGTGACCACCGCCTGTCGCGCGCCAGCGATATCAAACTGTTGTTGAGTCAGGTCGCAAATCTGCTCGATTAGAATTTACGGAGAATTCCATTGTTATCCGCTGCCCTTTTCTTCCTGCTACAGGTTGGTCCCAATCCCAGCACAGGGTCCATGCCCGGATTGCCGCCCGAAATTCTTGATTGGCGCGCGATGGAAAAGCAACGCGAAGGCGCCAATGTTACGCTGGTAAACAGGCTCGGCAATTGTCTTGCCCGGGCAGAGGAAGACACCGCCGCCGCCCTGGCCGAAGCTGGCGATTGGCTCACCAAAGCAAACGGCATTGAACAGGCGCAGGCGCTCCATTGCCGGGGTTATTCCGAAGCCCGGCTGACCCGCTGGCGCGATGCCGCCACAAGCTTCCAAGCGGCACGCAACGCCGTCGGCGAAATGGATGTCAAATATCGCGCACGGCTGGGAACAATTGCGGGAAGCGCCTTGATCACGGCTGGCGACTATAACGGCGCGCTCGAAATGCTCGATTTGGCCGCGGCCGATGCAGCGATTGCCGAATTTACGGCGCTGGGCGGCGAAATTCAGATCGATCGGGCGCGTGCGCTTCTCTCGCTGGAGCAATCGGGCGAAGCGGCAGCCGCGCTGACCAATGCCCGCCGCCTGTCGCCGTTAAGCGCCCGCGCATGGCTTTTGTCGGCCACTCTCGCGCGGCGCAGCGATGATCTCGGCAATGCGGCAGAATATATTGCGCAGGCGGGCAGGCTGGATGCAGCCAATCCCGAAGTGTTGTTGGAGGCAGGAGTGATTGCGGTGATGTCAGGTGACAACGATTTGGCGAGAGAGAAATGGGGGTGGATCGTATCTGGTTATCCAGATGCTGCGCAGCGCGCGACCGCCGAATCCTATCTGCGCCAATTGGATCAGCAATGACCGAACTGTCCGTCCTCGATCTGATCCCGATCCGCGAAGGGCATTCGCTGAGCGAAGCGTATGACGCGGCAACCAATCTTGCAAAGGCGGCAGAAGACTGTGGTTACAAGCGATTTTGGATTGCCGAACACCACGCGATGGAAGGCATTGGCGGAGCGGCCGCTTCGGTTGTCCTCAGCCATATCGGAAACGCGACCAAAACCATCCGCATCGGGTCTGGCGGAATTATGCTGCCCAACCACACGCCTTTCCAGATTGCAGAACAATTCGGAACGCTGGACGCGCTGTTCCCGGGCCGGATCGATTTGGGGCTTGGCCGCGCCCCCGGGGCCGGGCCAGAACTGCAGCGCGCCCTGCGAAAGGATTTGCACCGCGCCGCCGAAGCATTCCCGAATGATGTGGTCGAACTGCGCGCCCTGCTGACGGGCGATATTGCAATGCCGATCACCGCAACCCCCGGCCTTGGATCGAATGTGGAAATGTGGATGCTGGGGTCAAGCCTGTTTGGCGCGCAATTGGCAGCGAAAATCGGAATGCCTTATGCTTTTGCATCGCATTTCGCGCCCGACCATCTGGATGCCGCGCTGAAAATCTATCGCCGCGATTTTCAGCCCTCTGTCCATTGCGAAAGGCCCCATGTGATGGCGGCCATGACAGTCATTGCCGCAGAAACCGGCGAACAGGCTGAATTGATCGCCTCTTCGCAATTGCAAGCCTTTGTCAGGCTGAGAACCGGAAGCCCGGGCAAACTGCCGCCGCCGATCAAGGATTACCGCGAAAACCTGCCGGCACAGGCCCAGGCCATGCTGGCGCATATCGGCCAGGCCAGCGCCATCGGCACGCCTCAGGACGTTCGCGAAACCATAGCAGCATTCGTGAAACGAACCGGCGCGGACGAGATCATCGTCGCCGGTTCGACCTATGATCCGCGCGACCGAATCCGCTCGCTAGAGCTAACCACAGACGCCGCGGGCCGCTCACGTTGACACAGCATTTGGCTTGCGGGGGGCGCTCGATAGGCCTATTCGCGCGCCATCGCTGCAACCCGCAGCACAGGATATTCGGACAAGGCAGAATGCCGCGGTCCAGACGGAGCACTTCGCATGGCTTCCAAGAATAAAAAATCGCCCAATTCACCTGCTCGCCGCATGGCGGGTGAAGCCAAAGCCATCACCGCGCTGGCTGATCACATGTTCGAATCGCTGTTGCCCGGCGACACGCCGTTCGAAAAGGACAAGATCCACGAAGCGGCGACCTTCATGCTCGATGCCGCAGCCCGCCGCGAACCCAAACGATCGGCAATCTCGCTCACAACCGCCAGCGATGATCGGCGCTTTATGCGGATCGCAATCATCAATGACGATATGCCGTTCCTGGTCGATTCCATCGCTGCAACAATCGCCGCCCAAGGTCTGGCGATTGACCGGCTGGTTCATCCGGTTGTCTCGGTCAAGCGCGATGAAAATGGCCAACTGACCGGCATATGCGAAGCCGATTCAGACGCGCCGGAACGCGAATCGATGATCTATGTCGAGACCGTTCGGGTCGATGCAAAACAGCGGCGCGCGTTGGAAAAAGTGCTGCGCGTGACGTTGGGCGATGTCAGGGCCGCTGTGTCAGATTGGCCGAAAATTCGCTCTGCAATGCAAGCCGACATCGACCGGGTCGGACCCGGTGAAGGTTCTGCGCTGCTTAGCTGGCTGAATGATGGGATGTTGACGCAGCTAGGGCATGTGCTGCGCAACCGCGATGGCAGCAGTTCGGGCAGGCTTGGTATTTGCCGCAAAAGCGCCAAGGAACTGCTCGCAGATGTTTCCTACGAACGCGCATTCGAATGGTTCGATAGCCGTGCAAAGGGCAGCCGCACCGCGCCATTGATCATCAAGGCAAATCAGGTGGCAAATGTTCACCGCCGCGTTCCGCTCGACCTGTTTATCGTTCCGGTTTCAGAGGGCGACAAAATCACCGCCCTGTCGGTTCACGCAGGTGTCTGGACCAGCGCCGCACTGGCCGCGCCGCCCGCTGAAGTTCCGCATATTCGCGCGCAGATGACCGGCCTGATGGACAGGCTCGGCTTCGACGCCAACGGCCATGCTGGCAAAGCCCTCGTCCATGCATTGACGGCTTTGCCGCATGATCTGCTGATTGGATTTTCGGACAAGGATATTATTCGCGTCGCGACAACGATGATGGGATTGGTCGACCGTCCGCGCCCGCGCCTATCAATCGTCGAAGCGCCTTTGGAACGGCATTTGTTCGCATTCGTGTGGCTGCCGCGCGATATGCTGTCGACGCAGGTAAGAAACGATATTCTCGGTCTGCTTGAAAACGGCGCCGATGCGGAGCTGCTTGATTGGAGCCTCGAAGTCGAAGGCGGAAATCTGGCGATGCTACGCTTCGTTCTCGATATTCGCGGTGGCGGGCATATGCCCGATGAAACGGCGATCGAACAGCAGATGCAAAACATGCTGCGCGGCTGGCCGGAAGCGGTCGAGCAGGAACTCGCCAAAAGCATCGATGCGGGGCGCGCTGCGGCAATCGCCACACGCTACGCAGAAATATTTCCGCCCAATTACCGCGCAACATATGGTGCAGCAGAGGCTGCGCGCGACATATTGCGGATGCATCATTTGTTACTGGCCGATTCCACCGAAGGGCAGGCAAATGACGGGCCCCGCCGCGATGCGCGGCTTTACCGCCTCGACAGTGACCCGGCCGATACGCTGCGCCTCAAGATTTACGAACATGAAGGCGCGATGCCGCTGTCTGACGCGGTGCCGGAACTGGAAAATTTCGGCTTCGTCGTGCTGGCAGAGGTTCCGACCGCGCTCGACAATAGCAAGCTCGGCACGGTGCATGATTTCACCCTTGGACTGGCCCAAGGCGTTGATGCGGCTCAGGTTACCAAACGTGCAGAACCGGTGGAGCGGGCAATCGTTGCCGTTCTTAACGAGGCGGCAGAGGATGATCCGTTCAACCGCCTGGTCATTGGCACGGGCCTGACAGAGCGAGAGGCAAATTGGCTGCGCGCCATTTATCGCTATTTGCGCCAAGCCGGAATGGGTTTCACCATCTATACGGTTGTGGACGCATTGCGCGGCGCGCCCGACGTGACCCGCGCGTTGATAGCGCGCTTCGTTGCCGCGCATGACCCCTCGTTCGAAGGCAACCGCGACGAAGCGATCAAAAATGCAGAATCGGCGATCAAACAAGGCCTGTCGAAGGTTACCGCGATCAATGACGACCGCTTGCTGCGGCTTTATCATGCGCTGATCACGGCGGTTTTGCGGACCAATGCATTCGCACCCGCTGCGGCAGAGGCGCTGGCATTCAAAATTCAATCCGACCTCGTACCCAACCTTCCCAAACCCGTTCCGTGGCGCGAGATTTTCGTATATTCGACCCGCGTCGAAGGGATTCATTTGCGCGCCGGACCTGTCGCACGCGGCGGTCTGCGCTGGTCTGACAGGCGAGACGATTTCCGTACCGAAGTGCTCGGCCTGATGAAGGCGCAGCGGGTGAAAAACGCAGTCATCGTGCCAACCGGAGCAAAAGGCGGGTTTTACCCCAAACAGCTCCCCTCGCCTGCAATAGACCGTGACGCTTGGGCCGCTGAAGGGCGTGCCAGCTACGAAGTGTTCATCCGCACAATGCTGACAATCACTGACAATATCGTTGGTGACAAGGTGGTGCATCCAGACGCGGTCGTGCCGCTGGACGGCGAAGACCCGTATTTCGTTGTGGCCGCCGACAAGGGCACGGCGACATTTTCTGACATTGCAAACGGCATCGCGGAATCGCGCGAATTCTGGCTTGATGATGCTTTCGCCAGCGGCGGTTCAAACGGATATGACCACAAGGCGATGGGCATCACCGCCAAGGGCGCGTGGGTTTCGGTCCAGCGGCATTTCCTTGAAATGGGTGTCGACGTTCAGACAGACCCTGTCAGCGTGGTCGGCTGCGGAGATATGTCCGGCGATGTGTTCGGCAACGGAATGCTGCTGTCAAAAAGCATCAAGATCGTGGCGGCGTTCGATCACCGCCACATCTTTATCGATCCCAATCCCGATGCTGCGGCAAGTTGGAAAGAGCGTAAACGCCTGTTCGCCCTGCCACGATCAAGCTGGGATGATTATGACAAGGCGTTGATTTCAAAAGGTGGCGACGTCTATTCACGCGCATCGAAATCGATCAAACTTTCCGCCGCAGCTTGCAAGGCGCTGGGTTTGGAAACACGGGATATTGAACCCGAAGCACTGATTTCGGCAATCATGGCTGCGCCGGTTGACTTGATCTGGTTCGGCGGCATTGGCACCTACATTAAAGGTTCGAGCGAAAACAATGTGCAAGTCGGTGATCCGGCGAATGACACATTGCGGATCGACGCAGCGCAATTGCGCGCCAAAGTTATCGGTGAAGGCGCCAATTTGGGTGTCACGCAAGCCGGGCGGATCGAATTTTCGCTGCACGGCGGGCGCATCAACACCGATTTCATTGACAATTCAGCTGGCGTTGATTGTTCCGATAATGAGGTCAATATCAAGATCGCACTGGCGGCAGCGCGCCGGACTGGCAAACTGTCCGAAAAGAAGCGCAACAAGCTGCTGAGCGAAATGACCGACGAAGTTTCCGCGCTGGTTCTGGAAAACAACCGCTTACAGGCGCTGGCAGTGTCCATTGCTGAAGCGGGCGGCGCGGGCGCAGTTGCGGCGCAGCTGCGGTTGATAGAATCGCTGGAAGATCGTGGTGCGTTAGACCGGAAAACCGAAGGAATCGCCGATAGCGAGGCTTTGGCACGCAGGGCCGCCGATGGTTCCGGCCTAACCCGCCCCGAATTGGCCGTTTTGCTGTCATCGACCAAACTGGTTCTTCAGGATGCAATCGAAAAGACATCCTTGCCTGACGACCCAAGCCTGGCGGCTTCGCTGATCGATTATTTCCCGGCACCAATGCGTAAGAAATACGCCGCTGAGATCAAAGACCACCGTCTCCGCCGCGAGATTATCGCAACGGCGCTCGCCAATCGGGTTATCAACCGGTTGGGGATTATCCATCCGTTCGAATTGTCCGAAGAAGAAGGCGTTGGCCTTGGCGATGTTTGTGCGTCATTCGTGTCAGCCGCACGCCTGTTCAACGCCGAAGAACTGTGGACCAAGCTTGAAAATACCAAAATGCCGGAGAGCGCGCGTATTTTGATGTTCCGTCATATTGCCGGTATTTTGCGCAGCCAGATGGCCGACCTGATGCGTGCTGGTGCAAGCATCACTCCGCCATCCGAAATGATCGCAGCGCTGGACAAAGGTGTGACCGATTTATCCAGCAAAACAGAAGCATTGCTGACCACCGAAACGCGCCAACAAACCGACGCCCTGCGAAGGGAATTTGCCGAAGCAGGCGCGCCAGATACAATCGCATCCGATGTTGCCCATCTTTACGATCTGGACGGTTCGGTCGGGCTTGCAGCCTTGGCGATCAATGCCGGTATCAAGGCACGGCCCCTGACCGCAGCATTCACCGGATTGGGCGAGCGTCTGGGCCTTGATTGGGCGCAAGTTACCGCCGCATTGAGTAATCCATCTGATGTTTGGGAGCGGCTGCTGGTCGCCGGTCTGGCGCGCGATTTCCAACAGATGCGGCTTGATTTCCTTCGCCGCCTATCGCGGCGCAAGGGGGCCAAAACCGACCCAGAAGGCGCGGTTGCGAATTGGGCCGAAGACCACGCAGCAGCCATCAAGCAATTCCGTGCCATGATCCGCCGTGCACAATCGCAAACCTCGGTCGCGCCTGCGATGCTGGCACAGATTGCCAGTCAGGCCCGGAACTTGCTAGGCCGCTGATATGAACCATTCGGATATCGTCATCGTTGGCACGGGCCATGCCGGCGCGCAGGCCGCCATTGCTCTGCGCCAGAACGGGCACACAGATACGATCACTATGCTGGGGCGGGAACGCGAATACCCATATGAGCGGCCCCCTTTATCGAAAGAGTACCTCTCTGGCGAAAAGCCGTTTGAACGGATTTACATCCGTCCGCCGCAATTTTGGGCGGACAAGGACATTGACGTTCAACTGGGCAAAGCCGTGGTTGAAGTCGACCCCGCCGGAAAGGTGCTGACGCTGAGCAATGACAGCAAAATATCCTATCGCAAGCTTATCTGGGCGACGGGCGGGGACGCAAGGCGGCTGACCTGCGCCGGTTCCGATCTTGAAGGAATGCACACCGTCCGCAACCGCAACGATGCGGACCGGATGATCGCCCAACTCGATGCAGGGGCAAAACGCGCCGTGATCATCGGCGGCGGCTATATCGGGCTGGAAGCAGCGGCAGTGTTGCGCAAGCTTGAATGCGAAGTGACCGTGATAGAGGCTCTACCGCGCGTGTTGGCCCGCGTCGCAGGGGAGGAATTGTCCGAATTTTACCAGCGCGAACATATCGCACACGGTGTTGATTTGCGGCTGGAAACGCAAGTCGAATCAATTGAGGGTCAAGACGGCAAGATTACGGGCGTAAAACTTGTCGGCGGCGAAGTGATCCCTGCTGACATGGTGATTGTCGGCATCGGAATTATTCCATCGGTCGGGCCGGTCATTTCCGCTGGTGCATCGGGCGGCAACGGCGTTGATGTCGATGAATATTGCCGCACAACGTTGGAAGATATTCACGCCGTTGGTGACTGCGCGTCCCATGCGAATGATTTTGCCGACGGTGCCGTGATCCGCGTCGAATCAGTCCAGAACGCGAATGATATGGCCACGACCACCGCCAAATCGATCATGGGGGACAAGCAGCCCTACCATGCATTCCCGTGGTTCTGGTCGAACCAATATGATCTGCGGCTGCAAACTGCGGGCCTTTCCATCGGTTACGATTCAACGGTTCTGCGCGGCGATCCGGCTGAACGGAAATTCTCGATCATCTATTTAAAAGAAGGCCGCGTTATCGCGCTGGACTGCGTCAACAATACCAAAGACTATGTGCAAGGACGCAAATTGGTAGAAGCGCGCATCACGCCGGATATCGAAAATTTGGCCGATGCCGAAGTGCCGCTCAAGTCGCTTCTTTAAGCCGCTCCAGCGCCCAGCTGGCCGCTTCCGCAACGGCCTCGTCTAGATCATCGGTCAGTTCAGCCGCCCTTCCGGCCAGCGCTTGATCGCCGCTGTTACCCGCCGCGATCAAGCAGTTCCGGACAAAGCGGCCGCGCCCGATGCGCTTGATCGGCGAAGCTGAAAACAATGTGCGAAACGCCGCATCGTCAAGCGCAAGGAAATCGGCCAAACGCGGTGCAATCAGCTCTTCACGCGGGGCGAATGCCTTATGCCGCGCTGCGGACTGGGCAAATTTGTTCCATGGGCACACCGCCAGGCAATCATCACATCCATAGATACGGTTGCCCATTGCTTCGCGAAACTCGTGCGGGATCGGGCCTTTATGTTCAATTGTCAGATAGGAAATGCAGCGCCTAGCATCGACCACATAAGGCTGCGGGAAAGCATCGGTGGGGCAGGCCTGCTGACAGGCATTGCACGACCCGCATAGATCCTGCTGGGCGCTGTCTGGCGGGAACGGAACTGTGGTGTAAATAGCGCCAAGAAACAGCCAGCTGCCATGTTCCCGGCTGACCAGATTGCTATGTTTGCCTTGCCAGCCGATCCCTGAAGTTTGCCCGAGCGGCTTTTCCATTACGGGCGCCGTATCGACGAAGACTTTGAGCTGCGGTTCTTCAAGGCCCGCTTTTTTCGCTTCGGCAACCAGCCACCGGGCCAAAGCCTTCAGCGCCTTCTTCACGGTGTCGTGATAATCGCGGCCCTGCGCATAGACCGAAATGCGCGCACGGTCGCCAGCACCTTCCAAAGCAAGCGGATCGGTATCGGGGGCATAGCTCATACCCAGCGCAATCACGCTATTGGCTTCGGGCCACATGCTCTGCGGGCCTTGACGAATTTCGGCGCGGTCTTCCATCCAGCCCATTGACCCATGATGGCCAGCCTCAAGCCAGTCTTTCAGCCTTTCTGCACGGATCGGGTCATCCTCGGCGCTGGAAAATCCCATGCTGGCAAATCCCAAGCGCATGGCCTCATCGACCATATTCTGCTTAAGGCGGGCAATTACTGGGCCGTTAACCATGTTTAGGGCTGCTCCCGTTTACATGCTGGGTTTAACCAGCCTGCATGGATATGCCGCTAAGCGATACGCAGTGGAAGGACAACCATTTGAGTGATGAGCTGCCTTCTACCGAGCCCGTAAACTCTGCCCACCCGCTCGCAATAGAAGCGCGCGGCTTGGTTAAGACGTTTGAAGGGACGACCGCCGTTGACGGGGTTGATATCTCCGTCCGCGAAGGGGCGATTTACGGCATTCTTGGCCCCAATGGCGCGGGTAAAACCACGACATTGCGGATGCTGCTGGGCATTATCGATCCCGATGAAGGCGTACGGCGCATTTTCGGCCATGACCGCCCGCATGAAATCGCTAAGCTGATCGGCTATCTACCCGAAGAACGCGGACTTTATCCGGCGATGAAATCAACCGAAGCGATTGCCTTTATGGGTGCATTGCGCGGCCTGTCTCTCGAAGAAGGGCGCAAACGCGGGCTTGAGCTGCTCGAAAGACATGATCTTGCCCATGCAGCTGACAAGCAGATCAGGCAGCTATCCAAAGGTATGGCGCAAACGGTGCAATTGCTTGGGACATTGGTACACCGGCCCAAGCTGGTGGTTCTGGACGAGCCGTTTTCCGGTCTTGACGCAATCAATCAGGGCAAGCTGGAACGGATGATCCGTGAATTGGCGGAGAATGGCACAACCGTGATCTTTTCAACCCACGTCATCCACCACGCAGAACGGCTGTGCGAAGGCGTGGCCATCATTGCTGGCGGCAAAGTGCCCTATGCCGGATCGGTCGAGGCCGCGCGTGATCGCATCCCGGCCCAGGTCCGGCTCGAAACAAGGGCCCGCGACGGAAAGTGGCGCGATGCCCTGCCCGAAGATGCGCGGCGCGAAGGCGATTTCTTCCAGTTCTCTTTGCCAGAAACCGGCATTGAACCGTTGCTGCGCGCCCTGATCGACGGGGATGCAGGCATCCTATCGCTTTCGATCGAACGTGCGGGGCTGCACGATGCATTCGTCCATATCGCCGGTGAAGCCGCGGCCCGCGCACTCGAAGCTGACAATGTAGCAGAGGCCAACACATGAGCAATCACACGCACGAAACATCTCGCCTATCGCTGATGCAAGCCGCCTATGTGATTGCGCGGCGCGATTTTCTGGCCATCCTGTTCAGCCGCGCATTCTTTTTCTTTCTGCTTGGCCCGCTCTTTCCCGTGCTGGTTGGCGGGCTTGCTGGCAGCATTGGAGGGGAGGTCCAACGCAGCGCAGCGACTTCTGAAATTGGCGTGGTGATGAGCGTAGAAGACCGGACAGCCTTGCTGGCAGCCCGCGAGCAGCTTGCCCCGCAAATCGGCGGTGGGCTGCCAAATTTCCAGATCATTGAAGGTGACGGGGCCGATGATCCTCAGCGGGTGCTCGAAGAAAGTCGCGGTAATTATGCCGGCATCGTCAGCGGCACACTTTCTAAACCGGTGCTGATCGGCACGCAGGGGCAGATTGATCGCTGGCGCGGTGCGATCGCGCTCCTGACTGCAACCGCATTGGGACAATCGCCCAGCGAGTTTCCTGATATCACCACACAGGCAGTGGCAACCAGCGGCGCCAATGATCGCGCTGACCGATTGAAAACTGCCCAAGCGGGACAACTGCTGCTGTTCCTGTTGACCATGCTGCTCGCCGGAATGGTGCTGTCCAATCTGGTCGAGGAAAAAGCGAACAAGATCATAGAAGTTCTGGCTGCTGCGATTCCGATCGATGCTGTGTTTTTCGGCAAACTGTTCGCCATGCTGGGCGTGTCCTTTGTCGGGATCGCAGTATGGGGCAGCATCGGGGGTTCGATTATGATCGCGGGTGGCCGGTCGCTTAGCGAACTGGCCGATCCGGCGGTTGGATGGCCGATGTTCTTCGGGCTGGGCATTGCCTATTTCGCGATGGCATACCTGCTGTTGGGTTCATTGTTCCTGACGATTGGCGCGATGGCAACGACCGTACGCGAGGTGCAAACACTTTCGATGCCGGTCACGATGATCCAGCTGATGGTGTTCTTTCTCGCGGCTTTTGCCATGACTCAGCAAGGCTCCGCTATTGAACTCGCCGCGGCTATTTTCCCGCTTAGCTCACCCTTTGCGATGCTCGCCCGGGCGGCTTTGGACGGGGCGCTGTGGCCGCACGCACTGGCGCTTGGCTGGCAGGCGCTAGCCGTGGCATTCTTCGTCAAATCGGGGGCGAGCCTGTTCAAACGCCGGGTGATGAAATCCGGCCCGCAGGGTGCGAAAAAACGTGCGAAACGGTCTTTCTGGAAACGCAAGCCTGCCTGATTGACCGGCCAGCGCAACATCCATTCACTTGGGCGCAAAGATCAGTCGCATATCGCAACTGACTATTGACATTGAGGTAAGTAAGGGCAGTGTGTTTCTGCTGACGCCCGATGACGGGGCGCGGTTTAGGAGAGAACACACATGGCCACCCAGGCACAAGAGAAGCCCCAATTCCGTACATCGCCTACTGCCAGCGACGCATTGGAGGCCTATTTTGAGCGAAATCCGCAGCCTGCAGACGCACATACGCACCCCTTTGATGTGAGCCGCAGCGACATTTATGTCGAAGACCGCTGGCAACCGATTTTTGCCGAGATGCGCGCCAAGGGCCCGCTGCACTACGTCGATAAAAGCCCGTTCGGTTCCTATTGGAACGTCGTGCAGCACAAGGCGATCCAGCATGTCGAATCGCTGCCTGAATTGTTTTCTTCAAGCTGGGAACATGGCGGCATCACTATTTCCGATCCTGATTGGGAAGAAGAAGTCGCAGAGGGTGAAGAGCGCTTTCAACTGCCCATGTTCATCGCAATGGACCGGCCCAAACATACAGGCCAACGCCGCACGGTGGCGCCCGCTTTCACCCCCAAAGAAATGAAGCGGATGGATGATGAAATCCGTGCACGAACGGGCGAATTGCTGGACACGCTGCCCAAGGGCGAGGTGTTCGACTGGGTCAATAAGGTTTCAATTCCGCTGACCACGGGAATGCTTGCGATCCTGTTCGATTTCCCGTGGGAGGACCGGCATTTGCTGACGTTCTGGTCTGACTGGGCCGGCGATACGGAATTGTCGCTTGCGCGCGAACTGGACGCCGAACGCCGCGAAATTTTGCATGAAATGGGCGCCTATTTCCAAGGCCTTTGGGCAAAAAAGTCGCAAGAAGAACCGGGCCCCGATCTCATTTCCATGATGATCCACTCACCTGCAATGAACCAGATGGACCCGATGGAATTCATGGGCAATCTGGTGCTGCTGATCGTGGGCGGCAATGACACCACACGCAACACCATGTCCGGTATCATTCATGCGATGGACAAATTCCCCGATCAACGCAAAGCGTTCGAACAAAACCCCGATCTGATCCCCAATGCTGTGCAAGAATGCATACGCTACCAAACCCCGTTGGCACATATGCGCCGCACCGCGACCGAAGATACCGAATTGTTTGGCGAGAAAATCAAGAAGGGCGAAAAGCTCATCATGTGGTATCTCTCGGCCAATCGCGATGAAACCGTCTTCGACGATGCCGATTCGCTCGATATCAGCCGTGAAAATGCGCGGCGAAACATTGCATTTGGATATGGCATACACCGCTGCGTTGGTGCCCGTTTGGCCGAATTGCAGCTTAAAATCCTGCTCGAAGAAATGCACAAGCGCCGGATGCGCGTTCATGTGGCGGGCGATGTTGAGCGTGTTCGGGCCAATTTCGTGCATGGTTTCCGCAAGCTGGAAGTGGAAGTCACCGAGTTCTGACAAAGATGAGGTGAAACCTTTTGGGCCATTCCAGCGTATGCTATGCGTAGGAACAACCGATCCGGGGACACAAAATGACCGATCAAACAGCAGTATCGCGCAGGGTCTTTGTCGGCGTGATTGCCGCAGGGGCGGCGCTTCCGATATTGTCTGCTTGCGGTGGCACGGCGGCAGAGGCGCGCAGCTTTCCGATCAAACGCACGGCTGCACAATGGCGCGCCAAACTGACCAGGCAGGAATTCCATATCCTGCGCGAAGCGGGGACAGAGCGGCCTTATTCCTCACCGTTGGACAAGGAAAAACGCAAGGGCACTTTCACCTGTGCCGGATGCAGCAACCGCCTTTATTCCTCGGCAGCCAAATTTGACAGCCGCACCGGCTGGCCCAGTTTCTGGAAACCTTTGTCAGGCGGGATCGCTCTCGATACGGACTACAAGCTCGGCTATCAGCGCACCGAAGTCCTCTGCGCTGATTGCGGCGGGCATTTGGGGCATGTGTTCAATGACGGGCCGCGGCCAACCGGTAAACGCTATTGCATGAACGGTGCGGCGATGGATTTCATCTCCGCCTGACCGCTATTTCACCACACGCCAAACGCGAAATTCAGCAGGCCCATTGATTGCGGCAGGCACCAGCCAATCGGGCGTATTACCGGAAACCAATTGGGCCGTTAGGCCGTCAGGATTGGCGGCCGAGAACAGCCGCGGCTCCGCCAGATCGGTGCACATCACCAAGTAATCGGCACCATGGGCGGCAAACACCTTACGCGCTTCAGCATCGGGGCTGGTAAAGGCATATATGATATCACGCATCGATGCTTCGGCGCGGTGATGGCCGGTTGCCACTACTGCGTGATGGCTTTTGACCAACAAGGCGGGTCCGATATCAAGCGGCGCGAATATTGTGCCAGCTGGCAATGTGTTGAGCTTCGCTGCCTGATCGCGAATTTGGCAGCTTGATTCTTCCACCAAAACCGTTTGCACATTGCCCGATTTTGGCATCGACATCTCAACCAGCACCACCGGGGTCGATGGCAAAAGGACAAATACAATTGCCCCGGCAGCGAACATTTTGAGCTTCAGATCCCTTGCGGCCCGCAGCCGCATAAGAAGGCGGGTGGTTACCCAGCCAAGCGGGATCGCCGCAATCACCGCCGCAAATGCAGCCGAACGCCAGACAAAGATTGAAAGCAAAATACTGGCGGCAAGCAAAATTGCATATTCGCACCACCAGACACGCAGCCAATCGTGCGAACGCATGTAAAGTGCAAGACAGGCCGCAAGCGCAACCGCCAACTGCACAAGCGTTGGCAATGCATATGGCAGGTTTTGTTCCCAAACGGGGCGGCCTTCCAGAACATTAATGTACCAGAAATCACGGACCAACGGATCAAGCTGGGCAAAGGGCGTCATCAAACAACCGGGCGATGACAGGCCAAAAAACGCAAGACCGGCAATGCCTGCAGCGCCAAATGCCAAAAACAGCGCTGGACGGGGAATCGCCGGACCTGCCGCGATCAGTCCTGTCGCCACGGCTGTGATCACAAAAAAGCCCAAATGGGCGGGCGAAATGACATCGCAATGCTGCGCCAGATCATTAACCCCGCGTGCAGCAAAAAATGCGGCCACCAACCCTAGCGCCAAGGCTTGCATATATCCGACGAGCCACCAACGCTGTGCCTTGTCACGAAACCAGCGCAGCGCCAGAATGCCGCCAAATGCCGCGACCATAGGCAGAATTTCGATCGAGATGCTTGCGCCGACGGCCATTGCAAAACCAGCGGCAGCACCGCCTTTCCAAGGTGAACGGAACGAGCAGGCCCACAGGGCCAGCGCGACTGTAAAAATCTGCCAGCCGTGATGGTCAATCCGCATTGGTTGCAATTGGAATACAAGCGGCGCAAGCAAGCCCACGCAGAGGCAGGAAAATCCGGCAACATCGCGGTCGAACAACCGCCAAGCCAAACGGCCGATCACAAATAGGATCGCCCCCAATGTAAGAAGCGGAACAACAATCAGAGCCGTTGTTTCCGCCGCCGAAGCGCCAAAAAGCGGCGTCAGAACAAGTATGATCAATGCCACTGGAATATCAACCAGACGCGACCAATGCATCAATGTGCCGCCGGAACCATCGGCCGCCGGATCAATCCGGTATTGGTGCATATCCCACCAATTCTGACCAGCCAGCAAATCGCGGATCTGGACGAGGCGAAGCGCATCATCCGGATCAGGAAACTGGCCCTGAACCAGGCGTTCCATTCCCACGGCAAGGAAGATGAGCGACAATGCCGCCCACATCAGCATTATGCGCCGAGTCGGGCCCTCATGCCCGCGTATGCGGCGATCCGCCTGCATTTCAATCAACCGAACGGAACACAACACGGCTCCGCAACAGCCACGTCAGCGTGAAGCTGGCAATAATGGCCAACAATTTTGCCGGGCGCGGATCGAAGGTAAGATAGTCAGCCATGCCAACAATGGCCGTTGTCACAACCAGACCCGCCAGCGCGGAAACAACGAACAATGCTTTTTGCTTGGTCCGTTCACGGCCGCGTTCAGCCACCGTATCGGTAAACACCGTCCGGCTGGATAATATCCAATGCGCCAATATGCCTGCACTGTAACCCACAGCCGATGCGATTGCAGCTTGCAAACCGCCTGCCAGCAGCAACAGGAAACAGCCAACATCAACCGCCAATGCGCCAACGCTCGCCAATAGATAACGAAGCAAGCGTATGTCGCGCAATTTTAACAAATGGGCGGTCATTGATGCTTCCCCCTGATCAAATGTAGCTAGAAAGGAAACCGCTTCTTGCCGTGCCCCGTCAGGCAAGAAGCGGCTGTCTCTTATACCGTTAGGCGACTTTGCGATCTTGCTCGCCAGACCCGTCAGCGGGTTTGATCCGTTCCGGAACGCCGCGTAATGAATTGAGCGCAGCCGCCTGATCTTCGGTGATGGCCTCCTGCGCGGCGTCACTGCCGGCCTCGCGTGCCCGGATTGCCTTTTCAGCGCCCTCATCACCCGCTTCGTGATATTCTGCGTCTTCATTGACGCACCAAGTGTCATAGACACGGCTTCCGGCGAGAATATTCTCGGTTGTCAGCATCGCCGTCATCATTGCGTGATCCTGATTGTTGTAACGATGCATACCGTTACGTCCGACCAAGTGCAGTGTTGGATGTTTTTCTTCCAGCTCCGCGCGCATCGCCTCGACATTGGCGGCGTAGTCTTCATCATAGACCGGATAAGCCTTTTCCTGACGGACAACGGCGCCGCCAATGACATCCGCCGGATCGCACAGGCCAAGGATTTCCATTTCCTTTTTGGCCAGTTCAATCAGATCATCATCCGATGAAGACCACAGCCCGTCATTCTCAAAGCAGAAATATTCGAGACCGACACAGGCAACGCCTTCATCCGGGACCATTTCGGGCGACCAGCTGCGGAAGTTCTGCACGCGGCCAACCTGGACTTTTTCGTCATGGATATAAATCCAATTGTCGGGAAACAGGTCTTCGGATTTGATCTTAAGCGCAACAGTCAGGAAGTCGCGATATTTCAGATTGGATGCGTTAAGCGTCGTGTCGGGCAGCGGGTGCATACGTGCCGCTAGCTGGCGCATCGGCGCAGAGCTGATGGCATCCTTGGCTGTAACAACAATCTTTTCGCCATCCTGATTGGTGGCGGTCATTCGCCAGCCGCCATCGGAATCAGCGGCAAGCTGTTCAAGCCCGTGCCCCATAATGATCTGACCTTTGCCGGTCGCCAGAATTTTGTCGCGTGCGGCATCCCACATCATTCCCGGGCCTAGGCGCGGATAGCGGAAAGTCTCAAGCAACGTCTTGGCGGCTTGGCCGTCATTGGGTTTTTTGTTGAGGCCCATCGAACGCTTTAGCCCATCGATAACCGCGCTCCAAAGTGAAAGACCTTTGATCCGCTGGGCGGCCCAATCAGCGCTCATTTCGTCGCACGGCATGCCCCAAACCTTTTCGGTATAGGTCTTGAAAAAGATCGAATAGAGCTTCTTGCCGAATTGATTGGTGGTCCAATCTTCAAAGCTTTTGACTTCGGCAATCGGAAACAGTTTGTAACGCAAATAGCTGACCATGCAGGCAGTCGAACGAAGAATACCCAGATTGCTCAAGGCTTCAAAGGCCCGCAGCGGGTATGAATAGAACTTACCTTCGTAATAGATTCGGCTCATGCGCGGGCGTTGAATGAAATCATCGGGCAAGATTTCATTCCACAGATCAACCACTTGCTGGCTTTTTGAGAAAAACCGGTGGCCGCCAATATCAAAACGGTATCCCTCATGTTCGACCGTGCGGCTGATACCGCCAACATAAGTGTCATCTTTTTCAATGATCGCGACAGTTTTACCCTGCTTGGTCAACAGATAACCTGCCGTCAGGCCAGCTGGCCCCGCACCAATGATGGCAACATCAACGTTGAGTTCGCTGGTTTTTGAAGTGGTATTGATATCGGTCATTCTAACCCCCGGTGAAAATGTGTGATCCGGAGGTGAAGGAAAATGGTTAGGAGAAGGTTAACGGTCTGGTGGAAAAGGGTGCTTTCAAGCGGGTTTAGGCCGCGATTCCGCAACGCATTCACTAAACATTTTCTGGCGCTTATGCAGATCTCTGATCAGCAGTGCGAGATTGGTCAGGCTGAATGTCGTATCAAATGCCAAGCCATAATGGCCATTTTTGCGCCACCGGACCCGCGCTTCGACATCGGGAAATCCGTCACCTTCGATTTTGATTGATTGGGCTAGCGCCAGCGGCTCAGCGCATTCTATCAATCCGCCCTGCCGGGACAGGTTTTTAAGCACTGACGAAGATTTCTGACCACGCGACAACAGGCTGACCTCTTGTTCAATCTCAAAACGCAAGTCGCGGCGGGGATATTTCGAAGTTCCGCGCACCACATCGTTCACTTCAATCGGGGTCAGGAACTGAAAACCGGCCTCGCTTTCTTTCTGCCAAACCTGCTCGACCGGGAATTGCTGGCCGGTATCGAGATGGATTTCCATCGCATCACTTTCGATCAACGAATGAAAGGTGCGGATGCTTGCGCCGGTGGTCGAAACATCGCGGATGACACACAAATGCTGCTTGCCCGCCATCACCAACTTTGCAGTCCGTATAAGGAGGGTAAAGCGCGGCGCAGCGCGGCCATCGGCATCGGCGCCCGCATTGGACACGACATCGACCGCCCTGGCATCTTGCAATTTTCGTTCAGGTGATCCGCGCACCTTTTGCCCCTCGCACAGTGGTCGGAACCGCAAGATCGCCGCTCCATAAAAGGGCCCTAGCTGCAAAGCGTTAGCAAGTCGTTTCCATACCTATATGCGGAATCAGGCACACCAAACCGCCGATAATCAATGGTACGGGTGACTGGACTCGAACCAGCACGATCAAAGATCAGGGGATTTTAAGTCCCCGGCGTCTACCATTCCGCCACACCCGCACGATGCACCATTGGCCACAGCCCCTAACCGCTTGCGCGGCAAAGGCCAATATCGGTTTTGATCAGATTTAGCGCGCCAGAGCGAGCTTAATGCTCAGCTTGGATTAAGCCGCTCGCGCATTTCCTTGCCTGGCTTAAAATAGGGGACCCGCTTTGCCGGCACATCCACCGTTTCGCCCGTCCGCGGGTTGCGCCCGGTACGTGCATTACGTTCTCGGGTTGAAAATGCCCCGAAACCGCGCAGTTCTATGCGGCCGCCTTCGGCCAGCCGTTTGGCAATATCGTCAAAAAAAATGTCGATGACCTGCTCGATCTCATCAGCGCGCAGGTCTGGATTATCTTTGGCCAATGCTTGTAGCAATTCGGACCGTATCATATTTGCCTCTCCCATACCCCAGACAAGCCTTATACGACCCTTGCTGGCGAGCAAATTTCTGTTCTGCCCCTAGAGGCGAGGTGCGACCTCGGCACATCTTTGCCAGAAATTCGTGTCCGGTGCAACAAAACGAGCCTAAAAAACTGCCAATGCTCGATTTTTTCGGACGAATGAAGATCGTCCAGCGCAGATTTTATGCGGATTCGAGCAATTCCGCAGGTGAAATCCCCAAGCGCTGCATCCGTGTGCGAATTTCCGGCCATTCTTGCCGGATAAATTCGTCACGCTCTGTTTCACGCAATTTGTCGGCCGCGCCGGCAACAACATACATGCCCACCCCGCGTTGCACTTCGACCAAGCCGTCCGTCTGAAATTGCTGATACGCTTTTGCGACCGTCAGCGGATTGGCGCCTTGTTCTGCCGCGAAAGCGCGCACAGATGGCAGCATCGCGCCTTCGGCATAGTCACCCTCTATTATAGATGCGGCGATTTGATCGCGTAGTTTGAGATAGACGGGGCGTGATTGCTGGCTCATGGCGCTTTCCTAACATTAAGGTGCATCAGTGCCATAATACACTGCGCCGCGTCAAGCGCTCTGATGCCGAGTAAGCATGGCTGATTGCATCGGAAATTGCTGGTTACGAACGAAACTAACCCTTCACATGGATGAATTGCGCGCTAATGTGCCGCCATTCAGCCCTCCCAGCATGAGAGAGGGCGCAAATAATCTCAAGGGGAGCATGCACTCATGCATGAGTTCATTTTCACATTCGATTCGCTATTCGAATTATGGGCATTCTGGGTCGCCGTCATAGCATTGGCGGCATTCCTTCTCGGCGGCACATATATTGTAACGCGGCCTCAGCCCGAATTTGCGGGCCACCCCAAGGGACTGTTCCTGCTGTTCCTTGCCGAGATGTGGGAGCGGTTTTCCTATTACGGCATGCGCGCGCTGCTCATTTTCTATCTGGTGCAACATTGGGCCTTTTCTGACGGTGACGCCTCGGTCATTTACGGTGCCTATACGGCGCTGGTTTACATTACGCCGGTCGTTGGCGGCTACTTGGCCGATAGATATCTCGGCCAACGCAAGGCCGTGCTATTCGGCGCTGTGCTTCTTACCTTCGGTCACTTCTTTATGGCCTTTGAAGGGAACGGCGGTCAGGATGACCCAACCATCAACGTATTTTGGGCGGCTCTTGCTCTCATCATCGTCGGCTCGGGTTTCCTGAAAGCAAACATCTCGGTCATCGTCGGTCAGCTCTACTCACGCACCGATATCCGCCGCGATCCGGCTTACACGATCTTCTACATGGGCATTAATGTTGGCGCGGCGACTGCATCGATCATTTGCGGCTTTTTGGGCCAAACCTATGGCTGGGAATACGGCTTCGGGCTTGCCGGTGTCGGCATGTTGATTGGCCTGGTGTTCTTTGTTCTTGGCAAGCCGCTCCTGCTTGGAAACGGTGAACCGAAAGACCCGGCCAAGATTGCTGGCGGCAAAGAATACGCGATCTATGGCGCGGGCCTTGCAATGGTCGCACTTTGCTGGACTGCCATTCAATTCCAAGAATTGGTCGGCTGGGTTCTGGGCGCATTTGGCGGGGGTCTCGTGCTCTACGTTCTGTTCACTGCTGTCACCAAACTTGCCGCTGAAGAACGTGACCGCATTTTCGCGGCTATGTTCCTGATCCTGACATCGATTGTGTTCTGGGCCTTGTTTGAACAAGCAGGCTCATCGCTTAACCTGTTCACTGATCGCCATGTCGATACGGCTGGCGTAAATGCCTCAATGTTCCAATCAATCAACGCGATTTACATCGTGCTGCTTGCACCGGTCTTTGCGATGATGTGGCAGAGCCTCGCTCGCAAAGGCAGAGAGCCATCGACGCCGATGAAGTTCGGGCTCGCCATCGTACAGGTTGGCCTTGGCTTTCTCGTTCTCGTATGGGGGTCAGAAGGTGCCGGAGCGGGCGTTCCAACGCCGGTTATCTTTATCTTCCTGATCTATCTGCTGCACACCACCGGCGAATTGTGCCTGAGCCCTGTTGGTCTCAGCGCAATGAACCGTCTGGCCCCGGCGCATATGGCCTCGCTCATCATGGGCACTTGGTTCTTTGCATCTGCAACCGGCAATTTTGCCGCGGGACTAATTGCCTCTGCAACAGGCGGTGAAGGCGTTGGCGAAGAGGCTGGCAAGCAAGTTGTCCTCGATGTTTACTGGACCGTTGGCCTCTATGCTGTCGGCATCGGCATCGCGGCCATGGTCGTCAGCCCGCTTATCAAGCGGATGATGCATCTCGATTCGATCAAAGATGATAACATTGGCGATGATCTCGAAGGTGCCGCAGCCGCAGGCCTCGAAGCTCAAGAGGGCGGCGTTCATCCAGCTACCAAAGCCTAATTCGAAATTGGAGAATATAGCGATGCGCTATCGTGCCTTTACCATTTTGGGGGGCGCGATGGCGCTCGCTGCTTGCTCGGCCAACGGGTCTGGACAAGAAGTCCAATCGGCAGGCAGTACGACTCCGCTTGCTACGCCTGATACGCCGTTTGCTTCTACTTATGCACCCTATCCCGGCGCGCCGACGGCACTGGTCGGTGCGACAATCTATGATGGAAAGGGCGGGCGGATCGACAGCGGAGTCGTGCTGTTTCGCGACGGCGAAATTGCCGGAATAGGCGGCGCTGATCTATCGACCGAAGGCTATATGGTGGTCGACGGAAGCGGAAAATTCGTGACGCCGGGTATCATCGATATTCACAGCCATCTTGGCGATTACCCATCCCCGTCTGTGCAGGCGCATTCTGATGGTAATGAGGCAACCAGCCCAACCACGCCCGACGTCTGGGCCGAACATTCGGTCTGGCCGCAAGACCCCGGCTTCAGCCGCGCATTGGCCAATGGCGGTGTGACCAGCCTGCAGGTGCTGCCCGGCTCAGCCAATTTGATGGGCGGCCGCTCGGCAACGCTCAAAAATGTGCCAAGCCGCACCGTGCAGGGCATGAAATTCCCCGGTGCACCATACGGGTTCAAAATGGCCTGCGGTGAAAATCCCAAGCGCGTATATGGCCGCAAGGGCCGGAAACCTTCCACGCGGATGGGCAATTTCGCAGTGAACCGTCAGACCTGGCTGGATGCCAAGGAATATGCCGATGGCGACCGCGACAGCCGCGACCTTGCCCAGGAAACGCTGGCGGGCGTGCTGGACGGGGACATTCTGGTTCACAACCATTGTTACCGCGCTGATGAAATGGCGCTGGTGATGGATATGGCCAAAGAGATGGGATATCGCGTCTCCGCCTTCCACCATGCAGTCGAAGCCTATAAAATTGGCGATCTGCTCAAGGAAAACGGGGTTTGTTCCGCCATTTGGGCCGATTGGTACGGCTTCAAAATGGAAAGTTATGACGGCATCCCTGAAAATGCCGCCTTGCTGCAGAAAGAAGGCGCATGTGTCGTCATCCATTCCGATGACGATATGGGAATCCAGCGCCTCAATCAGGAAGCCGCCAAAGCGCAGGCCGCAGGCGCCCGAATCGGAATCGCCATTCCCGATGCCGAAGTGATCGGCTGGATCACGTTCAACGCCGCCAAAGCAATGGGCATCGACGATCAAACCGGCAGCCTCGAAAGCGGGAAAATGGCCGATGTGGTGCTGTGGAACGGCGATCCATTGAGCGTGTATTCCCGGCCCGAAAAGGTTTGGGTGGATGGTGCATTGCTGTTCGATTCCAGTGATCCGAAACGGAGGCCTGTCAGCGATTTTGAACTGGGCCAGCCCGGTGAAGGAGATGTGAAATGATGAAATCCACACTTCTGACAGCCGCAGCCACTCTTGCGCTTACAGCACAGGCTGGCGCGCAAGATTTTGCCATTTCCAACGCCACTGTTGCAACCGGTGACGGCAGCGACCCTATCGAAAATGCGACGGTTGTGGTCCGCAGCGGACAGATTGTTTCAGCAGGGCGCGGCCCGGCACCTTCCGATATTCAGGTGTTTGACGGTACGGGCACATGGGTCACACCCGGCATGTTTATGCCGCTGACAAATCTTGGCTTGTGGGACGTTGGTGCGGTTAGCAACAGCAACGATATCAGCGCAGATGATGCGCGGTTCAACGCTTCGCTTGATGCATCAACAGCCGTCAATTACGCATCACAGCATATCGCGGTTAGCCGCGGCGGCGGCGTCACCCGCGCAACAATTACAATGGGTTCAGGCGGATCAATTTTTGCCGGGCAAGGTGCCGCGATTGATCTTGGCGCAGATCCCAATGCGGTGATGAAGCCCAAGGCGTTTCAATTCGTCATTCTTGGTGAAAGAGGTGCGAGGATTGCAGGCGGCAGCCGTGTTGCCGCCTTTGCCGAATTTGCCAATGCCCTGCGCGAAGCGAGCGAGATTGCAGCGGGCCGCCGTGTGGCCGATGATTCGATGCTGGGCCGCAATGATGCAGAGGCTCTGATCCCCGTTCTGAACGGGCAGCAACAGCTTTATGTTCACGTCGAACGCGCATCCGACATCACCGCAGTGCTTGGCCTGAAAAGCAAATATTCCAAACTTGATCTGGTGCTGGTCGGCGTTAGCGAGGGGTGGATCGTCGCCAATCAGATCGCCGCCAGCGGGGTGCCTGTAATCGCCGATCCGATAGATGATTTGCCCGAAAGTTTCGAACAGCTTGGCGCAACGCAAAGCAATGTCGGGCGAATGGTCGATGCGGGGGTAAAAGTCGCAATTGGCGCACTGTCCGGCGGCACAGCTGGTCCGCGCACAGCCCCGCAATTTGCGGGCAATCTGGTTGCCCTGAACAAAGTGCCGCGTGCTTCCGGCCTAAGCTGGGGTGAGGCAATGGCAGCGATCACCTCGATGCCGGCTGAAATTTCCGGATATGGCGGGCGCTACGGCGTGCTTAGGCCCGGCGCAGCAGGCGATGTTGTGGTTTGGGATGGCGATCCGCTGGAACTGTCGAGCGCGCCGGTGCGCGTGTTTATCGACGGGATCGAGCAACCGCTAACCAATCATCAAACGCGCCTGCGTGACCGTTACCGCGATCTTGATGAAAGCGACCTGCCCAAAGCATATGATTGGTAAAACCGCGATGACGCACATTGTTCAAAAGACGGCGCTTGCCGGTGTTCTGGCGGCTAGCGCCACGATGGCCGCTGCCCAAGACACGCCCGCCGACCATTCGCAAGATCTGGCTTGGCATAATCAGCAACAACTCGCCCTTGCGCAGCGCAGCTATAAGGACGGCTGGAGCTATCTTGAAGGCGGCGTGTTGTGGCGCCGCATATCGGGCAATGGCTCCGGTCCCAGCCCCAGCATCAGCGATACAGTCAGCGTGCATTATCAAGGCTCTTTCGTCGATGGATCGATATTCGACAGTTCCTATGATCGGGGCCAACCCGTCAACTTTCCGCTGGGAAAATTGATTCCGGCATGGAAATTGGCAATCCCGCAAATGGGCGTTGGCGACACAATCGAATTGGCCGTTCCCTCTTCACTTGGATACGGCCCGCGCGGCAAGGGGCCGATCCCCGGCGGCGCCACGCTGCTGTTTGAAATCAAACTGCTCGGCATTGAAGGCGGATAGGGTTACACTGTCACCCGGTGTGCCATAGTAAATCCCTGTTTTTACTAATGATTCATGTGGGGAACAGGGTGACACTTTGCGCCGGCGCGGTTTTGCGCCAAAATTCGATCCGATTACCGTGGATGAGAAAACACCGTGCAGGCTTTATGGCCGCGCCATATTGTAGGACAGCAAAATACGTCTGATCGTTGCCAGGCGTAGCTCAATCCAGCGTCCGAACCCATGCGAGCCGCGCTGCCTGAGCCTGCGGCGTAAAGGTAAGATCATGGCCGACATCGCGGAACAATTGCAATTCTGCATTCTGTGCCAATCCCGCCAAAATCCGGCCATGTGCGGGCGGTATCAACGCATCGGCTTGGCCGTGTTGGACAAGAACCGGCAGGTCCAGCCCGCCGATTTTGGCCGCATTGTCGAAATGGTCTTTCGCTAGCAAGCGCACCGGCAGCCAACCCATCCGTTGCGCCGCCACATCGGGTACGCTGGTGAACGGCGCAGAAAGGACCAGCGCCTTGGGCGAAAATTCCGCCGCCATCTGCATGGCCGTTCCCGACCCAATCGAATTGCCAATCAACACCGTGTCAGACGGGGCCACGCCCTGCGCGCCTAAAAATGCCATCGCAGCCCGGCCGTCTTCGTAGAACCCGTCTTCGCTTGGCGCCCCCGGATTGCCGCCATAGCCGCGATAATTGACCAGCAGCAGGCCAAACCCCTCACGCGCAAACATTGCATTGGCCGCCGCGCTGCCGTGCAAGGTTCCGCCATTGCCGTGGAAATAGACGATCGTCGGGCGGTTTTGTTCGGCAGCGCGATAAAAGGCACGGATCGACAATCCGTCAGCCGTCGCCAGCACCGCTTCTTCATAACCATCGGCAAGTTCGACCACATTGTGCGGCGCGGGATAGATGATGTCGCGCTGGAATCCCCACAGCACGGCCATCGCAGTCAGATACAGGCCAATTATAGCCAGTGGGATTACGATCAGAAGCCGGGTCATCGCACCTCAGCAGCCTTTAAAATCGGGCACCCGCTTTTCAATCAGCGCCGCAACACCTTCAGCGTGATCTTGCGTGTGATGCATTTGCGCCTGGGTTGATGCGGCCAGTTCCAACGCGGTATCATACGTGACAGAGCGCCCCTGTCGGAGCAGGTTTTTTGTCTGACGCAAGGCAAGCGGCGGCATTGCAGCGATTTTTTCTGCAAGCGCATTGGCCTCGTCCATCAGCTCATCAGCGGGAACCACGCGGCTCACAAGGCCCCATTCGCACGCCTTTGCAGCATCGATAACATCGCCGGTGTAGAACAGTTCTGCTGCCCGGCTATGCCCGATCACGCGGGGTAAAATCCAGGTTCCGCCATCGCCGGGGATGATGCCCAGCTTGAGAAAGGTCACGCCGAATTTTGCACGGTCAGATGCAATACGAATATCGGCAAGGCTTGCCAGATCGCAGCCCAACCCGATTGCAGCGCCATTGATCGCCGCAATCAGCGGAACTTTTATCGCGTCCAGCGCCCGCAATGCGCGGTGGATATTGGTGCGGTAACCGTCAGCAATTTCAACCGGATTGCCGCCAAAATTGCCGGTCTTGTCACGCATCGCCTTGATATCGCCGCCAGCGGAAAATGCCTTTCCTGCACCGGTCAGGATCGCAACGCGGATGTTCGGATTGCTGTTGATCGCTTCGCAAGCTGCGGCGATCTCGTCACCATCTCCATTCGCGCCCAATGGGTTCATGGCCTCGGGCCGGTTGAGGGTGAGGGTGGCAACATGACCCACAGTGTGGGCCTTAATTAATCCGGACATTAAGCTCTAACCTCTTCAAAATCAGTTGAATTATAGCGCAGCGCCCTTAACACCGCTTCAACGATTTGTGGAGCGTTAAGTCCGGCCTCATCATATTGTTTGTCCGGTGAATCTTGATCCTGAAACACATCAGGCAGGCGCAATGTGCGGATTTTCAGGCCATTATCCAACAGGCCCGCATCGCTGGCGAATGTCAGAACATGGGCGCCCAACCCGCCAATTGCGGCTTCCTCTATCGTGATAACAACCTCGTGATTGCGCATCAATTTCTCGATCAATCCCGTGTCGAGCGGCTTGGCGAAGCGCATATCGGCAACGGTGGTTGAAAGGCCCTTGGCTTCCAATTCGTCAGCGGCCTTAAGGCTCTCACCCAGCCGTGTGCCAAGCGACAGCAGCGCGACCTTCGTGCCTTCACGAACGATCCGGCCCTTGCCGATTTCCAGTTTTTGCGGTGTTTCGGGCAGCGCGGCCCCCGTGCCGCCACCGCGCGGATAGCGCAGCGCAATCGGGCTGCTGTCATGTTCGGCGGCGGTGTAAGTCATATGGACCAGCTCTGCCTCGTCAGCCGCCGCCATAACCACGAAATTGGGCAAGGTCGCGAGATAGGTCACATCGAATGATCCGGCATGGGTTGAACCATCGGCCCCCACCAGTCCCGCACGGTCAATGGCAAATCGCACCGGCAGATTCTGGATCGCAACATCATGCACAACTTGGTCATAGGCGCGCTGGAGGAAGGTGGAATAAATCGCCGCAAAGGGGCGCATTCCCTGCGCGGCCAGACCGGCCGCAAATGTCACACCGTGCTGTTCGGCAATACCAACATCGAATGATCGTTCGGGATGGGCCTGTGCAAATTTGTCCACGCCGGTTCCGCTGGGCATGGCGGCGGTAATCGCACAGATGCGTTTGTCCGTCTCCGCCAGTTTTGCCAGCGTTTCACCAAATACATTCTGATAAGCAGGCGGGCCACTGGCAGATTTGGCCTTTTCACCCGTCACCACATCAAATTTGGGAACGCCGTGATATTTGTCGGCGCTTTCTTCTGCCGGTGCGTATCCTTTGCCTTTGGTTGTCACGACATGGATCAGGACGGGGCCTTCTTCGGCATCGCGGACATTTTCCAACACTGGCAGCAAATGGTCCAAATTGTGCCCGTCAATCGGGCCGACATAGTAAAAGCCCAATTCTTCAAACAGCGTCCCGCCGGTGACCATGCCGCGCGTATATTCTTCCGCCTTTTCCAGCCCCGAATGGACCCGGCGTGACAGTTTACGCGCCACTTTGGAGGCCAGGCTTCGCAGGCCAAGATACTCGCTGGATGAAACCATCCGCGCCAGATAGGCCGACAGCCCGCCAACGGGCGGGGCAATCGACATATCATTGTCATTGAGAATCACGACCAGACGATTGCCCGCCTGTTCGGCATTGTTCATCGCCTCATAAGCCATACCCGCGCTCATCGCGCCGTCGCCGATCACCGCGATGCCGCGGCCCGGTTTTTCGTTAAGTTTGTTGGCCACGGCAAAACCCAGCGCAGCCGAGATTGACGTGGAACTATGCGCCGCGCCGAATGGATCAAATTCACTTTCGCTGCGCTTGGTGAAACCGGAAAGCCCCCCGCCCTGACGCAAAGTGCGGATCCGGTCGCGCCGTCCGGTAAGAATTTTATGCGGATAGCATTGGTGGCCGACATCCCAAATCAGCCGGTCATCCGGCGTGTTAAACACGTAATGGATAGCCACCGTCAGCTCGACCACGCCAAGGCCCGATCCCAAATGGCCGCCCGAAGTGCTTACCGCATCGATCATTTCCGCGCGCAGCTCGTCAGCAAGCTGGCGCAGCTGGTCCGGCCGCAATTGGCGAAGGTCAGACGGGAGGTTGACCGTATCAAGAAGCGGTGTGTTCGGGTGAGGTTTGGAGCCTGAAGTCATGCCCGCTTTCTACACGCGGAAAGTGATACTGTCGATGAACGGTTCGTCGATAAAAAACAACGCTTCATCGCTGCTTAGGGTCACGGGCCATTCCCCACACCCGACGATTCTCCCCTTGATTCCGGTTCCTCAATCACCCGGTTGCATCCATCATCGCCGTAAGTGACCGTTCCGCCAGTGGTCCGTTGCAAAGTGATGAAACCGGCCTGCGTTGGCAGGCACAGCCGCGCCCCGTCAGCCAATCGGCTGCCAACGGGATAGAATGCCAGACTGCGCTGCGACCCGCGGATGACAATCAGGGCGGCAGCGGGCACAGCTTCGCCTCCGCGAATGGTTCCGGTGCGAGCGCGGGGCCCTGAACGCGGCGCGATAAATGCTGAGATACGTGCGCTCCGCGATGGGCCGCGCGTTGCAGCGCGATGGCATCCCGGCCCTGCCATCACCCGCGTTCTTCCAGATGATAAGATGGTCAGGCGAGAACCTTCGCGCAGACAAATGCGCGAGCGCGGATCAAGCCGTCTCCCAGCCGGAAAGGCGGTAGCATCAGGCCCGGAAGACCGCACCACCACCGATCCGCCGCGGCGGGCAGGCCTGTCAGCAGCAACCCGATCCGGCTCGATCGCCATTTCAGCCTGCCTGGCATCATCCGGGGTGGGCGGCGCAGGCGGTGGTGTTTCGGCAACCGGCGGCGGCAAAAGTGGCGCTGTAGGTGCGGTTTGCCGGGGATCATTCTGCACAGCATTTTCCGAGACCGGCGCTTCCAGACGGACATTGCACCCACCCTCCATCAAGACGCGCGTCTCACCATCGGCCAGTTCAAATGCAACGAAACCCGAATCGTCAGGCAGGCAAATATAGGCCGAAGCGGGGAATATCTGGCCTTCAGGATACAGCTTAGCCGCCTCACCCTCTCCGCCAGACACGATCATCATCGGCTCGTCAGGCGAGGGCGGCAAAGCATCATCTTCGCTCGCCGCCGAAACCACCGCGAATCCGGCCTGCAGCCCCAGCGCCGCCACTACCATGGTCATTTTGGCCAATGTCATTCTACCAACCCCGCATCAGCGATTACGGCCCGCTTCCGGTGCCGGCGGATTCATCCTGCGGCGTTGTCGGATCATCGGCCAGCTTGTTGCAACCACCCCCGCCATAGGTGATCGTTCCGCCCCTTGATCGCTGAAATGTCAGATAATTGTCACCGGCAGGCAAGCAAATTTCCGAATCCACACCGGTTTCGCTGCCCACAGGATAAAATCCCAAGGCCAGATCGGACCCCCTGATAACGACCATGAATTCGGGCGGCATCGGTATCGCCATGGCGGCCGGAGGAGGTGGCGGCGGCGGTGGGGGAGGCGGAGGTGGCGGCGCCGGGACCGATTGGCAAGCCGCCAGCAGTGCGGTAAAAATTATGGCCGACACAATGCCAGACCCGGCCCCATTCCGGTTACTTCGATTCGAGGACATATGGCTTCCCTCCATTGATCATCTCACACCGCTCAGCCAAACGGGCCAAAGTCCTGCTCGACGGATGCTGTAAACTCAACGCACGCAGGCGATCTGCGGCTGTGTCATCACCCCGATCAAGCGCAGTCATAGCATCGCGAAGCTGCACGGCAAAATCGGCCCTGTCAGCCACCACAGGTTCAAACACGGGGATCGGCGTATCGACACCGGAAAGGACAATTTTGCCCAGCGGGCAATAGGCAATATCGGGTGCGGCATCGCGCACATCCCCGCTAACCAGAATGGCCGATCCAAGATATTTATTCGCGCCTTCAAGCCGTGCAGCGGTGTTCATCGCATCGCCAAGCGCCGTATATTGAATCCGTTGCCGCCCGCCAAAATTGCCGACAATCACGCGCCCGCAATGCAGCCCGATCCGCGTTCGGCCAAGCGATTCGCCCTCTTCGGCAAGTTCGGCGCGCAACCGCTCCGCACATTCATGCAGCGCCAAGGCGCAGGATACGGCGTTATGGGCATCATCCGCCGTAGCAATCGGCGCGCCCCAAAATGCAACAATCGCATCGCCTACAAATTTGTCGATCGTCCCGCTGAACGACAGGATGATCTCGCTCATCTCATCGAGATAATGGTTCAATATCCGCGCCGTCGTTCGCGGCGGCTGGCTATGGCTGATTCGGGTGAACCCTTCCAAATCGGTAAACAGCATGAACAGATTGCGCTCTTCTCCTTCGAGTGAGAGTTTCGCTGGATCATCAAGGATTTCGCGTGCCACGGTGGCAGGCAAATATTTGCCTAACGCATCTTGCGCAAACGCTCTTTCCGCCGAAGTTCGCATTCGCGCAATATAGCCAAATCCGGTCAATGCGATCAGCCATGTGATGGCCCAGCCGGTCGCGGGAATATCGAACAGATCATATCCCGCCCAGAACAGCAGCGCGGGTGCCGCCGCGATCACAGCCATTTGCCCGGTGATCAACCCGCCGATCAGGAACACCCGCCGGTCAATATGGGCAGTGCAGCCCCCAGCCACGGCGAAAATTAATCCGATGACAAAAATTGCCCATGCGGGAAAGGGCCGTGCAAAATCACCGCCAAGCGCCTGGCGCAGCATATGCGCATGGATCGCAACACCGGGCACATTGGCCTCCCCCTCGATACGGCTGACGGGCGTTGCAAGCCGGTCTGCATTGAAGATATCAAGGCCGATCAAGACGTAGCGATCGGCAAACAGCTGGCCAAGGCTTTCGGCGGTGACATCGTCGCGGAAAGCCGTCAGCGAAAATGTCGGGAACATACCCGCAGCATAAGTATCATTCATGCGTTCGCGCTTTTCTGCCATGCGCGTGAAGGCGATTGACCCCTGATATCCGAAGGCCTGATTGTCATAACCCGCCATTGCGGCGGCTAAGGGAATTTGGGCCTGCCCGCGCCGCCCCGGCCAACGCCGCGCAACTTTTGCCGGTCCCGTCCCGATCATGGGCGATACGCGCGTGATGGGCGCATTTGAAAGGCGCGCCCACAATTGATCTTGATAGGCTTTCGATTCGCCGCCGATGGCTGCGCTCCAATAAAGGCCGCCATCAGCTTCGGGATCGGCATAGACCATAAATATGGGCGTGCTGACCGCATTCAGGACTTCGACCAATGCGTCCTCGTCATCGGTTGGTTGAGCGAAAAAGAAATCGACGCCGATCGCTTTTGCGCCGCCAGCGTCCGCCGCCTGTATTGCTTTGGCCACAAGCGCACGATCTATCGGGCTGGTTTTGCGCGTTTCGCGTGCGGTGACATCATCATATTCGATGATCGCAATTTCGGGAACCATACCCACTTTGGGCGCGAGCGCGGCGCGGTAGACATCATGCGCCAGCCGCTCCAAATCGCCGGTAAGCGGCAAATCCTTTACGACAAAAGGCGGGATCAGGCTCGCAAACACCAAGGCAATGGCAATGGCAGCGCGCCGTATCAGCTTGCGCCGTATCAGCTTGCGCCGTGCGCGGTTGTGTTCTTGGGTGTTGCCCGCCAGGGCCGGGGTTTCCGACATTGCCGCTTCCCCCCAGCCGAGCGCCTAATTGCAGGTGGCGCAAATACCCCTGATTTCAATAATCGGGCGGCGTGTTTCAAAATTTTGCGCGCGGGCAATGCCGCGCACCGTTTTTGACACATCATCATCATCGACATGCGTGGCCTCACCGCATTCGTCGCAAACCAGGAAAATGCAATCATGGGTGCATCCCGGGTGGCTGTTGGCGAGAAAGGCGTTGGAACTTTCAACGCGCAAAGCGAGGTTGTTGGCCACAAACAGGTCAAGGATACGGTAAACGCTGTTGGGCGCGACACGCTTGCCACGTTTGGCGGAAAGATTATCGGCGATATCATATGCCGACGCGGGCCTTTCATGCGTCGCCAGTTCTTCAAAAACATCGGCACGCATATTGGTCCATTGTTCGCCTGATGCGACCAGCGAATCGCGTGCGGCGTCTATCAGGCTTTCGCCTGCATGTTCTTTGTGACTGTGTTTATGTCCGGCCATGCCCGCTATATAGCGCGCACGCGTTCAGGATTCCACCGCCACATCGGATGGGCTGATCTGGCCGCCTAATTCGGTATGAAATTGGGGCGGTAATGTTTGGGATATAGGCGTTTCAGCGCGGCCACCTTGGGCTTGTCCCAGCGGAGGATATATCCATGGCGGGGATTTTTGAGCATAAAATCCTGATGGTGTTTTTCAGCAGGATAGAACGTCTTGTAACGTTCCACCTTGGTCACAATCGGGCGTTTCCAGACACCCGAAGACGACATTTGTTTCAGATAGGCGCTGGCGACTTTGTTTTGTTCGGTGCTTAGCGGGACCAATGCGGCCCGGTACTGGCTGCCCCGATCCGGCCCTTGGCGGTTATGCAGCGTGGGATCTGCCACCACCGAAAAGAATATCCGCAGCAATTCGTCATAACGCACAATCTTGGGATCATATGTCACGCGAACTGCTTCGGCATGGCCGGTAACGCCGGTGTTAGTCTGGTTGTAGGTTGCCGTTGCGGCATTGCCGCCGTGATAACCGGCCACGGCGCTTTTCACGCCCTTCACATGGCTGAAGACGGCCTCCACGCCCCAGAAGCATCCGCCTGCGAAAACCGCAGTTTTCTGGCCTAGCCCTTCATTGGCAAATTTTTTCGGCTTAGGTGCAGCAACGACATTTTCCGATGCCAAAGCGGGCTGGGATATACCCCCAGCGATCATCCCGAATGCCGCCAAGGGCAACAATGCGCGGATGAAACCAGTCAACGGACGGTCATTGCGACAGCTTCGGGCAGAAGCTGACTGCCAAGGTCGGGGCTGATCTGGAATGCGACAATTAATATGCCGATGACAAAGCCGATGCCGAATTGGCGCGCGAGGTCTGACTTTAGAAAATTCATGGCAGCTGTCTTTGGTCCGCTTTTGATGGGTGCAACCCGTTTAACGGATCGGGGTTTCGATCCGATGAACGCGCTGTTGTCGTAAGGATATCCGCTGCGGCGGGCGGAATGGTTACATTATCTTTCGGCAAACCCACCCGCATTCGCGAATTGCGCGCTTGGGAACCCTAGCCATCACGCCGCCTAGTGCAGGGCAGATTAATGCCTGAAGTGGCGCATTCCGGTGAAGACCATTGCCAGGCCAGCCTCATCGGCAGCGGCAATCACCTCGTCATCGCGGATTGAACCGCCCGGCTGAATGACCGCCGTCGCGCCCGCTTCGGCGGCAGACAGCAAACCGTCAGCAAAGGGGAAGAACGCATCCGAAGCGACTGCGCTGCCCGCGGCACGTGACTGATCCCAGCCATATTTTTCCGCCGCTTCGGCCGCTTTCATCGCGGCGATACGGGCCGAATCGCGGCGGTTCATTTGGCCTGCACCAATGCCTGCGGTCGCGCCGTCTTTGGCATAGACGATGGCGTTGGATTTCACGTGCCGCGCCACAGTCCATGCAAACAGGCAATCCTTGAGCTCCTGCTCGGTCGGTTCGCGCTTGGTCACAACTTTCAGCTGTTCAGGCGTAATCGTGCCATTGTCGCGGGACTGCACAATCAGCCCGCCGGTGATCGGCTTAACCGACAGCCCGCCGCGCCTTGGATCGGGCAGGTCGCCGGTCACGAGCAAGCGCAGGTTCTTCTTTTTTGCAAATACCGCTCGCGCTTCGTCGGTGACACAGGGCGCGATTACAACTTCGGTAAATATTTTTGCAATCGCTTCGGCCGTTGCGCCGTCCAGCTCTGTGTTGACCGCTACGATACCGCCAAATGCAGAAACGCTGTCGCAAGCGAGTGCTTCTTCCCACGCTTCTGCCAGCGTGGCCCGCTGCGCCACGCCGCAAGGATTGGCATGTTTGACGATCACAACCGCCGGATCGCCGCCCTTAAACTCGGCAGACAGTTCCAATGCCGCATCGGCATCATTGTAATTGTTGTAGCTGAGTTCTTTACCCTGCAATTGCTCCGCCTGTGCGATGCCCGAACCATGCGGGCCAACGGGCGTATAAAGTGCCGCTTTTTGATGCGGGTTTTCGCCATAGCGCAGTTCCGTGACGCGGTTTCCGTTTACCGCCAGCATATCGGGGAACATCTGCCCTTGATCGGCAAAGGCAAACCACTGGCTGATCATGCTGTCATAGGCTGCGGTCGCGGAGAACGCCTTCGCGGCCATTTTCTTGCGGAAATCGAGCGAAGTTGCACCATCGTGATTGCCAATCTCGTCCAGTAAGGTCGCATAATCGGATGGATCGGTAACGATAGTAACAAATTGGTGATTTTTGGCCGCAGAACGAACCATACTGGGCCCGCCAATGTCGATATTCTCAATCACTTCGGGCCGGTCCGCGCCGCGCATTACGGTTGCTTCGAAGGGATAGAGATTGACCACCACCAGATCGATTGCGCCAATGGCATGATCTTCCATCGCAGCGGCATGATCAGGATTATCGCGCACCGCAAGCAAGCCGCCATGAACCATCGGATGCAATGTCTTGACGCGGCCATCCATCATTTCAGGAAATCCCGTCAGGTCGGAAACATCTTTCACTTCAAGCCCGGCGTCTCGCAAAGCCTTCGCGGTTCCCCCTGTAGAAACCAGTTCCACATTGCGCGCTGCCAATGCCTGGCCCAATTCAGCCAAGCCGCTTTTATCAGACACCGAGAGCAGTGCCCGCTTGATGGTTACATCAGTCATTGCGTGAGATTATCCCATTTTCTTCAGCAGCCAGGAGAAATTACCCCCGCCGCGCGATGTCATTCCTTGAATCACCAATTGCTGGATTGGCTGCGGGCGGCCATTGCCATCAACCCACATGCTTTCCTCGATTGTCAGCTCGCTGCCTGATGTGCCAGCCGTATCATTGCCAGCCACCCGGAATTGCCAATAGCTGCCATCGGGCAGGGCAAGTCCCGCGCCGCGTTTATCTTCCGACAGGCCCAGTTCGATTCCCGGCCCGATATGGAAACGGATTGCAAAACCGATTTTGCCGCGCTTGCCCTTTTTCCCGGCGGGCACCAGCATGTCTTCGCCGCGCAGTTCGCTGCCATCTTCGCGCATAATCAGGACGCGGCGATGCGACAGACCAAAGCGCGCGGCGTAACCATCATGGCTTGCCTCAAGCCGCGTTGCGAGGCCCTGCCCCAGCTTGAGCGTTTTGCGGTCAACCTCAACCTCGGCCACGCCAGCACCCAGCTTGCCCTTGATATGGACAGCGGTTGAATTGGCATCATCCAGCGTCAGCGTCGAATGAGCCGCTGTTGCGCGCAAACCTTGCTCGATCCGCGCAGGCACCTGTCCGCCGGCCAAGGCCGCGCCGCCGCAATTGACGATAATCCGCTGGCCCTGCGCGCACAATTCAAATGCCAATGTCGATGCACAGCCCGAACGCGCATTGCGTGACAAAGGCGGGGGCGCAGCATCAAAAATCAGCGTCGTCTTGTTGCTGGCGACGCGTTGATAGCCCCATTGGCGGACATTTTTGAGCGGGCGCGTGCGTACGCCGCTTGCGTCAATCAACGCAGCGATACGGTTGGCCCGCACGGCGCCGGCACCCTGCCAACTGCTCAGACCGCCATCGGAATGAACCACCGTCAGAAGCGGGCGCACGAGCATCGCCATCATCGTGTCGATCGCCTCTGGCGGATCAAGTTCGCGCGCACGGTAACAGGCCGACAAATCAACCAGCAGGCCAATCGCGTCCATCTGCGCCAGCGGGCTGCGCGACAAAACGCCGCCATCATCGGCAATCAATTCGCCCAATGCATGGACCAGGCCGGATTCGCCAAACAGGCGGCGCGGACGGCCTTCGGGCAGCAGCAATCCGGCAGCAACAATCGCGCACCAACCGGCAACTTCGCCCAACCTATCGCTGGCTTTGGAAACATTGCGGTCGAGCCATCGCGCAGTGCTCGAAATTGCTTCTATGGTGCGAAGCCGTGCAATGCTGTCATTGCCCGACAGGATCAGCGGCGCATGGACCAGCCAGTTGAGCAAACGGTGGCCCACATGCTCGATATTCCACGGCGTGCTTTTGCCCGGCTTCTCGTTTTCATTTAGCCATGCGGTCATAATCCGTTCGGCAGTCGCAATACATTGTTCGCGCGGGGCGGAAGCGGCCAGATCGCGGAGCCAGAAAAACCCATGCACCGTGCGGTCAAATGGCGGGGTCAATCGCGCGGTAGGCCCAAAATCCATTTGCGCGATGGGCGCTTTGACCCCGTGAACGAGGAAATGTCCGGCACGCAATGCAACCCCGGGCGCACGTTCACCGGCGAGCGGCGTTTCAACCGTCGCCAGCAGGCGCGGCTTGGCCGGTTTGGCGAATGGCGATGACAATGTCGATGCCGGAACACCAAGCTTGTAAGCCAGCCGGATCAAGCGTTCAGCCGCGCTGGTCGAGGGCGCCTGAAAATCCGCAATCACCAAAGACCGGCCCGGCTCTAGCGTTTCACGCCCCACGGTCGAACGGGCCGAATGCGCTGCGCTTTCGCCCATAATCAGCGCATTGGAATCTTCATCCTCTGCGCCGTCCAACGGGATCGCCATCTGCCCGTCGTCATCCGTGTCAATATCCTCGCGGACTATATCAGGTTCGCTCAATGAGGCTTCGTTCGTCACGCCGTGCCCTTCAGTGCGGCGATATTGGCGGCATATTGCGCGGGCCCGCCCTTGAATGTGGCCGACCCGGCAACCAGTACATCTGCGCCTGCATCCACGCATTGCCGCGCCGTTTGCGGATTAACCCCGCCATCAACCTCAAGATGAATATCACGGCCTGTTTGGTCGATCATCCCGCGAATATGTTCGACCTTGCGCAACTGGCTGTCGATAAAGCTCTGTCCGCCAAAGCCCGGGTTGACGCTCATCACCAGCACCAGATCGGCAAGATCAATAAGGTAATCGAGCACCTCGACAGAAGTGCCGGGATTGAGCACGACACCCGCTTTTTTCCCAAGCGCGCGGATCGCCTGCAATGTGCGATGAATATGCGGCCCCGCCTCTGGATGGACGGTAATGATATCCGCCCCGGCTTCGGCAAATTGTTCAAGATATTGATCGACCGGGCTGATCATCAAATGGACATCAAACACCTTGTCCGTGTGCGGGCGCAGCGCCTTCACCACGTCGGGGCCAATGGTGATGTTGGGCACATAATGACCATCCATCACGTCGATGTGGATCCAGTCAGCGCCAGCCTCGTCCACCGCGCGCACCTCTTCACCCAGCCGAGCGAAGTCGGCAGACAGAATAGAAGGGGAAATCAACGGTGGGGCCATGTTTGCGCGCTTTGTTGTGCTGGTCACTCTTTCGCCTAGAGGGCGCGATTCGCCGCCACAAGGCGGGCGGCACAGCTTTTCCACACCGGTCCCACTTTGGCTGGGTGCTTTGGGTGCTTTAGGCGTCATGATACAAATGACTGATTTTCCAAAAACTGCACCAGTTCAGCCGCAATTAAGGGCATATCGGCCAATTAGTTGGGTAAATAGGGCTGCGAATCCTCTGATTCCGGCTATTTACGAAAACTCGCTTGCGCCTTTTTGGCGCCAATGGAAAATAGATATGACGATGACCAATATTCTTCGGCTGGGTGCAGCAACGCTGGTTGCAGGGGGGCTTTTGGCCGCCATGCCTGCCAATGCGCAGTACCGCCAGAAAATCAGTAATGATTTGTCGCGCTGTTCCGGTGCATCAGGTCCGGCGATTAAAGTTGTTGTGCGCGGTATCGACACATCTTCGGGCAATATCCGTGTGCAAAGTTACCGCGGCACAAAGGCCGATTGGCTGACCAAAGGCAAATGGATTAACCGGGTCGAAGAACGCGCAAAAGCGGGCACGATGACTTTCTGCATGCCTTTCAGCGCAGCGGGCATTTATGCGATTGCCGTGCGGCATGACAAAAATGGCAATGGCAAAACCGATATCAGCAGCGATGGCGGCGGCATGTCGAACAATCCCAGCATCAACATTTTCAACCTTGGTAAGCCAAGTTACAAAAAAACACGGCTGAATGTTGGCAACAGCGTTTCGACCATAACGGTCAATATGCGCTATATGTAAGGGATAGAAAATGCGCCGCGGATCAGGAACGGCGGCGCGATTTCCAAATTTTGAACAACACGCCGGGCGCGGCAAGAATCGGGTGCTTTTCGCGCCACGGCGTCACCTCTACGGGCACGCCCGTATGGCGCTCCACCTTCCACGCGGCATAGCGGCCCGCCCCTTCAAAAGTGGTGCTTGCCTTGGCCAGCCGGATCAGATTGAGCGGCTTGCCGTAACGGCGGCGTTTGTTCCACCAGTTCAGCACCTTGCGCCGCCAGTCAGGCGAACGGGCGATGCTGATCCGGTTGCCATGGACTGAAAATTCGATCCCTTGGGCGGTAAGCGCGGCTGGAAACAGGCCTTCAAAATGCTTGCGGTTTAACGAAAGGATTGAATCTTCTCGGCCCGCTTTCTCAACCCGAAATTCAGCGCGATAGGTCGCTTGAAACAGCGCGCGCCAATATTCGTCTTCCGTGCCGCTTTCCGGTCCAAGCGCCGCGGCCAAACGCGCTGCGGTTTTGGCCGCACTTTCTATTGCAGCAGCAACCGGGCCGCGCGCGGTATCGCCCGACTGCCAGACCAGGGCGCTTGGCTGCACAAACCGGGCCCAGATCGTTGTATCACGCGATTGGCCGCTTGCCGCCTGCGCAAATTTTTCCATCGACATTGCGGCAACTTTTGCGCGCAATTCGGTGCCTTCATGCTGCCATTCGTGATAGCTGACCAACGGCCAAATCTTTTCCTGCTGCGGCCCTGGCATGAGCAGATAGAAATCGAGCACACCTTCCAATTCCCCGGTACGCAAATTCGATCCGTAAAACAAAGCGGCATCCGCGCCCGCCTTTACCGCCAATCGCGCGGCAAAAGCAGCTACGCCGGGATGCACCGGCACAGCAAGCTGCGCCGCCACACGCTGCTCGAGCGCGGCGCTCATGGTATTACAAATGACAATTCGGGGCCCTGTGTGACGCGGAAATGGCCCGCCGGATAGGCTTCCCCGTCAAGGATATACTCACCCTCAGAATGAAGTTCGAAACTGTCGGTCTGGACCTGATGGAAACCGCGATCTTTGACCCATTGCGGAACCGCGCCTGCCAAAACCAGCGGCAACGCCGCCAGAACGCGCCTATGCGGCCGGTCGAGCACGGTTAGTTTCAATCCCGCATATCCGGCACCGAATATTTTCAGGCCCGCGGGAAAACGTTCAAGCGTCGAACAAAGAAAAATGGCCCGTCGCCCGCGATCCCCGCGCCCGCCATGCTGCAATTCCTCACGTTCCGGGCCAAGCAGGAACCTGATTGCAGTGCCGCGGCGCCAAATGTTCTGGTCTGTCCCAAACAGCGCCTGTGCAACGCCCCAAACCCCCGTGGCAGCCACCGCCAGACTGTTAAATGCACCCAGCTTATGGGCATCCTGCCCTGCCTGAATACCCAAGGTAAACGCCCCGCCGCCAAGTATAAAGCCCAGCATCGGTTCTGCCGCCGGACCGGAACCGGGTTCTAACTGCGGGCCGCCCGCACCTTTTCCCAGCCGCACCACCGAGATTGGCCTGCGCGCGATGCGGTTGCCATTTTTGTACGCTTCAATCGCTTCGGGCAAGGTCCAGCCATTTGGTGCGCCCAGATCAACATTAAGCGCGTTGGTCTTCCCTTTGGGCAAAACGGCCAATTCTGGCCAATTGGCACCAAACACCTCTTGCCCGCGGGTCAAAACATCGCGCACCGTGCCATCGCCGCCATTGATAATCAGAAAATCGATATTCTTGCGGGCAAGCCCGTCCAAAGCCGCGCCGATATCTTGATGCGTTTCCGGCTGTTCCACATGCACGTTGGGGCGCGCGGCAATATCGAGGTCCTGCCCCTTGTTGCGGTGGCTGCGCGGATTGTAAATCACCCCCACAACCGGTTCGCGGTTTTCAGCCCGTGTTGCGGATTGCGGGGAAGCGGTTTCGGCCATTACGAAGCCGCCATAGACTCTGCTGCCGCAAAATTCACTAGCGATTTCGCCTTGTTCGACAGGCAATTCGACAGGCAATTCGACAGGCAAATCGCTGCGCAGGGGCGACGACCTCGCCAAAAGTGGCTATCGCCCGCCCATGTTGACACGTGATTTAATCGATTCCGCCCAAGGCCTTGCAGATCAAATTGTAAGCCTGCGACGCGCAATTCACGCCGAGCCGGAACTTGGCCTGCAAACACCCATGACAAGCGCCAAAGTGCGCGAGGCTTTGGCGCATCTTCCACTTGAATGGCGCCAAGGTGGCGCAACCACTGGCATGGTTGCCACGCTCAAAGGTGCAAAGCCGGGGCGGCGCGTTTTGCTGCGCGGCGATATGGATGCCCTGCCTATGCCGGAAGAAACAGGGCTGGAATTCGCATCAACCATCGAGGGTAGAATGCACGCTTGCGGGCACGACACCCACACCGCAATGTTGGCCGGAGCAGCGTGGTTGCTGGCGTCCAAACAAGCCGAACTGGCGGGCGAGATTCAATTCATGTTCCAACCGGGGGAAGAAGGATATCACGGCGCACGCTTTATGCTCGATGACGGGCTGATCGATCCCTTGCCCGATGCCGCCTTCGCGCTCCACATCATGCCCAACGCCGCGCACGGCGTGATTGCCGGCAAACCCGGCCCGTTGATGGCCGCAGCCGATCAGTTCGATATTACGGTACACGGCACTGGCGGGCACGCCTCCATGCCCCATGACACGCGCGATCCCGTGCCTGCCGCCGCCGCTATGATCACGGCGATCCAAAGCATGGTCACGCGCCGCTTCAACGCCGCTGATGCTGTGGTGGTAACGGTCACGCAAATGGCCGCGGGAACCGCGCATAATGTCATCCCCGACCACGCCTCGCTCAACGGAACGATGCGGTCACTTTCGCCTGATCACCGCGCAAAAGTACACGATTTGCTGCAAGAAACGGCTGCCGGAATCGCTGCGGCGCATGGTGTCGGGGCCGATGTGACGATTACCGAAGGATTCCCCGTCACCATCTGTGACAAGCGGGCGGTTGATCTGGGCCGCGCCGTTACACATGACATCCTCGGCGCAGAAAGCTGGCAGGATCTGCCCGCACCGATAATGGGGGCGGAGGACTTCGCCTATCTGCTGGAAAAAGTCCCCGGCGCGATGTTCTTCCTTGGCGTCGCGCCCGAAGGTGACAATTGGTCAAGTTGCTGCGGAATCCATTCTCCGCGTATGCATGTGGATGAAGGCGCGCTGCCGCATGGCACCGCGATCCTTGCCGGGTGCGCCATGCGTTTCCTTGAAAGGGGATTCGACTAAATATTGGGCCAAACAACAGCCCCATTTACCTTGCACCGCTTAACCACCATTATCTCTCCTATAAGAGCCGAGTGATTCGGCCGAATGAACGGAGAGGTCACGGATGTCACAAGACAATCCCTATTACCCCACATATGGGGCCGCTTTGACTGCTCAGGCAGCCGAAAGGCCTGATCAAGTCGCGCTGAGATTTGGCGATCGCACAACCACATTCCGGGCTTTTGACCGGCACGCAACGCAGATTGCCAACGGCCTTGCTGCCATGGGCCTCAAAAAAGGCGACCGGATCGCCTATCTCGGTAAGAACAGCGATCACTCGATTGAATTGTGCCTTGGCGCTGCGCGCGCTGGCGTTGTTTTTATCCCGATTATCTGGCGGCTTGCCCCATCCGAAGTGACCTTCATCATGCAAGATGCCGGGGCTGATGTTCTGTTTATCGAAGATGAATTTTCCGCCGGCGAATTCGGCGGCAAGACGGTCTCGATGGAACAGGAATTTGCCGCTTGGCGCAATGCCCAGTCCGATGCGCCGGTAACCACCCCGGTAACCGCGCAAGACCCGTTTCTCCAGCTTTACACTTCGGGCACAACAGGCCTGCCAAAAGGCGTGGTGTTAAGCCATCATAATGGCACGCATATGCGGCCCGTGATGAAAGAGCATAACATTTATTGGTATTGCGCCGAACCGGGCGACAGCATCATTTTTGCCATGCCTTACGGCCACATCGCAGGCGTCGGAACAGCAACCAGCGGCGTCATTGGCGGGCAGGAAATCATCATACACCCGGAATTTGACCCCGAATTGCTTATTTCAGATGTGCAGGAACATCGGGTCAAATGGCTGTTCCTGGTGCCCGCAGCGATTGGCATGATGCTCGCCCATCCTGCGGCCGCCAATGCCGATTTCTCCTCTGTCAAAGGGCTGACTTATGGCGCCAGCCCGATTCCGCTCGATCTGCTCAAGCAAGGCGTCGACCGGCTGAAATGCGATTTCGCGCAGCTATACGGGCTGACCGAAACTTTCGGCACCGTCGTCAGCCTCTCCCCTGACGATCACAAACCCGATAGAATCGTCGGGCGCGAACATGTGATGAAATCAGCCGGCCAACCGCTGCCCGGCACCGAAATCATGATCATGGATGAAGATCTCAAACCGCTCCCCTCTGGCGAAATCGGCGAAATCGCGATCCGCGCCCAATGCGTCATGCTCGGCTATTGGAACCGTCCTGAGGAGGATAAGAAGGCGCTGATTGGCAATGGCTGGTTCCGCACTGGTGACGCCGGAATCCTTGATGAGGAAGGCTATCTCTTCATTCAAGACCGGATCAAGGACATGATCATTTCGGGCGGCGAGAACGTCTATCCCGCAGAGGTTGAAAGCGCAGTTTACGGCCATCCCGACATTGCCGATATCGCCGTTATCGGCATCCCCGACGAAAAATGGGGCGAAGCGGTTAAGGCTGTCGTCGTGGCCAAGCCCGGCAGCGGCCTGACAGAAGACAGCGTAATCACCTATGCCAAAGAGAAAATCGCCGGGTTCAAATGCCCCAAAACCGTCGACTTTATCGAAGCCCTGCCGCGCAACCCCTCTGGCAAGATCCTACGCCGTGAATTGCGTGCACCCTATTGGGACGGGCAAGAACGCGGGGTAAATTGAGGGCGAGCTTTCAATGGGTGCGGATTTCCAAGGATTTGCAATTTTCTAATTGGTTTCGCGCCGCAGGGAAATGTCGCTGCCGATCCCTCCTCCCAGTGACACGAACAGCGTCGCGCGATTCTGCAGCCGGGCGCGTTCGGTCGCCAGCAATTGTTGGCGGGCGCTGAACAAATTGCGCTCTGCATCTAGTACTTCGAGATAATTTGCGACACCCTCGCGGTAGCGCAGGCGCGCGATATGGGCGATGCGTTCTTGTGCGGTGACACCGCGTTGTAAAGTGCTCACTTGCTCGGCCAACCAGCGCCGCCCGGCCAATGCGTCCGAGACTTCTCGGAAAGCTCCTTGGACGGTGCGATCGTAATTCGCCACCTGCTCAACCTCCAAAGCCTGGGCTAGGTCCAGATCGGCCTCGCGTGCGCCCCAGTCGAAAATCGGCAGAGAGATAGCCGGGCCAAAGCTCCACCCAAAACTGCCATCCGCAAACAGATTATCAAGGCCAGTTGACGAAAAGCCAGCATTGCCCGTCAGTGAAATGCTGGGGAAGAACGCGGCGCGAGCGGCCCCGATATTGGCACGGGCCGCACGCAGTTGTTCCTCTGCTGCAATCACATCCGGGCGCGAGAGCAAAAGGTCAGATGGCAGGCCCGCTGCGAGCCTGCGCTCATCTCCCTGCTGCGCAAGGGCCAACCCTTTGGGAAGCGGTTCAGGAATAGCGCCGCCCACCAATACGGCCAGCTGATTGCGCAGCCGCGCCAAGGTTAACTGTTCGCTTGCCAATTGTTGTTCTGCCTGCGTCAGCAGCGTTTCGGCCTGCCGGAAGGGAAGCGCCGAGGTGACACCATTTTCGAGCCGTACCTTGGCAATCCTCACCCCTTCGCGCCTGCTTTGGGCGGTGGCTTCGGCCAGTGAAATTTGTTCTTCAGTCTCGACCACTTCGTAATAGGTGGTTGCTGTGTCCGCTATCAGCGAGAGATAAAAGGCCCGCTGCGCGGCGGCCGTTGCAAGATATTCGGCGCGCGCGGCAGCACTGAGGTTTGCGATCCGGCCCCAGAAGTCCAGTTCAAATGCGCTGACACCGACGCCTACGTCAAAGCGGTTTGAAATTATCGCATCGGGCCCGCCGCCCACATTGCCTGAGCCAAGCGCAGGGTTGGCCGTAAGCGGTTGGCGGGCGCGAGCGGCACTGGCATCCGCAACGATGCTTGGCAGGCGGCGGCTGTCCTGAATACGGTATCGCGCGCGCGCCTGTTCGATCCGCGCTGTTGCCGCCAGCAGATCGCGATTGTTTTCCAGCGCAAGAGCAACGAGATCTTGCAGGCGAGGGTCCAAAAACCATTCACGATAAGAAAGCTGCGAAGCAATGACTTCACCATCGGGCCTGTATTCAGGATCGAAAGTGGATGCGGTGGCTGGCAAGGGCCGGATATGTTCAGGTGCCATGCTGGCGCAACTTGCCAGCGTTGCCGACGCGAGCAGCATGGTCATCAGGCGCATCATTGGTCCTGCCCCCCATCTGCTTGCGGTTTTGCATTGTCCGGCGCCGCTTGATCGGCACCGGCTTGGTCGAGATGTCCGGCAGCGACGGGCTGTTTCCGGCTGATATTTCTGCGTACCAGAAGATACAGCATCGGGATGAGGAATATCCCAAAGATGGTGGTCGCAATCATGCCGCCCATCACTCCGCTGCCCACCGAGATGCGGCTGGCGGCACCCGCGCCCGAAGCCAGCACCAGCGGCACCATGCCCATGGTGAAGGCCAGCGACGTCATAATGATCGGACGCAGACGCAGACGCGCGGCGGCCTTGACCGCTTCGATCCGGCTCAACCCGCGTTCTTCTTCCTCGATCGCGAATTCTACGATCAGAATCGCGTTCTTGGCCGCCAGCCCGATGATCGTAACCAGCCCGACGATGAAATAAATATCCGCCGAAAGCCCGCGCATCATTGAAAACAGAACCGCGCCCAGCACCCCGGTTGGGACAATTAGCAGAACCGCCAGCGGCACCGCCCAGCTTTCATAGAGCGCGGCGAGCACAAGGAACACTACGACCACCGATAGGGCGAGAAGGAAACCGATCTGCCCGCCCGCCTGCTTTTCCTCGTAAGAAAGGCCGGTCCATTCATAACCGATGCCCGGCGGCAATTGCTCGGCAAGCTGCTCCATCTCAGCAAGGGCAGCGCCGGAGGATTCGCCAGCTGCGGCTGTCCCTGACAGCGTCATGGCGGGATAGCCATTATATCGCGACAAGCTGGCGGGCGCTGCCGACCACCGTGCGGTTGCAAATGCGCTGAATGGCACCAGCTCGCCCTGGTCGTTGGGAATGCGCAGGGACATGATGTCTTCCGGTTTCATCCGATAAGGGGCATCGGCCTGAACCTGCACCTGCAGCACACGTCCATCACGGTTGAAATCATTGGCATAGGCAGAGCCAAAAGTGATCGAAAGCCCGGCATTCACATTGGCCAGCGACAGTCCAAGCGCGCGCGCCTGAACCCGGTCAATCTGGACCTCGACTTCGGGGCTGGGCCCTTGGTCTTCGGGCCGCAAATTGGCAACAACGGGACTTTGCGAAGCCATGCCCAGCATTTGGTCGCGCGCGGCAGTCAGCGTTTCGCGCCCCACTCCGCCGCGATCCTGAAGCTTAAGGGTAAACCCGCTGGCCCGGCCAAGCGACTGTATGGCTGGCGGCTGGATGACGAAAGCGTTGGCGTTATCGAGCTGACTGAATTGGCCCATCGCATCGTCCAACATTTCACCCGCGCTGCTGCCTGCGCCCGTACGTTCGTCCCAGGGCTTGAAAGAGGAGAACATCAAAGCGTTGTTCTGACCGCGGCCAAAGAAACTGAAGCCGCGGATTACCACCAGATTATCAACCTCTTCCCGGTCCATCCAATATCCGGTGATCGGCTTTAATGCCTCCTCGGTGCGCGCCTGTGTCGCACCGGGCGGGGTCTGGACTGCGGTGATCAGGAAGCCCTGATCCTCAGCCGGGAGGAAGGCTGACGGCAGGCGGGCGAACAGCAAGCCTGTTAACAGAACGAGCATGACGAAAAACGCAAAGGCACGCCAAGGTCGCGACAAAATACGGTCATTTGTGCGGCCGTATTTGTCCTGCATTCGCGCAAACCAGCTGTTGAAACGGGCAAAAAAGCGCGCTGCATATCCGCGTGTTCGCGCCAGCAAGCCGCGCCAACCCGGCATTGCTTCCGCCTCTGAATCATGGGCCTCTTCGCCGGTCCCATCGTCACCGCTTTCATCGGGCGCATGGTCCATCGGCTTAAGAAAACTCGCGCACAGCGCCGGTGTGAGCGACAGGGCAAGAAATGCAGAAAAGAAGATCGCAATCGCCAATGTGATGGAGAATTGCCGATAGATTCCGCCAGTCGATCCGGGGAAAAACGCCATCGGCACAAAGACGGCAATAAGCACCAGTGTGATACCGATTATCGCGCTGGTGATCTGGCCCATGGCCTTGCGGGTGGCCTCCAACGGCGCAAGCCCTTCTTCGCGCATGATGCGTTCGACATTTTCAATGACGACGATGGCATCATCAACCAGAATGCCGATAGCCAAAACCATTCCAAACAGCGACAGGACGTTGATCGAAAAGCCGAACATCCACAATCCCAGACACGAACCGGCCAAGGCGATTGGCACCACCAAAGTGGGGATCAGCGTTGCGCGCCAGCTTTGCAGAAACAGGAACATGACCAGAAACACGAGGATCATGGCCTCAATCAGTGTTTTGACGACCTCTTCCACAGACGCTTCTACGAAAGGGGTGGTGTCATAGGGAATCCGCCAGGTTACATCTGCGGGCAAGCCCTTCTCGATTTCGGCCAAACGTTCGCGGACCCCGGTTGCCGTCGACATAGCATTTGCGCCAGTGGCCAGCTGGATCGCCATGCCGGCCATCGGCTGTCCATCGAGGGTGGCGGAAGTGGCATAGGTTTGCGCGCCGAGTTCAACCCTCGCCACCTCGCCCAACCGGACCACGGCCGCGCCCGTATTTGCGCGCAGGATGATGTTTTCAAATTCCTCCACCGTGGTGAAACGGCCTTCGGTAGAGATCGTGGCTGTAATGAGCTGCCCTTCGGCCAGCGGCTGTGCGCCGATCGCCCCGCCCGCCGTCTGGGCATTTTCCTCACGGACCGCTGCCAGCACGGCAGAGGGAGACAAATTGTAAGAAGCCAGCGCCTCGGGATCGAGCCAGATCCGCATCGCATAGGGCGAGCCGAACAGCATAACATCGCCCACACCCGATACGCGGCGCAATTCGTCGACGACTTGGTTGGAGGCGATATTGCCCAGATCAGTGGAACCCAGATCGCCGCTACGGGAAATCAGGGACACGATCATAAGGAAGCCTGAATCCGCCTGGCGGATTGTAATCCCTTGCCGGCGAACTTCCTCTGGCAGGCGGGCCTCGACCGTGCTGAGCCTGTTCTGCACTTCCGTTTGCGCAATATCGATGTCGGTCCCCGCCTCGAAGGTCAACGTGATACTGGCTTGCCCCGCCGAAGTGCTGGTCGAGGCCATATAGAGAAACCCGTCGACTCCGTTGAGCTGCTGTTCAATCAGCTGGGTAACATTTTGCTCAAGCGTTTCGGCCGCAGCGCCGGGATAAACGACGTTGATCGACAGCGATGGCGGCGCGACCTCGGGATATTGCTCGACCGGCAGTGCGCGAAGCGCCAGCAGGCCCGCCAGCAGGATGGCCAGCGAAACCACCCAAGCGAAGATCGGTCGGTCGATGAAGAAACGTGCCATATGCTAGCGGCCCTCAGCCGAAGGCTTGGTGGCTGCGCCGGAAGCGGGCCGCTGTCCGGTGGGCGTGTTGGCCACTTTGACCGGAGTGCCGGGGCGGATTTTTTGAAGGTTACTGGTAATAACCACATCGCCCGGCTTCAGCCCGCTTTCGACGATCCATTTGCCATCGACCATGTCGCCCAACTTGATCGGGCGAACCGCGGCTTGTCCGTCCTTATTCACCAAAAATACCGTTCCGCCATTACCAGTCAGCGTTACAGACTGCTGGGGAATGGTAATGCCGTCCTGAATCTTGCCAGCATAGATTTTGGCGCGCACGAACTCGCCCGGAAGCAAAAGACCGCTAGGATTGCCGAACTCCGCGCGCAGTTCGACAGTGCCGGTTTGCTCGTCGACCGAGAAATCAAGGAAATCGATATAGCCGGGAATCGGATATTCCGTCCCGTCACCGAATGTGAGGCGCACTTCCGTCTGCTCATTATCGTTCAAATCGATCTTGCCCGATGCGATTGCGCGGCGCAATTCGATAACTTCGCTGGCGGCTTGGGCAAAGCTCACATAGACCGATGAAACCTGTTCGATGCGGGTCATAAGAGTGCCTTCCGGCTGGCTGACCAGCGCCCCTTCGGTCACCTGCGCGCGGCCCGCACGGCCGCTGATCGGCGCCCGCACAGTGGTATAACCAAGCTGGAGCGAAGATGCATCCAACTGCGCCCGTATCTGCGCCACATTGGCCTGCGCCTCACGCGAAGCGGCGATAGCAGCGTCATATTCCTGGCTGCTAATGGCATTTTCTTCGACCAGCGGGCGATAGCGATCGACCACAGCCCCTGCGTTGGCAGCTGTCGCCTGTGCGCGGGCAAGGGCAGCCTGCGTCTGATTATAGCTGGCGCGCAGTTCTCGCGGATCAATCCGGAAAAGCGGCTGCCCCGCAGTAACGTCTGTACCTTCTTCATAAAGCCGTTTTTGTACGATCCCGGTAACGCGTGCGCGCACCTCTGCCTCTCGTACAGGCTCAACCCTTCCGGGCAGCTCAATCACATTGGGAACAGATTGCGCAGCCACCGTAACCGTTCGAACCGGAATCGATTCGGGCGCCGCTGCTTCATCCGCTTGGGAACATCCGGCCAGCAACAGGGCCGCAGCCAGACTAATTAGTATCGCTTTCATGGACAGGCAGCTTTCAGTCAGTTTTGTGCAAGTGCGAAGGTGTAATATGTATTACGCGCTTGTCCCGCAACCCTTTTTCGTAGAGTCGTAAGCAAATGATTGATCAAACCGAATGCCATCCACTGGAGCGTCGAAGGCGTGCCATCATCGAAGCTGCGCGGCATTTATTCGTCGAGCAGGGGTTTCAGCACACGACCTTGAGCGACATTGTCGATCGTGCCGGCGGCTCATTGGCAACCGTTTACAAGCTGTTTGGCAACAAGGAAGGGATACTCGAAATTGTCGTATTCGAGAAGGCCTCTTCCGGCGCAGCTCTGGTCCGCAATGCGGCGGAAACAGGCGGAACACCGGCCGAAATCCTTCGCCGCCTCTCGGTGGGCTTTCAGGCGCATTTTCTGGATCCGGAAGTGGTCGCTCTGGTCCGTATTGTTATCGCACGAAGCGTAAGCAACAAAGATTTCGCACGGCGGTTCTTCGAACGCACATCAATGCGAACACATGATTCGCTCCTGCAGCTATTTACCGGCTGGCATGACAGTGGGGTCGAAATGAACATGCCCCCTGATGTGCTGGCTGAATTGTTCCTTGGCCTGTTCGTAAGCGACGTCCACGCAGAAGCGATCAATCACCGTATGGAAGCGGACAGAAGCCTTGAACGCCTAAATGCTAGGACCCGTTTTTTCATCGCTGGCGCAGGTTTGCTCGAAGAATAAAACGCGGGCGTTTTCGTCAAAGCGGCGCGCTTGAACTGGGCGCCCTTCCGGTCGGCGATTGGGTATCCACTTCGATTCCGCCGAAGTCGAGTAGGGTGCGACCGAGTTGCAGACATTCGCTAAGCCTGATGGGAAACTATCGCGCATCAGCACGGGACTTTTCTGCGGGGCTTCAGATAGCCCTGAAATGTTACTTAAAACCTCGCGGCTCCCCATTCTCAAGAAGTCGCGGCGAAGCGCAACTTGCCCCTTCGCCGCTGCCCTCTTCCTCGCATTCCGGCTCTTCCCACAGATCCTCGTTTCCGACTCCTGTAACGGCATCGTCAAGCAACAAGAACTCGCTGGCATTTGCGTCGGGCGCTATGCTGAAAATCTCGGATTCAATTCCTTCAAACGCCCCGAACTCGGTGTTTCCTTGCCCCTGATCGTCGACGAGTTCCTCAATCACATCGCGGGTCTCGGAAACTGGCTCAGCGATGGGATCAGGACTTTGCGGCAGCGGGGGGGGGGTGCTGGAGGAGGTGCCGGAGGAGGGGCCGGTGACGCCGGTGGAGGTGACGGCGGTGGAGGTGGCGGCGGTGGGGAAGGGGGAGGTGGCGCGGGCGGCGGAGGGGGAGGAGGTGGCGTCGGTGGGGAAGGAGGGGGAGGTGAATTCGAGGATGGCGTGCAAGTTGCAGGGTTGCTAATTATGCACCCGTTGATGGTGGAATTTGCCGCTGTACTGCTAACAATCCCTGTCTCGTTGATCGCCCCAAGACCTGTTTGGCCTGCCACGACCCCGTTTATAACAATCGGTTGGATTGTCCCGCCGCTATCGCTAATCAATAGTTGATTGACGGTAAATCCACGGCGATCGTCGTTTGCAGTACTAGCAGCAGTATTTTGGATGAACACCTGGCTTGCCGTGGTGTCTATTTCCAGACTGTCGGCGCGTATCACGCCGTCAGGTCGAACCACTCCGTCATTCAGTGCCAGCCGGGCATCTATATCGGCAAGGCTCATTCCTTGAATGTCTGCGAACGCCATATCGGTAGCGGCCACTAAGTCTTTCGCCACGATATCGAGTGAGCCGGCAATCTCTCCGCCCGCATCGAGTAATTGGATTCCACCACTAGCGCTGTTAATGCGGACGAGGTTTAATGCTTCGACATTAATCTCCGTATCGAGCGTGGCGCCTGTAACTATTGCATTGCCGTTGAAGTCAATATCGCCATCGGATTGCAGTATCAGCGCTCCAGCCTGTCCGAAATTCTGCCCCGATTGGGTCGTGCCAGTGCCGGCAACAACATCGAGGTCGGCAATTGTCAGCTGGGCATCACCCCCCAAACCAGAAGCGATAACCCCGATCAAAAGGTCGCCAGCGGAATTTACCCGCCCGAATTCCATGTTATCGATCTGAAACACGCCTGAATTGCTGCCAACACCACCAATTATTGCTTCCGATATGGCCAGGATATTAATGTTTTGAGTTCTGGTCGCATCGCCCAGCCTTCCCGTGTTTCCTATCGCGAGATCCGCTACCCGCAGGCTGATGTCTGCGCCAGCCACCGGTGCGTTGACACCGAGCAACGCACCTGAATTGAGAGCGAGACTTTCAGCAGCTGAAACGGATCCGTTGAGCGTCAGATCGTTCGACGCGCTGAGCGCAATGTCTCCTGCGGCGGTTGCAGTCTGCACGTTCAGAGCGCCCGCTGTCGCAATGTCGATCCCTCCGGTGCTTGCCGACGCAGCGACCGTCAGGTCGTTCACTGCCTGGATCGAGACCGATTGGCCATCAGCTGTCACAAGCGCAGCGACGACCGCATCCTCGATTATGGTCACGGCCCCGTTGACCGCAGCAAGCTGCAGGCTTGCAGTTTCGATTGTTTGAATCGTGATACCGCCATCGCCCGTGATACGCGTAAGTGTCCCGCCGTCCCTGACGGTATCGAGAGCAATTGAACCTGCCGCATCGATATCGACGCTTTGACTTGATGATAGTATCGTCCCCGATTGCGCGAAGATGTTGCCGCCGACGTTCACCCGCAATGGCCCGTCGGTATTGATCGTCTCGACCGCATTCGCATTGCCAATGTGGGCGATGAGAAGGTCGCCCGCCGCATCAATGTCGACCGTCCCCGTCACGCTCAGCTGATCGTCGTCCATCGGCGCGATTTTCGCGTCAGCCGATTGGGCATTCAAAGTCAGCATGCCAAGGATTTCGCCGCTGTTGATAGAAGCCGACGCCCCGCGGATCGTTACATTGCTCGGCGAGAACGCTGCATCGACGCTGGCATCCTGTGTCGCCGTAACGGTGATTGAGCTGCGGTCCGACAAAACGGTTCCTGCCACGATAGAATTGCCGATCAGCTGAACGCTGTCCTGCGCGCTTGCACTACCGATCGAGAGCGCCCCATCGGCGCGCAGGATCACCGCATCATTGCCGCCCGAAGTGTCACCGGACGCAAGCACCGAACCGCCCGTTATGTCACCGCTGGCGGTAAACTGGACGTTGCCATCGGACGTGCTTGCCGCATCAAAGGTGATATTTCCATCGACATCGAGCGTGAACGTACTGCCCGCTTCGATCATACCGAAACTAATGTCATTGGCCGCATCGAGATCAACAAATGAACGGGACAGAATATCTCCATTTATGATGAGATTGCCGCCGGTTGCGTTGAGCGAAAGACCGGAAACTGTTGCATTGTCGAGCGTGACGTTGGTCCCGGTGATGCTGGTCGCCGCTGCCGATGTCGCAGTGCCAACCTCTGCATCCTGTGTCGCCGTAACGGTGATTGAGCTGCGGTCCGACAAAACGGTTCCGGCCACGATAGAATTGCCGATCAGCTGAACGCTGTCCTGCGCGCTTGCACTACCGATCGAGAGCGCCCCATCGGCGCGCAGGATCACCGCATCATTGCCGCCCGAAGTGTCACCGGACGCAAGCACCGAACCACCCGTTATGTCACCGCTGGCGGTAAACTGGACGTTGCCATCGGACGTGCTTGCCGCATCAAAGGTGATGGTCCCGCCGGAATTGGCGGTGAAGGTACTGCCCGCCTCGATCATACCGAAACTAATGTCATTGGCCGCATCGAGATCAACAAATGAGCCAGCAGTTATAATTGTACCTTCGCTGATTTCCAGATTGCCGCCCAGTGCATTCGCGGTGAACCCTCCGCTCGTGGCCAGGGAGACATTGTCCGCATCATTACCGGTGTGAGTGATGAAAACACTTTCCGAGGCCCGCAGGGCAGTCGCGCCATTGACGACAATTTGCCCGTCATCCTGGATCGAAATGTCGATATGCCCGGTCACATCAAGTGTGAGGCCGCTGGCGAAGGTCAGTGTCTCTCCCGGCCCAGCGGTAAGGGACATCGTGCCGCCGGTTTGCAGCGTAGTTCTTGACGTAAGGTTCGCGTCCTGCACGGTGATATGCGCGTCCGAAGCGGAACCTGTCGACAGGGTAATTACACCTTGACCACTGCTTGCAAAAGTTGCCACTTCACCGCCTAAATGCCCTCCAACCAACATGTTGATCGCATTGTTCTTTGGTATGGCGATAAGCGCTATGTCGGGCGCTGAGCCCTGGGCTGTCAGACCGCCGCTGACCGCAGTGTCGCCATGAACGATGCCATTGGCATCCGAAGTTCCGACGTCGACAGAGATATCGAACAGGCCGTGGTTGATTGATAGCGTCGCCTGTTCTGCCGCGACATACGCAATCGTGCCGTCCGTAGAGACTTTGCCGAATTGCTCAACACGCGGTGCGACCACCGCGATGTATGCGTTCGCATCATGTGCGGCAATCAGCGCGCCGTCATCGATACGGACCTTGGCTGTGCTCGAAGAGCCACCCGTAAGACTGACCGGTCCTCCGCCAAGGCGGAAAGCTACCGGATCGGGTGCATTGGTCGTGAGAAGCAAGCTTCCGACGTTGATTACGGCACCTGAACCAACAACCAGTCCGCCGGAACTGAAGAACCAGACATTGCCTCCAACTCCGCCGCCCGAAACAGTCGAGGTGATGCTCCCATCAATACGCACAGCACTGTCGGATTTGGGAGTATATATGCGATTGAGAACGGCATAATCGTTGAGATCGGAAGCAAAGCTCAGCCTGCTATCTTCTCCAAGAAAGACAATTTGCGAACCAGATGAGCCCGGTGCAAAAGTCGTCCAGTCGATTATGGCTGCCTCGCTCAAGACGATTATCTCGTCGCCCGAAATCGATGGTCGATAGCCAATCTCAGAACTGTCGTAACGAGCCCTAGCCTGCACACTAATCCCCGCAGTCGAGCCATTGAGCTCGAGAGGGGCGGATGCCTCAACAACGATTGGATCAAGGCTCAAAGGCCTGTTTTCGGATGGCGTTTGCACCGTGTAGTGAATCGGAAGAGGCGCTGCGCGCGCAGAAGCAGCCTGCGCCTGAGCTTCATGGGACTGCAGGCTTGTTGCCAGTGCCAAACCGCTGCTGACAGACAGGATCGTCGAGCGCACCCGACCCGCAAGCTGACCCCGGCAAGTCCCTTGCGCGGTTACAAATTTGCATATCGGCATATCGCTTCTCCCCCAAAGCTTGCGATGCTCTTGCCACAAAAGCGCTTGAAATTGAACCGTCAATAAATTGCTAGCGCCCCCGCCTTCACCCCTCGAGAATCAGGCTGAGCGCTGTCAGAGCAAAGGAATTGCTAGCAAATCAATCGTTCCAAGTTAGGTTGCACCGATACCTAAAGCCCGCAAGCCAGCCCATTCCTCCAACTCAATTTGCCGTCTCGTCCAGGTGATGCATGTCCGCTTTCCGCCCCATAAAAGGCTTGTCAGAGACAGCGGTATTAGACGGCCGAACACGACAGGCAAGAAAGCTATCGTTTGGGTTGCACGATGAGGAACGCCGCCGTGACGAACATTGCCCAATTTGGCGGTCGCTTTCGCGACCAACCTATCTACGTAGGGAACTGCTCCCCGCCAGCACCTATGGCACAAAATTGAGGTTGTGATTTAGGGAGGATTTAGGTCTCGTCGTAGTGACGAAGGAACGCAGATGAGACCTAAAAGCGCGACGCGAAGCACCGTCAAACGCCGGCGAAGGCTACTCGCGCATTCTGGCAAGCGATTGGTAGTTCAAGTTTCAGAAGGGCTGAGCGAGACTTGGGTGTCTCGATTGCCGCTGCGTTGTACCCAGCCAGCGCTTCCTGCTGACACAACCGGCAGGCAGGACCCGCGAACAAATAGATTGTCAGGATTGCGGGATCGGGACGTCATTTCGACCATTTCTGACTGCATCGAAGCGGGCGAGCGAGGCTCGTAGTTTTCCATACTCATTTCATACGGGCCAAATGGTGTTAGCTTAAGTCATTGAAGATAATGGTGCACCCGAGAGGATTCGAACCTCTGGCCTCTGCCTTCGGAGGGCAGCGCTCTATCCAGCTGAGCTACGGGTGCGGATGCCAATGTTTCGGCGTGCGGGCGCTTAGCAAAGCCTTTTGCGGCTTGCCAGTGCAAAACTCCGGATGGGCGGGGAATAGGGCTGCTCGCGTTAGCTTTTTGGCAAGCGATCAGTTCTATGGTGGGGCTGCAATGAACACAAATCGGTCAAAATTCTCTCCGGCCTCTGCCCGCGCAATGGTGGGAGCAGTTTCGGAAACCGCATCGGAAACCGCATCAGACGATGCGGCGCGCGCTGTAGCTAGCCAAGCAGTGCGCGATTCCGCCAGCACTTTGGCGCGCCAATGGTCTGCGGTGCAGGATGCTGCAGAAGCGGTTGGCATGATGGCGGGCCTGGCCAAGGAAGAGCCAGACGCCAAATGCCGGAATTTTGCGATGTTGATCCGCGACGTCGAAGGCTGGCGGCTTGCACTCGCCAAGAATCACGTCGCCGATATGACCGCCATGATGCAACCGGGGCTTGCCGCATTGCTCGCCACCAATGCGCGCGGCCAAGATGCGACCGCAGCAGCCCTAACGCTGTGGCACGAATATTTTGTGGCGCGCGAGGCCGTGCTCAAACTGCTCCCCGAAACAGGGAAGATGGGTCCGCGCCGCTCAGCCTGACAATTGGCCTGATGCTCAGGCATGACCGCTTGACCGCGTTCTTAATATGTTCCAAACATTGGCGATGGCCGAACAAGCACCGTTTCCTCCAGAACTGGTTTCCGGAAGCCCGGAAGCGCGCAAGGTTGCGCGCGGGATTTTGCGGCTGTTCGGGCGCAATGACACTTGGTGCCTGCCTGAAATCCCGCTGCGAAATAACCGGCGGGCAGACCTTATGGGCATCGACGCCAAGGGCCGGGTTGTGATTGTTGAAATCAAAATTAGCCGTGCAGATTTGCTCGGCGACAACAAATGGCCCGACTATCTTGAATTTTGCGACCGGTTTTATTGGGGTTTGCCCCCTGATCTGGACCGCGGGCCATTGGAAACCGATGACTACCGCCCCGATTGCTGCGGCATCATTCTGGCCGACGGATATGATGCCGAAATTGTCCGGCCAGCGCCGTCGCAGCCATTGGCCTCGGCGCGGCGTAAAGTTGAGGTTGAACGGCTGGCGCGCATCGCGATGCGCCGACTGGTTGTGGCGTCTGATCCCGATGGACTGACAGGTAGGCGGTGCTAGGGTTTTGATTTTCAGATCGGCGATTAGGCCTGTCGCGCAGCGGATTGCACGGGCATAAGACGGGCCAATGATTACGTCCATTATCCTGTCTGCTGCGGCAATGACGCTGATCGTCGGTTTGCGATATCTGCTTACCAGCGGATTGTTCGCCTGGGCGACGGAACGGGTGCGGCCGGGCCTATATGCACCGCTTGGCAAGCAGATCAGGATGGAAATCGGCTGGTCACTCGCCTCGGCCGCGATTTACGGTGTTCCCGCTGGCATTGCCGCCTGGGGATGGCAGAACCGTGGGTGGACACAAATCTACACCGACTTTGGCGATTATCCCTTGTGGTATCTGCCGCTGTCATTGTTCCTATATCTGTTTGCGCATGACACGTGGTTTTATTGGACGCATCGCTGGATGCACCGCCCGGCATTGTTCAGGATCGCGCATGCCGTGCACCATGCCAGCCGCCCGCCAACCGCATGGGCTGCGATGAGCTTTCATCCGATTGAGGCGATCACCGGCGCTGTCGTTATTCCTTCTTTGATTTTTCTGGTGCCGGTCCATATCGGGATGCTCGGCTTGGTTCTTGCGATCATGACCTTTATGGGTGTGACCAATCATATGGGCTGGGAGCTGTTTCCCCGCGCATTTGTTCATTCCAGGTTGGGGGGCTGGTTGATAACCGCAAGCCACCATCAGCGTCATCACGAGGCTTATTCATGCAATTTCGGACTATATTTCCGCTTTTGGGACAAAATCTGCCGCACCGACCAAGGCATTTCGGACGCATTTGTGCGTTAGCGTTGGCGGGGTTCGGTTGGGCCATGGCCGGCAATTATGCCGCCGCAGAAACCGTATCCGTAACCGCGGCTGAGGCCCCGTCTTCAACCGCCACGATCAGCGTTACCGCGACCAATTTGCGTTCTGCCAAAGGCGTGGTGCGCGCCTGCATGACCACCAACCCCAAACGTTTTCCCAAATGCCGCGGCGATGAAAACGCATATTCCAAAACTGTGCCTGCTGGGCAGACGGTCAGCTTTAGCTTCACCGGCGTCAAACCGGGCCGCTATGCGATCGCCCTGCTCCATGACGAAAACAACAATGGCAAGGCAGACCGCGCGTTGATGATGATTCCAAAAGAAGGTTTCGGCTTTTCGCGTGACGCCAAAGTGCGCATGGGCCCGCCCAAATTTACATCTGCTGCGTTTGACGTCGCGGTTGAAGATCAGGCGCTGACAATCAAGATGCGTTACATGCTCTAGCCATTGTCAACGCCCCGCCTGCGGATCATAAATCCGTGCGGCGCCAGCGGCATTTTACATTTCGCAACGTTCTTAACGCTATCTTTACCACGCCCCTGCAAACCCTCCTTCAAGAACCTATCATTAAGGGGCTCTAGGGGTCATGGACACGTTACGCGGAAATTTTGGATCGAGCAGCTTTGACGGCGGGCAGGACGATTATGACGTCTCCGAAGACGATACGGAACGCGATCTTCCTCCAGCCGCAATAGGCACCGATGAACGCCGGATGCAGGTCCGCGCATATAATCATTGGGCTGGCCTGTTGCAGGACCGCAATTTCCCTTCGATCGAAGATCTTGAGCCTGACAATCTACCCGATTTCGGCCCCTACAGCGTATTGCTCGACTTCACTTCCGGAATAGAGGATCCAGCGATCCTGCATCTTGGTGCGGAACTTGCCCAGGAATGCGGCACCGATGTCGAGATTGAACAATTGTCCGATGTTCCCAGCCGTTCCTTGCTGAGCCGGATTACCGACCATTACATGCAAATCCTGGCCAATCAGGCCCCGATCGGCTTCGAGGCGGAGTTCGTGAACCAGCGCGGCGCAACAATCCTTTATCGCGGCATTTTGCTGCCCTATTCCAGCGACGGCGAGACCATCGATTTCATCTTTGGCGTCATCAATTGGAAGGAAATGGCCGATCAGGCCACAACCGATGAATTGTTGCTCGATCTTGATCAGGCGCTCGAAGAAAATACACCGCAGGTCGATGACCGTATCGAAGAACCGGTTGCCGAATGGGCAGACGGACCCGTTTCGCAAGACGGGGATCTACAAGACGGGGCGTTGCAAAATACGGAAACTGAAGAATCCGAAGTGAGCAACCTGTTCAGCACCTCTGCTGAGCCTGTTCAAACCAAATTCCCCCAACCAGAATTTGGCGAGGAAGAGGATACTGACGATGCTGTGGTGGCCCGCCTTTCGTCACTGATCAAGCCGAAATCACTGGCAGATGAATGCAAAGATCTGCTCAATGAAGCTGTAACCGGCACGCCATCCGAAATCGACCCTTCGTCAACAATGCCGACAAGTGCTTTCGATCCAATCGCTGCCGATCTGCCATCCGCCATTGGCATCGAACCAGCCACCGACATAGAAAACGCGCAGCAAAGCAGCAATCTATACGATTGTCTGGCCGAAGCACGTGAGCTTGCCCAACAGGCAAGCAACAGCGAAGACCGCACGCGTCATGCGCTCTATGCCGCCGTTGGCCGGGCCTATGATGTCAGCCTTGCAGCCGAAGATTCGCCCGAAGATTTTGAAGAACTTGTCACCGAAAATGGTCTGACAGTGCAGGATCGAGCGCCGATGACGCCGGTCGTCAAACTCGTATTTGGTGCAGACTATGACAAGACCCGCCTGACTGAATATGCGGCCGTTTTGGCCCATGCACAGCGCGCCGGCGTCGAGCGCGGCCATCTGGCAGATTTTCTCTCTCAAGCAGAGGGCGGTCTGAAAGGCGTTGTTCAGGCCGAACGCCGGATCCGCAAAGAAGAAGCCGGGCATCAGGTCGATCCAATCGATGCGATCAAGCCCGCGCTTGCCAAGAAACTGCGCAAGGTTGCAGGCCAGCCGCTGACCTCAATCGATCCGCAGGGTGACGAATTTGGCGTGGTAATGATCCGCCGCACGAATGATGGTGAAATCGTCATGTTGGGCGAAATTACCGATGATATCGCCTTGGTTGAAAAGGTCGCGCGCAAGCTGCTCGGATAATATCCGAACGGCGCGGCCGACCAACTTTACATATAGGAAACCAAGCAAAGCGCCCTTAGTAAAAGCGAATGCCATCCACTTTTCGCGCGCCAGTTCGCGTCCAACCCTATTTCGGATATCGCAATCATGATCGATTGATGCTGTCTGTGCGTGCGCTGAGGTCTGGCAAGGCCAGTTTTGCACGCGGTGGCCGCTGGCAGGCAATGCGAACGATGCTGTCGCAATTCGCCTCCCGCGAAGTCGGCGGGCTGCACGTAACCCTCGAATTCGAACATTTCGGCAAGCCCATAATCAGGCACACTATCGCGACCGACAAGGAAGGCTTTGCCCATTTTGAAGTCGAGTTGGACAATCATGGCCTGTCCGATCAACCCTTGTGGGATGTTGTTTCGCTTTGCTGGACAGGTGATGGCCAAGACCAGCGCATAGATGGGTATGTTCTGGCCCCGGGCCGGAAAACCCGGTTGGCGGTGATTTCCGATATTGACGATACGATCATCGAAACTGGTATAACCGGCAGTTTCCGGGCGATCATTCGCAATTGGAAACGCGTGTTGGCCGAAATGCCTGACGAACGGCTCCACATCCCGGGTGCAGATGTCTTTTATGGCGCATTGGGCGGCGGTGCAGCTCTGCCGAAGGGTGGTGGGCATGGCGAAGCGATCCCCGCAGCGACCAAGCGACCCTTTTTTTACGTCTCTTCCAGCCCGTGGAACCTGTTTTCCTATCTGGTTGCTTTCCAACAGGGGCAGGGCTTACCGCTCGGCCCGATTATGCTGCGTGATTGGGGATTCAACCGTGCAACGCTGGGGTCTTCCAGCCATGGAAAGCACAAGCGCGCTGCGATTGACCGTATCTTGCAAACTTATCCTGAAACGCGCTTCGCCCTGATCGGTGACGATACACAAGGCGATCTGACGGCCTATAGCGCCATCGTGGCGGATAATCCGGGCCGCATCGCCGCCGTGTTCATTCGCACCGTGGGCGAAGCGTTCAGTGCCGGGGAAGAGGCCGCAAAGGCCGTCATCGAAGCCAGCGGCGTTCCGCTGTGGCTGGGAAGTGACTTTGCAACCGGCCAAGAGTTTCTGCGATCAACCGGGCTTGCATCTGATGATGATGCCACGCAAATCGTCAAAGCGATTGAAAAAACCGGAGAGGCAGACGCATAAATGGCAAAAACAGGGAGACAGCACATGGTTTGGATGTTGCTTATCATAGTGCTGATTGTTGGCGCATTGGCGTTGGCCTTGAACTATTCAATCGGCCGCAATGGCCCTAAGGCACTCGATATCGTCGACAATATCACGGGCGGATCGCGCGATGTCGAACTGGTCCATAGCCAGTCGTTGGGCGGCCACACCAAACAGAAACTAACCGTTTACCGCCAAACAGGCTCAGCAGCGGATAGCGGCCTGAAACCGGTGTTCCTTTTCGTGCATGGCGGCGGATGGCGCAGCGGTGACATTGACGATTACGGCTTCCTTGCGCGGGGCATCGCGCCCGAAGGATATGTGGTCGTGTTGGCCGGATATCGTCTGGGCCCCGACGGCATATTTCCCCGTATGCTGGAAGATACCGCGAAAGCGGCCGCATGGACCAAGGCAAATATCAGCGATTTTGGCGGCGATCCCGAAAGCATTTTCATCTCAGGCCATTCGGCAGGCGCGTATAATGTCGTAATGCTCGGCCTGGACCGTCAGTGGATGGGCCGCGAAGGCTTGGACACGGCCGATATTGCCGGTGTGATCGGCATGTCGGGCCCGTATGATTTTTATCCGTTCGGGCGCGATTCAACGCAGCTGGCCTTCGGCGGGGCGAGCGATCCTCACTCTACCCAGCCGATAAATCTGGCCCGCAAAGACGCGCCGCCCATGTTGCTGATTCAGGGCGAGAAAGACCCGCTGGTACGGCCGCGCAACGCACCGGTTCTGGCGAAAGCCATCACTGCGGCGGGCGGGCGCGCGGAAACGGCAATGTTCGCTGAAATGGCGCATAATGGCCCGGTTCTGGCATTGGCGAGCCCGTGGAGGCGCAATCGGGAATTGCTCGACCGGATAAACACCTTCACCAAAGGCGTGTTGGAAGGGCGGGCCGCGCAGCCAGCCGATGGCGGCGGGGCGGGGGCTTCAGTTCCTGTTCAGGGCGAAACCGGCTAGCACACTGCATATGCGTTCAATCACAACCATCGCCGGGCGACTTTTTGCCCTTTTGGCAGCCCTTGCCATGGCGGCCCAGCCCGTGGCCGCACAATCGGTGCTGCGCGATGCCGAAACAGAAGCGCTGCTGCGCGATATGGCTGCGCCGCTGGTCGAAGCCGCCGGGTTGGAGCCGGGCAATGTCGATCTGGTCTTGATCAATGACCGTTCGATCAACGCTTTCGTTGCTGGCGGGCAGGCAATCTACATCCACACAGGCCTGATCGAGGCGGCAGATTCCGCAAATGAGGTGCAGGGCGTCATCGCGCACGAGCTGGGCCACATCACCGGCGGCCATATCAATCGCTATAGCGAGGGGGTTGGCAACGCGTCGAATATCACAATCTTGTCTATGCTGCTTGGTGCAGCCGCTGTGCTGGCAGGCGCAGGGGAAGCGGGCATGGGGATCATGGCGGCGGGACAACAAGCCGCGCTCGGGAATTTTCTGGCGTTTTCACGCGTGCAGGAATCTTCTGCCGATGCGGCAGGCGCCGAATATCTGTCGAATGCAGGGATATCCGGTCGCGGTTCGCTGGAGTTTTTCAAGAAACTGCAAAATCTCGAATTCCGTTACGGCATCAGTCAAAGCGATGATGCAGCATTCAGCCGAACGCACCCGATGTCGGGCGACCGAATTTCAACATTGCGCGAAGTATATGTGATCGACCGCGCATGGGACGCGCCCGATGATGCTGCATTGCAGGCCCGCTTTGAACGGGTGAAGGCCAAGCTATACGGATATCAGGCCGAACCTGAGCGAACATTGCAACGCTTCCCCGAAACGCGCCGCGACATCCCCGCGCTCTATGCCCGCGCCTATGCATATCACAAGAATGCGCTGGTTGATCAAGCGCTGACAGAGGCCGATGCCTTATTGGCGATCAATCCGGCCGATCCCTATTTTCTTGAACTAAAAGGGCAGGTTTTGCTCGAATCCGGTAGGCCTGCGGACGCGCTTGCCCCGTTACGCAAGGCAACCGAACTCACGCGGAGCGAGCCGCTGATTTCATCTATGTTCGGCCATGCGCTGATCGCGACAGAAGATGAAACGCATTTCGCCGAGGCGGAGCGCGTTCTGCGCGCATCCGTTGCCCGCGACCGTTACAACCCCTTTGCCTGGTATCAACTGGGCGTGGTCTATGCTGCGAAGGGCGATATGCCGCGCGCGCGGCTTGCCAGCGCCGAACAACAAGTGATGACGCGGCGATATGATCTGGCAATCCGCAGCGCGCAATTCGCCGAGACCGGCCTGCCCGAAGGTTCGCCCGACTGGATTCGTGCGCAAGATATTGGATTGCAGGCACGCGCCGAACTTGAACGCCTTAAAGAGCGCCGCTAGCGCAAACACATCATGCAAGACACATCACGAAAATATGGGTTGGTTACGGCGCTGATTGCGCTGATTTTCGGTTTTGGCGGAGCGGCCTTGTGGTCGATCTCTGGGCTGGGCAACGGTATGACGCGGCATTATCTGCTGGAGAATCCTGACATTTTGCCGGAGATGGTCGAAAATCTTGAACAGCGCGAATCGAGCGACCGGCTGGCGAAAGTGGGCGATGATGTCACGCAGCCTTTCCCCGGCGCTGTGCTGGGCAATCCCGATGGTGCAGTCACGCTGGTTAAATTTACCGACTATGGTTGCGGATATTGCAAGACCAGCCGTCCTGATATTGACGCCCTGATTGCCGACAATCCTGATCTGCGCGTTGTGATACGTGAATATCCCATCTTCCGCGGCAGCGATGGCCCAGCGCGGATGGCGCTGGCTGCGGCACGCCAAGGCAAATTCGCCGAATTTCACGATGCCATGTTCGATCAGGGCAGCACCGCGCATGATGCGGTCCTTTCCGCAGCGGCTGAGGCCGGTCTCGACCTTGCCCAGGCTGACGCATTTCTGGCTGGCGACGAAGCCAATGTTGAATTGGCTAAAAATACCGGAATGGCGCGTCAACTTGGCTTTGGCGGCACGCCAAGCTGGGTGATAGGCAATGCCGCATTTGAAGGCGCTGTGGGCAAGGACAATCTGCAAAAGGCAGTCGACGCCGCCCGCGAATTGTGATGACGCGCCGGCTGTCAAACTGGCTATGAGATTGACTGTGAAATCGGCTGGGAGATTGGCTGGAAGATTGGCGGCGAAGATGTTTGCCGGATGTCTGGCGCTGGCTTTTGCAGGGCCAATATTGGCGCAAGATGATTATGCCGCATCATTGGTCAGGCTTCAGGCGCTCGATGCAAGGGTGCAAAACATCGGCTGGCGTCTGGCACATGGAAATGCCCGGTTTTGCGCCGCAACCCGGCCCGCTATCGGGCTGCTGATTCAGGATCTCATGGGTTATAATCAACCCGCACAGGCGCGTGCCGCATTGGCTGTGCCGGTTGATTTTGCAGTGCAAGCCGCCGCCCGGGGCGGCCCCGCCCAGCGCGCAGGCCTTTCCGCAAACCAACCAATTCTGGCGATTGACGGGCACGATCTTTCCAAGTTGGCCCGCAATGCAAAGGCCATTTTTCTACGCCTTAGATCCGTAGAAATGGCGCTTCAATCCAGTCTGGACAGCAACGGTGCTGCCAAATTGTTGATTGCCGGAAAGCCGCAAGCGGTCACGATAGCAAGCGAGGAAATTTGCAATACGCGCTTTGCCGTGCGTCCAAGTAACCGCGATGCCGTGGCAGACGGATGGGGCGTTCATATTGGCGGAAAATTTCCCGGGCTGGCCTATCCCGATGAAGAATTGGCCGCCGCAATGGCGCATGAAATGGCGCATGTCGTGCTGCGCCACCCGCAATTTTTGGCCGACAATGGCCGAAAGCGCCGCAATGTGCGCCGCACAGAGCGCGAGGCAGACCGGCTGGCGCCTTGGCTGTTGGTGAATGCCGGATACGACCCGCAAGCGGCGGTGCGTTTTATGAAACGTTGGGGCCCGGAACATGGTGGCGGATTGCTGCGCAAACGCACGCATGACGGGTGGGACGAGCGCGTCGATCTAATCGAAGCGGAAATCGCGGTGCTGCAACCCTTCATCGATCCTGCAAACAAGGCCAACTGGTCCGCAAACTTCATGCCCCAAACACCCTAAATAGGTGCAAGGTGGGACTAGACTGGCGCTTAGCCCTATTCCTCTTCGACATAGATTGACGATAGCGGCTTCGCGAGAACACGGCGCACCATCGGCTCGAAAAACTCCAGCGGTTCGCTTTGATATTCAGGATCGAACGCGGCTTGATCATATTTTTCACAAAATTCAGCGCAGGCATCAAAATGCGGATTGTCGCGATAGCCGTCACGCATATCCTTATCGCTGCCAATGAAATGGAAGAAATAATAGCCTTGGAAAATGCCGTGATGCTGGCAAATCCAATGTTCTTCTTCAGTCACAAAAGGCTTTAGAATCGCGGCCGCAACATCGGGGTGGTTGTAGGTGCCCAGCGTGTCGCCGATATCGTGCAGCAGCGCCATAACCACATAACGTTCGCCCCGGCCATCGCGATGCGCGCGAGTCGCCGTTTGCAGCGAATGCTGTAATCTGCAAACCGGAAAACCGCCAAAATCGCCTTCGAGCAGCTTGAGATGGGTCAGCACCCTATCGGGCAGATCGGATGCGAACTCCATGTAATGTTTGGAGATGATCGCCCAATCTTCGGCAGTTCCCTCTTTCATAGAATTGAACTTCGCGCTTTCCTGCGCGGATTTCATCTGGCCGGTCTTCACATCCATTGCCCATCTCTCCCAAACATTGCCGTCTCTCCCAAAAGCGGCATTCTATCGCATTGGGGATACAGCAAGCCGCAATCGGAGTAAAACTAAAGTGACCTTTGCCCCTTTTGTGCGCTAAAGCATGATCAATGGCCGTTTTGCCTTTTCAACCTACGCCGTTCTTCGCCAACAAGAACCGGGCCTTTTGGAACCTGCAATTTGTGGGTTGGGGCGGTGCATTTCTCATGCGCGCTATATCAGGCCTTGTCGGCGGACAGGATGCCAGTTTTCTGGTTATCATCGCGATTGAGGCCATTACTGGGCTGTCTATCAGTCTCGTCCTATCGGTTATTTTTCGTCAACTGATGGACAAGAAACCGTTGGTAACATGGGCGTCCACCAGCATTGTTCTGACCATAGCCGTGGGGCTTTTCACCTTCATCAATGCGTGGGTGATCAGCATAACCCGGGCGAATTTTGACGGGAATTTCCTCCAGCTGTTTGTGGGTTTTTTGATTTGGCCGCTGACCTTGCTGGGCGGTTGGTCGGCGCTCTATTATGCGATCAATTTCTTCCTTCAGGTGGAAGAACAGGCTGACCGGCTGGAACGGCTAGAGGCGCATGCGACAAGCGCGCAATTGGCTATGCTGCGGTATCAGCTGAACCCGCATTTCCTGTTTAACACGCTCAATTCGATCAGCACGCTGGTGCTGCTCAAACAGACCGAGCCTGCCAATGCGATGTTGACCCGATTGTCCTCATTTCTACGCCACACATTGCTGATCGAGGCAAGCGGTCAGGTCACGCTGGCGCAGGAGATTGAAACTCTGAAGCTCTATTTAGGAATAGAGCGGATGCGTTTTGAAGACCGGCTGCGGACCGAGTTTACGGTCGAACCGGAGGCCGCCAAAGCCCATTTGCCCGCCATGCTGCTGCAGCCACTGGTCGAAAATGCGATTAAATACGCCGTCTCGCCGCAAGAAGAGGGTGCGCGCATCAGCCTGACCGCTCGGGTCGTCGGGAACAGGCTGCGTGTCACCGTATCGGACACCGGGCCGGGCTTGCAGAGCGAGAGTGACCGTAACATCTTGCCCAATGCAATAACCGGTGCAGAACAAACAGTGTCGACAGGTGTAGGATTGGCCAATATTCGCGACCGCCTTGCTCAGGCATATGGCGACAATCATCTGTTCGAAATCCGCACGCCGCAGGCTGGCGGATTTGCCGTGACGATCGAGCTCCCTTTTGAATTGACGGACACAAGTGACGAGCAGGCCAGCCCCGCCAGCCTACCCGGCGCAAATCAAAATTCGAACGCCCCGCTGACCGAGGACACCCCCGCCCTCGCGCTTTCCGGGCGTCAGATTGGAACGCAGACATGACCATTCGCGCAATTATCGTTGATGATGAAAAGCTGGCCATTCAGGGCCTGCAACTGAGGCTTGAACCGTTTGACGATGTCGAAGTGATAGACACGTGCGTCAATGGCCGCGAGGCGATCCGCAAGATCAAAACCCAAAAACCCGACGTGGTTTTTCTCGATATCCAGATGCCCGGTTTTGACGGGTTCAGCGTCGTCAAAGGCGTTATGGAGCTTGATCCGCCATTGATCGTTTTTGTGACCGCCTTTCAAGAACACGCAATCCGCGCATTTGAAGCCAATGCGGTAAATTATCTGATGAAGCCTGTCGATGAAGACAGTCTGGCCGATACGATCGAGCGTGTTCGCGTTCGATTGGCGGAGAAGAAATCCACCGACGAGGCCGACAAATTGAAAATGGTTCTGGCCGAAGTTGCGCCGGATCGCGCGCAGGAATTTTCCGATGCAGATGGCGAAAGCGCCGAACGGTTTGAAAAACTGATCAACGTCAAAGATCGCGGCCAGATATTCCGCGTGGAAGTCGACTCGATTGAGCATATTGAAGCCGCGGGCGACTATATGTGCATCTACACCGGCGACAATTCGTTGATCCTGCGTGAAACGATGAAGGATCTTGAACGGCGGCTGGACCCCAAGACTTTCCAGCGCGTCCACCGGTCAACCATCGTCAATCTGGATCAGGTTCGTCAGGTCAAACCGCACACCAATGGCGAGTGCTTTCTGGTGCTCGACAGTGGGGCAGAAGTGAAAGTTTCACGCAGCTATCGCGATGTGGTGGCCCGGTTTGTCCATTAAGGCAGGCGGCTAGGAACAACTTATGACATTCAATCTCGCTGGATTTGATCTGGATAGTTTCGTTAGAAACACGCTCGCCGAAGATCTTGGCGAAGGGCTGCCGGGCGGCGGGCATGATGTCACATCCGAGAGTGTAATTCCCGCCGATGCGCGCTTTTCTGGCGTGATGGACAGCCGCGATCCGATCATCGTTGCCGGCCTGCCTGTCGCCGAAGCATTCTTCCGCACGCTTGAGCCGGAGATGGAGATCGAAATCCTCGTTAATGAGGGGCAGGCCGTTCAACCCGGCACGGATTTGATGCGCCTGTCGGGCAATGCGCGTGCGATGCTGACGGCTGAACGCAGCGCGCTGAATACAGTCCAGCATCTATCCGGCATCGCGACTATGGTGCGCGAATATGTCGATAGGATGGACAATCCGGATTGCACGCTGCTCGACACGCGAAAGACCATTCCGGGCCTGCGCCATCTGGAAAAATACGCCACCCGCATGGGCGGCGCGAGCAACCACCGCATGGGGCTGTGGGATGCCGCAATGATCAAGGACAACCATGTGATGGTCGCAGGCGGTGTTGGCGAAGCCGTGCGCCGTGCGCGCGATGCAGGGGTTGAAACAATCATTTGCGAAGTGGACCGGATCGACCAGATCGAACCGGCGTTGTCGGCCGGTGCAACACGGCTGCTGCTGGACAATATGGAGCCTGACATTCTGCGCGAAGCCGTGGCGATTGTGACCAAAATCTCTGGCGGGTGCATTCCGACAGAGGCCTCAGGCGGCATCAATCTGCAAACGATCAAAGCCAAAGCCGCAACGGGCGTGGATTACGTTTCGGTTGGCAGGCTCACCCAAAGCGCGCCGGCAGCCGACATTGGGCTGGATTTTACGCCGCTGTGATAATCACGAGCAAACGCCCGCTCGCAATTCGCATATTTGCCGCCACCTTCTTTTTGTCCGCATTGGTGGCGTTTTTACGGGGAATGAACGGCCTTCCTGAATTGATAGCAATAATGCAGGCCCCCGTTCCAGTGCCCTGGACCAACGATCTGGCAATCATATTGCTTTCAGCGCGCCTTTCGATTGCACTGATCCCCATTGCACTCATTTGGTTTCTAGCCAGCAGCTTCGCGCGGTGGGCCGCTGCAATTCTGGCGCTAGGCAAACTCATCAACATAACGGCGGGGGTCGAAAATTGGGCCATCGGTGGCGGCATCGGCCCGTGGTGGATCCTTGCAATGGCGCTCACGATCATTTCAATTGTCATGCTGTTTACACCCAGTGCCAATGACTGGTTCAAAACAAAGGGGGCTGCCGATGCGCCTGTTTTCGAATAGGACCGCGAAGATTCTGGCCGCGGCTGCGGCGGCGCTCACCCTATTGGTTTCGCCTCACACAATTTTTGCCCAAGCCTATCAATGCCGTATCCCGCAATCGGTTTCAGTCCCGAAAATTTCACCGCAAGCCAAACCGCGCCGGATGCCCATAACGGGCTATACTTTGGCGGCAAGCTGGTCGCCCGAATTTTGCAAAGGGCGCGAGATGGAATCGCGCCACCGGACGCAATGTTCGGGCCGGAACGGACGTTTCGGCTTTGTCGCGCATGGGCTTTGGCCCGACGGGCGCGGAAACTGGCCGCAATGGTGCGCCACCCAACGCACGGTTCCACCAAGCGAAGCACGCAAGAACATGTGCATGATGCCCTCTGCCCGGCTGATCGCGAGCCAATGGCGCAAGCATGGCAGTTGCATGGTGCGAAACCCGGCCACCTATTTCAAAGTCACGCGCATATTGTGGGACAGTATCCGCTTTCCTGATGCGGACCGCCTGTCGCGCAATGACGATCTAACAGCCGGGATGCTGCGCGACGCATTTCAGCGCGCCAACCCCGATTGGCCCCGCCGCGCGATTGGCCTCGACATCAATCGGCGCGGCTGGCTGAAGGAATTGCGGCTGTGTTACGGTAAGGATTTCAAGCCATCTGCCTGCGACAACCGCCGTTTTGGGCCGAAAGACACGCGAACAATCAAGATTTGGCGCGGGCTGTAATGGATTGTTTGGCCCTAAATGGGACGCAGGCTGACCGGCGCAATCAATTGTCAGCGTTTTGTTTTGAAAAAATCCCGCAGCATCGCCGCAGCTTCGTTATCGCCCATGCCCGAATATACTTCCGGCCTGTGAAGGCATTGATCCTGTTCAAACACGCGTGCGCCGTGCTCCACCGCACCGCCTTTGGGGTCAGCGGCCGCGTAATAAAGTTTGGCAAGACGCGCGTGTGAAATCGCACCAGCACACATGGTGCAAGGCTCCAGCGTAACCCACAATTCGCAGTCTTCCAGCCGCTCTTGGCCAAGCGACTGTGCGGCGGCACGAATCGCCATAATCTCGGCATGGGCGGTCGGATCATGGTCGGCGCGCGGTGTGTTATGGCCGGTCGCAATCACCTGCCCCTTGCGCGTGATCACCGCCCCCACAGGCACTTCACCCGATTCGGCAGCATCGCGGGCCAGATCAAGCGCACGGCGCATAGGGTCGGGAAGCGGCCAGCGGGTCATGTTATGCGCGCTAGCCAAGCCAGCGCGCACCTGCAATATGCCTTTGATGCAGGATCACGATTGAGCGTGAAATGCTTGACGATTCGGCCTTCGGCAGTTAAGCGCGCGCCTTTCCGGGATAATCCCACAAATTTAACTGGCCCTTGGCATTTGCTAGCGGCCCCGAATTCGAACGAGAGACAGCATGTCGCGCATCTGCGAACTGACCGGCAAGGGCCGCCTGACCGGCAACAATGTAAGCCACGCCAACAACAAGACCAAGCGTGTCTTCCTGCCCAACCTTCAGCACGTCACTTTGCTGAGCGAAAAGCTGGATCGCGGCTTCAAATTCCGCGTTTCGACGCATGGCTTACGCTCGGTTGAGCACAATGGTGGCCTCGACAATTGGTTGCTCAAAACCAAGGACGAAAAGCTTTCCAAAAACGCGCTCAAAGTTAAGCGCGAATTGAAGAAAGCTGCCAAAGAAGCCGCCTAAACCGGCTCCCGCTGGCCCAGACAGGCGAAAGCCTTCGGGGCGCGGAACGCATGATAAAAGAATGGGCGTTCGGGATTACCCGCGCGCCTTTTCTTTTGCCATATTGGTTTTTCGCAGCGACGGGCGCGGGTCCCAGCGCAGCTTAAGCAGCAATGTCCGCTGATAGGTGGCACGATTGTCATCCGAAATCAGCCAAAGCGCCAAAGTACCATCGGGGTTCTGCCCGAAAGCAAGACCTTCATAATTTTCAGCGATCAACGGATCATCAATTCTTGCAAGCTGTTCGCCCGTCCAATCGCCGCCTTGCGCGATTCCGGCCGGATCGGCGATCATCAGCCTGACGCCAAATTTCAATGGAAATCCGACAGACCAGTTGCGAACGAGAATAAGCACGCGGCCATCGGGAATTTGTACCGCGTCAACAGGACGGTATTTGTCCGGCGGAACGAAGCTGAATGATATTGCCGCATCATTGCCAACCGGATCGCCTGCAAACAAAAGGCCTGCATGTTTTGCATCGCCCCACGAACTGCGCCCTTCTGACAAAACGATGAAGCGCCCGTCTTCCAGCCGTGCCATGGCTTCTGGCCCGGAATTGGAAGGCCAGTTTTGCATTTGCGGCGGCCGCACTCTCACACTTGCAGACAGGTCGCTTTCAACACGTTCAATTGTGTTGATGCCCTCAAATCCGGCCCATATCCGCCCAGTCTGAGGATCACGGGCGAGCGATTCCAGGTCGGACAGCGTTTTCTGGTCGGTATCTCGATTAGAAAATTGCCCCAGTTCTGCGGCAGTGCTGTTCCGCTGCCCCGTGCCAAACCCCGTACCAGGAAACCCCGTACCAGGCCCTGCATCGGCCCCAGTACCAGAACCAGACCCAATACCGGGCGCATCAAAGCGAAGCACCTTGCCGCCGTCACTACCGGCAAACATCCGTCCGTTTTCATAAAGCAGCAGCGCCGAATAGCCGCCAAAGTCACTGTTTGAACTTTGCAGATGCCAAACATTTTCAAACTCGGCCTCGCCCTCAATCGTAGGCGCAATATCAAGCCGCTCTACCAAAAGCTTCTGGCTGGCATCATGGGGCGGCACGGGCGACCGCATCCATGTGATCACCCCCAAACCCACAACAAAGGCAATAATAACAATCCGGCGCAATGTCATTTTTACTGTCCGGTCAGGGCATTGGACCGGCAAAAAGCAGGGGGTCCAGTCGGGCGTTGCGCCATTTCAGGCCCCAATGCAGATGCGGCCCTGTGGCACGGCCAGAAGAACCGATATTGGCAATATACTGCCCTTGTTTCACAGCGTCCCCTTCGGCAACGGCGATTTTTGACAGGTGCAGAAATGCGCTGTTCAATCCTTGGCCGTGATCGATGATCAGCAAATAACCCTCTAGCGAGAATGGGCGCGGCGTTGCCAGTGTGACCACGCCATCGGCGGGCGCCACAACGGGCGTGCCGCTGCCGCCGGTCGCAATATCAATGCCCGAATGATAGCTGCCGGGAACGCCGCGATAGATCCGCTGCGACCCGAATCGGCCTGATATCCGCCCGGTAACGGGCCAAACAAAATCCTGATTCCAACCGGCGGTATCAGCTTCAGCCTTACGTGCGGCGTTAATCTGCGCGAGCTCAGGGCGGCGGCGCGCCATGAATGCCTCGCTCGCGCCGCCGGGGCGGCGGGCTACGTTAACCCGTTCCAAGTTCCATTGCCGCGGCGCAATGCTGACAGGGCTTTCGATCACCCTTCCGTTTTCAAGCCTCGCGACCAACACAGCGCCTGAGCCCGAATCGCGGTCAAATGCAGCGAAGAAATGGCCGCCTTGATCAAGCGCCAATCGCTCACCGTCCAACGTTGCCGAAACAGTCCCGCCCGGCGCTTGGCCGCGAATCCATCCACCCTGCGTAAGCTGCCCGTCATAGATAAAGGTCGTGGGGCCGGGTGTTGGTGTTTGGGTGGGCAGGGGCTTTGATGCCAATTCCTGCGTCGCAACCGGTACAGGCCTTGCCGCCTGCGTTGCAACTGGCTGCACCACTGCGGCTTGGCCGACCTCACCCTCATTTTCGAGCGATGCACCGTTGCATGATGCCAGCAATATTGCGCCAAACGCGGCGAAGCACGGCGGCAAGCGCACGCTAACCCTCCAACGAACGGCGGGTGGCAATTTCGGCTGTGGCATAGGGCTCTTGCAGATCAACGCTCCAATAGCGCAGCTCTTCAAGGGTGATATGTTCGCCCGAAACGGCGCAGATGACATAGGTGCCGGGCCGCATCACTCTGAAGCCATTGGGACCATAGGCAAGTTTGGCGGCTTTATCGCCGGAAGACATTAACATGGGATCGCCTTAACAAGTCTGGTTCATCCGAACAAATCATCTTGGCGGGCCTGTGCCGGATCGGTTCGGGTTTTGGGGCTAAATTTGGGTTTCGATTTGGGTTTGGCCGCCTGCGACTTAGCAGAAGATGAAGCGGACGTGCCAACAGTTACATCCAGCACACCATCGGCAAATTCAATATCCAGACCAGTCTGTTTGGCAGCCGCCGCTTTGGTCCGCACGGTGTTGCCCGCCGCATCCTTCACCAACACAAATCCGCGTGCCAACGGCGATTTTGGATTGAGCGATTGATAAAGCCGTTCAAGCGCAGCGAATCGTTCAGCAATGCGGGCGTGGCGCAATTCAACCAAGGCAGGCTTTAATCGGTTGGAATCCAGCTGTTGGCGGGCGCCGCGTATTGCGCGCTGCAATGTCACGCTTGATAGACGCAGCGACCCCAGCCGTTCGCGGCCCTTGGAGGCGCGATCCTGCAATCCGCGCCGCAACCGCTCTGTCAGGTCGTCCAGCTTCTGGGCCTGAGGCTGAAGCAACGCTTGGGATTTGGGCAGCCGCTGCACCCGCACCTCCAGCCGTTCGCGCCCCAGCTTAACGGGGCGGGCAATGGCGCGCTTTTTCCTGTGCGCCAGATCTTCAATCGTCGCCGCCAGCTCGGCCCGCACGGGCACGGCCATTTCCGCAGCGGCGGTTGGCGTGGGTGCGCGGCGATCCGCCGCATGATCGGCCAAGGTCGTGTCCGTTTCATGCCCCACAGCCGATATTACGGGAATGGGGCAATCGGCAATCGCGCGGACCACAGCCTCCTCATTGAAGCCCCACAAATCCTCGATAGAGCCGCCGCCACGCGCAACGATCAGCACATCGGGTTTGGACATATCATCGGGCAGGTTGGAAAAACCGCGAATCGCCGATGCGACTTGACCGGCAGAACCCTGCCCTTGAACCAGCACCGGCCATACCAGAACCTTGCTTGGAAAACGGTCCGCAAGGCGGTGGAGAATATCGCGAATGACCGCGCCGGTAGGCGACGTTACAACCGCGATTGTGTTTGGGAGAAACGGCAGCGGCTTTTTCCGCTCTCGCGCAAACAACCCTTCCTGTTCCAGCCTGAGCCGGGTTTTTTCGAGCAAGGCGAGCAGCGCGCCCTCGCCCGCGATTTCCATGCTGTCCATGACGATTTGATATTTTGACCGACCCGCATAGGTGGTCAGCTTGCCCGTCGCGACCACTTCGATCCCGTCTTCAGGATTAAAAGACAGCCGCCCGGCATTTCCACGCCACATAACCCCGTCAATCACCGCTTTTTCGTCTTTGAGGCTGCAATAGAGGTGGCCCGATGCGGCGCGCTTTACACCCGACAATTCACCCCGCAGCCGGACATGGCCGAAACGATCTTCAACCGTGCGCTTTAAAAGTGACGAAATTTCGGTGATCGAGAACGGTGCAGCGTTGTCGCCCTTCGCGCTGCGCGCTACCAATCCTTGAGCATCATTTTCAGAGGAAGAAGCGGGCATGAATATCCTGTTATTGGGGTCCGGCGGACGCGAGCATGCGCTGGCTTGGAAGCTGGCGCAATCCCGTTTGCTACAGACAAACGAAGATAAGTTCTACGCTGCTCCTGGCAATCCGGGCATTGCAGAACACGCCCATTGCGTTGCGCTGGATGCGGGCAACCATGCCATGGTCATCCAATTTTGCCGCGAGAATGAAATCGGGTTGGTCGTGATAGGCCCCGAAGCGCCCTTGGTGGACGGGCTGGCAGACAGTTTGCGGAGCGTGGGGATCGACGTTTTCGGCCCCGATAAGGCGGCGGCTCAACTTGAAGGCAGCAAAGGTTTCACCAAGGATCTGTGCGAACGCGCAGGCATACCAACAGCGGGCTATGTTCGCACAATGTCACTATCCCAAGCCACCGAAGCTTTGGACCGTTTTAGCGCGCCCTATGTGCTTAAGGCCGATGGACTGGCGGCGGGCAAAGGCGTTGTCATTGCCGAAACACGCGCAGATGCGACCGAGGCACTGACCGATATGTTTTCGGGGCGTTTCGGCAAAGCCGGCGCGGAAGTCGTGATTGAAGAATTTATGACGGGCGAGGAGGCCAGCTTTTTTGCATTGACCGACGGAACCACCGTTCTTCGCTGCGGCAGCGCGCAAGATCACAAGCGGGTTGGCGAGGGCGATCTTGGCCCCAATACGGGCGGAATGGGCGCTTACAGTCCGGCACCTGTGCTGTCCCAAGAACTAGAAGATCAAGTGATGGAAAGTATCATCCATCCCACGGTAGAGACGCTGGCAAAAGAAAATATGCCCTATTCCGGCGTGCTTTTCGCAGGCCTGATGCTCACCAGCGAAGGGCCGAAACTGATCGAGTATAATTGCCGCTTTGGTGATCCCGAATGTCAGGTTTTGATGACGCGGATGGAAAGTGATCTGGGCGAATTGATGCTGGCGTGCGCGAAAGGCAATCTGTCCAGCGCCGATACGGTCCAATTCGCCGATGAATCCGCCTTAACCGTGGTGATGGCCGCAAAAGGATATCCGGACTCGCCGGAAAACGGCGGCGAAATCGAACTGGGCGGCACTCCGGCTGCGGATGCCAAGATTTTTCATGCCGGAACCAAACTGCGCGATGATGGCGTATTAATCGCCAATGGCGGGCGCGTGCTCAATGCCACCGCCACAGGCCCCAATGTTACGCAAGCAAAAAACGCGGCCTACCGCGCCGTTGCGGCCGTCAAATTCCCATCCGGTTTCTGCCGCGGCGATATTGGCTGGCGCGAAGTGGAGCGGGAAGAAAAGAAATAATGAGGCATTTTCAGCGGAAATTTTGTCAGATAGATGCATTCGAACGTGACTTTATTGCATCATGATGAGCATTGGTTAGTATTGAATCAACATGCAGAAACGAACATCAGGCCGACACGAAGTCACCATTATGGGGCAATATAGATCGGGCAGCGGCATCAAACGCGATGTCACAATGCTCGATTTGTCCGATAGCGGGTGCCGCTTTCACGATCGCAGAACGATACTACGGGTCGATTCTGCTTTAACGCTACGCATCGAGGCGCTGGGTCCGTTCGATGCAACGGTCCGCTGGATCGATGGTGATCTTATCGGCGTGCGATTTGAAGCCCTTTTGTACGGCCCGATATTCGAACATATACGCGATACGCTCGACAATTCAGACTGGCGGCCGCCAAGCGAACGCTAATGCGCTGGGGGCGCTGGGTCAGCCCACAGAGTTGGGCTAGGTAGTTTTAGCCCAGTCGCTGGCCCAGTCGCTGGCCCAGTCGCTAACCTAGCCGCTAACCTAGCCGCTGGGCGACAAGCTTTTGCAAATCCACATCAGGCCGTGCGCCGTAATGCGAAATAATTTCAGCAGCACAAACCGCCCCGCGCGTCAGGCAATTTTCGAGCGACTCGCCCTTCACATATCCCGACAGGAATCCCGCCGCAAACAGATCGCCTGCGCCGGTTGTATCCACAACCGCTGCCACAGGTTCAGCTGCAACTTCGCCGCGCGCGCCGCCTGCAACGGCAACGGCACCGCTTTCCCCGCGAGTGGCAACAAGCACAGGTAGATTGGGCGCAATTTTGGCAATACCTGCTTCGAAATCTTCTTCGCCGGTCAATGTTGCCAATTCGGGCTCGTTGACGAAAAGGATATCAATCAGCCCTTCATCGATCATAGCGCGGAAATCATCGCCGTGCCGGTCAATGACGAAACTCTCTGACGCAGTGAAAGCAACCTTGCGTCCTGCGCTGCGTGCAACTTCGATGGCCCGGCGCATTGCGCTGCGCGGTTCTTCCGGATCCCACAAATAGCCCTCTAGATAGAGGATAGAAGCGTCGCGAATGGCGTTTTCACTTAGCGCAGAAGGCGGTAGAAACTGGCTCGCGCCAAGAAATGTGTTCATCGTCCGCTCGCCATCGGGCGTTACAAAAATCAGGCAGCGTCCGGTTGGCGGATCGCCTTCACGCGCTGCGGTGTCAAAATCGATGCCGGCTGCGTGAATGTCATGGCTAAACACCTCGCCCAGCTGATCGTTGGAGACCTGCCCGATGAAGGCGCATTGCGCGCCAAGCGAGGACAGGCCCGCCAATGTGTTCGCCGCTGATCCGCCCGAAATTTCTTTCGCCGCAGGCATCGCATCATATAATTTGCGCGCGCCATCGGTATCGATCAGCGTCATCCCCCCGCGATTGAGCTGCAATTCCTCAATCAGTTCGTCTTCACATGGCGCCATCACATCAACGATGGCGTTGCCGATGGCGATAACATCATAACGCGGTGAATTGTCAGAATTGGGCATGAGTGTCCTCAGGGATTAAAACTGTTGCGGCGCGCCTAGCCGCTCGCACACGCTACGCCAAGCCAGAGATTGACGCGGCGGCGCCTGCGGCCCCAATAGTGGTACATGAACAGCCTATCGACAGCGGTCACCAAATCCATCGGTCAATTGGGCGATGCGGCCATCCTGCGTGTGCTTTTCAAGACAATAATGATCACCCTGGCGATATTCGCGCTGCTAGGCGGCGCGTTGTGGGCAGGGTTGAGCCAAATTCTGGGCGATCGAGGTTTTGCCTTTAGCGCAGAATTGGGGGCAGTCGTCGCGATTCTGGTTGCCCTGATCGGCGGGTGGTTGCTGTTTCGGATTGTCGCCTTGGCCGTGTTGCAATTCTTTGCTGACGAAGTGGTGCAGGCGGTGGAGGCCAAACATTATCCCGGCAGTTTGGGCAAGGCGCGCAAGCTGGGGTTTGGCGAAGAGCTTTCCAATTCAGCACGCGGAATCGGGCGCGCATTGATTGCCAACGCGCTTGCCGCAATTGTTGCCATTCCTCTGCTGTTCACGGCGATTGGGCCGGCCATATTGTTCTGGGCGGTTAATGCGTGGCTTTTGGGGCGCGAACTGCAGGATATGGTGTGGCTGCGCCATCGCAGCCTTCCAGACGAAGCACCCCCGCTCAACGCAATAACGCGCTTCCTTCTGGGCGGCGTGGTTGCAGCACTGCTCGTCGTGCCTTTCCTCAACCTGCTTGCACCGATTATAGGAGCGGCTAGTGCTGCGCATCTTGTGCATGGGCGAAAAGGTTCAAACAATGCAGCGTAATATCGCAATCGGATTGCTGCCTTTGCTGGGGGCCTGCGCTGCTACCGCTATTCCGCCTGCATCCACCGTGCCTGCACCGTCAGCATCGGCCATAACAACACCCGCCAATCCCCCACGGCAGCAGCCAAGGGTTGCCCCGCAGACAAGCAATTTCACCCCGCCGCGGGTGATGAATATACCCGGCCTGGAAAATGTGATCGGCAAGAATATTCGCGGATTACAGCGGCAATTCGGTGCCCCGCGACTTAATGTTCAAGAAGGCGATGCACGCAAACTGCAATATTCGGGCGAAGCTTGCGTGCTCGACATCTATCTTTACCCGCTCAGCCCCGGTGCGGAACCGACCGCCACCTATGTCGATGCCCGCCGCGCGAGTGACGGGCTGGATGTCGACCGTGCAGCCTGCGCCGCCGCGATGGCGCGATAACTCCAATTTAAGGCTTTTCCGCTAGGGATTTTCTCACAATTCAGGGGAATCTCAATGAGCGTGCATTTCGGAAATCTTGCGGCACAGGTCGCTGCAGACGGACTGGTGACAGACGAGGAAATTCTGGCACTGCGCCGATTGGGCTGGGGTGACGGCCATATTCACGCCGACGAGGCGGAAGCGATCTTCGATATCAACCACCAAATACGCGAGCCGGGCAATCAATGGGTCGACTTTTTCGTCGAGGCGCTCAGCACATTTGTTCGCAATGGCAGCGAACCACGCGGATATGTCAGCGATGACGAGGCCGCTTGGTTGATCAATGCCATCGATCAGGATGGCCGCCTTGAAACAATGGCCGAGCTTGAATTGCTGATCCATGTGGTCGACCGCGCGCAAAACGTTCCCGAGCGGCTCAAGCAATATGCTCTGAAGCAGATTGAACAGGCCGTTCTGAAAGGAACCGGCCCCACCCGCTGCGGCGGCGAACTGTCCGAAACGCACATTAGCGAGGCCGAGTGCAAAATCTTGCGGAGGCTCATTTTCGCCAGCGGCGGTCATGGCCCCGCTGCGGTCAGCCGTTTCGAGGCTGAAATGCTCTTTCGCCTAAAGGACGCGTCGCTGGGCCACGGCAATGCCCCAGAATGGCAGCAGCTATTTGTCGACGGGGTCGGAAATTACCTCAGGGGCTTCATGGCTGCCCATGCCCAACTCGATCACGGACGGATGAAAGAACTTGAAGCCTTTATCGCCGATGACAGCATCAATGTCGGGCGCTTTTTCGGGCGTATGGCCAAGGCTGCACCGCAAGTTCACAACCATTTTGGCAAAGTGTTCGGCAAGAAACCGGAAAATGCAGGCTTTGGCGCGCGTGCTGAGGCTGGCCGGGTGGTCACTGAAAACGAACAGAAATGGCTCGCCTCGATGATCGATGCCGATGGCGAAATCGATATGTTGGAACAGGCCTTGCTAGATGAACTGGCCAAGGCCGGCTGAGTTCAGACCATAAAGCTTTCACCGCAGCCGCAAGCGCCCTTGGCATTGGGGTTTTCAAAGGTGAAGCCAGCAGTGAAATCATCCTCGACCCAATCCATGACCGATCCGATCAGATAAAGCACGCTTGCACCATCGATGTAGAAAGTGCCGCCGGGCGTTGCGATCTTCTCGTCAAATTTGGTTTCTTCGCTGACATAATCGACCGAATAGGCAAGGCCCGAACATCCGCGGCGCGGTGTGGACAATTTCACACCGATTGCATCGCCGGGTGCTTGCGACATTAATTCTGCAATGCGTGCTTCGGCGCCTTTGGTCAGAATGACCGCCGCCGGGATATCACGAGCCTTGGTTTGGTCTTCAGTGCCGGACATTACAGCATCCCCAATTCGAGCCGTGCTTCATCCGTCATCTTTTCAGGATTCCATGGCGGATCCCACACAAGGTTAACCTCTGCATCGCGCACGCCGGGCACGCTGGCGGCGCGCAATTCCACTTCGCCCGGCATCGATTCTGCCACCGGACAATGCGGGGTTGTCAGCGTCATGGTCACAGCCACATCGCATTCATCATCGACTTCGACGCCGTAGATCAGGCCAAGATCGTAAATATTGACCGGAATTTCAGGATCGTAAATTTCTTTAAGCGCGGCAATGACCGCCTCTTGCAATTCACCGCCCGCGCCCGATGCTTCGGCGCTTTCAGGCTTCTTCTGCAAAAACCCTTCGAGATAATCGCGTTTCCGCTCGCGCTTTTCTCCCGCGGTTTCACCGGCGCTATCTGTTGCTGCCACTTCCACGGCATCCTCAACACGGGCACGCGAAGGCGGAGCAACTGCCGCCACTTCTTCGCTTTCAATTTTTCTCTCTTCGTTCATCCGAAGATCCTCTTTGTTCTATCAATTCCGCGCAGCAGTGCGGCAATATCACTTTCATCGCTATAAAGGCCGAAGCTGGCGCGGGCAGTTGCCGGTACACCCAAATGCTCCATCAGCGGCTGGGCGCAGTGATGGCCCGCCCGGATCGCGACATTCTCTTCATCCAATATGGTGCCAAGATCGTGCGGGTGAACCCCCTCCAATTCAAAAGAGACAATCCCGGCGCTTTCATCCGGCCCGAATAGACGGATCGAATTAATCTGGCGCAGTTCTTCGCGAAGCGTCGCCGCCAAGCTGCTTTCATGGTCAAACAACCGTTCCCGGCCGAGTGCATCGACATAATCCATCGCCGCATGAAGCGCGGCCGCTTCTGTAATCATCGGCGTGCCTGCTTCAAAACGCTGCGGCGCTGGCGCAAACGTCGTTTCGGCAAAGGTCACCCGATCAATCATCGCGCCGCCGCCTTGATATGGCGGCATTGCATTGAGCAGTTCTTCGCGCGCCCAGAGCACCCCGATACCCGTCGGGCCGTAAAGCTTATGCGCCGAAAATACGTAAAAATCGCAATCAATCTCGCCCATATCGACTGCCATGCGGGGCACCGCCTGACAGCCATCAAGCAGCAATTTTGCACCAACCGCATGGGATAGTTCGGCGGCACGTTTCACATCCAGAACCGATCCAAGCACATTCGACACATGCGCCAGCGCAACAATCTTATGTTGCGGTGTGAGCATTTCTTGCAGCGCATCCAGATCGATCTGGTGATCATCTGTCAGTGGACACACATCCACTTCAGCGCCGGTTTTCTGTGCGATCATTTGCCACGGGACAATATTCGAATGATGTTCCAACTGGCTGAGCATTATCCGGTCGCCCGGCTGAAGCTTCAGCCCGCCCCAACAATGCGCGACAAGATTAATCCCTTCTGTCGCACCGCGAACAAAAACAATCTCATTTTCGTTCTTCGCGCCGATGAAACTCGCCGCACGGCGCCGCGCAGCTTCGTAAGCCAGCGTCATCTCTGCCGAACGGGAATAAACGCCGCGATGGACCGTTGCATAATCGCGGCCCAGAGCATTGCTCATCGCATCGATTACGGCCTGCGGCTTTTGCGCGGTCGCGGCGGTATCAAGATAATGCCACGGCTTCCCATCAGCGGTTACCATCCCGGGAAAATCGCTGCGCAGTCCCGTCTGTCGCGGCAAGGCGGACATATCGTTCACATCGCCCCCTGATCGAGCATAGCCAGCGTATTTTCCAGAATCTGTTCGCGCTGGGCATCAGCGCCAATCGCTTCGAATGCGTCACCGATAAAAGCCTGGATCAGCAGCTTGCGCGCAACCTTGGGCGGGATGCCGCGTGCGGCCATATAAAAACTTGCCTGCTTGTCGAGCTGGCCAATCGCCGCGCCATGCGCGCACAGCACATCATCAGCAAAAATTTCAAGTTCGGGCTTGGTGTTGGCAGAAGCGCCTTTTTCCAACAGGATCGCGCGAAAATTCTGCGCCGCATCGGTTTTCTGCGCGTCACGCGCCACTTCGATACGGCCAAGGAAATTGCCGACAGATTGGCCCCATTGGACAGCGCGGACGACTTGGTTGGAGGTTGCATTGGGGTGTGCATGGATCGTGCGCGTGACGAATTCCTGCACCTTGTCACCGCCGCCCAGCGTGACGCCGCCAAATTCGAAATGCGCGCCTTCTTCCAACGTCACTTCAATCTCGACACGGCTGTATTTGCCGCCTGCAATCGTGGCGAATGCCTCAAACCGGCCGCCTTTGCCAACATGGACTCGCAGACGGTCCATCGTTTCGCCGGAAAGATGGGAATTGACCTCACGGATTGTTTCGCCAGCCGGAACTTCCAATGTCCGCCATTCAGCCAGTACCGCAGGGTCGGCAGCTGCAAGAAACGCGCCGTCGGCATAGCGCCAATCCTCGTCGCGGGTGGTGGGCAGGGTTGCAGCGTCAACCATCAGGCAGCCGCCGCCTCGCCCAAAATTTGATCGTAGCCTTCTTCTTCAAGATGCAGCGCAAGTTCTGGCCCGCCCGTTTTCACGATCCGGCCATTGGCCAGAACATGGACCTTATCCGGCTGAACCACTTCGAGCAGGCGTTGATAATGAGTGATTAGCAGAACGCCTGTTGAAGGGCCCCGCATAATGGTGTTGATCCCTTCACCCACAATACGCAATGCATCAATATCAAGCCCGCTATCAGTCTCGTCCAACACCGCAAATTTGGGATTGAGAATGCCCATCTGGACCATCTCGGATCGTTTCTTTTCACCGCCGGAAAAGCCGACATTCACTTGCCGCTTGAGCATTTCCATATCCAGCTTGAGCAATCCGGCTTTTTCCTTGGCCAATTTGAGAAATTCGCCGCCGGTTAGCGCCTCTTCCCCGCGCGCTGCGCGCTGTGCATTAAGCGCCTCGCGCAGGAATTGGACATTGGATACGCCGGGGATTTCAACCGGATATTGGAAACCCAAAAACATGCCGGTCGCGGCCCTTTCATGCGGTTCCATATCGAGCAGATCCTGCCCCATAAATTCAACCGACCCAGCCGTAACTTCATAGCCGGGACGCCCGCCAAGAACATAAGACAGGGTGGATTTACCAGCCCCGTTTGGCCCCATAATCGCGTGCACTTCGCCAGCGCCCACTTCGAGCGTCAGCCCCTTGAGAATTTCGGTGTCGCCAACAGTGGCGTGAAGATTGGTAATTTTCAGCATTTGTCCTGTTTCAATCTATCGAATGCGGCCTTGGCGATCGAATTCGCCTCCGCGTACTGCATCAAAATCGCCCTCTTCGCGCGCCATGCCGGCAATGCGGGGGCGCTCGAACGGCTTGTTGAGTTCTTCAAAAATGGCCTCTTTGATCGGTTCAAGGTCGCCCATGACCTGCTCTTTCGAAAAGCGCATGATCCGCACGCCCACTTCTTTCAGCTTGCGGTCTGAAAGTTCTTCGATCGTGCGGTCAGCATCGCTTTCACCGCTAATTTCAACGACCAACCAGCGTGGCTTGCAGGCGAAATCGACAACGGAAGAACCCATCACGACTTCGCGCGTGAACGAGAAATTCCCGACGCCCTTATCTTTGAGCAGCGACCACATGCGCTTATGCTCTTCCGATGGATGCCGCCGGTTAAACCGCGCCCTATCGTGCAACTTATCCTTGCGCGCTTCTGATACGTTCCAGCTGGCGGTTTTGTTCGACTTGGCAGAATCGCCCGATCCGAGAGAGAGCTTTTTACGTTCGGTCATCAACCCACGCTCCCCTCAAGCGAAATTGCCAGCAGCTTCTGCGCCTCGACGGCAAATTCCATTGGCAATTGCTTCATCACTTCTTTTGCAAATCCGTTGACGATCAGGGCAACCGCCTCTTCCTCGCCCAGCCCGCGCTGCATGGCGTAAAACAGCTGGTCATCGCTGATTTTGCTGGTCGTGGCTTCATGTTCGATCTGCGCGGTTGGGTTCTTGACCTCAATATAAGGAACAGTATGCGCCCCGCAGGTTTCGCCAAGCAGGAGCGAATCGCATTGAGTGAAATTGCGGGCATTGTCCGCATTCGCCCCAACCCGCACGAGGCCGCGATAGGTGTTATCGCTATTGCCCGCGCTGATGCCTTTGGAAATGATCGTTGAACGGCTGCCTTTGCCATTGTGAATCATTTTTGTGCCCGTATCTGCCTGCTGATAATTGTTGGTCACCGCGACGGAATAAAATTCGCCCACACTGTCTTCACCATTGAGCACGCAAGACGGATATTTCCACGTCACCGCGCTGCCGGTTTCAACTTGAGTCCAGCTGATTTTCGAACGCGCTCCTTGGCATAGGCCGCGTTTGGTAACGAAATTATAGATCCCACCCTTGCCTTCAGCATCCCCAGGATACCAGTTCTGCACGGTCGAATATTTGATTTCGGCATCTTCCATCGCAACCAATTCTACGACTGCGGCGTGAAGCTGGTTTTCATCGCGCATCGGGGCGGTGCAGCCCTCTAGGTAAGACACGTAGCTGCCTTTTTCCGCGATGATCAACGTGCGTTCGAACTGGCCGGTATTTTCAGCATTGATGCGGAAATAGGTCGACAATTCCATCGGGCATCGAACACCCTCTGGAATGTAAACGAACGTGCCATCGGAAAAGACCGCGCAGTTCAGTGTCGCAAAATAATTATCATGCTGCGGCACAACTTTGCCGAGCCATTTTCTGATGAGATCCGGATATTCCTTCACCGCTTCTGAAATCGACAGGAAAATCACACCCGCTTTGGACAATTCCTCACGGAAAGTCGTCGCGACAGAGACACTGTCAAACACGGCATCAACCGCGATTTTGCGCGCGCCTTCCACCCCAGCGAGCACTTCCTGCTCTGCAATCGGGATGCCCAATTTATCATAGACGCGCTTGATTTCGGGATCGAGCTCATCAAGCGATTCGAGTTTTGGTTTCTCTTTGGGTTCGGCGTAATAATACGCGTCCTGATAATCGATTTCAGGATAGCCCAGTTTGGCCCAATTCGGCTCTTCCATCGTCTGCCAAAGACGAAACGCCTTAAGCCGCCAATCGAGCATCCATTCCGGTTCACCCTTTTTGGCCGAGATGAAGCGTACAGTATCCTCATTCAGGCCCTTAGGCGCGAAGGTCTGTTCGATGTCCGAGGAGAAGCCATGCTCGTAAGTTTCGAGTTTTCTGGCGGCATCCTTGGCTTCCTGATCAATTTCAGGCTTGTTCATTTCAGCGTTTCCATGGAGCTTAATCTGTTCGTTCATGCCGCTTCTCGTTCAGTGGCCAATTGGGTCAGCGGAATATCGGCAAGTGCGCCGCGCAGCGCGGCATTGACCACTGGCCAATGCGGCTTGACGCTGCATTTATCATCGTAACAGCAATCCTGCGTATCAATGCAGCTTGTCAGTGCAATCGGACCTTCGACGGCTTCGATAATATCGGCAACATTGATCGCCGCCGCTGGCCGAGCCAGCTGCAAACCGCCGCCTGCACCGCGAATCGAACGCAACAAGCCTGCGGCCGTCAGCTTGCTCACCAATTTTTGCACGGTCGGTGTGGGAAGCCCAGTCTCTGCGGCCAATTCCGCGGCAGACACGCGCACACCGCCGCAATGGCGCGCAGCGGCGCTCATCGTGACAACGGCATAATCGGCGAGGTTGGACAAGCGCAAAAGGCGCTCCTTTGATTAAATCAGACTGTATTGTTCCGATTTCACCTAGGAGCGGTTTTCATCCGTTTCAACGCAAAACCCCTTGTTGCGAGTCGTTAGCAACATTGGCGCCCATCATTGGCGCCCAACATCGCATGTGCGGTTGAAATTCCTATCCTTCTTCGCTTGCGACCCATGCGTCGACATTTTCTTCCATGATCGACAGCGGCACAGGGCCGGTTTTCAAGATCACATCGTGGAAGGCACGAATATCAAACTTGTCGCCCAATTCGGATTGCGCGCGGCTGCGCAGCTCCATTATCTTGAGCTTGCCAATCATATAGGCTGTCGCTTGCCCGGGATAGACCACGTAACGCTCGATAGCCTTGCGGATATCACCATCGGGATTGGGGGTGTTGTCGGTCAGATATTGGATCGCTTTCTCGCGGCTCCAACGCTTATGATGGATGCCGGTATCCACAACCAATCGGCAGGCTCTCCACAGTTCCATCCCCAGCCGGCCAAAGTCGGAATAGGGGTCGGTGTAGAAGCCCATATCCTTGCCCAATTCTTCCGAATACAGCCCCCACCCTTCAGAATAGGCGGTCACACCGCCAAAGCGCCGGAATGGCGGAACATCGCCCAAGGCGGTTTGGATTGAACGCTGCAAATGGTGGCCGGGCAGCCCCTCGTGATAGGCCAGCGCCTCCAGCTCGTTCTTCGACATATCGCGCAAATTATACAGGTTTACATAATATGTTCCGGGGCGCGATCCATCGGGGGCCGGGCTTTGGTAAAAAGCCTTGCCCGCGCTTTGTTCACGAAACGCCTCGACAGGCTTGATCACCAAAGGATCCGTCGGGAGAGTACCGAAAAATTCAGGCATTTTTTCTGCCAGAGCGTCAATTTTCGCCTGTGCATCGGCGAGATATGTCTCGCGGTCTGTGTAAAAGAACTGATCGCCATTGCGGGTGTGTTTGAAAAAGTCTTGCAGGCCACCTTCAAAGCCCACCTGATCCATAATCCCGCGCATTTCGCCGTGGATCCGTTCAACTTCGCGCAGGCCGATTGCGTGGATTTCATCGGCGGTCAGATCGGTTGTTGTATAATTGGCCAGCAGCGCCTTGTAATAATCCGCACCATCCGCGAAGCGCCAAATACCGTCATCGGTCGGGGCAATGGCTTGCTGGCGCTTCATTTCGACAAGCAGGCGCTCATAAGCGGGCTGCGCCGAATCGCGCCAAGCCAATTGGGCGCTTGCGGCCCAGGCGGCCGCATCTGCAGCGGGCGGGTTCAGTTTCGATATCTTCGTTTCGACATCTTCAAGAATTGCGTTTTCCAAGCCAGCAGCGAGCAAATTCTCGATATCCGAAATGACATAGGGATAGACCCAGTCCGGTGGCATCACCCCAGCATTCGCACGCTTCTTCGCTTCGGCGGTTAGCTGATCAAGCGCCGGGCCGAGTTTTTCAATCCGGCTGACATAGGCATTCGCATCATCGGCAGTCGAAACCCGGTGTATGTTGATCAGAAAGGCCGGAAGGCGGCTTTGCTGTCCGTTCATCTGATCAAAGATATAGCCATTGTGGCGGTACTTGAACCGACCCGCGCTGCGTTTCGCCATTGCATCGAACAGCCGGTAGGACAGCGCATCTTCAGCCCCCAAAGAACCCAAATCATAGTCGGCGCGCATTTTCGCTGCGGTCGATTGGAGCAATTGATGATCAGCCACATTGGACGCATCGGAAAAGTCACCCCATTCGCTGTAATCAGCATCGCGTATTCCGCGATAACTTTTCGAAAGCGGCGACAGTTCCAGCTGGGCGGCATCATAGTCGGCGAAAAATGTGCCCAGATCTGCGGCGGGCTTAACCGCCGTGGGTTCAATCACAGTGCTGGGCATAGATTGCGGCTCTTGCATGGTTGCAGAGCAACCCGACAGCACCATTCCAGACAGCATCAATGCAGATAGGTCGCGAGACAACATCATCCAATTACGCGGCATTTCATTCTCCCCAATCGATAATGCGGCCATCATAATCGGACTGGGGGACCTTTGACCAGCAATCTCGCCAAGCCAGCCCCGCCAAATCAATTGTTGGACCAAGAGGGCCAAAAAAGGGCAAAAAAAGGGCGGCTCCCGTTTCCGGAAAGCCGCCCCTGAAGTCGAGGAACTCATCACAAAAGTGCTAGAGCCCTTCGGGTCGCACCAAGAGCTTTAGGCAAGTCCAATGGGATTCGATTGTATGGAAACGACAGAATTGCCCCCCGCCGCCGTAGTTTTGTTGTTCTAATTCAAAATTATCGGCGGCGCGGCATCCTTTGTCGACAGGCTGGTGAACGGTGTGCATAGCGATTCGAAATGTTGTTCCAGTTCCTGAAACCCGCCCTTTTCACGCTCGATTCTGAAAGAGCGCACCGCCTGTCGATTGCCGGGCTCAAAACGATGCCCGATGGGCCGAAGCCCAAACCGGGAAAGCTGGCCATTGATGTCGCAGGACTGCGCTTTCCCAATCCCGTGGGCATGGCGGCGGGTTTCGACAAAGACGCCGAAGTGCCCGACGCGGTGCTCGGGCTGGGTTTCGGCTTCACGGAAGTCGGCTCGATTACGCCATTGCCGCAGGCCGGCAATCCCAAACCGCGGCTGTTCAGGCTGGTTGAGGATAGGGCCGTCATCAACCGGATGGGATTCAACAATGGCGGCGCCGAAGCTGCGCTCCCCCGATTGCAGGCACGCAAGGATAAAGGCGGCGTGGTCGGTATTAACATAGGCGCGAACAAGGACGCCGCCGACCGGATTGCCGATTATGCAACGATGACGCAGATCATGGCCCCGCTCGCATCCTATCTCGCGGTCAATATTTCCAGCCCCAACACACCCGGCCTGCGGGCATTGCAGGATGAGGCATCGCTGACCGCACTGCTCGATGCGGTGATCGAAGCGCGCGGCGACGCTGGCCCACCGATTTTCCTGAAGGTCGCACCCGATCTGACCCCTGCCGATGTGGATTCCATCGCCCGAATCGCGCTGGACAAGCAGCTTGGCGCATTGATCATCTCCAACACCACCATTTCTCGCCCGTCGTTAAAATCGCACCATGTTGGCGAGACTGGCGGCCTGTCGGGCGCGCCGTTAAGATCACTCGCGCTCGAACGGCTGCGCGATTTCCGCAAGGCAACCGGCGGAAATATTCCTTTGATCGGTGTCGGCGGAATTGCCAATGCAGAGGATGCTTGGGAACGGGTTCGTGCAGGCGCAAGTTTGGTCCAGCTTTACAGCGCGATGGTTTATCAGGGGCCGGGCCTGGCCAAGTCAATCACGCGCGGGCTGGAGCGATTGATGAAGCGCGACGGCTTTTCGGCCATTGCCGAAGCGGTCGGAACCGAATAGCTCTTTTCGTATGAGCTTTTCCAAAACGATCTTCCGCTTCGCTGCCGCGACAACAGCCGCCACTCTTCTGACCGCATGCCAGCCTGGCATGACCGCTGATGATGGCATCCAGAATACTGTAAATCCTGTGGTAACGGGCGCGGTCAGTGCCGCCGATCCTCGCGCGCAGGCCGCTGGCGAAGCAATGCTTGCCGCAGGTGGTTCCGCCACGGACGCTGCCATTGCGACCATGCTGGCCCTGACGGTCGTTGAACCGCAGAGTTCGGGCATCGGCGGCGGCGGTTTTATGGTTCTGGGCGCTAGTGACGGCACCGTCACCAGCTTTGACGGGCGCGAGAAAGCGCCCACGGCAGCCCATCCGGGTTGGTTTCTCGATTCGGCAGGCAAGGTGCGTAACTTTCGCGAATCGGTTTTGAGCGGAAAGAGTATTGGTGTTCCCGGTAACATCCATTTGGCCGCGCGCGCACATGCCCAGCATGGCAAGCTGCCTTGGAAAGATTTGTTTGAGCCTGCGATCACATTGGCGCGAGAAGGCTTTGCAATGAATCGCCGGTTGAACAACTCGCTTAGCGGCAACATTGACCGCGCTGGCCGTTCGGATGCGGCGCGCAAATTGTTCTACACGGCCGCCGGCGAACCGAAGCCGGTCGGTACAATTATTCGCAACCCCGAATTTGCCCGCACGCTGACTATGCTTGCTGAAAGCGGGGCAGAGGCGTTCTATTCAGGTGAAATGGCGCAGGGTCTTGCTCTGGCGGTTTCAGAAGATACGCCGGGCGATGCGGCAATGACTGCCGCCGATATCGAAGCCTATTCCAGCAAAAGCCGCGAGGCGGTTTGCGGAACCTATCGCGATTACCGGATTTGCGGGATGGGGCCGCCATCATCGGGCGGTGTCGCCGTGCTGCAAATTCTCGGCCAGCTTGAACGATTCGACCTTGCCGCCCTTGGCCCCGACAATCCGGTGACATGGCATTTGTTCCTCGAATCGCAGCGCCTCGCTTATGCTGACCGCGAATTGTATTCGGCCGATAGTGATTTCATCAGCGTCCCCGTGGCGGGCCTTGTGGATAGAGGCTACCTTGCAAAGCGCAGCGCCATGATCGATGCGGAACGCGCCATGCCATCGGTTGCACCCGGCCAGCCCGACGGCGCGATATTGGCGCTTGCCGATGGTGATGAACCCACCGAACAAGGCACATCGCATTTCGCCGTGGTTGATGCTGCGGGCACAATGATCAGCTATACTTCGACCATCGAAGGGGCGTTTGGATCAGGCCTTTGGTACAAGGGTTTTTACCTCAACAACGAGCTGACCGATTTCAGCCGCTCACCAACGGTGGATGGCAAGCTGGTTGCCAACCGGGTCGAAGGCGGCAAACGCCCGCGCAGCTCAATGGCGCCGACCATAATCTATTCGCCCGATGGAAAACCATTTGTCGCAATCGGCGCAGCAGGCGGGACGACAATTCCCGTACAAACCGCACGCAGCATTGTTGGTATTATCGATTTCAAAATGCCGGTCGATAAGGCCATGGGCCTGCCCTTGCTCATGGCGTTTGGCCAATATGTGCTGGTCGAAAAAGACACATGGTTTGAACGCGACATGGACGTGTTCAAGGCAATGGGGCACGAAAATATCGGTGCGCGTAAGCCGCCGCTTAAAGCCGGCGGGTTGCAGTGGCATGGCGGGCGGTGGATATCAGCGCGCGATCCCAGGCTCGACGGGATGCTGGAAACCACGCCGCGTTAAACAAGCTGATGGGTGCTGGCCAAGCGCAGGCTTGCCGCCTGCCGATGGTGGGCCTAAATCAGGTTCAACCGTAAAAACGGTGTCTGAAATGGGAAGCAGGAGCGCATTTTGCAGCTAGCCGACGTCGATAACGCCAAAAATCTGGTCGATCTTTTTCTGAAGCGTGCCGATGAACTGGGTGAAAGGCCCTTTTTGGGTGCCAAACGCGATGGCGAATGGCAAACGCAAAGCTGGAAAGAAACCGCTGTTCAGGTCTGTTTGCTCGCCGAAAACTTGCGAAAAATCGGTCTGAGCGACGGCGACCGCGTCATGATGGTTTCCGAAAACCGCCCTGAATGGTGCATCGCAGACCTTGCGATCATGGCAGCAGGCTGCATCAGCGTGCCAACCTACATCACCAATACAGAGCGTGACCACGTGCATATCCTCGACAATTCGGGGGCCAAAGCGGTGATTGTTTCGAACGAAAAGCTCGCCCGGCCGCTGCTGCCTGCAATGATGCGCACCGGTATTGCCGATCATCTTATCGCGATTGATCAAATTCCGACATTCCAATCGGGTGATTTGACGTGCCGAAGCTGGGAATCGATGCTGGTTGGTGATGCTGATAAGGCGCGTGCAGAAATAGATGCGCGGATTGCGCGAATCGGACGCGATGCCACGGCCTGCATTATCTACACCAGCGGAACTGGCGGCGCTCCGCGCGGTGTGATGCAGCACCACGGTTCTATCCTGTGCAATGTTGCCGGGGCGGCCGAGATTCTCGAAAGCGATTTCGGCCTTGATGACGATGAACGCTTCCTCAGCTTCCTGCCGCTCAGCCATGCTTATGAACATTCCGGCGGACAATATTTGCCAATCGGGGCCGGGGCAGAAATTTACTATGCCGAAGGGCTGGAAAAACTCGCCAGCAATATCGAAGAAACGCAGCCGACGATCATGGTGGTGGTTCCGCGCCTGTTTGAGGTGCTGCGCACCCGGATTATGAAGCAGATCGAAAAACAGGGCAAAGCGGCAAATTACATGATGGACCGCGCACTGACGATTGGCGAACACAAAGCCAAAAGCGGCATGCGCCTGCGCGATCGGCCAATGAATTTCGTCCTTGAAAAGGCCTTGCGCCCCAAAATCCGTCAGAAATTTGGCGGGCGGATTAAAGCGATGGTTTCCGGCGGTGCGCCGCTCAATCCGGAAGTCGGCATTTTCTTCGATGCCATGGGTCTGACAATGCTGCAGGGTTACGGCCAGACAGAAGCCGGGCCCGTAATCAGTTGCAACCGCCCTGCTGTCGGAATCGCAATGGATACAGTCGGCCCCCCGATGAAGGGGGTTGAGGTGAAAATTGCCGAAGACGGCGAATTGCTCGTTCGCGGTGAATTGGTGATGCACGGCTATTGGCAAAATGCCGATGAAACCACGCGCACGCTGCAAGATGGATGGCTGCATACGGGCGATATCGGCCATATTGACGATAAGGGCCGGATTAAAATTACCGACCGTAAGAAAGACATGATCGTCAATGACAAGGGCGACAATGTCGCGCCGCAAAAGATCGAAGGGATGCTCACCCTTCAAAGCGAAATCGCGCAAGCAATGGTCAGCGGCGACCAGCGCCCTTACGTTGTCGGCCTGATTGTACCCGATGCCGAATGGGCGCTCGATTGGACACGGGCGAATGACAAGAAATTCAACCTCGCTGAATTACAAAAACTACCCGAATTTCGCAGCGCGGTCAGTGACGCAGTTGCCCGCGTAAACAAGGAATTGTCGGTCACTGAAAAAGTGCGGCAATTCACCTTTGCTGATGAAGCATTCTCCATCGAGAACGAAGAAATGACCCCGAGCCTGAAAATCCGCCGCCACAAAATCCGTGAGCGATATCAAGAACGGCTAGACGGGCTTTATCGGCGTTAAGGCCGCTGATTATGGGGTCGGTCGGCGTGCGATGGCGGTACCGACCCGCTAGGCCGCTTCTTTCTCGATAAATTCGGGGAAGAAGCTGGGCCGTGCATCAGACCAGCCGGGCGCGGTTGCGGCAGCTTCGCTAAGCGATTGCAGCAACATCTTGCGTCTTTCAGGGCGGATTTGCGGCAGGGCCGCCGCCGCACAAAACGCACTGGGGAGCCATGGGCGCGATTCGGCGCCAAGCAGACGTTCATACAAGAACCGGAATGACGAGAAGCAGCTGAGCCGTTCTTGGGCAAGATCAAATGCAGCCACACGCGTCAGCTTACCAATAAAGCCTTCGATCGCTTCGAAACCGGTTTCGGCAGGTACGGTGTCACGCAGCATTTTGAGTTCCTGATAGGCGACATATTGGCTGCGAATTGCAGCATTTTCCGCCGCATCGCGGGCCCAAAGCTTAAACGCGTCCTGGCGGCCAAGTCCGATATCAAGGCTGCGCCTGATATAACGCTGTTCTGCGGCATCAAAATTGGCAAATTCGCGCATTTCGGAAATGGTCAGCGAAGCAGTGTATGTGGTCGCCATGTCAATATCCCCCTGTTGAGAGGATGTTTTCGCCCGACATGGTTAATTTTGCGTTAGTGCTGGCGCTAGATTAACCCCGCAAGCGGACTGCTGGGGTCGGCATATTTGCGCGTTCCCATACGGCCTGCAAGATAGGCTTCACGCCCCGCTTCCACCGCCAGCTTCATTGCGCGGGCCATTTTGAGCGGGTCTTTCGCCTCGGCAATTGCGGTGTTCATCAGCACGCCGTCACAGCCAAGTTCCATCGCGACCGCAGCGTCAGATGCCGTCCCAACACCGGCATCAACCAACACTGGCACGCCCGCACCCTCGACGATCAAACGGATTGTCACGCGGTTCTGGATACCAAGGCCGGAACCGATTGGTGCACCAAGCGGCATCACCGCCACCGCACCGGCATCTTCAAGCTGTTTCGCCGCGATGGGGTCATCAACGCAATAGACCATCGGGTGAAAACCCTCTTTTGCCAGCACTTCGGTGGCTTTGAGTGTTTCGCGCATATCGGGATAAAGTGTGCGCGCCTCGCCCAGAACTTCCAATTTTACCAAGTCCCAGCCGCCTGCCTCGCGCGCCAATCGCAGCGTGCGGATGGCCTCATCGGCAGTGAAGCAACCGGCGGTGTTGGGCAGATAGGTGGTTTTCTTGGGATCAATAAAATCAGTCAACATCGGCGCTTTCGGGTCGGACACATTGACCCTGCGGACCGCCACGGTGACGATTTCTGCACCTGATGCGGCAAGTGCTGCTGCGTTCTGTTCGAAATCCCTATATTTGCCCGTCCCGACGATCAGCCGCGAATGGAAACGATGACCGGCAACCTCCCAGCTATCATCATCTGCATGATCGCCGCCGCCCACAAAATGGACAATTTCCAACGTGTCGCCATCGGCCAGCGCGGCCTGCGTCAATGTCGAGCGGGGAACGATTTCACAATTGCGCTCTACCGCGACCTTTGCAGGATCAAGTTCAAGTTCGCGCACCAATGCGGCAATGGTGCTGGCGGAGGTTCGGCGCGATTCGCCGTTGACGATAAGGGAAAGTTGCTGGCTCATACCAGCCAGATAGCGCGCGCTACGCCTTAGGCAAGTGCGAGCGAAGGTTGAGTATATGTCCAATCGAAACGAGTGTGACGCCAATCACCGTCAGCACGACTTCCTGAATGCCATGCGGCACTGCAAGCGCGCCGCCCATAAATGTCAGCCCCATCATCGCCACCACGAATGGCATTGCGCGCCTGTGCTGAAGTGCACCCCAGCCAATTGCGACTGCAGCAATAACCAACGCAACCGCCAGACCCACACGGTGAATGGCAGGGGCGAACAGAAATTCGCCGCCAATACCCAGTGCTGAAACGATAAGAATGCTAAGCACACAATGCGCGAGGCAAAGCCCTGAAAGAACCACGCCTGCACGGTCTAACCGTGCGCGAATCGTAGGGAAAAAGCTGCGCATAGCGACCCTCATGTATGTTATAGTGTAACATAGCGCAAGTGGTGTTGCAGATATTGATCTTGCACAATGTCCATTGCGCCAGCATTGGAGCGGCATGGAATCACAGCCCCCTGCAAAGACATTGCGCCCGCTGGCAATTGCCAACTGGCTGTATTTCGTTGCCAGCCTGGTTTTTATCATTGTTGTGATCGGCGGTATCACGCGGCTTACTGAATCTGGGCTTTCAATCACCGAATGGAAACCGGTAACCGGCGCAATCCCGCCGCTGAATGAAGCGCAATGGCAGGCAGAATTCGACGCATATAAGCAGATCGGCGAATATCAGCAGATCAACGGGCCGGCGGGAATGAATTTGGCCGATTACAAATTCATCTATTTTTGGGAATGGTCGCACCGGTTGCTTGGCCGCATAATCGGATTGGTATTTGCTTTGCCGTTGGCATGGTTCTGGGCGCGCAAAGCGATTCCGGCCGGATACAAGCCGCGGCTGCTGGCGCTGCTGGCATTGGGTGGTCTGCAGGGTACTTTCGGCTGGTATATGGTTCGTTCGGGACTCTCGGCAGAGGTCACCGATGTCAGTCATTTCTGGCTTTCAATCCATTTGATGACCGCGTTCTTCACGCTTGCAGGATTAATCTGGACCGCGCTGGATTTGCGGCGTTTGGCGCACATTCCCGGCGCACGTCCAGCGCGGTTAACGTTGCTTGCACTGTTGGTCAGCGTAATTCTGGCCGTTCAACTGTTGCTCGGGGCGTGGGTGGCAGGCCTCAATGCGGGATTGGCATCGGATAGTTGGCCCTTGATGCAAGGGCGCATTTTTCCTGAAATCAACATGACCCGCGGATGGATATGGGCGTTAACGCATGATCCGTTCCTGCTGCATTTTCTGCATCGCTGGTGGGCATGGGTGGCGGTGATTGCGTTGGTGGTGCTGGCACGCAAGATCCGCGCCTTTGATAGACGGGCATCAATCGCCGTGCATTCAGCCTTTGGAACTCAGATCATTCTTGGCATTGTAACCGTTTGGACTGGTGTAAACCTGTGGGTTGCGACCGCACATCAGGCCGTTGGGGCGTTGTTGGTGATATCGACAGCCTGGGGTGTGCATCTGTTGGGCCGGCGGCCATGAGCGCGTTGATCTGGGCCGCTTTCGGATCGCTTGACGATGCCAAGGCAGCGGCCAAATCGCTGCTTGAAGAAGAATTGATCGCCTGTGCCAATGTCATGCCGGCCGTTCATTCCATTTTTTGTTGGCAGGGCGAAATTGGCGAGGCACAGGAATGCGGCGCGTTGTTCAAAACTGATCGCCGCTTGCTGCAACAGGCGGTTACGCGCCTTGAAGAATTGCATCCGTATGAATCTCCCGCCATCTTTGGCTGGCACTGCGATGAAGCCGGTGCGGCGGCGCAAAATTGGCTTGGGGAACTTCAGGGTCTTGGTAAGGTATAAGCTCAAATGCCAAGGGCCACACGGCGCAAATTTGCTCAAGGATTGCTGTCCTCTCTCTGCATAGGTGGCGTGTTGAATTCCAGACGGGCGGCGGCTGGGACAATTGGCAGAACCTTCTCGCCGTCTGCCAGCCCAATGATCTTTACCCGCGAACTCACGCGCACGCTGGCTGACGGGAAGACCATCATTGTTAATCGCCAATGGAAAATACGCTTTGGTTGGGGGACGCCAAATCAACGCCAAAGTCAGCGCCCCGCCTGCCCTTGAATCCTTTGCCAAGCTTGAAGAAGCAAGAATCGAACACGGCATGTTTCCGATCAATCTGACCGAGATTGGACGGATACGGCAGGCCGCCAATGCCGGACACGCATCCGAAATCGATAAGGCTGTGGATTTGGCGATGGCCCATATTCGTGACGGCGGGCAAAACGCGGAACAGAAGAATGCGGCATTCCATTTCCTGCGGTCGCTGCAACAATCGGCCGGGCAAGCCACGTCTCAAATGCCGCAAGATTTGTTCTTTCCTGATAGGCTAAACCATTCACACAGCCGCCCGGTCCCGCTTCCCAGAGGAATTTCAGGAAAAATCACTATTGATTTTGCTGCGGTGCTCAATGACAATTCCACCCTGCTAAAAACGGCAGAAAGAGCCGTTACCACAACGGTCGAGGCATCAAGCCGCACGTCGATCGAGCGATGGATTCTCGCGCCCGCATAGGTATGAATATACAAGAGGTATTATTTTACCTCTCCTGAAAGGCGCAGAAACGCTTGACTTTCGCGCCCTAAACGAACAAATCGCGCCCACTTCGCGGATGCAGCATCTGGATTCGCAGAATTACGCCGTGAACCGTTACGGCACGCAAATAACAGGAATGGAAAACAGCCCATGAAGGCTCTCAGCAAGATCACACGGTCGGTCAAACCGGCCGAGGTCGAAAAGAAGTGGCACATTATCGACGCCGAAAACCTCGTCGTTGGCCGCTTGGCCGCAATTGTCGCCAATCTTCTGCGCGGCAAGCACAAGCCTAGCTACACGCCGCATGTCGATTGCGGTGACCACGTCATCATCATCAATTCTGACAAGGTGAAGTTCACCGGCAATAAGATGACAGGCAAAACCTATTACAAGCACACCGGCCACCCCGGCGGCATCAAGGAAACAACGCCTGCGAAAATTCTCGAAGGCAAATTCCCAGAGCGCGTGCTTGAAAAAGCCATCCAGCGCATGATCCCGCGCGGCCCGCTTGGCCGCGACCAGATGCGCGCGCTGCATCTTTATAACGGCACCGAGCATCCTCATGACGGGCAGAGCCCCGAAGTGATGGACGTTGCCTCGATGAACCGCAAGAATAAGGCATCTGCATAATGGCTGATACTAAAGACACAGGCGACACAAACACCGTCTCCGATCTCGCAGATCTGAAAGACATCGCTGGCGATGCACCTGCTGCGGACGCTTCTACTGCCGAAAACGTTGTTGTTGAAACAATGCCGCTTCGCGAGCAGGAAATCGACGATCTGGGCCGCGCCTATGCAACCGGACGCCGTAAAGATGCGACTGCCCGCGTATGGCTTAAGCCCGGAACCGGAAAAATCACCATCAATGGCAAGGATCAGGAAGTGTATTTCGCACGTCCAACTCTGCGTCTGGTGATTAACCAGCCTTTCGCAATTACCGAGCGTGAAGGTCAGTATGACATTATTGCAACCGTAAAGGGCGGCGGCCTTTCAGGTCAGGCCGGTGCGGTCAAGCATGGCATCAGCCAGGCACTTACCCGTTACGAACCAGCTTTGCGCAGCACAGTTAAGGCGGCAGGCTTCCTGACCCGCGATAGCCGTGTGGTAGAACGTAAGAAATACGGCCGTGCGAAAGCCCGTCGTAGCTTCCAGTTCTCGAAACGCTAATCCTTCAAAATACACTGATCCTTTGAAGAACATTGGGCGATCGGTTTCGATTGCCTGTCAAAAGGGCGGTCCGGCAACGGGCCGCCTTTTTTGTTCCCGCACCAAACACTTCTGCGCAATGGTATTTTGAGCAATTGTTGGCGGATTACGGCCTGTACTATGGGCCGTATTGTGCGCCGGAACCGGCCTAACCAGCGCCGAATATTCGCTGTTCAACAGTTAAGCCGGCAGTGCGCGAAAAGGTGATATAATTATATCCCGGTTCGGCGCCGCGCAGGCGGGTCGACAATGTTCCAGCACCTATCATGCGGATGGATCGATTGCCCGATGCGCGTTGCATATCAAATGGCACGTGGACGTGACCGGTCAAAATGGCATCCGCCCCCGCATCGGCGAGTGCTGCGAAAGCATTGTCACCGCCGATGGTCGGGTTCTTTCCGTTAGCGTTTGCCGGAAGAAGCGGGTGGTGCGCCGTCACGATCTTGTGGCGCGGATCATCGTTCAGCATATTAAGAAGATTGACCGTTTCCGCCAGCGCCTCTGCGCGGACATAACCGTCTGACCATGGAAAGCGCGGCTGTGCGCGAACCGTCGTCTTAAGCGGGATGGTAACCAGATGCTCCAACTCCAGCGATTGCCCCACTGCAGCGGCCAAAGCGCCATAGCGCTTATAGGGCTGCGTGAATCGTTCCCACAAATTGTAATAGGGCATGTCATGATTGCCCGGCTCCAGCACCACAGGCACGTCCAAACCCGCGAAAAAAGTCCGGGCCTGTGCAAATTGGCGATGAGTCGCGCGCTGCGTAAGATCACCGGTACAAACAACCGCATCCGGCATTTCTACGCGCACCGCTTCGACAAACCATTGCAACGCATCCTTATGCTCGACACCAAAATGGATATCGCTGACATGGAAAAGGCGGTGCTGTGCTGGCATCGGTTCGGGAAACAAGGTTGCGGTGTTCTGCGCAAGCAAAATCACACAGCCCTCAGATCCTCCCTGTAAGAATCATCCAGCCCGATAGGCCGTTTAACAACGTATAGACGCCGTAGCCGATTGCGATTCCGGTCCAGCCATTCGCCGCCAGAAGCAAGGCCGCCAGCAGAGCGACAAATTCAAGTGCCATAGCAATGCGCCGGCCATTGCCATTGGCAAACCAGGCAAGCTGCCTTGCCATGCTGTGGCCGCTTTCCATCACCGCCCGGTGAAGCGCGAAATTGCCGATCCCCAGCAAAAAGATGATCAATATTGCCATTTACCCCACCCTGCCCAAACGCTGGTCGGTTGCCAAGCGCCGTTCGACCGCTCTTTTGAGCAATCGGTCTGTGCTGTGCCATTTCTGTCGAGTGACAAATGCATACAATCGACGCTGTGCTGCAACACTAAGACACCAAGCCTAGAACAATTCTTGCGACGTGCCTTTCACCCCCCCCCTTCATCAGGAAGGCCCGCAGGAGGAAACCAATGAAAAAGTCTATTCTAGCAATCGTATCACTCGCGATGGTCGCGGCGGCCACACCCGCCCATGCAGAAAGTATGCAGATCAAATATAGCGATCTGAACCTTGCCTCGGCCGAAGGCCGGGCAGCACTGGAAGGCCGGATCGACCGCGCAGCGAAAAAGATCTGCGGCCTCAGCCCCCGCACAACCGGAACACGCATCAAAAGCCGCTCAGCGCAGCTGTGCTTCAACGAAACCAAGAAGGCTGCAGCTGCGCAGATGGCCGTAGTTGTCGATCAGAACCGCCTAGGAGGCTGACCGACTTCGCATCTTCTTATTGCAATATCTCCGCACCCCCAGAATTCCGCGCGGAGATAGAGCCCAGGCCGGATCAGTCCCCCGGCCTGGGCTCTTTTTCGTTTCACGATTAGGGTATGTGTTCGGTCCCTAGGACGGCGGAATGCGGCCGCCGCCAAAACCAATCACACAGAAGCCTACCGGCCCGCCATCGCTTTCACTTTTGACAGATAGGTCCGGCCAATCCGCAGGGCCTCACCCTCTTCCAATTCAACCGACCATACACCCAGACCATCATGGCGCAGGCCGCGAATGCTATCGCGACGCAAAATTGTAGAGCGGTGGATGCGGATGAATTCAGCTGGATCCAGCCGCTTTTCAAGGCCCGCAATGGTTTGCAGCAGCAGATAGGTTCGATCCCCGACATGCAGCCGCACATAATCGCGTTCTGCATCAATCCGGCTGACCTGAGATACTTCTATCCGCAGCAATTCGCTGCGATGCGGCACCCACAATTCCTGAAGCCACTCGCTCTCGCTTGCCTCTCGTTCTCCGCGCCGTGCAAGCGCGCGCTCGATTGCCCGTTCAAGACGGTCGGTGGCCACAGGCTTCAGAACATAGTCCACCGCATCGAGGTCAAATGCCTCCACCGCAAAATGGTCATGCGCCGTTACGAAAATGACCGCCGGGCGCGGCGCATCTTTGGCGGTGTTTTCCGCCAATTGGCGCGCCACGGACAATCCGTCGACTTCGGGCATCGTCATATCAAGCAAGACAAGGTCGGGCTTTAGCGCCGCGATCAACCGCAAAGCAGCAGAACCATCGCTGGCTGTACCGACCACATTGAGGTCTTTCAGCTTGGCGCAAATGACCTGCATCCGCTCTACCGCAAGCGGTTCATCATCAACAATCAGCGTGCGAAGCGAGGAATCATTACCAGTATCAGCCATCGAGCCGCCCAATCATATTTGCCAAATCCAGCAGGAATATCTGCGCGGGCCCAGACATGCTTTAATCATGCCGCCGCAATGGCACGCGAATTTCTGTGCAATATCCGGTTTCGGTCGGGCCGGCGGTGATCGTGGCGTCATCACCAAAACGCGCCTTCAATCGGTCGCGGACATTGGCCAAGCCTATACCAAACCCATGTTCAGCCAGATCATTCGCACCCGGCCCGTCATCGCTAACCGAAATTGCGAGCCGCCCGTAATCCTCACGCGCCCTAATACGAATCGCAACCGGACGGCTGAGGGGGGCAACCGCATATTTGACCGAATTTTCGACCAGCGGCTGCAATATCATTCCCGGAACCCGCGCGTTTGATAAATCCTCTGGCAAATCAAATTCGGTAACCAGCCGGTCGGGAAAGCGGATTGTCTCAATTTCCAGATAATGTTGCTGAAGCGCGAATTCGTCCGCCAAAACCACGTCCGAAGTCGTATCTTCAGCCAAACTGTGGCGATAAAAATTCGACAAAGTCTGGATCATGTCCTCAGCGCGGTCGCTTTTGCCGGTCAAAACCAGCGAACTGAGCGAATTGAGCGCGTTAAACAGGAAATGCGGATTGACCTGATAACGCAGCGAACGCAGCTCCGCTTCCTTTGCCTGACGCCTGAATGCAGCCTCGCGCCGCTCTGCCACGGTGGTTTGCGCCACCGCCAACATTGCAAAATATATCGACGACCAGGCGAGCAACAAAAAATACCGCCCGATGGCGATATCGACGATCATTCGCCAGCGATCCCAACCAACGGGGGCCTTGGCGATCAGCACTTCTTGCGCGGGAGTTTCTTCTTCGTAAGTGTTGGGGGCGCTGCCTTCGCTGGGAACTTCGATGAAGATGTTACCCGCCTCATCTCGCCTTACACCAACACCGCGGTCTTTCGCCATTCTTTCAGCCATTTTCCCTTCAAGAGAGGCGAATGCCATCTGGTTGACCTGTGCAATGAGAATGGCACCCGGCAAAGCCAGAATGAGCGCTGCGGTAACCTTTGCCCACAATGGTCGAGCATCGAACAGGCGAATTAGTAGCCACAATACAAATGTAGTGCCCAGCCCTGCGAGAGTTACGATCCCGCGCCGGATAAGCATGTCGGCTTCAAATTCGAGGCCCACAATCGACCCGCGCAATGTTGTGAGCAGGAAATAACACGACCACAGCACCACCATCGAAATGATTACCGTACGAAATGGTACGCGCGCGGGAGCATGTCGGTTGATTGTGTTCACCATGGTTGAAGCGTGCTTTTAGCGCGGCGAGTGAGGTCTAGGCTAGCGCCGTGGTCGACAAAGCTATGCCTTTCGTCGAGAGCGTTCATACGCTGATCCACTATTCCTGCGACAGCGATCAGGCCAACAAACCTTCTTCAGCGATCCTTTTGCGCCATTTTGCGGGCGCCAGCGTGTGAACATTGTTGCCCCTGCTATCGACGGCGACTGTGACGGGCATATTTTCAACCGTAAATTCGTAGATCGCCTCCATCCCCAAATCTTCAAAGCCGACAACTTTCGATTCTTTGATTGCCCGACTGACAAGATAGGCTGCGCCGCCGGTTGCCATAAGGTAGGCCACCTTAAACCGGCTGATCACTTCAACGGCATCATGCCCGCGTTCGGCCTTGCCGATCATGGCAAGCAGACCCAGATCGAGCATCATTTCGGTAAATTTGTCCATCCTTGTGGCGGTTGTCGGGCCAGCGGGGCCAACGACTTCGCCCATTACGGGATCAACCGGACCAACATAATAGATTGCACGCCCTTTGAATTCGACCGGCAGTTCTTCCCCTTTGGAAAGCATATCCTGAATACGCTTATGCGCCGCATCGCGTCCCGTTAGCATTTTGCCCGACAGCAACAGCCGGTCACCATGTTCCCACCCAGCAACTTCTTCAGGGGAAAGATTGTCGAGATCAACGCGTTTTGCTTCGCTGTCAGGTTCCCAATTCACATCGGGCCAATCATCAAGGTTCGGCTGTTCAAGATAGGTCGGTCCCGACCCGTCCAGCGTGAAATGTGCGTGGCGCGTGGCGGCGCAATTGGGAATCATTGCCACGGGTTTGCCCGCAGCATGGCACGGTGCATCATAGATTTTGACATCGAGAATGGTCGACAATCCGCCCAACCCCTGTGCACCAACGCCCTGAGCGTTAACCGCATCGAAAATATCGATTCGCAGCTGCTCGATATCGGTTTGCGCGCCGCGCTCTTTCAACTGCGCCATATCAATCGGGTCCATCAGGCTTTGCTTGGCGAGTTTCATGCAGTGTTCCGCCGTGCCGCCAATGCCGATGCCCAGCATCCCAGGCGGGCACCAGCCAGCGCCCATCGAAGGAATCTGTGCCAGCACCCATTCAATGATATTGTCTGACGGGTTCATCATTTTGAACTTGGACTTGTTCTCGCTGCCCCCGCCCTTTGCCGCAACGTCGATTTCAACCGTGTTGCCCGGCACCATCTCGACTGACAGGACGCTCGGCGTATTGTCGCGTGTGTTGCGGCGGGTAAAAGCGGGATCGGCAAGAATCGACGCGCGCAGTTTATTCTCGTCGTGATTATAGGCGCGGCGAACACCTTCATCGACGACTTCCTGCAAGCTCTTGCTTGATTCAAGGCGGCAATCCTGCCCCCATTTGACGAACACGTTGACGATTCCGGTGTCCTGACAGATCGGGCGATGCCCTTCTGCACACATCCGGCTGTTGGTCAGAATTTGCGCGATTGCATCTTTGGCCGCCGGGCCTTTTTCTGCCTTATACGCCTCACCCAGCGCGCGGATGTAGTCCATCGGGTGGTAATAAGAGATATATTGCAAAGCATCGGCGACACTCTCGCTTAGGTCTTCTTCGCGGATTGCTACAATGTCGCTCATCGATTCCATACTCCTGCCTGTCGAATGAAACTCCCATAGGCGCGCCAACCCTCTAGCGTCAAAGCGCTTGGCCGACACCGTTCCAGAGCCTAAAGCCCCCCTACGCAAAAAAGCGATGGATTGACGGACTGTATTATCTTTGTAATACAGTGAAAGCGAAGTTGAAGAAGAGACATGAACACAGATATTATCCAGCCCGAACATGACCGATCCCACGCCGCTCGCCGGTCGATGATTGACTGCCAGCTGCGGACAAGCGGCGTGAATGACGAACGCGTGCTCGGGCGGATGCTATCCGTTCGCCGCGAAGATCATGTTCCCGTTTCTGCGCGCGGCACGGCCTATATTGACCGTGCAATCGCACTCGAAAGCGGCGGCAAACTCGCCGCGCCGCTGTTTTACGGCTTGCTGCTTGAAGAAGCGCAACCGAAATCGGATGACAGCGTGTTGGTTGTTGATGCCGGAAGTGGCTATTTGCCCGCCTTGGTCAAAGCCATGGTCGCTTCGGTTGATGTTATTTCGCCAGATGAGGCAGCATCAAAAAGCCGCAAGCGCAAAAACTATTCATTGATTCTGGTTGATGGTGCAATTGAATATGTGCCTGACAGCCTGGTCAAACGTATGGCCGACGGCGGACGTATCGTCACCGGATTGGCTGCAAATGGCGTAACCCGCCTCGCCACCGGACGCCAATCAGCCAATGGCGCAGCTTTGCTGCCGCTGGCCGAAATCGGCATCCCGCGCCTAACGTCATTCGACAAGCCAGAAAGCTGGAGCTTCTAATCATGAGAAAACGGGTTGGTGTTGGTGCATTGCTGGCCAGTGCCGCGATCTTCGCCGCCCCGGCGCAGGCTGATACCCTGCGCGATGCGCTTGTCAGCGCCCATCAAACCAATCCAACCCTGCAGGCGGCCCGCGCAACCCAGCGCGCAACCGATGAAGGCGTGCCGATTGCAAAGGCGGGCGCGCTGCCTGATTTGCGTGCAACGGCGACGCATATTGAATTCGTAAAACCGTCGGGCAACAGCTTCACCGCGCCAGAACGTAATTTGGGAGTTACAGTTGCGCTTGGCGTTCCGGTCTATTCGGGCGGCTCTGTCAAAAACGGTATCCGGGCCGCGAAAGTGCGCGTTGCTGCGGGACAGGCCGATTTGCGCGGGACCGAATCGACAATATTCAGCCAAGTTGTCGCAGCCTATATGGATGTGATCCGCAATGAGGCGATCGTTGGCCTTTCGCTTAATCAGGTCAATGTTCTGACGGTCAATCTGCAAGCAACCGAAGACCGTTTCGAGATTGGCGATCTGACACGCACCGACATTGCGCAGTCCCAATCGCGCCTTTCGATTGCCCAAAGTGATCTGCTTTCGGCGCAGTCCAACCTGATTTTCGCACGCGAAACATATATCCGCCTTATCGGACAAGCGCCCGACGATTTGCAGCCACCGCCGCCGCTGCCCGGTCTGCCGGACACTGCCGAAGATGCGGTGTTCACAGCATTGGAAAGCAATCCTGACTTGATCGCTGCAAAAGAACGTGTTGAAGCGGCTGGATTTGATACCAAGGTTGCGGGCGCGGGCCGCTTGCCCACCTTGGCGCTGTTTGCAAATGGCGATTACACCAATTACTTCGGCACACTGGGCGGGCCGACTGCCTCCAATTTTGCCCAGGTTGAAAAAACCGCAAATGCCGGGGTCAGGCTGACCATTCCGATTTTTCAGGGCGGACGTCCTGCAGCGCAGCAAAGACAGGCCGGTGCACGTGCATCGGCGGCGTTTGAACAGATGATTGCTACCGAACGTAACATCATTGCAACTGTTCGCGCGTCTTACTCAAGCTGGCTTGCGGCCAATTCGATCATCGAAAGCTCGCAAGCGGCCGTTGCAGCGGCCGAATTGGGCCTAGAAGGTGTCCGGGCAGAAAACTCGATCGGAAACCGTACAATTCTGGATGTGTTGAATGCAGAACAGGAACTGCTTTCCTCCCGCGTTCAGCTCGTGACCGCGCGCCGCAACGCCTATGTCGCCGGTTTCACCCTGCTAGCCGCAATGGGCAAGGCAGAAGCGCGCGATTTGGGCCTGGGTGACGAGGGGCTGCTATACGACCCGAACGTTAACTATGACCGGGTGCGCAACAAAGTCTGGGACTGGGACCGCGATCCGAAACCTGCACCCGTTTCAACAAGAACCGTTGACATTCCCGCTCCTGACGCGGACATTCCTGCTGCTGCCGATCAAAACGGCCAGTGAACAGACCAGTTTGTTAAGGTAATTTGGGCGGGGGCTTGAATAACATGCGCCAAGAAGGCGAAGCATCAGTCGAGGAAATTCTCGAATCGATTAAGAAGGTGATCGCGCGCGACAACCGCGCAAATGCCGCTGTCGAGCGCCGCAAGCGTGAAGATGACGGTGTAATCGAAGAAATCGCCGAATCCGTATTGCACGATAGCGCAGACGAAATTCTCGACCTTGGCACCGCTGAACTGATCGAAGATGGGGCCGAGAATATCGAAGACATCCATGAAGATGGCTCGGCTCCGCTTGTCACCGATGCGCTGCGCGATTCTATGCGCGAAAACCTTGCCGCATTGGCCATGCTCGCCGAACCGGGTGCTCCGCCGCAAATCGTCCGCTCTGGCGAAACTTCGCTCGAAGGGTTGGTCCGCGAAATGCTACGCCCGATGCTGGCCGAATGGCTCGATAACAATCTGCCGGGAATGGTGGAACAAATGGTGCAAACCGAAATTGCCCGAATTGCGGGTAAACGCTCTTAGGCGGACAATACCCGCAATTCGGGCTTGCGCGGCACGGCGCAGCCTTTACTCATTTACCGCATGATCAAGACCATTCGGCATACCGCCGCATTCGCCGTTTCAGCCATTACGCTGGCCATGGCAACACCCGCTTTCGCTGACCAGCAAGCGGCGGCAGGCACCAAAAACCATGCCCCGATGAGCGCGGAGGATCTTGTTGCAATGCCCCGTCTCGGCGGGCCGGCAACCACTGCAAACGGGCATTATGCGGTCTATTGGGTTACTGAAACGGACCGTGAGACTTTCGAACGCAGCACCGCGCACTATCTGATCGATCTGCGCGCGCCCGACAAATCACCGGTGAAGATCGACTTGGGCGAATCCGCACATGATCTGGCCTTTGGATCCGATGATTGGCTCTATTTCCTTTCGGATCGACCCTCCGACGATTCTGAAGAGGGGGCGGAGAGTTCTAGCCAAGTCTGGCGCGCTGCGCTGGAGGCGGATGGCAATGTAACCGGGCCAATGCAGGTCACAAAATTACCCGCCGATGTCCAGGGGTTTCATCTGAGCCCCGATGCCGCCAAAATTGCAGTGTTTGGCGATATCGGCCGTGACTGTGCGACATTCGGCTGTGACGGCGATGGCACCGCGCATGTGCCCGGGCCGGGAACAGGCCGTATCTACGACGCCGAAGATGGTATTTACCGCCATTGGGACACGTGGGAAACGCCCGGTACATTCAGCCGTGTTTTTGCATTCGATATCGAAAATGGCGTGGCCATTGGCCGCGGCATCGCGGCCGATGGGCCTAAGGATGATGACGCTTTGGTTGGTGATACGCCGACAAAACCTTTTGGCGGTGGAGAGGAAATTGCTTGGGCGCTCGATTCCTCGGGCCTCTATTTCGCGGCACGGCAAAGCAACGCACAGGAACCCGTCTCGACCAATGTCGATATTTACTGGTCCGCGCTCGACGGTACGGCTCCGACAAATCTGACGGTGGCAAACGAAGCTTTCGACAATCTTCCCGCCCCCTCACCCGATGGCAAATGGCTCGCCTATGCCGCAATGGCACGTCCGGCTTACGAAGCTGATAGGATGGTGATCCATCTGCGAAATGTTGAAACAGGCGAAACGCGCGCCTTAACCGGATCGTTCGACCGGTCATTCAGTTCTATTGCATGGACGGAGGATTCGCGCTGGATCATCGCTGGGGCGCAAGATGTGCTTGATACACCCGCGTTTAAAATCGACCCTCGCAGCGGAGAGGTAGAGCGGCTCGATCTGATGGCCGGTTATGAAGCACGGATCGGATCGATCACACCGCTGCCTGGCAACAAACTTCTGTTTACGCGCAATTCGATTGGCGGCCCATCCGAACTATATTTGTCAGAAGATCACGGGCAGGCAATGCCGCTGACATCCGCCGCCAACAAACTGCTCGGGCGGCGCGCATCTGTCATCACCAAACGGTTCAGTTTTGACGGGGCTGACGGGGAAACCGTTTGGGGCCAAATCACCAAGCTTGAAAATTTTCAGGGCGCTATGCCCGCCATCCTCTACGTTCATGGCGGGCCGCAGGGATCATTCAACGATGGTTGGTCCAGCCGCTGGAATCCGCGCGTTGTCGCCAGTCAGGGATATGCGGTTGTCTCTGTCGATTTTCACGGCAGCAGCGGATACGGGCAGGCCTTTACCGACAGTATCAACAAGGATTGGGGCGGCAAACCGCTTGAAGATTTGCAAAAAGGCCTGGCTGCTGCGCTTAAAGAAGACGCGCAGATAGACGGATCACGCGTCTGCGCGATGGGCGCATCTTATGGCGGTTACATGATGAACTGGATTGCCGGAAAATGGCCAGACCGGTTCAATTGCCTTGTCCAGCATGACGGCTTGTTCGACATGCGCAGTTTTTATTACGCGACAGAAGAATTGTGGTTTCCGCGCTGGGATTTTGGCGGATCATACGCGGAAAATTCCGAAGAATATGAAAAGTGGAACCCGGTCAACCACGTCAACAATTGGAAAACGCCGATGCTCGTCATCACCGGCGAAAAGGATTTTCGTGTTCCCTACACGCAAGGGTTGCAAAGCTTTACCGCACTGCAAGAACGGGGCGTTCCGGCAAAATTGTTGGTATTTCCCGACGAAAACCATTGGGTGCTCAAGCCGAAGAACTCGTTGCAATGGCACAATATAGTTTTTGATTGGCTTGGCACATATCTTGGCAAGAAATCGATCGAGCCGAACGCTCCGCCAATCGCTGCAGAATGAACAATCGGGCCGATTTGATGCGGGCGCAATTGGCGTTGACGAAGATCGGGGGCGAAACGCTCGACCGGCAGGTTTTCCTATGCGCCGTCTCGGAAAAACAAAAATGTTGCAGCCATAACGATGGTCAGCGTGCGTGGAATTTCCTGAAGAAACGGCTGAAAGAACTCGGATTGGTTGGCCCGAAACAGGCGGACGGGTCTGGCGGTATCGGGCGCGGCAAGGCCGATTGCCTGCAAATATGCGCTGCCGGACCAATCGCCGTCATTTGGCCGGATAATGTCTGGTATCATTCCTGCAACGAGGATGTTCTTGAACAGATCATCCAGCAGCATCTGATTGGCGGCAAGCCGGTGGATCAATACCGGCTACGCGACACGGCACACTCTGCCCCGCCTGCATAATTAGCCATTTGAATCGGGCTTTTCATCATCGGGCGTCAGATCGGTTACACTTTCATCATGGCCCGTTCCGCTCGATAGAAACACCAACCCCATGAGCGCCGCGGTAAGCAGCATCATAAATCCGATCCCCAATGCGGCCGCGATATAGAAATGGATCGAGGCAGGGCTTTCACCATCATAAAGCATGGCAATGGCGATAATCACCACACCAATCGTGACCAACAGCATAAATCGCATCAGCCGCTTGTAACGCGCCCATGCATATGCAGCTTGTTCAGGATCATCGAGAGGGGATTTGCCAGCCATGCGCGCCTCATGCGGATGGCGCGCGCACTTGGCAATCATCTATTTTGCCGTCGCCTTGGCAAAAGCACCGGCTTCATGCCAATATGCAGCGGATCTAGAGGAAGGAACCGCAAGAATGGACATCGCGAAGATCATTGGAAACCGTGCCGGAGCGAATGTTATAACTTGCGATGTGAATGACCGGGTCCGGCAAGCTGCTGCGATCCTTGCGGAAAACCGGATTGGCGCCCTACCGGTGATGGATGGCGGTAAGCTGGCAGGCATATTCTCTGAACGTGATGTGATTTACCGACTCGCGGAATTCGGCCCTTCATGCCTGGAAAGAACCGTTGGCGAAGTGATGACGGCAGAACCGATTACTGTGGATCTGACCACCAAGGTGGATGATGCATTGGCCCTGATGACCCGCAAGCGCATCCGTCACCTGCCGGTGATGGATGGCGGGGCCATGAGCCGTTTCATTTCCATCGGGGATTTGGTGAAATCACGGATTGACCAAGTTGAGAATGAAGCCGCTGCAATGCGCGACTATATTCAAGGCGCCTGAATGAAGGCGTCTGACCTATGGCGATCCATGGCGGCAGGTTGACTAGCGCTTGAGTCGCTTGATCGACACACCTACATAGGCGGCATGGCCGATACCCTTACCTTGACCGAAGCCGCTGCGAAACGCGTGGCATGGATTGCTGAAAAACAATCAAAACCGGCGATTCTTCGCCTGTCTGTCGAGGGCGGGGGATGTTCGGGTTTCCAGTATAAATTTGACCTATCCGATGGTGCAGATGGTGACGATTCCGTCAGTGTAACCAGCGGAGTAAAGCTGGTTGTCGATCCGGTCAGCCTTGATCTGGTGGGCGGCAGCGTCGTTGATTTCGTTGAATCGCTTGGCGGAGTGGCATTTCGGGTCGAGAATCCCAACGCCGCTGCTGGTTGCGGCTGCGGTTCGAGCTTCGGCATCTAGTGCGAATAGCAACATACAACATCAACGGGGTCAAAGCGCGTTTGCCGCGTTTGATCGAATGGTTGGATGAAACGCGCCCCAAAGTCGCATGTCTGCAGGAAATCAAAAGCCAGGATGATGGCTTTCCTGCGCATGAATTTGAAAAGATCGGCTACAAAGCCATCTGGCACGGGCAGAAGAGTTTTAACGGTGTTGCCATTCTGGCAGACGGTGTCGAGCCTGTAGAAACGCAGCGGGGCTTGGGGATCGCTGGCCCGAAAGAGGGGGAGGGCGAACAGGCCCGTTACCTTGAAGCGGATGTGGATGGGGTTCGTGTCGCCTGTATCTATTTGCCCAATGGCAATCCGCTGCCGGGGCCAAAATTCGATTACAAACTGGCCTGGATGAAACGTTTGCGCGCGCGCATGGCGCAGCTGTGGCAACTGGAGATTCCTTGCGCGGTTGTGGGTGATTACAATGTCATCCCGCATGATGATGATGTCTGGGCACCAAAAGCGATGGCGGCGGATGCATTGATGCAGCCTGCATCACGCGATGCATATAGCCAGCTGCTGGCTGACGGATGGACGGATGCGGTGCGGACGCTTAATCCGCGCGGCGGGGTGTGGACCTATTGGGATTTCCAGTCAGGCGCATGGCAACGCGATCACGGTTTCCGGATCGACCATTTGCTTCTCACGCCCGAACTCGCTGACAGGATTTCCGCAGTCGGCGTTGACAAGGAATATCGGGGGCGGGAAAAACCCAGCGATCATACGCCGGTTTGGGTAGAGATTGCCCCGCAATAGTCGGGCAAAGAAAAAGCCCCCTCCTGATATGGGAAGAGGCTCCTTCTAAATTCCAGATCTACGCTGCGATTAGCGGTAGAAGATATGCGTGTTGATCGACGCGCGCTTGGCTTTGCGATAGCTCCAGCGCGGCTTCACATAGGTTGCGTGGAAATAGAGCGAATCTTGCGCTTCGCTTTCCCACTGCGCTTCATGGGCAATGTTGGCGATTGCCTTGGCGCGGTTCCATGCAGCCGATCCGCGTCTGATATTGGGCATCCGGCCGCCTTTAACAAAGCTGAACTGAGCACGCTGGTATACAACGCCGCAATAGCTTGATGGGAACTGGCTGGATTCGCTGCGATTGATAACAACCTGCGCCACCGCCAATTGACCGTGGAGCGGTTCACCGCGCGATTCGAAATAGACTGTACCGGCCAGGCACTCCATTTCGCGTGAAAGCTGGTTGGATGTGTCTGTTTGTGAAACCAGATCGCGCAAGGAAGATGCCTTCGGCGCATTATCGGTTCGTTCGTCAGATGCGGCGGGTTGGTTTTCTTCGGGAAGCGGCTGAACCACTTCTTCAGAAACAAATGTCGGAACCGTTTCATCGGTTACAGCCACAATCAGAGGAGAATTTTCAGTCTCGGTTTCAACACCGGATTCGGCATTGGCGCCCGAGATTTCGGCGCTTGCAAATGTGATTCCCAATGCTGCAGTAAGAGCAGCAGCACCGGCAAAATGGGTCTTACGAGCCATGTTTTTACTACTTTGAGCGGTTGACGAGCTCTGTCGCAGGCTGGGACCCGATTGCGTCGTTTGTCTTGTAAGTAAGGTCCAGTGTGCAGCCTGCCGGCCGCCCCCCGTCTGCGTGCTAATCCTTGAACCCCATGTTCAAAAACCGCCTACGCATAGAGTGGTTGATAGGCTAAATAGTTTCAGCAGAAATCAAGTCAACCTATTTATGCTGCAGTGCGACAAAACGTGCTGCGCCTGCGATATCCAGCTCGACAATCCAAAGGTCAGGGTCCTGGTGTCCGCGTTTGGCCAAATATCCATCAAATTCCGCGGGTTTTTCCAAATCTTGCTCGCGGGTTAGTGTGAAAGAGCGCGATCCGTCCATCATCGGCATCCGTTCATAGAACTTCGCCGGTTCGTCGCGCTCCAGCGTAACTATCGCAAGAGTGCCTGCATCGCGCTCTCCTTTGGACAGCACCGTCGCAAATCCGCCCTCAGCCTGAACTGCACGAACAAGGCCCGAAACTTCCAGATGGGTTGGCAGCCGCTGTTCCATAGGGATTGCTACTCTGAAGAGTAGCCTGGTAGGCCTGACAGGGGGATGTGGGATCGCATAAATGTACCTGTGCCGCGGCCGATTTCATCGCCCTCTTCGTCAATCAGCCGGGATTCTGCGACGAAAACGCGGCGTTTGCCGCTGACCCATCGCCCTTCTGCAATCACGCGGCCTTTACGCACAGGCTTTGTAAAGTGAAGGTTGAACGAGGTTGTCAGCAGGAAACGGTCGCTTACCAATGTGTTCGCGGCATAGAATGCGGCATCATCGAGCATTTTGAAGTAAATCGTACCGTGTGCCGCGCCTGCCGCATGATACGACGTTTCGGTGACATCGAAGGTCAGCCGCGTAGAGCCGCGCGCAACAATCGTAAGGGCTGATTCGAACAGCGCATTGACCGGTGCGGAGGCATAAAGCCTCTCAAGCGCGCGGTAGTGTAGGTCCGCGCCGGAAGAGGGCGCGTCAGGCGACGTCACGATCAGACACGTTGGACAAATGAGCGTAAATGGCTTCGGCGCTCTGCGCCTCGGTCAAGGCTTGATGCACAGAATCATTGCGGACCAGCCGCGAAATTGCAGCCAATGCATGAAGGTGGCCGACACCGGCATTTACAGGGGAAAGCAAGCCAAAGACCAAATCAACATCCATCCCATCAGCCGAACCAAAATCGACGGGCTGTTCAAGTTTGAACATAACAGCGACTGGACGGCTCACACTGTCGGCGCGGGCGTGAGGGATAGCGACACCGCGGCCAAAACCGGTGCTGCCCAATGCTTCACGTTCTTCCAGCGATTCAAGCACCTCCATTGAATCCACCTCGTAAACCGCAGCGAAACGTTCGGCGACGGCTTGAAGAATCTGCTTCTTATTGTCAGCCTCGATAATATCGACAGCTTGGGGGCTTAGGTTGAAATGGGCGTCCATATGTCCGGTTTTCGGTAGTCGGCACGCACCCGATCTTCGCGGGAGAACGCCTGATTTAACTAGTTTGTCCGGCCCAATCTGAGGGGGAGTTGTTCCGGCGTAAGCAATAGTCTGGGGGGTCAGAAAATGCTCTTAATGCGGTTCAACCCATCCGATTGAGCCGTCTCTGCGGCGATAAACCATATTATGCTGGCCACTTCCAGCATTTTTGAACAGCATGGCGTTGGTGTCACGCAGATCAAGCATCATCACCGCATCGGCCACGCTGGCTTCGGGAATATCGACTTTGGTTTCGGCAATCACGGGCGGTGCATCGGCCACTTCTTCCTGCTCAGGCTCTTCAGCGGCAAAGATCGTATAGGCCGCTTCTTCTTCCTTCAACGCATGGGCGGCTTGTTCGTGGCGATCATTCAGGCGGCGCTTGTAACGCCGGATCTGCTTGTCGATTTTTTCTGCCGCCTGATCGACCGCTTGATGTGCATCATGCGCCTCAGCATGGCTTTTCACGGTCAATCCTTGCATCACATGGGTCACAATATCGCAGCTGAACGCGCCCGCCGGCGCTCGCCCCAACGTGACGTGCGAACTGACGCCTTTCCCGAAATATTTTTCAACAATGGCATTCAGGCGATCCGCAGCATGATCTTGAAGTGCCGAGCCGGTTTCAACTTGGTGGCCTGAAACGCGAATATCCATTGTTGTATTCTCCTTTTTGAACAGGATCAGTGTCGTCTATTTACCCCATATGGGGGTTTCGATTTGCTTTATGAATGCCTGATGCCGGGATAATTCTTCAGCCGAGGCAGAATGCGGACGGGGTGCACGAAATTCACGGTTGGCCGTTTTGGCACTGCGTGGTTCAAGCGTGGGGGAATTGGCCGCGTCTGCCGCCAGTTCCAGCCCGATCTGCCTTCCGCCCGTTAGCTCAACATAGACCTGCGCCAGCAATTCGGCATCAAGCAACGCGCCGTGCTTAACCCGGTGGCTGCGATCAACACCGTAACGCGTGCATAAGGCATCGAGCGAGTTCTTCGCGCCGGGATGTTTTTTGCGCGCCATGGCAACCGTATCAATCATCCGGTCTAGCGAGATGGGTTCACGGTCAATCAGCGCAAGCTCATTGTTGAGAAAGCCGAAATCGAAGCCCGCATTGTGGGCCACCAGCGGCGAGTCGCCCAGAAATGCCAACAAATCATCGACGGTCTTGGAAAAAAGCGGCTTGTCGGCAAGAAATGCGGACGACAGACCGTGCACCGCCTCAGCGCCAGCAGGCATATCGCGTTCCGGGTTGTAATACGCGTGGTACGACTCGCCTGTTTCAACCCGATTGACCATCTCAACACAGCCAATTTCAACCATCCGGTCGCCCGTTTTAGGGTCGAGGCCAGTGGTTTCGGTGTCGAAAACAATTTCACGCATTGGGGGGACTATCGGCCTGCTTACAGTTTCGCGCAAGGGGTCGAATCGGGCTTTATTTTTTGGGGTCGCGCAGTGCTTTGATCAAATTTTGAACTTGGCGTTGCGTTTCATCAAGGGAACAGCCGGTTTCGATAATGTGGTCAGCCTTTGCCCGCTTTTCCGCATCTGGTACCTGCAGGCCAAGAATATGGTCAAATTTCTCAGGCGTCATGCCGGGCCGCTGCAGAACCCGCTTGCGCTGAATATCGGCGGGGGCTGATACGACAATGATGTGATCGACCGATTCATGGCCGCCCTTTTCAAAAAGCAGCGGAATGTCGAACAACACCAGTGGAGCGCCCGCATTTTCAAGCAGGAATATCTGGCGTTTTTTCGCGACAACGGGATGAACAATGGCTTCGAGCCGGGCAAGCGCATCGGGATCGCTGAAAACGATTTTTCCAACCATTTCTCGATCAAGCCCGCCGGGCCCGGTGCTGCCAGGAATTTCAGCTTCGATTGCAGGCAGCAGTTCTCCGCCCGGACCTTGCAACGCACGAACCTGGGCATCGGCATCGAAAACCGGCACTCCGGCAGCGTCAAACATTGCTGCAACGGTGGATTTGCCCATTCCGATAGAACCCGTGAGGCCGATAATTTCGGGCTGATTCATCCCATCAACCTTTCACGCAATTCACTGTCATATTCGCGGGGGGGCGCCGCGCGGAAAAACAGTTCAAACGCCGTTGCCGCCTGTCCGATCAACATAGAATAGCCATCAATTGTTTGAAACCCGCCCCTACGCGCATTTTTCAAAAACGGCGTATCAATCGGATCGGTCACAATGTCATACGCAATACTGCCGGGCGGGGCGTGGGAAAAATCAAACGGCAGCGGCGGCTGACCGCGCATACCCAGCGGTGTGGTGTTCACAATCAGATCACAGCAGCCCTCACGGTCATCAAATGCAAAGTCGGTAGAGCTCGCAAAATGTGACAGCGGGGCAACATGGTGTTCGCCTTGCGGCGCCAGATCGGCCAGCAAGGTTTCCGCCTTGTTGGTATCGCGGGCGGCCAGAACCAATACCATTCCCTGATCGGCCAATGCGGTTACAATGGCGCGTGCAGCACCGCCGGCACCAAGAACGCGGGCCATCCGAAACAAATGATTCTTGGCCAGTTCACCTGCAAGCGGTTCTAGAAAACCGGCCAGATCGGTATTGTAGCCTTTCAATCGCCCGTCGGCTTGGCGAACCACGGTGTTCACCGCGCCCACTTTTTGCGCCAGCGGATCCAGATCATCCATCAATGCCATAACCGCTTGCTTATGCGGCATGGTAACATTGCAACCCGCCCAATTCGTATCCTTACGCCTGTCACCAATGTAATCGGCCAGTTCGGCTGGTTGAACATGGTGGGCGCGGTAACCGGCGTTCCGGCCAATCTTATCCAGCCAGAACCCGTGGATCAGCGGTGACTTTGAATGGTCAATCGGATCGCCGATCACTTCGGCATAGAGACGCGTCATGCCGGTAACGCCCCCAATTCGCGCAATGCGCCAAGCACTGACAGCAGCGGCATCCCCAACACGGTAAATTGGTCACCATCTATCCGGTTAAACAATTGCACGCCCATCGCCTCAATCCGGAAAACCCCGACACAGCCGCCAACTTCCGGCCATTCCTGTTCAAGATAGGTTTCGATAAATTCATCCGACAATTCACGGACATGAAGCAATGCCGCCGCATTGCCCGACCAAAGTTCTTTACAATCACGGACCAACGCAGCCCCGCTATGAAGCTCCATCACCTTTCCTGAAAAGAAGCGCAGGTGATCGGCGGCAGCATCGCGGTTTTCAGGTTTGTCAAAACGCCTGCCACCGCAGACCACCAATGAATCGCTGCCAAGAACCAATGCGCCAACCTTGGTCGATGAGGCAGTCTCAGCCAATGACACCGCCTTAGCCTTTGCCAAACCCAGCGCCCGTGCCGTCTGCCCTGGCGGCGAATTGCCCAGATCATTTTCTACGGCACGTTCGTCAATATTCGCTGGGACACAGCGATATTTCACACCCGCTGCATCAAGCATTGCACGGCGCGATGCGCTTTTTGAGGCAAGAACCAGCGTCATATCGGTTTTGGTCCAACTTTTGGCGGAATTTCTCGCCGTTCGCGTTCACCGGCAAGATTGATCACCGCAGCCGCAGTTTCTTCGATGGAGCGGCGCGTGACATCGATAACTGGCCAACCATTATCGGCATACATCCGGCGGGCAAATTTGACCTCTTCACGCACAGCCTCATCATCAACATAAGAAGTTTCGGTTTGTTCATTCAGGCTTAGCAAGCGGTTGCGGCGCACCTGCACCAGCCGTTCGGGCGCGGTGGTCAGGCCAACAACCAAGGGATGGCGCAATTTAAACAGATTTTCCGGCGGCGGGCTTTCGCGGACAAGAGGTATATTGGCGGTCTTATAGCCGCGATTGGCCAGATAAATGCTAGTCGGCGTTTTTGATGTCCGTGAAACACCTGCCAATACAATGTCAGCCTCTTCCCAATTTTCCCAACCAATCCCGTCATCATGGGCGATCGTATAATGGATTGCATCAACCCGCCGGAAATAGGCATCATCCATCAAATGCTGACGGCCCGGACGGCCATGCGCCTCCTGACCCAATTGATTTTCCAATGCCTCTGTCACAGCATCCAGCGCCGGTACGGCCGGAAGGCTCAACTGGCGGCAATGATCTTCCAATCGCGAACGGGTTTCTGCATTCACCAAAGTAAACAACACCAGACCCGGATTGGAGGCCAGTTCAGGAACAATCCGGTCGAGATGCTGTTTTGAACGCACCATCGGCCAAAAATGTCTTACTATGTCGGCATCTTCAAATTGCGCGAGCGCAGCTTTGGCGACCATTTCCAGTGTTTCGCCAGTGGAATCGGAGACCAGATGGAGGTGAAGGCGGCTCATACAAATCAGGCAATCGCGCTGTGGACAATGACGCGCATAAAACACGGGACAAAGCTGACGACAAGTTTAAGCGCCAATTCCATGCCCAATCCGAGTCATTGCTGAGTCAGTTTGTGGACATAAAATCGGCTTTTCGACAGCTTGGGGACAACGTGGAAAACTATTACTAGACTCGCAATTCTGCAGAGTCGCGCGGCGCAAAACCCTGTTCACGGCTGGAGAAATCGGGCAAGGACCAGATGTCCCCGATATCCACAGGGCCAACAAACACCATCATCCTATTTATATAATTATATTATTTAGTAAGAGGACCTTCGATGGCTGGAATTCTACTCGATACTTTGCGCGGCAATCGCGGCGATCAGACCCCGCTTTGGCTGATGCGGCAAGCTGGCCGTTATTTGCCTGAATATCGCGAATTGCGCGCCGAAAAAGGCGGCTTTCTTGAGCTGGTCTATGATGGCCAGGCAGCTGCCGAAGTCACACTTCAACCGATCCGGCGGTTCGGATTTGACGGTGCAATCCTGTTTTCGGACATTTTGATCATACCCTATGCCATGGGTCAGAAGCTGGAATTTCTGGCGGGAGAGGGGCCAAAGCTCTCTCCTAAGCTGGTGGATCATACGCTGAGTGCGCTTAAAGCTGTGCCTGAGCGCCTTTCTCCGATTTATGACACCGTGGGCAGGGTAAAGGCCGGACTCGGCTCTGAAACGACCTTGCTGGGCTTTGCAGGCTCTCCTTGGACCGTTGCGACATATATGACAGCGGGCGAAGGCAGCCGGGACCAATATGAAACCCGTGCAATGGCCTATCGCGATCCGGTTGCTTTTGGCGAAATCATCGATGCTATTGCTGATCTGACGACCGAATATCTCGCCGGTCAGGTCGAAGCTGGCGCCGAAGCGGTGCAATTGTTTGACAGCTGGTCGGGCACGCTTGCCCCTTCTGAATTTGAACGCTGGGTGATTGCGCCCAATGCAAAGATTGTTGCGCAAATGCGTGCCCGCTATCCCTATTTGCCCATTATTGGATTTCCTAAAGGTGCCGGTGAAAAACTGCCTGTATTTATGAACGAAACGGGTGTTTCTGCGGCGGGTCTTGATGAAACGGTTGATCCTGTTTGGGCCAATTCCGTGCTGCCTGACGAATTTCCGGTTCAGGGAAATCTTGATCCGTTGCTGCTGCTTTCAGGCGGTGATGCGCTGGAATCCGGTGCCCGCCGCATTTTGGAATCTTTTGCGGATCGTCCGCATGTTTTCAATCTGGGTCACGGTATTGGCCAGCACACTCCAATTGCACATGTCGAACAGTTGGTTGCTGCGGTCAGAAATTGGCAACCGGGTTAATTTTCATCTTAGGGTGTAAGGCAAAGCCTTGTGAGCAAATGATAGGCTTGTGAGAAAATGACGGGGTGATTTTTCATTTCGAAATCCCTAAGCATGCGATCATGCAGGAATTTCTCTCGACGATTTATTTGTGGCTCAAGGCCGGACATATCATTTTCGTGATTTTCTGGATGGCCGGCTTGTTCATGCTGCCGCGGTTCTTTGTCTATCATCAGGAAGCAGCACCCGGTTCGGATGAAGAAAAGGCCTGGATTGATCGAGAGCGTAAATTGCTCAAAATCATATTATTGCCATCGATAATCGCGGTTTGGGTGCTCGGCCTGGCGTTGATGTCAGCCACGGGGGCCCATGCACAAGGCTGGTTCCACGCCAAGCTGCTCATCGTCTTGATCCTATCGGGCTATCATGGCTGGATGGGGGCCTATGCCAAAAATCTGGCCCGCGGTGAACGTCTGCTTGAGGGTAGGAAACTGCGGCTGATCAATGAAGTGCCAGGCATTGCCGCAGCGATTATTGTCATTCTGGTAGTGGTTAAACCGTTCTGATTTTGCGAGCTGTTGTTGCTCGCGGCGATTCAAATTGTTTGACGCGGCTTTTGACGAAGCCTAGTTGAAATCCATCTCCGGCTGAGGATCGCTTTTGAGCGAACCGGGTCTGCTTTCTCCAAGCCCAAATTGACCTGCCGGCCACAATCCAATTGCCCGTTGTTCGGGCCATGAAAGACCAAATATGCATCTTAAAGATCTTAAACTTAAAACCCCGGCCGAGCTTGTCAGCATGGCCGAAGAACTTGGTGTCGAAAGTGCTTCGACGATGCGCCGTCAGGATTTGATGTTTTGCATCCTGCGCGAACAGGCCGAGGATGAAGATTATAATGAAGATATTATGGGTATCGGCACAATTGAGGTGCTGCAGGATGGCTTTGGTTTTTTGCGCAGCCCCGAGGCGAATTACCTTGCCGGTCCAGGCGACATCTATGTTTCGCCCAACCAAATCCGCAAATGGGGATTACGCACGGGCGATACTGTCGAAGGCGAAATTCGCGCACCTAAGGAGGGCGAACGTTATTTTGCACTGACCAGCCTGACGAGTGTCAATTTCGAAGATCCTGATCAGGTCCGTATGCGGACCAATTTTGACAATCTCACACCGCTTTATCCTGAAGAGAAGCTGTCGCTGGATACGCTTGACCCGACGGTGAAGGATAAATCTGCCCGTGTGATCGATATTATTTCGCCGCAAGGTAAGGGCCAACGTGCACTGATCGTTGCGCCGCCGCGCACCGGTAAAACGGTTCTGCTGCAAAATATCGCAAAAGCGATCACCGATAATCACCCCGAAGTGTTCCTGCTGGTGCTGCTCGTTGATGAGCGGCCCGAGGAAGTCACCGATATGCAGCGCAGCGTGAACGGCGAAGTCATCTCCTCCACCTTTGACGAGCCTGCAACGCGCCATGTTCAAGTCGCTGAAATGGTGATTGAGAAAGCCAAACGCTTGGTCGAACATAAGCGCGATGTGGTGATCTTGCTCGATTCGATCACCCGTCTGGGCCGCGCCTACAACACGGTGGTTCCCAGTTCGGGTAAAGTTCTGACCGGCGGTGTCGATGCCAATGCGCTTCAACGGCCGAAACGTTTCTTCGGCGCAGCGCGTAATATCGAAGAAGGTGGGTCGCTTTCAATCATCGCTACCGCGCTGATCGATACCGGTAGCCGGATGGACGAAGTGATCTTTGAAGAATTCAAAGGCACAGGCAACTCGGAAATCGTGCTGGACCGCAAGGTTGCCGATAAACGTATCTTCCCGGCACTCGATGTCGGAAAGTCAGGTACGCGTAAGGAAGAGCTGCTGGTCGAGAAGGACAAGCTTTCAAAAATGTGGGTCCTGCGCCGCATCCTCATGCAAATGGGGACCATCGATGCGATGGAATTCCTGCTCGACAAGATGAAGGATTCCAAGACGAACGAAGATTTCTTCGATACGATGAACCAGTAGGTTCCGTGCTTGCCGGCTGACAAGTAATATGATTGCTTGTTAGCCGGCATGTGGTTTTTGATCCGTTCAGGATTTTCCGGGTGCGTAGCATTATTGACTGAACGGATTACCAACCCTTTTGCAATTGCGCGCTGGGCCGCGCTTCGACAAAATTTCGTCAATGCAAAGCGTTGTAAAATGGCTGAAAACTACGGATTGACCCGCATTATCCAGCCTTTGCCTTTTCAAGTTGTGCGGCCATCATCTCCCACAGCTTGTTCATTGCTTTCATCGGCCTGACCATCACTTTAAAATCGATGATCTTACCTTGTTCGTTGAATCGGATCATGTCGATGCCGTTCACATGAATTCCGTCAAGTTCATTGGTAAATTCCAGCACTGCCGTATCACCATCCACCACTTCGCGGACATATTCAAAACTGTCTGATCCAAGAACTTGCCCGGCGGCGGAAAGATAAGCGATCACAAGTTCACGCCCCTTTTGCGGAGTGTGGACGACGGGGGAGTGGAACACGGCGTCTTCGGCGAGGATTTCCATCAATGCTTCGCGTGTGCTGCCTGCTTCGGCGACGCGGTGCCAATGCGCGATTCCTGTTTTTGCACTCATGTTACTCTCCTGAAACTGTCTGCGCGGGCCATATCCCAATGCGCTTTAAGCAATTCATTGTCTGTGCCTGCGACCAGTTCACCCGGTTCGACGAATGTGTAGATCGCATCGATTGCGCTGGATTTTGCACCATTTAACCGCTCGCGCATATCTTTTGGCTCGATTTCCCACGGATTGTTGAGGCCCATGGCAACCACAATCTCGTGCAAGGAATGCAGCGTTTGCCGCTGGAAACGGGCGACGCGCGGGCCCTTATCCTCAATCACAAGCCCTTTTTGCCGCCATTTCTTCTGGGTGGCGACGCCGGTCGGGCAGTTGCCCGTATGACATTGCATTGATTGGACGCAGCCCAATGAGAACATGAAAGGCCTGGCCGCATTGCACCAGTCGGCACCCAGCGCGAAAGCCTTGGCCATTTGCGCGCCTGAGTGGATCTTGCCCGATGCGGCGATTTTGACAGAATTTTTCTGCGAAGTCCCGACAAGCGCATTGCGAATGAATATCAACCCTTCGCGCAGAGGCATTCCCACGCTGTTGGAAAGTTCCAACGGGGCAGCGCCCGTTCCGCCTTCAGCGCCGTCGACCGTTATGAAATCCGGTGTGATGCCGGTTTCCAGCATCGCCTTGGCCATTGCAAACACCTCATGTGGCTGGCCGACGCAAAGCTTGATACCAACCGGACGTCCATTGGATAATTCGCGCAATTTGGCGATCCATTCAAGCATCTCGATTGGAGTTTCAAAAGTCGAATGGGCTGCTGGCGATAGGCAGTCTTCAGCCACAGGGATGCCGCGCGCTTCGGCAATTTCTGCGGTAACTTTTGTTCCCGGCAAAACACCGCCATGACCCGGTTTTGCACCCTGACTAAGCTTGATTTCGATCATTTTTACCCGGTCATCATCGGCCGTTTCTGCAAACAGGCCGGGGTCGAAACCGCCATCTTTTGCGCGGCAACCGAAATAGCCGCTGCCAATTTCCCAAATCAAATCACCGCCATGTTCGCGGTGATATCGGCTGATGCTGCCTTCGCCCGTATTATGCGCAAAATTGCCCATTTGCGCGCCAAGGTTGAGCGCCGAAACCGCATTGGCCGATAGCGAACCGAAGCTCATCGCAGAAATATTGAGCAGTGATGATGAATAAGGTCGGGCGCAATTGTCCTGCCCGATATCAGTGCGCCATTGCGCATTGGCATGGTCATTGGGCACAACCGAATGGCTTAGCCACTCATATTCATCAGAATAGACATCAAATTCTGTGCCCATCGGATGCGAATCCAGATCACCCTTGGCACGCGCATAGACCAGCGATCGCGCTTGGTGGCTGAATGGGCGGCCATCCAGATCATTTTCGACGACATAGGCTTGGGCGAAGGGGCGCAGTTCCTCCATTATCCAGCGAATGCGTGCAACCAGCGGGTAATTGCGCCGTAAAGTGTGCGCTGTTTGGAAGAAGTCCCACAATGCAACAAGCATAAGCGGGACAAGCAGGAACAAGCTGGCACGCGCCGAAGGGAACGCGCCGATCAAACAAACCAATGCAATCAGGCCAAGCGGTATCGCGTAACGCGGAGCGGCTGCGGTCATATTCTTGTCCTTCGGGCGTTCTTAGGGTTAATCCTTGGGATTTCACGCAAAGTGGCTTAGCCCTTGCGTTCAAGCTTTGCCAAACCCAGATTGTCAGAACAATTTCGGGATTTTTAGAGGAAACGTTATGAAGGCTAACATTGAAATCGAATGTACCCCGGAAGAGGCGCGAAGCTTTCTGGGCCTGCCCGATGTTTCAAAGGCCAATGATCTGTATGTTGATACGGTAACAAAGGCGATGAAGGGTGTGAGCAACCCTGAACAATTGCAGCAATTTGCCAAACAGCTCGCACCGGTTGGGCAGATCGGGTTTAAACTGTTCCAGAATTTTGTCGAAGGCGCGTCTGCAGCAGCAACGGGCAGCTCAAAATCTTCCAAGAAAGACTGAATCGGCTGATTTGTCTGAATTGCGGGGTGTGATGGATACGATTTACGCCCTTTCCAGCGGTTCGCCGCCAGCAGGCATTGCCGTAATACGTGTGAGCGGAGATCGGGCGGGCGGCGCGCTAACAGCATTGGCTGGATCGCTGCCCGAACCGCGCCGTGCCAGTCAAAGAACACTTCGCGGCAAACAGGGCGACCCCCTCGATGATGCATTGGTGCTTTGGCTGCCGGGGCCGGGGACGGCCACGGGTGAAGATATCGCCGAACTGCATTTGCATGGCGGACGGGCGATTGTTGCGGCGGTTGAAGGTGCTCTTGGTTCAATTGCGGGTTTACGCCGCGCAGGGCCGGGCGAATTTACACGCCGGGCTTTTACCAATGGCCGGATGGATCTGGCCGAGGCTGAGGGGCTGGCGGACCTTCTTTCTGCTGAAACAGAATTGCAACGCCGTTCTGCCATGGCGCTGGCAAGCGGCCAATTGTCCGTTCAAGTCGATGAGTGGCGGTCAGACATCCTCAAACTGTCGGCGCAGGTCGAAGCAGCGCTCGATTTTTCAGACGAGGATGATGTATCTTCGCTCCCCCCGCAATTTTCTGATGAAGTTACAGCATTGACCGCCCTTTTGGCTGGCTGGCTGACAAGGCCGCGTGCAGAAAGGCTACGGGAAGGCTACCGAATTGTTCTCGCCGGTCCGCCGAATGCCGGAAAATCAACACTTTTCAATGCTTTGCTGGAAGATGAGGCGGCAATTACCGCCTCTACGGCGGGTACAACGCGCGACGTTCTTGAGCGCGGCGTTTCGTTTGCGGGCATCCCCTTTACTTTTGTCGATACGGCAGGCCTACGCGACGAAAGTAGCGATGCCATTGAAGGGATCGGTATTGAACGGGCGCGAAAACAGCTTGCACTGGCCGATCTTATCCTTTGGCTTGGTGAAGAAGGTGCAGGGCCTGAGGCATCTTGGGAAATCGATGCGAAATGCGATGAGGAAGACCACATATCCAAACAGGATCCGCATTTCCGCATTTCCGCCGTGGAGGGCGCAGGCCTTGCCGAATTGCGCGATGCCTTGGTTGATCGGGCCCGCGCCTCAATGCCCAAGCCAGGGGTGGTGGCACTCAACAAGAGGCAACATTCTTTGATTGAGGAAGCCGAAGGCGCCTTGTCCGAAATTGGATCATTATCGGACCCTTTGCTGATTGGCGAACAATTGCGGATTGCACGATCGGCATTCGACCGATTGATTGGCCGCGCTTCGACCGAGGATATGCTCGACGCGCTGTTTGGACGTTTCTGTATCGGTAAGTGATGTTCCACGTGGAACAATTGCGTTCAATTCCTTTTGACCGACAGGGCTGCCTAGCCTAATCGGCGCGCATGCAGAAATTTGATATCCTCGTAATCGGCGGCGGTCATGCCGGTGTCGAGGCGGCTTCGGCCGCTGCGCGAATGGGTGCGCGTGTCGGGCTGGTAAGTTTCGATCTCGATGCGATCGGCGCGATGAGCTGTAACCCAGCCATCGGCGGCTTGGGCAAAGGCCATCTGGTTCGCGAAGTTGATGCGTTGGATGGCATTATTGGTCGCGCTGCCGATGCAGCTGCGATTCATTACCGGATGCTCAACCGATCAAAAGGTAGCGCCGTTTGGGGCCCGCGCATTCAGGCGGATCGCACGCTGTTCAAGGCCTGTGTCCAGAATATCATCGGCAAGCAGGACAAGCTCGAGCTGATCGAAGGGGAGGCGGCCAGCCTGTTGATTTCCGGTGGGAAGGTGTCCGGGCTTGTGCTGGCTGATGGCAATGAAATCCAATCGGCGGCGGTCATTCTTTGTACCGGTACATTCCTTGGTGGGACTTTGTTCCGCGGCGAGGAACGTTTGACCGGAGGGCGAATTGGCGAAAACTCTGCACAGCGGCTTGCTGAGCAGATGCGTGAGGCAAAACTGCCGATGGCGCGCCTGAAAACTGGCACTCCTCCGCGTCTTGATGGACGTATGATTGACTGGGCTATTCTGGCAGAACAGCCGTCTGACAGTGAACAGTGGACGATGTCGCCGATGACTGTTTCACGAAAAAACCCTCAAGTGTTTTGTGCGATTACCCGCACAAATGCGCGTAGCCATGACATTATTCGCGCCAATCTTGATCGGTCACCGCTGTTTTCCGGGGCAATTGATGCTGAAGGGCCGCGTTACTGCCCATCAATTGAGGATAAGATTCACCGCTTTGGCGACCGTGATGGACACCAAATATTCCTTGAGCCCGAAGGGTTGGACACTCATCTGATCTATCCCAATGGGATCAGCACCTCGCTGCCTGTTGACGTGCAGCATGATATGCTGCGGGCGATGGACGGCCTGTCTCGGGTGGAAATGGTGGTTCCGGGTTATGCGGTTGAATATGATCATATCGATCCGCGCGCGTTGAACCATGGACTGGAACTGCGTGATATTCCCGGGCTTTATTGTGCCGGACAGATCAATGGCACGACCGGCTATGAAGAGGCAGCGGCGCAAGGGTTGGTGGCCGGAATGCACGCTGCAGCAAGCGTTCTTGGCGCTGAACCGGCCAAGCTGGACCGTGCCAATTCCTATATGGCCGTGATGGTTGATGACCTGACGCTGCACGGCGTTACAGAACCCTATCGGATGCTCACCTCACGGGCTGAATATCGTCTGCGTTTACGGGCAAACAACGCTGCCACAAGGCTTACCCCCCTTGGTGTGGAGGCAGGGTTGATCGGAAACGAGCGGGCGCGATGGTTTGAAAAGCGAGAGGAGCAGCGTTCCACGTGGAACATTGCTCTGGAAAAAGAAGTACCTGCGACGGAGCTGCATGATGCCAATATTGCTGTGCGCCGCGATAGCGGGCCCAAACCGCTTAGTGCATGGCTGCGGTACGGCGGTGTTGATCCTAAAACATTGTCACCATGGCTGCCGCCCAGCTTTGCAGAGGGCGGTGAGTTGGCAGAGGAGTTGGTCGAGGATGCGGTTTACGCTCCCTATTTGGCCCGGCAAGAGGCTGAGCTGCGCGATCTCCGGTCGAGTGAAAATGTTCTGCTGCAATCTAATTTTCCATATGACCGTGTCCCAGGACTTTCGAATGAGATGATTGAGCGCCTTTCCAAAGCAAAGCCTGAAACACTTGCCGCGGCGGGCCGTGTGCCGGGAATTACGCCTGCTGCACTTTCAACGCTGCTGGTATATGCGCGGCGTATGGAGGTTGCAGCGGCATGATTACGAGCGAAAGTGCGGCCCGGGATTATGTTGCGGGCCTGTGTGATGCTGAGGCGATGGAGCGGCTGGATCGTTTTGTGGCTGCTCTTCGGGAAGAGAACTTACGACAAAACCTCGTGGCCAAACCCACGCTTGAGACAATGTGGCAGCGGCATATTGCTGATAGCGCTCAATTGCTTGAACATGTTTCACGTGGAACGCCTGGCGGAAAAGCGGAAACCGGCGTGTGGATGGACCTTGGCACAGGGGCTGGACTGCCCGGCCTGATTGTGGCGATCATGCGGCCCAAGCGGCCTGTGATGTTGATTGAATCGCGGCGACGGCGAATTGAATGGTTGGAAGACATGCGGACTGTTTTGGCGCTGCCCAAATGCACTATTGCCGGCTCAAGGCTTGAACTTGTGGAAACTGTTCCAGCCTCGATCATTTCCGCGCGCGCCTTCGCCCCGCTTCCTAAACTGATCGACTTATCCGCACGATTCTCCACAGGGGATACCATCTTTGTGTTGCCGAAAGGGCGTTCTGCGGCGCAAGAACTGCAAACCCTGCCGAAGAAGGTCCGAAAATTGTTTCACGTGGAACAATCGCTGACCGATCCGGATGCGGGAATTATTGTCGGTACGCTCGGGAAAGGGGCGCGAAAGCAGGTATGATCACCATTGCGATAGCCAATCAGAAGGGCGGGGTGGGCAAAACCACAACCGCCATCAACATCGCGACCGCAATGGCCGCAACCGGTTGGAAAACCTTATTGATCGACCTCGATCCGCAAGGAAATGCTTCAACCGGGATGGGTATCGAAAGCGGAGATCGTCCCTATTCCAGCTATGATTTGCTTGTCGACGAACTGCCTCTGACCAAATGCACCCTGCCAAGTAACATCCCGGGGCTTGATGTGGTCCCTGCGACTGTCGATTTGAGCGGCGCCGAAATTGAACTTGTTTCGGTGGAGGACCGGACGGCCCGCCTGACGTCCGCTCTCGCCAATCACACCGACCATGATATCTGTTTCATAGATTGTCCGCCGTCGCTCGGACTGTTGACGCTGAATGCTCTGGGTGCAGCCGATACGCTGATGGTCCCCTTGCAGTGTGAATTTTTTGCTTTGGAGGGGCTGAGTCAACTTTTGAAGACCGTTGAGCAGGTTCAGCAGCGCTTCAATCCCGATCTTGGTATAATTGGTATTGTTCTAACCATGTTTGATCGCCGCAACCGCCTTACCGATCAGGTTGCAGATGATGTGCGCGATTGCCTCGGCAATCTGGTGTTTGAGGCGGTGATTCCGCGCAATGTTCGCCTATCCGAAGCGCCCAGCCACGGTTTGCCGGCGCTCGTCTATGATCATTCCTGCGCCGGCAGCCGTGCCTATATCGCTTTGGCGCGTGAATTGATCGGACGGTTACCCGAAGAAAGGAAAGCGGCATGAGCAGTTCCAATGATGATCCCGGCAATCCAATCCGCTTGACCGTTCCGCCGCGCAAAGCTGACGCGAAAAAGAAGCTAGGCCGCGGCCTTGGTGCGTTGATGGGCGAAACCCGGCGTGAAGAGCCATTGGTTCAGACCGGCGCGGAAGCTGGACAGACAGACCAATCAGGACAAGATACTGAAAAGCAGGCAGATTCAGGCCTGGCGATGCTGTCTGTTGCATCGATTGAGCCGTTGCCCGGCCAACCGCGCACGCATTTTGATGAGGCGTCCCTTAAGGAACTGGCCGCGTCAATATCGGCGCGCGGCGTAATTCAGCCGATTCTTGTGCGGCCATTGCCCAAAGGGCGCTATCAATTGGTTGCTGGCGAGCGCCGTTGGCGTGCCGCCCAATTGGCCCAGCTTCATGCAATTCCGGCGATTGTGCGCGAGCTTGATCAGCGCGAGGTTATGGCGTTGGCGCTGATCGAAAATTTGCAGCGCGAAGACCTCAATCCGGTTGAGGAAGCGAAGGCCTATGAACGCCTTGCTGAACAAGAGGATATGACGCAGGCCGAAATCGCCAAGCTGGTCGATAAATCGCGCAGTCATGTGGCGAATATCCAGCGGCTTTTGGGCCTGCCGGATGATGTGTTGAGTTTGGTCGAGGCTGGCAGCCTGTCGATGGGCCATGCGCGCGCTTTGATCGGCCATGATGATGCGAGCGATTTGGCCATGCAGGCGGTATCGAAGAAACTTTCGGTCCGCGAGATTGAAAAACTGGTCAAATCGGGAAATTCAGGGCCGGACCATGTCCGCCGACAGGCAAGGCCTTCGCGCGATCCTACAAAGGATGCCGATATTGCGGCCGTGCAGGGCCATTTGGAAGAATTCCTTGGCCTTCCTGTAAAGATCAAAACGGATAGTGATCCGCGTTCCGGCGCGGTGACGATCCGTTATCGCACGCTCGATCAGTTGGATCTGGTCTGCCAGCGTCTGACCGGCGGCGATATTTAGAATTATCCAAATAATTCAATTGCTTGATTCGACGCCATAGAAAAACGCCGCACAACAAAAGTTGCGCGGCGCGATTTTTTCTGTCGGTTTTGCCGCTCAATTGCCCTTGCGGTAACGCGTCTGCTTAACCGGTTGCGGCTTGTTTGCTTGTGCTTTGACCGGAATGCGTTTTGTCGGGGTGGGCGCTCGTTTGATGTAACGAGTGCGAACGGGCACTTCCTCATAGGTCACGACTTCGGTATCGACGATTTCCTCGGTCACATATTCGCGAATGATTTTACGTTGCGGCACTTGGATCATCACGGGAACCATCATCATCGGCCGCGCATATTGATATGCGTAAACCGGCTGATACCCATGACCATAGCCATAATTGCCTGAATATTGGGCGAGGTAGTTGGTGCAATATTCACGTGCATCGTTGCGGTCATTCCCACGGTCTGCGGCGGAACCGACTGCCAATCCGGCCAGCCCGCCAACGCCGGCACCGATAAGCGTTCCGGCGAGCCGATCGCCGCGCCCACCGATGCGGTTGCCAATCAGGCCGCCCGCCGCTGCCCCGACGAGGCCGCCAATGACATTGCCGTTCCCGTCACGGCGATGGTTGCTGCCGATGCGGCCTTCACATTCTGCGAGCCATGCGTCGCGATCAAAGCCGTGTTGTGCCGAAATTTGATGCGGCATCTGGTGCGGCATCTGGTGCGGCATGGGCGGCGCAGAATGAGGTGCGCGGTGAATTGCGTGTGGTCGATGATGCTGAGGGGCAAGACGGTGATCTTGCCCATATTCCACCTCGTATTCAACCTCATATTCCTCTTGCTGATAGGCCGTTGGCGCAGTGTCCGGCAGCGGTAATGCCGGGGCAATGGGCTGCACAACGGGCTGCGATGTATAGACCACACGCGGCGGCGCTGGCGGAGCTGGGGGAACCGGAACAGCATATTGATATTGCCGTTGTTCGTAAGTCATTTCGGGCTGACTTACTTCGGATTGGCTCATTGCTGGCGAAGCCGCGGCGACCGCGCCCAGCGCAGTACCGATCGAAAAAAGTTTGCGGCTGTTCATGCGAATTCCCCTTAATCTTAAATGCCGGTCGAATCCCCGGCGTTAAGGTGAAATATACCATCTTGCGCTGCTGAGTCCCAAGTAACTCGGGGTGCGTGTCCCGTTTCGGGGCGCTTAGAGGGAATCGGCGAGAATTCCGGCCAGCTTTTCGACGCCTTGGGCATCTTGAGAATCGAAGCGCGCGGCATTGGGACTATCAAGGTCTATCACCGCAACGATCCGGCCATCACGCCGAATTGGCACTACAAGTTCGGACCGGCTTTCTGCATCGCAGGCAATGTGGCCGGGGAAAGCGTTAACATCCTCTACCAGTTGAGTTTCTCCTGTGGATGCGGCGGTCCCGCAAACGCCGCGGCCCATCGGAATACGGATACAGGCCGGGCGGCCAACAAATGGCCCCAGCACAAGTTCGCTGCCCATTACGCGGTAGAATCCCGCCCAGTTAATATCTGGAATATACTCCCACATGAGCGCCGCGATATTGGCCATATTGGCAATTCCATCTGATTCGCCTGCGATTAGGGCCGCCGCTGCATCGGTAAGCTGGCGATAAGATTCAGGCTTGGGCAGTGCGGGATCGGGGGCAAAATCATACATCCGTTCCATCTAGGATAATGGACCATTGCCGCAAGGGCGCGGTGCGTTTATTCTTCGGCGTATGAGCACCAAACGCAAAGTCCTTCTGTGGATACTCGCCGTTCTCGCTATCCTTGTGATTGCGATCTATTTTCTCACACGCGGAGATACGGCGGGTCTGAATGTCGATGCAGTGACCGGCGATGATCCTACGCTTGAAGAACCCAATGCTGAGGCAATACCCACGATAAATATTGCAGAGCCTGTCGGGTGGCAGGATGGTGAAATGCCGACCGCTGCCGATGGATTGCAAGTTCAGCGTTTTGCCGAGGGGCTTGATCATCCGCGTATCATCCATCGTTTGCCAAATGGCGATATTCTGGTGACGTTGACGCGTTCCCCAAAATCTGAAGATGAAGGCGGTATCACGGCATGGATTGCCGATATTCTGCTGACCCGGGCGGGCGCCACCGGGGATTCGCCCAATCAAATCATCTTGCTGCGCGATGCTGACGGGGACGGTGTTTCGGATGAGCGCCACGTCCTGACTGATGCACTCGATTCGCCGTCAGGCATGGCTTACAAAGAAGGCACGCTTTACGTTGCCAATCACGATGCGTTGATCGCGCTGCCCTATGTTCTAGGTGAAAATGCGATCACGGGCGAACCGTCCAGGTTGATGGACCTGCCGCCGGGCGGCGGTCACTGGATGCGCAATGTCCAGCTCAATCCTGATGGCGATAAGATTTTTGTTGCGGTGGGATCGGTTTCAAACATTGGCGACAATGGGATGGAGATCGAAAAAGGGCGTGCCGCGATCCATGAATTTAATTTCGAAACTGGCAAATCGCGCATTTATGCGTCGGGCTTGCGGAACCCCAACGGCCTTGATTTCAGCCCGTGGAGCGGAGAGCTTTGGACCACGGTGAACGAGCGCGACATGCTCGGTTCCGATTTGGTGCCAGACTATCTGACGAATGTACCGCTTGGGGCCAATTATGGTTGGCCGTGGTATTATTATGGCGACATTGTCGACCGCCGTGTTGATCATCCCGTACCCGCAACATTGCCCGGCTATACGCGCAGGCCCGAATTTGCGCTTGGCCCGCATGTTGCGGCTTTGGGTTTCCGTTTCTCCCGCGAAGGCCACCGGATGGGTGAAAGCTTTGGATCGGGCGCATTTATTGCCCGCCATGGTTCGTGGAACCGTAAACCCGCCTCCGGCTATGACGTCGTATATGTGGCCTTTGACGAGCGCGGTAATCCGCAGGGCAAACCTGTCCCCGTGCTGACAGACTTCCTTGTCGGCGACGGCACCACGCGGGGCCGACCGACTTGGGTGGAATGGGCGGCCGACGGCTCTTTGCTGGTGACCGATGACACGGCCGGCATAATTTGGCGGGTAATTGCCCCCGATGCAGAGCCTGCTGGTGCGATTGAACGGCTTACCGCGACGTCACTGCCGCCCCGGCGCGAGCTTAGCGGTGACCCGAGGGCAGCCTTCACCGCAGAATTTGCACGCGAGGTGGATATGCCAATGCCAACAGGCGGTGACTAGCCGACAAGTTGGTCCGTGCTGAGGCTGTAGAAAAGTTCAGCGCCGCCGATTGCCGCTGATTTCATGCCCGCTGCCTCTGGCACAACATGATCGAGGAAGTAGCGCGTCGTTACCGGCTTGGTTGCAGCCAGGCTGGGGGAGGCGCCGCTTTCGATTGCGCGTTTTTGCAGCAGCATCTGCCAACCGGCGACGGCGACCGCTGACATGGTGCAGAAAGGGACGCTTCCGGCAAGTTTGTCATCGAGCGAGGCTTCGTCGCGCATCCATGCGGCGATGGCTGCACAATCACCTGCCAGTGCGAACAGGGCTGGTTCGTCCGCTGCATCACGCGCAATGTCAGCCATGAGTGCAGCGTAAACCTCGCCGCCCTCAAAACCGAGCTTGCGTGTGACCAGATCGGCGGCCTGAATGCCGTTGGTTCCTTCATAGATCGGGGCAATTCGAGCATCGCGGTAATGCTGCGCTGCGCCGGTTTCTTCGATAAAGCCCATCCCGCCGTGAATTTGCACCCCGATACTGGTGACATCGATGCCGGTATCGGTTCCCCAAGCCTTAATCATTGGCACCAGCACTTCGCCGCGCATACTGGCGGCTTGGTCACCCAATGTTCCGCGATCAACCTGACCCGTCGTATAATAAAGCAACGCACGCATCGCTTCGGTGAGCGATTTCATCCGCAGCAACATACGCCGTACGTCCGGATGTTCTGCAATCGCGACTGGCGTGCGATCGGGTGAGCCCGCACGGGAAGATTGCACACGGTCGCGTGCGTAATGGGCGGCCTGTTGAAACGCGCGTTCGGCAATCTGCACACCTTGGCTGCCGACATTGATCCGTGCGTTGTTCATCATCGTAAACATTGCGGCCAGTCCGCGATTTTCTGCACCGATCAATTCGCCGATACATTCACCATTATCGCCAAAGGACATGACGCAGGTGGGCGAGGCGTTGATGCCGAGCTTGTGTTCAAGGCTGACGCAGCGCAGATCGTTGCGCGCACCCGGTGCACCGTCGTCGCCGACATGGTATTTCGGGACGAGGAACAGCGATATCCCGCGGCTTCCTTCGGGTGCGCCGGGCAAACGCGCCAGCACAAGATGAACGATATTCTTGGCCAGCTCGTGCTCGCCCCATGTAATAAATATCTTTTGCCCCTGAATCAGATATTTTCCGGCGTGGTCACCATCCTCAATTGGGGTGGCGGTGGAACGGAGCGCACCGACATCGCTGCCTGCCTGCGGTTCTGTCAGATTCATCGTGCCGGACCATTCGCCGCTTACCAGCTGGGGCATGTACCGGGCTTTTTGGGTATCGCTGCCATGGTGTTCGATTGCGTCAATCGCGCCGACTGACAGCATGGGCAGCAGCGTAAAGGCCATATTCGCCGCGCCGAGATTTTCGATCACATTGCATGCCAGCGTCAGCGGCAATCCCTGACCGCCAAATTCTGTGGGAGAGGCAATCGCATTCCAGCCTTGCTCGACATATTGCCCATAGGCTTCGGCAAAACCGTCAGGCAGCCGCACTTCGCCATTGTCGATTTGTGCACCTTCAAGATCGCCCACACGATTGAGCGGCGCAAATTCGCCCGCTGCAAATGCGCCAACACCTTCGACAATCGCTTCCACCATATCTTCTTCAGCGGCGCCGAACCGCTCGCTTTGGGCAAGCTGGCCGATACCGGCATTGATTTTGATCGCGAGCAGTTGATCTTGTGTGGGCGGGGTAAATGAATTCACGAACATTATCCTTTGATGTGTCGCCAAGGGGCCGGGTAAAAGCGAATCTCTTGGCTTTTGCTGCGCCTCACCTATAGCGCGGCGGCATGGCCGACAAGAACGCTACGGAACGCCTATCCACCAACGCTGCCGGTATCGCCCGTGCAGCAGAAATCCTGCGCGATGGGGGCCTTGTCGCTGTTCCTACCGAAACGGTTTATGGATTGGCGGCCCGCGCGGATAGCGACCGCGCTGTTGCAAAGATATACGCGGCAAAGGGGCGGCCCAGTTTTAATCCGCTGATCGTTCACGTGGCATCTGTGACACAAGCAAAAGAACTGGCAGATTTTTCTGCCGAGGCTGAATCGGTCGCGGCCAGAATGTGGCCGGGGGCGCTCACCCTCGTCCTGCCGGTTAAATCTGATGCAGCACTGGCAAGTGCAATTACCGCAGGCCTGCCCACGCTCGCGCTGCGGATGCCCGATCATCCGGCCATGCGCGATCTGATCGAGATGACCGGATGCCCCCTGGCTGCGCCCTCTGCCAATCGCAGCAATGCGATCAGTCCGACAACAGCCGACCATGTGCTCGAAACGCTTGATGGACGGATTGATGCGGTGATTGATGGCGGAAAATGTCAAAAAGGCTTGGAATCGAGCATCTTGGCAATCCGCCATGACGGCAGATGGGAAGAATTGCGCCCCGGCCCTGTTGATCTTGATGCTTTGCGCCGGAGCGTTTCCGATGGTGAAGTGGTTGATGCCGCGATGGGCGCAATCGAGGCGCCGGGCCAACAAATTCGGCATTATTCTCCGGGGAAACCGCTTCGGTTGAATGCTGCTGTGCCAGAGGAAGACGAGTTTATGATCGGCTATGGCAACATCTCAGGCGACATCGCGCTGTCAGATAGGGGTGATCTTGGGGAAGCGGCGATGCGCCTCTATTCAACGCTTCACGCCGCTGCGAAATCAGATAGGCCGCGCATTGCTGTGGCCCCGATACCCGAACAAGGGATTGGGAAAGCGATCAATGACCGATTGCGGCGCGCAGCGGCCTAACGGACGCGCGGTTCGGCGGGAATGGTTGGAATCAGATCCTGCATTTCATCATAGGTTTCGCTGGCATCGCGGCAGGCGGCGCGGTCACCATCATCGCAATCCTCGCGCTGTTTGGCATAACGGCGTTCCAGCTTGCCCAATTGTTCTTCGCGCTTGCGCAATTCGCGGCCGCGCTTTTCGTCTGATTCAGATTGGCTGGTGGTCGCCAGATCAACCGCCTTGCCCGCAGCACGAACGGGCACAGTCGCGACATCGAACGCCGTTTTGGCAATGCAGCCCTGCAACATCAGGGCAAAACCAAGAATGAAAAACGGGGCTATGCGGCGTTGGGGAGTGAACATGAATGTTCCTTTCCCGATCCGCATAGCCACTTTTTTCCGGAGGGTCGATTTATCGCTGCAAGGTCAGCCGTTTATTCTTCTTCGCGGACGGTCTGACATTTGACCCTGCCCGATCCAATCGAGCTGACGGTGCAAGTGGCATCGCCGGTAACAGTAACATCGCCTGATCCGACGATATTGGCGTCAACTTCGCCATCTGACGCAAATTCTGCACTGCCTGAACCGGCAATTGTCACTTCGGCGCTTTCGGATTTCAGGCCCGCCATTTTTGCGCTGCCTGCGCCGGCCACCGTCAGTTCGAGCGATTTGGCTGTGCCCCCGGCGGTGTAGGTTCCGGAACCTGCCACGGTTACTTCCAGCTTGTCGGCACTGACAGATTTTGTTGCCGCGCTTCCGCTGCCTGCGATTGTCACGCTGGATTTGCCGGCCAGCGATGCGGCTTCGAGCGAACCCGATCCGGCGATCACCAGTTCTTCCGGCGAAGGCATTGTCACATTTACGGTTGCGGTGCCTTTGCCGTCCCAGCCATCTTTCTCGCGGTGGATGCCAAGCGTTCCGTCTTCGAGAGAGAAACGAAGCGCGGCAACCGCGTCTTCATCACCTTCGACCTGAATATCGAGGGTATCACCATCGCTGATGATAACATTGTCTGGCCCCGCAAGGACCACTTCTGTCGGAGGATCACCGGACATGTCGAGTTCGGCCAGCGGGACGCCCTCGGTATCGTTGATCTTAATATCAACCCCGTCGCATCCGGCAACGCCAAAGGCCATCGCCATGGCAGCGACCGGTGCAATTTTTTTGATAAATGTGTGCAGCATGTTGCGGCTCCCTTGTTCTGTGTTGCTGATATAATACAGTACAGGACAAAGGGCAAGATGCAGAAATGATAAGGGCTGCCCGAACAGACAGCCCTTATCGAAGTGATTTGACGGTTGGTCGATCAGTGCCGACTGGCTTTCGCCTCAGCCTTCGTCCTCGTCATTGTCATAATATTGGGGCGCGTGTTCGCGCAGCACGTCGAGGACTTTTTCAAGAGCCGTCGGCTCGTCAGTTTTGTCCATCGCGGCCAGTTCACGCGCAAGGCGGCTGGATGCAGCTTCAAAAATCTGCCGTTCGGAATAGCTTTGTTCGGGCTGATCGTCTGGACGGAACAGATCGCGCGTTACTTCTGCGATCAGAACGATTTCGCCGGAATTGATCTTCGCTTCATATTCTTGCGCGCGGCGCGACCACATGGTGCGTTTAACCTTGGGCTTGCCCTTGAGCGTTTCCATGGCTTCTTTCAGCGTCTTGTCGCTGGAAAGTTTGCGCATGCCGATCGCTTCGACCTTGTTGGTCGGCACGCGCAGCGTCATCCGTTCTTTTTCGAACCGCAGAACATAAAGTTCCAGATCCATGCCGGCGATTTCTTCGTTTTGAATCTCGGTAACACGGCCAACGCCGTGCTTTGGGTAGACGACGTAGTCGCCGACATCGAAGGCGAGTGCCTTACCAGCCATAGTAAGTCCTTTCTTGCGGGCCGACCTTGAAGAATGTTCAAATGCACCGGCGGCCACATCGCGGGGATGTGGTCGAACAGCAATTTGTCAATTCGTGAGTGGTCTGCGCCCTTCCAGATATGCGTTCGCGCCATGACCCTTGCGGATCATTCGGCGCGCTCCCCGATTATATAGCACAATCTAAGGAAAATTGCGAGTCGGTATCGAACGGCAACGCATATGGAGCCGGACCAAGGGTGATCCAGTTACGGCTGTCCAGAATTTCAACGGTTTAGATAGGCTAGATTGGCGCTGAACAATCGCACGCCCTCAATTCTGGCCCAATCTAAGCCCAATCCAAGCCCAATCCAAGCCCAGTCCAAGCCCAATCCAAGCCCAGTCCAGGGTCAATTCAGATCCCAAACCAAACCCCAGACCAAACCCTAACCGAAATTAGTCGCCCTCGCCGGGTTCAGGAGAAAAGAACTTCTCCATCTTGTCTTCCATGCCCTTAAAGTCGTCGGCATCGGCAGGCGGATCTTTCTGGGTGGTGATGTTGGGCCATTCTGCAGAATATTTGGTGTTCATCTCGAGAACTTTCTCAAGACCATCTTCCGTATCAGGCAGAATTGCTTCGGCTGGGCATTCAGGCTCACACACACCGCAATCGATGCATTCGCTGGGATTAATAACCAGCATGTTTTCGCCTTCGTAGAAGCAGTCCACCGGACAAACTTCGACGCAATCTGTGTATTTGCACTTAATGCACGCTTCGGTGACGACATATGTCATGTGGCGTGGTTCCTTTATTCAGTAACGCGTTTCGCAGCGTGCTATGGCAGCTTCGCCATGAGGGTCAAGCAGGCGATAGCATGCTTGTGCTTCGGATGGCGGTCCGCGCCGGTCAGGAAGGGTCAAAATTTCTGCGATCCGAACGTCATTGCCAAGCGGAATTGTCAGCACGTCACCGCGGGCGATTTCGTGGCACACACGCGTAACGCGCGCGCCGCTACAACGGATATGGCCCGATTCAACCAGCTGCTGTGCCCGGCTGCGCGTTTTAACGAAGCGTAAATAGCAAAGCAGCCGGTCGATTCTCAATCGGTGTTCCTATTTCTTTATCAAATCGGCCAATCCAGCAAAGGCGCTGCCTTCGCGTGGTTTGGCGGGCCGTTGGGGTTTGCGCTGTTGTTTGCGGCGCGATGGGCGCCATTCCCAGGCATCGGGACCGGGTGGGCCAAAGGCACCCTTTGGCAATAGTTTGGCCGGGTGGATGCGAAATCCCGCCGCGCCGAGCAATCTTTTCTGACTGTCCGGAACCAGGCCCGTGGAAACGGCGAGCGAAGGATCAATGATAAAGCGTTTCTTGCCGGATTTGGCGCGGGTTTCATGTGCAGCTTTGAGGATTTTTTCCGCCACATCGATGCGGATCGCCTGTGATCCGGCGGGGCGGTATCCTGAAGGCAGCTTTCCAGAACCATCGACAACCGGAATCATCGCCTGGTTCAGTGGCCGCCGATCCATGTCCATGGCGCGGAAAATCTGGCGCGGCGCCGGTTTAAGCAAGGCAGCAGCAAAAATGTCCAACGCCCCGAATGTGACGCCAAGACGCCGAAGGAAAGGTCTCATTTCTTTGGGTAAATGTTCAATCCCGGCCTTTTCGCGCGAAATGTAACCGTGCCCTGCAATCAGCGTCAGCAGCATGGCGCGCGCCTGCGAGCCTGCCGTATCATCACGCGTTGCTGCTTCCATTTTGGCAATCGGCGCAATTGGCTCCAGCTGTTTGGCAAGCCATGCCTCAATCGCATTCAAGAGCGTGGTTCGATCGGCTTCGGCAAGAATATCGAGATCGTTTGATAGGCTTATCTGCGGCTGCGTGGGACTTGTTCCTGCCTCGACCGTGCCGATTTTCCGGCCTTCGGACCAGATCGCACCTTTATCGAGTGTCAGGGAGTTTAGCCCGCCGCTTACCAACGCACGCGCTTTCTCACCCAGAATTCTGGGTAACGCCTTCTCCCCTGCAGAAAGCAGCATCTTGCGATCACTGTGGTTTGCCAGCGGGTCCACTTCAAAGCGAAAACCCTCTACCTTGCCTATGGGTTCGTCCTCGACGGATAATGTCCCATCATCTTTGAGCGTTACCGGCAAAAGCGCGGCGTCCTGTCCCAGGCTCTTCATCAGGATTGCAGTCCTTCTATTCACAAATCGTTCGGTCAGCCGCGCATGTAGCGCATCGGAAAGCTTCGCTTCTACCCCCCGCGCGCGGCTGGCCATTTCGTCACGCGCCAGCACCCAATCGGGCCGCTGGCAAATATAGGCCCAACTGCGGATCGCCGCGATCCGGCCCTGCAGCGTATGAATGTCACCCTGCATATTGTCGAGTTCGGCAATCCGCGCAGCCACAAAATCTGCACCGATATAGTCGGCGCGCAGATCCTGCCACAGCCGCGCGACAAAGCGTGCATGCGTCTCTGCGCCCAATTGTCGAAAGTCGGGCAGCGAACAAACTTCCCAGAATCTACGCACTTGCGCTGGCCCCTTGACGTCTGAACCCGGCGGTTCTTCTGCCAGCCGCTTCAGTACAGCCAGATCGACTGTCTCTGGCATGATCTGTAATTCACGTTCGTGTGGAATACGCTCTAGGTCGGCGATTAAGACGGCAATGCTGGAAAATCGGGGTTCCGCATCGCGCCAATACAACTTGGTCAAGGGTGCGAATTTGTGTTCCTCTATGGCGTATATTTCTTCCTCGGAAAATTCCGCCGCTTCAATGCCCTTGCTTCCGGCCCCTGAAAGCGTTCCGAAAGTGCCATCGCGCTGGTGGCGTCCGGCACGTCCGGCGATTTGCGCCATTTCTGCGGGTCGCAGCCGGCGCATTCGCACTCCATCAAATTTTTTGAGCGAGGCAAATGCTACGTGGTTGATGTCGAGATTGAGCCCCATACCAATGGCATCGGTCGCGACGATGTAGTCCACCTGACCCGATTGGAAGAGTTCCACCTGCCGATTGCGCGTTTCAGGGCTAAGCGCGCCCATTACCACCGCCGAACCGCCACGGAACCGGCGCAGCATCTCCGCCACGGCGTAAACCTGTTCCGCAGAAAAGGCGACAATCGCGCTGCGCGGCGGAAGGCGCGACAATTTGCGCGGGCCGATATGTGTTAGCGTGGAAAATCGCGGCCTTTCGGTTATTTCGGCCCCGGGGACTAGCGTTCTGACCAGCGGTTCCAGCGTGGCTGCACCCAGCAGCATAGTCTCCTCGCGCCCCCTTGTGTGGAGCAAATGATCGGTGAAAATATGCCCGCGTTCGCGATTGGCACCCAGCTGAGCCTCATCAAGCGCGACAAAGGCGGGTTGGCCGATGGGTGAACCCGATTTCGGCATAGCTTCTGCCGTGCAGCAGAAATAGCGCGCATTCGGCGGTTCGATCCGTTCTTCCCCGGTAATCAGTGCGACTTGCTTTTCGCCCTTGATCGCCACCACCCGGTCATAAACCTCGCGCGCCAGCAGGCGCAGCGGGAAGCCCATCGATCCGCTTGAATGGGCGCACATTCTTTCGATCGCGAGATGCGTCTTGCCCGTATTGGTCGGGCCTAGCACTGCCTTGATTGTGGATTGTTCGGTTCGGCGCAAATTCACATGCCCAGATGTGGCACTGGCAACAGGCTCTCGCAACCGCCTAGCGCCGTCGGTCAACAGCCCATCTTGTCCATGAGTCACCCTATCGCGGGTTAAACCGGTGTTAACTTTAATTCGGCAGGGAATTCTGTAACGGAAACATTTGAGTTCGGGGCGGTCGAATGGCCATATTATACCCCAATACTATGGTGGGCACGGGAGAGCGGGTTGTACAAACCGCAAGACAGTGATGAGGCAGAGGATATCGCCGGTGGGCGCGGCCACGGCGCTGACCCGCTGGGCGCGCGCTGGTGTGCCGTCACTCTGTCACATTCACAGATCCTCGAAAAGGACACCCCGCAAGTGATCCAGCGCGCAAGCGGCTGGACAGAAAAGTTTGATGAATGGCGCTTTGGTGCGTCAGAGAAAATGGGCAAAATTGATCTGGCGCCCGATCTTGCAGAAGCAATCGGAAGCCGCCGTTGGTTTCGCGGGGTCGGCACGATGATTGGTCTGTCGGTGGCGGCTTTGGCGATGTGGCCCGAATTCTCTCCGCTAGAGGCCGCTCCGGCGATGTATGTTGATCAAACCGTGCGTGACGAATTTCGCAGCCAGATGATTATGCCCTTGGCGCTGGGTGCAGACACCGGCCGCCGAATGGGTGCCACGCAATCTGTTATCGCGTTGAAAAATGCACCTGAACGCCCGCAAATTGATTTGCTTGCAACTTTGTCACGCGGTGACAGTTTCGAACGGATGCTCCAGCGCGCCGGTGTGGGTTCCAGCGACGCGGGTCGGGTGGTTGAGCTGATCGGCCGCTCGATCAATCTGGGTGACATAGAGGCGGGAACTCAGGTTGATATTACACTCGGCAGACGGCCCGCCGCGGGCGAGACGCGGCCCCTTGACGCCATCAATTTTCGCGCACGTTTCGATCTTGCGCTGCAAATAGAACGAACCGACGGAAATCTGGCGCTCAAACGGATCCCGATCATTGTCGATGATACGCCGCTGCGTATTCGCGGCACGGTGGGCAGCAGCCTGTATCGTTCTGCGCGCGCAGCGGGCGCCCCGGCCAGCGCCGTACAGCAATATCTTTCGACCTTGGGTGACCATGTCGATCTAAATCGGTCCGTTAGCGCTACAGACACATTTGATATTATCGTTGCCCATCGCCGCGCCGAAACGGGAGAGCGGCAAGCGGGTAAGTTAATGTACGCCGGTATTGACCGTGCCGGAAAACCCAAGACGCAATTGATGCGTTGGGGCACAGACGGGCGTTTCTATGAAGCATCGGGTGTTGGTGAACAGCGCAGCGGATTGCTGCAGCCTGTGCCGGGGCGGATCAGTTCGCGTTACGGAATGCGCCGCCATCCAATTTTGGGGTATCGCCGGATGCATTCCGGGCTCGATTTCCGGGCCAGCCGCGGCACGCCGATCGTGGCGGTGACCGATGGCCGCGTTTCGGGCGCAGGAAGAATGGGCGGCTGCGGCAACGCTGTCCGGCTCAAGCACGCTGGCAATCTGTCGACGCGTTACTGCCATATGAGCCGCGTTGCTGTGCGGCGGGGCCAGTCAGTACGCCGCGGGCAAGTGATCGGCTATGTCGGTTCCACCGGCCTATCGACCGGTCCGCATTTGCACTATGAAATGTATCGCAGCGGCCGGTCGATAAATCCGGCTTCGGTCCGGTTTGTTACGCGCGCGCAATTGTCAGGAACGCAGCTGCGCGATTTCCGCGCTGCCTTAGCAAAAATCAAGACGGTCGAAGCCGGCAAAGCGCTTGATGATCTCAAGCCGGAGAAATCCTCCATTGCACCAGATCCTGTCCGCGAGATTGACAAGTTGGAACAACCCAAGCCCGTTCGCTGACGCAGACTTTCCTCGCTGGCTTCTGGCTCCGCTTTCCGGCACCATTTTCCAACTCCGATCTGCAAACGCAATTGAACCGCAACAGGATTTGCGGCACACGCTTTGGCTATGACCGGCTTTTATCCAGACACGCGCCTACGCCGCACCCGTGCAACCAATTGGAGCCGTGCGCTTCACCGCGAAACTATACTTACATCTGCTGACGTCATTTGGCCGCTGTTTGTAACGGGTGGGGACACGCTTGAAGAACCCATCCCCTCGCTTCCCGGTGTGTCGCGCTGGTCGGTTGACGGGATTGTCGCGCGGGCCAAACAAGCGGTTGATCTGGGCATACCTTGCATTGCCCTGTTTCCCAACACGCAGCCCGAACGCCGGTCCGACGACGGTAAGGAAGCTCTTAATCCCGACAATCTGATGTGCCGCGCGATCCGCGCGATCCGCGATGGCTGCGGACATGACATTGGCATTCTGACCGATGTCGCACTCGATCCCTATACGGCTCATGGGCAGGATGGCCTGCTGGATGCGGCGGGATATGTGACCAATGATGACACGGTAGAGATATTGGTCGGTCAGGCGCTGAATCAGGCAGCGGCCGGGGCGGATATTATCGCGCCTTCAGACATGATGGACGGGCGGGTCGGCGCGATTAGGTCAGCATTGGAGGCCGGCGGCCACGTCAACGCACAAATCATGTCTTATGCGGCGAAATATGCATCGGCATTCTACGGTCCATTCCGCGATGCGGTTGGGTCCGGCGGCCTGCTGAAAGGCGATAAGAAAAGCTATCAGATGGATCCCGCCAATGGCGAGGAGGCTCTTCGCGAAGTTGCGCTCGACCTGGCTGAAGGCGCGGACAGCGTGATGGTCAAGCCGGGCTTACCCTATCTCGACATAGTTCGCCGCGTGAAAGAACGTTTTGAAGTGCCGACATTCGCATATCAGGTAAGCGGTGAATATGCGATGATCGAGGCGGCGGTTGCAGCTGGTGCGGGTGAACGTGATGCGCTGGTTCTTGAAACACTGATGAGCTTCAAACGTGCTGGTTGCACCGGGGTGCTGACGTATCATGCCGCACACGCTGCTAAACTTCTGAATGGGTGACCTCGTCCTCGAAACAGCGCGGCTGGTGCTGCGCAAAGTGGACGAGGGCGATGCAGAAATTCAGGATCGCCTGCTCAATACGCCTGCTGTCATGCGGCATCTTGGCGGCGTGAAAGAACGGCATGAGATTGAGGCTAAACATGCCAAGACCATGGCCAGTTTTGCCCGTGAAGGTTTTGGCTTCATGATGATGATTGAAAAGGCAACCGGCGATATGGTGGGCCATTGCGGTCTTAAGCGTGTGGACCATCCGCTTGCCCCGAATCCGGCAGATATGGAGATTGGTTGGCTGATCCGCGAAGATCGATGGCGGCGTGGCTACGCCATGGAAGCCGCGCAAGCGGCGCGTGATCTGGCATTCGCTAGCCATGATGCGCCTTTGCTGGTTGCCTTGACGTCACGGGCAAATACCGGAAGTTGGCGGATCATGGAGAAGCTGGGCATGCGCCGCCGCGCAGATCTTGATTTCACCGATCCGTCATTCGCGCCCGAAGACAATCTCACCATCCAATACAGCATCTCGCGTGACGAATGGAGGGCGCGAACGCAATGAGTGAATTCAGATACGTGACCGAACGTTTGATCCTGCGCGATTGGCACGATCAGGATTGGGTGCCATTTCTTGAACACACCAATACGGGCACTGTAATGCGCTGGCTGGGCGGTGTGCTTGATAAGAACAAGCAGCACTGGATGCGCGAACGGCTGGAAGGTTACCGCCGCGATCACGGCTTCACATTTTGGCCCGTTGAACGGAAGCAGGATGGTGGCCATCTGGCCGGAGAAATCATTGGTTTTTGCGGGCTGAAAATGTCCAATCAGCAAGGCGGTCCGATGGGGCAGCATGAAATAGGCTGGCGCTTGCGCGAAGATGCGTGGGGGCATGGCTATGCGCGTGAGGCCGCCGCGGCATCGCTAAAACTGGGATTTGAACGGTTTGATGCGCCGCATATTCTCGCCCTGACCGTCGATGGTAATGTTGGAAGCTGGCGGTTGATGGATCGCCTTGGCATGAGGCGGCGCAAGGATCTCGACTTTGAGAGTAACGATTTCGGGACAGATAAAGTGATCGTCTATTCAATCACATATGAAGAATGGGAACGGAAGAAATGACAAATGCAATCGAACGGCCGGGGGTGACCATCATCCCGTTTCAGGGGAAAACCCCGGTGATTCACGACAGCGCATTTATCGCGCCCGGCACAATGATTATCGGTGATGTTGAAATTGGTGCGGATTCGTCGATCTGGTATAATTGCGTTGTGCGTGCTGACGTTTTTACAATCCGCATCGGCGCGCGTAGCAATATTCAGGATGGCAGCGTACTGCATTGCGACCCGCCGCATCCCGGCGATGAAGCTGGCAGCCCCCTGGTAATCGGTGATGATGTTCTGGTTGGGCATATGGCGATCGTTCACGGCTGCACGATCCAAGATCGCGGCTTTGTTGGATTGGGCGCGATTGCGATGAACAAATCTGTGATCGGGTCGGATGCCATGCTGGCGGCCGGGGCGATGTTGACCGAAGGCAAGGTGATGGAGCCGCGATCCTTGTGGGCTGGCCGTCCGGCGAAACCGTTAAGAGATCTGAATGACGCAGCAGTCGCCAATATGCGCGCTGGCGTCACCCTATATGCACAGAATGCCCGCAATCATTCGGCTGCGATTGGCGCAATGGGCAGCGATCGCAAATAGAATGTTGCGCGGCGCGACTTAGGGCGGAGTTTTTAGCTGCCGGGCATCTTGGTTGCATATTTGAACATGTGCGGGACGAAATCGGCCTTGCCCAATTCAACGCCTTCGTGTCGCAATATCGCATAGGCCGTTGTCAGGTGGAAATAGAAATTGGGCATCGCCCAGTCGCGGATATATTCTGACAGGGTCATGGTGAATTGCATGCCGTTGGGCAAATCCATGACAATTGTGCTGTCAGCGTCCTTCATTTCGGATCGCTCGATTTGGCCGAGCATTTCTTCCATCTTGGCCAGAAAAGCGCGGGCGTCGGCTAGATTTGCATCGTTCTCGTCTCGGGAAGAGAATTTGCGGCCCGTCAGGCGCTCGGCGGCTTCGCCTGGTTGGTTCGACAAAAACCGGATTTGCACGGCCAGCGGATGCATATCGTCGGCCAGTTTCGATTGCAGCAAGCCGTCACCTTTGGCGTGATCCTCGGCCTTGGCCAGAAGGCCGGACAGCATAGTCAGCCCTTGGCGGTAAACATGGATCGATTGGTCATAGAGGTTCATTGCACGGCTCCTTTATGCGCAGCTGCTTTATGCAGGGCCTAGCAACTAAGTTGCAATATGCAATGCAAATAACACCCAATGGGATGAATGGACCGACTGAAATCGCAGGCCTTGTTTCTGTGCTTCACGCACCGATGTTTCGCGGTTAAGTGAGCGGAAGGCGCGCCGAAAGAGCGCGAACAATGACGTCATCACTTGAGAGGAAGCCATCTATGAAACATTTTCTGATCGCCATTCCGGCATTGCTCGCAGCAACGGGCATCTATGCTCAGGACAATCCGCCCGCCCCCGCTAGTCCACCGGCGTCTGATGCGGCGGCGGCGAAGCTGACAATCGAAACGCCGATCGAAACGCTGATGGCAGACGAAAATGCCAAAGCTGTCGTTGATGCAAATATCCCCGGAATCGAAGCGCACCCTGCCTATTCGCAATTTAAGGGTATGAGCCTGAAACAACTCCAACCCTTTTCGCAGGGCATGATCACAGATGAACTGCTGACGAAAGTCGAGGCCGGCCTGGCCGAACTGGGCTAAGCTGAAGATTGCATCTCAGCGGCGCCGTATCACTGCGTTACGGCGCCGATATAAGCGGCCAGTTTGCACAAGTTGACCCATTGTCGGGGCAGCTATGTGCTTATTTTTGGTTATCGTCCCCGGCCTCGGCATCGGGTGTTTTGGGCGATGCGTTCTTTGGCGCGGGTTTCTTTTTTGGCTTTCGTTTTGCCTTTGCCTTTGGCGGGGCGGGGGTAAGCTCGAAACTGGGTTCGCCATCCTTGATACCAACCTGAACTTCGCCGCCGCCCGACAGTTTTCCGAACAACAGTTCTTCGGCCAGCGGCTGTTTGATCCGGTCTTGCAGCAAGCGGCCCATCGGACGGGCACCATAGAGCTTGTCATAGCCCTTTTTGGCCAGCCAGTCGCGGGCATCGCTGTCGAACTGGATGTGCACATTCTGGTCCGCCAATTGTAGCTCAAGCTCAAGGATGAACTTGTCGACCACGCGGCTGACCGTGTCCGTTCTAAGATAGGCAAAGGGCACAATTGCATCCAGCCGGTTGCGGAATTCGGGGGTGAACATCTTCTTCACCGCTTCGCTGCCCGCGTCGGCCTTGGACACATCGCCAAAACCAATGCCCTGGCTGGCCATATCGGATGCACCGGCATTGGTGGTCATGATCAGCACGACATTGCGGAAGTCAACCGTTTTGCCGTGGTGATCCGTCAGCCTGCCATTATCCATCACTTGCAGCAGAATATTGAAAAGGTCAGGATGCGCTTTCTCAATTTCATCAAGCAGCAACACGCAATGCGGATTCTGGTCGATCGCATCGGTTAGCAATCCACCCTGATCATAGCCGACATAGCCCGGAGGCGCGCCGATCAGGCGTGAAACGCTGTGACGCTCCATATATTCGGACATATCAAAACGTTTGAGTTCGATACCCATGATTGATGCCAGCTGGCGCGCGACTTCGGTCTTGCCGACGCCAGTGGGACCGCTGAACAGGAAGCTGCCAATGGGTTTGTCTGGGTCGCGCAATCCCGCGCGGCTTAATTTCATGGCGGTGGACAGACGATTGATCGCCTCATCCTGCCCGAACACGACATGTTTCAGGTCACGATCCAGTTTCTCAAGCGCCTTTTTGTCATCCTTGCTGACCGATTTCGGCGGGATGCGTGCCATTGTGGCGATGACCGCTTCGATTTCCTTGGCGGTAATTTTCTTTTTGCGGCGGCTTGGCGGGACCAGCATTTGCATAGCCCCGACTTCATCGACCACATCAATCGCCTTATCGGGCAATTTGCGATCATTTATATACCGTGCAGATAGTTCCACCGCCGTTTTCAGCGCATCGGGTGTGTATTTCACCTTGTGGTGATCTTCAAAGGCGCTCTTTAGCCCTTTGAGGATTTTGATCGTATCTTCGATTGTGGGTTCATTCACATCGATTTTCTGGAAGCGGCGCAGCAAAGCGCGGTCTTTTTCGAAGTGATTGCGAAATTCTTTATAGGTTGTCGAACCGACACAGCGGATCGTGCCGCCGGACAATGCCGGTTTGAGCAGGTTGGATGCATCCATCGCGCCGCCACTCGTTGCGCCAGCGCCGATAACTGTATGAATTTCATCAATAAACAGGACCGCATCCGGCATCTGTTCCAGCTCGTTGACGACCTGTTTCAACCGCTCTTCAAAATCACCGCGATAACGCGTGCCCGCCAGCAATGCGCCCATATCGAGTGAGTAAATCACCGCATCATTGAGCACTTCGGGCACGTCACCCTCGACAATTTTGCGCGCCAACCCTTCGGCAATCGCAGTTTTGCCCACGCCGGGATCACCCACATAAAGCGGATTGTTCTTGCTGCGGCGGCAAAGGATTTGAATGGTCCGGTCAACTTCGGGACCGCGGCCGATCAGGGGATCGACTTTGCCCGCTTTCGCTTTCTCGTTCAAATTCACCGTAAACTGGTCGAGAGCCGTTTCCTTTTTCCCGTCAGAGGCCTTTTCATCAACCTGCGGGTCTTCGGACCCTTGCGGCTGCGGCGTATCGATCTGCTTGCCGCCCTTGCCAATCCCGTGACTGATAAAGCTGACCGCATCGAGCCTGCTCATATCTTGCTGTTGAAGGAAATAGACGGCGTAGGAATCGCGTTCTGAGAAAAGAGCGACCAGCACATTCGCGCCGGTAACGGTGTCTTTGCCGCTCGACTGGACATGCAGGATTGCGCGTTGGATCACCCGCTGGAAACCCGCAGTAGGCTGCGGATCGGCATCGTCTTCAGTCTGGAGCGATTGATATTCCTGATCGAGATAGGTTTTTACAACCTCCCCCAGCTCGGCAAGGTCTACCCCGCAAGAGCCCATTACCTGCGCGGCATCTTCATCGTCGATGAGTGCGAGCAGCAAATGTTCCAGCGTGGCATATTCATGCCGCCGTTCGGACGCATTGGCGAGCGCCGTGTGGAGCGTCTTTTCGAGGTTCTGGGCAAAACTTGGCATCAGTTCTCTTTCGGCCGGTTTGGATTATTTCCCCTTGCGAGGATATATGAACTTCTATGGTTAACCATTCCTAAATGGCAATGATTGGCCGGATTGCGAGCAAAGCCTGCTGCCAAATTTTCTGAACTGCCCATCAGCTATTCTTTTTTACCGAATAGGGCATCGGCTGCTGCCATATGTGCAGATGCCTTGTCGCGGTGAACGGTTACCCGTGCAATTTCCGCTTCGAGCAACGCGATACGTTCGCCCAGCTCGTCACGCGAATAGGGTGCCAAGTCTTCATTCTGAAGCTTACTGGCGGCATCACCCTTGCGGCGAGGAAGATCATCTTCTTGCATTATGTTACAACCTCGCAAGATCAGGTGCTTGCTGTCAATGGCTGGCGGGGTTAGTCCCCCCTTCAAACAAGCGAGTTTTCACGGCAAAGACGTAGCGGATTTGCTAGGACAAAACGATCAGGGGCATACCAATGGCGGTTGAATTACCCGAAACCATGACAGCGATGGGCTTTGACGAGCCTGGCGGGCCAGATGTTTTGCGCGCTGAAATCTTGCCCGTCCCGCAGCCGGGGGAAGGTGAAGTGTTGATCCGCGTGGCCTTTGCGGGCGTCAACCGGCCCGATGTGATCCAGCGTTTGGGGCGTTATCCGGCACCGCCGGGGGCTTCGCCAATTCCGGGGCTGGAAATTGCCGGAACGGTGGTGGCTATCGGCGGCCAAGTGCCCGAAACACTGATGGATAAAAACGTTTGCGCGCTGGTGACTGGCGGCGGCTATGCTGAATATTGCCTCGCCAAGGCGGCGCATTGCCTGCTTGTTCCTGAAAGCATCAGCCTGCGCGAAGCGGCGGCTTTGCCCGAAACCCTGTTCACCGTGTGGCATAATGTCTTCCAACGCGGGTGGGCTAAAGAGGGCGAAACATTGCTGGTACATGGCGGAACCAGCGGTATCGGCACGATGGCGATTAAACTCGCCAAATTGTTCGACATGACCGTGATTGTGACATGCGGTTCAGAGGATAAGTGTGATGCGGCGCGCGCCATCGGTGCGGATCATGCGATCAATTACAAAGACACCGATTTCGTCACCGCGGTGAAGGAAATCACCGGCGGGAAAGGCGCAGAGTTGGTGCTCGATATGGTGTCCGGAGATTATGTCGCACGCAATCTGGCCTGTTTGGCAGACGATGGGCGGCACGTGACCATCGCCGCGCTGGGCGGGATGAAGGCAGAACTTAACATGACGCACATCATGGCGCGCCGCCTAACACTAACGGGTTCTACCCTGCGGGCCCGGCCTGACAGTTTCAAAGCAATGCTGTGTGACGAGATTGCGCAAATTGCATGGCCATTGGTTGAAGAAGGCCGCCTGCGACCGGAAATGGACCTTTCTTTCCCGCTGACGTCGGCCGATGCCGCCCATGCGCGGATGGAGGCAGGTGATCATATCGGCAAGATCGTGTTGGAAACCGGCCATGGATGAACAGCTGGCGCTTCATGAAGATCCCCGCAGCGGCAATTGTTACAAGATCAAGTTGACTGCCGCCCTGCTCGGGCTTCCACTTCGCACAAAACAGTATGATATTATGAAGGGCGAAACGCGCACGCCCGAATTCACCCGCTCGATCAATCCGCAAGGCCGCATTCCGGTGCTGCAGATTGGCGAAGGCGATGACAGCCGGTTTCTGCCCGAAAGCAATGCCGCATGTTGGTATCTCGCCGAAGGTTCTGATTTGATTCCCGGCACCCGCTTTGCACGTGCCGAAATGCTGCGCTGGATGTTCTTCGAACAATATAGCCACGAACCCAATGTTGCGACCTTGCGTTTCTGGCTCCAATTTGTGGGTGAAGCAAACCTTACAGACCAGCAGAAATCGCAAATGATGGCCAAGCGGGTGGCGGGCGCAGAGGCGTTACGCCTTTTGAACGAGCATCTGGATGGGCGTGACTGGATCGTTGGCGATGCATTATCACTCGCTGATATTGTGCTGTATCCCTATACTCATGTTGCCGAAGCGGGCGGATTTTCATTGCGTGACCATGATGCCATTTGCCGCTGGATTCGGCGGGTGGAAGCGCGGCCGGGTTTCTCCCCTATGGAATGAAGCTAGGCAGTTTTTGCGGCCTATCGACGCAAATGCTTGCCGTTGGCGCGGCAATCGCCTAGATCATCACGCGAACGGCCGCTCCGAAAGGGGCGGCCCTATTATTTTTACCGGAGATATCCCGTGGCCGACCAACCCAAACCGCTGATGCCGCATGCGACTGCCACCTGGCTGATCGACAACACTTCGCTTGCCTTTGAACAGGTTGCTGAATTTTGCGGTCTGCATATCCTGGAAGTTCAGGCGATGGCTGATGATCTTGCAGGCAGCAAATATACCGGGCGTGATCCGCTCCATTCCGGCGAACTGACGCAGGACGAGATTGACAAGGGCCAGAAAGATTCCGGCTATTCGCTGGTCATGCAAAAGGCACCAGTAGAGGTCACCCGCACCAAGGGGCCGCGATACACGCCGGTTTCCAAGCGTCAGGACAAGCCGGATGGCATTAACTGGCTGCTTCGTAACCACCCGGAAATTTCCGACGCGCAAATCTCTAAGCTGATCGGCACAACGCGCAACACAATCAACGCCATCCGTGATCGCAGCCACTGGAATATCCAGAATATCCAGCCAAAAGATCCGGTGACCCTTGGCCTATGCTCGCAGCGCGAACTTGACGCTGTGGTTGCCAAGGCGGCCAAGAACATCAAACCTGTCGAAGGCGAAGAAGAGGCGGTGGAAACCATCAGCGCATCGCCTGCGGTAAGCGACAAAGACAAGCTGATCGCCGAATTGCATGCAGAACGCGAAGCGGCCGCCAAAGAAGCTGCCGAAGCGGCGCAAGAAGCCGAAGCAGCCGCATGGCTTGAGAATAAGCGCGCCGGAGAGGCCGGAGAAGGCAGCCCGGCCGAAGACGGCAGCGAAGAAAGCGCCACCGACGCCGAAGGCTGACCAAGGGGCAACACCCAATGGGAAAAAAAGGGGCAGGCGGCAGGCCTGACGGGCATTTGCTCTTGTTCCACGTTGCGCCATGCGCCATCAAACTTACATGAATGTAAGTAACGCCAATAGTTCTTCGGCCAATCCGTTTGCTGAGATTGAATATTACCACCCAGTAGCGTGGGATACGGCCTTCGATCCGATGGCGCTGCACGACATGTTTGCGGCGACCACGCAGCGCGCACCCGATGCACCGCTCATCCATTTTATGGGCCGCAGCTTCAGCTACAATGAACTCTATTCGGATGCACAGCGTTTTGCGGTTGCGCTGCAAGAACGCGGGATAGAGCAGGGTGACCGGGTCGGGCTGTTTTTGCCCAACGTGCCGATTTATGTTTCGGCCTATTACGGCGCGATGATGGCGGGTGCCGTCGCGGTAAACTTTTCACCCCTTTATTCGGTCGAGGAACTGGCGCAGCAAGTGGCCGATTCGGGAACCCGGATGCTGGTGACGGTTGATGCGCCCGAGCTGTACGGCACCGCCGAAGCGGTGCTGCATGGGTCGGCATTGGAAGGGCTGGTTGTCGGCCAGATTTCCAAGATGATGCCGAAGCTCAAAGGGTTCGCGATGAAGGTTTTCGCGCGGAACAAGATCGCAAAAACCGGCTATTCGGACGATATTCTGAATTGGCACAATATGCTCGCCGGCGCTGATGAGAGCGCGGCGGATTTGCCCAAGGTTGACCCGTCTGATCTCGCCTTGCTTCAATATACAGGCGGCACCACCGGCGCCCCGAAAGGGGCGATGCTCAGCCATTCCAACCTGTCGATGAATGCCCAGCAGGTCGCGTCGATCAACCCGTTTGGAAACGCTCAAAATGAAGTGCTTATGGGTGCGCTGCCGATGTTCCATGTGTTTGCGAACACCGCGCTGCTCAACCATGCGGTCGCAACGGGCGCGTCTATTGCCATGGTGCCCCGTTTTGAATCCGATTCTGTGCTCAAAATCATTCAAAAATATCGGACAACCGGTTTTCCCGGTGTGCCGACGATGTTTCAGGCGCTGCTCGACAATCCCAATTTGGCAAAAACCGATATGTCGTCGCTAAAAGTCTGTATCTCGGGCGGCGCCCCGATTGCTGCACCGCTGCGCGAAAAATTCGAAGCCGACACGGGCGTGCGCGTGGTCGAAGGATATGGCCTGACGGAAAGTTCGGGCGTGGTGTCGGTCAACCCGTATGAAGGCACGCGAAAATCAGGCACCATCGGGCAAGTCGTACCGGGAACGCGGCTGCATTTTGTTGACAAGGAAGACGCCAACCAGCCTGCCCCTGATGGAGAGCCCGGTGAATTGGTCATTCGCGGCCCGCAAATCATGCAAGGATATTGGAACCGGCCTGATGAAGCCGCCACCGCCTTTGTCGAGATTGACGGTGAAAGCTGGCTCAGGACGGGTGATATTGCCATCCGTGACGAGGACGGGTTCGTTTCCATCGTTGACCGCAGCAAAGATATGATCGCGGTTGGCGGGTTCAAAGTGTTCCCCAGCCAAGTTGAAAATGTGTTGGTCGAACATGAGGCCGTCAAGGAAGCGCTCGTCCTGGGAATGCCCGATGAATATCTGGGCGAAACCCCGCATGCATTTGTCACTTTGAATGACGGTCAAACGATTGGCGAAGACATCCTTGCGAAATGGCTCAACGCGCGCGTTGGCAAGCATGAACGCGTGACGAAGGTCGTTTTGCGTAACGAACTGCCCAAAACGATGGTCGGTAAGCTCGATCGTAAGGCGCTACGCGCTGAAGTCAGCAGCTAAGCACAATGCCATACTGTATGAAGTGATGCGTGACTTAGGTCGCGAGCGTCAGCTTTGGTTCGTCTTCGCTGGCAGGTTTGGCCGGCGATGTTGCTGCATGGTTGCTGGCGATTTTCTTGCCGCCTTGCGGTGCAAAACTGCCTTCAACAACTGCGCCTTGTTCAATGGTCAGCGCTTCATAATGCACATCGCCTTTGATCCGTGCGGTTTTGAGGATAATCAACTCGCGTGCAGAGATTGATCCCGTTAGCGATCCCGCCAGACGCGCGCTTTCTGCTTCGACAGAACCGTCAATCGCGCTCGCTTCGCCTTGAACGATTGATGAGCATTTTATGTCGCCTTCAATCGTCCCGTCCACATGCAGTTCGGTGGAGGCTGCAACATCGCCTTTAATGGTGACGTCTGCGCCGATAACGGAAAATGTCGAATTGCCGCTCATGGCCTTATCCGCCGTTCTTCTGTTGTGACGGATGGCGGGTGCTGGCTCGGGCTTCTTTGAGAACATTTGGGGCTTTCTCCAGGAATGGGCGCGGATTGACCGGGCGATCGTTGATACGCACTTCAAAATGGAGGTGCGGGCCGGTCGAACGGCCAGTGCTTCCAATGCCGCCAATGATGTCGCCGGCTGCGACCTCTTGCCCCACTCTGGCATTGAATTTCGACATATGTGCGTAGCGTGTCATCATACCGTTGCCATGTTTGATTTCCACGGTTTTGCCATAACCCGATTTCCAACCGACAAACGACACCGCGCCTTTAGCCGTGGCGTGAATCGGTGCGCCGCGCGGGCCTTTGAAATCAAGGCCTGAATGCATCGCGCCGCCGCCGTTAAACGGGTCACGGCGATAGCCGAAGCCTGACGAGATGCTGGCGGCACTGGCAGGGGTAACTTGGGGAATGCCATCAAGCCCGCGTTCCAGCGCATCCATCCGCGCCATGCTCAGGCCGAGCCGTTCAAAGCGCGGGTCAACTTTCCCGTCGGGGCCTGTCGCTAGGATATTAAGCGGGCCGCCCATGGCGCCGCGGCCAGCATTGCGCGTGATTGCAGCGGGATTAAGGCCCAGCTTGCGGATGGCAACCGATGCGCGGGCTGCGCGGCGATCAGCATAGCGGGTAAGGCGTTCTACATAGGCCAGTTGCCGCGCTTCAAGACGGACGAGGCCAGCGGCCTCAGGAATCTGCGCGCTGACTTTGGAAACTGTTTCCGCTGATTCTGCTGTCGAATCCGAAACTGTGTCGCCTTCTTGGATGTCATCGGGCAGAAGCGGGGTCATCGCCTCAAGGAATTCCTGCCGCTTGACCAGTTCGGCGGTGGTTTTCTCAATATTGTCGGCATAGGCGGCCTGCCGTTTTTCGGTAGAGGCAACTTCCGCAACGCGCATCAGCAGCGAATCGCGGTCAGCCTGGGCGCGATATTGGTTCCACGCCATGACCGCCATGGACACGGCCCACGCCGCCAAAGCGGCCAGAACGGCAATCGCCGCGACTTTCTGGAGCCGCGACGAAATCTTGATAAAGCGGACTTGCCCCTGTGATCGCATGAAAAATTCGCGATCCGGGAACCAGTCAGCCAGACGGCTTTTCCATCCGCCTGGTGAAGCGTGCTGTTCCAAAAGTAACCCCATGACCCGTATTTGTTGTGGTCGCAGCCGCTAGCACGCCAACCTTAACAGAGTCGAATCGCGCGCGCTTCATTAGGGCGAATCGAAGGAGGAACACGGTGAAGTGATTGAATTTCGTTCCACCGCATTGAAATTATCGTGTGCAGACAGGAACTAATTGCGAATCGATTGTATCGCAGCAACGCAATTTGCAGCTTTCCAGCGCGCAAAGGACTGCTAGATGTCCCCTTATGGCAAGTCCCGCAGAAACACCCGAAACCGCAAGTGCGTTGATCGCACAACTCTCAAACCGCGCGCGTGCGGCGCAAAGAGAGCTGGCAAGGTTGGACAATGCGGCCAAATCGGCCGCGCTTTTGGCGGCTGCCAAAGCTATTCGGACTGATTCAGATTTGATATTGGCGGCCAATCGCCAAGACCTTGATGCGGGAAAATCTTCGGGGCTTTCAGCTGCCATGCTTGACCGGCTTGCGCTTGATGCAGGGCGGATCGATGCCATTGCCAATGCGGCTGAAAATGTGGCGCGGCTTGCAAATCCGGTTGGCGAACAGATTGATCAGACCGTGCGCCCCAATGGCCTCATATTGTCACGCATCCGCATCCCGATCGGGCTGATTGGCATTATTTACGAAAGCCGGCCCAATGTTACTGCAGATGCGGCCGCACTTTGCCTGAAATCCGGCAATGCGGCGTTGCTGCGCGGCGGAAGCGAGGCGGTGAATTCCAACCGCGCAATTCACGCAGCTTTTGCGAAAGGTCTGGCAGAATCGGGCGTAAATCCGGACATTATCCAGTTGGTACCGACGCAAGATAGGGCCGCAGTGGGTGCGATGCTGGCGGCGCATGGATTGATCGATATGATCATTCCGCGCGGCGGAAAGGGGTTGGTTGCCCGCGTGCAGGCGGATGCAAGAGTGCCCGTGCTGGCGCATCTCGACGGTATTTGTCACAGCTACATCCATCATGCGGCGGATCCGGGCAAAGCCAGCGATATCGCGCTGAATGCAAAGATGCGCCGGACGGGCATTTGCGGTGCGATGGAAACATTGCTGATCGACGCGAAATTTCCGGACGCGGCCAATGTGCTTGCGCGGTTAATTGATGGCGGGTGCGAATTGCGCGGTGATCCGCGGGCCTGCGCGATTGATCCGCGCATTGGCAGCGCCAGTGCGGATGATTGGGACACTGAATATCTCGAACCGGTTCTGGCGGTCAGGATTGTCGACGGAATAGAAGGCGCAATGGCCCATATTGCCGAACACAGCTCTGCCCATACCGATGCGATTATCACCGAAGATGATGCGGCCGCCAACCGCTTCCTTTCTGAAGTGGATTCGGCCATTGTGATGCACAATACATCAAGCCAATTTGCCGATGGCGGCGAATTCGGCCTGGGTGCAGAGATCGGCATTGCAACAGGCAGGCTGCATGCGCGCGGCCCAGTCGCGCTGGAAGGTCTAACAACCTACAAATGGCAAGTTCGCGGCACTGGACAGGTGCGCCCTTAATGAAAGTCGGGCTATTGGGCGGCAGCTTTAATCCCGCGCATGGCGGCCATCGCAGGGTTTCGCTGTTTGCGCTTCGGGCGCTGGGGCTGGATGAGGTTTGGTGGCTGGTTTCGCCGGGCAATCCATTAAAGCCGAAGAAGGCAATGGCGCCGCTGGCGGCACGGGTCCGATCAGCAGTGGCACAGGCCAGACGCGCACCGATTCGCGTGACCGCGATAGAGCGTGAATTTGGCACACGATTTACAGTAAATACGCTGGCAAAGATCAGCGCCCGCTATGCCAAGGATGATTTCGTGTGGCTTATGGGCGCGGACAATCTGGCCCAATTCCACCGTTGGAAATCCTGGCGCAGCATCGCGCGGCAGATGCCGATTGCGGTAATCGCCCGCCCCGGCTATGATGCGGCTGCTATCGCCAGTCCTGCGATGGCTTGGCTGCGGCGCTACAGAGTGTCAGCAGCGCGATTCAGAAATGGGACAAATGGGGGCGCACCAGCTCTGGTAACATTGCGATTCGATCCAGATTCCCGTTCGGCAACGGCTATCCGCCGGGCTGATCCGAATTGGGCATCGCGAATGCCAACCAGCCCAATGCGTGACCAGGTAACCCACCGATTGATTGCCCATACCTTGGTTGGTAGCGACGACGGCGCGGATATCGCATGACTCACGCGCTGAAAACCATTCCCCAAGACACAGCTTATATTCACAAAATCCGGAGTATCGACACCGCCTATGAACCAGGCGCCTATTTCTACGGCCAATCACGGCCAGACCCCATCTGCCGCCAGCGGAGCAACGCCCATGTCTGACGAAATGTCCGATCAGGAACCCAAAGTGATCGCCGAGCCCGGCTCGCTACTCGCACTGGTTCTGGGCCAGCTTGACGATGACCAGGCACAGGATGTCGTCACGATCCCGCTGGAGGGTAAATCCTCCATTGCAGATTTCATGGTCATCGCTTCGGGCCGGTCAACCCGCCAGGTTGCATCTATGGCGCAAAAACTTGCTGAAACGGTCAAACATTCCGGCTTCGGTCCGGCGCGGCTGGAAGGTCTGCCTGCGGCCGATTGGGTGCTGATCGATGCAGGCGACGTCGTCGTCCATCTGTTCCGCCCCGAAGTTCGCAGTTTCTACAATCTTGAACGGATGTGGGCATTTGGCGATGCACCGCCTGTTGCGACAGGTTCTGCCTAAATTCTACCGGGAGTGACCAATGCTGCTGCATGTTATCGCGCGCGGCAAAATCGCCCGCTCTCCCGAAGCGGAATTGGTCGCTCGCTATGAAAAGCGGCTGACTTGGCCTGTTAAACTGACCGAATTGCCCGAGGCGGGCGGAAAAATACCCGAGCCGCAAACACCGCACCGGACGGTTTTGCTTGATGAACGCGGCAAGCAGTTCGGCTCTCAATCCTTCGCCGATTTGATCGGCCGTTGGCGCGATGACGGAATGCGCGAGGCGCGCTTTGTTATCGGTGCGGCGGACGGGCATTCAAAGCAGGAACGCGCCGCAGCTGATGTTCTGATGGCCTTCGGCCCTGCAACTTGGCCGCATTTGCTCGCCCGGGCGATGCTGATGGAGCAATTGTACCGCGCCACTGCGATCTTGGCCGGACACCCCTATCACCGGGCGAATTAACCTATCATCGGGAGGATTGATCGGGCATTGTGACGTCATGACGATCACCCGCCTCGCCCTAACTGCTGCTGCAGCCGCTGCTCTTGTGGGCGGATCGATTGCATTGGCCCAGCGTGAGGCCGCGCCGCAAAGCAGCGGGGAAACGCGCAGCGCATTGCAGCGTGCGTTGACCGAATCGAAAGAGGCCGAAGCGCGTGGATTGCGGTTGGAGGCCGAAGCCCTCGAAGTGACCGAAGCGCTTGAAAAAACCGCCACACAAGCCGCCGCAATGGCCGCACGCATCCAACAGACCGAAGCAAATATTGCCGCAGCCGAGGCACGGATAGAATTGATCGATGCAGAGCGTGCAAAGCTGCGCCAAAATCTGGCGGTGCGGCGCGAACCTTTGATCCGTTTGACCGGCGCGCTGCAGAAACTTGCACGCAGGCCATTGGCGCTATCGGCCTTAAAGCCGGGCAGTGTGCGCGAAACCGTCTACCTGCGGGCAATGCTGGAAAATGCGATCCCGCATATTCGCCAAAGAACGGCCGATCTGCGGGCGCAAATCAAACGCGGTCAGGCGCTGGAGGCGGAGGCACGGCAAGCACTTGCTGCGCTGGAAGCGAATGAGGCGCAGCTTACAGAACGGCGCAGCCGACTGACCAATATCGAATCCCGTCAACGCCTCGCGGCACGTCAGGCGAGAGGCGAGGCTGACCGTGAGAAAGAACTCGCGCTCGCATTGGCCGAAGAGGCGCTCGATCTGGATGCGCTTGTGGCGCAGCTGGATGCCGCGGGCAATTTACGACAAGAATTGGCCGCATTGCCCGGTCCGATCATCCGGCCGAACGAACCGCAGGCAAGGCTGACGCAGGCTGCTGCGGCCACGCCTTTACCCAGCGCAACTGCACCCAGTTCAGCTTTTCAACTGCCCGTCACGGGACGCACGATCGCTGGATTTGGAGAAATCGGCGAGGGCGACGTTCGCAATACAGGTATTTCGCTCTCCCCGCGTGATGGCGCTCAGGTCGTGGCGCCAGCAGAAGGCCGCGTTGCCTTTGCTGGCACATATCGCGGATATGACCGGATTGTGATTATCGAACATGATGGCGGGTGGACCAGCTTGATTACAGGCTTGGCGCGCGCGGATGTTGCGGTCGGCGATGATCTTGTTGCTGGATCGCCGCTGGGCGTGGCCGGGGCGGAGGGCCCCATTGTTACGCTGGAATTGCGGCGCAATGGCACTCCGGTAAATCCGCTTGAGCATATTCGTTAGAATTGACGCCAAAATTGGCACGAAATTTGGCGTTAGGTCGGGCCAGATCGGCAATTTGTCGACCAGCAATCGTTTCAGGCCGGGACGCCCGATATAAGGTCATCTGGCATTCAGCCACGTTGCGCGATACACATTGGTGAATCGAAAGGTCATCAAATTATGAAATTTGCCGCTCTTCTCAAATCAGCAGCCTTGGTTTCTGCCGTTGCATTGATTCCTGCGACCACCGCCACCATGGCGCAGGTCGATGGCCGCGCCGGTCCTGAATTTGCCAAGCTGTTTGCGACCTATCAGCAGATCAAGGCCAATTACGTTGAAGATGTGGACGATGAAAAACTGATTCGCGGCGCGATTGACGGTATGCTCGGTTCGCTTGACCCGCATTCGGCCTATCTCGATGGTTCGGATCTTCAGCGCCTGAATACGATGATCGATGGCAATTATTCCGGCCTTGGCCTCTCGGTGGTGATGGATGATGGCGCGGTGAAGATCGTCTCGCCATTCCGGGGCAGTCCCGCAGCAGAGGCGGGCATCAAAGCGGGCGATTATATCACCCATCTTGATGGCAGGCTGATCTATGGCGGCGATCTTGACGATGCCGTCAACGAAATGCGCGGCCCGGCGGGCACATCGATCCGCCTAACCGTGTTCCGCCCGGGCCGGGACGAGCCGTTTGACCTTACGGTAACCCGCGGCGTGATCGAGCTGGAGCCGGTGACGCAGTCGCTTGAAAGCGGCAATATTGGCGTCATTACGATCAATGAGTTTTCGCGCGATGTTGGTGCGGATGTGTTTGCAGCATGGCAGAAACTGCGCCGCGAAGCTTCGGGCAGAGTGAACGGTTTGGTGCTTGATTTGCGGTCCAATCCGGGCGGCTCGCTTGATGAAGCGGTCGCACTTTCTGATCTGTTTCTTGATAAAGGCCGTATTGTTTCGCAGCGCGGCCGCGCCACGGGCGAAACGATTTTCTACGATGCGGAAACGGTGTATCGCGGCGAGATCGCGGCAGATCTGCCGATCATCGTTTTGATCGACGCCGGTTCGGCATCGGCATCCGAAATCGTTGCGGGCGCTTTGCAAGATCACCGCCGTGCTGTGATTATGGGTGCGCAAAGCTTTGGCAAAGGCAGCGTGCAAACGCTGCTGCCGCTGACGCGCGATTCGGCGCTAAAATTGACCACGGCGCGCTATTATACTCCGGCTGGCAAATCGGTGCAGGAAGGCGGGATCAAGCCCGATATTACTGTTCCGCAATTGTCAGACCCTGATTTGGAACGGCGCGCCAAGTTCCAATTGCGCGAATCCGATCTGCGCGGGCATTTGGTCAATGAATTGGCATTGGAAGATAATGCGCTTGAAACTGACAAGCAGGATGATCCGCGCTTCAAATTGACGTCAGCGGAATTGAAAGAGCAGGGCGTTGATGATTTCCAATTGCATTACGCACTTGATACTTTGCGGCGCACCGCGCCCAGCGCAATTGCGCGCGCGAATTGACCCTTCGATAGGACGTTGATGACAAACACTCCGGCATTTCGGCTGGCCCAAAAGCTGGCATTGGGCATTCCTGCCCTGCTGCTTGGCGGGGCTTATATCTCTGAATATGGATTTGGCCTGTTCCCATGCGAAATGTGCTGGTGGCAGCGCTGGCCGCATTTCGCGGCATTGGCGCTGGCATTCCTTTCGCTGGCCGCGCCGCCGAAACATTTGTGGGTTGCACTGGCGGCGCTTGCGATCCTCGCATCGGGTTTAATTGGCGGCTTCCATGCAGGGGTTGAATATCATTGGTGGGAAGGCATTACGGGCTGCGCCACCACCGATATTATGAGCTTTGACGTGGTCCGCTGTGACGTCGCAGCGTGGAGCGTGATGGGCGTTAGCCTGGCGGGATGGAATTTCCTTATTTCGGTAGGCAGCGCGATTGTGATATTCGTGCTGCTCGGCAAGTCGGCAAAGGCAGCAAAAGCATGAGCAGAAGCGCAAAAAAGCCCGATACTGAACGTATGATCCGTGTCGATCAGGCTGGGGAATTCGGTGCGACCCGAATTTATGCGGGCCAATTGGCGGTGATGGGCGACCGGCACCCATTGTCCGCAGAAATCACGGCGATGGCGGCGCAAGAAGACACGCATCATGAAAAATTCAACGCGCTGATGGCAGAGCGCGGCGTTCGTCCCACGGCGTTACACCCGTTCTGGTCGGCGGCTGGCTATGCGCTGGGCGCAGGCACCGCATTGCTTGGGCCTGAGGCTGCGATGGCCTGTACGGCCGCCGTTGAAACCGAAATTGACAAACATTATTCCGATCAGCTCGACGAATTGGCCGAAAATGGCGATGATCCCGAACTTTCGGCGATGATCGAAGAATTCCGCGAGGAAGAGCGCGAACACCGCGATACTGCGCTGGCTGCGGGTGCAGAGCGGGCGCCAGCCTATCCGTTGCTTTCTGGTGCAATCCGCCTTGGCTGCCGCGCCGCAATCAAGCTGGCGGAACGCATTTGACCGGGCCGGGCATCGGCCGCATACAGCTTCATATACTATTCACCCCAATTGGCGCTAAAGCGCCGCTCAACCAATGCAACACTGGAATTTGCCGATGAAACGCCTTTTTGCCGCCGCCCTGATCGCCGGAGCCGCCAGCCTGTCCGTACCCGCGGCGGCGCAGGATGCCGCGATTGACGAGGTGGGGCCAAGCGATGACGTGTGCATGGCGATTGTTTATGGCGATGATGAAGCACCGCAATGCCGTGACGGCGAAATTGTGGTTATCGCGCGCCTTCCCGAAGGGGACCGTTTCCGCATTCCTGAAACATTGCGTTTCTCGACCGACGCGGAAAACACCGCTTGGGCAAAACGGGTCGAATCGCTGGAGATGATTGGCGATTTCGGGACGTTGTCCTGCTCGACTGCCGGTGCAGGCGGTTTCAGTGGCTGTACGCAAAAATTGCTCGAGCAAGCCTATGGCGAAAAACGTGAAAGTTCCAATGTGCGTTTCAGCGAATTGATCGCTGCTGCGCGGGCAGACCGGCTGAGCACGATCGACGCAGATTCGGCCGCTGAACAGGCCCGCGTCGAAGCGATCGAGCAGGAATATCTCGACCGGCTGGAAGCTGAACGTGATGCACCATTGCCCGATGAGGAAAGCCCCGAAACTGAGGCTCTGCCCGATCCAAACGGTTTATAGGCTGCATTAACCTTATTCGGCTAAGGCGCGCATTATGAGCACGCCAACCACAAAACCGATCAAAATTCTCAGCATTTTCGGCACACGTCCCGAAGCGATCAAATTCTTCCCGCTTGTCCATGCGCTGGACGCCGATGAACGCTTTGATTCGCGTGTATGTGTCACCGGCCAACATCGTGGGATGCTCGATCAGGTGTTGGAGATCGCGGGTATCGTGCCGCATCACGATCTCGATCTGATGCAGCCCGACCAGACGCTCGACAGCCTGACCGCAAATCTGCTGATATCGGTTGGCAAAGTGCTCGATCAGGAAAAGCCCGATTGGGTTATCGTGCAAGGTGACACTGCCACCGCAATGGCGAGCGGTTTGGCCGCCTATTATCGCAAAATTCCTGTTGCCCATGTCGAGGCCGGCCTGCGGAGCGGTAACATCCACCATCCTTGGCCTGAAGAGGTCAATCGAAAGATTGTCGGCAATTTCGCCGCCCTGCATTTCGCCCCGACTGAGACGGCTGCGACTGCCTTAAAACGCGAAGCTGTCGATCCGCAGATCATCCATGTCACGGGCAATACGGTGATCGATGCGCTCCATTGGATTACCGGCGAGATTGAGCGAAAGCCCGACCTAGCAAGTGATCTGACAGAGATTGAGCAACGCTTTGCTGGCAAACGCATCATTGGCGTAACCAGCCATCGCCGCGAAAATTTTGGCGGCGGGATGGAGGCGATTGCCGATGCGATCAGGCGGATTGCGAGCCGTGATGACGTTGCGATGATTTTCCCGGTGCACCTCAACCCCAATGTCCGCAAAGTTATGAATGCACAGCTTGAAGGTCTCGGCAATGTCGCATTGATCGAACCGCTCGACTATCCCAATTTTGCCCGTCTGCTCGACATTTGCACATTGATGCTGACCGATAGCGGCGGGGTGCAGGAAGAAGCGCCTGCATTGGGTAAGCCGGTGTTGGTGATGCGTGAAACGACCGAACGGCCCGAAGGTGTCGACGCCGGGACAGCCAAGCTGGTTGGGACCGATGCCGATATGATCGTGTCGGAATGCAGCGGCCTGCTCGACAATCAGGCCGCCTATGATGCGATGTCGGCGGCGCATAATCCGTTCGGTGACGGTAAGGCCGCGGCCCGGATCGTGGAGGCGCTCGCTTCCTCTTAATCGTTACCGGTATGTTTACCCTCTGCCCCTAAGGGTGCTGTGAACGACATTATCAGCAGGAATCCCATGCGCGGTCAGAATAACCCCGAAGTCTGTGTAATCGGCCTTGGCTATATCGGCCTACCGACGGCAGCTGTCATTGCCCGATCCAATTGTCCGGTAACAGGCATCGACCTGTCCGACCATGTGGTAGAGACAATCAATCGCGGCGAAATCCATATTGAAGAGGTCGATCTGGATGGATTGGTTCGCGGCGTTGTCCAGCGCGGAATGCTCAGGGCATCGACGCAGATTGTGCCTGCCGATGTGTTTGTAATCGCGGTTCCGACGCCGTTTGAAAAAGACGGTAATCACACGCCGGATGTGTCCTATGTGATGGCCGCGGCAACCGAAGTCGCCGGCGTGCTTAAACAAGGCGATACGATTATCCTTGAATCGACATCGCCCGTTGGAACGACCGAGAAGATGCGCGATTTGATTGCGGGTTTACGCCCGGATTTGAAAATGCCCGGCATTACGGATGAAACCGCTGATGTTGCGATTTCCTATTGCCCGGAACGTGTGCTGCCCGGAAAAATTCTGGAAGAATTGACGCATAATGACCGTTCAATTGGCGGAATCACGCCGCGCTGCGCCCGCAAAGCTCTGGCTTTCTACAAACGCTTCGTGCGCGGAACATGTGTGACCACCGATGCACGTAGCGCGGAAATGACCAAGCTGGTTGAAAATGCCTATCGTGATGTAAACATCGCTTTCGCCAATGAATTGTCGATGATTTCGGATACAATGGATTTGGACGTGTGGGAGGTTATCAGCCTCGCCAACCGGCATCCGCGCGTCAATATCCTCCAGCCCGGCCCCGGCGTTGGCGGGCATTGTATTGCGGTCGATCCCTATTTCATCATGCACGGCGCGCCCGACCATTCACCGCTGATCCGGACGGGCCGCGAAGTAAATGATGCCAAGATGCACCATGTTGTGTCCCGTGCCCAAAAATTGATTGAAGACAATCCCGGCGTGCCGGTGGCCTGTCTGGGCCTGGCGTTTAAAGCAAATATCGACGATTTTCGTGAAAGCCCGGCGCGCTTTGTTGCAGCCAAAATCGCGCGCCATTTTGAAGATCGGGTCAAAATCGTCGAACCCTATGCGAGCGAACTACCGCGCGAATTTGATGGCACCGGCGCGGAATTGGTCGATTTGGATCATGCGCTGGAGAATTGCGGGATACTGATCCTGCTGGTCGACCATGACATATTCAAAGCCGTGCCCGCCGAAGAGCGCGAAGGCACGCTTGTTTACGACACACGCGGCATCTGGCCCGACGCTCAGATCAAGCCAAGCAAGCCCGGCCTGCGTCTCGCCAGCTGATCCTCAAACGCTGTAATAGCTGCGGTACCATTCCACGAATTGACGGATACCTTCGCGGTAATCGGTCTGCGGCTGGTATCCGGTTAGCGATTTGAGCAGATCAGCATTGGCCCATGTTGCCGGGACATCGCCTTTCTGCATGTCCATGTAATTGCGATTGGCTTTCACCCCGCATTGATTCTCGATTTCGTCGATAAAGTCGGTCAGCTTCACCTTGTCGCTATTGCCGATATTGACCACGCGGAACGGTGCGACCGGCGACAAGCTGTCGCCATCGGCGATGTCATCCTTGCTTTCTGGACGCTCAGGCGCTGCATCGATCAGCAGCCGGATACCGCGCACCAGATCGGTCACGAAAGTGAAGTCACGATACATCTCGCCGTGATTGTAGATGTCGATCGGCGTGGCATCGAGAATGCCTTTGGTGAATTTAAACAGCGCCATGTCGGGCCTGCCCCACGGTCCATAGACTGTGAAGAAGCGGAACATGGTCGTCGGCAGATTCCACAAATGGGCATAGGAATGCGCCATGGATTCATTGGCCTTTTTGGTCGCGGCATAAAATGTCATCGGCGTTTCGACGCGCTCAAGCTCGTCAAACGGCATTTCTTCATTAGCGCCATAGACCGAGCTGGTGGATGCCATCAGCAAATGATCGACTTCCAGCTCGCGCGCGCATTCCATAATGTTGAATGTGCCGATGATATTGGCGTCGAGATAAGCGCGCGGGTTTTCCAAACTGTATCGAACGCCAGCTTGCGCTGCGAGGTGGACGATCACATCGGGCTTCTCGGCCAGCATCAACGCGTGTAATTTATCGAAATCTTCCAGCATGCCGACATGCGCGGAGAAATGCTCGTTCTGTAACAGCATCTGGTGGCGCCGTTCTTTGATGCGTACATCATAATAATCGGTCATCCCGTCAAAGCCGACGACTTGGAACCCCTCTTTCAAGAGCAACTGGGCAAGGTGAAAGCCGATAAATCCAGCCGTCCCGGTGACGAAAACCTTACGCATTTATTTGATACCTTTGAAAATTGAAGGGGCGCACTATTTCGCGCCGAGCCCGCCCAGCACAACGCGGATTGTCTTGAGCGCAATCAGCATATCAAGCCAATGGGAAATGTTCTTTACATAGTAAAAGTCGTAGCGGAGCTTTGCCGTGACATCGTCGAGATCGGTCACATGGCCCTGATTGACCTGGGCCCATCCGGTTAAGCCAGGGCGAACGATGTGACGATAAGAATAAAACGGAATTTCATTCTCGTACCATTCGGACAGGCTGGTTGCTTCGGGGCGCGGGCCAATCCAGCTCATTTCGCCTTTAAAAATGTTCCAGATCTGCGGCAATTCATCCAGCCGTACTTTGCGCAGGTAACGGCCAATCCGTGTTATCCGTGCATCATCGTCTCTGGTGATAGAGGCTTCGCGATCGGCATGGCTGTCATCATCGGCTGTTCGCAAATGCATCGTGCGAAATTTTACCATTCGGAAAATTTCGCCGCGGAATCCCATCCGCTCCTGAATGAATAAAGCAGGCCCTTTTGAATCCAGTCTAATCATCAGCGCCATCACCAGCATCAAGGGAACCAGAATTGGCAGCAGCAGCAGCGCTGAAACCACATCTATTGCACGCTTCAAGGCCATATAGGGAAGGTTTGGTATGAGAGAGCCAAGCACATTCTCGCTCAATCGATCAATCCTGACCTGACCGGTTTCGAGCTCGCGTATCTGACGATAATGATAGACGGGAATACCGTTTAGCGCCGCAGCGGCGAAAAGCCGTTCCCACTCCGGCGAATGATCATGATGCAAATCACCAACCACAGAACCGCGCATGTTATCTTGTGCGATAATTGCCTCAAGCGATTCTATTGAATCAACATGCACTTGATTGTGCCGTGCAGGAATCTCAGAAACATGCCCACCCGGAACGATATATTGTGGCCTATTACCCAGCCTTGTTAGCGCGGTGAGAACATAGGCTGTTGTTACCGTTCCGATAAAACAAACGGAAAAAAGGGACACACTGAACGGCACCCTTAGTATGCCCAGAACACCAAAAGACAGGCCGAACGTAAGCAAGCTGACCGGAACAACATATGATAATTGCCGCGCCTTTGCGTAAAGCCTGAGCCGATTCAGCGCGTACCAGCTTGTCAAACAGGCGATAATCGCTGCTATTATGGTGTTGGCTAAATATCGCCCTTCGAACGATTCAAATCTTGCGGCGAACCAAATCAGCAGAGGGACGACAAAGCCGAACAGCAAATAGCAAAAGAATTTTACGCTCTGATGTGAAAGCGGGTTGCTGCTATCGAAATCTAGCCGGTGGCCCTGCTGCGTCTGCACGAAATAGTCCCTTATTACTCATCACGCCGCATCCTGCGTTGGCGCGTAGAGTGTTGGCCGGAAATTGGCAATATTGGCCGCCAGACAGATGCAATTATTCCAATTTTGAAAAATCACATTTTGCAGAAATTTGATGCGCCGTTCAGCTTCGTATAGCTGCCGTGACGGCATCACGATACGCTTCAACCACTCTCTCGACCGAATATTCACGTTCCATTTTTTGGCGAGCCCTTAAACCCATGTCGCGTTTGTCTTTGTGGGGCATGGCTGCAAAGCTGACCATCTTGGATGCGAGGTCTTGTGCATCACGCACTTTGCATAGGAGGCCGGTTAGACCATTATCGACGACGGCGTTGCAGCCGGGCACATCGGTTGCAATTGCGGGTCGGGCCAAAGCTGATCCTTCAATCAAAGTACGGGGCGCCCCTTCGCGATAGGACGGCAGCACAATACAATGCGCTTTGGATAGGGGTTCGCGGACATCGTCACAAATTCCCAAATAGTCGACTAGCCCATCTTCTTGCCATTTTTCGACCAATGCCCGGTCTATACTGGTTCGATTGGCAAACCCCAACGCGCCCAAAATTTGGAACCTGCTATTCGGTTGGAGGTGTTTCAATATCCGTGCCGCTTCGACAAATTCGAGCACGCCTTTGTCTCGGATCAGCCGAGCAACCAGCAGAAAGCGTGTTTCGCCATCATCTTCCGGAAATGGCGCAGAGGCGAAGCGAGCCAGATCAATTCCCGAGCCAGGCAAAAGCTGCGTTTGCGAGCGATCAACCAGTTTCATCTGAAGAAAAAGGTCTCGATCATCCTGATTCTGGAAAAACACCACCGGCAGCTTCCGAAAGGCCAGCCGATAGAGGATTTTTGCAGCCTGAAGCAGCGCTCCGCCTGATAGAAAAGCAGTTCCTAGCCCCGTGACATTGGGGATGAACGGAAGCTGTAAGCTTTTCGCTGCCAAGGCGCCGAACACATTGTTTTTAATTGTAAAGCTCAGCACCAGATCAGGGGATAGCCGTTTGAAGTGTGTGCGGAGCCTGACAAACAAGCCGGCATCACGCAGCGGGTTCAATCCCATTTTATCCATTTCGAGATCGATGAATTCACATCCGGCACCGCGTAATTGCGCGATTGAATCATCTTCTGGCGCAAGGACAGTAATCCGATGTCCGTCAGCGATTAACGCTTTCACCAAAGGCATTCGGAAATTTACGATATTCCATGCCGCATTGACCGTCATAATGATATGAAGGCTCTGCGGCACGCGGTAAGACTCAGCTATTGTCCAGCAAGGCTAGCAAATATGCGCCGTAATCGTTTTTATTGAATATTTCTGCCCGTGCGCGCAACGCTTCCCGGTCAATCCATCCTTGGCTAAAGGCGATTTCATCCGGCGAGCCGACCTGATAACTTTGGCGCTCGCTCAACGTCCGCACAAAGTTGCCCGCATCCAGTAAGGATCCATGCGTTCCGGTGTCGAGCCAGGCGAAGCCGCGTCCGAGGGTTTCGACGCGCAAATTTCCAGATTTGCGATAAAGCTCCAGCAATTCGGTGATTTCAAGTTCGCCGCGCGGAGAAGGCCTGACCTGCCTTGCTAGCTCACTCGCTTTGCCATCCAAGAAATAGAGGCCGGTCACTGCGTAATTTGATGGCGGAATTTCGGGCTTTTCAATCAATTGATGGACCGCGCCGTCTTTATCAAAGGCAACGACACCATAACGTTCCGGATCTGAAACATGATATCCGAACACCGTTCCGCCATTTTCATGCTTATTCGCCGATGCAAGGATTTCGGGAAGGCCGTGACCGTAAAAAATATTATCGCCAAGGACCATTGCTGATGGTGCTCCATCAAGGAAGTCCTCCGCCAGCAGATAGGCTTGAGCGAGGCCGTCGGGAGAGGCCTGAACGATAAATTCAAACGACAGTCCCCATTGACTGCCATCACCCAAAGCGCGCTGGAACTGGGCTTGATCTTCAGGCGTGGTGATGATCGCAATTTCGCGGATGCCAGACAGCATCAGCACCGAGAGCGGATAATAGATCATCGGCTTGTCATAAATAGGCAAAAGCTGCTTCGAAACTGACATAGTGATCGGCCACAGCCGCGTACCCGATCCTCCTGCCAGAATAATGCCCTTACGCTTGCTCATTCAATTAACTCCGAAATCACTTGCGGCAATGTTTTGCGCCACTTGGGGCGATCTATGCCAAAATCCTGTTCAAACGACTCACAGTCAAGGCGTGAATTACGCGGCCGTTCCGCCGGGGTCGGGTAGCCGCTAGTTGCGATTCCGTCTATCCGGCAATCGAGATCTGCATTGTCCATGATCGCCCGTGCGAAACTGGCCCAGCTGGTGAATGGGGCGCCCGCGAAGTGGTATATACCGCCGCTTTGTCCATCAACCATCGCCCGCGCGGCGGCTACCAAGGCCTGTGCAATTTCGCTTGCAGGCGTTGGGCCGCCTATCTGATCTTCGACAACGCCGAGGCTATCTCGCTCGGCCCCGAGGCGGAGCATTGTGCGAGCAAAATTCGCTCCATGACCGCTGAACACCCAACTGGTTCGCAGAATGAACCACTTTCCCCCAGCCTCGGCTATCGCTTGCTCTCCAGCCAGCTTCGAATGACCATAGACGCCTAGTGGGCCAGTTGGATCGGCCGGGCTAAAAGCCTCGCTGCCCGAGCCGTCAAAGACATAGTCTGTTGAAATATGCAGAAACGGCACATTGAGTTTCTGAGCAGCTGTAGCCATCGCGGCAGGGGCCAGAGCATTGACAGTCTGCGCCACTTCGGGCTCGTCTTCGGCTTTGTCCACCCCTGTAAAGGCGGCGGCATTGATTACTGCATCGGGGCGTAAATCAGAGATCGCAACCGCGCACTGATCGGGATGTTCGAGATCGGCCTGCTCGCGTCCCAAAAAGGTAACGTTCCACTCAGTGGGCATCGCGCGTGCAAGTTCGCGCGCCACCTGCCCGGTCTTGCCAAAGACCAGAAGTTTCATGCCTTTGTGCCAACTCTTTTGCCTGCACCTGCTTCCCACAATGGGCGCCACCAAGCCTCATTAGCGAGATACCATTCGACAGTTTTGCGCAGGCCCTGCTCTACTGAAAAAGAAGGTTTCCAGCCCAATTCTTCTTCGATCCGCGTCGCGTCGATAGCGTAACGCATATCATGGCCGGGGCGATCCGTGACGTAGGTGATTAGATCGGCATAAGGCGCATCACCCGGACGCAATTGGTCCAATATTCCGCAAATGGCTTGCACCAGATCGATATTCCGGCGCTCATTATTGCCGCCAATATTATAGGTTCGGCCGTTTTCGCCTTTGGTGATGACGGTCAGCAGTGCCTCTGCATGATCCGTAACATACAGCCAATCGCGCACATTTTCGCCTTTTCCATAAACCGGTATTGCCGCGCCATGCAGAGCATTGATGATGATCACCGGAACCAGTTTTTCTGGAAAGTGATAGGGACCGTAATTGTTGGAACAATTGGTCAAAAGAACTGGCAAGCCATAGGTTTCATGCCATGCCCGGACGAGGTGATCGGACGAAGCCTTTGAAGCCGAATAGGGTGAGCGCGGATCGTAAGGCGTATCTTCGGTGAACAGGCCAGTTTCACCCAAACTGCCATAGACTTCGTCGGTTGAAATATGGTGGAAACGGAACTGTTCGGGCTTGCCTTTGCTGGTCCAATAAGCACGCGCGGCTTCAAGCATATTGAACGTGCCGGTGATGTTCGTTTCGATAAAATCGGATGGGCCATCGATCGACCGGTCGACATGGCTTTCAGCGGCCAGATGCATGACGGCATCGGGTTCGTGCTGGTCAAAAACCCGGTCGAGTTCGGTGCGGTTGCGGATGTCGACATGCTCAAAGCGATAGGCCGAATTGTCCGCTACCTCCGCAAGATTTTCCAAATTGGCTGCGTATGTTAGCGCATCGATATTGATGACTTCATGGCCATCGGCAATCGCGCCGCGCACGACGGCAGAGCCGATAAAGCCCGCACCTCCGGTTATTAGAATTTTCATTGCGCGATTTGTCCTAAAATGGTGTCGTTACACCGGCCACATGCGGTGCCTCTGCGTCCTTTATTGAAAGAACTGGATCACCCGAAAGTGGCCAGTTGATCGCAATTTGCGGGTCATCCCATCGGATGCCTGCATCACATTCAGGCGAATAGAGTGCGCTGCACTTGTACTGCACCTCACAATTTTTTTCCAGTGTTAGGAAGCCGTGTAAGAAGCCTTTGGGGACGAGAAGTTGATGGCCGTTGGCTGCATTAAGCTCGGCACTGACATGCTGTAGGTAGGTAGGCGAACCTTTGCGAAAATCGACAGCAACATCCCAAATGCTTCCCCTTGTGCATCGGACAAGCTTGTCTTGGGCGTTGGGCGGGGTTTGGTAATGCAATCCGCGCAATGTGTCTTTTTGAGCCGAGAACGAGTGATTGTCCTGCGTCCAATCGAAATCTAATCCCAATTCCTCGAACATGGCCTTGTTCCAGCTTTCCAAGAACCAACCTCGATCATCTCCGAAGCGTTTCGGCTGGATCAGTTTGACATCAGGAATATTGGTTTCTTGAGCTTGCATCTTTGTACTTTCCGACCAGCAGCATATTGGCTGCTCCATCTGGTTTTTAGAGGGCCAAATAGCTCTGATAATTCGAATAGCAATATTCAAAATGGAGGGACGTTAGCTGCCACAACACACTGTATCCGCCATAGGCCCCAATTGGAATCAGAAGTGCAAGAGATCGATCACGAGTTGAAGGGATGCAATAGATCAAATACACTGCCATCATGATCGTGAAAGGCATCACATAAAAGTTCAACCGGTGTAGCGCAAACGTCGACAGCACCGTCAACGGGGCAAGCGCGACCGTCGCGATAGCGAATATCAACAGGAGTTGGTATTCCTTGGGGAAGTGCCCTTCAACTGTTTTACGAAAATACAAGAACAGTGCTGCTGGAACAATGTTCAACGCATATCGAAAAACGGCACCGGCCGAGGATTGGTCGCCGTAGATTTCATCCACATAGCGGTCTTGATAAACACCAATCCGATCACCGACCAATAGCAGCGCCAGTGGGGACAACAATAGGCCGGCTGCGATCATTTGTTTCAGACTGACGTCACGTCCCGCCAGAAAGGCAAGCGGCAAAAACACGGCCGCTGACAAATGAAATTGTGTGCCAATTATGATCCACAATGCGGTCATTAGCCGCTGTCTTTTCATGAAAGTTGTGGCGGCAACCAAAAGAAAGCCGACGGCGATCCCCTGCCGAAGTCCCGACATGCCAAGTTGCATCATCATAATCGGGAACAGCAATGCCAAAACCAATAAGGAGTTATGTATTTGGCGAAGGAAGACCCAATAGCAAATGAGTATGATGAGAGTTGAACTGAAGATTAGAGAAACAAACCCCAACCCACTGGTCCGTGTGGCTATTTCGAGAAAACTAAAAGCGATTTCCTGTTTGCCGAACGCTTCGCCAAGCGAAGCATAAGGATGAATGTTCTCAAATCGGTTGAGGTATCCTCCAAAATCACACCCAACCTCGTACCGCGTTCCCATAAAGAACAAGAGGAAAAGCAGGGCGAGGGCTAGAAACAAGGCTTCTTGTTTGCGGCGCACGGCGATGCCAAGCGAAGCGAAGATCGCGTAAATGGCCGTGTAGACCGTCATAAACTTTTCACTTGCATAGAATGTGCTATATTAGCCATCGTTGCGCTTTCCATTCCATGCTCGGCGCGCAAATTCCGGTAATGTTCGAGGATCTGCCGCAACTGCGCGAAATTCCCCTCGGCATGGCGCCCCATATTGTGAGGATGCCACCATAGATGGTAGTGGGTGCCAAGTTGGGCTGCGCGGGACATCTCGCCCTTTATGCGCCGAACATGCATCGAATTATAGTATTTTGATGTCGGCTTCCAAGGGCGTAGGAAGCGGCTAGCGGGGATGTTGATCGCGCCGCGATGGGGGCTTGGGGAAGCGAAATCTGTGGCTGATGCGAGCGGCAGGGCTCCATCTGCTAAGCGCAAGCCTCGTACCAATAATGTGTTTCGCGCACCTGCGCGGGAGCGATACATAATTCCGCCCTGATTGCCGCGGAAAGCGATCAATCCGGCATCGACAATTGCGTCGATGTAGTCATCGCCCCATTGATTGCGTGGGAACACCACAGTTTCCATTTTGCAACCGGCAGCGTCAGCAATCGCAATATTGGCGGCCAGGTCTGCTCTAAATTGTTCAACGGATTGCCCGGGCTCTAAGCAGAAGTAATGTGAATAGGTGTGACAGGAAATTTCGTGTGTTCCAGCGTCGATGATTCTATCGAGTAGCGACCGCCCGAAAAAATATGGATTGGTGTTCTCGTCTTGGCCGGAAAACTCGTCAATCGCTTGATATGGGCTTAGTGCCTGATTGTGATAGCCTGGCCGTAATTCGGGCGCAAACTCGAGCATTTCGGACTGATTGCGAGCGAAAAGCAGCCCTACAGTCGCCCAAGTAGCCTCGATGCCGAATGTTTTGAATTCCTCTAACAATTGTGGGATCGCATCGCGCACACCAAGAACGGCTTCGCCGTAATCGGCGATCGTCTTGTGGTCGTGCATTCCCCACATGAGCTCGAAATCGAGCGAGATGATAAATTTTGATGTCATTCCCGCCCAGAGCTGTCAGTTAGAGATTTTCTGGCCGTAAGGCGAGATATCGCCTTCTGCAACATGAACCCGATTTCGGCCACGGCAGGCTTCCAATCATCCATGGCGAAAACGGCATTAGTAGAACCTTTCATAGCGCCGACCGCATTGATGTCAGGCGAAGGCAAAATGAAGTCACGGTGACGCACATAAAAAATTTTGGAATAGAGATCCTTAATTGTGTGACGCCAGCGCACGGCCGGTCGTTGCGGCCTGTCAGGGAGAGCAGAAAGCCCGGCAAGATCGCGATAGGCATCGAGCACAACCGGGCGCCCCGCAACCTCCGATACCGAGAACCACAAGGAAGGTCTGACATTGATCTCGATGATAAAGAGTTCACCGTTTTCGGGATGACGTTTGAATTCGGACGCGGCAATTCCGTGATAACCCGCTGATGATAGAAGATTTTCTGTCAGGGCCACCGACTCTGGCTCGAGATTGCTTTGAACCAGGGACGCGGAACCGAAGCCCGGTGGATACTGCCGCAGTTTTCGTGCTGAAAACATCTGCCGCGCGGCGCCCGCTTTGTCCGCATATGTGCAGCATAAAGTAATATTGCTTTCAGGACCTGGCACAATCTCTTGAATCAACAATGTTTCAGCGTTTGTGGGGATTTTCGAAATCGCAGCATCTAGTTCATTTTGGTTGCGAATTATCCAGCCTTTATCGCCCTGCATTTCGCGCTTTACTTTGTGTATCTCTGCCGGCTTCACCATCCACGGAAAGTCGATTTGATCCTTGCACGAATCCAATTCGCCGGCCTTTGCCTCGATCACGCGTGGATAGCGAATTCCGTTTGCCTCGCACAAACGGTAAAAGCTGTCTTTCGCCATAATCGATTGAGCCAATCCATCCGAATAGCTGGACTGGAAACGGAACAAACTTTGCAGCTTGTTGGCATGCCGCGTGATAAATTCAACATGTTGATCTGAAGATGGAATCAGTATAGCGCGCGGCTTATTGTCGGCCTCAAACTGTCGGGCCAAATCGGACATAGCGTTAAAAAGTTGTGTGTCGCTTGTTTGTTCGATTACCCCAGCGAGATAGCGCGACATTTGTCCGGCCTGGTTACCTTCTGCAACGCCGATCACTTCGACTCCTGCGCGGCCTAGCGTTCTTGCAACGTGAAGACCGGTTGGTGACAAACCAAGCACTATTGCTGGTGGCAGAACTTCCTTATTCATGAAACGCCTGCAATTTCGCGCAAAACCGCTGCGATCTCCGCAGCCTTTTTGCTAGGCGAGAACCGCATTTCCACGTCATTCTGAGCTGCCCTTGCTACATTTTCTCGGGCGCCAAAGTTGCGGATCATACTCTCGAGATTTGCGATCCAATCGCCGCCAGTTTCGCACAGGAACCCAGTTTCACCATGCCGAATTAGCTCGCGATTATATCCAATTGACTCCACCACAGGCACGACGGCAGCAGCCATGTAGGTTCGGGCTTTGCCGCCCGATTTGCCTCGGGACCATTCTTGCTTGGGTAGCGGCATCAGGCCGATGTCATAGCGCGCCAGCGCGGCTTTCTCAGCCTCGATAGACCACTCCTCTGTGACCCAGGGTACGCCTGCCATGGCGAACTTGCCGCTGCCCATCATTTCCCACCGCACTTCCGGATTTCGGGCGGCAATTTCGCGTAACTCTTCTTCAATCTCCGACATATATTTCGCTGTAGACGGAGAGCCGAGCCAGCCAACGGTCACAGGTCCAGACCGCTGCGCAAATTTCGTGTTTGCAGAAACAAATCGCGCTGTATCTTCAGCAACTTCAATCGTTACGGCTTTGCCTCCTTCGCTCTCCGCATTTTCGCGCAACCAATTGTTGCCGGCGATTGTCCGGTCAACAAGGCCTAGCAAAACGCGCGTTTTTTCAGGAGAGCGGAAAAAGGTCGCAATCGGATTGTAACGGCTGGGCTTTTTGATGAAGAGCGCATCATCATAGTCAAATACCAGCGGCACACCCATTTTCTTGAGTAACCGCTCAACCAATGGCGGCCCGAAGGGAAATATTTCGCGCTGCATGTATATCACATCAAATTGACGGAATCCGGAGAGAATGCGTAATCGGCGCAAGGTCGCCCGCAACGTCATTACGATCTTTTTGAACGTGTCACCTGATGAAAGTGACAGTCGATACATTTCTGTATCCATGAAGCTTTGAACGGTGCAATCAATGCCCAATTCTTCCAAATACGGGACGTATTGGAATACACGGTAACGGCTTGATGCACCTTCCTGCGGATAGCGGGTGAGAAACAAAACAGAGAGGCTCTTCTGCTCAGCCATCACGCATCGCTACCATCAAGATGATGGTAAATTCGGTCATATTCAGCAACGCCGCCTGTTAGCGAGAACAAATCCTCGGCGGCTTTTCGGCACCTGATAGCCATATCGGGTTGCTTCGTCAGTCTGATCAGCTGTTCAAGTGCCTGAACAATGCCGGTCATATCAACATCATCAGCCTTGCCCAACGGCATGACAACACCGGTACCGGTGTTTTGCAGGTCTTCAGCAACATCGCCCACGCCTGCATTGGCAAGACACGGTACGCCGCTGCCGAGAAATTCTCCCATTCGTGTTGGACAAGAAGCTCGTTTGGACCAGACCGGCCGAATAAAGAATATGCCCGCATCCATGCGCCCGATTTGCTCACCAACTTGGTCATACTGGCATTCACGAATTTCACAGCGCGACAGGTCGACATTAGCCTTTGTTAGTTCTTCGCGAACTGTTGCATGGCCACCCTTGTTGATCACAAGAAAGCGCGCCTCGGGATCAAGTTCGAACAGGCGAGCAACGGCTTCGGCAACTTGGTCGAATAGATACCATCCGCCGACCGACCCGACATATCCGATTGTGAACGGACCGTTCTTTTTCTTAGAGTCCCGAAAAAGATCAAGATTCGTGCAAGTAGGGATAACACTGCTCGATGGCGGATTGTCTCGCAAATATGCGAATTGTTCAAATTCGCGTATGCCCGCACGGGTAAGCGAGACGACATGGTCGGCTTGGACAAAGAGCGATTTTTCGATTTTCTTGACCACACGATAGGCTATTCCGGTGCGCTTCCAGCGCCCGATGTCTGCACGTTCGTCGGCCCAGAAACCGCGCATGTCGAAAATCAACTTTGCTTTGGTCGCGCGCTTAACCCTCAGCCCAATCAGCGAACCGACATAGGAACGACAATGCACGATTTGCGCGTTGACATTGCGGGCTATCTCAGTCGCTTCGCGGCTACCCCAGAATACATCCCACGCAGTTGCGGCAAGTGAGGGACGCTGGTGCCAAATTCGCCTGTGCCATTCAATCCCAGCCTCCTGGCACTTGACCTCCATTGCAGACACAGCGTCCGGATCGGCAAGATTGATCGGCTTCTCGAAAGTCAGCAAAGTGATCCGGTGGCTACGCCCCAGAAATTTCAGATATTGCAGGACCTGACTCTCGCCGAGCGGGTCAAGCAGGCCTGTATAGGAAATGTATAGGACGGAAATCATGCAATTGTCTGTGGACGCTCAGCTTTGGGTCACGGCTTCGATTATGCTTTAGACAATTGCATGGCGATTGCCACCCAAACTGTAACTAGTTTTGGTATTCAGACGGCCCTGCGATAGAGTTCCGCGAGCTTCGCTGAAACATTTTCAACCGCAAACATACCGCGCGCCCTTTGTTTGCCCGCCAAAGCCAACTGTCCTCGCAAACGGGCATCTTGCGACAGATGTCTTACCGCATGCCCAAGCGCCTGGACATTCCCTGCCGGAAAAGTCAGGCCCGCATCGCCGACCACTTCTGGTAAGCCACCCGCATCGCTGGCAATAACTGGCACACCCAGTGCCATCGCTTCTGCCGCGGTAATTCCAAACCCTTCGTAGCGTGATGGAACAATGCAGATGTCGGAGCCTGCGACTTGTTCGAGGAAGCGATCATGCGCAATCGTATCGCTGATAGACACTGAAATGCCCAACTGGGCTGCGGCCATGCAGAGCGAATTTTTAAGCGGACCGCCGCCGAGGAAATGTAGATCGAAAGCCGGAAATTCCGTCAAAGACAAAGCTTTGAGCAGGTCGGCGTGGCCTTTCTCGGAAACCAACCTGCCCGGAACGACCAATTTCAACTTTTCTGCTTGCCCCTTTTCCGCCGCTAGTTTTCCAAGTGCAGCGTCTATTGTATTAAGATCAATTGCATTGTGCAGGACTTCGACCCGCAATAGTGACAGTGCCTCTGTATAATGGTCCGCTACCGCTTGTGACACGCCAATAAAGTGTGCGCCGCTTTGCTTAGCGACAATCTTGCGCAGATTTTTGCGAAGTTTGAGTTTAATGCCGTTTCGATTGGCGCCCGCATACGCCAGATTATGGAAGCTTTCGAAAACCGGAAGATCGCTACTTGCTCCTAAAAGCCCAGCATAGAGCCCAGGAAAATACAGATGAGCATGGATAATGTCGATCCGTTCATCGCGTTGCAGTTTGCGCAGGATGCGCACTGCCTTGGGAATGTTCCATTTATGGAAGCGCGGTAGCTCAATGACCCGTATACCACTGGATTCCAGCACCGGTTTCAAATCGAAAGGCTCATGCATAACCGCGACTAGCGGTTCGATTTCATATTCTCTCAAAGCGGGGAGTATCGTTGCCAGAAGCCGCTCCGCCCCTCCGCGGCCCAGTGTTTCGATCAGGTGAAGAACTCTTAGCATGGAACTGCCATGCAGCTGACAGGCGAGAAATCTATAGGAAGATCGGAAGGCAGCCCCTCCACCACATCCCGTGAATCGACCATAAAATTAGGATCCAAATTCAATGGGACGATTGGCACCATCCAATTCAGTATGAAGGCCTTGCTTGCGTTGAGTGCGCGATCGATATCGGATGCGATTGTTCAAATCGCGAGCGCGTTCGTACAAACCCAGCCGACGCAACAATTTTCTGACACCTACAAACTTGTGTCGATTGAACCGGTCATACTCGCGTATCCGTTCGATAGCGTCAGGTTCCAGTCCGTTTGCCCTGGCGAAGGCATAAACCTGTTCGCGCATCGCCTTTGTATCATGGAGGCTACCGTTGAACTCTTTGAAATGAAATTCCCACATTATGCATTTGAGTGCATTTTCAATGTTAAATTTCGATTTCCAAATTTCTCCATCGTGCCAACCGTCGAGGGTGTGTTCGACATCAGTCAGAACCGTTAGAAAAACGGTATCCATTGCAAGATTGCGCCAGCTATTACAGTCGGGAAATTTTTCTAAATACGCCCTTAGGCCAATGATAGTGGAGTCGGAAAAATTGCTCTTTTTTCCGGTTGGCACATACATCATCTCTTTGATGTGCACACATTTGTCGGAAAGCAATAGCAGCGCGGTTGCCGATGTATAGTCGGGCGAGATTGGCCGAAAAAGATGGCCCCAGATACCCTTGGCCTGTTCCCCAATTTGACGTCTAAAGCCTGAATTAAGGGCGCGCGGGATTGGTTGACCATAGACGTTCCTGTTTTCATATCCATTAAACTGCAGGAATTTTTCAAGGACATCATGAGCGTTTTCGATCTCACATTCGACCGGAAGGGCCGACGTAGCTCCTGATAGTCGATCTTCGAGTAAGCCAAACTTTTGACCTGGCCAATAGAACAGGTCGGGATTGGATTCCTCAATAATCCGTGAGAGCACACTGAGGGTGCCGCGCCGCATTAACCATCGGTCAGCCAGAAACAGCACGTATTCTCCGCGGGCCTTATTGCCGATAAACTCCCAGTTTTGATCCATATCGAGGTCGGATGGGGTCTCGAACACTTGAACCAAGTCGGCCTTTTTGCCTTGGCCCTCAACCCATTTTCCTAATTGACCTTTGCCAATTGTAGAATTGTCTGAAACCAGTAGCTCATATGATTTGAAGTCTTGGTCAATCACTGATTGTATAGATTTTGTGACCGTCTCGAAACGATTGCGGGAAGGTAGGCAGATCGAAAAAAGCGGACGGCGACTGTTGAATGAGTCGGTTTTATTCTTCGCCATCATGACCCCATGGGTTTCCGGAAACATATTGCGCAGGTTTGGTTCGAATCGTCCGGGCTGGAACCCCCGCATTGACGCTGCTTGGCGGTACGTTCCGCGTGACTACTGCTCCTCCGCCGATAACCGACCAACGACCGATTTCTAATCGCGGGAGAACGGTGGCGCCTACCCCCAGTAGGGCACCGTCATTTATTTCCACAAGCCCAGCCACAGTTACGCCGGGGGCCAAGAAGCTTGATGAGCCGATTGAAGTTTCGTGCGAGACCACGCTACCTGAGTTAATGCAGACGTTGTGGGCGATGCGCACCCCCACCTGGAGCGTAACATTTCGTTGTATGTAATTTCCAGTTCCCATCACCACTCCCGAAAGGTCGACTGACGGGTGTATGAAGTTTTCGAAACGAAAACCTAAGTCAGCACCCGCTTTTGATGTTTCGAACCTTGTTTCGGCATCTCTCGTAATAAGATTTACAAGCGAAAATTCATCAGGGTCCAGCAACGATAACTCATCAAAGGCCCCGAGCACCGGTAGCCCACAAAATGAGCTACCCTTCTTTGTTGGGTCATTGTCAACAATGCCAACAAAACGATACTCATTCGTCGGGCCCAGAGCATCCAGCATGGATGACAATTCGGGATTGTTGGCGCCGATGAAAATAATTTTGCGCATTGTGGTGGGCTACGCCTGCTCAAGCGCTTTGGTTACTGTACTGTGCAGCGTTGCTACCACACGTTTAATATCGCTATCCGTCATATCGTGATAACTGGGCAAATTTATCGCCCGTTTCGGGATCGATTGCGCGACAGTATTTCCGGCCACTTGTTCAAACATTGGCATGCTCGAAACGGGATGGAAGAACACTCTTGCATCGATATTTGCTTCGGTGAATTCTTCCAACAGCATTTCGCGGGTAACCCCCGTGGCCTGATCAAAAACAACCGTTGGCATCCATGCTGAATTGGTAGTGTTCTCCGGTTCGGGATTAATTGAAACTCCATTCATTGAATGCACAGCCTCGCGATACTGTGCAAAAATTTCTCGCTTCCTTGCGACAAGTTCGGGCAATCGTTCTACTTGCGCGCATCCGATAGCTGCCTGGATGTTGGATATCTTATATTTGAAACCTGCAATTTGAGACCAGAATTGGTGTGTTTCACCAGGAACCCGCCCGTGATTATTCAACGTCTGCACTTTTCTGAGAAGGTCGGGGTCGTTGGTAACGAACATCCCCCCCTCACCGGTTGTCATTGTCTTGGTGCCATGAAAGGAAAAGGTTCCAAAGACGCCTCGTGACCCGGCCATCCGGCTATCCCATGCTGAACCGAGAGCTTCGGCGGCATCTTCGATGACTGGAATGCCATGACGCTCTCCGATATCAAGCAAGGCGTCCATGTCGCACAGGTTGCCATATAGGTGTGTGGCCACGATGGCCTTAGTTTTATCTGTAATTGCCGCTTCTGCCTTGGCTGGATCGATGCACCAACTGTCTTCCAGAATATCGACAAATACCGGTATCGCACCGAGATGTGTGACAACCGAAGGCGCGGCAATCCAATTCGTATCGGCAAGAATTACCTCGTCACCCGCCCCAATGTTGAGTGCCGCCATGCCCATATGAAGCGCGCCGGTGCAACTCGAAGTGGCTAAGGCGAAATCAACATTGAGATAGTCGGCAAATAGGCCTTCGAACTTGCCGATATACTCATAGCATTTGGCTCCCCAGCCATTCGCGGCAGCATCCGTTGCATAAGCGACCTCTTTTTCGGTGATCGAAGGCTTTGTATAGTAAATCTGTGAAGTCATGTTCTGGGTGTCCAAAAGTGATCAATCGCTAGGCAACAAAATTGGCTTTAAACCAGCAAGGTTTGGTAATCGACTGTCCCGGTCTGATAGGCCGATAGCGGGCATCGGCCAGTCAATTGCCACGCTATCGTCATCGAACTTTAACCCGCCCTCCAGATCAGGAGCGTAAACAGCTGAATTGAAATAGATAATCTCGCTATCGTCGGTAAGGGCTTGAAAGCCATGGCCAAAACCTTCGGGAATATAGAGCATCGAACGATTTTCGGAAGTTAACTCCACTCCCCGCCACTGCCCGTAGGTAGGCGAGCCATGTCGCAGATCGACTGCCACATCGAATATGGCGCCGCGAACGCAGCGGACCAATTTCACCTCGGCAAACGGAGGGCGTTGGAAATGCAGCCCCCTGATTGTGCCTTTGGATTCGGTTAGTGAATTGTTGACCTGGACCCAATCATGTTTGAGATTTTTCTGACGGAATTCTTCTGCGCAAAAGAGACGGGCAAAAAAACCACGATCATCGCCTCGCCGCTCAAGTTCGATACGGACTGGCCCGTCAAGTCCAAGATCATGGAATTGCATTTTCAAATTGCCTTATCTGCGCAGAAGTGAGTTTTTGTATCGCACCGTTGTCCGTCTCGCCTGCAGAACGATACCATTCCATCGTCGCCGTAACCGCTTCTTCAAACCCCCAAATTGGCCGCCAATCGAGATGATGAGCCGAACGCTCTATGTTGAGTGACAGCAGGCCAGCTTCGTGCACGGCATGTGGGTTTGGAATTCCGAATTCGGCTTCACCGGGCCATACTTTCAGTGAAGCCTCAACAAGATCGGCCACCGGCCGCTGGGCTTCAGGGTTGGGCCCAAAATTATAGCTGTCAGCAAAACCTTCTGTTGGGCCTTCGAACAGGAATTGGGCCAACTTCAAATATCCAAAAAGCGGATCGAGAACGTGCTGCCACGGCCGCGTTGCAGCGGGGTTCCGCACAACCACCTTCTCACCTGTCATGAGCGCGCGGGCGATATCCGGTACAATTCGATTGTCGGCCCAGTCACCGCCGCCGATTACATTGCCTGCCCTTGCTGTTGCCACGCGGATATTGCCTTGTTTGGAAAAGAAACTTTTCCTCCACGAAGCACTGACAAGTTCCGCCGCGGCTTTGGACGCGCTGTATGGATCGTGCCCTCCGAGTCGGTCATTTTCCCGATATCCGTACTCCCACTCAAGGTTCTCGTACACCTTATCGGTGGTGACCATAACAGCCGCGCATTGGCCGGTAACGGTGCGGATTGCCTCGAGCACATTGGCTGTGCCGATCACGTTGGTGGACCAAGTCTCTAATGGATAATCATAGCTGCGGATGACCAAAGGTTGGGCGGCAAGATGAAGCACAATATCCGGTTGGAAACTATCGACGATCTTTGCGACTTTCTGAGCGTCGCGGATATCGCAAATCCGGTGGTCCAACCGATCTGCCAACTCCAATTGCATAAACAGAGACGGATCGGTATCCGGCTCCAATCCAATCCCAAGAACATCGGCCCCCATGTCGAGTAGCCATGCCGAAAGCCATGAGCCTTTGAAGCCTGTATGGCCCGTTACAAGAACACGTTTTTCACACCAGAAATCACGCATCACTTTTAGGCCCAAACTTTCCACGGCGCGGCATCTTGCCGCCACAGATCCTCGAGCAGATTGCGGTCACGCAAGGTGTCCATCGCATGCCAAAAGCCATGGTGGCGGTAGGCTTCGAGGTTTCCTTCCGCTGCAAGCTTTTCTAATGGAGCTGCCTCCCAGCTGGTCGTGTCGCCGTCTATATAATCGAGGACTTTCGGTGATAGCACGAAGAAACCGCCATTGATCCATCCTGCGCCCTCTGCGGGTTTTTCAGTGAATCGTTGCACGCTGTTGTTGTTCAGATCGAGTGCCCCATATCGGCCCACCGGCTCAACTGCGGTAAGTGTTGCCGACTTGCCATGCTCGCGATGAAATTCGACAAGCTTCGAAATATCGACATCCGAAACGCCGTCACCATATGTGAAGCAAAATGCGTCTTCACCGCGCAGAAATTCGCCAACGCGCTTCAGCCGCCCTCCGGTTTGGGTTGAAGCTCCGGTTTCTACTAGCGTAACCTTCCAAGGCTCTGCCTTATTGTCGTGAATTTGGAAGCTCCCCTCACTGATGTCGAAGGTGACATCAGAGATGTGCAGCAGATAATTCATAAAGAATTCTTTGATGACATAGCTTTTGTAGCCGCAGCAAATGATGAAGTCATTGATGCCGTGCTGAGAATAGCTTTTCATAATATGCCAAAGAATTGGCCGACCACCAATTTCGACCATAGGCTTTGGCTTGAGGTGCGTCTCTTCGGACAAGCGTGTTCCAAGCCCGCCTGCTAGAATTACGGCTTTCATTCTGGTCCCCTAAGAAGGTTTATTGCCAATATCGGTGTGCGACGTCTGAAATACTGCCAATTCGGGCTCGCCAGGTCGCTGACGCGATATCGCAAAATAGCAACATATCGCCTGCGCCACTACTCCGTTTTTAGCGAAATTCAAACTCCTTGTATCAGGCTTTCGCTATCATCTAATCCCGATGGTTTGAACTGCGTCTTGGCTGTTAGGCCAGGCACTGGACATTGAGGTCGGGGGCATATAACCGCTCCATACTATCAAACCGCAGAACGATTTTGGCCTACGGGTTCTGGTCATACGGATAGATGATACAGGATTGATAAATGCCGAGATCACTGGAATATCGGCCTGAGATAGACGGACTTAGGGCAGTTGCAGTCCTGTCCGTCATTCTATTTCACGGGGAACTCGCCCTCCCCGGAGGCTTCCTCGGAGTTGATGTCTTTTTTGTTATATCGGGCTATTTGATTTCAGCCATATTGATTGATGAATATGACCGATCCGGTCGAATTAGCATCGCCGATTTTTATGAGCGCCGCATCCGCCGCATATTACCGGCCCTTACCGCAACCTGTTTGGCCACATTGCCAATTGCATATTTTCTGTTGCTGCCGGATGCATTCGTCAATTTTCGCCAAAGTTTGTTGGCGACGCTGTTGTTCGTCGCAAATATATTTTTTTGGAATGATACCGGATATTTTGCCGCCGCTGCGGAGACCAAGCCCCTCCTCCATATGTGGAGCCTCGCGGTTGAAGAGCAATACTACCTTGTCTTTCCGCTGCTGGTGCTTTTTGTACGGAAAAACGGCACCGCAAACTTGCTATTGATCATTGTGCTGGCCGGGTTTCTTGCATCGCTTGCGCTTGCATACTGGGGGTTCGTGAACATGCGCTCGGCAGCCTTCTATCTGACGCCTTTTCGCGTCTGGGAGCTATTTGCGGGTGTGTTGGCGGCGTTAGTATACAATCGCTTTCAGGTTGCTTCTCCGGCAGTTCGAGCAACTCTTTCTTGGGTCGGCGTTGCGCTGATCATTGGCCCTATGGTGGCTTACGACCCATTGGATCAATATGCGGTCCCAGCGATGCAATCGGTGGTGGCTGGCGGTTTTCTGGTCATAATGTTTTCTGCTGGAACGGGCGCGGGGCGTATTCTGTCGAGCAGTGGGTTCGTGATGATCGGTAAGATCAGTTTTTCAGCATATCTGGTTCACCAACCGGTTTTTGTTTTTGCGCGAATTATGGCCCCCACAGGTTTGAGCCTGTGGTGGGAAATCGCTTTGGCAATCTTTGCACTTGGTCTTGGTTGGTTGAGTTGGAAATTTGTTGAGCAACCGTTCCGTAATCGCAATAATGTTGATCGGCGCTCACTTTTGAAAACCGCGTCGGTGGTGATTGCCAGCCTTGTCTCGGTGATTGCGGTTAGCCTGCTGGTCAAATTGCCGCAGAAATGGTCCGATCAGGTCTTAACTCTCGAACAAGTTGTTTCAGCCGGCACATATGGCCTTTCGCCCGCTTGCAAAAGCGGATGGCGGTCCCCCGAATGTCAGTTTGGCGAAAACCCTCAGGTACTTCTTTGGGGGGATAGCTATGCGATGCATCTGGCTTATGGGTTGAAAGCGGCAAACGTGCCCTTTCGCCAGGCAGCGTTACCATCATGTCCGGCGCGGGCTCATCCCGCGTACCTTGAGCCATCGGGCAATGGGTATCAGGCCGCTTGCGCCCGGTTTAATAATGCCGTGGTTGCATTTATTCAAGAACAAGCAAGGGCCGGGCGCCTTCAGACAGTGATCATTTCGTCGCGCGACTATGGAATCCGAGGCGGTACTTTACGCAAGTTCCCTAAGGAGGCACCGGTTGATCGCAAAGCAACCTTTGAGCAGCTTGATGCGACTATTGTAGCCTTACAGGCCATGGGCGTTCGGGTCGGTCTTGTCGGAGCGCCTCCGGCAGCAACATTCGATCCTGGACAATGCGTTCTAAAATCGGCAGCTTTTGGGGCGCCGGTCGAAGATTGCCAATTCCCACTGTTAGCAAATGCTAAAGGCGGAGAACTGGAGCAAATTGCGTCGGCTAGAAATGTCAGCTTGCTTAACCTGGCGCCGTATTTGTGTGACGGCGGGATTTGCCGGCCGACCGACGACGGGGTTTTGCTTTACCGTGACAATGGCCACTTGACTCCAGAGGGTTCTGTGCGTGTGTTCACTAGCGCAGAAGGGCGTAAATTTTTGAACTCTCTCATGATAGAATATCAGGTCGACAAGCGATGATTTGGCCTTCTTTTACGTCAGCGGGATATCGGGATGTCTAGCCTATCGCGAGCCGTAGGCGCCTTCATGACTTCGTCTGTGGTCGGCACAGCTACGCAGGTTATGAAAGGAAAGTTGACTGCGCTTTACCTCGGTGCCGAAGGTGTGGGCGTATATAACCAAATTAGCTTGTGCTTTACGCTCATGCTTACCGTTTGCGTCCTGGGTTTTCCGAATGGAATTACCAGAACAATCTCTGTTCAACACGACGCTAAAAATGGAGAAGAGCTTGTTGTACAGCTGTCTTCCCCATTCTTTTTTCTTGGGCTTCTGTCGATATTCGTAGCGGGCATAGGCGCTCTTTTCGCCGGTCAGATTTCAAACTTTCTATTTGTCGACAATGGGGAGCGTGCAACGCTGGTTGCGCTTGTCCTTGCAGGAGTGCCGTTAGCAGTCGCCGGAAACATTTATAAAGCTTTGCTCAATGGTACGCGTTCGGTTCGTACATTGGTCCGGGCACGTATGAGTGCGGATATCGCAAGTGTGGTGGTTTTTGCCGGCCTATTGATCCCCTTCGGAATCACCGGCGCGGTTCTTGGCTTTGCCAGCCTTCAAGGGATCTACCTTGTTCTCATAACCTATGGGGCCAGAGGTGAATTGGGAAATTTGGGCGTTCCACGTTTCAACGCATTTCGGTGGGATGCCGTGAAGCAAAATTTTGGATATGGATTGCATGGCTTGATCGTAGCTGCGGCGGGCAGCTTAACCATTTTGATCCTATCACGATGGATCATTGATAAAAACGGCCTCGCCGATAGCGGCTTGTTCAACGTCGCCTATAAGGTTGCAACTGTTTATCTTGCGGGTGTCTATGCGGCCGCTAGCGGGTATTATTATGCCAGCGTCGTGCGCGCTGATACGGATAAAGATTTGGCGAAGGAAATCGACAATGCGATTTTCGTCTATATGTCATTGATTCCACCTATCGTAGTGGCTTTGATGGCCGGCGGTGAGGTGCTGCTATATGTGCTGTTTAGCAAGGAGTTTATTCCGGCGGCATTCCTACTATTAATCTTCCTGCCAGCTGACATTTTTAGGCTTGTCGCGGAAATAATTGGCCAGGCATTGGTCGCGAAACGCAAGTTGGCAGTTTCCATCGTTTTGTATCTGAGCTGGCTCGGAATCTATACGACAACAGCATATTTTCTGATTGGAGATTATGGAATCACCGGTGTCGCGCTTGGCTATCTGATCGGCCAGTTATCGATCTGTATCCTTATGCTAATCGTAGGCAAAAGGGTTTTATCCTTTTCGCCCAACGCACGTTCATGGAGGTTCATTATTCGCGGAGCTCTGGTGGCGATCATTTGCGCATTTGTTACCTATTCAATCGACAACCCGCTTTGGAAAATCGCTGCCGGTGGAGCTTTGATCGCCGTATGGTTCGGGCTTAGTGCCCTTGAATCTGATTTCCGTCGGCAAATTGACAAAGCTGCCAGCGCAGTTCGAGAACTCTTCGCTGCAAAACAGTAGTTTGCGCTAGTCCGGCTCAATAAGCTCGTGCAGATAGGCGGCCGAAGACAGCTCATTCCCACTCAATTGGTCGAATAGAAGGCATCGGCCAATCAAACCGATGCCCACAACAGCGGTCATTCATTTTGATTTTCAAACAATTACGGACGGTTTTGACGAAGTCGGCAACCCGTTTAGAAAATGCAAAGCAATGAAATTCAAAGCCGCAAGTCTACGACGCTATCGGGAAATATGTTTTTCAGATCGTAAAAAACTGCATCGCCGCGGGCCAGATTGCGAATTTCTTGCTCACTCATATCGGCAAATTCGCGATGTGCAACGGTCGCTAGGACTGCGTCATAGGCCCCCTGCTCGGGTGAGCTTACAAGTGAGATCTGATATTCTTCTTGGGCTTGTTCTGGCGAAGCCCAGGGGTCATGAACAACGACTTCCACGCCATATTGCTCAAGCTCGGCGATAACATCGACAACCCGCGTGTTTCGCAGATCCGGACAATTTTCTTTGAATGTTAGGCCAAGTACAAGGATCTTGGCCCCGCTCACCTGAATGCGGCGCTTCAACATTGCTTTGACCATCTCGCCAGCGACATATGCACCCATTCCGTCATTGATCCGGCGGCCTGCAAGGATAACATCTGGATGATAGCCGATGGCTTCAGCCTTATGGGTCAGATAATATGGATCGACACCAATACAGTGCCCCCCAACCAATCCAGGCCGGAACGGCAAGAAGTTCCATTTGGTGCCGGCTGCCTCAAGCACTGACAGAGTGTCGATGCCCAATTTGTTAAAAATGATCGCCAGTTCATTGATGAGCGCAATATTAAGGTCTCGTTGGGTGTTCTCGATGACTTTCGCTGCCTCGGCCACTTTGATCGAGGAAGCTCTATATGTGCCTGCCGTTATGATCGAGGAATAGAGTTGGTCGACTTCATCGGCGATCTCAGGTGTTGAACCGGAAACAACCTTTCGAATGTTGGGCAGGCGATGCTCTTTGTCGCCCGGATTTATTCGCTCGGGGCTGTATCCACAGAAGAAATCTTCATTGTAGACGAGCCCAGAAACACGTTCGAGGGCAGGGACGCAGTCTTCCTCAGTCGCTCCGGGATAGACTGTACTTTCAAAAACAACAATATCGCCTTTTTTCAATACCTTGCCAACCGATTCTGACGCTTGAATTAGCGGGGTCAGATCGGGCCGTTTGTGAACGTCGATTGGTGTTGGAACCGTCACGACAAAAATCGAACAGTTGGCGATATCTTCAATCTCAGTGGCAAAGCGCAGTCCAGTTGCTGCGGCCAGCTCTTCTGGCTCGGTCTCCAGTGTAATATCGATACCTTGGCGCAGTTCTGCAATGCGCGCTTGATTGATGTCGAAACCGATTACCTCGTGCTGTTTACCAAACTCGACAGCAAGCGGTAGCCCGACATAGCCAAGCCCGACTATTGCGATTGTTTTGGTTTTTTCGTGCATAACACATTCCGCTTTTGAGCGCTCCGTCTGATATCTGAATTGTGACTGGCCGATCGAACAAAACATTTGTCGAGGATCGCGCAACATATCCAATTTGGGCGAGCCTATAATTACATTTCGCGGTTGTGTGAACCACTATGCGGCGCGCCGCAGATTTAATTTTGGCGATTCAATTGGCTACACAGCCAACCGAACGAGCAGTCCAATCAAGAGTATTGGATGCCGATCGGATTGCGCAAAAGGTCATTTTGTGAAATTGGTCTGTTTAAGGCCCAGCCGGTGATTTGCAGCGGTCGATTAGGGGCAGAAGGAAGATCGCATTGCAATCCAGAAACTTAGATCAGAGAGGAGGGCTTCTCCTTAGAGGAGGTCCGAAACAACAAGTTCGTTATGGTTGGTTGGCAGTTGCGATGCTCGCCCTGCTTGTAACCGCGCTTGGCGGTAGCTCGCGATCAGATGCCGTGCAAATAGTTGCACTGCGCCCCCTCACGGCATTGTTGCTCGTGCCTTTTCTAATCGCATTTTCAAGGCATAGGCTGGCGGACGTTAAGACGCCATTGCTGTTGCTCGGTTCGCTGACAATCTTGATGATTGTTCAATTGATCCCTTTGCCGTCTGGTGTGTTTCAATCGCTTCCGGGCAGAGGGGCGATAACAGATATTTCCGCCGCTATTGGGGCTGAACCAGTTTGGCGCCCAATTTCCATGGTTCCCGCCAGAACCTTGAACGCATTGGCGAGTCTGATTGTACCGGTCATGGCTTTGCTTCTTGCTGCAGGCATGGGGCTGCCCAGAACGACATTGTTATTGTTTGCCGTCGCCATCGGCGTCGCTGATGCCTTTATGGCTCTTTTGCAAGCGCTTAGTGGCTGGAACGAGGGGCTCTATTTTTATGCAATAACGAATAATGGTTCCGCCGTTGGATTATTCGCCAATCAAAACCATTCTGCAGTATTTGGCAGCTTGATTTTACTCGTGATCGGTCACTTGCTCAGTGATGCTCGGTCGCGCAATTGGTTGCGTTGGCAACGCGCGGCGCTGCTTCTTGGATTTGCACTTATCTTTTTGTCGGCGTTGATTGGCGGATCGCGCGCAGGATTGTTAACCGCCTTCCTTTCCGTGTTGGCAACTGCTGCAATGTTTTGGCTTTCTCGCAAGCGCAGTGAGCGCGAAGAGGTTAGGCGGCCCAAGTTATTCGGTGTTGAGATCGGCCCCTATGCCATGGCTATCGTTGGTGCGTTGATTGTTGTTTTGATCGTGATCGCATTTATGCTGTTCGATAGAATTCCTGCAATGCGTAGCCTCGCCAATGTCAGCCATTTTGATGATTTGCGCTGGAGATTGCTACCAGTATTGCAAGAGATGATGTCAACTTTTTGGCTTGTAGGATCAGGCTTTGGGTCGTTTGAAGAAGTTTATCACATATTTGAGCCCAGTGAATTGTTGGCGCCAGCCTATGTGAACCAAGCTCACAATGACTTGGCGCAACTCATCATCGAAGGCGGAGTTGCCGCATGCGTGTTGCTGGGGGGCACAGTAGTTTGGTTTGTGAGGAGGCTCCTCCAAATCGGCGCGGCAACACGCCAGCGTCTGGCCGCGCTGCTATTCTGGAGCGTCGTCGCAACTACGGTGGTATTTGCGAGCTTGGTTGACTACCCGCTCCGGACACCGCTTTTCCAATTTGTGGTGATTATTTTGATCGTTGCGTTTTGTAGAGAAAACTTAGCAGACGGCGATCTCCCCGCTACGAATTGAATTGAACTCGCAGGAGTGCAAAAACACCTTTGCTTCTTCAAGCCATGAGGTTAATGCTCAAAAAAGCTGTTGTTGAAGGACGGTATGATCAAGTCAGTCAAACACCTGCTAGTGGTTCTAATGTGCACCCTAGCATTGGCGAGTTGCGCCAAGGACCGTGCAGTGGGCCTGGACACGAGTGTAGAAGTTGCTGCGCTGTCACAACTTCCCGCGCCTGAGGTGCTGGCCCCAGCTGTTATCGCGCCGACACAATCTATCGATGTCATCGTTGCTGGGTCGGATCTGCTCAGCGGGACTTTCCTCACGGATGGCGCGGGTTATGTTGGATTTCCTCTGGTCGGCGACCTCTATGTTGCTGACAAAACGCCGCGACAAGCCGCCAAGATGATAGCCGACAGGCTGCGCGGAGAATTTGTGGTCGATCCGCAAGTTCGTGTCCGTCCGACTGAGTTGGTTTCGCCGAGCATTTCCATTGGCGGTCAGGTGGCACGGCCAGGCTCTTACCCTTCAGCAACCTCGCAGACATTGCTTCGAGCGGTGAATACTGCGGGCGGGCTGGCTGAATATGCGAAAGTTGATGATGTACTCGTTATGCGCACAGTTGGCGGGCAGCGCTACATTGGCGTTTATAACATTGAAGGTATTCAGCGCGGAAACTATCCCGATCCGGTTTTGTATCCGAACGACGTCATCACAGTAGGCGATTCACCCGGTCGAAGAAATATCGAGAATATTTTGCAGTTTATCCCGCTGCTTTCAACCAGTGTCATTCTTTTCGAACGCGTACTCTAATGATCGTTTTTCACCATGCCGAATGAAGCAGAATTCACCCACACAATCCGCACTGGGTCGGAATATCCATATGGTTATGGCGAAAAGAATGCGTTTGGATTTGATCTAGAAAGATTCTGGATTCAAGCGATTGAACTCAAATATTGGCTGCTTGGGATCGTTGCGTTTTGCCTACTGCTAGGCGTGGTAGTGACACTGCTGGCAACGCCGCTCTACAGTGCAACATCGCGGATCGAGATTTCGTTGGATCAGCAGAATATCACCTCGGCGGAGCCAATTGAGGCAAGGAGTCGTCGGACAGATGTTCAGTATGCGACTACACAATACGAACTGCTCCGCTCTCCATTTATGGCGCAGCGAATCATTGAGGCAGGAAATCTGTCGCGCGACAAAACATTTCTCGACGCTTTTGATATACAAGAACAGGCTCGTACAAATCCACGCCTTCTAACCAATGTTTTGCGTAACAATTTTTCCGTAAACCCAGTCCCGAACTCGAGCTTAATTGACCTGAGCTTTTCTAGCCCAAACGCAGAAATCTCGGCAAAAATTGCCAATTTGTGGGCCAATGAGTTTCTTCAAGCCAACTACGACAAACAATTTGGTGCCAATATCGAAGCGCGCGAATTTCTCGAAGAACAAATTGAGGAATTGCGCGAACGTCTGGCCTTGTCCGAACGGGAATTGATTGGATATGCCAACGCCAACGAAATTATAATACTCGATGTTGGCGGTGACGAAGCCGGAAGCGAATCCGCAACGCGGTCTTTGGTTGGGGCCGAATTGGCCGCATTGAACGATGCACTGGCAGCAGCAACGCAGAACCGGATCGCGGCGCAAAGTGCGCTGCGTTCGGGCGGGCGCAGCCAGGCGGGTGCGGCGGCTTCGGCGAATTTGCGTAGCCGCTTGGCCGAAGCGCAATCGCAACTTGCAGAATTACGATCGAAATTCGGCCCCGGCTATCCAGAGATCCAGGCGAAGGAAGCTGAAATCAGCTCCTTACGTCAGGCGCTTTCGGGCGAGAGTTCGATAGATAATCAGGATTTGCAGGCGGCATTTCGCCAGGCCAGCCTTGCAGAGCAAGCGCTGCGGGCGAAGCTGAATGAATCGAAAAATTCATTCCTTGGGCAGCAGGATCAGGGCATTCAATACGGTATCCTCAAGCGTGAAGTTGATACCAACCGTCAAATTTATGATGCCTTGCTTCAGCGTTATAAGGAACTTGAAGCCGCCGGTGCGGGCAAGAACAATATGACGATGATCGATCCGGCCATTGTGCCGCTATCGCCCTATTCACCGTCGCTAATTCAAAACTTGCTAATCAGCCTGATCGCGGCGGTGGTTGCTGCAGCGGCGCTAGTCTATCTTCGCGAGACGATGGACCAGACAATCCGTGATCCATCCGATGTAAACCGCCGCTTGGGCTTGTCGCCAATCGGACTGATCCCGCGCGTGGAATCGGGCGATGTTGTCGAGGAACTGGAGCAGCGCAGTTCGGAAATCAGCGAGGCGTATGCCGCTGCGCGTACCAATATGGCATTCCTAACGCCGCATGGTGCGCCGCGATCCTTTATGCTCACCAGCACGCGCCCCAACGAAGGCAAAAGTATCTCCTCGGTCGCGCTGGCCAGAAGTTTTGTGCAGCTGGGCAAAAAAGTCCTGCTTATTGATGCCGATCTTAGGCATTCGGGTCTGAGTGACTTTATTGGCATCGAAGCCGCCCCAGATCGTGGACTGAGTTCTCTGCTGACGGGGAGCGGGGATCTTGCAAGTTCTGTGACACCGATAGCGCCCTATGGCTTTGATCTTCTGCACAGCGGCTATAAGCCGCCAAATCCGGTCGAATTGTTGGCTGGTCCGGCCCTGTCCGCGATCATCGAAAAAGCGCTTGAGACATATGATCAGGTGTTGGTTGATGGTGCGCCTGTTTTGGGCCTTGCTGATGCGCTGGAAGTGTCCAAATCGGTTGAAGGCGTGCTTTATGTCGTCGAATCGAATGGCGCGAACACACGCATGATTGAAAATGCGATCAAGCGTTTGGGCACGGCCAATGCGACGCTGTTTGGCGCGCTTGTGACCAAGCTTGATCAGCGCAATTCCACCTATGGTTACGGCTATGGTTACGGCTACGGCTATGGATATGGCGACAATAGCAAGGCCGATTCTAAGGCTGGAGACTCTGGCTAAATGTCGGTTCAGCCGGCACGCCTCATTGCCATTGTAATAGGTACTGTGGCGCTTGCAGGGCTGTTGTTTTTGCAAGCTGCCAGCAGCGCCCTGACGCGCAAACAACCATTCTATGCCGCGCAGCTGATGCCGCTGAACGGGGCTGCCTTAGAGCAAAAGGCAATCAGGCAATTTCAGGCGCGTGTAACAACTGCAGATGATATCGCGCCGGCGGCAAAGCTTTCGGCTGCCGCCGCGATGGCGGCTTTCGAACGCGACCCACTTAGCCCGAAAAGCTTCGCGATCCTCGCGCTGGCAAAGGACGATCCAGTGGCCAAGCGCAATGTGCTTGAAGCGGGCCTCAAGCTCAATCGCCGCGACTTGATGCTGCAAAGCTTGGTGCTTCAAGATCAGGTTTCAAGGAAGGACTATTCTAATACTCTTTCCACGCTTGATGACATTTTGCGCGTTCATCCAGAGCAAAACACCACCTTCTTTCCAATCCTGATAGAGGCGTTGAAAAGCGATGATGCGGCAGAAGCCGTTGGCGGGATATTGGATCGCGGATCGGATTGGCATGACCGGTTCCTTGATGCCGCGGCGCGTGACCGTGATGCATTGCCCAATCTGGCAAAATTGCGCCTTCGCCGTGACAATGTTGATGCCGAAACAGATCGGCGGTTGATCCGCGGATTGGTTGCGGGCGGGCGGATCGAACAAGCCTATCTGGTTTATGCCCGCGCCAATCCCGGCGGTGTGCAGCAAGGCGGCTTGGCCAGTGGCAGGCTCGACTGGGCCAATAACTTTCCACCGTTCGATTGGTTACTGGCCGATGAAGGCGGTTTCCGCGCGGATTTTGTGGGTGAAGAAAACCGGTTGGAAGTCTATCTGCGTAGCGGCAAGGGCGGGGTGCTGGCCGAACGTTTGGTTGAGGCACCATCACGCCCGTTTTCAGTTGGTATCAACCACACTCTGACCCCGCCGCCGCAAGTCAAAGACCTCCGGCTGCAAGTCAGCTGTCCCGGCGCGGAAGAACTGGTCGTGGACCAGCCGTTCAGCGTTCGGCCCGGTGAAATCAGCATTCCGGCAATGGCCAGTCGCTGCCAATTTGTGAAAATAGTAATCTATGGCCGGTCATGGTCGGGCAAGCCGGCCATTCGCGGACAAATTGCACCGCTGACCATTCGTATCCGCGAATAATTGCCCGCCCAAATTCAGTCGAGCGCGATATCTGGCGCGTCTTCCTGTTTCATGCCCACCACGTGATATCCCGCATCGACGTGATGCGTTTCGCCGGTCACGCCGGATGACAGATCGGACAGGAAATACAGCCCCGATCCGCCGACATCGTCAATCGTCACATTGCGCCGCAGCGGTGCATTCAGCTCGTTCCATTTAAGGATGTAGCGGAAATCGCCAATTCCGCTGGCCGCCAGTGTTTTGATCGGCCCCGCGGAAATTGCATTCACGCGGATGTTTTGCGGGCCCAGATCATTGGCAAGATATTGCACGCTCGATTCCAGCGCGGCCTTGGCCACGCCCATCACATTGTAATGCGGGATGACCTTTTCCGCGCCGTAATAGGTCAAGGTAAGGATTGAACCGCCATCGGGCATCATTTCTGCCGCGCGTTTGGTCACCGCCACCAGCGAATATGCCGAAATATTCATCGTCATCAGGAAATTGTCGAGGCTGGTATCGACATATTTCCCGCGCAATTCGCCCTTGTCCGAATAGCCAATGGCGTGGACCACAAAGTCGATCGTGTCCCACCGGCTTTTCAGTGTTTCAAACGCCGTATCGAGCGCGGACATTTCCGAGACATCGCATTCAAAGGTGAAATCGGACCCCAGCTTTTCAGCCAGCGGCTTGACCCGTTTGGCCAAAGCATCCCCTTGATAGGTGAAGGCAAGTTCGGCGCCCTGTTCGTGCAATTTTTTGGCAATGCCCCACGCCAACGATTTGTCATTTGCCAAGCCCATGATCAGGCCGCGTTTGCCCTTCATCAGTCCGCTCATCGTGCTTTCGCCTTTCGTTCATTTTGAGAAATCGCCCCACCTTCGCCGTCTTCGGCCAAAGCGTCTTCTTCAGGCGGTTCGGCCAAGGCCGCATTCAATTCTGCACCTATTACCATGCCCAGCCCGACGAGCCAGAAAAAGAACAAGGCAATCATAATTCCCGCCAGGCTGCCATAGGTCAGATCATAGGCGAAAAACCGTTTGAGCACAGGCGGAAGGGCGATGGTAACGCCGACCCACCAAATTGTTACGATCAGCGCGCCGGGCCATTTGGGATATTGCCGGCCGCGATAGCTTTCGGGTGTGAGCGTCACGAACAGTATGAAAATTGACAAATACAGCCCGATTGCCGGGATTATCCGCGATAAGGACAGATCATTCAGCGTATCGTTGAGCCACGGCAGATAGGCACCGATGACCTGTTGTGCGGTCCCGATCATCACTTGCGCGAACAAAGACAGGATCAGCACAATCACCGCACCTGTTATCAGCCCAAACGACAGCAAGCGATAACGCCAGAACGCCAAGGTCGCTTCGGTTCCGTATGCGCGGCGCAAAATATCGCGAATTGTTTCGATCAGGCTAGACGCGGTCCACAGGCCAATCGCCCCGCCAATCCACAACAGCCATCCGCTGCGTGCCTGCACCACGTCCCGCGCAACGGGTTCGATCACATTGCCCACCACCGGCGGGAGCGCGAACAGGATTGCATCGATGGTCGCCATGCGTTCGCTTTCTTCCCCGATTGCGGAAAATGCAGCGGCCCCAAGGATGAAGAATGGAAACAAGGCAAGCATTGCCATGTAAGCAAGATTGCCGGCATGAATGAAGCCATCATTCCAAGTGCCCGCCAAGGTTCGCTTGATGACTTCGAATATCCGGCTGCCCGGCCCCATATGTTTGGCCAGCCCGTCGCGCAGAACATCGCGTTTTCGCCGCCGCGCTTCGGGCGAAAGCGAGCTGACGCGCCTCCGTTCGGCTTTCGGGACTTCGCTGATAATTCCGCCCCCTGTTCAGCGCATGATCAAAAAGGGCAAAGCCGGGCTAAACACCCATATCGGCCCGAGGATCGCTTTTATCCTGCCAACCTTCGAGCCGCTTGGCCAGTTCCGGCAAATCATCTGGCAGAATTATTTCCAATGTCACCAGCTGGTCGCCGCGGCTGCCATCCTTTTTGGAAAACCCCTTGCCCTTCAATCGCAGCACTGTCCCGCCATTGGTTCCCGGTTTCAGCGTCATCATAACTGGCCCGTCAACGGTGGGCACTTTGACTTTGGCGCCGTTCACAGCCTCATCCAGAGTGATCGGCAAATCCATACGGACATCGTGATCATCGCGCCGGAAAAAAGCGTGCTTGTCGATAGAGATGGAGACCAGCCCGTCACCCGCCCCGCCAGGCCCCTTTTCGCCTTTGCCCTTCAGCCGCATCTGCGTGCCGTCCTCGACACCTTTTGGCAAAGACAGGTCAATTGTCTTGCCATCAGCCAGGGTGATACGCTGTTTGGCCAGCGATGCGGCGTCGGTGAATGCCACGCGTAAGCGATAGGTTATGTCTGCACCCTTTTGCGGCGGCGGTGGCCGCCGTCCGAATCCGCTTTGCCCGCCGCGTGCGCGCGCGCCGCCAGCGCCGCCGCCGAACAATCCTTCGAAAATATCGCCCAGATCGACGCCCTCGTTGGAAAATCCGTCAAAATCCTGCGCGCCAAACCCGCCTTGCGGGCCGCCGCCGGGGCGTCCGCCGCCGCCAAATCCGCCCATGCCCGCAAATGGATTGGCGGGATTGCCTTCGGCATCAATTTCACCGCGGTCGAATTGCGCGCGTTTGTCCTTGTCCGACAGCAGATCATAGGCCTGCGTCGCGGCGGAGAATTTCTCCGCCGCCTTGGGATTATCCTTGTTGCGGTCAGGATGGAGCTTCTTCGCAAGCGTGCGATATGCGCTCTTGATGTCCTTTTCGGTTGCAGTGCGTGCAACGCCAAGGGTGGAATAGGGATCGGCCATAGCGTGTTAGCTAGGTGCTACAGTCACTTGGCGCAAGCAGTGTCTCTTTCCTACGGTGAATAGGCGGCGTATAAAGCGCGCATATTTGCATGTCTTTATGCTCTTATCCGGTCGGTCGGCCGCGCGCAGCTGGCACGGATTTGATTATATGGGGCGTGTTCCATCTGTTCCATCGGTTCAGGAGTGACCTGTGAAAACTGAACAAAGTGCAATTCCGGCAAGTGACCCATTCGCCATGTTTGACGATTGGTATGTTGAAGCGCGGGCAAGCGAGCCGAATGATAGCAACGCCATGGCGCTGGCAACCGCAAATCTGGATGGTCTGCCATCGGTAAGGATGGTTCTGCTTAAAGGACATGGGTCGGACGGATTCATATTTTACACCAATGCTGAAAGCCGCAAAGGCGCGGAAATTCGTGCCAATATGCAGGCGGCGCTGCTGTTTCACTGGAAAAGCCTGCGCCGCCAAATCCGTATCGAGGGCCCGCTTGAAGAAGTGAGCGCGCAGATGGCGGACGACTATTTTCACTCGCGTTCCTATGCGGCGCAGATTGCATCGGCCGCCAGCGACCAATCACGCGCGCTGGACAACCGTTCGGTTTATTTTGAACGGGTTGCACAGATGGAGGAGCGGTATCCCGAAGGGACGGTGGTAGAGCGTCCGCCGCATTGGACCGGATTTCGCCTGCGCCCGCAGGCGATGGAATTCTGGCTAGACCGGCCTGGCCGGATGCATGATCGCCGCCGGTTTGAACGTAGCAAACCTGATGCTGGCTGGACCGATACGCTGCTTTATCCATGACCCACACTGCTGATAATCGCGCCGGATTGACGCGCAGTGCCGCCTTTGCCTCGATTGCGGCGGCAATGCTGCTTGTCGGGCTGAAAATTTGGGCCAGCATCCAGACCGGATCAACCGCGATGCTTGGCAGTCTGGCGGACAGTTCGCTGGATTTGATCGCCAGCCTTGCGACATTGGTGGGCGTGTGGATCGCGGCGCAACCTGCGGATGAAAACCACCGGTTTGGCCACGGCAAGGCAGAGGCGCTTGCAGCAATGTTTCAGGTGATGCTGATTGCGCTGTCGGCGGCTGCCATCGGGTTTCGGGCGATAGAAAAATTGGTCGAAGGCGGGCGAACCAGCGCCGCAGCGGAAGGCATTGGCGTGTCGATCATCGCCATTGCCGCAACGCTGTGCCTGCTGATGTGGCAGCGATATGTGATCCGCCGGACGGGGTCGGTCGCGATTTCAGCCGATCATGTGCATTACCAATCGGATCTGCTGCTCAATCTGGCGGTGATCGCGGCGCTTGCGCTCGATCAATATGCAGGTTTTGGCCGCGCCGATCCGCTGTTTGGCATCGCGATTGCCGCATGGCTGATCTGGGGCGCATGGCGCGCGGCCAGCGAAGCGGTCGATCATTTGATGGACCGCGAATGGGCCGATGAAAAGCGCGAACGCTTTGTCGAAATTGCGGCGAGACATCCCCAACTCAGAAATCTGCATGATTTGCGTACGCGAACCAGCGGCGCGAATGATTTCGCGCAGTTTCATGTCGATATGCCGTCATCAATGCCGGTCGGGCAGGCGCATGATATTATCGAACGGGTTGAGGCTGATCTATGCGGTCATTTCCCAGATCTGGAATTGTTCATCCATATTGATCCCGAAGGCCATGTGGACGAGCCAGACAATCCGCTGGCTGAAGAAGACGAGTTTAAGAAATTGGAGAAGGGCAAATGACCCAAATGAACAACGGCATTGCCTATTTCCATGTCGATGCCTTTGCCGAGGCGCCGTTCACTGGCAATCAGGCGGCGGTGATGGTTCTGGACGAATGGCTGCCCGATGATGTGCTGATCGCCATTGGCGGAGAAAACATGTTCGCGGAAACCGCTTTCGTGGTGAAAGATCAAAGCGGCGCTGCCGATTGGGAATTGCGCTGGTGCACGCCGACCTATGAAATCGCGTTATGCGGCCATGCGACTTTGGCCAGCGGTCATGTGCTGCTTGATCCGGCAAATGGATTGGGCGGGGGTGAGAAGGTGACTTTTCGCACCCGAAAATCGGGTATTCTCGAAGTGCGCCGGTCGGGTGAGGGTTATGAGGTCGGGCTGCCTGCAATCGCAACCGAAGCGCGCCCCTATCCAGAAGCGGCTACGCTTTTGGGCGGCGATCCCGTGCTCGTCCACCGCAATGACACATTGTACAACATATTCCTGTTCGACAACGAAGGGCAGATCCGCGCACTCGATCCCGACTTGCGGGCCTTGGGCGCATTTGGCGTTGAACAATTTGCCTGTACGGCACCGGGCGACAATACCGATGTGGTCAGCCGGGTGTTTGTGCCCGGGGCAGGTGTTGATGAAGATAGTGTGACCGGTTCAGCACATGCTGCATTGACGCCTTTTTGGGCCGCGCGTTTGGGCCGCAGCAGCTTTACCGCATTTCAGGCATCCGGCCGGGGCGGGGCGATCCATTGCAGCCTGGATGGCGACAGGGTGTGGCTGGGCGGCCAATGCAACACGGTGGTCGATGGAAAATTCCATATTTCCTGAAGCGTCTTCTGCGATTTATTACGATATGCGGGAGGGAGATCGCGGGTTGGAATTCTGTGCGGGCTGGGATCCTGTTCGAGCTGGGGCTTCGGGCGCGCGTCTTCGGCCAGGCCAATGGTGACCGTCAGTTTTCTGGATAAAGCTCTATAACATCGATCAATTGCTGGAGCATTCTGGGCCGTTCTTCTTGATCCGAATGGCCAAGCCTTACGACGGTCAATCTCTGTTCGGGCGAGACGAGCACATATTGTCCCATATGGCCAATGGCGGCGAACATCGTATCGGGCCCGCGATCGGCCTGTTCTTCGTCACGGTCGATGCCGGAATCAAGATTGAGCCACGTTTGCGCGCCGTAAAATCCTGAACGCGGGCTGGGCGTGGTCATAAAAGAAATCCATTTGCGCGGGATCAACTGCGCCCCGCGATAGGAACCCTTATTGCGCAAAAATTCGCCGAATTTGGCCCAATCCCGCGCATTTGCATGCATCAGACTGCCGCCGATCAAGGTGCCATGCGCGTCATATTCAGGAACCATCGAATCCATTCCGATGGGGCCAAACAGCCGGGTCTGCAGATAATCGTCGACCACTTCGCGGCGAATGTCGGGATCGCTGCTGTCGGTCAGTACCCGTGCGGCAATATCCGCGAGGATAACTGTGGTGTTGCTCGAATATTCAAATTTCGCGCCCGGTTCCGCCTCAAGCGTTTCGGCGGTTGCCCAATCGGCCATATTGTCACGGCCATCCATAAACAGCATGCGCACTTCGGAAGAATCATAGGGCACCGGCCCAGCCTCAGTATGAGTCAGCCCTGACCGCATTTGTAACAATTGCCGAAGCGTTATCTCTGCCCGCGCATCGCCGGGACGGTTCCATCGTGGTTCTGGAACAGATTCGTCCAGCCGCAGTCGCCCGTCAGAAACAAGCATCCCGATCATCACTGCGGTCACAGTTTTGGCCATCGACCAGCTGACAAACCGCGTTTCTGCATCATATCCCGGTGCATAACGTTCCGCCGCAATCACGCCGCCATGCACCACAACCAAGGCCCGTGTTTCGCCCAGCCCTTCTTTGGAAAACAGATCGTCAATCTGCCGGGCAAGCTGGTCCTTTGGCGCACCGGCATCCTCTTCCACAGCAGCCAGCGCCTCATTGCTAAGGGGCGGTTCAATTTCGGCAGCGCCCGAACACGAAGCGAGGGCTGGCAGGAGCGCGAGGCCCGCGATAAGGAAGAGAGAACGTTGAATCATCGACGCATCACTCGCTTACAGGAATTGGCTTGGCAATGGTAAAATCGGCTGCACAATCGCGAAAATCCAAATCGGGCCGCGGGCTTTGGGTGCTTGGCCTGATCGTTTTGATCGCGGCCGCCATCGCCTATTATTACCGCGCGCCTATTTCGGGCTACGCTGGTGCCGGTTCGGCCTATTCGGCGCGGGTTGCATGTTCCTGCGTCTATATCGGCAATCGCAGCCTTGAAGACTGCAAAAAGGACAAGCTTTCGGGGATGGAATTGATTTCACTCAGCCAGGATAGCGATGCAAAAAGCGTCACCGCGCGTTTTCCGCTGATTAAGTCAGAAACGGCCACTTACCGAGAGGGGTATGGCTGCGTTCTGGAACGGTGGCACGGCTGACGACCTAGCCGGTTTCGTCAATCCACCCGCCACCGACCACGCGTTCTCCTGCATAGATTACGGCGGCCTGGCCGGGGGCAACACCGAATTCTGGCTGGTCGAAGTGGATCGTCATCGCCGCGCCGCCGCCAAATGATCCCTCAAGCGTGATCGGAACCGGCTTTGAAAGAGAGCGGACTTTGGCCGTGAGGCCGCCTTCCGGTAGCGGACCAATGCGGTTCGTCTCTATGACTTTGGCGCTATTTATGGCCAGCATTGCCTTGGGCCCGACGCGGACCTGTGCCTTTTCCGCATCAAGACCCACGACATAAAGCGGTTCGGACAGGCCGCCGATTTCCAAGCCGCGCCGTTGGCCGACCGTGTAATGTATAACGCCCTTATGCTGCCCCAGCTCTTCACCAGTCAGCGCATGAATTATCGCGCCCGGATCACCGCCCTCAGGACGGATCGAGCGGACGATTTTGGCGTAATCGCCATCGGGTACGAAGCAAATATCCTGACTGTCGGGTTTGGCTGCATTGCGAAGCCCGGCCTGCTCGGCCAATTCGCGCACCTGCGCCTTTGGCAGCCCGCCCAATGGATAGCGGATATAGTCCAATTGTTCTTCGGTCGTGGCATAGAGAAAATACGACTGATCGCGCGCCGGATCGAGCGCACGGTGCAATTCCGGTCCGGCAGGCCCCGTTACGCGGCGGACATAATGACCCGTCGCGAGGCAATCCGCGCCCAATTCCTTCGCCATGCGGAGAAGATCGGTGAATTTGGGGCCCATATTGCAGCGGATACAGGGGACCGGTGTGCGGCCAGAAAGATAGTCGTCTGCAAATTGTTCAACGACTTCTTCACGAAAGGCGCTTTCGTGGTCGAACACATAATGCGCGATGCCCAGCCTGTCGGACACTGCGCGTGCATCGCTAATGTCATCGCCCGCGCAGCACGCGCCCTTGCGTCCGGTTGCCGCGCCGTAATCATAAAGCTGCAATGTAATGCCGATAACTTCCGCCCCGGTCGCGGCGGCAAGTGCGGCCACTACTGACGAATCTACCCCGCCCGACATTGCAACCACGATCCGGCAGTCGCTTGCCTTGCGGGGCAAGTCGAACAATGCGGCGCTGTCGATTGGGGAATCGAACAGGGTAGAGGGGGCGGTCTCGGCGGACATGGCTGCGCCCATACACATAGGAGCGCGCTGCTGCCAGAAAAGGTTTACAACTTGTTCGTCATTCCTAACGGGATGTAAAACCCGCCTTTACCTGATCTTGACGAGCGGCCCCTAAAGCCGCGGTCATGATTGAAGGAAACCTCACCAATTCCAGCTTTGACCGAGCGCCTAAAGTAGAAGGATTGAAGCCGCTCGATTGGCAGGCTTTGGTCGTTCAACTGGCGGCCGCACGAGAATTGCGCGCAGAACTGGCTGGCAGCCGCGATCCGGCAAAAGGTAACTTCGCATGTTTCTCAGCGTCTGATCCGGCGGGTGAGCAAGTTAACGAAAACAGGGTTTGCATTAACTCTGATACTTTAGCGGATGGCAAAAGCTTTGCAGGCAAAAAGCCTGAGGTAACAATTGATACCCAATCGGGCGATAGAGAGTAATATGATCGAGAACCAGAAAATCCGCCCCGCAGAGGTCATTGGCCCGTTAGGCGAGCCGCTGTCTATTGATAGCTTGCCTCCGCCCGAAACCAAACGCTGGGTTGTGCGCCGCAAGGCAGAAGTCGTGGCGGCGGTGAATGGCGGGCTGTTGACGATTGACGAAGTGCTCGAGCGTTACGGACTTACCCTGGAAGAATTTGCATCGTGGCAGCGCGCCGTCGATCGTTCTGGAATGCAGGGTCTTCGCGTTACGCGCCTTCAGCATTATCGCGATCTTTACGAACGCCAGCTTAAGTACTGATCCGGCCCGAAATGCCCGAAATGCCCGAAATGCGGGGACCGCGTGTCAATGTGCACAGCCACTAGGAAATTTCCAGAATATCCCTAAACTCCCCTGAGTTACCCGGCCATAAGCCGCTGGGAACTGTATTGTTTCGCCATTCGTTGAATGGATAAAACGAGTTTAACAGGAGGAATTCGATATGGAAATCGGTTGGATCGCAACTATCGTCATCGGTGGAATCGCCGGCTGGCTTGCCAGCATGGTTATGAACCGCGATGCATCAATGGGCATTCTGTGGAATATTGTCGTTGGGGTGATCGGCGGCGTCATTGGCGGTTTTGTGGGCACCAAGCTTGGCATGATCGGCACAGGCTGGCTCAACTATTTGATATGGGCCACGGTCGGCGCAGTAATCTTGCTCGGCGTGGTGAACCTCGTCAAGCGCGGCAGCGTTCGCTAGACAAAGCAAACACTTAGACAAAAGGGCGGGCGGCTGCGGTCGATCCCGCCCTTTTCCGTCTGCACTCAGCGCAAATCGGGCGTTTTACTGTTCGTCGGCCCGACACGTCACCGGTCGATAGCCAGATTGTCCAGCGCATCGGTTATGCCTATTGCGCCGCAGTGCCATAGGCTTTCTTGCGCATAGTGATTTATATGTGTAACACACCTGACTTCAGGTAAAAGATTACGATCAGGACCTAAGATGAATTACGAATCAAGCGTTCGCAGCGATAGCGATGCATTCAGCAGCGACAAGCTGGCCGAATATGAAGCTGGCAATGGCAGTAAAAAGCGGCTCGTCGTCATCGGTCTGGTTCTGGCGGCGGTCATTGCAGCCATTGCCATTGCCTATTTCGTTGTCACAGGCGGTGATTCTGCGGCTGCGGCAGATGATCGCAGCGATCAAGCGGCATCCATTTCGGTTATTGCACCGGGCAATGCCACTATTGAAGGTGAGATTGTTGCGACGGGCACATTGGCGGCCCGCCGTGAATTGCCTGTTGGTGTCGCGGGCGAAGGCGGCCGGGTAGTGTCCGTTCCGGTCGATGCCGGTGATTGGGTCGGCCAGGGTCAGGTGCTGGTTGTGATCGACCGTTCGGTTCAGAACCAGCAAATCTCCAGTTCCGCAGCACAGGTCGAAGTTTCCAAAGCTGATGCACGTCTTGCCCAGTCGAATCTCGAACGGGCGCTGAAATTGGTTGAGCGCGGCTTTATCAGTCAGGCCGATATTGATCGGCTTACCGCCACGCGCGATGCGGCGGCTGCCCGGGTGAAAGTTTCGGAATCGCAATTCCGCGAATTGCGTGCGCGCAACAGCCGTCTGAGCGTGGTCGCGCCTTCTGCGGGCTTGGTGCTTGAACGCAATGTTGAGCCGGGTCAGATCGTAAGTGCCGGTTCGGGCCCGCTGTTCCGTATCGCCAAGGGCGGCGAGATGGAATTGATGGCAAAGCTGAGTGAAACTGATTTGGCAAACATTTCTGCCGGCGTGCAGGCTTCGATTGTTCCGGTCGGCACTGAAAAATCATTCACGGGTCAGGTATGGCAAGTTGCGCCAACAATTGATCCGCAAAGCCGCCAGGGCACCGCGCGAATTGCGCTGCCTTATGCGCCGGAATTGCGGCCCGGCGGATTCGCGCGCGCAACGATAAAAAGCGGAACCGTGGTGGCGCCAATGCTTCCTGAATCTGCCGTATTGTCGGATGATGAAGGGGCGTTTGTTTATATTATCGACAAAGACAATCGCGCGGTTCGCCGCTCTGTAACCACCGGTATGGTCACCGAGCGCGGCATTGCGATTGTTGATGGGCTGGACGGCAGCGAATCGATTGTATTGCGGGCTGGCGGGTTCCTTACGCCGGGTGAAAGCGTGAATCCCAAGAAGGTCGATTCAAACGAAGGCTGAATGGCATGAATTTCCGCAATATTTCCGCATGGTCGATCCGCAATCCGGTAATTCCGTTGGTGTTTTTCACCGCGCTTTTGCTCGCCGGGATACTCAGCTTTATGCGAATGGATGTGGTGAACAACCCGGAAATCGATTTCCCTGGGGTCAATGTCAGCATCAGCCAGCCCGGTGCTGCCCCGACAGAGATTGAGAACCAGATCACCCAAAGGGTTGAATCGGCAGTCCGGTCGGTAGACGGCGTCAGGCAGATTTCCTCGACCGCCAGCGAAGGCAATTCGAACACATTTGTGGAATTTGAAATTGGCACGGACGTTAACAACGCCGTTGCCGAGGTAAAAAATGCGGTTGATACGGTGCGCGGTAGTCTTCCGGATGGAATCCTCGAACCGCGCGTTAGCAAGGTCAATATCGCGGGCGGCTTTCTGAGCATCAACGCCGTTCAAGCCAGTGATATGACGATTGAACAGCTCAGCTGGTTCATCGACGACACCGTTGCCAAGCGGCTGCTTGCAATTGAGGGCATGGCCGAGGTTAATCGCTTTGGCGGCGTTGACCGCGAAATTGAGGTTCTGCTTGATTTGGGCAGGATGCAATCGCTGGGCGTTACCGCTAGCCAGATCAATCAGGCGCTGCGATTGGACAATGTCGATGCGGCAGGCGGTATGGCCGAAATTGGTGGGACACGCCAATCGGTGCGTGTTTTGGGAACAACCGAAACGGCGTATGAATTGTCTCAGCGCCAAATCCGCTTGGGCAATGGCGGAACCGCCAAGCTGGCTGATTTTGCGACAGTGCGCGATGGCTTCAGCGAACGCTCATCGATCAGCAAGGTGCGTGACCGTGAAGTGGTGAATTTTGCCATGTCGCGCGCACGCGGTGCATCTGACGTAACCGTCTATGATGAAGCCAAGAAAGTTATTGCTGAAATTGAGGCTGACAATCCTGGCGTCAAATTCATCCCGCTGTTCAACACGGTCAAATATACCGAAGATCAATATTCCAGCTCGATCGCGGCAATGGTCGAAGGGGCACTTCTTGCGGTTGTCGTGGTGTTCTTCTTCCTGCGTGATTGGCGGGCGACGATCATATCCGCCATTGCGATCCCGCTTTCGGCAATCCCGACCTTCTGGTTTATGGATTTGCTCGGGTTCAATTTGAACTTTTTGTCGCTGCTCGCGCTTGGTCTTGTGGCCGGGGTGCTGGTCGATGATGCGATCGTCGAGATCGAGAATATCGTGAGACATATGCGGATGGGCAAATCCGCATATCAGGCATCAATTGACGCCGCCGACGAAATCGGCTTGCCGGTGGTCGCGACATCCTTTTGTATCGTTGCGGTCTTTCTTCCGGTTGGATTGATGCCGGGCGTGACGGGTCAATTTTTCAAGAATTTCGGCATCACCGTGGTGATCGCAGTGTTGATGAGCTTGGCCGTTGCGCGGGCCATAACCCCGATGCTGGCGGCCTATTTCCTCCAATCCAAGGGCGTTGCCGCGCATGGCGAAGGCAAGTTGATGGACCGGTATATGGACGTTTTGCGCTGGTCGCTGGATCGGGGTGAAATGCTTGCGATGCGCGACGGGCTGCCCGGCCTTCGTCACCGCTGGCTTTATACGCTGTCGCTTCTGCTGGTTGTATTGGCCGTTTTGGGTCTTGCTGGATTTGCGGTTATCGAATCGTTCAATTTGATGGCCAGCTTGGGCGTTCCGCAGACACTGGCTTCCGCAGCCGCGCGTGAGGGAACTTTTCTCTACCTAATCATATCCAAACCAATCGAGCTGCTCCAGCTTGTCTTGGCGACCATAATCGGTTTCGGGGCCATTGTTGCTTTGCTCCGGCTGCTGAGGCTGGGGTTGAGCCTGTTCGGTGAGCGCCTTTCAAATGCCTGGATTTATCTTGAAGCGCGTTTTTTCGATCATCGTGTTTGGGTTTTGGGAATCGGCTATTTTGCGTTCCTGCTTACGATTGTGCTGTTCTCGCAAACGCCATTCCAGTTCAATCCTGAAACAGATGATGAAAACAGCCAGATCGAAGTCGAAATGGTCCCGGGGACCACTCTTGCATCGACCGAGCATGTGGTTCGTGACGTGGCGACATTGCTGTATGAACAACCCGAGGTAGAGCTTGCGCTTGAACGCGTTCGCCAAGGCCGCGGTACGATTTACATTACACTGAAGGACGATCGTGAGCGGAGCAAGATGGAGTTCGAGCGGCAGCTTGCCCCCGAATTGGCCAGAATTGCCGATGCCCGCGTCCGATTCCAAAATCAAAACGGCCCTGGCGGCGGCGGCAGCGGCCGTGCGCTGACTATTATGCTCGCCGGGTCGGATCCCGACTTGCTGAATGACACTGCGGCCGGGCTGGTGGAAGAGATGAAAGGCGTCGGCTCCATTGTCGCGCCGCGCATCAGCGCGGATATCAGCCGCCCGGAAATCATCATTCGACCACGGCCTGAATTGATGGCGGACCTTGGCGTTTCGACCATCGCTGTCAGCCAGACAATTCGTATCGCTACAATGGGCGAGATAGAGCAGAATGCGGCCAAATTCTCGCTTTCGGACCGCCAAATCCCGATTATCGTAAAACTGCCGGAAAGCTCTCGCAGGGATCTTTCTACAATCGAAAACCTGCCCGTCCTAACCGCAAATGGGGGAACGGTTCCATTGGGCCGGATCGCCGATGTAACATTCGGGGCAGGGCCAACATCTATTCAACGCTACAATCAGAACCGCCGTGTTTTCATTGGTGCGGATTTGGCCAATGGCGTGCTGCGCGGGAATGCGATGGAGGAAATCAACAATCTGCCAACCTTGCAAAACCTTCCGCAAGGCGTGATCCGGGACAATGTTGGCGAAGACGAGCTGCAGAAAGAAATGCTCGACAATTTCTCGGTCGCAATTCTGGCTGGCGTGTTGTTAGTGTTTGCCGTTCTGGTTCTGCTGTACAAACGATTGATGAGCCCCTTGGTCAATATGACCTCATTGGCTCTGGCGCCGCTCGGGGGGATATTCCTTGTTTGGCTGGTCGGCCAACCAAGCTCGATGCCCGTGCTGATCGGCATATTGCTGTTGCTGGGGATCGTATCCAAAAACTCGATTCTGCTGATCGACTTTGCCATTGATGAAATGGCCAAGGGCACCCGAAAACTCGATGCAATTCTCGATGCGGGACACAAGCGAGCCCAGCCCATTGTTATGACCACCGTTGCGATGACTGCGGGAATGGTGCCGACGGCCATGTCATTGTCGGGCGATGGTGCGTTCCGCCAGCCGATGGGCGTTGTTGTTATTGGCGGCCTGATCCTGTCAACGCTGCTGACTTTGCTGATTGTTCCCGCCGGCTTCAGCCTTGCAGACGGGCTGGAAAAACGTATTGGCCCATGGATGCGTAACAAATTTCTAACATATCGGCCCGGTGATGAAATGTCCGCCGATCAAGGGATGCAGCCTGTGCAAGAAACACAGGCATCTCCAACCCCCGCAACCAAAATTCCGCCACTGGACGGCAATCCGGCGGAGTGAGCGAAGGCAATTCGCAAGTTCCGTTAGCAGGCGGCACCAAATTGCCGGCGGATACTGCACGCCGGATGCGGTTGACCGCCACGTTAATGCTGGTGGGAATGGCAGGCGTGTTTCTGCTGTCCAAGCAATATCTCGCTGTGCATCCGGCTTGGGGATATGTGAACGCCTTTGCCGAAGCGGCGATGGTTGGCGGGATTGCGGACTGGTTTGCCGTCACGGCCCTGTTTCGCCATCCGATGGGGATTCCCATCCCGCACACGGCGATAATTCCAAATAACAAGGACCGGATCGCCAATACGATGGCGCAGTTCCTGCGTTCCAATTTCTTAATCCCGTCCGTGGTCGCGCGGCGGATGAGTGACATGAATATGGCGAAAGCGGTGGGTGATTTCCTCGTCCAGCCCTCGCAGGGGTCGCAATCGCGGATTGGGACCGGCGGTGCGGAATTGCTCGCAGGGATTCTCGAATCGCTCGATCCCGAACGGCTTGGCGGACAGGTAAAAGCCGGGCTCAAATCGCAAGCGCATAAAATCGAAATTTCTCCGTTGCTTGGCCAGATGCTGCAAACGACGATCGCGGATAAGCGCCATTTGCCGCTGATCGATGCGCTGGTCCGTTGGTCCGGGCTGACGCTTGAGGATAATGAGGACATGGTCCGCGATATGATTCGCGAACGGGCCAATTCTGTCCTGCGCTGGACCGGGCTGGACGAACGTTTTTCAAATTCCGTGCTGGATGGCCTTTATAAATTGCTAGCCGAAGTGCTTGTCGATCCTGATCACCCGCTTCGCAGCAAAATTCAGGAAGGCCTCGACCAACTGGCGCATGATTTGATCCACGATCCGAAAATGCGCGCCAAGGTTGAAGAAATGAAGTCCGAAGTTCTCGAAAATGAGGCTGTTGCACGCTGGTGGGAAGGCGTTTGGGAACGGATGCGTGCGGGCATGATCCGCATGGCACGCGATCCTGAAACAACGCTAGGCGGCCAAATTGGCAGCAGCCTTGCGGAATTGGGCAAAGCATTGCGCGGCGATGTGCGGCTGCAGATGCAGGTCAATCGCTTTGCCCGGCGAACCGCTGTGGGCGTTGCCACGCGATATGGCGACCAGATCGTGCAATTGGTGTCCGAAACCGTACGCCGCTGGGATGCGCATACTCTGACCGACCGGATCGAAGGTGCGGTTGGCCGCGATCTGCAATTCATCCGTATCAATGGAACATTGGTTGGCGGGTTGGTTGGTATCACGATCCATTTTGTCGATAGTCTTATCTGAGCTGGCCCGTTCCCAACCCTATCGCGAAATTTCGAAACGCACCGTTCTACGCCAATAGGATGCTATTGCGTCGCCGTCCTTCGTCATCGCGGGGGTGAAGCGCGCCTTGCGCATCATAGCATCGCATACGGCCCGGTCGAACCCCTCAGGTCGGGTGGACTGCTGGATGTGACAGGCGGTCGGTAGGCCGTCTGCATCGACCGACAGTCGGAAATGTACCAGCCCCTGATAACCCTTGCGGAACAAGCCTTTGGGATAGTCGGTCGGGCTGATCCAATCGCTCGGGCTGGAAAGCGGCTTGACCTTTCGCGCCAGATTGCGGTGCCGGGCGAGATCGATCCCCCAATTTGTCAGCAGATCATCGGTGCATTTTCGCATGGCTTCCATCGGCGCACCCAAGGGGCCGGTTTCCAATATCACCTTTTTGCGTCCGGGCCGGCGGATGGCGATCCAGTCGATTGCTTGTTCCGCCTCCGGTTTGAAAGTCTGGTCGAATATATTCAGCCTTGTTTTGGGCTTGCGCGTGTTTTCGCCATCGACATAGCGCGCATTGAACCATGTATGCCTGAAAATCAGGGCAGGCTCGAAATCTGCCAGCGATCCCAAGGTAAAGCCGATTTTGGTCTCGGAATGGCCCTCACCAAATTGCACGTAGGCAATGTCATTTCTTGACGCGCCCCGTAAGGGCCGCCCTGCTGCCAGCATCGCAAAATAGTCTCCCGGTTCAAATCGTTCGAAATAGAATGCAACCTTGTTCCGGTCTTCGCCGAATGTCCGCATGATGCGGCAACTGTCATCGGCATAGTGCATACGCCAACTTGAGGATGGTTTGAGCCTCAATGCGCCTTCATCGCTTGCAGATGCCTGTATCGGGATGAGCGCCAAAGCCGCCGTGAAGCCGATGGCACCCAGCATTGAGAATTTGAACCTCACAAAATTTGCCCGTTTTTAAAGATAGCGTTGCGCCCCATGTCTGCAAACCTACATCATTTTGTAAACTGAAACCGTATGGCGTTTGGCCAGATTGCGGCAACCGGGTTGCGATCTTGGTCCCGGGCTGGTTCAAAACGTGCTTTTTCGATTAGGATTTTGCAGACTTTTTCGTCAAAAAGATATGGGCGGCTCGTCTCCCTAACTTGGCAGAATGTTGGTGTCCCGTTCTGATCGATTACCAGACTGAACTTCACCACCGCGCTGGCCTTGTCACGCCGAAGCGACATGGGAAAGTCCACGCTCGTCAACCATTCGCCCGGATTGTTTATGGGCGTAGGCTGCACGATCTCGTCGTTTTCGTACCGCTCGGCATATCGGCGTGTTTTATCAGCGATACATTGATCCAATTGCGAAACTGGCCTGTCCATCGCCCCAATTTCCATCTGGAATGGCGGAGAACCTATCAAGGCAATAGCCAGCGTTTCGATTGCCGCCTGACGGCTTTCGCCGATTGGTTCGCGTGTGAATGTGCCATCATTTTCTTTGATCGCTGGGGTGAATGTCGCGCCGTAAGTTGTCAGCACCGAACGGCCATCGCTTGTGCTTGCCGCAACGAAATTGCGTTTGTGAATTTGTTCGTTCGGGAGAAACTGAAACCACGTCCATTCGCCGTAAGGACTATCAACCAGGGCACCGGTTAAAACCAGATTGAAGTTTCCCCCGCCCAGACCTTTTTCAAGAGCCAGTTCGGTTCGATTTTCACCCTTTCCAAAGTCGCGTGTGATGCGGCAGCGATCGGGCTGGGTCTCAAGCCTCCACTCCGACACGGGGGCCAATTTGGGCATATCCGTTTGAGCCCATGCGGTAGATGCAAAAAGGCCGGAGACTGCGATTGAGCAGGCTCCGGCCAAGAATGTTTGTTTAATCTTCATGCACTTAATCTATCCGGCACAATTCGGTCCGGCAAGTGCAGGTCACTTAAAGCTTATCGGTCAGTTCCGGTACGACTTTGAACAGATCTGCGACCAGACCGATATCGGCAACCTGGAAAATCGGTGCGTCTTCGTCCTTGTTGATCGCGATGATCGTTTTGGAGTCCTTCATTCCGGCAAGGTGCTGGATAGCGCCCGAGATACCGATTGCGATATAGACTTCCGGTGCAACGATCTTGCCGGTCTGGCCGACTTGATAATCGTTCGGGACATAGCCCGCATCGACTGCAGCGCGCGATGCGCCAATGCCCGCGCCCAGCTTGTCGGCGAGCGGGGTGATGTATTGCTCGAAGGTTTCGGAATCCTTCAGCGCGCGGCCACCTGAAACGATGATCTTTGCGCTGGTCAGTTCAGGACGTTCGCTCTTGGCGATTTCTGCACTGACGAAGCTGGATGTGCCAGCGTCCCCCGGACCAGAAACAGCTTCGACGGTACCCGAACCGCCTTCGGTGGCGGCTTTATCAAATGCGGTGCCGCGAACGGTGATGACCAATTTGGCATCGGAGGATTCCACGGTTGCAATCGCATTACCGGCATAAATCGGACGGGTGAACGATTTTTCGCCTTCGACCGAAAGTATGTCCGAAATTTGCATCACGTCGAGCAATGCTGCGACGCGCGGTGCAATATTTTTGCCGGTGGTGGTGGCGGGTGCCAGCAGCGCATCGTGATCGGCCATCAGGCCGGCAACCAGCGGTGCGACGTTTTCGGCCAGCTGATGTTCGTAAGCCGCATCATCGGCGAGGTGGACTTTGCCCACGCCAGCGATTTTTGCAGCTTCATCGGCAACTGCCGCGCAGCCGGAACCGGCGACGAGCAAATGCACTTCACCCAGCTTGCTTGCAGCGGTGACCACTGCAAGCGTTGCATCTTTTACTGACGCATTGTCATGTTCAACGAGGACCAGAGTCTTCATTATGCAACTCCCAGTGCTTTGAGTTTGGCAATTAGTGCATCGACATCTTCGACCTTTTCACCGGCTTGGCGAACGGGAGGCTCGCTGACGTTGGTGGTGGTGAGACGCGGCGCTGTGTCGACACCGAAATCGGCAGGCGTTTTTGTGTCGAGCGGCTTCTTTTTGGCCTTCATGATGTTTGGCAGCGACGCATAGCGCGGCTCGTTCAAACGAAGGTCGGTGGTGACGATGGCTGGCAACGTTAGCTTGACGGTTTCAAGACCGCCGTCAATTTCGCGCTTCACAATTACGCTGTCGCCATCAACTTCGATTGTGTTGGCGAAAGTGCCCTGCGGGCGGCCCATCAGGGCGGCGAGCATCTGGCCGGTCTGGTTGCTGTCATCAGAAATGGACTGCTTGCCCAGCATGACAAGGCCGGGGCCTTCTTCTTCGGCGATTGCTTTAAGGATTTTGGCAACCGCCAGCGGTTCAACTTCCTCATCGGATTCGACCAGAATTGCGCGGTCTGCGCCCATGGCCAGCGCCGTGCGGAGCGTTTCTTGCGCTTTGGCAGGGCCGATCGAAACGGCAATGATTTCTTCCGCTTTGCCGGCCTCTTTCAGCCGGATCGCTTCTTCGACAGCGATTTCGTCAAACGGGTTCATGCTCATTTTGACATTGGCCAAATCGACGCCTGAACCGTCGGCCTTAACGCGCGGCTTTACGTTGTAATCGATAACCCGTTTTACGGGTACGAGGATCTTCATGTGATGCCTTTCCTCTGACAAAAACTGTGGCGCGGACTAGATGCATTTACATAAACATCAAACCGTTTGCGCCGTCTATGGCTCCAACAAATTGCCGGGCCAGACTGTCCGAATAAGGGAGAGTGGCAGGCGATTCTTGCTGGAAGCACCCGCTTCGCTTGCTCGCCGGGCAACGTCAAGCATGGATTGCTTTAGCTTGCCTCACTTCGGCTTGTGTCTTTATAGTACGCGATGGAGAAATAGGATGAAAACTGCGCTTAAACACTTCGCCTTGGCAATATTGGCTGCGATTCCTTTGACCGGTGCAGGCGCGAAAGATGCGCCCCCCATCAATCAGACTGCCGGCAATGATGCTGCACCGTCCAAGGCCGTGATTGGTCAGATGGATTGGCTGGTGGGCCAATGGTCGGGCACGGGAATTGGCGGCGCGCCCGCGCATGAAAGTTGGCTGCCGCCGGTGGGCGGAACCATGGTTGGCACATTCGTACAGGAAGACGGGGAAAGCGGCATCCGCTTCACTGAACATATCTATCTGATGGAGGAAGAGGGCACGTTGGTTATGCGGCTCAAACACTTCAACGCCGATCTGACCAGTTGGGAAGAAAAGAACGACACGACCGATTTCAAGCTAATTTCGGTAGAGCCATGTGCGGCCTATTTCAGCGCGCTAACAATTCGCTGCACCGGAGAAGGGGGCGGCGCCAATGACCAAGGGCTGATCATCACCGTCCGCATGCAAAGCGGCGATGCGCTGACTTTTGATTTGAAGCGGGCCGATTAAAAGCGGAGCAAATTTGTAGCGCAGCAAGTGCAGCAAGTGCAGCAAGTGCAGTTTAGGCACTCGCGGCGAATTTTTCGATTAATGCAAAGAAGCCCTCGGCATCAGGAGCCGTGCGGAAACTGTGGGGCGCGCCGCACGCCATGCCCGGCAGTTTTTCGTCGAGATAGAATTCCGCGAATGGCGCATGGCCTGTGAAATCGTCGAGCAAAACCGATCTGATGTTCACATATTCATCCATCCCAGCGGGGACAGTGTAAATCCAGCTGAAACATTGTGAACAGCAATGGTGGTTTGGCCCCGTCCCAACGCCGCCGCGCACAGTTTTGCCTGCGGTCAATCTGAAGGAATCGGCAAGATAGAGGCTGCTTAGAGAGAAGGGGCCGGATGTCATTTTCTGACACCCGCGACAATGGCATGATGCGGTAATCAGCATTTTTCCGGTAATTGTGAAGCGGGTGGCGCCGCATCGGCAGCCACCCGAATTCACTATCGCATCGTTACCGGCCATCGCTTACGCCGCTTGTTTGACCTCCGCGACGATTTTCTTCGCCGCATCGCCCAGATCATCGGCAGCCACAATTGGCAGGCCGGAATTGGCAAGAATGTCTTTGCCCTGCTGGACGTTGGTGCCTTCGAGGCGGACGACCAGCGGGACCGAAAGGTTCACTTCTTTCGCCGCGGTCACAATACCGTCGGCGATAATGTCACATTTCATGATCCCGCCGAAAATATTGACCAGAATGCCTTCGACAGCGGGGTCTTTCAGAATGATCTTGAATGCTGCGGTGACTTTTTCCGTGGTTGCGCCGCCGCCAACGTCAAGGAAATTGGCAGGAAAAGCGCCGTTCAGCTTGATGATATCCATCGTCGCCATGGCAAGGCCTGCACCATTGACCATACAGCCGATGTTGCCGTCCAATTTGATGTAAGCGAGATCATATTGGCTCGCTTCGACTTCTGCCGGATCTTCTTCGGTTTCATCGCGCATTTCTTCGACGTCTTTGTGACGATAGAGCGCGTTTCCGTCGAAGCTCATTTTGGTGTCGAGGACGAGCAACTGACCGTCTTTTGTTTCTACCAGCGGGTTGATCTCGAGCATTTCCGTGTCGAGTTCCATGAACGCATTGTAGAGTTTTGCGGCCAGTTTCTGACATTGCTTGTTAAGATCGCCGCTCAGCTTGAGTGCGAAAGCAACTGCGCGGCCATGATGCGGCATGAAGCCTTGGGCAGGATCAATGGTGATCGTGGTGATCAGTTCGGGCGTGTTATGCGCCACGTCTTCAATGTCCATGCCGCCTTCGGTTGATGCGACCATGGCCACCTGACCACTTGCGCGGTCAACAAGCATTGCAAGGTAATATTCCTGCTCGATATCGACGCCGTCGGTAACATAGAGGCGATTGACCTGTTTGCCTTCATCGCCAGTCTGGATGGTGACCAGCGTATTGCCGAGCATATCTTTCGCATCTGCAGCCACATCATCAATGCTTTTGGCAAGACGGACGCCGCCTTTCGCATCAGCGCCAAGCTCCTTGAATTTACCCTTGCCGCGGCCGCCCGCATGGATTTGTGCCTTTACGACATAAAGCGGGCCGGGAAGTTTCTTCGCGCCTTCAACAGCTTCTTCGACTGTCAGCGCAGCATGACCGGCGGGAATGCCGATACCGTATTTAGCAAGGAGTTCTTTAGCCTGATATTCGTGAATGTTCATGGAAATGTCCGTCTCGATTGGATGGAATAGAATCTAATTGGGCGTTCAATGCGCATAAGCATGGATAAGCGCGCTTGAAAAGTGCTGCGTTGCCCCCCAACAGTGAAACCACATGATTGATCGCGCCCGCCTTGAGAAAATTGTCGATGAAGCCGGGCGAATTGCGCATGGGCTCTGGCCCGGTTCGGGGCATAAATTGGACAGCTGGGAAAAAGAGCCCGGCGCACCGGTTTGTGAGGCGGATATAGAGGTTGATGGCTATTTGCGGCGTCAACTTGGCCAATTGTTGCCATCGGCTGGCTGGCTGTCTGAAGAAACGGCAGATGATCCCGAACGCTTGTCTAAAGGGCTGATTTGGCTGGTTGATCCGGTTGACGGAACACGTGATTTTATTCGCGGACGCTCCGGCTGGTGTGTGTCGGTTGCGCTGATCAGCGATGGCCGACCTTTGATTGGCATGCTCGACGCCCCGGCAAGGGGGGAAAAGTGGGCAGCCGCGGCAGGAAAGGGCGCATGGCGCAATGGCAGCAAACTGGTTGCTTCCAAGTGTACGCAGCTCAATGGCGCGCGCGTTCCCGCTGACCAATTGGCGAAAGTCGATCAGATATTGACCGCCGTAGACCGGCCCAATTCGATTGCGTTACGTATCGCGATGGTCGCTGCGAACGAAGCGGATTTGGCCGCCACGCTGCGTTGGGGCTTTGAATGGGATATTGGTGCAGCGATGCTGATTGCGCGCGAGGCAGGGGCGAGTGTTACCAATGCTTTTGGCGATCCCATCGCCTATAATAAGCGTGATCCGCGTGCTTTTGGCCTGTTGGTGAGCGCCCCTGATGTCCATACTGATGCGGTTGAGCATTTGGCGGAACGGGCCCGGCAATTGGTTTGATGCTTTCGGGCGCGCGTGCACGGCGCAAGGATCCCAGCCCACGGCCCTGTACTTAAAACCTGCATCTAAACCCGGTATTTTTAGAAAAAGGGGCCAGCAATAGAAAAAGGGGTCAGCCTTTCAGCCGACCCCTCGTCCTGCGACCTCAAAAAAGGCTGATCAGTTGCCCTGCGACTGTGCAGCAGCAACGTCTGCCTGTGTGATTGGGATGATCTTAATTTCAACGCGGCGGTTAAGCGCGCGTCCCTGTTCAGTTGTGTTATCCGCAATGGGGGCATATTCGCCAAAGCCCTGCCAACGGATCCGCGCCGAACTGACCCCGCGTGAGGTAAGGTAGTTTGAAACCGCCTGTGCGCGCCGTTCTGACAATGTCTGGTTGTAGCTTTCCGAACCGGTTGAATCGGTGTGTCCGTAAACATCAACCAAGCTGTCAGGATAGGTCCGCAGACTGTCTGATACGGTATCCAGCGTGCTTCGAAATGCCGGATTGATGGTGTAGCTGTTTACGGCAAAAGTCACGCCGTCAGGCAGATTGACGAGAATGGCATTGCCGCCATCGGTCTCGGTCACATCGACGCCTGAACCTGCGGTTTGCTCTCTCAACTCTTTTATCTGCTGGTCCATCCGGTTGCCAACCACGCCGCCTGCAACACCGCCGACGCCCGCGCCGATTATGCGCCCCGTCTTGCCGCCAATAACGCCGCCAAGCAATCCGCCCAGCACCGCCCCGCCAACGCCGCCAATGGCTGTACGGGACACTTTCTGTTGACCCGTATTAGGGTCGGTGACGCAGCCAGAGACCGTCATCAGCGACATCGCTGCAAGGCTCGATACAAAAATCCGAGAATTCTTCATGGGTTTGGTCTCTCCTTAGAAAAGGCAATCTGCCCGGACTGGGCGGCATTGCAAACGATTACGCACTCTCAACCTTAACCATTCGGGAACGTAGCGGTTCCTGACCACTCCACAATACAACATTTTACAACACAACCAAATTACACATGGGCTGGCGAAACCCGCCATTTGTGCTAGCGAAAACCCACTGTGACACCTTTTCCTTGGACAGACCTGCTGATTATCGCGGGATTGATCGTTATCAACGGCGTGTTCGCCATGTCCGAACTCGCCATTGTTTCTGCGCGCACCACACGGTTGCAGGCGGCTGCCAACAATGGCAGCGGCGCGGCCAGAACGGCGATGGCGTTGGCCGCCGATCCGGGCAAATTTCTTTCGACCGTGCAGATTGGTATCACACTGATCGGAATTATAGCCGGTGCCTATTCCGGGGCCAGCCTGGGCGGACCGGTTGGACAACGCCTCGCGCTGTTAGGGGTGCCAGCAGAATATGCCGCAGATATGGGATTCGTCCTGGTGATTGCGCTGACAACCTATTTTAGTCTGGTGGTGGGTGAACTGGTGCCCAAGCAGCTGGCGCTGCGCGCTGCCATGCCGATTTCTCTGGTCATGGCGCGGCCAATGGCAATTTTGGCCAAGATTGCTGCGCCGCTGGTGTGGGTGCTGGATACTTCATCTGGCTTGTTGATACGCCTGTTCGGCGTACGGCCCGGCGGGCAAGCAAACGTGACCGCCGAAGAACTTCAAATGATTTTTGCAGATGCGACCAATTCGGGCGTGATCGAGGCGGAACAACAGCAAATATTGACCGGCGCGGTGCGTTTGGCCCAGCGCCCTGTGCGGGAATTGATGACGCCGCGAACGGAAATCGACTGGGTTGATATTTCGGCAAGCGACGATGAAATTCGGCAGGCCATTGATGACAGCCCGCATTCGCTGCTTCCGGTTGCTGACGGGTCGCCTGATGCGATTGTCGGCGTCGTGAAGGTCCGCGAAGTTTTGGCATCGATGGTGGCGGGCAAGGTGATCAATCTAAAACGGTTGATGAAAAAGGCAGATATTGTGCCCGACCAGCTCGACGCAATGGATGCATTACGCAGCCTGCAACAGGCCGAAGTCGCGATGGCGATGGTGCATGATGAATATGGGCATCTCGATGGGATCGTGACACCGGTGGATCTGCTTACCGCGCTGGTTGGCCAATTTGTCAGCGATCAGGATGAAGGCGATGCGCCGCCATTTATTGAACGCACAGATGGGTCACTGATCGTGTCGGGCAGTATGTCGGCAGATGAACTCGGCGACAAGCTCCAGATCACTTATGGCGACGACCGCGAATTCGCGACCGCAGCGGGCTTTGTGCTTTCTGTACTCAAAAAGCTGCCGCTAGAAGGCGAGAGCTTTGCTGAGCAAGGCTGGCGCTTTGAAGTGATTGATATGGACGGACGCAAGATTGATAAGCTGTTGGTGAGCGAGGAAAAGGTCGAGGGCGTTTGAGAGTTATTTGTTTTAGCCCCTCAGTCGGCGGGCGGGATGCGTCCACATCCCTTGCCTACCTCGCATAAGCTCGGGCGCTCGGGCGCGCGGTCGCGCTTGCGGTCGGCTGGTCGCCGACCGGTCCATTCCAAGCCATCAATGTCGAATCTGAAACTTGGTCGCGGTAGCCAGAGCGCGACCGCGCGACGCCCGGTAGGGCGGGAGACTAAGGGAGCGGATGCGACCGCCGGCGCTTGAGGCCAAACGAACAAATTACCCCGGAATAACAGCCTGACTGTTCGCCCCGTCACCTTCTGGTGCAGCGATAATATCGCGTGTCACGCGGCCTTTGGCGACGGTGTTGGTGTCCGGATCGCCAATTGATGAACGAATGCCCGGTGCAGCCGTACCGGCACGGTCAAGCGCGCTGGTTTCAACTTCGCTGCGCGGGGCGGGGCCGCCGAATAATACTTCCAATGCCTGGTCGCTTGCATTGCCTTCTGCCGGACGCGGTGCGCCCGGGGCTGGTGGGACCAAATTGAAATCAGGCGGGACAACCAAGGGGGCCTGCCGCTGGACGGCAAATTCGTCTGGGCGTTCACGGCCGACAATGCCGCCGCCGCTGCCGCATGCTGCCAGCATTGCGCTGCCAGCGCCGATAAGGATGAATTTTGTCGTCTTACGCATAGTAATCTCCACGGGCCGCCATTTCAGGCTGGGGCCGTCTCTTTCGAATTTGTATCGTCCTTATCGCGCACGAAAAAGGATCGGGCAAGGATGATGACCACACCGATGGTGATAGCGGCATCGGCGACGTTGAAAATCAGGAATGGGCGGAAGCTTCCGAAATGCAAATCGGCATAGTCCACGACATAGCCGAGGGTATAGCGGTCAACAATATTGCCGAGCGCGCCGCCAAGGATCAGTGACAATCCAAAAATGTCGCCAAATGCCTTTTCGCGCAGCATCCAGATGAACACGACCAAAGCGATCAGCGCGGTTACGCCGACCAGCGCCCAACGCATTTCAGGCGATGTCGCCTCAAACATGCCAAGCGAAACACCGTAATTCTTGGTGAAGGTGAAATTGAAGATGGAAATCAATTCCATGCTTTCGCCAATGCGGTCAATGCCCAGCGATTTGGTGACATAGGATTTAACCCATTGATCAGCCGCAAAAATTGCGAGCGCAATCGCGATCCCGTATGCCTGCAATTTACGCACCGGATTCATGCTGCTGCGTCCAATTCGGCCACAACATCATCGCAGCGTCCGCATAAAGCGCCGTCCTCTGCCACTTCGGGCAGCAGGCGCCAGCAGCGGCCGCATTTGTGATCGGATGTGCGGGTGACTTTCACACCGCCCCCTTGGCCGCGTGTGACTGACGCGGCGATGAACAGATCTGCCAGTTCGCTATCGCTGAAGCCTTCCGGCACAGCGCCTTCCGGCACGATAACGTCTGCCTCCAGACCAGAACGGATTGTCTTTTCACGGCGAAGCGGTTCGATCGCTTCCATCACGCTTTCACGAAGTTCGCGCAAGGCTGTCCACCGTGCGATTTCGACTTCAGCTGCTGGCACGGCAGGCCATTCGAGCAAATGCACCGAATCGCTATCGGGATAGCGGCCCTGCCAAACTTCCTCAGCCGTATAGACCAGCACCGGCGCGGCGTAGCGGATTAGCGCGTGGAACAATGTGTCGAGCACCGTCCGGTAAGCGCGGCGTTCAAGCCCCCCAGCAGCATCGCAATACAGCCGGTCCTTGCGGATATCGAAGAAAAATGCCGAGAGGTCTTCATTGGCAAATTCGGTCAGCGCACGGACATATGCGTTGAAGTCAAAATCATTGGCGGCTTGCTTCAGCTTGCCATCCAATTCGCCAAGCAGGCTAAGCATGTAACGTTCTAGCTCGGGCAGATCGGCGACATCGACCCGCTCGCTCTCGTCGAAATCGCTCAGCGCGCCGAGAAGATAGCGGAACGTGTTCCGCAGTTTGCGATAGGTATCGCCCACGCCTTTGAGGATTTCATCGCCGATCCGGTGATCTTCGGTGAAATCGACGCTTAGCGCCCACAGGCGGATGATGTCCGCGCCATATTGGTCCATCACCTTCAGCGGGCTGACGGTGTTGCCGAGGCTTTTGGACATTTTCATGCCCTTGGGGTCCATGGTGAAGCCGTGCGTTAGAACGGCTTTGTAAGGTGCTCGCCCGCGCGTTCCGCAGCTTTCGAGCAAGGACGACTGGAACCAGCCGCGATGTTGGTCGCTGCCTTCCAAATAGAGATCAGCGGGCGATTGCAGTTCTGGCCATTCGTCGCTTTCGAGCACGAAGGCGTGGGTGGAGCCGGAGTCGAACCATACGTCGAGAATGTCACTGACCATCTCGTAATCGTCTGGATTGCGATCGGGTCCGAGATATTCGCCAGCGCGGGCATCTTCCCATGCGTCGACCGTACCCGAAGTGATGGCGGCTTGGATGCGCGAGTTTACTTCTGGATCGACCAGCAATTCGCCAGATTCGCGGTGCACAAACAGAGCAATCGGAACACCCCATGCGCGTTGGCGGCTGATCAGCCAATCGGGACGACCCTCGACCATCGAGCGGAGGCGATTGCGGCCCTTTTCAGGCACGAAACGCGTGTTTGCGATTTCTTCCATCGCGCGGCCGCGCAACGTTGGCGCGCCAGCAACATGCTGCAGCTTTTCATCAATCGCGATGAACCATTGCGGGGTGCAGCGATAGACAACCTTGGCTTTGCTGCGCCATGAATGCGGGTAGCTGTGCGAATAATCCGCGCTGGCAGAGAGTAACGCGCCCGCCTCGCGCAAATCCGAACAAATCGGGCCTTCGGGTGAGTTGAACGGCTTGTTGATGACGCTGCGGCGGCGTTGCTTGCCATCCGCGTCAACATCGTCCGCGCCGAGCCACAACCAATCATCGCGATAGCGCCCGTCGCCCATGACCGCGAAGACCGGTTCCAGACCGTTGGCCTTGCACAGATCGAAATCGTCCTCGCCATGGTCGGGAGCCATATGGACAAGGCCGGTCCCGCTCTCGGTCGTGACGAAGTCGCCTTCAAGGAATGGGCGCGGCTTGGCGTAAAACCCGCCGAGCTTGTGCATTGGGTGACGGGCGATAGTTCCGGCTAGGTCGGAGCCATTGAATGTCTTGTGCTGATAGAACGAGATTCGAGCAGTTGTATCGTGACCTTCGACTTTCAACTGGGCCGTAAAGGCTTTCGATAGTCTCTCTTGAAACTGCTCTACGAGCGCAGCTGCGATTACAAATTTGCGATTGAAGAACGCTGACCCAGGATTTGCGTCAGCCGCTGGCTTCTGATCGCCCCACCCGACAACGCCTGAACTCAACGTTTCTATCAAAACATACTCAATATCCGGCCCATAAGCCAAAGCCTGGTTAACCGGAATCGTCCACGGTGTCGTCGTCCAGATCACCGCATGCGCGCCGACCAGTTCTTCAATCGGCGATTCAACGATTTCAAACGCCACATCGATCTGCGGGCTATCGGTCAGGTCTGCATATTCAACCTCGGCATCAGCCAAGGCGGTTTCTTCAACCGGCGACCACATTACTGGCTTTGCGCCACGGTAAAGCTGGCCGGTCTCGGCGAATTTGTGCAGTTCTTTGACAATCGCGCCTTCGGCTTCGGGGCGCATCGTCAGATAGGGTTTGTCCCACCGGCCTTGGATGCCGAGGCGCTTGAGTTGCTCGCGCTGAACATCGACCCATGTCTGGGCGTATTCGCGGCATTCGCGGCGGAAATCCTTGGCCGGGACTTCCTTCTTATCTAGCTTCTTCTTGCGATATTTCTCTTCGACCTTCCATTCGATCGGCAGGCCGTGGCAATCCCAACCGGGCACGTATGGCGCATCTTTACCGAGCAGGCTCTGCGTACGGCAAACCGTGTCTTTGAGCACATGGTTCAGCGCATGGCCGATATGCATATCGCCATTGGCATAGGGCGGGCCGTCATGCAGGATGAATTTTTCACGCCCCGCACGCGCTGCGCGCAATTTTTCATACAGGCCAATTTCTTCCCAGCGTGCCTGAATGCCCGGTTCCTTCTTGGGAAGGCCGGCTTTCATGGGGAAATCGGTCTTCGGCAGGAAGACCGTTGGGCGGTAGTCGCGGGATTCACTCATAGCCGAGTGCCGTTAGGGCAATTGCGCGGGCGGATAAAGGGCGATTTACGCTACCTCTGCTCTCTGCGTTTGGCCAAGGCTTCGGCTGCGTCCGCAACCTGAAATTCGCGGCGCGTGTCTTTGCCCGGATAAAGCGCGGGTCCAACGGTCCAAATATCATCCACCCAGACATAGCCGTTGAAGCTGCGCGGGATGTCGCCAAGCTGTTCAGGCAGGGTCAGTCCTGCCATGGATTCTCCGGTGGAATTGCCGCCCGTCACGATGATCCGCGCGCCGACGCTTTCCATCCTCTCGACCAGCCTGTTGGGCCAGCCCCAGAACATCCACAGGCGGTCCAATGGAATGATCATCGTGCCGCCTGTGCAGCTGCCCGGGATCATGCCGGTCCAACCGGTCAGCAAATAGTCGCTGCTGCATTGATTGGCTGCCTCTGTGCTCCACGCCCAAGCATTGGGATAGATTTCTTTGATCCGTGCGACGGGGGCGGGGTGGCCGTAAAAGGCATCGCCTTCGTCCTCAGGATCACGCCCGAATTCCTTTAGCGCCGCGGCGAGCATATCGGCCTCATGCGGGTCGTCCGATTGGAAGTTGAACATCACTTCGGCCCGAAACGGGATTGATCGCATCCACCGGCCGATCGGCTGGATTGTGTGACCCTTGCCGCGAAAGGGGAAGGTCACGCCCCCGTCGGCGGTATAGCCATAGCCGGCATCAAGCGCGGCAATTTCTTCCAGCGTGGCAGCGCGCACAGCCCCGCTGCCATTGGTGCGGCAATTGAGCGTTCGATCACGGAATACGGCCAGCTTACCATCCTTGGTCGGGGCAATATCAACTTCGACCATCGATGCACCCAATTCGCCCGAACGTTTCGCGCTGTGGGCAGTGTTTTCGAGATAGGGATGATAAGGCACCTCGATCCGCGCCGCGGTGCAAGTGCCGCGATCTACGCCGGTCTGGCCGAACACTTGCGCGATCCCGCGATGTGCGATCAGCTTTACTTTGCCGCGCGGCGTATCGGCCAACCAGCTTGCATTAACGATTGTTAGCGAGAGGAAGGCAAGCGCGGCGAGAAAACCCAGCCGCATCAGCCATTTTTTCATTCCAACAGCTCCGCTGCACGCGTGCAGTCGCGCTCGATCTGTTCGATCAGCTCTTCCAGCGAATCGAACTTTTCTTCGCCCCGCAAGAAATGGTGAAAGGCCACTTCGATTTCTTGCCCGTAGAGATCGCCTTTGAAATCAAAAAAATAGGGTTCCAGCAGTTCTTTGGGCGGTTCGAATTGTGGGCGGATGCCGATATTGGCCGCGCCCTTCAGCTGTTGCCCCGTGGCCAAAATTCGTCCGGTCACGGCATAGACGCCAAATTTGGGGCGCAGATAGCTTTCAACCGACAGGTTTGCAGTCGGAAAGCCGATATCGCGCCCGCGTTTATCGCCATGTTCCACAATCCCGCGAATGGCGAAGGGGCGGGTAAGCAACCGTGCCGCTTCTTGCGGATTACCGCCGCGCAAAGCGTTGCGGATCCGGCTGGAAGATATCACCTCATCATCGCCAACCGGTGCGACTGTTCGCGATTGAATGCCATGCTTTGCACCAACTTCGCGCAGCACATCCACATTTCCCCCGCGCGCTTTGCCAAAGGTAAAGTCTTCGCCGGTAACCACCCCTGCGGCTCCGAAACGATTGGCGAGCAGTTCGCCGATGAAATCCTCTGCTGTGGTCGATGCGAGAGCCTGATCAAAATGCAGCACCAGCATCGCCGTCGCGCCCGCTTCGACATAGAGTTCCTGTCGCTGTTCCAGCGTGGTCAGACGGAAGGGTTCAACATCGGGCTTGAAGAACCGCACAGGATGCGGATCAAAGGTTGCTACGATTGCTGGACGGCCTTCTTTGCGTGCCCAGCGGATCGCTTCGCCCGCGACCGCCTGATGGCCCTTATGAAACCCGTCAAAATTGCCCAATGCAATGATCGCACCGCGCAGGCTTGCGGGCACAGGCTCGCGGTGGTCGAGCCACCTCATTCAGCGGGCTCCTCTGGTGATGGCAGGTCAGCGATCGGGATCAATCCCCGGCTGATTACACGGATGGCATTTCCGCCCATAATTGCGCGAATTTCATCTTCAGAAAAACCTTCATCCATCAGCGCCTGCGTCACCTGCACCAGCCCGGATGTATCGAAACGGGCGGTAATTGTGCCGTCATAATCGCTGCCCAGCGCAATATGTTCGATCCCGGCAAGATCGCGAATATGCTTCATCGCGGCGACGATTGCTGCGGGCGATGTGTCGCACACCGCGCCTTCCCAATAGCCCACGCCAATCAATCCGCCGGTTTTTGCAACACCAAGGATTTCTTCATCGGTCAAATTGCGGTTAACGTCACAGGTTGCCTGCACGCCGCCATGGCTGGAGACGAGCGGACGCTTGGCCATGGCCAGTACCTCTGCCGTTGCCGGCTTGCTGAGATGGGCGATATCGACAATCATGCCCATGGCTTCCATCCGACCCACAATATCGCGGCCAAAGGGGGTAAGGCCGCCTTTCCTTTCGCCATGCATCGATCCGCCCAGCGCATTGTCGAAGAAATGGGTCAGACCCGCCATGCGAAAGCCCGCGTCATAAAGAACGTCGAGATTTTCGGCCTTTCCTTCCAGATTGTGCAGACCTTCGATGCTGAGCAGGGCGAGGGTTTGTTGACTGCCGCTTTCTCGCGCCCGCAACACGGCATCGATATGCTTGGGCTTGAGAACGGTTTGCAGCTCATATTCGGAGCGATGAACGGTGCGATCCAGCCTTTCGGCATGCCACAGCGAGCGTTCCAGCAGCGAAGTCCATGTCCGTATTGGCTGCAACTGCGCGATCACCAAAGGCGTGATGTTGTCACCATCAGCACTGTTGTCGTCGTAATTTTGATCTTTCGGCGTTTTGGTCACGCTGGAGAAAACCTGCAGCGCAACATTGCCTTGTTGTAGCCGCGGCAGATCCATGTGGCCGTAATCATTCTTGGCCAGAAGATCGCGTTCCCACAGCAAGCTGTCCGAATGCAAATCGACCACGGCCAGCCTATTGTGAAGCGCCTGCGCTTCGGATCTGATTTCTGGAAGCGGTTTGCCATCGAGCACGTTCAAATTGCGGTCAAGATACGCCGGAGTAAACATGAAAAAGGCGGCAGTCAGAACAGCGAGCAGCAGTGCAATATTGAGCGTGAGTTTTTTCATCCGCTGCTCCTTTCGAGCGAGACGAAGGAATAGGCTGGCCGGCCATCTTCCGCCGGATGGTCCTCTCGCGATATCTCGACCCATTCTGGGCCTAGCGGTTTCATAAATGTATCGCCGCCAAAGTCCTGGTGTATTTCGGTCAATTCAATGCGGTCAGCCAGCGGCCGAAACACATCGTAGATCGCGGATCCGCCAATGACGGCAATCTGTGTGTCTTCCGCTTGCTCTCGCGCCGCGGCCAGTGCCTCATCAGCGGAATGCGCGATTTCTGCGCCTTGGCTGTCCCACCTTTCGCGCCGTGTCAGCACGATATGTCTGCGTCCGGGCAATAGGCCGGGCAGGCTTTCAAAAGTCTTGCGGCCCATGATCATCGGCTTGTTCATGGTTAGCGCTTTGAAGCGTTTCAGATCGGCGGGCAAATGCCACGGCAACGCGCCATCTTTGCCGATAACGCCATTGGCCGCGCGGGCATAGATCAGCACGATATTGCTGTTCATTCGGCAGCGGCCCCGGCGCGGGTGATCCGCGTCACATGGCCCATTTTACGCCCTGCCCGCGCTTGTTTCTTACCATACAGATGGACATGCGTGTCAGGCTCGCCAAGCAGATCGAGCGCAGCCAATGCGTCCTTGCCAATCAGATTCTGCATCGCGACGTTAGGTGCAATCATGGCCGTATCGCCCAGCGGCAATCCGGCAATCGCGCGAATGTGGTTTTCAAACTGGCTGGTTGCTGCGCCTTCGTTGGTCCAATGGCCTGAATTGTGCACGCGCGGAGCCATCTCGTTGAAAATCGGCCCCTCATGCGTGGCGAAGAATTCGCAGGTCAGCACGCCGACATATTGCAACCTTTGTGCGATCGCTGCGGCAAGTTCGCGTGCCTGGTCAATCTGCGCGGCCACGGCATCGCTGGCGGGAAGGGTTGAGGTTGCAAGAATCCCGCCTTCATGGACATTTTCTGCACTATCCCAGAAACGAACTTCGCCGTCCTGACCGCGCACCAGAATGACCGAAAACTCCGCTGTGAACTCGACAAACCCTTCGTAGACACACGGCACATCGGGAAAATTCAGCGCATCGGCATCGCGGCTTGACCCGATCCGCCATTGGCCTTTGCCGTCATAACCTTCGCGGCGGGTCTTTAGGATGCCCGGTGCCCCGATCCGGTCGACGGCAGAGAGCAGCTCGCTCATCGTATCGATTTTTTCATAGGCGGCCGGAATGCCTCCAAGATCTTCAACGAAGCGTTTTTCGTTCAAGCGGTCTTGTGCCGTTTCCAAAGCGCGCGGATGGGGTGAAAGCCGGTCTTCGATTTGGGCAAGCGGCGCAACGGGAACGTTTTCAAACTCCCAAGTAATCACATCGCATTGCTGGGCAAAGGCGCTAAGTGCTTCGGCATCATCCCATTTGTTGCAGAAGAAATCGGCGCATACATCAGCGGCAACCGAATCGCGTTCCGGCGAAAATGTGATGCAGCGAAAACCAAGCTGTGCGGCGGACATGGCCATCATCCGGCCCAACTGGCCGCCGCCAAGAATTCCAATTGTCCCCCCGGCTTTGAGCATCAGTCGGTTGGCCGCTGCGCCACTGCTGCGCTGCGCTGCGCACGCCATGCCTTCAGCCGCCGGGCCAAAGCATCGTCGCTCGTCGCCAAGATGGCGGCTGCCAGCAGCCCCGCATTGGTCGCACCAGCTTCACCAATCGCAAGCGTTCCGGTTGGAACACCCGCAGGCATCTGGACGATGGAAAGCAGACTATCCATGCCCGAAAGCGCCTTTGATTGCACCGGAACCCCCAGCACTGGCAGATGCGTCATCGCTGCGATCATTCCGGGCAAATGCGCCGCGCCGCCAGCGCCGGCGATAATGACCTTCAGGCCTTCATCCGCCGCACTTTCTGCAAAATCTACCATACGGCCGGGCGTTCGGTGGGCAGAGACAATCCGGACATCGGTATCAACATCCAGATCGCCCAGAACATCGGCGGCACATTTCATTGTTGGCCAGTCAGACTGACTGCCCATAACAATTGCAATTTTGGGCGCGCCTTTGGACGCGCTAATGGACGGGGCTTCTGCCATCACATATCCTTTAGATAGCGCCGCTCGCCCGGCTGCATCGCGTCGTCAAATTCGTATACTATCGGCTGGCCCGTGGGGATTTCGAGACCGGTGATTTCATCATCCGATATACCCGAAAGATGCTTGACCAATGCCCGCAGCGAATTGCCATGTGCTGAAATAATCACCGTCTCTCCGCTCGCCAAAACGGGCAGAATGCTGCTTTCCCAATATGGCAAGACACGCTCGATTGTCAGCTTGAGGCTTTCAGTATTGGGTATATCAATTCCAGCATAGCGGGGATCTTTGGTCAAATCATACTCGCTGCCAGCTTCCATCGGCGGCGGCGGCGTATCGAAACTGCGGCGCCAGATATGCACCTGTTCATCGCCGTGCTTGTCGCGTGTTTCCTGCTTGTTGAGCCCTGTCAGCCCGCCATAGTGCCGCTCGTTCAGCCGCCAGTCTTTCGTTACCGGCAGCCACAGCCGCCCCGCTTCTTCCAATGCCAGATTGAGCGTTTTGATCGCCCGCGATTGGAATGATGTGAAACAGGTGGTGGGCAGCACGCCTTTGTCTGCCATCAGTTGACCGGCCGCTTTTGCTTCGGCCACGCCCTTTTCGGTCAGATCGACATCCCACCATCCGGTAAAGCGGTTTTCAAGGTTCCACTGGCTTTGGCCGTGGCGGACGAGGATTAATGTCGGCAAGAGGTCTGCTCCTGAGTTTTTGGGAGCGCTACCAATTAGCTTTCAGCGGGTGGTTTGGAAAGCGTTTCTTCGCTTGAATCTTTTGATACGCCGCCAATTTGGCGAGCCTGCGTTTTCCTGCGCCGCAGATTCTCTCGCAGCTTTGCAGCCAATCGTTCCTCACGGGTCATCTTGTTGTGTTTATCAACCATAAGAAAGGCTATTGCAGATATCGGGCGATTGGCTCAAGGGCTGACCCACCAAACGGGTTGACTTTGACCCGCCGCGCGACAATAGGGCGCGCCTTGATCGGAACGCTGCTGTAGCTCAGTGGTAGAGCGCGTCATTGGTAATGACGAGGTCGGGAGTTCAATTCTCCCTAGCAGCACCATCACTTCCGCTTAGTGTTAGAACGGGTCCCTTCTGGGAGTGCGTAAAGCTTGATGCCAGTGTGGGTATCGGGTGCGCACGGCTTCGTGAGAACAGCTCAAGTCATTCATTCCAATCGGGCCCTCATTTACCCGGCCACGAAGGAGGGGAGATGTTCCTATCTCTTGGCTTCTGAACACACGGTTTCGGTTTTGGGCTGGTTCATTTGCCCGCCGTTTCGTTCGCTGACAGCTTCGCCAATCAAGATAATTGCCGGGCCATTGCCTAAGGTGGATTTGGCCAAAATGGGTAGCATATCCAGCCGGCTGCGAATGACCTGCTCTTCTGGTAAGGAGACGTTTTCAATCAGCGCGACAGGCGTTGATGCGGGCAGGCCATTGCGGATCAAATTGCGCGATACAATGGGTGCGGCGGCTTTGCCCATATAGACTGCGAGCGTTGCCTGCGGATCCGCCAGCGAACCCCAGTCCAGATCCAAGGGCTGGCCTTGCTGCACATGGGCCGTGACAAAGACGAGTTTGCGCGCAAAACCGCGCAAGGTGAGCGAAGCTTTGAGCGAAGCAGACGCGGCGCTTGCCGTGGTAATGCCGGGGCATATTTCCACGGGCACGCCTGAGCGGTAACACGCAGAAAGCTCTTCGGCAGAGCGGCCAAAGATCGATGGATCTCCGCCCTTCAGACGAACCACGCGTTTGCCCGCCAAAGCGGCCTCAACGATCAACTGATCGATTGATTTTTGATCTTTGGAATGCCGGCCAGATCGTTTGCCGACAGAAATACGCTGCGTGCTTGCCGGAATCAGATCCAACACAGCTGCACCCACCAAAGCATCATGGAAGACAACTTCGGCGCGGGTTAGCAGCCTTTCTGCTTTGCGGGTTAGAAGATCGGGATCGCCAGGGCCTGCGCCCACCAGCCATACGGTTCCAGGGGCAAATGCACTCATTCTGCAGCTTCCTTTACCTGTATCTCATTCAGCATACGGGCGATCATCGGACGGCAGCTGCCGCAATTGGTGCCTGCCTGCGTACAGGCACCAATTGCGGCGACATCGCCTGCACCTTCATCAATGGCTTGCCAGAGTTTGCGTTCACCGATGTTGTGACAGACGCACACAATCGCACCTTGATTTGGTGCCGGAACAGACGGACGTCCGGCAAGCCATTCGGCCGGCGTGCCATCTTGGCTTGAAAACTGGGATTCGATCCAATCACGGCCCGGCAATTGTCCGCTGCGGGTCAGGAACAAAGCGGCTAGCAACGCACCTGTATCGTCCACGATGACAATGCGCGTTAGGCCGCGCTTAGCGTCGGTCACTTCGAGCCGTTGGCCATGCGGAAGCAGCCGGTCGACGCCGCATGATCCCTGTCCGGCAATCTCCGTCAGCCAAGCCCCTTCTAGGCGTGCGCGTGACCAATAAATCGTCTGCGGATCGACCATTTCGCGAGAGATAAGAAATGCGCGCCATTCCGGTTCAAGCGGCTCGATTTTGGCGGGCGTGTCTTTGAAACCGGGCTGACCGGAAATGGGATCGGTTCTGGATTGCGCGAGCATCCCTGTTCGCCCGCCGCCGCTTGTAACATCGGTCCAGTGCAGGGGCACAAACAGTCCGCCGCGCTGCACGCCATCATCGTGCCTTACGCGAAAAACGCTGTCCCCATATGGGGTGGTGACGAGGGCGAGCGTATCATCTTGCAGGCCAAGGTTCTGTGCATCTTGTGGATGCATTTCCACGAGCGGTTCACGGCGATGGATCGAGAGTTTCGCGCTCAGACCTGTGCGGGTCATCGTATGCCACTGATCGCGGTAACGACCGGTGTTGAGGCGCATTGGAAATTTGCTTTTCGGCTGGTTGTTCTGGACGGGTGAAACCGCGATCAAATTGGGACGGCCATCTGACGTGGAAGCGCCCCGCCCGAGTGGGTGATGGCCGCCCCATTGAAACGGTTGCATCGAATCGAAGTCTGAATCGCTACAATCGGCCCATTCGGTCAGGTCCAATTGCTTTCCATGCTTTCGGGCCAATGCCGTCATGGCGGCATATTGGCGAAACACGGCGGCGGAATTGGCGAATTTGAACGCATCGCCAAAACCCGCAGCGGCGGCAACATCGCACATAATCCGCCAATCAGCCCGGGCCAGTCCGGGCGCCGGAAACAAAGCGCGCTGCCGGCTGATATAGCGTTCTGAATTGGTGACGGTCCCGTCCTTTTCCCCCCATGCACATGCGGGCAATCGAACGTCGGCAAATCTTCCGGTATCGGTATCGGCCATGACGTCGGACACGATCACATTGGGGCACTTTGCCAGGGCTTCACGCACAAATCCCGCATCAGGCATTGAGACAGCCGGATTGGTGGCCATCACCCAAAGAAATTTCACATCGCCGGAATGAACCGATTTGAATAGGTCCACCGCCTTCAGCCCGGGGCCAAGGCACAAGCGGTCCGTGTCCCAAAAACCCGCGACATCATCCCGTTCCGCCTCGCTAAATCCGAGATGGCAGGCGAGCATATTTGCAAGCCCGCCTACCTCACGTCCGCCCATTGCATTGGGCTGACCCGTAATCGAAAACGGCCCACTGCCGGGTTTGTTTATCTGCCCTGTGGCAAGGTGAAGATTGATAATCGCATTACATTTATCTGTGCCGCCAACCGATTGATTGGCGCCTTGGCTGAACAGGGTGATCATTCGCCGATTGTTGGCGACCATGCCCAGCAATTGTTCAAACAATTGCTGATCAATGCCGTGTTCAGAACAACGCGTGGTCCAGAAATTCTCTGGCACATTGCACGCGGCCTCTGCCGATGCCCGATCGACCATGCCGCGCGAATTCATTTCGGCAAGCAAGGCATCAAACAGGGCGGTATCGCCATCGGGCGCAATCGGTATATGCAGGTCTGCACGTTCAGCCGTTTCCGTCCGACGCGGGTCGATCACCACCAGTTTTGTCCCGCGATTATTCCGGGCCTGTTCAATCCGCTGCCAAATAACTGGATGGCACCATGCGGTATTGGAACCGACGAGCAGGATAAGATCAGCTACATCCAGATCGTCATAGCTGCAAGGGACGATATCTTCGCCAAATGAACGGTTATGCGCCGCAACTGCACTTGCCATGCATAGCCGGGAATTGGTGTCGATATTGCCGCTGCCGACGAAGCCTTTCATCAGCTTATTGGCAATGTAATAATCTTCGGTCAGCAACTGGCCTGAGACATAAAATGCAACGCTGTCCGGCCCGTGTTCGTCGATGCATTGGCGCATACGGTTCGCAACATCAGCGGTCGCATCATTCCAGCTTGCGGACTTTTCGCCAATCATGGGCGTGAGCAAGCGGCCTTCCAGACCAACGGTTTCACCCAGATGCGTACCCTTGGAACAAAGCGATCCGCGATTGGCCGGATGGGCAGGGTCTCCGGCGATGGTAACCGAACGCGGGCCCGTCACTTCGGCGGAGATCCCGCAGCCAACGCCGCAATAGGCACAGGTGGTTTTGACGCAAGTCACACCAGCATCTTTCAAGCCGCTTGCAATGCATTGATTGAGGCACGGTCAAGCCAAATGCGATCATTCTCAATTTTCAGCGGGATGGTTGGTGTGCATCCTTTATCTTCGCCCAAAGCCGCGCCATTTTTCAGCGATATTTTCCAATTGTGCAGCGGGCACGAAACGCTGTCACCGTGGACAATACCTTGGCTCAATGGCCCTTGCTTATGCGGGCATTTGTTGACCAAGGCGTAGAATTCGCCGCCAATCGTGTGGAAGATTGCGATTTCATCAGCGCCTTCGACCGGGACGGTTCCGGCCATTCCCGGCTCAATGGCGTCGGTGGCGCAGATTGCCACCCAGTCTTGCGCTGCCACGCCGCTCATTCTGCTGGCTCCAATTCCAGGGCCGCTCCGGCCGGCGGGCCTGCTGTGATTTTGCCAACATGGCCATGCAGATCGGCCCGGTCGCCGCTGGCGCGCTGGGCCCATGGGTCATCCTGCATGAATTGCTGCGAGAATTGGAACCGCGCAGCCAGCGCGGGAACGGTTTCGGGATCATCATATAGCTGCGATTTGATCCAATCGAGCCCCTTACGCTCCAGCCACGGGGCGGTGCGTTCCAGATACCATGCGTCTTCACGATATAGCTGAACGAAGGCGGCACAGTGTTCCAAAGCTTCTTCTTCGGTTTCGACACGGGTTAGCAAATCTGTTCCCCGCAGCTTGATCCCGCCATTTCCGCCAATATGCAGCTCATATCCGCTATCGACGCAGATTACGCCGAAGTCTTTGATCGTCGCTTCGGCGCAATTGCGCGGACACCCGCTGACCGCCATTTTGAACTTATGCGGCATCCAACTGCCCCAGCTCATCCGTTCCAGCTTGACACCCAGACCGGTTGAATCCTGCGTGCCAAACCGGCACCATTCGCTGCCCACACAGGTCTTCACTGTGCGCAGGCTTTTGCCATAAGCGTGGCCAGAAACCATTCCTGCGGCATTGAGATCGGCCCACACGGCGGGCAAATCTTCTTTCTGAATTCCAAAAATGTCCAACCGCTGGCCGCCGGTTACCTTGACCATCCGGGCGTTATATTTTTCAGTCACATCGGCGATTGCACGCAATTCGCGCGGGTTGGTAATGCCGCCCCACATGCGCGGGACAACCGAGTAAGTGCCATCTTTCTGAATGTTTGCGTGCAAGCGTTCGTTGACGAAACGGCTTTTCTGGTCGTCGACATATTCACCCGGCCACGCGCACAGCAAATAATAATTCAGCGCCGGACGGCAGGCAGAACAACCATCGGGTGTTGACCAATGCAGTTCTTGCATGATCTGGGGTATCGCCTTCAATTCCTTTTCGAGAATGAGGCGGCGCACATCATCATGGCCAAAACTGGTGCATTTGCACATTGTTTTGACAGCAGTTTCGACCTGATCACCCAGCGTGATTGCTAGCAGGCTTTCGACCAGATCGGTGCACGATCCGCAGCTCGCGCTGGCCTTGCAAGTGGCGCGCACCGCATCAAGGCTGTTTGCATCCGCTGCGATGCATTTGATAACCTGACTTTTTGAAACGCCGTTACAACCGCAAATCTCTGCTTCGTCAGAGAGGGCTGCAACGGCCGCCTTAGGGTCCAGTTGCGCACCCCCAGACGCGAAAGCCTGACCAAAAATCAGGGCCTCCCTTATGTCAGATATGTCCTCGCCGCTTCGCAGAAGATCGAAATACCAATTGCCGTCGGCGGTATCGCCATAAAGCACTGCACCGATGATTTTGTCGCCCCTAACGACGACGCGTTTGTATACCCCGCGCGAGGCATCGCGCATAACGATGTCCTCGCATTCTTCTCCGCCGCTGAAATCGCCTGCAGAGAACACATCGATGCCGGACACTTTGAGCTTGGTTGAGGTGACCGAACCTTCATAGCCCTTGGGGGCATCGCCAAGCCCCGCGGCGAGTGATCGGCACATATCCCACAGCGGCGCGACCAGGCCGTAACAGGCGCCGCGATGTTGTACGCACTCGCCCACCGCCAGAATTGAAGGGTCAGAGGTGATCATGTGATCATCGACCACAATGCCGCGCTCAACTTTCAGATCCGCGCTCATGGCGAGCCCTGTGCTGGGCCGGATACCGACTGCCATCACCACCAGATCAGTGGGGATTTCGGTGCCATCTTTCAGCTTTACGGAACCGACCTTGCCGTCTTTTTCGGTGATTTCAGCGGTGTCGGCCCCGGTAAGGATCGTCATCCCGCGAGATTCCAATTCACTTTTGAGCAGGAAGCCAGCCGCCTCGTCCAACTGCCGTTCCATCAGGCAAGGCATGAGATGCAGAACGGTTACGTTCATGCCGCGAAGCGAGAGCCCGTGTGCAGCCTCTAGCCCCAGCAATCCGCCACCAATTACGACGGCATTTTTGCTGGTCTGCGCCGCGCTCAGCATCGCTTCGACATCGTCCAAATCGCGGAATGTGACGACGCCGGGCAGGTCTTTGCCGGCGACCGGTATCACAAATGGATCAGAGCCGGTGGCGAGCAACAATTTGTCATAACTTTCCACGCGGCCGCCGCGCGAAACGACCTGACCAGCCGTGCGGTCGATATGGACCACCGGATCACCCGACACCAAGGTGATACCGCTTTCTTCATACCATTCGGCAGAATTGATCACGATATCTTCGAATGTCTTATCGCCCGCCAATACTGGCGAGAGCATGATCCGGTTGTAATTTACACGCGGTTCGGCGCCAAAAATCGTGATCGCAAAGCGGTCTGGATGCAGCGTGAGGATTTCCTCCACCGCGCGGCAACCCGCCATACCATTCCCGATCACGACCAGACGTTCTTTGGCCAACTGGCCGGCGGAAACATCAAAGCCTGTTTGTGCGTTCACGATAATCCTCTTTTCATTGGTCGTTTGGTTCGCGGAAGCTGGCGGCGCGCGGCAGCGCGAATTTGCGCCCTTTTTCGCCAGGCGTTTGCATCCGTCTGCAGGTGTGCCGCCCGCATCAGAAACTGATCCCGGCTTGCAGCCAGAATTTCTGCGTATCGACACCGAAACCGGCGGCGCTGTAATTTGCGTATTTTGCGAGAATGCCGACCTTGCCGACCTTGAATGAAAGGGCGGCATTGATCTCGTTGCCGTAATCAATGCTGCCAATATCGCTGTCGAACTGGTGGTAGGTAACGCTGGCCTTCAGCCCGGGCAGCGCAGGCACGTTGAACCCCTTGCTGGCGGTCACGTAAATATCCTGTAGGCCGGCCGCCGGGGTGACCAGAAACAGGTCTGCGTACCCGTTGAACTTATGCAAAGTGGCAAGCGGTGTCTGGAAAGCTTGAACGCCGCCGTCGCTTCCCAACTTTTCAAATCCGGCAGTCAGGCCAAATCCATTAAGCGATCCGCCCAGCTCAAGATTGAGATAGTCCGCGCTGTAATCTGCCGGATTGCCGCCGATATCGGTCTGAACGGCGTAAATCCCGCGCGCCTTGATTTTGCCATTGCCCACCGCGAATACGCCAGCAATTTCTGCCCCATATGTGGCGCTGGAGAAGGCCAGCCGCGTGTCATAATCAATCGAATAGACGAAGGGCGCGATTGTTACCGGGGCAAGGTCAACATCGCCGCGCAGCAAAATGAAGTCACCGTCAAACGCATCGTTCGGGCTCTTTTCGCCAAAGATCGTGCGCTGCGAAATGGCATAGGTTGCATCCAGCTTTAACGGGCCGACTTTGGTCTTGGCGCGCACCGCATCGAAGGTTTGTTCATTCTGGCGCCAACCGACATTGCCAAGAAAGCGCGCGCCGGGGTGAATGATCCTCTGCCTGCCGACGGTGAGGCTGGTGTCGCCCGATTTGTAGCCGATTTGCAACCGGTTCAATTCGAAATTGTGCGGGTCTGCAACGACAGAAAAGGGTTCTACGCCATCTGTGGGCAAAGTGTTGTTAAAGTCATCGACGATTTCGATCGTGCCTTCCGCTTCGGCAAGGAAGGAGAAGCCATCGACCGCGGCTTGGACCCCGCCGCGCGCACGCAATGTTACGGCGTCGGCAGTGCCCAGCGCATTGTCTTGATCAGCGGTTTCGTAACGCAACCGGATGTCGGCAATCGGTTTGATTTCGATGCCTTCATCGCCGGTCTGGTCATCGGCCATAGCTGGTGCCGCCGCGAGTACCGCTGAGGTCAGGGCAAAAAGGTATAATGAGTGACGCAAAATATCCTCCGTGTCGGAGCGTTCCCACGCACCGATAATTTTATGGAAGACGAGCGCCGTTGCCCGTGTGGAAAGCCCGAAATTCAGGCCGGAATGTAACTACGAAGAGCGCGCCATTGCATCTCTTCGTTTTTCTTTCGATTTCGATCAGGCGGCTTTTGCCGCCCGACTGGTTTTTTGACCGTGTTTCGGTTCTTGTTTTGGTTCTTGTTTTGGGCCGTGATCATAATCAGCAAGAAATTGCAGAACTTCTTGCCGGTATTGATAAAATTGCGGATCATCGAGCAACGCCTTGCGGTCACGCGGACGGGGCAAATCCACTTTCAAAATCTTGCCAATTGTCGCGCGCGGGCCATTGGTCATCATCACCACACGGTCTGCGAGCAAAATCGCCTCATCGACATCATGCGTGACCATAATCGCAGTTACTTTCGTGCGGTTCCACACTTCTGTCAGCACGTCTTGAAGATCCCAGCGGGTCAGACTGTCGAGCATGCCAAACGGCTCATCCAGCAGCAGCAAACGGGGGCTCAATGCAAATGCACGCGCAATACCAACGCGCTGGCGCATGCCGTTCGACATTTCTGCGGCCATTTTGTCCATCGCATCGCCCAGGCCCACCCGGCCCAGATAATATTCGACGATATCTGCGCGTTCTGCCTTTCCGGCATGCGGGTAAACGCGCTCCACGCCGAGAGCGACATTTTGACGCGCGGTCAGCCACGGCATCAGGCTTGGCGCCTGAAATACCACGGCCTTATCGGGGCCAGCGGCGGTGATTTCGCGGTTGTCGAGAACGATACCGCCACCGGAGATTTCATTGAGGCCCGCGGCCATGGTCAAGACGGTTGATTTTCCGCAGCCCGAATGGCCGATCAGCGAGATAAATTCCCCCCGATCCATCAAAAGATTGAAATCTTCGACGACCTTTAGAGGCCCATTTGGCGTGGGGTAAACTTTGTCGAGTTTGAAGAATTCAAGGTAGCGTTTATCGACCGCAGATTGCGCAGCATCGCGGTAAGCCTGCGGCGGCGGCGCAAGGTCCAGCGGCGTGACATTGGGCAAGTCAACCTCGCTTTGACCTGCATTACTCGCTCCATTGTTGAGCGAGCTGAGGAAGTCGACGATTTCCTTGCGAAGTGATTGAAAGGCAGCATCATCATTGATCGCCTTGCGTTCGCGCGGGCGGGCCACATTCACATCGAACACCCGGCCAATTTTTGCAGCGGGCGCGGGGGTCAGAACGGCCACGCGGTCCGCCAGCAATAGCGCCTCGTCCACGTCATTGGTGACGAGAATGATGGTGCGCTTTTCTTCCTTGCGAATGCGTTCAATCTCATCCTGTAATTTCGCCCGTGTCAGCGCATCCAATGCGGACAATGGCTCGTCAAGCAGCAGAATTTCCGGCTCCATCGCCAAGGCGCGGGCCACCGCGACACGTTGACGCATCCCGCCGGAAAGCTGCGCCGGCTTGCGGTCCATTGCATGATCAAGCCCAACCAGCTTGACCTTTTGGGCGACCAATTCAGCGCGGGCTTGCTTGCTGCGATCCTTATGCACCGCATCCACAGCAAGCGCGACGTTCTGTTCCACATTAAGCCATGGAAAAAGTGAATAGGATTGGAACACTAGGCCGCGTTCCCGATCCGGTCCGTTCACCCGCTTTCCGCGCAGGGTGATCGAGCCGCTATCAGGCTCCACCAACCCCGCAATACTGGATATTAGCGTCGTCTTACCTGCGCCGGAAAAGCCAAGGATCGCGATAAATTCGCCCTCGCGCACATCCAGATCGATGCCGTCAAGAACATCGGTCTGGTCCCCGGTCTTGCCGGTGTAGGCCTTTGAAACGCCTTGGAGAGAGAGAAATGCTGGGGAAGTCATATGATTGGTTCCTCAAACAATACGGTTTTTGGAAACAAGGGCCTGTAAACCCATCATGATCCGGTCCAGCCCGAAACCGATCAGGCCGATGACAACCACGGCAAACATGATCCTAGCGAGGCTTTGTGAACTGCCATTTTGAAACTCGTCCCAGACGAATTTGCCCAACCCCGGGTTCTGCGCCAACATTTCTGCCGCGATCAGCACCATCCAACCCACACCCAGCGACAACCGCATTCCGGTAAAAATATAGGGCAGCGATGCTGGCAGGAAGAGGCGCGTCAGTTTCGCAAACCACCCGAGGCGCAAGACCTTGCCAACATTGAGCAGGTCTTTGTCGATTGAACTTGTTCCAACGGCCGTGTTGATGAGGGTTGGCCAAAGCGAACAGAGCATCACAACCAAAGCGGATATTACAAAAGCTTTGGGCAACAATGGATCTGCGCTGGTGATCATGGCTGAAATAACCATGGTAACAATCGGCAACCATGCCAGCGGGCTGACCGGCTTCATTATCTGGATCAGCGGATTGATCGCGGCATTAAAACGCGGCGACAGCCCTGCCATCAATCCGATAGGAACGGCAAAGACGGTCGCAAGAACAAACCCGAGCGCGACGGTTTGAAGGCTGGTGATGACCTGATCCAGAAAAGTCGGCGGCCCCGCATATTCAAAATCCCGTACGGCACCCAGATTGCCCGCTGCGATAGCAGTTTCGTTATTTGCGTCTTGCTGGGCATAGAAATCCGCCTCAGTCTCTTTGGCGGCTGCATATTCGCTGTAGAGGGCTGCGCCTTGTTCGGCGACTTCGACCGGACCGGGCAGGGTGCCAAGCGATGTATCAACCGTCGGCGCGAGCGCCGCCCACATCAACAGAAAGCCGATGATGCCCAAAACTGGCCACAGCATGGCTGCGCCAATTGCACGCATCTTTGTGATTAGCGGGCTTGGCGCGGCCATCTTTGGCGCATTTTCCGGCGGCAAGGCTTGATCCACATCAGCAACGCTCGCAGCCGATGCTGTGTCCATATTCTCATTTGCACCTGTTCCGCCGTCACCGATTGGTTCAACGGGATCATTCGGGTTTGCATATACGGTGGCCATTGCGCCGGTCTCCTGGCTTTTCATCGTCAATTTCTAGGGGCGGCTATTGGCCGCTCACTCCTGCGGCGGTCACAGTCTGGCCTTGCTTTAGGCCGATCGCGAATTTGCCGAGATATTCGTTGGGCTTGGAACCATCGAAAGTGATGCCGTCGATGAAGCCAGCCTGTTCACCTTTGAAACCATCGGTTTCGGGCACGCTGTCTTTCGAGATAACGCCGTCCTCAACCAATTGGTTGGCCGCCGCGAGGTAGAGATCTGGCCGGTAAACAGCCTTGGCCGTTTCAAAATACCAATCATCGCTCTTGTCGTCGGCAATCTGACCCCAGCGGCGCATTTGGGTAAGGTACCAAATGGCGTCGGAATAATATGGGTATCCGGCGTATTTATCGAAGAAGATGTTGAAGCCTTTGGCCTCACGCGTATCGCCCGGTTCAAAAGTGAATGCGCCGGTCATTGATGCCGCGATAACTTCCGCATCTGCGCCGACATAATTGGGACGCGCAAGGATTTCGACCGCCTCTTTTCGGTTCACCCCGCCATCAGCATCCAGCCATTGCTGGGCCCTGATTATGGCCCGAAGCATGGCCGCGGTTGTTGCCGGATAATTCTCGGCAAAATCTTCGCGCAGGCTGAACACTTTTTCCGGATTGTCGTTCCAAATCTGACCATCCGTGATGACGGGCACGCCAATCTTTTTGAACACCGCCGCCTGGTTCCATGGTTCTCCGACGCAATACCCCTCAATCGTACCCGCTTCGAGCGTGGAGGGCATTTGCGGAGGGGGCGTAACGGACAGCTTTACATCGGCATCGATAACGCCCTGAACATCGCCATCACCGTAATATCCCGGCTTTAGCCCGCCCGCCGCCAACCAATAGCGCAGCTCGTAATTATGCGTACTGACGGGGAATACCATGCCCATGTTGAAGGGTTTGCCCTGCGCCTCAAATTCGGCGACGACAGGTTTTAGATGCTTTGCAGAAATGGGATGCACAGGCTTGCCATCGGCACGTTTGGGCAAATCATCCTTGATCATGCCCCACACCCTGTTGGAAAGTGTGATGGCATTACCATTCAGATCAAGGCTCAAAGGCGCGATTAGATCAGCCCGCGTGCCATAGCCAATCGTGGCAGCAATCGGTTGGCCCGCCAACATATGCGCTCCGTCCAACTGCCCGCCAATTACGCCGTCCAGCAAGACCTTCCAATTCGCTTGCGGTTCCAGCGTAACGTTCAGGCCTTCATCCGCGAAGAAGCCTTTTTCTTTGGCGATCGCCAGCGGGGCCATATCGGTCAGCTTGATAAAGCCGAATTTGAGGTTGGGCTTTTCAATCTTGCCATCTGGCGATGCGGCAGCAGACGCACTGCCAGAACCATCGCCAGAACCATCTGCGGGGGAACCGCCACAGCCGGCAAGTGCGAAACTGGCCAGAATCGCGGCAATCATGCCGCGCCGGTTAAATCTGAAACCCCCAATTGCCGACATTACTTAATTCCCTTCAATGACGAACAACGCAAAAAAACCGCCTCGAAATCGAACCCCAAATTGGGACCGTTTCGGGCGGCGACGTTGCCACACAATATTTCTTAAAAATGCGGAGCGGTGGTTCTTTCCTACATTGGAAAGCCGCGCCGTATGCGAATCGATCTAGCGGCTTAATCTGGCAAACGCAAAGATTTTTTGCACTGCAGCATTATTTTTGCGCTGCAATATAGCTTTCCAACGTGTCGGGATCGAAGCTTTGGCCGTCGAAAAATCTATTATTTTCCAGTGTGATAGACCCCTTTTGCGCGGTTGCCTGAAGTGGCTTGGAAACACTGCCTTCCACTTTTGAACTGGCGCCGGGCAAATGATCGTCCGTACCGGCTAAAGCCTTGCGATAGACGTTGGGGCGAAATACGCGGGCGGCCGCTTGGGCATCATCGGCATTATATTCCAACCCGTCCCAGCGGACCAATTGGCTGTAAAGCCATTCTGCCTGGCTGACCCATGGAAAATTGGCTGCTTCGCGGTATTGAAACATAAAGTCCGGGCAATCGATCGCAGCATCGCCTGCGCGCAAAACCAAACGGTCTGATATTGCCCGGTGGACAATGGCGGAAGATGCGTCGCAATATTCCGGGCGCGCCAGAATTTCAGCATTCACATCCCAGTTTTCTGGATTTACGAAATGCAGGCCAGCTTTGCGCATAGCCCGGATCAGCCCTTCGGTTTGGGGGCGGATTTCTTCCAACCGCTCGGCGCGCAAGGCCAGCACTTTTTCTACCCCGCGCCGCCAAATCTGTGCCGTGACCATGATGATTTTTCCCACACCGCGGTCAACTGCGACACTGTTCCATGGTTCACCAACGCATGAGGCATCAATCTCGCCAGCGGCAAGGGCATCGGCGCTAAATGGTGGCGAGATGGTGACGATTTCAACGTCCTCATCAGGCCGGATGCCGCAACCCGACAGCCAATAACGCAGCATGTAATTGTGGCTGGAATAGCGGTGCACGACACCGATTCGCAGTTTTCGTCCCGCGCGAATTTCGGCGAGTGCAGCCTGCTTCAACTGCCCACCGATTTCGGCGGCATCGCCTAAGGTGCTATCAATCCCCAACCGTTCTGCCAAGGCGTTTGAAACGGTTAATGCATTGCCATTCAGGCCCAGCACAAATGGAGCCGCCAATTGCTGTGCCGGCCGCCCCCTGCCAAGCGTTGTGGCAATCGCCAACGGTGCCAGCAAATGTGCGGCATCAGTATGGCCGTAAAGCAATCGGTCGAGCACCGTCGCCCATGTCGTATCCTTTATAAAGGAAAGGTTCAGCCCTTCTTCCTCGGCAAAGCCATGTTCCTGCGCCAGTATCGGCAGACACGCATCCACCAAAGGCAGAAAGCCGATTTTTATTGTGTCGGTCATGGCTTGCCTCCCATCAACTCGTGTGCGGTCGTTACCGCTTCTGCAATGTCGATAATCCGCCGGTTCGATGACATGGCCTTTTCTCGCAGTTCTGCATAGGCGGCAGGCTCACTCACGCCTTTGCTATCCATCAAAATGCGCTTGGCCCGGTCAATTGTCTCGCGCTCTGCCAATTTGCCCTTGGCCTCCGCCAAATCACCCTGCAGCCGGGCAAAGGCATGAAACCGTTTCAGCGTCAGATCCAGCAGCGGCCGAATACGCTTGGCCGATAGGCCGTCGACGACATAGGCCGACACGCCCGCATCAACCGATGCGGCGATTGAAACATCATCGCTTTCATCGACAAACATGGCGATGGGCTTTGCCAACACCCTGCTGACCGCGAAATATTCTTCAAGCGCATCGCGAGACGGATTGCCCAGGTCCATCAAAACAACGTCGGGGCCAATCTCCCCAATTCGGGTCAACAGGCCATCGCGTGAGGTGATTGTAAAAATCTCACAATCATCAAGCTCGGCCAGCCCCTCTTCGATAATAGAAGCGCGCGCCCTGCTGGCATCGATAATTACGATCCTCATATCGCCTTTGTGCAATGCAGCAGGCCGATTGTGCAAGTGCAAAATTTCTATGCAATGCCGCATAGGAAATTTGGCCCGCCTATGGTGAAATCTTTCAACCCGCCCGTGCCAATCCAGCCCCCTCCCCCGCCGCCTAGGTCGGCGGCCAACCATCCCGGTGGAAAAAGCGCCGGTTGCCCGCTAATCTGTGTAAGACAAAGCCTATTTAAGGCAGGGAGCGGCGCGGTTGGTTGTAGATAAATTTGTCGAGTGTTTTTTGAGGCGTGTCCGCGCGATGTGGATGTTCCTGATTTTGGCCGGCATCTTTTCCGTTCCGCAGCATTTGCATGCTCAAGAACAGGTGTCTCCGGCTGACCCGGCGGCAGATATCCGGCAAGCTGACGGGGCCGAACAGAGCAAGCTTGCACGGGCAATTCAGAAGCTAAACCTTGATGGGAATGTCCAATTTCTGGTCGAGGATCATGCTGAAATTATGGCGATCCTGCGCAATACATATGGGCCTGACAATGTTGTTACAGGCAGGATCATTTACCGCTTGGGGACAAATGCGCTGATGTTTCGCGATTATGATCGGGCCCGCGCGCATTATGACGAAGCCGAACGAATACTCTCGCAGGCGCTGGGGGCGGACAATCCTGAACTCATTTGGCTGGAACTGGCCAAGATTTCCATATTGAACTGGACCGGCCCGTATCAAGAACAATTCCGCCAGAGCACCGAATTGCTGGCGCGTATAGAAGCCGATTATGCAGATCAGCCCGAATTGGTTGCGCAGGCCGAATCCAATCTGGCCAATGCATATTACAAAATCGGAAAATTTGCAGAATCAGAGGCCTTAGATCGGGCGTTATATGACGCCGCGCTGATTGAACATGGAACGCGGGCTGCAGGCGTTCAGGCGCCAATGACAGCCCTCGTTTACGATCTCCTCGCACTGGGCAGGCCCGATGAGGCACGGGCGTTGTTCGATGCCCAGAATTCACTGAAAAGTCTGGATCCGGCCAAAAATGGCCGCCTGACTGCCTCTCTACTGAGAGCCGATGCGCGAATTCGGGAATCCGTGTCCGATTTGGACGGGGCGCGTGACGCTTTGGTCCGGGCGCACAAACTCTATTCCGCGGAAATCTGGCTGCCCTATGTCCAAAAATCCATCCGGCCAGAGCCGCGCCATGTTTTGGCCGTGTCTTCTGCTCTTGATGTTGCGCGGCTGGAAAACCGCAAATTTTCAACATCAGAAGGAACGTGGGAACCGCTTGATCTCAGAATGCAACTTGGCGGAAAGGATTACTACAGCTCGCAGCTCTTGTTGGATGAACCGCCAGAAATCACCGACCTTCTGTCGCAAGAGGCTACACTGAGCGAGGCGATAGACAAAGAGCGCGGAAGTTTCTTCCCCATCAAGTCAGAACCTTTTTACCGCGCAATTGTTGATGCTGTCGGGCGCAACACAGGAAAATCCAATCCGCATTTCGCAAAGGCGTTGCAAGATTTGGGTCGGAACCTGCTGCTGCAAGAAAAGCCTTTCTCAGCCGAGCAGGAATTGCTGAAAGCACTGGACATTCAGGTGGCGACGCTTCGGCCTGATCATGCTGAGGTTTCGCGAACACGCCTGCTGCTGGCAAAGGCATATCGGCAACAGACGCTGAACCAGCTTGCGGCCGAACAATTGCAAGCGGCATTACCGAATATGACGGCCAATCCATCACCATCAAAGCTGGAACTTTTTGAAGCGAGCGCATTGCTCGATACGATTTTTGCCGAACAACAAGATTACGCTTCACGCGACCGCCTGTGGGAAATGGCGGCCGCCAGTTTGAACGAAGTGGAACCTTATCTGGCATTTCCGCAATTCGAGGCACGTCTGGCCTCTTTCGAACGGTATCTCCAATATATGATCGGCGACGAGGGGGCGCCGCCATCTGAAATTGTCTCGTCATTTGAAGGTATGGCGGCAAATCTTACTGTGCCAAATCCCGTGACCGGTACGGTCGAAATTCCCGGCCCGTTCCGCCGTTCGGCGCTGATCGTTGATCGGATGCTGGCTGAGATCTATTTTGCCCAAGGCGAACATGAGAAAGTCGCCGATATTCTGTACAAATACGAAAACCCATGGGTTGCCTCTCGCCTTAACGAAGAACCGCAAGATTATGCGAAGCGCGTCAATCGCTGGGCGGATATGCTTGTCTCTGCCCCCGATGTTACGGCCAACCCAAAAAAGACGATCATGGCCGCGCGCTGGCTGGATGCGGTCGAAAATATGATGGAATTTGGCATGCGTCAGGCCAGTTCAGGGGAAAGCGACATCGATGCTCAGCAAAGGCGGTTGTTCATCGCGCAAGGCGCCGGGCTGCAATTTCGCTATTCATTATCAACCCGCCTGAAGACCAGTTATATCCATGGCCGTGCCGCGATGGAGGCTGCCGCAGGGGATCCTCAGCAATATGCCGGGTATCTTGATGTTAGCGGTTTTAACGATGCGTTCCATGCCGCGCAGTTGTTGCGCATTGACCGCAATTCGCAAACTATGTCGCGGTCAGCTGCGCGCGCCGCCGCCCCGACTCCGCGTCTTGCCGCCCTTGCGAGAGAGCTTGATGATACAGGGAACGCACTGTTTCTTGCCAAATTTGAAAGCCAGAGCCGCGGTGAAGATGCGCCGGGACAATCAATAGAATCATTGACGCAAAAATATTCGCAAATCGACGCCGAGATCAAACAGGGCTTCCCCGAATATTACGAATTTGCCTCACCCGAGCCATTGGCGTTCACCGATGTGCGCAAGCGTTTGGCCGATGACGAAGGCATTTTGCTGATCACACCGGCTGGTGATGACGTGTATATTTTCGCGATTTCGAACCGATATTCCAAAAGCAATGCTTGGCACCGGATCGAAGGCGGGCGCGAAGATGTGGCGGATCTTGTCGCACTGCTCCGATGTGATCTGGATCCGGTGGAATGCGGATTGCCCAGCACCGATGCGTTTGATCGGGATGCCGCGTGGAAGCTTTACGATATGCTGATCGCACCGGTTGCCGGCGTGTTCGAAAAGCAAGAATCGTACAACCCTGAATTGAAGCGCATCTATGTTGTCACAAGTGGCGCGATTTCGGCATTGCCGCTTTCCGTGCTGCTTACTGAAAAGCCGGGGCAGCGCGCATCAGGCTCAGACAGTCTGGACGGTTTGGGCGATGCTCCATGGTTAGGAAACAAATTCGATCTGGTCTATCTGCCATCAATATCCGACTTGCGCCCGATGCGCGGTAAGGGAGAGCTGACGGCGACATTCACAGGCTATGGCGACCCGGCGATTGGCGAAGCAAGGGCGGAGAAAGTCAAAGCTGAAGATGTGATCAAACGATCGCGCGGCGGGCCTGTTTTGGCCAGCCACGATGCCATCAAGGGCATGGCAGCATTGCCGGGCACTGCACGGGAATTGAATGCGCTGAAATCCCTTTTCTCAGGTGAAGATGCGCGCGTGTTCTTACAGGCCAATGCCACAGAATCGCAGATCAAAAATGACACGGAAATCGGGCAAAGCGGGATTGTTGTGCTTTCCACGCATGGGGTCCTGCCCAGTGTCGATGCCGGTTTCGCCGAACCGGGGCTGGTTTTTTCTCCGCCAGAACACGCTTCATTATTTGATGACGGCTTGTTGCTGGCATCGGAAGCCGCGACGCTTGATTTAAATGCTCAGCTGGTCATTTTGTCTGCTTGCAACACGGCTAGCGCAGGGGAACTGGATAGTGCCGATGGCCTTTCAGGTCTGGCGCGTTCATTCCTATATTCAGGGGCGCATGCGCTTTACGCCAGCCACTGGCGCGTGAGTGATGCTGTGACCGAACAGTTGATGGTGACGGCAATTGAGGTTTCTCTGGCCGATCCTTCATTGACCCGAAGCGAGGCATTGGGGATCGCTATGCGTAGTGTGCGTTCAGGCAAGAAGCCCGATGGAACCGCGTATGACGGCTGGAACAGTTTTTGGGCGCACCCGGCGTCTTGGGCGCCCTTTGTCACAATTTCCGGGTCAGAATCACTCGCGGAAATGACCAGCGATTGAACTGGGGGCTGCTGGCCATCAACTATTACGGTGACCCCGATGCCTGCCCAATACCCGTCCAATACCGGTCCAATACCCGGTCCAAACAGCCTATCTCTTAAGATTTGGGCCATTTTCGGATAGACTTTGCGAGCATGCGTGCTGCGGACAATAGCGGCAGCAAAGAAAACGGCTTGGGTTCGGGCTGCGGCGTCTGACCGGCCTTTGCCCGCCATACCTTGCACTGGGTGCCGGCAAAGCCAGCAGTCAACTGTATCGGCCACTTGCCATTGGGCAGCGTGTTAGCCATGTAAGACGCATGGATGATACTGATAAAGAGCTTACCCAGCTGCACCCCAATCACGTCAAGGTAACGCGCATTGTTGCTCTGCTGGTTGCGCTGCCCTTTGTTGTGGGCGCAATCGTGCTGGAGGCGGCCGATATTCTGCCCTTCGGTGTGTTTGTGATTCCGGTGCTGCTGGTTGCGGCGTTTCTGGTGATTCGAATTCCGCTGCGCCGCTACCATGCGCGCGGTTATGATATGGGCGCAGACCGGCTGCGTGTGGTGAAGGGGATATTGTTCCGTTCAGACACTGTGGTGCCGTTCGGGCGCATCCAGCATATCGACGTGCATCAAGGGCCATTGCAGCGCATCTACGCGATATCCTCATTGATCGTGCATACGGCAGGCACGCATAATTCTTCGGTGCTGCTTCCCGGTCTTGGGGATCAGACCGCGCTTGAAATGCGTGAGGAAATTCGCGCCCATATCAAACGCGAAACGGTGTGAGCGCGGCAGTGGGCGAATTGTCTGATACCGAATTGAACGAGTCAAAACGCACCGATCCGCTGAGTTTTGCCGTCCGCGCTGCGGCGGGGCTGCAAAATGCCTTCGTGCCTATGGCTGCGGCCTATTTTTCCTTAAACGACACGCAATGGGGCCTGCTGGCGGCCATTGGGATTGGCGTGTTGGTGGTGGCCGCGTCAGCCGGTTTCGCGTTCATTTCATGGCGCAAGCTGACTTACATTGTCGGCGCAGAGGATATTCGCGTTGAAAGCGGGGTAATTTCCCGCGCTGCGCGTTCGGTCCCGTATGAGCGGATACAGGATGTCAGCCTTGAACAAAAGCTGCTACCGCGATTGTTTGGTCTGGTTTCGGTCAAATTTGAAACCGGCGCGGGCGGGGGCGAAGATCTGGCGCTAAATTACCTTTCCGAACAAGAGGGCGAGCGGCTGCGCGAAGTGATCAAGGCGCGCAAAGATGGTTCAGCGATTGCAGTTGACGGCGATACGGCCGAAACTGTCACCGCGCTGCCTGCCGATGTGTTGTTTGCAATCGATCAGAAACGGCTGTTCACATTTGGCATGTTCGAATTTTCGCTGGCAGTTTTTGCAGTGCTGGCGGGCTTGTTCCAATATGCAGAAACATTCATGTCTATAGAGCTTTACGATCCCGGCGTTTGGGGTGAATATTTCGCCGGACCGGGCAGCTGGATCGCAACTTGGGGACCAGCAGCGCAGGTGTTCGGCGCGCTTGCCGGGTTGCTGACATTGGCTTTGGTCGGATCGTTTACAGGCCTTGTCCGCACATTCCTGCGCGATTGGGGCTTTGTGTTGGAGCGGACCGAAAAGGGTTTTCGCCGCCGCCGCGGATTGTTGACGAAAACCGATGTGGTCATGCCCGTCCACCGGGTGCAGGCGGTGACTGTCGGAACGGGGTTTCTGCGCCGCCGCTTTGGCTGGTTTGGTCTGAAATTCGTCAGCCTTGCGCAAGACAGCGGTTCGGCCAGCCATGATGTCGCGCCCTTTGCAAAAATGACCGAACTGGCCCCGATCGCCACGGCTGCGGGTTTTGCAACCGAGCCTAGCGAGGGCACCGAATGGCTGCGCGGCAGCCGCAAATACCGCATGGATAGCGGTATCATAGAATTCGCAATATTCGCCTTCGTTGCATGCGGGGTCGCGGTGGGCCTGTCTTTTACTGATAAAGTGTCGTCGCTGTGGGCGCTGATTGCGATCGGCGCGGGCGGCCTGTTTGCACTGCGCCAGATGTTCCTTTGGCGTTTTGACTACAACGCGCTTGGTGCCAATTTTCTGTTTATCCGCCGGGGCTGGCTGGCGCCGAAATTGGAAGTCGCCTCGCGGATTAAGCTGCAATCTGTTGAGATCGCGCAAGGTCCGATCTCGCGCAGGCGGGGCTATGCCGCGTTGAAGCTGGGCCTTGCTGGCGGAACGCTGGAGGTTGAGGGCCTGCCGCTTGAACGTGCGCTGAAACTGCGCACGGCAATTCTGGATAGCATCGCCCGAACCGATTTCTCGGAGATAAACGGGTAGTTTTGTTTTGGCGCCCACTTCGGGCCAAGCTCCAGACTAGGTTTCAGACTGGGCTCCGGACTGGGCTCTCAGATCAGCCCATTGCTGGTTCTGATCGAACTTTTTCGCGACATAAGAACATTGCGGGACGATTTTGAACCCGTGCTGACGTGCATCGGCGACCAAGGCATCCACAAGGTTTGCAGCCACACCGCGCCCGCCAATTTCACGCGGGACCAAAGTATGCTCTGCCACCCTGGCGCCATTCCGTTCAACCCAGGTCAGTCGGCCAATGGCGCTGACCCCTTCGATATGCGCGCGATATTCGCCTTTTTTGCCTTTTTCATCGTCGCTTTCAGGATTTGTTTCATGGCGGGTGATCGTCAAACCGTCGATGGCCGTTGTTCCGGGCAATAGAATTCTCCTTCTTGCGCTCAACGCTTCTGTGCGTAAGGGCGTTCCCTATGAGCAATCCGCACGCAAGAATGCAATTCCTGTCCGACAATGCCGCTTCGGTGCATCCCAAGCTGTGGGACGCGATGCGCGCCGCGGATGAGCCCGATGCACCTTACGACGGCGATATGATTTCGCAAAAATTGGACGAGGCTTTCAGCGAATTGTTCGGGCAAGATTGCGCGGCATTGTGGGTCGCGACGGGCACGGCTGCCAATTGTCTGGCACTGGGCAGCATGGCCGAACCGCATGGCGGCGTGGTCTGCCACCGCGAGGCGCATATCGAAATGGACGAAGCGGGCGCGCCCGGCTTTTTCCTGCACGGCGCAAAGTTGATGCTGGCCGAAGGTGACGGCGCAAAGCTGACGGTTGATACGATCCGTGCAGTAATCGATCCGGTTCGTGATGATGTCCATCAGGTTCAGCCGCATGCGATTTCGATTACGCAGGCCAGCGAATATGGCCGTGTTTACCGGCCTGCAGAGATCGCCGCGATTGCCAGTTTGGCGAAAGAACGCGGGCTTGGACTGCATATGGACGGTGCGCGCTTTGGCAATGCCTGCGCGTTTCTGGGCGGCTGTGCTGCCGCTGCGGTTGGCGGGGCGGTTGGCGATGCTGTTGGCGGGGCCGATGCGCTCAGTTTCGGATTTATCAAAAACGGTGGGATGGGCGCAGAGGCTGTGGTGTTTTTTGACCCCGCGAAGGCCGATGTTGCCCGTTATCGCCGCAAGCGTGCCGGGCATTTGCAGAGCAAGGGCCGCTATCTTGCGGCACAGATTCTGGCGATGTTGGACGGTGATTTATGGCTGGAAAATGCGCGCGCTGCCAATGGTGCGGCGCATGAAATTGCGGGCGCCGCTGGTGAGCGTTTGATGCATCCGGTCGAAGCGAATGAAATTTTCCTGCGCTGCACAATGGCAGAGCGGGAAGCTTTGCGCGGTCAGGGTTTTGAGTTTTATGATTGGGGCGATGAATCGGCGCGTTTGGTGACAGCGTGGAATACGCCGCAAGAACATGCCGCGCTGCTCGCCAAATCTATCGCCAGCCTATGACTGTGGAAAATCCGCATACATTGCTGCGCCCGCAAATTGTGCTGCCCTTTATACTGGTTGGCCTAATTTGGGGGTCAACCTGGTATGTAATCACGGGCCAGATCGGTGATGTTCCCGCGGCTTGGTCGATCACTTGGCGGTTCGCCATGGCCTGTCCGGCGATGTTTGTGGTCGCGATTGTGATGGGGCGCAGCCTGAAGATCGGGCGGGCAGGGCATTTGTTGGCGATGGCCATCGGGCTGTTCCAATTTGCCGCCAATTTCGGCTTTGTCTATCGCGCGGAATTGCATCTGACATCGGGTATTGTCGCTGTGATGTTCGGTATGTTGATGATCCCCAACACGCTGCTGGGCTGGGCGCTGCTCGGCCAGAAAGTGACCGCACGGTTCCTGATCGGCGGGGCGGTGGCAATCGCAGGTATCGTGCTGCTGCTGGTTCATGAGGCCCAGCTTGCACGGCTGACGGGGAATATCGCGCTGGGCACTGCGCTGACGGTGGGCGGCATTTTGGCGGCATCAATTGCCAATGTCATTCAGGCGGGCAAAGTGGGGCGCAATTTGCCGATGCCCAGCTTGCTTGCGTGGTCGATGTTTTACGGCGTGATTATCGATGCGGCGATTGCATGGCTTACCGCCGGTCCGCCAGTATTCCCTGATAGCGCGGAATATTGGGGCGGGGTGGCATGGCTGGCGCTGGCGGGATCGGTGGTGACTTTCCCGCTTTATTACCAGATTGTGCGAGAGATCGGCCCCGGACGCGCGGCCTATAATGGCGTGTTGGTGATCATCGTAGCGATGCTGATTTCGACCTTTGTTGAAGGGTATCAATGGTCACCGCTTGCCGCTGGCGGCGCGGTGCTGGCATTGATCGGGATGGTTTTGGCGCTGCGGGCACGTAAAACCTAAAGCAGGCTGCGCAGCCCTTCGCGGTAAGTGGGATAATTCGGCGACCAGCCCAGCACGCGCTTCGCCTTGCCATTGGCGGCGCGGCGGTTTTCAGAATAGAATGCCTGCGCCATGGGCGACAAATCGGCCTGTTCCAAGCTTTGCATGGGTGGCGGTTCTGAGGCGAGAATCCGGCTGGCTTCTTCGATCACCATGTTTTGGGAACAAGGCAGATCATCGGACAGATTATAGGCACCCTCAGGCGCGTCCAGCCCGGCCAATACGCCCGTGGTGATATCGCCAACATGGATGCGGCTGAACACTTGCCCCGGCACATCGATCCGCCTTGCTTTGCCGCTGCGGATACGGTCCAATGCGCTGCGGCCCGGCCCGTAGATGCCCGGCAACCGGAAAACACGCGCGCCTTTGCCCAACCAGCGGGCATCGGATTCTGACCGCGCGGTGCGGCGTCCGCCGCCGATAGATGCGCTTTCATCAACCCATGCGCCATCCGTATCGCCATATACGCCCGTCGATGACAGATAGCCCAGCCAGACGTTCGGAAACGCATCGGCATAATTGTCCAACACTGGATCGGTCCCGTCTGCCGGGGGGACGGAAGACAGAATGCAATCGGCCTTCGCTAGCGCCGCTTTCACAGCGCCAGAATCTTCGAAATCGAGATCCCCTGCGCTGCCCGTGGCGCTGACGGCCCAGCCATTTGCGCGCAACACATCCGCTATTCTTGAGGCAGCGTAACCCAAGCCGAAGATCAGCATCTGTTTCAATTCTTGGCTCTCACCATTTGGGGCCTCATTAGTCGAGATAGCCCTCTTGCGGCGTAATCATTTTGGCGTTTGGCACATTATCGGCCTTCCACTGCATTGAACGGCGGACGCGGTTCTCGCCGGAAGGGTGGGTGTAGAACAGGAATTCTTCCAGCTCGCCCGCTTCGATCTTCCGATATTCAGATAGCCGCATCGCCGCGCGGGCAAAGCCATCGGGTTCTTGTGCGGCCTCAAGCCCGAAGGCATCTGCCTGATTTTCCTGCAGGCGGGTTATGTTGTTGAAGGCGGGCGTTGCCAGCATGAAATACAGGCCAAGGATGATGCTGAGAACCGGAATGGATGCGGGGTCCGCCATATTCTTTACGCCCCAACGCGCGCCATATTTCCCGATCAACCAAGGTGCCGCGCGGCTGACAACCAACAGGCCCAGCCCGATGATCAGCAACATCATCACAACCCGTTTCGGCCCGTGATTGAGCTTATAATGCCCCAATTCATGCCCCATAACACCCACGATTTCTTCCTCGCTGGTGCGTTCAAGAAGATTGTCATTGAGCGAGATTCGAATGGTTGGCCCAAGCCCCGAAACATTGGCGGAAATACGTTTGTGCTGTTTCGATTGGTCAAAAACATAGATGTTGTCAGCAGGAACATCGTAACGCTGCGCCATGGCAACGATCCTGTCGCGCAGCGGGCCGTCTTCCATTTCCGTATAGGTGTTGAACAGCGGAGAGATAAATACCGGCGCAATCATAAATGCCAGCATAAGGAACACCCCCACCACGCCGGTGCCCCACAGCCACCAGCTTTTGGGGGCGCGGCGGATTACAGCATAGATGACCGCGATCAGAATTGGGGCCATGACCAGCGAAATGACCAAACCGATCAATGTGTCGCCAAACCAAGCGCCGAATGTCTGGTCGAGCAAATCATACTGCTTCTCGCGGTAGAAGCCGGTATAGATCGACCATGGCAACATGATCAGCCAGCCAGCGATCGAATATTGCAGGGCGGTCAGCCAGGTAATCAAAAAGGGCCGTTTGAACAACCGGCCGGCCAGATCGCGAAATTTCGCGCTCAGCCTGCCGCGCAGGATTAGCAAATCGGTCAACACCGCGACCACCGTGCCCCACAGGATCAGCCAATATCCGCCGACGAAATAGGCATCAGATTTTGCCCGGGCGGGGCCTTGCAGCGTATCGAGGTAAGCCCGCGTCGCAGCCTCTACATCAAAGCCGGATGCTGCGGCGGACATGACAGAGGCCCCCGCGCTTGTCAGAGTTTCAAAAACCATCAACACCTCTCCTCGCTTTGCGGGGGACGCTGTTGCGCGCAGCGCAAACTGTCAAGCGGCGCTGTGACCAATGAACCGAAACGTTCGACCAGCGTTGTGGGACTGGACCTTACCGCCAGAGGATTTACAGACGCAGCCCATGGATATTTCAACCAACCCCGAAATGGCTGACGCAGCCCCGACACCGCAAGAACCGCCCGTTATCCGGCGCAAGGATTATGAACCATTTGCATGGGCGATTCCTGAGACTCGGCTTGATTTTGACCTGTCGGCCGATGCGACGCGGGTGGTGTCGAAACTGACGGTTCTTCGGAATCCCCGGGCCAATCCATCGCCCACGATCCGCTTGAATGGCGATGGGTTGCAATTGCAGTCGGTCAAAATTGATGGCGATGCGGTCAATGATTGGACAATGGACGGCGATGATTTGCTGCTGCCGCTTTCGGGTGAGGCGCATGAGGTTGAAATCACGACCGAGATTGACCCTTCTGCCAACAGCCAGCTGATGGGGCTTTATGCCTCCAACGGGATGCTTTGCACCCAATGCGAAGCGGAAGGTTTCCGCCGGATTACCTTCTTCCCTGACCGGCCCGATGTTCTGTCGACCTACACCGTGCGGATGAGCGGATCGGCAGAGCAATTCCCGGTTCTTCTGTGCAATGGCAACAAAGCTGCCGAGGGCGCCGGAGAAGGCGGAACGCATTGGGCCGAATGGCACGATCCGTGGCCCAAGCCGTCTTATCTGTTCGCCCTGGTTGCGGGCGACCTTGTGGCCAACAAAGACACATTCATTACTATGTCAGGCCGCAAGGTCGATCTGGCGATTTATGTTCGCGGGCCGAAAGATGGCGGCGATCTTGATCGGACGGGGCATGCGATGCGTTCGCTGATCAAGTCGATGAAATGGGACGAAGAAACCTTCGGCCGGGAATATGATCTGGATGTCTATAACATCGTCGCGGTCAGCGATTTCAACATGGGCGCGATGGAGAATAAGGGTCTCAACGTTTTCAACACGAAATATGTGCTGGCCGATCCTGAAACCGCGACCGATGGTGATTTTGACGGTGTCGAAGGCGTGATCGCTCACGAATATTTCCACAATTGGTCAGGCAACCGCATCACCTGTCAGGATTGGTTCCAACTGAGCCTGAAAGAAGGCTTTACTGTTCTGCGTGACCAGCTGTTCAGCCAGGATATGCAGGGGCCTGAAACTGGTGGGGCTGTAAAGCGGATAGAAGATGTGCGGATTTTGCGGTCAGTCCAGTTTCCTGAAGATTCCGGCCCGTTGGCGCATCCGATCCGGCCCGACAGTTTCCGTGAAATCTCCAATTTCTACACCTCGACTGTCTATAATAAGGGTGCAGAAGTTATCCGGATGATGCGGACGATGTCCGGGGTTGAGGCTTTCCGGAAAGGCAGCGACCTCTATTTCAGCCGTCACGACGGGCAGGCCGCGACATGCGAAGATTTCATCACGGCGATGGAAGATGGCGCGGGGCTGGACCTTAAGGCATTTCGCCTGTGGTATTCGCAAGCCGGTACGCCAAAAGTGGAAGCCGCGCTGACGCAGGCGGGCGGCACGGCGACGATCACGCTCAAACAGACCATTCCGCCGACACCCGATCAGCCCAGCAAACAGCCAATGCCCATCCCGCTCAAAATTGCCCTGTTTGACCGTGAAAGCGGCACGCATGGCGGCGAACAATTGATCCTTCTTACCGCCAGCGAGCAGAGCTTTGCCTTTGAAGGCTTCACTGCCAAGCCGGTCCTGTCGATCAACCGGGGCTTTTCAGCGCCGGTCAATATCGAGCGTGCGATTTCGGATGAGGATCTCGTTTTTCTGGCAGCCTGCGATGATGATCCTTTTGCACGGTATGAAGCGATGCAGGATCTGATCGTGCGGCATCTTACCGCTGCGTCCGGCGATGGACTTGACGCGGCGGGACGGGAAGCCGCGCGCACAGCAATTGCCCAAGCATTCGAAGCAATTTTGAACGATACGGCGCTTGACGATTCGATGAGCGGTGAATTGATGATGCTTCCAGGGCTGACCTATCTTGCCGAACAGCAATTGATCTCTGACCCGTCGCGCATTCATGAGGAACGCGAAGGGCTGAAGGGCTGGCTTGGGTCGCGGTTCGAAACGGCGCTGGTTGATATGTACCAACGTGCATCTGCCCTGCCATACGGCCATGACAGTGCCTCTCGCGGGGCGCGCAAGATCAAGACGCAGGCGTTGGTCTATCTGGCGGCCGGTAATCCGGAACGCGCCAGCACAATGGCGGCGGCGCAATATGATGCGGCGGATAATATGACCGATCGGCAAGGGGCGCTGATGGTGCTGACCGGTTTGGGCACCGCTGCGCGGACGGACAAGCTGATCGATTTCCACCGCCGTTACAGCGGCAATGAATTGGTGATCGACAAATGGTTCGCCCTGCAGGCGTCCTCGCTCAATCCCAATGCGATCAGCCATGTTAAGGCGCTGGCCGATCATGCGGATTTTACGATGCGCAATCCCAACAGGGTCCGTTCGCTCTACATGGCCTTTGCAAGCAATCCGCAGGCGTTTCACGATGCGAGCGGAGGGGGGTACCGGATTATTGCCGACCTGATTCTGGCGCTTGATCCGATCAACCCGCAAACGGCGGCGCGGTTTGTACCGGCGCTTGGCCGGTGGCGCAGGATAGAACCGGGCCGTGCCGCGTTGATGAGAGCGGAATTGGAACGGATTAAATCCGCTGACAATCTGTCACGTGATACGTTTGAACAAGTCACGCGCTCTCTTGGCTAAGCTGCTCCAATCGGTGTTGCTGGCCGGCGCGCCGCACGGCTTTTCGACTCGCGATGGGGTCAGGCGCGGGACTGAGGGTGCCGAGGCGCCGATTGTCCGGTTGAAGCAGGTTCACTCAGCCAAAGTTGTCACCGTGTCCAGCGCGCTGCTCTGGCCTGAAGGAAGCCCGCCAGAAGCAGATGCGATGGTGTCGGACCGCGCCGGATTGCGGCTGGGCATTGTGACCGCAGATTGCGCGCCTGTGCTTTTTGCAGATTTCAATGCAGGGGTTGTCGGGGCAGCGCATGCAGGATGGCGCGGTGCGGTGGACGGGGTGCTGGGCAATACGGTTGCGGCGATGGAATCCTTGGGCGCGCAAAGCAAAAATATCGTCGCTGTAATCGGCCCGTGCATCGCGCAGGAAAATTACGAGGTGGATGGCCCGTTCCGCGAACGATTTGGTGACGCGGATTCGCGCCACTTTGCCCCCGGCCAGCCGGGGCATTGGCAATTTGATCTTCCCGGATTTGTTGCCGCGCGCCTGCGGCAGGTCGGCCTTGCAAAAATCCATGATCTTGCCCGCGATACATATGCTGAGGAAAGCTGCTTCTATTCCTATCGCCGTGCAACGCATCGCGGCGAGGATACGGGCGGGCGCCAGATTAGCCTGATCGGGCTTGAAATCTGACCTTGGTAACCCGCGCCGGCAGCACCAATTTTCGCTTGGCACGGCCAGCATTGCACAAAACCGAACCGAAAGTGCCAAAAAGGCAGTTGGCAGCGCGGCCAATCCATTCTATCAGCGCCGCCAAACCGGCAGTAAGGATTGCATGTTACGCATCCTAAGCGAAGCCGATTTGACGGGGCTATTTCGTTGATCGGTCGGATGCTGTTGGACAACCCTATTGGGCTCCGCGTTGTTGCGCGGGGCAGTTGCAGGCAAGGCAGGCTGGCTAATGGCTGATACGACTGGCACCGCGACAGCTGACACCGTCATCACAGATGGCGAAGACGGCGTTCGGCGGCGCGATTTCATTAATATTGCAGCGGTTGGTGCCGCTGGCGTGGGTGGCGCGACAGTTTTGTTGCCGCTGATCAGCCAAATGGCACCATCGGCTGATGTTCTCGCTGAAAGCTCGACAGAGGTTGACGTCAGCAAGATCGAAGCCGGACAGGCGATTAAAGCGGTCTTCCGCAAGCAACCTTTGTTCGTCAAACGGTTGACCGCAGCGGAAATTGCGGCGGCCAATGATGTTGATGTCAGTTCGCTGCGCGACCCGCAGTCACTTGAAGAGCGGACCAAAGAAGGTCACCGCGATATTCTGGTTACGATGGGTGTTTGCACCCATCTGGGCTGTGTGCCGCTCGGTGCTGCCGAAGGCGAAGTCAAAGGCGAATTTGGCGGCTATTTCTGCCCGTGCCACGGTTCGCAATTTGATACCGCCGCGCGCATTCGCAAGGGCCCGGCGCCGACCAATCTCGAAGTGCCGGTATATGAATTCACCTCCGAAACCGTGATTACGGTCGGGTAAGTGAGAAGAGACACGATATGAGCTTTCCCTGGGCCCGCGAATATACGCCGACCAACGATTTCATGAAATTCATGGACGAGAAGCTGCCTTTGCCGCGGCTTGTCTATAATGCAGTGGGTGCCGGCTATCCGGTTCCGCGCAATCTCAGCTATATGTGGAATTTTGGCGTTCTGGCCGGTTTCTTCCTCGTTGTGCAGATCGTCACCGGTGTTGTGCTGGCGATGCATTATGCTGCCAATGCCGATGTCGCCTTTGCGACGACAGAACACATCATGCGCGACGTTAATTGGGGCTGGCTGATGCGCTATGCCCACGCCAACGGTGCCAGTTTCTTCTTTATCGTTGTCTATCTGCATATTTTCCGCGGGTTCTTTTATTCATCTTATAAGGCCCCGCGTGAAATGATCTGGCTGCTTGGTGTGGTCTTGTTCCTGCTGATGATGGCGACAGCCTTTATGGGTTATGTGCTGCCATGGGGGCAGATGAGCTTCTGGGGGGCGAAGGTTATTACCGGCCTATTTGGCGCGATTCCGGTGGTTGGTGAGCCAATTCAGATCTGGCTGCTGGGCGGATTTGCGCCTGACAATGCCGCGCTCAACCGCTTCTTCAGCTTGCACTTCCTGCTGCCATTCGTGATCGCCGGTGTGGTTATCCTGCATATTTGGGCGCTTCACATTCCCGGTTCATCAAACCCCACGGGTGTTGAGGTAAAGAAGGAAAGCGATACGCTGCCCTTCCATCCTTATTACACCGCCAAAGACGGCTTCGGCCTCGGCGTGGTGCTGATCGCCTTTATGGCATTTGTGTTTTTCATGCCGAATGCGCTGGGCCACCCCGATAATTATATCGAGGCGAACAGCCTTTCGACTCCTGCGTTGATCGTTCCCGAATGGTATTTCTACCCGTTCTACGCGATCCTGCGCGCCTTCACATTTGATTTCATCCTGCCAGCCAAGCTTTGGGGCGTGCTTGCGATGTTCTCTTCGATTCTGGTGTGGTTTATCCTGCCTTGGCTCGATAGATCGCCGGTTCGTTCGGGCCATTATCGCCCGATGTTCCGCAAGTTCTTCTGGTTTGGCTTGATCCCGTGCATGGCGGCCTTGTTCTATCTTGGCGGCGCGCATGCGGAAGAACCGTATATTATGCTCAGCCAGATCGCGACGGCATATTACTTCCTGCACTTCCTGGTGATTTTGCCGATTGTTTCCTCAATCGAAAAGCCGGAACCATTGCCGTTTTCAATTACCGAAGCGGTTTTGGGTGAAGATGAAGATGCTCAATTGGGGGCCTCAGGGCCCGCATCGGCGTAAAGACGAGAGAAAGATAAGATCATGATCCGTATTATCGCATTTCTCGTTGGCATGGGCTTCGCTAGCGTGGCGCTCATTTCACTGTTTGCCGGCATCGGCCCAGCCTTCTCGACCTTGTCGGAAGAAGGGAAATTCGTTGCGCCAACGGCAGAACACGAATTTCACGAATCTCCTAAGGAAGTCAGCTTCAAGCATGACGGCCTCGGCGGCAATTGGGATTTGGCCCAGTTGCAGCGCGGCTATCAGGTTTACCGAGAGGTTTGTTCGTCCTGCCACTCGATGAAATTCGTGGCTTATCGCGATCTCGCCCAGCTTGGATATAACGAAGCTGAAGTGAAGGCTCTGGCGGCAGAAAATCAGGTTCCGGGCATCGATCCTGACACGGGCGAGGCCATCATGCGGCCGGGCCGGCCGACGGACAATTTCCCGTCACCATATCCGAACAAGGTTGCCGCTGCCGCCGCCAACAACAATGCGGTGCCGCCTGACCTTTCATTGATGACCAAGGCCCGCACCGACGGCACGGCCTATGTCTATTCGCTTCTGACCGGTTACAATGATTCCACGACCTATGAAAAAGACGGCAAGTCGCTGAAAGCTGAATTCCCCGAATTCAGCACACCGGCTGGCCTTCATTTCAACCCGTATTTCGCGAACCTCAATCTCGCGATGGCGGCCCCGCTAACCACAACGGGTCAGGTAACCTATGCGGATGGGACCGATGCCAGCATAGATCAGATGGCACAGGATGTTGCAGCATTTATGACCTGGACGGCAGAACCGAGCCTGATCGAACGCAAGCGGACGGGTTGGCCGGTACTCGGCTTCCTGTTGTTTGCGACGATCCTTGCTTACTTCTCCAAGAAGCAGATTTGGGCGGCAACCAAGCCCAAGAAAGCCAAGTAAGCTTCTATTTTGAGGCAATGGCCTGAAATTTCGCGCCCCTCGCATCCAGCCGATGCGGGGGGCGTTTTCATTGGAACGGATATATGACCCCTGACGAGCTGAAATCGCTAATCCGTACCGTTCCCGATTTCCCCAAGCCGGGTATCCAGTTTCGCGATATCACCACGTTGATCGGGCATGGGCCGGGCCTTGCGGCCACGGTCGATCATCTGGCGAACCGTGCCAAAGACCGCGGTGCACAGGCGATTGCCGGGATGGAGGCGCGCGGTTTCATCTTTGGCGCCGCTGTGGCGGTGCGGCTTGGCATTCCCTTCCTGCTTGTTCGCAAGCCCGGCAAGCTGCCGGTGGAGACTATCGGTGTCGAATATGAACTGGAATATGGCACCGACCGGCTGGAGGTCGATCCGGCAAGTGTCACAAATGGCCATCGCGTGGTGATTGTGGACGATCTTGTCGCAACCGGCGGGACCGCCGAAGCGGCGATCAAATTGCTGCGTCAGGCCGGGGGGGTGGTCGACGATGCTTTGTTCGTGATTGATCTGCCCGATCTTGGCGGCGCTGCGCGGCTGAAAACACTGTCCGTTGCGGTCGATGCTCTTTTCGCATTCGGGGGTGATTAGCAATACGGCTATGACGTGGGAAAGAATCAGCCTACGATGCGTTGAATGTCCGACAGGGGGCGAAAGAGCGCACTAACCAATGGAAGAACAAGCTTTAGTCATCGCGCTGGTTGGCGTGCTGGGCATTGGCGCCCAATGGGTTGCATGGCGCACCGGCTGGCCTGCTATTGTGTTGATGCTGGCGGCTGGCTTTATCGCTGGGCCGGGCCTTGGTTATTTCGGTTACAGCCTGTTCAATCCCGAGCATGCCTTTGGCGATTTGCTTGAGCCGATGGTGGCCATCGGCGTTGCATTGATCCTGTTCGAAGGCGGGCTAAGCCTTGATTTCCGCGAGCTGCGACAATCGGGTGCTGCTGTTTTACGATTGGCAACTATCGGGGTGGCGGTTGGTTGGACGCTTGGCGCATTTGCAGCACATGAAATCGCCAATCTGGCATGGCCGGTCGCGGTATTGTTCGGCGGAATTCTGGTGGTTACAGGCCCGACCGTCGTGATCCCGTTGCTTCGCCAATCATCCATCCAATCACGCCCCGCATCGGTCCTGAAATGGGAAGCGATCGTCAATGATCCAACGGGCGCTTTATGCGCTGTGATCGCCTATGAATATTTCCGTATTTCGGGCGCGCAACCCGGCGCAACCGTGTGGCAAGTTGTGCCGCCGATGATTTTTGCAGCAATCATCGCGGGCCTGATCGGTTATGGCGCGGCCAAAGCAATCGCATGGTCATTCCCGCGCGGCGCGGTCCCCGAATTTCTTAAAGTACCGGTGTTGCTGACCACCGTTATCGGTGTTTTCGTCCTCTCCAACCAGATCGAACACGAAGCCGGGCTGGTCGCGGTAACTGTTATGGGCGTGGCGCTGGCCAATATGCATGTGTCCAGCCTGCGCAGCATTCACCCCTTCAAGCAGAATATCGCCGTGCTACTGGTCTCGGGCATTTTCATTCTACTGTCGGCCTCGCTCAGCATAGATGATTTGCGTTATCTCAACCCGCAAACGGACACCGGCTTTGCCTTCCTGCTGTTTTTGCTCGCGCTGCTGTTCGTGGTTCGCCCTGCAACGATCCTGATCAGCCTTGCGTTCAGCAATGTCCCTTGGAACGAGCGTCTGTTTCTCGCCTGGATTGCCCCGCGCGGTATCGTTCTGGTGGCAATCTCTGGCCTGTTTGCCTTGCGCCTGAATGAAATCGGTTTTTCTGATGGAAATTTGCTGATTGGGCTGAGTTTTGCAGTCGTGGTTGCCACGGTGTTCGCGCATGGCTTTACGGTCGATATTGTTGCGCGCTGGCTCAACGTCAAAGGCAGCACCCGCCCCGGCCTGCTGATAGTCGGAAGCACTCCATGGACGATAACGCTGGCCGAACAGATGCAGGATATGGGCACGCCGGTGATGATCGTTGATTCAAGCTGGCAGGCACTGGGATCGGCGCGCAAACGCGGGCTGCCGTTTTATCACGGTGAAATCCTCAACGAGGCGACCGAGCATAATCTCGATCTCACCGCATTTCAGGTCCTCGTCGCGGCGACGGGGAATGAGGCGTATAATGCCCTGGTTTGCAATGAATTCGCGCATGAAGTCGGCCGCGATTCGGTGTACCAGTTGGGCGAATCGACCAGCGAGGATGATCCTCGCGCATTGCCGCCATCGATACGCGGGCGCGCCCTGTTCGAAAGCGGCTTTGGCGTTTCTGATGTCAATGAACGGCAAAAACAGGGGTGGGTTTTCCGAAAAACAACGCTGTCGGAAGAATTCGACTTTAAGGACGCGCAGCAAAAACTGCCCGAATCCGCTCATATGTTGCTGATTTTGCGCAAAAGCGGGACGATGCGCTTCTTCACCCATGTCGTGCGCCCTGAACCGCGGGCGGGCGATACAATCATTTCCTATTCACCGCCGCGCGCCAAGACGCCGCAGGAAGCGGCTGACAAGAAAAAGGGTCGCGGCGGCCCGAAAACACAATCGGCATGAGAATGACTATGATTACACATTTTCGCATAGGCACGGCGGCGCTGGCGGCATTGGCAATGGCCGGTTGCGGCACAAATTTGGATGAAAGCCCTGCGGGGGTAGAAGAAACCGAAACCCCCACACCGCAAGTGACGCCTGACGAGGGCGTCTCGATTATCCGTGACGACATCGCTATCGAGCGTGAATTGCCGCCGCTGGAACCGCTTGAACAACGGATTTCATTTGACGATGGCGGTGCAGATCTGGGCGAAACGGCGATTGCGGAGCTAGAAACCTTGCTGACATCGCGGCAAATGGAAGAAGGCGGCGCGATTGAACTGCGCGGCCACACCGACAGCTCAGGTTTTGACCAGGCCAATATTCGCGCGTCCCAGAAACGGGCAGAGGCCGTTCGTGATTGGCTGACGGGGAAAGAAATTTCCGAACAACGTATTGCGATCATCGCGCTGGGTGAACAAAATCCGGCCAGGCCCAATGCCAATCCTGACGGCAGTCCGAACGAGGAAAACCGCGCATTCAACCGCCGTGTAGAGGTTCTGATCAAGCTCCCGCCGGAGCTTGAAGACAAGCGCCAACAAGCGCCGCAGACATTGGTCGAGCAGGTTACGGCAAAGGAATAGCGCCGCGAGGATCGATTTTAGGAAAACACTTGGTTGACGAATCCTGCCTTTTGGTGGCAAGCGCGCAGCCAGAGCGGGCGGGTATAGCATAGTGGTAATGCTCTAGCCTTCCAAGCTAGCTAGAGGGGTTCGATTCCCCTTACCCGCTCCAATGTTCCTCACCTCACTGAAAACTCACACAATACCGCCAATCGAGCGGATGAATCTGTCGAATGGGTCACAAAAGTGGGTCACAATAGTGGCGGCG